>JACCDG011362365.1_pt1 | contig 191019 bp, 185 predicted proteins | sample 7442471 | NCBI WGS metagenome assembly JACCDG01 (sample SAMN15323444, study PRJNA562643) | freshwater metagenome | isolation source: river surface water | place: USA:Blue River Watershed | collected 2017-08-17 | reverse complement strand
CAGGTATCGAATTATTCGATACAACCACATTCAAAGGCGGTATATTTAAAAATGGTCTAACACATAGTATCGGGTTATGGGATGCTTCTAGTGAAAGACTCACTGTGGTGCAGGGTGGAAGTATCGGTATTGGTACAACAACTCCTGTCGGAAGTGGTCTTACCATATCTGCAGCATCAGTACCACAGCTAACATTTGCTGACCAATCTCTAGCTGCTGGAACGCGTAATTTCTTAATGAGAGTAAACCCTAATATTGGAACAGGAGTATTCCAAATCGGAAGTGCAGTAGATGCAGGGTCTGCAAACGTGATAAATCTTAACCTCGACAGAAGTGGAAATGTGGGAATCGGTACAACAACCCCAGGTGCGAATCTTGATGTAAACGGAACAACTCGACTCGGAGGATTGACTGTGGGAGTTTACCCAGCCCTCGTTCTTAATAATAAGAGTGCTGATGCGGCTGGTATCGGAACCGGACTACAGTTCAAGAATCGAAATGATGCCTCAAACTATATGGGAGGTATACAGACAATATATAGAGGTGGCATAACATCAGCTTTAACTATGATGGACTTCTTTGCTGGTGGAGATTCTGTGACACCAAAGATGACATTGAGTGGAAGTGGTAGTTTAGGGATAGGGACTGCGAGTCCGACAGATGCGTTAGATGTAACAGGAGTCGTTAAGACGACTCTAGGAATCGAATTTGGGACAGGGGCCACTAATGCGCCACTACTCTTTCCGTTTAGCGGTGCTTCTTGGTCGTCACAGAATGCAGCTGGAAAAGGTTTGACATTTTGGTCAAATGCTAATACAGCCGGAGATTATGGGATTGTATTCGGTGGCGGAGGTGTTACTGTGACAAGCGGTAACTATAAAAATTCTTTATTCACAAAGACCTTTGCACCTACCAGTGGTACGGCGACCTTCCACACGACGGAAATCAGTCCGACGATAAATCAGACTGGAGGAGCAAATGGAATTACAAGAGGACTGTATTTAAATCCTGCACTTACTTCAGCATATGACTGGCGTTCGATAGAAACTGCTAATAACACTGGGTATGCCATTTATGCAGGTGGTGCGGCAAACAGCTTTTTTGCGGGTAACGTCGGTATCGCCTCAACCTCCCCTTGGAGAAATCTCTCTGTAAACGGTACCGTTGCTCTAAATGGTCTTACATCATCTGCTACCGGCAACGCTTTGTGTATCACGTCTGCAAAAGAGTTGACCGACTCAGGTGGTGCAAGTTGTACACCGTCATCAATAAGATTCAAGGAGAATGTTACTACTCTTAACCCAGGCTTCGCTCTCGATACGCTTTCAAAGCTAAAGGTTGTGAACTTCGACTATATAGAGAAGCAGCCATTTGAGACTAATCGTAGTTATGGATTGATCGCTGAGGAAGTTGCAAAGATTGATGATAATTTAGTTGATTATGGATACGATGGTCTACCAGTGTCATTGCATTTTGAAAAGATCACAGGTCTTCTAGTACAGGCCGTTCAAGAACAGAAGGCTCAGATAGAGGAGATAAAGTCGCAGTCATTTATAGATAAAGTTTTTGTGGGGGTCAATGAAATGTTCAAAACTGCCGCTGTCAGAATGAAAAGTGTATTCGTAGGTGAGCTCCATGTTCAGGAAAAACTATGTGTTGATGATGTATGTATAGACAAGGATCAGCTAAAGGCGATACTTATGAACTCAGGTGGGGTAAGGTATATACAGGATAAAAATCCTCTGCCAACTGAGTCAAACAATAGCGCAGATAATAATACGGTATCTTCAACAACAAGTGAGGTTGTAGAACCGCAAGCAAGTACAACAAGTCAGACGGTTCCAAATGTAGTTCCTGTTCAGGAAAGTACAACCCCACAGGTTCCGCCACCAAGTGAACAACCTGTTTCAAACCCTACAAATACTACAGATCAAACACCACCAACCGTTCCAGAAGTACCAACTGAGGTAGTTAGTACTCCAGAACCTGAACCAGCACCAGCCCCTGCTCCAGAACCTACTCCAACACCAACTCCAGAGCCATCTATAGCCCCAGAATCAGCTCCTACTGCAGGGGAGTGATAATAGCCTCTAACCATTTGCAAAAGTATGGCTAATTTGCTACACTCTACTTTACAATAATTATGTCAACAACAAATAACCCAAAGATTGAAAATATGTTCAAAGCAGGAGCTCATTTCGGCTTCTCAAAAACACGTCGTCACCCAACAGTTACTCCTTATATTTTCGGAGTTAAAAACAAGGTTGAAATATTCGATCTAGAGAAAACTGAGGTATTACTAGAGAAGGCAAAGGCTTTTGTTGAATCACTAGCAAAGGAAGGGAAGTCAATTCTATTCGTAGGAGGTAAAAGTGAGGCTCGCAACGCTGTTAAGACAGGTGCACTTTCAATTAACATGCCATATGTAGACGGAAGATGGATTGGAGGAACTCTTACAAACTTCATGCAGATCCGTAAGCGTGTTGAAAAACTAGAGAGACTAACATCTGAGAAGGAGAAGGGTGAGCTAGCAAAGTACACAAAGAAGGAGAGACTTTTGATCGATCGTGAGATAGCAAACCTAGAGAGATTCTTTACTGGTATCGTTTCTATGAAGGATCTTCCAAAGGCAATATTTGTTGTTGACCCAAAGAAGGAAGTTACAGCTGTTAAGGAAGCAAAAGACATGGGTATTCCAGTTATCGCTCTTGCAGGTTCAGATTGCAATATCAAGGGTCTAGATTTCCCAATCGTTGGTAACGATTCATCACAGACAAGTGTACAGTTCTTCGTGCACGAAATCACAAAGGCTTACGCTTCAGTTAAGAAGGCTTAATACATTTGGCCGGTTTGGTTTTTATTATAATTAATATCTAATAATATGATCACCACAGAACAAATTAAGGAATTAAGAGACTCAACAGGAATCTCGGTTATGCAATGCAAGAAGGCTTTGGAAGAAGCTGGTGGTGATCTAGAAAAAGCTCGTATCATCCTTCGTAAGAAGAGTGGTGAACTTGCTGCAAAGAAAAGTGATAGAACCTTCGGAGCTGGTATCGTTCAATCATATCTACACTCAACAGGTAAGGTTGCTGCACTAGTAGAACTAGTTTGTGAGACAGATTTCGTATCTGGTAATGAAGAATTCAAAACCCTAGCACGTGATATTGCTATGCATGTTACTGCTGCAAATCCTAAGTTCCTAAATTCAAGTGAAATAACAGAAGAATCAAAGAATGTTGCAAAGGAAGTTTTCCTAAAAGAAATTGCAGACAGTGGCAAGAAGGTTCCAAAGGAAATGGAAGAGAAGATTCTAGAAGGAAAGTTGGCTACATATTTTGCCGATCAGGTACTTTTGAATCAGTCTTTCATCAAGAATCCAGATGTTACAATTGATGCACTTATCACAGCTGCAGTTCAGAAGTTTGGTGAGAAGATTGCTATCGCACGCTTCGTACGTTTCGCTGTTTTGGAGAAATAATTAATTTCCTATGTCAGTTTTTTTTGACTCATCTATTCTATCGTTTTATATATCTATATTAGCAATCATAGGAATGATTAGTTTTAAAGGACTCGAGTTAAGGTCTGGTAAAAAGTCATGGATTTCTCGTTTGTCTGACAATACAAACCATATAGTTAGAGATTATTACTACAGTACAAGAAAATTCATATCTTATATAAATAGGAAAAGCGCAGTTGCATTTCTTCAATGGATTGCGTATCATATTCTGACGTGGGCAAGGAATGCCTATATATGGGCATATCACAAGGCCCATGCCCACGCTCCATCGAAGAAGGTAATAGATATGGTACGAGGTAGAGGTGAAGTGAATAGGAATGGAGGATCATCTTTTTACCTAAAGAGTATTTCGAAGGAAAGAGTAGAGGAGGAGGTGAAAAAATAATCAAAATAGTGTATAGTATTCTAGGTTAAATTGTAGGAGAGTTTGTTAGGAGAATTGCCATCTTAGCTCAGTTGGTAGAGCAACGCTTTTGTAAAGCGAAGGTCCCCAGTTCAAATCTGGGAGATGGCTCCAAAATGATCGATTAAAAAAGTAGCCCAAACGGGCTATTTTTGGTATATTTATTGAATGACTAATGGAGAATCAGATAAGTCGCAAGTCAAAGGTCATATGCACCCATTAACCCAATTTACACGTGAGGTGGTGGGAATTTTTGCTGATATGGGCTTTGTTGTGGCTTCTGGACCTGAACTAGAGCAAGAACACTATAACTTCGATGCTTTGAATATTCCCAAAGACCATCCTTCTCGCGATATGCAAGATACTTTCTGGATAAAATCTAAAGAAAAAGTTTCAGCTGACAAAAATACAAGTGCTAACGAAAAAAGTGGCCGTCCAGTAATGCGTACCCAGACTTCATCTGTGCAGGCTCGTTTTCTAGAAAAAAATAAAGACAATCTTCCGTGTGCGATTATTGTGCCAGGCAAGGTTTTTCGTAATGAAGCAACTGATGCAACTCACGAAGCACAATTCTTCCAATTAGAAGCTCTATATGTCGACAAGGATGTATCGCTCGGACATTTGAAGGGTGCAGTAGAGCATTTTCTTAAGAAGCTATATGGTGACGATGTGATTATTAGATTCAGACCAAGCTTTTTCCCGTTCGTCGAACCTGGAGTTGAGGTCGATATGTTATTTAACGGTAAGTGGCTAGAAATGGGTGGAGCAGGAATGGTACATCCAAATGTTTTCAAGAATGCCGGAATCGATCCAACCATTTGGAAAGGTTTTGCTTTCGGATTCGGAGTCGATCGTCTAGTAATGCGTCAGAACAATATTACAGACGTGCGCACTATTTACGATGGAGATTTAAGATTCATTAATCAATTCTAATATGAAAATCCTAAAATCATGGTTACAAGATCATATAGTAGAAACACTTCCAGATGATGAGCAGATCATTAATGCTTTTACGTTAAAGTCCTCAGAAGTCGAAGGGGTTGAACAAGTAAAAATAATTGATTTAAAAGGGAAAGAAATAGACGACACTGTATTCGATCTAAAAGTTTTACCTGACCGTGCCCACTACATGCTGTCTCATAGAGGTGTAGCATATGACCTTTGTGCGATTCTCAATTTAACACTTAAAGAAGACAAAATAGTGTTGCCTGAAAAGAATTTGGATATTAAAGCTAAAATAGAAGCAGATGTTTGCAATCGATATTCAGAGATTAGAATAGAAAATATTCAGAATGCCGAATCTTCTATGTGGTTAAGGTCACGACTAGAATCAGTCGGTTCAAGATCTATAAGCGCAATCGTCGACGCAACTAACTATGCAATGTTCGATACAGGTCAACCGATTCACGCTTTCGATGCTGACAAAGTTACAAGCCCAATCACAGTTCGGTTTGCAAAGGAAGGTGAACAAGTCGAAATCCTTGGAGGTAAAACTATTACATTAAAATCTCACCAAGCTGTACTAGCCGATAGTACTGGAGCTTTGGATATTGCTGGAGTAAAGGGTGGTAAAAGAGCGGAGGTTGATATGAATACTAAGAATATCATTCTTGCATCATCAAACTTCAACCCTGTCTCTGTTCGCAAAACATCTTTTGAGGTAGGAATTCGCAATGATTCATCAAAGCGTTATGAAAATGAGATAACTCCATATTTAACAGAAAAAGGTGCTTCTAAATTCCTAGATGTAATAGAGAAAATAATTCCAGGAATTAAGATCGGCAAGATGACAGATATTTTCAATAATCCACCAAAACCTTGGGTGGTAGAAGTTCAACATCAGACCATTGAGAAGATTTTGAGTAATAAAATTTCAGAAAAAAGAGTAGTCGAGATTTTAGAAAAGTTACAATGCAAGACGACTGTATCTTCAGGTGTCTATAGTGTTACACCACCATTTGAAAGATTGGATCTAATAATTGCTGAAGATATTATTGATGAGATTGGTCGTATCGAGGGATTGGATAGGATCAAGAGTATAGTTCCAAAAGCAAAAACCAGCCATGTCTTTTCTTCTGAGTATTTACTATCTGAAAAAATTAAAGATTTCCTAGTTGCAAAGGGTTTTAGTGAGGTAATCACTCGCTCGTTCTCGAATAAAGGAGATATTGAAGTTGCATATCCAATGGCTTCTGATAAAGGTTTTCTACGCAACAATCTCCACGACGGTCTACTCCAGACAATAGAGCAAGGTGTTAAGAATGCACCGCTACTAGGACTTGATGAAATAAGGGTTTTTGAAATCGGTAAAATTTTCACTAAACAAGGAGAGAGAACTTCACTGGTCGTTGGAATTCGCAATATAAAGAAGAAAATGGAACGCGTGAACGACAAGATCAAGGTCGTACGTGATGAACTTTTCAAAGAGCTCGGAATTGAAGTAAATATCCTATGCACAGTCGATGATTCAGGAGGAATAGTGTCACTAAAAGGTAAGACAATAGGAATGACCAATAATATCGATGGAGTTTTGGAGATCGAAATAGACGATTTGGTGGATCTAGTAAAACTTGATCTAAGTTCAATAAAAATAGAAAAGGGAAGTAGGATGCAATTGAAACCGTTTTCAAAAGAGCCTTTTATTACAAGAGATATCGCTTTGTTTGTGTCTTCAGATATTGATGTATTAAATGTACAGAATACCATCAAGCAAAACCTAAATACCTATGTTGGAGAACTTTTAGTAAAAGGTCCAGATCTATTCGATCAGTTTGAAAAAGAAGGCAAGAAGTCACTAGCATTCCGAATGATATTCCAGGCAAATGATAGAACTCTAACAGACGAGGAGGTAAATGGATTTATGGACAAACTATATTTAGTTGTGAAAGAAAAAGGTTGGCAGGTTAGATAGAAATGTGTTGCAACTACTGATTTTAATTGTTCTTAACAATTATTTAATAATCTCTTAATAACTTTTTGTTATATTAGATTTTATTATTAATTATAAAAAGATATGTGGTATCATAAATACATGAAATATGTTTTCAGTGCTATCTATACTAAGGAAAATATGGGATACAGTGTCCTGTGTCCTGAACTAGACGTTGCTAGTCAAGGAAAAGATTTGAAGGAAGCCGAACGTAATATACGTGAAGCCGTTGAATTATATATTGAGGACTTATCAAAAGAGGAGCTTGTGTCATACACACAATCTAGATCAGAGTCACCAATAGTCGGCACTTTTGAAGTCAGTCATGCCTAGGTTTTTCTCTGGCAAAGCTATTTCTCATATTCTTTCAAGTAAGTATGGATTTAAAGAGGTGAGAATTGTTGGTAGTCACCTAAAAATGAGAAAGACTCTGCTCGGTAAGGTAATAATGGTTATAATTCCTCTGCATAAAGAAGTATCCACTGGGACATTTCATAGTATCCTCCGTCAGGCTAGAATTAATATGAAAGATTTTATTGAAAAAAGTAGAGAATAAAACATAGATTATACTCAAGTCAATAGTATAAAAAACCCTCAAAATCTGCTATAATATCGACATAAAACCCAATAAAATTTCATAAAAAAATGGCTAAAGATTCAGATAAAAAGAAAGATAATTACGGTGCGGATTCAATCCAAGTCCTAGAGGGCCTAGAGCCGGTACGTAAGCGTCCTGGTATGTATATTGGTACTACAGGTCCAGATGGTCTACATCACCTTATTACCGAAATCTTCGACAACTCTCGCGATGAAGCCATGGGAGGTTTTGCTAATCATATCGAGGTTTCGCTATTACCTAATAACCGAGTTCGCGTAGTCGACAACGGTCGTGGTATTCCAGTTGATGTCCACAAAACAACCAAGGTATCTGCTCTAGAGACTATCATGACGGTTCTACATGCCGGAGGTAAATTCGGTGGTGATGAAAGTGGCTACAAGGTCTCAGGAGGTCTACACGGAGTGGGAGCCTCAGTAGTTAATGCTCTGTCAGTATATACTCAAGTATGGGTACATAAGGATGGAGATGTATATACTCAGGAATATTCTCAAGGTAAGAAGAAATTTAATGTAAAGAAAATAGCAAAGACAAAGGAACACGGAACTATCGTTGCTTTCGAGGCAGATGCAATTATTTTTAAGGAGATAAAGTATGATTTCAATCGTATCGTAAATTTTTTGAGACAACAAGCATATCTAGTAAAGAAGCTAAGAATTGATGTAATTGACGCTCGCGAAGCGAAGGATATTGATATTGCTGACAATTTAACATACTTGGAAACCCTTAAATTACAGGTTCCATCTCAAACTTTCTATTTCGAGAATGGTCTTACATCTCTAGTTAAATTCAACAACCAAATCCTAAAGCCTATCCACAAGAATATTTTCTATGTAGAGAAAAAGGTAGAAGGTGTTGAGTCAGTCGAGATTGCTTTGCAGTATGCTGATGATATCTCTGCTCGTATTCTTGCTTTTGCAAACAACATTTATAACCCAGAACACGGAACACATGTTACAGGTTTCAAGACTGCTTTGACTCGTACTTTAAACTCATATGCCAAGAAGAATAATCTAACAAAGGATGGAGAAGATAGCTTTACTGGAGACGATGCTCTTGAAGGTCTAACTGTAGTTATCTCAGTTAAACTTCGTGAGATCCAGTTCGAGGGTCAGACAAAAGCAAAGCTTGGATCAGTAGAGGCCCAGAGTGCAGTTGCTACAGTATTCGGTGAAGCCTTCTCTGCTTTCCTAGAAGAGAATCCAGATGATGCAAAAGCAATCATTGCAAAGATAATCCTAGCGATGAAGGCCCGCAAGGCAGCCAAGGCCGCAAAGGATTCAGTTTTGAGAAAAGGTGCTCTAGAAGGAATGACACTTCCTGGTAAGCTTGCTGACTGTCAGACAAATGACGCTTCGGAGTCAGAGCTATTCATTGTAGAGGGAGACTCAGCCGGAGGTACAGCAAAGACTGGTCGTGATCGACGCACACAAGCCATTCTTCCGCTAAGAGGTAAAATCCTAAACATTGAGCGTGCTCGTCTTGATCGTATGCTTGGTTCAGAACAGATTAAGAACCTAGTCCTAGCTTTTGGTACTGCTATTGGAGATACATTTGATATTGGTAAATTACGTTATCATAAAATTATTCTAGCAACTGATGCCGACGTGGACGGAGCTCACATTCGTACCTTGATTTTGACTTTGCTATACAGATATTTCAAACCATTGATTGAAGGAGGTTATGTATATATTGCTCAGCCACCTTTGTATAAGGTAAAAAGAGGTAAAGAGATTATGTATTTCTATTCTGAAGAAGAGAAGAATAAGGTGCTTGGAAAAGAAATCGATGCTATGAATGATGTAACAGACAACTCTGATGTACAGCATGTTGCAGAAGAAGATTCAGAAGCGGAAGAAAAAGAAGTTGAAATAGAAGGGAAGAAAGCTAAGATTTCAATCCAGAGATACAAGGGTCTCGGAGAAATGAACGCTGAAGAGCTATGGGAAACAACTATGGATCCTGAAAAGCGTATACTACGTCAGGTAAATATCGATGATGCTCAGGATGCAGACAAGGTTTTCGATATGCTCATGGGAACTGATGTTCCTAGCCGTAAAATGTTCATTCAATCTAATGCCAAGAAGGCAACTATTGACATCTAATCTAAAATAGTATACAATACTAGGGCAATAATAAATTATAAAAATCTATGAAAAAGACCATCATTTTAGCTATATTTGCGCTGATGCTTATGACTCTACCTGCAGAGGCAAGAGCTTTTAAGATTGAAAGAATATTTGATCCGGCTTGTATTGTGCTATGTGATAATGAACCTGATGTTGTAAATAATACAAACAGTAATAACGTTAACAGTAACGTTAATTCACCTAACTCAAATGTTGTAACATCTGGTACTACCGCAACTACTCCAGTAGTTTTAACTACTCAAACTCCTGTTTATGTATACGATAACAATAATTACACTAGTCCACTTTCTGTTAGTTGTTATTCTTCATACATGAACTCTAATGTCGGTGATCGAATAGTTTGGAGTGCATCTGTATCAGGTGGTAATGGAAATTATTTCGTAACATGGTCAGGAACTGATGGTCTATCTGGTAATGGTTCTTCTATTTCAATTACTTACAATAACCCTGGAACAAAGACTGCGTCAGTAGTTGTAACTTCTGGAGGACAAACTGTTACAAGAAATTGTAATACAGTAATAGTCTCGGGATATAGTACAAATAACTATTACAATAACTACAACTATGATGGATACTATAACGGTTATTATAATAATAATTACAATAACTATTATAACGGATCATACAATCCATACTACAGTTCACAGCCTCTAACAGTTTCTTGTACAGCAAACACATCTGCGGCTCCAGTTGGTGCTACAGTAAGATGGGCAAGTTATGTATCTGGAGGTTATGGAGGATACACATATACTTGGACTGGTACAGATAATATTTACGGAACAGGACAGAATGTTGATGTTATCTATAACTCAGGAGGAACAAAGACAGCTTCAGTTACTGTTAGATCAAATGGTCAAATAATTACTCAAGCTTGTACAAACTCTATCGCAGTTGCAGGACCAGTCGTGAACTATAACAACAGTTATAACTCAGGAACTACAAACACGGTTATCAAGTATGTAGAAGTTCCAGCTAAGGCTAGTGTATCTCAGAAAGCAAAGGCTACAAATACTGTAGTTGAAAGTAATAACTCAAATACAGCAACACTTGCTTCACTGTTCTCACTTTCAAATGTTCCTTGGGGATTGGTAGCTATACTAATTATTCTGATTCTACTATTCATCATCTTCTACTTGATGTTCAATAGTAAGAAGATCTAATCAAAGAAAAAAGACTCTCACATCGAGAGTCTTTTTTCTTGTGTGCTTTATATAATCAATACTACTTTCTAGCTTTGATCTCAGAAAGAATTCTATCAATAACCTCCTTCTGATCAAGTTGGCCAATCTGTCCAGCATCACGACTCTCGAGAGTAACCTTGCTTACCGCTAGATCCTTGTCACCGATGATTATGAAGTAAGGTACATGGTTGACTTTTGCCTGTCGAACTTTCTTTCCAAAACCATCAGATGAAAGATCTACATCGGCGCGAATATCTAGGCTTCTCATTAAGTCATGAATCTCTGTAGCTTTGGCATGATGAGCATCACCTATTGGAATTATCATAGCTTGGGTTGGAGCAAGCCAAACAGGGAATTTACCTGCGAAATGCTCTATCAAAATTCCTAGGAATCTTTCCAATGAACCTGAAATAGCGCGGTGGATGACAACTGGGCGTTCCTTTTCTCCCTTTTCATTTGTAAATGAAAGATCGAATCTTTCTGGAAGATTGAAGTCACATTGAACTGTAGCTAGTTGCCACTCACGCCCAATAGAATCCTTGAACATAAAGTCTAGTTTTGGACCATAGAATGCTGCCTCACCTTTACCTATTCGGTATGGAAGGTTATTTTCTTTGGCTGATGCTTCTAGAGCTCCCTCGGCCTTTGCCCAGACTTCATCAGATCCAAGATACTTACTCTTATCATCACCTCGAACCGATAATCTAACCCAGTAGTCCTCCATCAATCCGATTGTTGTGTAGAAAGTTTTAATGATTTGAACTATAGTTCCTACCTCATCACTAATTTGATTTACTCTACAGAAAAGGTGACCATCATCTTGAGTGATAGATCTAACTCTTGTTAGTCCCGCTAATTGACCTGACTTCTCATCTCTGTATACAGTTGCTGGTTCAAAATATCTGACAGGCATATCTTTGTATGAGAACTGATTGTCAGCAAAAATCTGCATATGGTGAGGACAGTTCATAGGCTTTAGGAAGAAACTTTCATCTCCACCTTTTACCCTGAATAGTTCATCTCCGAACTTATCAGCATGGCCTGATGTCTTGTATAGAGCTTCCTTTGCAATGTGCGGTGTCCAAACTTTTGAATACCCCTTTCTTTTGTGCAATTCCCAAAGATAGTTCTGAATTTCATCACGAACGATCATACCTTTTGGTTGCATGAGTGGCAGACCTGCTCCGATAAGTGGTGAGATAGTAAAGAGTTTTAACTCACGACCAAGTTTCTTGTGATCTCTTTTCTCTGCCTCTACTCTCATTGTCTCGTAGTCATCAAGCGCAAGCTTTGTAGGGAATGCTAGACCGTAGATGCGAGTAAGCATTGCATTATCCTCACTTCCTCTCCAGTAAGCTCCTGCAACTCGGTTTATCTTGAATGAATCGTGAGGTATTTCATTTGCTGGGTTCTCACAATGTCCACCACGACAAAGATCTGTGAAGTTACCACATGTGTATAGAGTGATTTTCTCACCTTTTTTTACTATTTCTTCAATAAGCTCAATCTTGTATGGATTGTCCTTGAAAATCTCCTTCGCCTCATCCGCACTTACTTCTTTGTGAGTAAATTTTGTCCAAGACTTGAGGTTGCCCTTCATCTTTTTCTCTAGCGCAGGTAAGTCCTTGTCTGATAGCTTAACGCCAGCAGGGAATTCGAAATCATAATAGAAGCCATCGTCAATAGCTGGCCCGATGGTGTTCTTGGTACCTGGATATAGTTCTAATACCGCAGATGCCAATAAATGGGCCAATGTATGGCGATTATGTTCTATGTTTATTTCTTTCATGGGAGTAACTTTAACATTTTTATTAGGGAAAAGGGAGTGTTGACATGACAAACGATTCGTTTCTATCTTTGTCTGAGATTTATTATAATTACAATAATGTGTTTAAAAATATAGGTTTTAAAAGTTATTAAGAGAGTATTAAATTTATATATATTTTAGTTTGCTTTATTTTTCTCAATTAAATTATAATGTACCCAATCACAACTATTACATTTGAGTGACGTGAAATTATTAATCTAACTTAAAATAAAATGACCGAAGTAAATACACCTACATATATCATAGAGTTGAAGAATGACTTGGTAAAACACATTGATACATCATTAAGTGACTTTATGGCGACGATTTATAAAACAGTTGCTTTGAAAGAGGATATTGTATCAATACGTGAAGATATGAAAAACATGGCCACGAAGGATGATATTGCAAGAATATGGAATACTATGGCCACTAAGGATGATATTGCTAAGATATGGAATACAATGGCCACCAAAGACGAAATAGCTTTGGTTTGGGATAATATGGCAACTAAAGAAGATATTAAGACTCTGGCTACCAAGAAGGATTTTGAAAAAGTCTATGCATTGATTGGTAAGTATGAGACTAGAGCAAGTAATATTGAAGATATTCTACTTGAGGACCACAAACCCAGAATAGTGGATTTAGAAAAAGAGGTCTTTGCTGCCTAGTTACCCAAGCACTTTCACCTTATCTACAATCATACTCTTTTGACCGTTTCTTTCTGAGATTTTGCCTTTGATCGCTAAGCATTTGTCTGGAGTGAATGCACTTCGGAATTCTACTAGTACCTTAGGGAATACCACGGTCTCGAGTTCGCCAGTGAAGTCTGCTACTTTCACGAATGCCATATTGTCACCCTTCTTTGTGAGTATTGGTTTTATTTCTTCAATGATACATGCCAAAGTTACCTCCTGGCCATCCTTGAGAGTCTCAATTGCTTTCTTTATGTCCATATCACGCTTGCTGATTATGTCCTTGTATCGATCGAGTGGATGTCCTGAAATATACAATCCGAGTAATTCCTTTTCCCATGCTAATTTTTCTCTTGGATCAATATTTGGCACCTCTGCAAGTTTTAGTGTTGGAACGGTTGATGTATCGGTCATTAGGCCAAATAGGGAATCCTGGTTGTCAGCTTGTTTTAGCTTCTCTTTGTTGTGTGCCAATAATGTTTCTAGGTTTCCTAGTAAAACTCCGCGGTCAATTCCAAAACTATCCAATGCACCGGATTTGATTAATGCTTCCAGAGATTTTTTATTTAGATTCTTATCTTTTACTCGATCAAGGAAATCTGTAAGTGATTTGAATTTGCCACCACGCTTTCTCTCATCAATGATTGCTGTTGCTATTCCTTGCCCGAAGTTCTTGATGGTTACTAGTCCGAAGCGGATGGTGTCACGTGCCGGTGCTTTGTCAGGAGTCGGAGTATTATCCTCTCCGCGCCCTGCGGAACCCGCTTCGCTATCGCTACGCTCAGACAGTCCTCGGGCTTGAGAGGACAACACTCCTCCTCCTTTCACCACCGTGAACTGACTGAAACTTTCGTTTATGTCAGGTGGAAGAATTGGTATATTCATTCTCTTACACTCTGCGATGATTTCTGCAATCTTTTCTACATCTCCTGAATCTGCTGTTAGAACAGCAGACATGTATATTGCAGGATAATTGGCCTTCATATATGAAGTCTGGTACGCAACAAGACCGTAACTTGCGGCATGAGCTTTGTTGAATCCATAAGCTGCGAAAGGCTCGATGAGCTTCCATAGGGTATTTGCATTTTTCTTACCCATTCCGTGTTTAACGAAACCTGTGAGCAACTTTTCTTTTTGCTCTTCCATTTCTTTAGGAATTTTCTTACCCATGGCCTTGCGGAGCTTGTCAGCTTCAAGCCAAGAATATCCCGCAAGCTTGATAGCGATCATCATAACGTCGTCCTGATAGGTAATAACTCCATAAGACATATCGAGAATATCTTTCATTCTTGGATCTAGGTACTCTACTTTTGATTCATCGTGTTTTCTTTCAATGTATTGAGGAATAGATTCCAAAGGACCTGGACGATACAAAGCCACCATAGCGTTTATGTCATGGATTCTCGAAGGCTTTAGTTCAACTAGGAATTTGGTCATTCCACTTCCGTTCAACTGGAAAAGACCAATAGTTTCACCTCGCGCCAACATTTCAAACGTTTTTTTATCATCGCGTGGAATATTTTCTATATCAATATCAATATTCTCGATTTTCTTTACACGATCAACGGCGTCGGCAAGGATAGAAAGATTTTTGATTCCCAAGAAGTCGAATTTAAGTAGACCAACACCGTCTTCACCAACGGCATGCATATCATATTGAGTAATGATTTTGCGGATTGGATTGCCGTTAGCGTCTTCTTTGTTTTTGGTATCGTACTGTAGAGGAACATGCTCAGTTAATGCATCAGGAGAAATAACCACACCAGCGGCGTGTACGGAGATGTGGCGAGCACAGCCTTCTATTTTTTTCGCCATATCAATAATTCTCTTTGTGTCCGGCTCTTTATCATAAGCTTCTTTAAGTTCAGGAACTTCATTCAAAGCTTTATCAATAGTCATTGGGAAACCCTGGGCACCCATTGGGATCAGTTTGGAAATTCTATCGGCAGTCTCATAAGGGAATCCCATTGCACGCGCAATATCGCGTACCGCACCTTTCGCCATCATAGTACCGAATGTACCTATCTGAGCCACTTTGTCGTAGCCGTATTTTTTACGTGCATAGTCAATAACCTCGTCGCGACGGTTATCGGCAAAGTCCATGTCGATATCGGGCGCAGAAGGACGTTCAGGGTTTAGGAATCTTTCGAAGGGAAGTTTGTAGGCGAGAGGATCTACGTTTGTAATGCGTGTTACGTAAGTCGTCAAAGATCCGGCAACCGAACCTCGAATGTTTGTTAGGATTTTATTGGCATGAGCATAGCGAAGTAGATCAGACACTACAAGGAAGTACTGTGCATATCCTTTGTCTTTAATAACTTTTAATTCATAGTCTAGACGGTCAGTAACTTCCTTGGTCATCTCAAGACCACGTTTTGGAATACCTTCATAGGCAATTCTTCTAAGTTCATCATCGTGTGTAAGTCCACTCTCAACTTTGAAATCTGGGAAGTACCATTTACCCAAGGTGATCTCAACATTGCACATATCGGCAATCTTCATTGTATTGTCCAAAGCTTCAGGGATATCATGGAAAAGTTCCTCGGCTCTTTCGGCTGAGATAAATGAAAAGTTTTCTTCCTCTTCGGTACTTCCGTCCATGGCAGTTGCACCTGAAGTGTTGCGATCAGACATATCTCCAGAAGTATTCACTAGTTGTAGCATATCTCGTGCCGCCTTATCTTCCTGGTGAAGATAATACACATCGTGGGCGGCCACAATTTGGCTATTTGTTTCTTTGGCAAGCTTTATAAGTTGTTGCATCAATCCTTCATGTCCTTGGATTTCAGGATGGCGAGTTATTTCTATGAAAAAGTTCTCTTCACCATAGACTTTTTTATAGAAATCAATACACTCTTTTGCTTTCTCTACATTTTTATTTTTTAAGGCCCCTGAAATATCACTAGAAAAAGACGGAGCGATACAGATCAAATCTTTATTGTATTTTTCAATCAGTTCCTTATCGATACGTGGCTTGTAGTAGAACCCTTCGAAATACGAATCGGTTACGAGTTTGATTAGATTCTTAAATCCATCGTGATTCTTGGCTAGCAATACCAGACGGGTGCGACGGTTGTCGATACCAGCCTGCATATCTTTGCGTGTGCGGACTGCAACGTAGAAATCCACTCCCATAATAGGTTTTATTCCTTTTTTCTTTGCAGTTTTATAGAATTCAATCGCACCATAGAGATTGCCGGCATCAGTCAGAGCTACCGCAGGCATACCAAGATTTTTCGCCTCATCAAGCAAATCATCTACCTTAGGTAGGGCGTTTAGCAGTGAGTAATGCGAGTGTGTATGTAGGTGAATAAAACGGGGCATATAGCTATTATAGCAAATGTTATACTTTGTGTATGAAAAAACGTAGCGATTTCAAATTTCTCATCGGAATCGATGAAGTTGGTCGTGGTCCAATAGCCGGCCCTGTTGCCGTCGGTGCCTTTCTTTTTCCCAGTATTGAATCTCGCAAATTGTTCAAAGGCGTAAAGGAAAGCAAACAATTAAATGAAAAGAAGAGGGAAGTTTGGTATGAAGAAATTCTGCAAGCTAGGAAAAATGGCCTAGTAGATTTCGCAGTTACTTTTCAATCAGAAAAAGTCATTGACACCAAGGGTCTATCCTTTGCAATTAAAAATGCACTTAAGATTTCGCTAAATAAAATAGTAAAGAAAAATAAAATCAAAGCCAACGAAGTCCTGGTCCTACTCGATGGGGGATTGAAAGCTCCGATTGAATTCGTAAATCAGAAAACAATAATAAAAGGCGATGCAAAAGAAAAAGTAATTGCGCTAGCTTCAATTTGCGCTAAGGTTGAACGAGATCGATATATGCACAAAATGGCAAAGAAACATCCTCAATATGGTTTTGATATTCATAAAGGTTACGGAACACGGAAGCACTATGAGGCGATCAAAAAGTATGGACTAAGTCAGTTGCACCGAAAGTCTTTTTGTAAGATAATGCCAAAATGATAGATAAAATCAAAACATTCGCTAGTGGACTATTTAGTAATAAAAAGTTCGTAGAAACGGTCAATATATTTGTGATATACGGCTGTTTGTTGGCACCGGTTAACTTTATTGTAGATACTCTATTTTCTTCTTTTAAGCTTTCAAATCACTACTCATTCTTTAGTATAATGGGACTCATTACTTCCTTTATAGATGGAATAATAGCATCTGCACTAGCAGGTATAGTTTTCTATTTTCTATATGAGCCAATACACAATTGGATAAAAAGAAATACCTTCCTTTCGAAATATATAAAAAGTATATATACAATGTTCTGGAAACCATTTTTCTTTTTTACTTTGATTACGTCTCTGATTAGTTTGTTTGGTTTGCTAGGTATTGGTATATTTGTAACTGTATTCACCGGTCCATATGGATTACTAGCATCTGCAGGACTGATATTAGTGTGGCTTGTATATACAGCGATCCAGTTTGCGATTTACTACTTTTATTCTAAAGAGATATCGGAGAAGTTGGGGAAGATTTATGTGTGGTAGGTAAGTTTGTTATCTATTGACATAGTGTGCTAAATATGATATTATATTAAGGAATCAGCTCGAACTACCGAGTTGTGAACAAAAAAGGTATTAAGTGAAAAAAATCCTAGAGAAATCGGAGTCCAAGAAAACCGCCGTCACCATTACGTTGAAATCAGGTGTTACTGTGGCAGGCACATGCGTGAGGATCCAGGGCGAACACAGCGTCGATATCGCGAGGAGCGGTATTAACCAGTCCTGCACCATCCTCTTCTCAGAAATCGCGATGATTGATCATTCCTTCGGTGTCGAGTACTGAAAGGGAAGATTTATCTATCCGCACCCCGGGCCCTCGCCACAAGCGAAGGGCCCGTTTTTTTATATTAAATTTTCCCTCCGTGACTTCTCTCCAAAATCCTATATACTATATATACTTTAAACAAACTAAAGAATGTCTTCCAATGTCGAAAAAATCAAGGAAAGGCTAAGTATCGAGGATGTTGTGGGTTCATACATCAAGCTTGATAATGCTGGCAAAAATCTAAAAGGGAAATGTCCTTTTCACAACGAAAAGACCCCCTCTTTTTTCGTGTCACCTGATCGCGGTGGTTACTATTGTTTTGGTTGTGGTGAGAAGGGTGATATTTTTTCTTTTGTCGAGAAGTTCGAAGGACTAGATTTCATGGGAGCACTAAAACTTTTGGCAGAGCGAGCTGGGGTGGAATTGGAATTTAATAATGCAAACGATGGTCAGAAAACAGAAAAAGAGAGGCTACTTGCTGTAATGGAAGAGGCAACGAAGTTTTTTGAGAATGGTCTGAAAAGTTCACAACAAGCAATCGACTATGTAAAAAGTAGAGGAATTACTGAAGAGACTGCAAAGAAATTCCGTATTGGTTATGTACCAGCAGATTGGAGGCTGTTATATACGTATCTTAAAGGTAAAAAGTTTGCGGATGCAGATATAGAAAAAGCGGGTCTCATAAAAAAGCCTGACGATGAAGGTGGAGTGAAGAAGGAATACTATGATCGATTCCGTGGACGTATTATGTTCCCAATTTCAGATTCTTCTGGTCGTGTGATTGCTTTTTCTGGAAGAATTTTAGTTGATGATGGAAAGTCAGCAAAATATTTAAATAGCCCCGATACAATTCTTTTCAATAAATCTACTGTGCTATACGGAATAGACAAAGCAAAACAAGATATAAGAATCAAAAACTATTCAATTCTAGTCGAGGGACAGATGGATCTAGTACTATCACATCAAGCTGGAATAAAAAACACGGTAGCGGTTTCAGGAACAGCTCTGGCTGATACCTTGATATCAAAAGAGAACGTTGTGAACAATCTTGGAATAGTAAAAAGACTATCAAATAACATTATTTTAGCTTTTGATTCTGACCCAGCTGGAAGAAAGGCTGCTATGCGTTCAGCTCGTATCGCTTTAAGTCTAGGAATGGATGTAAAAATAGCAGATTTGCCAGAAGGTAAAGATCCTGCTGACCTAGTTCTTGCCGACCCTGAGTCATGGAAAAATGTCTTGCGTAATTCCAAAGCTGTGGTAGAATTTCAAATTGATACTGTGCTTTCACAAAAACTTGATTCCCGCAAATTGCCACAGGCACTAAGGGACAATGTATTTCCATTTATTGCACCTCTAACTGGCGCGATGGAAAAAGCACACTATATAAAGTTAATAAAAGAGAAAACAGGGCTTTCCGAAGAATCTATCAAAGAAGATCTCATTAAAACCGAGTCTTTGATGAAAGGTGAGGTTGCAGAAGTAAAAAAAGCAGAAGCCAATAAAAGCGCCTCTACTAGACTCGATGCAATAGCAAGGAAACTCTTTGGCTTATTTTATTACTTAGATAAAAACCCAATTCCAAACATTGATGTTGTAAGTCATAGAACTACAATCAAACAAATCGTTGGAAATAGATATGACAATTTCATAAAGAATTTAGAACCGTTCAAAGACGAATTGATCTTGGAAACGGAGGTGGCATATAGCAATCAAAAAGATATTTTAGATAATCTAAATGAATTGATGTTAAATTTTGAAGAGGATATTGTGCGAAGTGAATTCGCCACTGCAATGGCAGAACTATCCCAAGCCGAGAGAAACAAGGATGCTACAAATATAAATGAATTGATACAGAGAATAGATCTTTTGACCAAGAGAACGAATGAGTTATCAAAGAAAAGAGTTAAGAAATAATTATTAATTTAAATATTATAATATGGCAAAAAATAAAAAAGTGGTGAAGAAGGTAAAGAAAATTGTAAAGAAATCAGTTAAAAAGGCAAAACCAGCAAAGTCAGTTAAGAAACCTGCTCCAAAGGCAACTAAGCAAAGTAAGAATAGTGATTTTGAGACAAAGGCAAATAAGCTTATCAACAAAGGTAAAGAGCGAGGTTTCGTTACTTTTGATGAAATCTTGAAAGAATTTCCAACTATTGAGCAAGATATAAATTTCTTAGACGGACTGTATTCAAAGTTCTCAGTTGCTGGAATCGATGTTCTAGAAGGAGGAGGTTTGCTTGAGGTTGAGCCAGAAGTTGCAGCTCCAAAGAAATATTCATATGGATCAAGAAGTGCTGATTCATCATACGATTCTATTCAAATGTATTTGAAGGAAATAGGTCAGTATTCATTGATCTCAGCTGTTAGTGAAAAAGATTTGGCAAAGAGAATAGAGGCTGGAGATAAAGAGGCCAAGAATCTTCTGGCTCGTGCAAACCTCCGTCTAGTGGTTTCTATTGCAAAGAAATACGTAGGTAGATCACCAGACCTTACACTTCTGGACTTGATTCAGGAAGGTAACTTGGGTCTATTCAAAGCTGTAGATAAGTTTGATTGGACAAAGGGTTACAAATTTTCTACATATGCAACTTGGTGGATTCGCCAGGCTATTACTCGTGCGCTTGCAGATCAGTCACGAACAATCCGTGTTCCAGTTCATATGGTGGAGACAATTGCGAAATACAAGCAGGTTGTGCGCCGTCTAACTCAAGATCTAGGACGTGATCCTCTTGCAGAAGAAATTGCTACAGAAATGGGTCTAGATGTAGAGAAGATTTACAATATTGAAAAGATCGATCAGGATGTAGTATCTCTAGAGTCACCAGTTGGAGATGATAGTGATGATGGTAAGTCTACATTAGGTGACTTCCTTTCAGATGACAAAATCCTTTCACCAGATCAGGAATCTTCAAGAAGAATTCTACGTGACCAGGTCAATACTATTTTGAACGACCTTTCAGAAAAAGAGAAAAAGATTCTTGAAATGCGCCATGGCCTAAATGATGGAGTAACTCACACACTAGAAGAAGTAGGTAAGGAATTCGGCGTGACTCGCGAGCGTATTCGCCAGATCGAAGCAAAGGCACACGAAAAGATTCGTCAGCATGACAATATCAATAGATTGAGGAATTACTAGTTTGCATTTCCTCTTTGCTCTGCCATAATTAGGTAATGCCAGACCTATTCACTGAACAATACTTAAGACTAAACAAAGCCCAGAAACAGGCCGTCGATACAATCGATGGTCCTGTTATGGTTATTGCTGGTCCTGGAACTGGTAAGACTTCTATTTTGACTTTGCGTATTGCTAATATTCTAAAGAACACTGATACATCGCCAGAAAATATTCTCGCACTGACATTCACGGAATCCGGAGCATATGCCATGCGCAAGAAATTGGTTGGTATAGTTGGAACGGCTGGATATAAGGTGAACATTCATACATTCCACGGATTTTGTAATGATATTATCAAACAATATCCTGAACGATTCCCAAGGATTATTGGCTCATCTGCAATTACTGATATCGATCAGATAGCTTTGATGGAGAAAATAATAGAGAAAAATGACTTCGAAATGTTAAAGCCATACGGTGATATCTTTTTCTATGTTAAGCCTGCTTTGTCTGAGATTAGGAATCTAAAAAGAGAAGCGATCGGTACCGAAGAGTTTTTGAAAATAATAAAGAAGCAAGAAAAGGAATTTGATGATATTCCAGACAAGGTGCACGAGAAAGGTGCACATAAAGGCAAGATGAAAGGTGAATTCATCAAGATGAAGGAGAAAATCGAGAAGAACAAGGAACTCTTCATACTATATGAACAATATGAAAAGGCTTTGGAAAAAGAGAAGTTCTATGACTTCGAAGATATGATCGTGGAGGTGATCAAAACTCTAAAAAAAGACGAGGATCTTTTGTTAATTCTTCAGGAAAGTTTTCAATACATTCTTGCTGACGAACATCAGGATGCAAATAATGCGCAGAATGCGATTCTTGAATTACTTTCAAATTTTCATGATAGTCCGAATCTATTTATTGTGGGTGACGAGAAGCAGGCTATCTTCAGATTCCAAGGAGCATCTCTGGAGAATTTTCTGTACTTTAAAAAGCTATACAAGGGTGCAGTAGTAATAAATCTAGAAGAGAACTATCGTTCAACACAGACTATTCTTGATGCTTCACATTCTCTGATTGCCAACAATAAAATGCCAGAAGACTACAAGAGAGTGGAGCTTCAGTCTCGTGCTGAAAAAGGAAAGGAACTGGTAAGGGTTGTAGAAGCTTTGAATTCAGATAGCGAGAACACTTTTGTAATAGAAGATATAAAGAAAAGATTGGCAAAGGGTGTAAAGGTTAGTGATATTGCTATTCTTTATCGTGATAATAAAGATGTTACTTCTATATCAGCAATGCTGTCGAAAACCGACATTCCATATAGAGTTGAGAGTGATAATGACATTCTAAAAGATGAAAATGTAAGCAAGCTCATATTTATTTTTGAAGCGATAAACAATTTGGCAAATGAAGAAAAACTAGCAAAAATTCTTTTTGTTGATTTCTTTAAAATAAATTCAATAGATATCTATAAAATGTTCGAGGACGCTCGCAAAGAAAAAAGGAAGCTCGTTGATTTGATTCATGAGAGGTTCCCAGATATTTCAACCAAGATTTCATCATGGGCAAGTCTGGCTCATAACAAACCATTCGTGGAAGTGTTCGAGATTGTAGTTCGTGAATCCGGTTTTCTAGACTATACACTTTCATCAGCTGATTCGCTTGAGAGAATGTCTACACTGGAGACCTTTTTCAATGAAGTAAAGAAAATGTCCGGCACAAAGAATACGTACTATCTATCGAACTTTATCGAACACATAGAGAGAGTTCGTGAACACGGCATATTAACGAAGACCGGCAAATCTCTGGAGAAGGATGGCGTCAGACTAATGACTGCACATAAATCAAAAGGATTGGAGTTTGAATATGTATATATTATCGGTGCTTACGATGGACATTGGGGCAATAAAACTCGCCGATCATTTTTTTCTACAATTAAGACTTCTGAAAGTACAATGGATGATGAGAGAAGACTTTTCTATGTAGCTTTAACTCGTGCTCGCAAGGAAGTTACAATCACATATCCAAAGGAGAATAGTGAAGGAAGAGAATTGTTACCAGCGCAGTTTATTGATGAGATTGCTCCAGAGCATAAGTCTCTAGAAGTTGTAGATACGAAGGTTGATATCAAGACAAAGTTTGTTGAGAATATCGCGCACAAGAATCAAGAGATTAGTGACAAAGCATACTTACAAAATCTTTTCTTGGAACAAGGTCTAGCTGTGACTGCATTGAATAACTATTTGAAATGTCCTTGGGAATACTTTTTTGTGAACTTGATTCGTCTACCAAAGGCACAAGGTAAACATCAAATGTATGGAACGGCGATGCACGAAACACTCAAGACTTTCTTTGATAAGTATCGAGAAGAGCAAGATATGTCCAAAGACGAGCTTTTGAAGCTATTTGAATTTAACCTCAATCGAACTCTACTTTCTCCAAGTGACCTATCAGACAGCCTAAAGAAGGGTAAAGAGGCTCTAAAGGGCTATTTTGAGGCATATAAGGGGTCTTGGAACCGATCTCTTTTGACCGAATACAGCGTTCGAGGGGTGCATATAAAGGTGGAAAATGGGGATGCCAATTTCGATCTACTTTTGAAGGGAAATCTGGATAAGGTGGAATTCCTAGATGATACAAATGTGAATGTCGTTGATTATAAGACCGGCAAAAGAAAATCAGAAAGTAAGGAGAATTATTATCGTCAGCTTACTTTCTACAAGCTACTTTTGGAGCTGGATGATAAGAAAAAGTATAAAATGGTATCCGGTGAATTGGACTTCATAGAGCCTGGTGATAATGGAAAGTATAAGAAGGATAAGTTTGAGATCGGTGATGATGAAGTGACCAAATTGAAGAAATTAATAGTCGAAAAGGCTGCGGAGATTTATACTTTGGATTTCTGGAATAAGGATTGTGGTGAAAAGGACTGCGAGTATTGCGCGTTGGGAAAAGCTATGGCGGGGAGGAAATAATGGCTTAAATTATATGTAGTATACTAAATTATCAAGTTACCATACCCTATATTGACAAAATTATATAATATGATATGATATTAGGAGAAATCAAGGCAATCAAGTCTTGAAGAGGATCTTAGTCATGAACATTAATCAAATTGTGGCATTCTATGCCCGAGTCGCATCAACACCAACCGTCGTCAACCGTGCTCGAGACTATCGTCTGCAGAACGCGGTAACCAACGAGGTTCTCACCCATCTACTCTCACAAGGAGGGATGGAGGGAGTAGAGGTTCAGTTGTGGACTCAGGAAATTAATGCCCCAGCGTGGGAATTGGGTCGGGGCTACTACGATGTGGTCCGGATCAAGTTCACCTCGCTGGAGGTGGTTGTGTCGATCCCCACACCGCTCCTCACAGAATCGGTGCTGGCGAGCCTGCAGCCACTTTGGCAAGTGGTAGACCAACATAAGTTTCTGGTTGCAGTTCGTGCATTTGACGATCGTGAAGACCTCCAGGAGGAGGTCACTATCTACCCAAACCAAAACACTCTGTGGAACGAGTTCGTCAATCAATTCCTCGCCGACGAAGACTTTACCAACCTCGTCCCCAGAACCGTCAAGGTTCTGAAGGAGAAGGTTAGGAAGGTAAGAAGGAATGCGCAACAAATTGCAGCGTAGTACGGTAGCAGTTAACCTCAAACTGTATCAGACGCACGGACCTTTATGGAACCGGCGTCTTTTTGCTTGAGTTTTAGTACGTATACAACAAATCTATAGTTGCCTTTATTGTTTCGATAGGCATTGCACCACCTAGTAATATCATTTTTGAATCTGCACTTAGTCTGATTGGGTATTCTCCGGTACTTGGATCTTTGTACGGCTCATATATGTTCATCAACTTTTCTTTAACAAGTAGAGGGAAGGCTTTCTCTAGAACGATGACACTTGTCGGTGTACCTTGAATACCAATATTTACTCCACTTGTAAAATCTGAATCAACCTTATCTTTGAATTTATTTGTCGCTAGACAATTTTTGAACTCTTCTACATCAAGACCTGCATACTTTGCTATAACTGGTAGCTCTGATAGAGCTAGGCCATTTGGATTAGCACCTGTAACTGATGGTGTGACTTCATATAGTCGGTTTGTATATTTCCAGAACTTCTCGTTGCCACCTTGGTCTGCTGCACATTCGAATGCTTGTGATTCGCGACCAGCGTTTGGATGCAGAACACTTCCTGTTGCATCAGCCTTATCTAGTGGATAATGTCTATATACCCATGCAACACTACCTGCAGAGCCGTACTGATCCATGACTTTCTTCATTGTGTTATGAAATACCTTACAGTATGGACATGAAGGATCAGAATATTCAATAATCTTTATTTTTGCATTGGGATTGCCGAGTATATGGTCGCTATCAGTAACCATTCGGAAGTTTTGAGCAAAGTCATCAACAGGCTTCTGAGCAACTAGCTTTGTTGTTCGAGGTCCTGTACTCCAGATTACTGCACCTGCAATTATTGCACCAGCAACGATTATTGCTGTTGGAATGTTGAGAACAGATTGTGGTTTATTTTCTTGCATTTATTTATTTGTACTTAATTTCATTTCAAAACTTATATTAAACATATCATCGATTATGTTATCACCAAGTCCTTGAAAGAATTTGTCTGAACCATATTTGATATCCCAAAGAGTACGATCTAGATCGACTGATCCCTTTGCAACGGTCATGTCTGGATTTGTTCTATCAAAAGTTACAGGAATTGAGATCTCTTTTGTAATACCTTTTATAGTCATATCACCCTTTACTGTATACTCGGTTGTACTTGTTCCGTTAGGCATTACATCTTTTGCAATAAAAGTTGCAGTAGGGAACTTCTCTACATCAAAAAAGTCAGCAGATTTCAGATGCTTAGATAGCATATCTTGTCCTTTTCCTGATCCAGTCTTCATTGCAGCTATACTTGTCATATCAAATACAAATTTATTTAATACAACAGAGTCACCCTTTACTTCAAAGGTACCTTCCTTCAGTGCAATAGTTCCTGAGTCAATCCAGTTTTTTAATATAACTTTTCTACCAGTCCATGTAATCTTTGTATCGGCAGGATTAATTGCATACACTTTATCACTTAGGTTAAAAGATACATTAGATCCGCTTGGTATTTTTATACCAATAACTTCTCCGCTATTCTCAACTGTATTCACAGGTGCTTTTACATCTGCGGGCTTTTTGCCAATATAAACAATTACTAAAATTACTACTACTATAAGTACGATGATCGATATTATTTTTTTCATATCTACCTATTATACCCGTTAGAAAGAAAAAATAAAATGAAGTGGCACTATACACATAATTTACTTGTAATTACAATGTTAAGTTAGTATAATATTAGTTATAATTATTAGTATAATATTAGTTATAATTATGAGAAAGGGAATCCTGGTTTTTTTAATTGGAGTTGTATATTGTCTTACCTTTTTTAATCCCACAAAGGTTCTGGCATTTGGCAATGGATTTACATATTCTAGATCAGTTACGATTGATCACACCAAAATATCAAATACTGATCAGACAAATTTTCCTGTACTCGTGTCCGGTGTATATTCATATTTAGCAACGGTGGCTAATGGTGGTAAGGTTCAAAATAATTCTGGATATGATATTGGATTTTATACAAACAGCGACTGTTCAACAGGTAAAATGAGTTGGGAGACAGAGAACTACAGTTCAACAACAGGAGCAGTTAATTACTGGGTAAAAGTGCCCACAGTTTCAGCGTCTATTGATACAGTTTTTTACATCTGTTACGGAAATACGTCTTTAACTACTGATCAATCATCTGCAAGTGATGTTTGGGACAGTAACTTTAAAGGCGTATGGCATTTAGCAGATGGTATAACATTGAGCGCAAATGATTCCTCAAGTAGTGCAAGAAATGGAACACTATTTAATTCGCCTACAGCTATAGCTGGGAGAGTAGGTGGAGCGGCGAGTTTTAGTTCTGCATTTGGTAGATACATTGGCTTGGTGAATGATATGAATAATAATGATAGTGCTGGTACTGTGTCTGCTTGGATTTACCCAACAACAAACACACAACAGGCCATTTTTTGTATGACAGATTCAGCTAACAATAATAACCTTGCTGTAGTGGGAATTCTAAATTCAGTTAGTTCACCTAGGCTATACATGCAAGCCATTAAAATAGGTGATTTCAATGATGCCGTTGTAACTCCAGATAATTCTATAACACTAAATACTTGGACTCATGTCGCTTTTACCGCTGATGGCTCGAGTTATAAAATCTATATAAATGGCGTTTCTCAGACTCTATCAGTTCTATCATTTACAAATAGTGGAAGATGGTTCAGTACAGTCCCTAAAACTACTGGTCTATATAGAATTGGTTATTGTAATGCAGGTAGTACTGTTTATGCTAATAGTAGATATGATGATATCAAACTTTCAAATACTAACAGAAGTAGTGATTGGATAAAGACAGAATATAATAATCAAAGCGCGACATCCACTTTCTATTCTATAAGTTCTGAGTCAACTGCATCTGTACCAGTACTAACTACAGATGCCCCAACCTCCGTTTCTACATCAACACTTACTCTTAATGCTACGATCACCTCTACAGGAGGTGCTGATGCTACGCAAAGTGGTTTTGCATATGGAACTTCAACAAATCTTGATACAGTTATCGCGACCTCTACCCTCGGAGCTCAAAGTGGGGCCACATCATTCACTTCAGGTATTACAAACCTTACTCCAAGTACGACATACTATTTTAGAGCGTACTCTACCAACTCAGCAGGAACTGCTTATGGTTCCATACTTTCAACCACCACACTAGCCATAGGTTCACCAAATGTGTCGGTTTCAGCCGCGACAAATGTCAATACAACTTCAGCAACTATCAATGGAATAATTGATAGTACGGGAGGAGACACGGTTACTTCTAGGGGTTTTGAATGGGGAACAGATGTATCATACGGTACAATTATTTCAAATAATGGTTCGTTTGACATAGGTCCATTTAGTTTCGATTTAGTTGGATTAACATGTAGTACGACTTACTATTTCAGAGCCTATTCCACAAACTCTGTAGGAACCGCTTCAAGTACAGGATCAACATTTACCACATCATCTTGTCCAGTAGCTTCAATTGATCCCAATCAAACAAGTGGAGGTAGAGGAAGATATATAAATAATTCGATAATTATTCCTACATCTAATAATGTAATCGTGCCGCAAGATAGATTACGCATAGTGCCAGATTCACTAATAAGTAGTCCTGCCACAGAGTCACTACTAGGTGATCTAGCTGGACAAACTGTGACAATAAAAGACGATAAAAGTACCCAACTAGAATTTATTGTTGTCCAAAATGATAACCAAAGCATTACATTAGGATCTAATTCCTTAGTCGGTACAGATGGTAAAGTAAAACAAAAAACAAAAGTACCTGCAGGAAAGAGTATTACACTTTCTCTGAAACCAGTGAGTGCAGCCAGCACAATAAAAGGATATCTATTATTTAAGAACCAGAATCAAACCGCATCAAGAGAGTCATCAAATTTTGCTAATGCTACTGATGTTGTGCTGTCACGATCAAATATTACTGTGAATACGTCAAAAGATTTAGTGCGTGAAAATGAGCTAGTTGTTAATTCATTTGAATATACTGATCTAGATGGGGACGGAGTCTATAACGCAAGAATATCAGTACCGGCCAATGAAGGTGAGTATGAAGTTTTGTCTATAATTAACTACCAAGATCCGAAAAAGAATTCAAGAGAAATAAGAATGACTACCATAGTTAGTCCAGAGGGATACGTATACAGGTCTAACAACGGTGAAGAGACGAGAATCCCTAATGCAACAGTATCTATATGGAGTGCTTCAGGGGAATTGTGGAATGCTACACAGTACAACCAAGATAATCCTATTATTACAGGTAGGACCGGTAAGTATTCATTTATTCTTCCTGCAGGAAAGTATTATATAACAGCCGAGGCAAAGGAGTATGAGACATTTAGAGGGGAAGTATTTGAAGTAACCGAGGGCTCAGGTATCTATGAGAATATTGAATTGCTTAAGACTAAGTCATGGCTAAGTAAGACTATAGGTGTACTGTTTTCTAGAATAAACGCTCTCATTCAAACAAAATAATTAAAATCTATTTGACAAAAATACATACTAGTGTATCGTATTACTACATGACAAATACACATGTAATAACAAATCTATACAGACTAAACCGCGAGAATATCGTGGTTCAGGGCTATATATCATATTCGTGTGGTGTTAAACATACTAGTTTACTGTAGGGTAGGTGACAAAACGTAGTACAAAAAACGCCATAGGAATGGCGTTGTTCATTATAATTTAAACTTGTAGTCAAACAACAAATCAAAGGCATGTATGAAAATACGTGAGAACGTAATTGCGTACCTATTTGGTCAAATGTGGAAGTACTCCAGGGGGAATCGGAAGGTAGTCATCCTCTTCTGGATTCTCTCGTCAATTGCTGGAATGACAGCTCTGATCGTCGAACCGTTCTTCGTTTCGCGGATCATGAACTCCATTCAGGAGCATAATGGGGTAGATAGTAGTAATTTCTACTCACTGCTCTGGTACCTTGCGGGGACTGTGCTGGTGACTATCGTATTCTGGTCATTCCATGGTCCTTCGCGGGTCATGGAGATGAGCAATGCATTCCGTGTCAGACGGAGTTACAGAGACCATTTCCTGAAAGGGATTTTGGGTCTACCGATGCAGTGGCATACTGACCACAACTCTGGAGAGACAATCGACAGAGTTGAGAAGGGTACTACCGCATTGTATTCGTTCTCGGAGGACACCTTCGAGATTATCGATGCGTTTACGAGATTTATAGTCTCATTCGTGGTGCTAACTTGTTTCAGCTTTACCTCTGGAATGATTGCACTATTCTTCATCATCATATCTATCATCATCACGGTGAGGATCGATAGGACCTTGGTCGAAAACTATGCTCTTATGTCGAGAGCGGAAAATGCTACGGCAACTACCATCTTCGAAACCTTGAGCAATATCTCTACGGTCATCACTCTACGAGTCGAGAGGCTTGTACACGGTGGCATTATGGATAGTATCGACAAACAAAGGACCTTGCAAGACAGGACGGTCAAACTGAATGAGTTCAAATGGTTTCTCACGAGCTTGATGTGCTCGCTGACGTTGTTCACTGTGCTTGCCCACTACCTCTGGACCAAATTTAGCAGTGGCAGTGTAGTGCTGTATGGTTCAGTGTTCCTGCTCCACTCTTATCTGTCTGGAATGGGGCACGTCTTCTTCAGGTTTACTGGTACGTACTCCAATCTGGTGAGACAGAGGGTTCGTGCTGCTAATGCCGAGGGGATCGCTAAGGATTTCAAAGAAGGTGAACTTGATACTCGTGTTCTGCCGAGCGATTGGCAGAATATCGAAATTCGAGGACTCAGCTTTGCTTATCCCGATACTGACAAACAACATCTTGATGATGTTTGTCTTAGATTGCGACGTGGTCAGAAAGTCGCCTTCGTTGGTCACAGCGGAGGTGGTAAAAGCACCATGCTCAAACTTATGCGAGGACTCTATCAGCCTACCTCCGGAGCAATCGTTCTGGATGGTAAAAACTGTGCTGACGGGTTCCTACATTTCGGTGATTCTGTTGCGCTTTTGCCGCAGACTCCTGAAATCTTCAATGAAACTATTCTGTATAACTTGACCCTCGGGGCTCCTTATACTGATGAACAGATCGAAATGGCACTTCGGGTAGCGTGTCTCGAGGATGTGGTCAAAAGGCTTCCCAAGGGATTGGAATCATCGATCAAAGAAAAGGGTGTGAATCTTAGTGGTGGCGAAGTTCAACGACTCGCTGTTGCTAGAGGCCTCCTCGCTTCTATTGGCAAGGGCATTGTTCTTTTGGATGAGCCTACCAGTAGTCTTGATGCTTTGACAGAGCGTACGGTCTTCGATCGATTGGTTAAGGAAATTATCGATCGATTGGTTATTTGTGCGACTCACAAGTTGCAAATTCTGGATAGATTCGACGTCGTGGTTGTGTTTGATGGTGGAAAAGTAGTCGGTGTGGGAACTCCTGCCGAATTACTTGAAAACTGTCCTGCATACAAACGTCTCGTCGAGTCGCCGGAGGAATCCTAAAATCCTCCCATCAAAACCCTGCGTGTACTATCGTGCCCAGGGTTTTTCTATTTTTAAATTAAAACGGCAAAGTAAATGTCATCGCCGAATTTTCTACAACCTCCCATTTTGATGTATCTAACTTAATATCTTTTATTGCACCACCGACAAGGTCTTTGTATTTCAACTTACCATTTGCTAGTGCATAATCGTACAACTGTTTAGTAATCTTTACGTCCTCTATGCAGTATTTGATAATCTTATCTATCTCGCCAGTCTTCCACCATTCAACTGCTTGTAGTCCATGACCACTTTTGTGTGTACCTAGAGTTGCTTCGGCAATTGTATCTAGTTTGATTCTACGGCCAAGGGAATTGCGAACCTCAACAAGCAAGTCTAAGCTTTTAATTTTCTTTAAATCTCCAGAATAGTATTTGTTTAGAAGGGGAATATCAAAATGATCTCCATTGAAAGTAATTAACATATCGGCTTGTTCAAGAATTGGCCAAAGCTTCGGAAGATCTTCTTGTAAATAACTTGTATACTCATCTGTTTTTGAATCGTGAATACAAACGACTGAAAGGTCCAATGCTGTTGATTCAGTAGAATTTACATCAGCAAAAATATTTCTTGTTTCAATGTCAAAAGTTATTTTCCTCATTAATTATCAGATAATTATAGTTTAATAGTATCAACTGTGAAAACCTTTTCCTCTCCAGACTTTAGATTCTTTAGTTTAAAGTTACCAGTTTTAACCTCTTCTTCACCAACTACTATTATGTTTGGAATCTTTACTTTGTCTGCATTCTTGATCTGGTCTCCAATCTTTTTAAATGAATAGTCAATTGAAACTCGAATGTTCTTTGCTCTTAGATCCTGTGCTAGCTCCTGGCCGTACTGAGCAACTTCTTTGTTCATTAGACAGATATAGATATCAGACGGAGACATTTCGTCGGTCTTCAATATTTTTCCATAAGTCTCAAGTAGATCACGTGCAACAACATCTCCAGCGCCAAAGCCGAATGCAGACACTTTGTCTCCACCGAATAGGGAAAGTAAATCATCATATCTTCCACCTCCAAATACTGAACGGCGATTTGCAGGATTCTTGTCGAAGATTTCAAATATTACTCCAGTATAGTAGTCAGCTCCACGAGTAAGTGTCTGATCGAATACGGCATTTGTTATGCCAAGTTTTTCTAGGCCATCGATTACTTGATATACTTCACGAAGTCCATCATGTTCTTCTTTTGTTTGTTGTAGATTTGTTGTGAATTCCTCGAAATTCTTTGAACTCATCAAAGTTAAAAACTTTGTAATTTTTGCTCCATTTGGTTCATCACCTAGAATCGTCTCAGCCGTAGAAATAAAAACATCATCAGGGATTTTTCTTTTTTGATCGATTAGCTTTAAAAGCTTTTGAGAATGTTCGGCATCAAGACCACAAACATTAGTTGTAATGTAATTTAAAATTTTTCTATTTCCAATTCTCACTTCAAAATCTGAATCCTTTAATCCATAACCTTTTGTAATCTCATAAGCCATTTGAATACATTCAATCTCAGCTTGTAGATTGTCTACTCCAAAAATATCAACATTCAATTGCCAGAATTCACGCAAACGGCCTTTTTGTGGTTGTTCATATCTAAAAAAGTTAGGAATTGAGAACCAACGCAATGGATATGCTAGCTGTGTCTTGCGACCAGCAACCATACGTGCAACTGTAGGAGTCATCTCGGGTCTTAGGGTGACTTCACGTTCGCCACGATCGGTAAAGGTATATGTTTGCTTCTCAACAATCTCTTCACCTGACTTTGCTCTGTACAATTCTGATGGTTCTAGTACTGAAGCATTGTATTCCTGATAGCCGTATTTCTTCACCACATCACGCCAAATATCGAAGATCTGGTTCTGTATAGCCATATCCTCTGGATAGAAGTCTCGAACGCCCTTATAGGGGTCTATTGATAAGTTTTTGCTCATGGGGTACATTGTAACAAATATGTATTTAACTTACAAAAATATAGGTGAAACACCCCTTGAATGCCTAGAACGCATTCGTCTTGAATATGGTAAAGCAAAAGAGATTCCTATGACCTATGCTGGACGTCTCGATCCTATGGCGGAAGGCCTACTCATCATTCTTGTTGGGGAAGACTGTAAACAAAAAGAAAAATATTTGAAAATGGATAAAGAGTATGAACTAGAAATTCTTTTCGGTGCATCAACTGATAGCTACGATACTCTTGGTTTGATTGATAGTATTGATAAGCATTCATTTGAACTGCCAGATTTCCAGAAGTATGTCGGCAAGTTTACTCAAGAATATCCTCGCTATTCTTCGAAAATTATTTCAATGATGGAAAATGGTAAAGACCTTCCGGAGGAATTGCCAACCAAGGATGTTGAGATTTTTGCTATTGAACAAATCGGTTCAAAGGCTTTGTCGGGGCAGAGAATTGCAGAGCAGGTGATAAATAATGTTAAAAAGGTTAATGGCGATTTTAGACAAGATAAAACCATAGAATTATGGGAAAAGTTTGGCAAAGATCATGCAATAATCAAGTTTATGGTTATCAAGCTCAAGGTAAGTTGCTCAAGTGGAACATATATGAGAAGTTCGGCTCATCGAATCGGTATAGATTGCGGTATTCCAGCTCTAGCTTTTTCAATAAAAAGGACACGCGTCAATGGTTACAAGTTATAGTCATATGTTAATATAGATACATCGGTATTTAGATTTATTCTATGCGAAAAATAATTATCAAAGAAGGACCGCTGGTATTCTTGAGAGATGTTTTTGTGATGGAAGTATTGGCGTCCATTATTTTCTATTTTGCTGCTCTCATAGCCAACTATGAGCAATTGTATTCGGCTATTTTTATATCAAAGTTTATTCGATACAACAGCTTCCTCGTCATCACATTCTCACTTTTTCAGTTGGTGTATATTTCTATTCTTTTTCTAAATTGGTACTTTTCACATTATGAAATAATGGAGAAAGAAATAATAAAAAAAACCGGCCTACTATTTAGAAGAAGAAAGTCAGCTAGTATGTCAGAGGTAGCATCTGTAGAGGTATATCAGTCACCCCTGAGTCGGCTTATAAATCATGCCACAATTATACTTGAACATAACAATGGTAGAGTCACGAGAATAAAAAACGTAGCTGGTTATGAGGAATATGTTCATATTATTAAACAAATTGTTCACAATGTTTCTGGTCGTATACCAACAAGAGACCCGAAGGCTTTGATAGCTGATGGGGAGAGTAATTTTGTAGAATTCAAAGAAACACTTAGATACGATATCCGCAAAGGCGAAGTGAATAAAGAGATGGAGAAAATGGTAATGAAGACCATCGTAGGTTTCCTAAATGCTGATGGCGGAACACTAATAATTGGAGTTAATGATGACGGAAATGTTGTAGGTTTGGAAAATGACTATAAAGCACTACCAAAGAAAAATAGAGACGGGCTTGAGAATCATCTGAGTATGCTAATAAAGACAATGATTGGTCTTTCATTTTCAAAATACATAGGAGTAAAATTTGAGAAAATAGATGAAAAGGACGTATGTATTGTTACTGTTAGAGAGGGTCATAAACCAGCGTATTTGATAAGTGGAGATAAGAAGGAAGACTTCTATGTAAGAGTGGGGAATAGTACCCAACCTTTTTCAATGAGTGAGGCAAGTGACTATATAAAGACACATTGGGGGTAGAATTACGTCTGGTTTAACTTGATTGACTATATCACAAAACAATGTTATAAAGCCTACGAATCGGTTCTTTTACAGGTGAAGCTAAAAGGCGTGAAGCCTTTGTTTTGCATTGAGGAACTGAGTAGTACTAGATGGAGTTTCTATGAATATTGTAGAAAGAATGGCAGCGTTTGATCTCGCGTCCTTCGCTGGTTCCGAATTGGAATCTACCAGTGAGGACAATATCATCGGTGAGCTGAGTGAGCCATCACGGCGACTACTGGGACTCTATCTTGGTGCGCAGCAGAGGATCAAACGTATCTGCGGTGAGTACCAGGAATTGTCTTCTGAACTCGAACATGTTGTGAGTGAACGACATGGTATGGTGACGGAAGATGATGAGCCTAAACTTGAAAGGCTCGAGGAGCTCAGGCGTCAGTATGACGTAGCAGCCCTGGAAGCAGAATCATTCAGTGGAATCTTTTGGAGTGCAGTGCGTTTGGAATTCGAAGTACTCCTGAACAAGCACTGCCTCTGTGTAGTTGATGGGTTCAAGGTGTCGTGGCGATATATTGAAATCACAAACCTTCCAGTGTCCATCAAATTTGTCTCATCGGATCCATTCGGCCATCACGGTTTTGGCCGTGGTTGAGTTATCGAGAGTCTTGCCAAAAACCCCGTCTGGATTCGTCCGACGGGGTTTTGTTTATTTAAATTTTATCCGTTGTTTGTAAACCCATAAACTTTTTAATCTCCATATTTAATAAAGTAAAGCATTGCTCGCAAAATACATTAGTATCGTGTAAGAATTTATTTCCTACATGCCCCATGAAACTCAACTTCGCCATGTTGTCATTCAATATCTCCCTCTTACACTTGTCGCAATAATTTTTTGTCATTATTTTAATAGTTAGAGTAATAATTTCTATCACGCAACGTTTAAAAGATGTGATTAAGGTATTATAGTTCGTATGAATAATATAGCGCAATATAAAATTAGAATACTGTGCATAAAAATTTAATAACTTTTTAATAACTATATATACTAAGTAGAATAGGGATGTTATTGATAGGAATAATTAGTTGAAGAAATATTAAGACACAATTTAAAAAACCACCATACGGATCAGATTTATATATTAAGCCTGCTAATTAAATTACTTGACTAAGCTTCCATAGAATGATTTACTTTAATTGGAAAGGATTGAGCATTAAGCTCAATGTGATTTTATGCACGGGTTAGTATCAATTGTGTCTGCTTTTACGTCATCGGCTCTTGCAGGATTTGTCTTTTATATGATGACTGGTAGGTGGGTACTGGGCATTCTGGTGTCGATATCAATCTTCACCGGGTACCTTTCCATAACCAGCTATATTGCAGGGGCGATCGGTGTCGCAGCAAACTTCATCGTCGAAACCCTTGGCAAGGGGAAGTGATGGCAGATCTATCAACAAAGCCGAGTTCGCATTACGATCTCGGCTTTGTCTTTTATATATTTAATTAATCCTTTCTCTTTGCCTTTGCTCTATCTGTTTCTGTTAGGAATTTCTTTCTCAATCTTACGTTCTTTGGAGTAATTTCTAGATATTCGTCTTCACGCATTGTTTCTAGTCCTTTCTCTACGTCGATCTTCCAAGCTGGTGTCAGCATGATGTGTTCATCGTTTCCTGATGATCTCATGTTTGAAAGCGCCTTTGCTTTACAAGGGTTTACATCCATATCGTCTCCCTTTGATGTATCTCCAACAACCATTCCTTCGTAAACTTCTGTAGTTGGTTCAATGAAAACTCTTCCACGCTCCTGTAGGTTCCAGATAGCGAATGCCAAAGCTTTACCTGTCATCATAGATGTCATTGATCCTGTTGAACGCTTCTCGATTTCTCCAGCATATGGCTTGAAGTCCAGGAATCTACTAGCTAGGATTCCATTACCTTTTGTATCGATAACGAAGGCACCTCGGTAACCTAGAAGTCCACGAGTAGGGATTTCAAAAAGCATACGAGTGATACCGTCTTTTGTCTTCATATCAATCATTGTTGCCTTTCTTTTTCCTAATTTTTCTATAATACCTCCTGTGAATTCATCAGGTGTATCAATTGTAAGTTCCTCGAAAGGCTCACTCTTCACTCCGTCGATTTCTTTAACGATAACTTGTGGTTGTGATACCTGTAGCTCGTATCCTTCACGACGCATATTTTCTAGAAGAACAGCGATGTGTAGTTCTCCACGTCCGAATACTCTGTAATATTCATTTGATGAAAAATCAACCTTCAATCCAACATTGATCTCAAGTTCTTTCTCTAGTCTCTCGCGGATCTGGCGACCTGTAACGAATTTACCTTCGCGTCCAGCAAATGGGGAATTGTTAACTAGGAAGTTCAGGGAAATAGTTGGCTCGTCAATCTTGATAGCTGGAAGAGCTGGAGTTGCTTCATTGTCTGTTAGTGTTTCTCCAATATAAATTTGTGGGAAACCAGCGATTGTAACGATGTCTCCGGCTGTTGCTTCTTGGATTTCAACACGCTTCTTTCCTTCAAAAGTGAAAAGTTTTGTAACACGACCCTGGTTTACTGTACCGTCGATTTTCTTTTCATAAACATTTTGACCCATCTTGATAGTTCCATCGTAAATACGTCCAATAGCTAGACGACCAAGGAAGTTATCATATCCAAGATTGAACGTCTGTACTGTAAGTGGTGCTGTCGCACTGTGATTCTGGTTTGCTGGTGGAACATGCTCAAGAATCATATCTAGAAGAGGAGTTAGATCCTTTCTTGGGTCATCTAACTTTTTCATTGCTACTCCTTCACGACCGATGGCATAGATAGTAGGGAAATCTAGTTGAGCGTCATTTGCTCCTAGCTCCATGAAAAGTTCAAGAACCATTTCGTGACATGCGGCAGGATTAGCAGCTGGCTTGTCGATCTTGTTGATGATAACGATAGGCTTTAGTCCAAGTTCAAGAGACTTCTTCAATACGAAACGTGTCTGAGGCATAGGTCCTTCCTGAGCATCAACTACTAGAAGCACGGTATCGATAGAACGAAGTACGCGCTCAACTTCTGAACCGAAGTCGGCGTGTCCTGGAGTGTCCACAATGTTAATCTTTGTGCCTTTGTATTCAATAGAAGTGTTCTTTGCATAAATAGTAATACCACGCTCTTGTTCTAGGGCGTTTGAGTCCATAGTACCGTCTTCACCGTGACCACACTGGGTCATGATAGCGTCAGTAAGAGTCGTCTTACCGTGGTCCACGTGGGCAATGATTGCAATATTTCGTATATCCATAAAGGCTAAATGGGGCTAAATTTGTATTAATATGAATAGCCATTAAAGCATAAAAATGGCATAAAAGTCAAATCAAAAATTGTATTATACAAAATGAGAAAGGCCGCTCGTATCTGCGAGCGGCCTTGATCGGGGAAGGCGCTGTTAGTTGTGACCTTCTTTGTCCTTGTCCTTTTCGCGCTCACGGCGTTTGTGCTTCGCCAATTGCTGGCGACGTAACGCCTCCCTTCGTTCTTTGGCATTCATGGATTTAGTAGGGTCTAAACCGAGTTGGCTGCGAGTTGAGGGTTTCAACTCAGGAGAACAGCTAGATAAAAATAATAATACTTTTAAAATATTTTGCAAATAAAGTTGTGAATAAGTTCGCTACTTAATTGGATTTACTCCTTTTATTATTCTAATCAAGAAAAGCATAACTGCTATCACTAGTAATATGTGAATGAAACATTCCAAGAATGTGAAATCCAATGAATCCAAGTCCCCACAAAACTAATAGAATAATGGCGATAGTAGTAAGCATGTATTATTATGTTAGATAGTAATGTACTAACTATACACCCATTAGGGTCAATAGCTATCAAATGTAAAACCCGTCTGCGGTTTGAACGCAGTACGGGTTTATTACTCATCTTCAGGAAACAATCCGGCTTTGACACCGAATTGAATTCTTGTTGTGTAGCCTGCCTGTAAGAATCTCACCAAACTACCAGACCATGAACTGTAACCTATTGAGTCACTGTCTCTTTCGTGGTTAGTGTATGCAGGATATTTTGTACGCCACGATGCTTCCTCAATGGATGCATGTGCCTTGTAAGCATGGTATCCCTTGTAGCAGGCCAATCGATCCAATCTATCAAAGTCAGATTCGTCCTCTGAACTACGGTGATCGCCAACTACTGCAAGTATAAAACCATCACTGGAAAACACTTCTTCTGCGCTGTGGCTATCATAACTTGCATTTGATGTGTTTATTGACCGAAACACATAGTACCCACCAGATCGATTCTGCAGAACATATATCTTCCTTCCAAGTTTCTCCCATCTAATGATTAGTCTAATGGGTATACGTTTGATGTCCTTTTGACGAGCGACTCTGCCTTGGGTTTCTTCCTCTATTACTTGATGTAGATTGTTAAGGTTAAGGTTATAGTGACCAATTCTGAAGAGTCTGAACTTTAAAGAACTCATAAATTTAATTTACTACTTTAAAGGACTATGTCAAATTTTATTTAACCCTACCTCACCAACCCCTCCACCACCTCCTTCACATCGGCTCCGTCTGCTTTTCCTTTTAACTCTTTCATTATGCCTCCTATAAACGCTCCTAGTTTCTTTGCATCAGGCTTTCCTTCTTTTTCTAATTTTGCTTCGATTAATTTCTTTATTTCATCTTTACTCATTACAGCAGGGAGGTAAGTCTCTAGAATTGCGAGCTCAGCTTTTTCTTTTTCTGATAGATCAGTTCTTCCGCCCTTGTCGAATTGCTCGATTGAATCTTTGTGTTGCTTCACACTTCTCTTAATCAAGGTTAACGCACTCTCGTCGTCGATAAATGGATCAGCTTTACCTTTTGCGATCAATTCATTAGAGAAAAGACTAACAAGTCCACGTAGTGTGTCGAGCTTGATTGAATCCTTTGCGCGCATTGCATCTATGATTTGCTTTTTGATATTTTCATGTATTGTCATATAGTTCTTTTTTTATATTATGCTGATATAATAGCACATATGAATACCCTTATCATTATATTAATCGTACTTGTAGTTATCGCTATAATAGTGATGATTGTTACTTCTCGTCGCCAAGTAGTTCCAGAGAAAAAGGACGACATCGGTCTCAAGCTCATTTTGGAACAAATAAATGAACTCAATCGTACAGTTGATGAGAAAATAGGGAGGGGAACTAGAGATATGCGTGAATCTATGCAGGCTCAACTTTCAGAATCTACCAAGATGATTCGTGACGTTACTGCAGGTCTTACAAAGCTTGATGAGACAAACAGACAAGTGGTGTCTTTTGCAGATCAGCTCCAGTCTCTGCAAGACATTTTGAAGAATCCAAAGCATCGCGGTATCCTTGGTGAATACTATTTGGAGACTTTGCTAAGTAATGTCCTTGCTCCAACTCAATACAAAATGCAATATGCATTTGCAAATGGTGAAATTGTGGATGCTGCTGTGTTTGTTAAGGATAAAGTTATTCCAATTGACTCAAAGTTTTCTTTAGAGAATTACAACAAGTTGGTTGATGAAAGAGACCCTGTCGAGAAAGAGAGACTCGAGAAAGCTTTTGTTAATGATCTCAAACTGCGCATTCAAGAGACAGCAAAATACGTAAGACCAGCAGAGGGAACAATGGAATTCGCTTTCATGTTTATTCCGCATGAGGCTATATATTATGATCTATTGATAAATAAAATTGGGGCCGTGACGGAGGAGACAGATAGCCTTATTCAGCGTGCAGCAAACAAATATAAAGTGATTATTGTGTCCCCAACATCTTTCTTGGCATATCTACAGACCGTTCTACAAGGTCTAAAGGCACTTCAGATCGAAGAGACAGCAAAAGACATAATAAAGCGCGTAGAAGACCTGGGAAATCATTTAAAAAAGTATGAAGAATATCATGAAAAGCTCGGCTCATCTCTTTCAACTGTTGTAAATCACTACAATCATTCAGGTAAGGAATTAAAGAAGGTAGATAAGGATATTTTGCGCATAACTGGTCAAAATCCAGGAATTGATGTAAAAGTCATTGACCAACCAGACGAGATAGTGTAATATAGCTCTACTATGGAATTTGCAGTAATACAAACAGGCGGAAAGCAATATAAGGTAAAAGTAGGCGATGAAATCAAGATCGAGAAGATTCTTGGTGATTATAAAGAGGGCGATAAGGTAGTCTTCGATAAGGTTCTACTAGTAGACAATGGTTCTGATACAACTATCGGAACACCATATATTGATAAGGCAAAGGTAACTGGTTCTATCACTAAGGTAGGCCGTCTAGCAAAGGTAAATGTTATCAAGTACAAGCAAAAGAGTAAGTATTTCAAGAAGAATGGTCACAAGCAACCATATTTTCAGGTAAAGATTGAGGGATTGAAGTAATTGTTATCTATAACTGTCATGTTACTAAATAAATCAATTACAACATGGTCTAGTTTCTCAAATTAAGTATTTGTTACAAGAAAAAGCCGCTTTGTATTGCGGTTTTTTCTTTTTCTAATTAATTTATGACAAATACAGAAAATCATGCCATGACCTTTGAAAATTGGTGTATGGTTTGTGAGTCTACTCAACCAAATCCAGTGGTGATTTCGGTCCCACATGACGGACTAATAACAGCTGATCTTTCTGGATTCTTCAGTGAACGGAAGATCGGTTATCGAGGTAGGGATATGCACGTGTGGCCTATTGCAAAGGATATTGTTCAGAAATATCCTGCTAGTGCCATTCGAGGATTAATGCCTAGAGCTTTTGTTGACTACAATCGCTCTTGGCCTGATCCAATTAACTATTACCCTAAAACACAAAAGGAGGTTCATACTGCACTTGATGATGTGAGACTCTCCAAATTCTATGGATACTATCATGACTCAATATCAAGAATGCTCGGGAAATCAATTGATCAGTTTGGCAGAGAGAATACGTTACTGATCGATCTACACGGCTTTGCAAAACAGCCACCGTATGCACCATCCCAGGGTTATGACTTGATTCTCGGTACTGGTAATAGAATTACAGTACCCCATGGAGATGTTGATGTCCAGTTCGCTCAATATATGTGTGAACTTGGATATACAGTATTCCTTCCGCAAGAACTTTCAATCGGAAGTGAAGAAGACTATTACGGTGCCGATTTCACCACTCGGCATCATTCGGAAAGACTGAATATAAATGTTCTTCAGATTGAGATTGCTTCTCGTTTTAGAAAAAAGGAATCAGTCGAAGTCGGCAGGAAACTAGCAATTGATATTGCTGGATTTCTGTTAAAAGCCTTTAAGGTTTAAAAAGAGGGCCACCCGAGTATTCGGGCGGCCCTTCTTTACGATTCAAAACAATGAAACGATCAGGGAGATCCCCTTCAATATCGCAGGTACAAACCACACCAGAACAACCCTCAGCTTTAGTTGCTGACGATGTTCTGTGAACGTTGTTCGCTTTTCGTCGATGATGGCTAGTGTCGGGATAGCTACCAACACCATCAACGTAAAGAATGCGTTTTGAAAAGTCATTCTAATCACCTCCTTCTAATAATTAATATACACTTTTAATATCTTAAGTAAAGGTATTGTTTTGACAAAATTGTATTTTGTGATATATTCCAAAAGGACCTGAAACTCAATAATTCAGGCAGATGAATTATACTTTAACCACTGGTCCATAATTCCTCTGCCACTTGGCGGAAGGAAGGAAACTATGGATAAGTGCCACTACTGCAGGCGTTATAGGATTGCTGGAGACAAGTTCATCATTCACGCGAGCGGCTGTCCGCAGGTGATCCCTGCGTACAAGGCCGAATATGACAATGGCTGGAATGATGGTCGTTCAGGGAAACTTGAACCACTTTCACAGCATGTTGCGTATTTGATGGGGTTTGGTGAAGGCATCTGCGCTCTGGAGGAGTTTGAAAATGGCCTCATTCGTTACTAGGGTGTCCTAGAATGGCTGATACAACAAAGGAGGTCTAATGAAAACGTAAAATAAAAAACAAACCAGGGCTCCGTCGGACGGCGCCCTTTTTCTTTTATATAATTGACAGAGTCAACAATGTGAACATAGCTATGTCTACTTGTTGCGTTTTTGATTTAAACTATAATTATCTCAATATTACAAAGTTTTTTCATTCATGACGCCAGCTTTGTACACTCAACACATCATTTAATTGGAAATAGTTTTATTAGATTAACTAAAATAAAATATGGACGAAACTAAAGCCGCGGAGGTAGGTATTGATGATGTAGAAAAAATTATTAAACAAAAGATTTATGTTATTAGGGGGGCAAAAAGTGATGCTGGATAGCGATTTGGCTGAATTGTATGGTGTTACAACAAAGCGCTTTAATGAGCAGGTTAAGAGAAATATTCCCAGATTTCCAGATGATTTTATGTTTAAGTTGACTGCATTGGAGTATGACAACTTGAACCGGTCGCAAATTGCGACCGGTTCGCAGAAAATTGGCTTTAACATAAAAACTTAAGGTTCCAAATTGGAATCTGTTATATCCTCTCCCTATTCTTCAAAGCATTTTTAATTGTGTCGCTGTCTGAATATTCAAGCTCGGTGCCAGTTGATAGTCCACGTCCAAGTACGGTGATCGCTAGTTCGCGGTCAGGGAATTTATTCTTTAGATAATCTCGGATAAAGTCCGCTGTATGTTCTCCTTCAGCATTTGCATTCAATGAAAGGATTATCTCTTTGAACTGACATCCTGAAATTTTAGTTAACAATTCATTTAAACGAACTTTTTTCTCGGGTTCTTTATCTAAGATTGGAATAGTTCCTCCGAGGATGAAATAAAATCCGGTGTAGAACTTACTTTTCTCAATTGCCTCATAATCTACATCACGAGAGACTATCATTAATTGATTCGCATCACGATTCTTGTCAGCACAAATACCGCAAACATTCGCATTGCTATCTTGATAGAAACGGAAGCATGATGAGCAGACCTTTATACTTTTTTTAATACTTAGAATCAGTCGAGCAATCTCTTCAAGATATGATGAATTGCGAGTCAAAAGAAAATACACGAAACGGCGCGCTTGTCTCGGTCCGATGCCAGGGAATTCTCTGAAATATTCTGTTAGTTTAGAAATCGGATCCATTGCCAGAAGAATTAGAATCAAAATCACCAAAATCGTTCTTCTCAATACTCATAAATGATGTTTTCTTTTCATCGAAATACAATTCTGCGAAACCAGTTGCACCATTTCTGTGCTTCTCGATTAGGATTTTTGCAATATTCGGTCTAGCTTGAGAAGGGTCTTTGTTTATCTTGTCTTCACGGTGAATGAACATAACAACATCGGCGTCCTGCTCGATAGATCCAGAGTCTCGAAGGTCAGATAGGCGAGGTTCACCTCCACGTTGCTCAACGGCACGAGAAAGCTGTGAGAGAGCAATAACAGGAACTTCAAGTTCACGAGCTAGCTGCTTCAATGAGCGAGATATTTCTGTAACTTGCTGAACAACATTGTCAGAGTTACGACTTTGAGTTGGAACCATAAGCTGCAAGTAGTCCACAATGATAAGTCCCAAACCCTTTTCACTTTTCAATCTTCTAGCAACTGCACGCATTTTCAAGATATTGTTCGCAGGTTGGTCATCGATATAAATAGGTGCAGTTGAAAGTCTATCCATAGCATCACGAATAGCTTTGAAATCGTGTTCAACATTTAGATTGTGACCTGTACGGATCTTCCATGAATCAACTTGAGATTCAGCAGAAAGCATACGGTCTACGAGTTGTTGAGAACTCATTTCTAGGGAAAAGATACCTACAGGAACATTGTGCTTTATCGCTGCCAAACGTGCAAAGTCTAGAGCCAGGGAAGTTTTACCCATAGAAGGACGAGCGGCAAGGATGATAAGGTCAGACTTCTGGAATCCAGCAAGTTTGTTGTCGATGGCAGGGAAGCCAGTAGGGATTCCACGCATTTCGTCTTTTGATGCATGTAGTTTGTCGATTCTCTCCCAAGCTTCAACCAAGGTATCCTTAAGAGCAATGAACTTATGTGTGCCTGTATAGTTTGTAACTTCAAAAATCTTTTTCTCTGCTTTGTCGAGAGTTTCCTCTATATCCATTTCTTCATCAAAACCAAGGTTACCTACGAATTCAGAAGCATTGATGAGATCGCGCATGATGTGTTTCTTCTGAACGATTTCAGCATAGTGTTTCGCATTTGTTGAAGAAGGCACACCCTGAACTAGTTCAGTTAGGTATGTCATTCCACCAACTTGCTCCAAAATTTCCTTATCGCGTAGACGACTTGAAAGGGAAAGTAGGTCGATAGGAGTATTTTTGCTAAAAAGTTCCATCATAGTCGACCATATCATCTTATGTCGATCAGAGTAAAAAGTTTTCTCAGCAATAATATCCGTAATGTCGTGCATCACTTCAGGGCGGATCATAACAGAACCAAGAAGAGCCTTCTCAGCCTCAAGACTCTGCGGAGGAACACGCAAGTCTTTTGTTTTAAAATATGGTGAAGTGGCTTGTGACATATGCTTGTAAGAGTATTGTAGCATGGTGCACATATCACAAAGCAAATCCTTTTTACGGGAATAAGTGAATAAGCTGTGTATATTATAAATTACACTAGTTTTTTTACCTCCGGTCCATTTTCAGTATCCTTCACCTCATAGCCACGGCTTTCTATCTCCTTTCTCAATGCATCTGCCTGAACAAAGTCTTTGCTTTTTCTTGCTAGTTCTCTTGCCTCAACCAAAGCTGTAACCTCTAGTGGTATAGAATCTTTTTCTTCTTTCTTCATATCCATCACGGCTTGCAATCCAAATCCAAAAACCTTATCAAAGTCCAAAAGTAACTCAACCTTTTCATGAGCCTCCACTGAGTGATCCTTTATTAATTCCCAAGACAAAGCCAAGGCTTCAGGTAGGTTGAAGTCATCATTTATTTTAGCCAAAAACTCTGTTTTGTAATCTCTAGGATTTGCACTTGCATGAATATGCTCATGTTCTACCTCGCCAAGTCTTATAAATGTCTCTACAAAGCGAATAAACGCGGTCTGAGCAGCTTTTACTGCCTCAACTGTAAAGTTGATCTGTGATCGATAGTGTGCAGTTAAAAGCCAATATCTAAATGCCAGTGGAGATATACCAGCTTCTTCAATATCAGCAAGCTTAAAGAAATTGCCTTTAGATTTGGACATCTTCGTATCATCCACATTCATGAAAGCTGTGTGCACCCAATATTTTACAAAAGGCTTGTCTGTGCACGCTTCTGACTGAGCTATTTCATTTGTGTGGTGGGGAAAGATTAGATCGGTTCCACCTGTATGAATATCGATACTAGGACCAAGTGCCCAAGTTGCCATAGCTGAACATTCTATACTCCAACCAGGACGACCGACTCCAAATGGCGCATCGTACTTTACCTCACCATCATCCGCAGTGTAGAACTTCCATAGAGCAAAGTCACGAGGATTTTCTTTTTCATATTCATCATTTGCAATTCTTTCATGCAATACCGATGTATCATTCAATTCAATTTTTAATTTTGCCAAATTACCGTATTCAGGGAATTTACCAATACTAAAATACACTCCGTCTTTTGAAATATAAGCAATGTCTTTTTCGAGTAGAATAGAAATCATCTCAATCATCTCTTTTATATGATCGGTAGCCCGCAGTACTCGGTGTGGTGTCAGTATATTTAATGAATGGATATCAGAAAGGAAAAGGGTTTCATAGTGACGAGTTAACTGTTCCAAAGTCTTGCCTTCATCGTGACTTCGACGAATAGTCTTGTCATCGATATCTGTAATGTTCATTGCATGTTTTACAAAAAAACCATTGTATTCAAAAACACGTCTTATCAAATCGTTAGTAATGAAAGTACGAAAATTTCCAATATGAGCAGTGTCATAGACAGTAGGTCCACAACTATAAATACTGACCTTATCCTTGTCGATAGGTACAAACTCTTGTTTTTCTCCAGTTAGCGTATTGTGTATGTGTATAGACATATGTTGTAGTATAACTTTCATATTGTATGAAATCAAATAGTTTGAGATAATTCGAAGACTAACAACATTTTATGAATAATGAACAGCTAATCAAAAATTTTACAAAAGTAGGTACAGCCGTGCTTATAGCATTAGCGTTTCTTATTGGTTCATCTTACGGAGAAAGTCAGGGACGCAACGACGCCTTGAAGTCACTCGCACCTGCAGGTGTAAATGTAACAAATGATCAACTCGCTCCATTCTGGAAAGTTTGGGCAACACTAAATGATAAGTTCGTAGAAGCCACAACAACTCAAGCTGACACAGAGAAGCGCATCTGGGGAGCAATATCAGGTCTAGCTAGTTCACAGGGCGATCCATATACAGTTTTCTTTCCACCAGTAGAGAACAAGATGTTCCAAAGTGACATCCGCGGTAACTTTGATGGAGTTGGTATGGAGATTGCTATAAAAGACAAGGTCCTTACCGTAGTGGCTCCAGTGAAGAATAGTCCAGCAGAAAGAGCTGGTGTTAGAGCAGGAGATAAGATTATAAAGATAGAAGACAAGGTTACAGCAGATCTACCAGTAGATGAAGCTGTGAAGCTTATAAGAGGAAAAAGAGGTACGCCAGTGATCATAACATTCTTCCGCGAGGGAGTTTCTGAGCCTCTTGTAAAGACCTTGATTCGAGATGTAATAGAAATACCTACTCTTGATACAAGTACAAAAGGAGATATATACGTTATAAAGCTATTTAGTTTTACAAGTGAGTCACCACAGCTATTTAGGGCAGCTATGAGAGACTTCCTACAGTCTGGAAAGAACAAGTTGATCCTAGATCTACGTGGCAATCCAGGGGGATATTTGGATGCTGCATGGGATATCGGAAGTTGGTTCCTTCCAGCAGGTAAGATTATTGTAACAGAAGACTTCGGTGCAAAATCTAGTACTGAGAATGTAGTACTTAGAAGTAAGGGTTATGACGTCATGGCCAAGTATTTTGGTCAGAATTATAAAATGGTGGTTTTGGTTGATGGAGGATCTGCATCAGCATCAGAGATATTGGCTGGTGCACTCAACGAGCAGGGGGTTGCGAAGCTTGTGGGTACAAAGACTTTTGGTAAGGGTTCAGTTCAGGAGTTAGTTGAAATAACTCCAGAGACATCCCTAAAGGTCACAATAGCTCGATGGTTAACTCCTAGCGGCCACAACCTATCACATGACGGTCTAGAACCTGACTACAAGGTTGAAATGACACAAAAAGACATTGATAACAAGAAAGATCCGCAGATGGATAAGGCAGTTGAAATTTTAAGCAAATAAGTTAATATAAAACTATGAAAATAATATTATTGAAAGATGTAGCCAAGATTGGAAAGAAATACGATGTTAAAGATGTGAGCGAGGGATATGCTCAGAATTTACTACTACCAAAAGGACTTGCTGTTGCAGCGACTGCTGATGTACTAAAGAGAGTGAATCTAGAAAAAGCACGCGAGGAGGGAGAAAAGAAGGTTCATCAAGAACTTCTACTAAAGAACCTCAGTGAACTAGACGGAATCACAGTTTCACTTGTAGAGAAGGCCAATGAAAAGGGACACCTTTTTGCGTCTATTCACAAGCCAGAAGTTGTAAAGGCAATTTTTGAACAAACAAGACTACAGATTTCGGAAGAACATATAAAGATGGATACACACATCAAGGAGATCGGTGTTCATACTATAGAGGTAAAGGCAGGTAACAAGTCAGTTAAGTTCAGTCTAGACGTTAAGGCAAAGAAATAGCAGGGAAGTGCAAGGATTGTAGAACCTATACCTATAACATTTGAATTAGATAAACAAAAAGACCCCGATCGGGGTCTTTTTGTTATATAACGTGTACTATCTTCTTTCTCTTGATTGTATTATCGAAATGAGTCTTTCTTTTTGTGCCGAACTGAACCTTACCCTCCTTTAGAGCAAATAGAGTGTGGTCCTTGCCCATACCTATGTTCTTGCCAGGTAATACGTCGGTACCACGCTGACGAACGATAATAGAGCCTATTTTAACTGATTCTCCAGCATTAGCCTTAACTCCCAGGTATTTGGGATTAGAATCTCTTCCGTTTGCTGATGATCCTCCTGATTTTTTGGTTGCCATAGTTCAAACAGTATATAACAAGTATGCCCAAAAAAGCAAGTACCTAGGGGTATTTTGGGGTACTTTTTGCTATTGACAAAATAGCCTATAAATGCTAGTATTATAGGTAATAGCGAAGTTAGATTGATTCATTTCAGTATAACTTCGCTTTAAAATTTATGATTGAACTTACAACAAGTATGGTGTTCCTAATGACATCTATGTACGGATCAGGAAGTATGACTGCAAACGTAGCGAATGTTCAACCAATAAATGCTAATAATGATAACAAAGCAGAGGTTGAAATTCTTACAGACAGAAAGGCAATAGAGGAATATCTTAAAATCCACTTTGCTGATACTCCGATTCTAGTAGATATCGCAAAGTGTGAATCTATGTTTAGACAGTTTGATAAAAATGGTCAGGTTTTGAGAGGAAAGGTAGATAATGCTGACGTTGGTCTAATGCAGATTAATGAAAGATATCACCTTGAAACAGCTGAAGAAATGGGTATAGATATTTATACAGTTGATGGTAACATCGAGTATGCAAAGTATCTTTATTCAAAGTTCGGTTCAAAACCTTGGAATGCATCGGCTCCATGTTGGAACCATGCTCTAGCAATGAAGTAAAATACATTAAATAGTGTAAACAGAAGCCGGCCCTCAAGGTCGGTTTTTGTTTTAGATAAATGAGTAGATACAAAACCGCCCGGATACAAGATCCGGGACGGTGTAATCGTGCGTGTGGGTTACTTACCCCCACGCTTCTCACGCGGATAGTTCCGCGGGACACGAGCACGACTGGGGATTCCCGAGTCGTCGAAGTGGTTGTACGGACTAGGAGCAACACAACCAGGCATGCGGTTAGGCTTTTTCATGATATTCAGTGGTATGCGGATCAATATGTCCGCCAAATATTATATACCTCCCAGTATATTTTTCAATAGCTAAATATGCACAGTGCATTTTATCTTCATTTACATTTACAAATATCTTTTATACAATACTAAATATGAATACTATTCCTGAATCTGAAATGGAGAAGGGAAGTGAGTCTCGACATGAGTTCCGATGTATGAAGTGTGGAAAGATGCTAGCAAAGTCCAAGGACATATCTGGTCTGGAGATAAAGTGCTTGAGATGCGGTAGTTTGAATAGAGTATTGGAGAAGATGATTGAACAGGTCATTATCACTGATAGGAATGGTGTAATAATATTTATTAATAAAGCCGTGGAGACGGTCACCGGTTTTAATTCAAGCGAAGTGATAGGTAAAAAACCATCAGAGCTTTGGGGTGGAAATATGCCAAAAGAATTTTATGTTGATATGTGGAGTAAAATGCAGGACGGTAAAAAGTCTATCAAGTTAAAAATGACAAATAAAAAAAAGAACGGGGAGCTGTATGATGTAGAGTTGCTGGTATCACCTATCGTAGATACAAAAGGGGATATTATTTTCTTTGTGGGTATAGAGGTTGTTATGTAATAAATAGTATTGTGCTATAATATCTGGTATTGAAGCTCCGTGAAGCTCATTATTATTCATTGAATTACTAAAGAGTTATATGAAACAAATCTCAAGTTAATAAAAATAACAAGCACCAGTACAAAATACTGTGTGATATTGTTTTAGCAAAACTATTATTAATCCATCATACAAAATGAAAATATCACCAATACCAGACAACGATATAGAGCGCGTATGTGCGGTACAAGGCTTACATTTGCTAGATACAGCGTCTGAAGAAAGATTTGATTGTATTACTAGAGAGGCAATTAAAAGATTCAAGGTTCCAATATCTACGATCACACTTGTTGATAAAGATAGAGAATGGTTCAAGTCAGTACAAGGGCTTAATATGAAAGAAGGTCCGCGAGATATATCATTCTGCGGGCATGCGCTTATGTCACAGATACTGCTTGTGATACCTGACACATTGGCTGATCCAAGGTTTTTTGATAACCCTATGGTACAAGGGGAGCCCTTCATTAGGTTCTATGCTGGTAAGTCGCTTTATGATTATGAGATGAAACTTCCGGTCGGAGTATTTTGTATAAAAGATCATAAGCCAAGACAAATGAGTGTTTCCGAAATGGCAGATTTTCTAGAGCTGGCTGAGAAAGCAGAGAAGGAGATTAATGTGAAAGTGAAGAAATAGTAGATGAATAGTTTAACGTAAAGTCAGTGTAGCTATAGCAAGGGAAGTGCGCTTTCTGGAGATCCGGGAGGCGCATTCTCCTAGGGAGACCATGTCGCACAATATATCTTTTTAGCAATGTATAGGAGTGTAAAAGGGGTCTATTTCATAAAAGCCCTTCCCTTCAACTCACAAAATTTCTTGAACTCATTGAATGTTAAAACAACTTGATTCTGCATTAATTTATTCTTTTTATTCTTCATCAAGTCTTGTATTTGTTCAGGTAAAATTAAATTGTTCATTACTAAAAAAATTACTGGATACTTAATACTCAGATCTTTGTATGATGATAGTTTACTGTTTAGACACAGATTCATGTTCTTTAGACTGTTTGGGTAGAATACATCAACCGAGAACGTACCCTGGCTATAATAGACATAGAAATCAGTCCTGGTACGTCTATCTTCATTAAAAAAGTACTCTCTATGAACAAACGGTTCTCCAAAGGTCTCTACTAGGTAGTTATACACTTCTTTCTCGGCTTTATGAGATCTATTACCAATCATCTTTGATCTATTTGAACTATATTCACCTTTTGTGAAGTCTAAGGGACCAGTTAGGCCTAATTCTTTTCTAATAGCCGGTAGTCCGCCAAAATTTCTTTGGATTTGTCGTGATGACGGAAGTTCTTCGTATCCGTCAATTTCTGAAGCGGTCGGATATCGTCCATATTTTTTACAGAAAGATTCAAATCCTGCTTTTATTTTTTCTTTTGTCCATTTGTTCATAACGATTATCTTAGCAATCCATTTAAACAAAAGGAAGAAAATATAACTGTACAATAATATTGCTTTACTTCCATACCATATCTGTGTCCTATTGCATAAGTCGTTGATTCGTGTTCTTGTGTGTGATACTATATTCATGAGCAAATTGCTCAATATTATTATCAAATTAATTTTAAATAAAATGACATTGATAACAAAATTGAGCTATGTCCTTTGAGTGTAATATGGGTAACATCTTTTATTACTGAGAAGTAGTAAGTTGTAAAATCTGGTCTAAAATTATCCATCCAAATATTATATTTATACGTTAGTAATGCTTTGGATGCATTATTAATAAGTAGAAGCCCGACCAGTGATTTCTACAGGGCAATAGCTCACAAAAAAAACCGCTTCCGGCGGTTTTTTTGATCTTCCCATCTACTTCTTTTGACTTGGAATTAATTATTTCAAATGCTTTTTTCCAAATATTTTCTATAAAAAACTTCCATAGAAATTTTGCTGGCTCTGATAAATAATTCTTCCAAACATGAACCGCAACTTCTTTGCCATAAGCTAGATTATTCTGTACTGTAGGAGCCTTTACTGTCTTCTGTATGTCTATACCCATATAGCCAAGTATGATGAGTCCTAAAACTGTTATAATGATCCATTTAACCATGTGAGTATTATATCATCTATAATTATAGATATGAAAGTGGATTAAGGTATGCATTGAATGCAGCATAAGGGATTATAATGCCAGGACATGATTTACTCTCTATAGTCTGCAATCCTTTTGTAACATAAACTCCATAGTGTAGGTGCGGACCAGTTGTAAAGCCTGTATTACCGCTATAGCCGATGACTTGACCTGATTCAACAGAATCACCCTCAGCAGTAGTTACAAGCGAAAGATGGGCGTATAGAGTCGATAGACCCGTTGGATGCTTTATCGTGATCCATTTGCCATATCCACAGCGCTGTGAAGTCTTTGTATTTATAACATTTGTTACGATTCCAGAGTCAGAGGCCATAACAGGTGTACCTATAGATGCGGCAAAGTCAACTCCATTGTGTCCTGAACCGCGATATACGGTAGGATTCTTGGTTGCAAACTCGGTGTTTCCGAAATATTGAGTAAATCTAACATTATTGAGAGGATACCTAAGTACCTTTGTTCCAGCACTTGGAATAGTGTTTGGATCAAATCCAAATTTAAGTGCTGATTCTAGACTTGTTACTTCCCTTTCAAAAGCTTCTTTTTGGACTCTTTTTTCTATAAGAATTTTATTGTAATTTGCCTCTATGTTTTTTGTTTCTTTCAATAAATTATTTTTCTCTGCTACAGTGTCGGCAATTATTTTTGTCTGATTTTTTAAATCTGCTGTAAGTGCCAAAAGCTCCTGGCGCTTTTTCTCAGTCAGCTTCTTGTTGTCCTCAAGATTGGACTTTAGATCCTTCAAATCCTCAATTCTAGTCTGCATATTACCTTGCAGTGCTATAAGCTCATCATCATTCCTCCAAATCTCGGAGAATGACTTTTTGCCAAGTATACTTTCAAGTGTTGATACAGAATCACTTTGATATAGGTTTGCAAAAGCTTTGGATATAACAGTTTTTCCATCTGAAATTCTTTCAGCTTTGTCACCTATCTGTGAAGTTAGTATTTTTATCTCTGAATTCTTTTCAGCTATTTTGTTTTGAGTTAGTTTGGTATTGGCCTCGAGTTTTTTCTTTGAGATATCAAGAGATTTTAAAGTATTACTCAATGAGTCCTTTTGTTCAGATATTACATCTATTTGCTGTTGGTACTGCTTGATCTCTTCCTCTAGCTTTGTTATTGCCTCATTGGTGTTTGATATTTTATTTTTCAAATCCTGCGCATTTTGAGCACGTGCTGTTGAGGCAAGTAGAATAAATGCTATCAAAACTATTAGAGATCTTTTATATTGATTCATAAGCAAATTTGAGGCGCTTTAGAGTCTCTTCTTTGCCAAGAATTTCAGATGTAACAAATGGATCAGGTGACTTGTCTTTACCGGTTAGTGCAAATCTAATCGGCCAAAGTACATTTCCCTTTCCCTTTTCTTCAGCTAAAGGCCAAAGTGCTGACTTTATGGATTCTTTTGAATAGTCATCAAGTTTAGACAAAATATCTATAGCAGTCTCAAGATATATCTTTGTATTCACTAAATCTGGTTCCTGTTTCCACTTCAATGACTCCTTATTATACCCTGGTAGGGGATTCACAAAAGATAACTCCCCTTCTAGGAGTGCGGGTATCTCTCCAAAGTATGAAATCTTTTCTCTGATTAATGGAAGAAGTTTTGGAGAAAAGTTTTCAGGAAGAAAATTCTTGGCATGATTTAGAAAATCTGCATCAGAAAGTTTTGCTATATACTGTTTGTTGAACCATTTTAGTTTTTCCTCATTAAAAATGGCCCCAGCTTTTTGTACCTTCTCAAGACTGAATTGTTTGATAAGCTCATCAAGATTCATTACCTCCTGTTCTGTACCTGGGTTCCAACCAAGAAATGCCATGTAATTGATAATAGCCTCAGGTAGGTAGCCCATATCCCGATAGTGAGTCATAGATAGTGCACCCTTACGCTTTGATAGCTTAGATTTATCAGGTGAAAGTAATAGAGGTAAGTGAGCGTAACTAGGCACACTGAGTCCTAATGCTTCATAGAGAAGAATATGTCTAGGCGTGTTGGAGATGTGGTCTTCACCGCGGATTATTAGAGTTACACCCATCTCGGCATCGTCAACAACCACCACAAGATGGAAAACAGGTTCTTCCATGCTTCTTGCAATTATAAAATCTCCAAGCTCAGTTGTATCAAACTCTATTCTGCCACGAATAATGTCATTAAATACTACTTTTTTATTTGGATTTTTAAAACGTATAACCTCAGCACGTTGACCTTCCTCTACAACCTTTTCTTTTGATATGTATGCGTGTCCAGAGTCTATAAGTTTTTTGATATATGATTTATGAATATCTGTCCTATCAGACTGTCTATAAAACTCAGAGTATTTAATATCTAGCCACTTTAAACTTTCGATAATGTTGTCCTCGTATTCTTTCTTTGAGCGGGCCTTGTCGGTATCCTCGATTCTTAGAATAAACTTACCACCGTTTTGTAGTGAATAAATGTAAGCAAAAAGAGCTGTTCTATAGTTTCCAGCGTGTAATAGTCCTGTCGGTGATGGTGCAAATCTCGTTACAACTTTATTATTCATATTTTGATATTATAGCAAAAAAGTACCCCGAAAGGTACTTTTTTGTGTCTAAAACCGTGTCTCTATTTATCCCTTAGATTCCACTACTGTAGATGTTGAACGGAACATCTTCATGATAGCGTTGCCTGCAGCATCCTTTAGAGGAAGGTCTAGCTTTGCATCAAACTTCTTGTCACCATCATCTGAGTGAAGCATAGCGTAGTATGTCTGTCCTTCAGCTGTAGGAGTAGTCAAAGTGATTTTTCCTGGGTTGATTCCCTTTTCAAAATACTGGTAACCAATGATGTCTCCTGGAACTCCCTTGTTATCCTTGTGTATAACAACAAATCCTGGCTTTGCTAGTTGAACTGAAGATAGATATACGATGTTTCCTGGGAACTGATCGTTTATAACTACTCGGTTTGTATCCTTGCCTACAACCAATGATGAATCAGTACCAGTTTCAACTTCAGAAGTTGGAGCTGTTGTGCCGTTTCCCTTTAGCATGTAGTAGCCAAGTAGAATTAGAATAATAATAACTATAACTGTCACTACCCACTGCCATGTTCTTACTCCATTTTCTTCTGGTTGCATATTTTTATAAATTAAACTATTAAATATATTCAGTGGTAATTATATACCCTATCTACTCATGTTTCAAGGCAATTTCAAGTATAACTTCTGCTATTTTGTCGGCAGCGTCCAAATGGCTAAATTTATGGGCCCCTTCACGCATACGATCATTAATATGTTTATTATTTATGATTCTGTCAATCTCTGCTAGTAGGATATGAGATGTTAGATTGGATTCCTCAATAACCGTACATGCACCACTGTGAGAGTATGCAAAAGCATTTGCTGTTTGATCGTGGCTGATTTCTTTCGGTAATGGAATGATAATTGATGGAAGTCCCCATGCTGATATTTCAAATATAGTCGATCCTGCACGTGAGATAACGATGCTAGACATTCCTGCAGCCATTCTGATTGTCAGATCGTTCAAGTAGTCCATTGGATGATATCTACTTGCATGTGGATTATCTTTCAAAATAACAGAAACCGTATCCTTTGCCATTTGTAGATTCTTGGTACCTGTCTGGTGGATGATCTGATACCTACTTACCAATTCAGGAAGACTATCTATTACCGCATCGTTTATCGTTTGAGCACCTTGTGATCCCCCCATTATAAATATTGTAGGTACACCGTCTTCTAGGTTCAAATATTCTCTAGCGCCATTGGTCAAAGGCATAATGATATCTTTTCGAATAGGGTTACCTGTAAAAGCAATTTTACCGAGTGCTTTTTGTTTTGGAAAATAGTCCGCGGCACTAGGATATGATAGGGCTATTTTGTCAGCAAACTTTGCAGCCCATCGTGTAACTCGTCCAGGTGAACTGTCTGATTCGTGTATAACAACAGGTATTCGTAGGATTTTGGCAGCAAAGAGGGCTGGAAAGCTTGTATATCCACCCTTTCCAAAGACAACATCAGGATAAATGCTATATACCTTATATAGACCAAGCAACATACCGTATAGGGTTTTGAACAAATCTGTGAAGTTGAGTATAGAAAAATATCTTCGTATTTTGCCTGTTGGTACTCCTACAAACTCTATTTCATTATCAAACAAAGCTCTAGGGTTGTACTTTGATGGAGACATGAAATACAAAGTCGGAGGCAGAATCTTTTTCTCTGTAACTTTTGATTGTATAGATTGAGCAACTGCTATAATTGGATAAAAGTGTCCACCAGTTCCTCCTCCTGTAAATAATATCTTCATGTTTTTAATTTATTTTTTGATATTTTGAAATATTTGCGATAATTCCTGTAGCTGCTAGTGCTGCTATCAATGCTGTTCCTCCATGACTTACAAATAGCAGTGGCATTCCAGAAAGCGGTATTATGCCAAGCATAGAAGAAATGTTCATAAAGGACTCTATAAGTATTAGTATAGCAATTCCCACAACGGTTAGTCTACCAAATATATCATCAATATTTGTAGAGATCTTGACGGACCGGATAAAGAACAAAAGGTATAGCCCAACAAGTATGGTACTGCCAAAAAATCCGAATTCCTCAGCACCTACTGCGAATATTGAGTCACCAATAGGTTCGGGTAGGTAATTGAACTTTTGTATACTTTGGCCGAATCCCCTACCAAACATCTCACCAGAGCCCACCGCTATCAAGGATTGTTGAATCTGATATCCAGATCCTTGTGTATCAGCTGCACCGTTAAAAAATGTAAGTATTCTATCGAATGCATATGGACGCATAGCTACTACAGCGGATAGAAGACATAGTCCAATAAAACATATTATTGCCAAATGTTTGATCTTTGCTCCAGCCACAAAGAGCATTATTAGTCCAGTGGTACCGATTACAACTAGTGTATCGGTGTCGGGTTGAGCTAGTAGTAAGGTACCTATTACGCCCATGATTACCATGTACGGAATGATTGCAAACTTTACGGTATCGATCTTGTCTTTTATCGCTGATAGCCAAGCAGCAAAGTATATAATAAATGCGATTTTCAAAAGTTCAGATGGCTGAAATGTAACAAATCCCAAGTCTATCCATCTAGAAGCTCCACCATGACTAAGTGTTAAGGCTGGTACAAATAGCATTAGGTTTACCAATAGTGCTCCTATCAGAATGTAGAATGCATATTTCTTCAAATACTTATGATTGATTCTAGACATTACATAGAAAGCAATCACACCAATTATCAGTCCTATAGTCTGGTTCAATGCAACTGATTGAAAACTAGCACCATTACGTGCCAATAGTCCAAGCGACGCAGAAGAAAAAATAAAAAAGCCTGCAGTTGCAAGTAAAGCAATTGATGTTAGATATAATTTATCAATTCTGAGTTTGTTCATTATTTTCTAGTGACTGAGTTTTAAAATTTTCTATATCAACTTTTACCTTTTCAAATTCAGGGATATCCTCAACTTTTGAGATACCGAGGAATGATAGAAGTTCTAAGGTTGGCTTATATAAGAAACTTCTCTGATCTTTTGGATTGTCGATTTTCTCGATGAGGCCTCGGACCAAAAGGTTACGAATGATAAACTGAGAATTAACTCCACGGATATAGTCCACATCAGCACGAGATACCGGTCCTTGATAAAGGATGATTGAAAGCGTCTCAAGTCCGGCTTTGCCCAGGTCTCTTGATAATTCTTCCTTATTCAATTTCTCAATCAAAGCACTGGCTAGTTTGGAAGTTCCTAGGGTAACTTCTTCATCGAGTTCAATTAGTGTCAGTCCCCTTCCCTCGAGATTCTTCCTAAGTTCTACGATAGCAGATTTTACCTCCTCTACACTCTTTTCAAGAATACTAGCAATTTTTTTAATAGAAATAGACTCTGCTTTCCAGAACAGTAAAGCTTCTATTTGAGATTCTAAAGAGAGTTCAGTGTTTGATGGCATATTTATTATATATTATACATGAAAATTAATCATAATGCGGTACACCTATAGACTTTGTTTCCATATGTATATCTCCAAAATGATCTTCTTGAGATACATGGATAACTCCCTGTTTTACTAGTTCAAGCATTGCCAAGAAACTAACTATTACATTCACGCGCTCCTCTTTGTGTGTGCTAGCAAATTCACTGAATTTCATTTTTAGACCATGGGTGATTCTATGAGTAAGGTTATCAATCATTTCTTCAAGACTGACGACCTTGCGGACCACGGCCTTTGGGATATTTTCTTTTTTAGGTAGAGATTTTATGATGTCTTTGATTGCACCAGCAAGAGAAAGTAGATTCATAGACTCATGTGGTGAGAAGGTTGTCTCGATAGGTCGGTTCTGAGATTGAGGGAAAATGATATTTGCACCAAAAAGCTCTTTGATATTCACACTAGCATCCTTGATTCTCTGATATATTTTCAAGCGGGTTTCGAGGTCGACAATGTCAGTTTGTTCTTCTTCAGTCAGAGTTAAAGCAGGAAGAAGAGATTTGGATTTGATTAGAAGAAGTGTTGATGCTATTAGAATAAATTGAGCCGAGTCCGCCATTGGTAACTTTTCAAAATTTTGAATATGAGCAATGAAGTCATCGGTAACCTTTGATAAAGCAATATCATTTATAAAAAGTTTTCTCTTTTCAATAAGAGAAAGAAGCAGATCAAGAGGACCTTCGAAAGCATCAGTTTTAACCTTGAAAGCGTCAGGCATGGGTATATTATAGCAGAAAAAGAAGAGCCACCATTGCTGGTGGCCATCGCACTCACATGAACTGTTACTTATCGGAGACGTGGTATATGGCCATTATGGTGGCCGCTGCGAGGACGAGAATCGCCCTCCAATGCTTTGTCCCCGACCCAAAACGTAAGTAATTGGGGGTGTTAAGATAACACACAAAAATAACAGCGCTGAGTGCAAGTATCGTCAATATCAGTTTCATGTTTCTCTTCACATAATAGAATAATTAATAAGATGTGTCAATGTAAACAAAAAGACGCACAGAGGACATCCCTTTGCTTTGATGTTATTACTAACTTTACTTCTCCTCCTCAATGTTGATTCCCAACTCAATCAATTGTTTATCCGTCACCTTGCCTGGAGCCCCCATCATTGGATCTCTTCCCTCTCCTGTCTTAGCAAAAGCAATTACTTCGCGAATGTTTGGTTCGTTTTCTAATAGCATGATCAATCTATCTAGACCCCAAGCCATTCCTCCGTGTGGTGGTGTTCCTGAACCTAGCGCAGCAAGCATGTGACCAAAATTCTTCTCGATTCTTTCATCACTGTATCCCATGATCTTGAATACAGTTTTCAATGCCTCTGGCTTGTGGTTACGAATACTTCCTCCACCTATTTCATATCCATTTAATACTAGATCGTATTGAGTTGTTAGGATATTTGGAATATTCTTCTGATTCATTAGGTCCTGCATATGTTCAGGCATTGGTGAAGAAAATGGATTGTGTGTAAATGTCCATCCACCAGTGTCTTCATCTTTTTCAAACATTGGGAAATCCACTACCCAAAGGAAGGCTAATTCATTTGGATTGTTTTTATCTTTTCTAATATCTGGCTTATCACTCTTGTACTTCTCCATTGCCTCCTTATATGTCATTACTGGAATTGGAGTTTGCTGAATTTCTTTATGTGGATATAGAGTTTTGACTAGGTCCAAGATAACCTTTTCATTCATAGCCATTACGTCCTTCTGTGAGACGAAAGACATTTCCATATCTAGTTGTGTGAACTCTGGCTGTCGATCACCACGCGTATCTTCATCACGCATACAACGAGCTATCTGGAAATATTTTTCAAATCCAGAAGTCATTAACAATTGCTTGTACTGTTGTGGAGATTGAGGGAGTGAATAGAATGCACCGCGCTCAAGTCTTGAAGGTACAATGAAATCTCTTGAGCCTTCAGGTGTAGTAGCAGAAAGTAACGGAGTCTCTATTTCAGCAAAACCATTTTGAGAAAAAGTATTGCGGATATGTAGAGTAATCTTACTTCTGTTTAAAATATTTTTCTGTAGACGAGGACGGCGAAGATCTTGATATCTGTGCTTTAGACGTACCTCCTCATTAACTTCTAATCCACTATCATGCAAATCAAATGGTGGAGTAGTTGCTTCATTTAGAACCTCGATACTTAGTATCTCTAGCTCGATATCCCCATTCTGCTTGTCCTTCTGAATATTTTTTTCTGGTCGTGGATTTACTTTTCCATTAACTTTTACAATCCACTCACTGCGAAGAGTTGAGCCTACAGCATGAGCGTCTTTTGCATTAGGCAAGATAACACCCTGGACCCTACCAGTTACATCTCTAAACTCAAAGAAAATTAATTTACCCTGATCACGGCGAATATCCACCCAACTTGATATACTTACTTCTTTTCCTAACTGCGACTTCAAATCCTTTATATATGTTCTTTCCATAAAATTGCTAGTTTTCGGAGAATGAAAAAGCCCCTCCGAATTCATTAATAATAAATTCGCAGGGGCGATTTCATCGCGGTGCCACCCTGTTTTTAACTCATTATCTGCTAGCGAGCAGTGCGTGGGATTCTACTAACCTAAATATAGGCTTTCTTTCCCTATCTCACCGGTGTCAGCCGGGTCGTAGATGGGTAAAGTATGACACTAATAGAAGAAAAAGCAATTGTTGACTTAAGTTATATTTTGTGATAGAAATTCTTTGAACATGAACATTAATTACTCAAGATCTTCAATTCTCATGGGGCCGATTAATCATGAGACAGGTAGTAGAGTCTTTGCAGACACGGCGAAAGCGATCGAAAAGGATCCCGCCGCCGCGACGTTCCTCATTATCAACTCTGGTGGCGGGATTGTTGATGTGGGAAACATGATAACAAGTCTACTTCCAGGTCTATCACCCAGACTTGTAACAGTTGGATCAGGTCTGGTAGGGTCTATGGCGATCCCTGTTTTTCTTTGTGGGGTCGAGCGCTACATTACTCGACACACACGTTTCTTCTTTCACGAGATTGGACGAAACTACAAGGATACAAGGATGGGTGTCGGTGATGTTAAGGCAGATCTCGATGATCTCAGAGCCCTTCAAAGATGGTACATCGACTACATCGTTGAGAGAACCAATGGCAAACTGTCGTCCAAGCGACTTCAAAGACTTATGTCTGCTGAAACGACTCTCTACCCCGATCAAATGAAGGGCCTAGGTCTCTTTGACCGGGTGATCTGAAGTGTTGAAGCAAAACAACCCACGACTGGTTCGGGGGTTTGTTCTTTTATATAACCCCAATCGCTTTCTTAACCTCCATCATCTTTGCACTCGCTACTTCATTTGCTTTTCGTGATCCTTTTTCTAAAATTTTTCTTACTGAATCTAAATCCTTTGCTAGATCTGCACGCTTGTCACGTAATGGTTTGATGAATGCATCTAAATCATCGATCAAAGCTTCTTTTAGTATTTTATATTTTCCTTTATTTGCATCATAAAGAGTCTTCAACTCCTCTTCTGTTCTGAAAAGTTTGTGAATATTGTAAACATTAGTTGGCACATCTCCACTTGAATCTGTGACTATACTCATCACCGCTTTCGTGATCTCCTCTCTTGTAGAGAAAAGTGGAATGGTATTGTTGTAACTCTTAGACATTTTTTGTCCATCGATTCCTGGAATTATCGCTGAGTCTTTAAGAATTACTTCCTCTGGAAGTTTAAAAGTCTCTCCGAAGGTATTGTTAAACTTCTGAGCTATATCACGTGTGTATTCGATATGTTGCTTTTGGTCCTGTCCGACTGGAACTAGGTCTGTGTTGTAAAGTAAAATATCAGATGCCATTAATACTGGATAGTTGAATGTTCCAACACTAATCTCTTTGTTTTTAGCTTCTGCGTCTTTGAAAGCATGTGCACGCATCAAGAAAGGCATAGTTGTAATAGAATCAAAAATCCAAGTGAGTTCCGTGTGGGCAGTTACATCACTTTGTTTGAAGATATTAGAAATATTTGGATCAATACCAATAGCCAAATAGTCCAAAGCAAGGTCCAATGTATGCTCACGCATTGTCTTGGCGTCCTGGATACTGTTGAGCGCGTGATAGTCAGCAATCATAAAGAATTTGTTAGCATCCTTGTGCTCATTCTGCAAATCAACCATTTGCTTCATCGCACCAAAATAGTTACCGATATGTGGTCGGCCTGTGGGTTTCACTCCGGAAAGTAATATTTTAGACATGGGTATATAATATCAGAAAAAGTTTCAGATATCTATAAGTATCTTCTCGCTACGCTCTAAGCCAAATCTTCCCCTTCCCCTTTCATCAGAATTAAATAGAAAGCCGGAACTATATACAGAGTCAAGAATGATGAAAGCGTTAATCCGAATATGATTGCACTTCCCAATGCTTGCCAGAATTCGTCTGAAAGTGTTACTGGTAATATACCGAATATTGTACAGATTGATGTGATGAAGATTGCTTCCAATCGTGACTTGCCTGCATCAGATACCGCCTCTTCAAAAGGTATTCCACTCTTTATGTTTAGTGTTATTTTATCAACCAAGATTATGGAGTTCTTCACTACGATTCCAAACAAGGCCAGGATACCGATAAGCGCTGGAAGTCCTATAGCAACATCAAATACAGCCATACCGAGGAATACTCCGATAAGTCCAAGTGGAATCGGTACAAGCACTATTAGAGCCTTTCTAAATGAGTTAAATTGTATGACCAGAGTCGCTATTATAAGAATAACTGCTATGAACATTGCTCGGATTATGGATAGGAATGACTCGGCACTTTGTTCATTGGCGCCACCATATTTGATGGTATATCCCTGTGGTAATGAATAGTCCTCTATCAATTTCTGGAACTCAGCTAGTATGGCTGGACCATTTGTACTTGTATCTGCGCCTGCAGTTAGCACCACGGTTCTTTTTTGATCTATTCGTGTTATAACGTTAACCGCTGGTTTCAATTCTATCTTTGCAACATCTTTTAGGAAAATGGGCTGCTTGAGCTGGTTAAGTATTTGTAGATTCTGGATTGAAGCGAGATTCGGTATAGATTTCTTATCAAAGGTTGCTACGAGCTTTATCTCTTGTTCATCCTTTATAACCTTCATAATCTCAATATCTGATATTGCGGTACGTAGAACAGATCCGACGTATGCAGAGGTCAGATAGTTTCTCTCCAGTGCAGCTTGGTCAAGTTTGAATGTATACTCAGGAACCGAATCTTTGACTGAAGTATCAATATTTATAACTCCAGGTATGTCTTTTAACTTTGCTCGCAGTTCACCCAGAACCTTCGTCAGTACACTCAGATCGTCTCCAGAAACATGTGCTTCAAATGCTGCGCCCGCAGGTGGACCACCAGCTGGAGTTGCTACTTGTAACTTTATTTCGGGAATATTTGCAGATTCTAGGTCTTTGCGTATGTTGTCTGCTAGGTTGTATGACTTTGTAGATCTAATACTAGGATCTTTTAGAGTTAATGTGATTGCCGCAACATTTGCTGAACTCGCACTCCCTCCACCTGAAGCTGAATTGGGACTAGTTCTACCAATGATTGTTGAATAGCTTAGAACGTCTGGATAGTTGATGATCTTCTCTTCGACCAGTCTTGTTAAGCTATCAGTCTTATCCAAACTTGAACCTATAGGTGCAGTGATATCGATGTAGATGTAGTCTTGATCAGATACTGGGAAAAATTCATTGCGTATAACACCAGTAGCTACTAGAGATACGGCACCAACAAAAACCGCGAATACTAGTCCGAGCACAAATCTCCTTTTATTCTTATTCAAAATATAATACTTGAAACTACTTTCATAGAACGGCAATACCTTATGAAAATTAATGATTCCGTGTATGAGCTTGTTTGTAAAGTCCTCGTGAGAACGATCACCCTGCTGTGCCAACTTCTTTTTTACAAGTTCATCACTCTTCCATTCTTTTTTCATTAATTCAGCATTGATATGCATTTTCTCGATACCGCCCTTTTCATACCACCATATAAGCCAGATTTCTATAAAGACCGCCACAAGACCTAGTATTATCTGTATCCAGCCTCCGTAGTAGAACATTATTCCAGCAAATATAACCAATAGAACTTCTATTATAAAGAAAAATCTTTTCGTTAAACGGATACGTTCAAGAACAGCTGCAAGTGGATGGTTTATCATCAATGCGATAAATAGCGATGCTGTAAGCGTAATAGTTATGGTGATTGGTATTGACTTCAAGTACTGACCGACTATTCCTGTAGCAAAAAGTAATGGTAGGAATGCCCATATCGTGGCAAGTGTAGTTGTGGTAAGCACCCATTTGAAATCATTAAGTACCAAAAGTACTGCTTCTTCCGGTGTGAACTTTCCAGTATTCAAATATTGTTTGGTGGCGGATACCACCACGATCGCGTCATCCACAATAAGTCCTAGTGATAGGATTAGCGAGAAAAGAGATAGGAAGTTTAATGTCATTCCCATTATTTCGAGCACTCCAAAACTAACAAAGAATACTAGTGGTATGGCAAGTCCGGCAACGAATGCTTCCTTTAGTCCAACCACAAGGAAAAGAATGATCGATACGAGAAGAACTGTGATCAGGAAGTCGTGTCCAAGTTGATCAAAACTCTTCTTAACCTCTTTCGCTAGATCGGTTGTGTCTGTATATGTTACACCAGGAGCGTTTTCCTTTATCATGCGATCTACTGTTGCCTTTGCTGACTCAACTGTATCAAGTACAGACACACCTTGTCTCTTTATAAGTGAAAGACTGATTGAGTTTTGAGCTTCTTTACCATCTGTTGATAGTCTAGAATACGATGTTCTTTTTAGGGCTTTTTCACTTACATTAGCTATGTCTCTTAGTTTTATATTGCCACCATCTTGTGTATGAGAAATCGATATGTTCCCGATCTCTGAAATATCAACCATTTTTCCATCTACTCGTATTGGGAATACTAGATCGCCATTGTCAAAGTTACCAGAAGGGATGGCTATATTTGAAGATAGAATTGCTCTACTCGCATCATCAGTAGTGATTCCGTAGAATATTAGTCTATCTGGTAAGTATGCTATTTCGTACTGAACTTCATCACCACCAAATACTTGTATTTCACGCACACCAGGATTTTTCTCCAATTCATCTTTTATTTCATCAACGTACCTTCGTAGAGTAAATCCGTCGTACGGTCCAGTTATAGCTATAGACCAAATAGGTGCATCATCAAGTGATACTTCATTTACTACAGGATCTTGTGCATCTTTTGATATATCTACCTTTGCGGAGTCCACCTTATCCTTTAGATTTCTTATTGCATCATCTAGATTTTCACTAGCATTAAACTCAACTTGAATAGATGAAATAGAGTTATATGAATTTGATGTTAGCTTGTTAAGTCCACGAAGTCCAGAAAGTTTCGCTTCTATTTTCTTGGTTACAAATTCTTCTACATCTGAAGGAGAAGCTCCTGGATATACGGTAGTTACTATACCTATCGGTATTTTGACTTCAGGGTTAGACTCTCTGGGTAGATCGTAAAACGAATATATACCCCATACAGATATGAGTATTATGAGTAGTATCACAACTCGAAAGTTTGTAACGAAAAAATTTAGCCATGTCTGACGCAGCTCAGGTCTAAATTGTAGTCGCTCCAAATATTGACCGTCTGATGATGTATCTTTTTTCTTATCCATATTTTATTGAACTCTAACTTCTTCACCAACTTCTAATTCATAAACTGGTGCAGCTATCTTCATATCATCTGACAATCCTGATACAATCTCTATAAATCCACCACTGATTTTTCCAATCATTACTGATGTTTTAACTAATTTTGATTCTGAGTCTACGGTAAATACGTATGCATCACCTGGTACTATCTTTACATTCTGTATAGGTAACAAATATGCATTTGGATTCTGAGATCCTGATGAGTTATCTTGTGCTCCAGACTCTATTGTAACGGTAACATTATTACCAACTACTAGACTCTGACTTCCCACATCATCAACCTTAATTTTGACCTCAACCTTTTTGTTTGTCTGGTTTATACTTGGAGCTACATTAACAACCGTACCCAATACCCCTTGAATGTTTGCTCTTGCGCCAACCTTGATGCGGTTTATGTCATCACCACTAGCAAAAGCTTTCACTTGTAATCCTCCACCACCTACAACGGTCGCTATTACCTGTCCTGGTTGTGCAAGTTCCCCACTTCGAAATGGCAGGGATGCAACTTTTCCATTTATCGGAGATACAAATACTGTTTTTGCTAGTTGGACTTCTAGGTTTTTTACAATAGCTTCTGCTGCGAGTATTTGTGCATTTGCCACTGAACCGTATCCTATATTTGCATTTGATAGAGCTGAACCCGCAGCTATTAAACCTTTAGATGCATTGTTTGCTATTGTCCTATCTGCATTTACTGTACTCTGCCATACACTAAGTGTTGTTGCTAGACTAGTATTTTGTGTATATGCATTTGCCTCACTAATAGCCTTTGATATTTGATCTAGGAATGTTGAAATGTCTTGAAAGTTTTTCTGTGACTTGTTAACTGCAGCTAATATGTCCGACTCTTTTGAATTTGCATTCAATGCATCTATACTAGCTTTCCAATCCGTTTGCCTGTTTTTGAATCCAAGATAGAAATCTTGCAATGAGCTATTGAGCTTTGCATCTGAAATGAAAGAAGTAAGTTTTGGATTACTACCTGAGCTTTTGAATAGGAACTGATCTATATCAACGTTAACTATCTGATCAGCTGTACTGTAGCTACTATTAAGTGTCTCTATTGCTGTTGTCTTTGCAGAATCTAGAGATACTCCACTTCCAGCGAACTGTCCTTGAGCCAGCTTCAACCCTGCTCTTGCTTGATCAAGTTGTGCACGAGTATCTGCATTCTGTAGTGTAACTAGAGTTTGGCCAGCATATACATCATCTCCAACTTGTACCAACACCTGACTAACTGGTGCAGAAATCTGACTCTTGAGTTCTGCTTGTGATACAGACTCTACGATTCCATCTGCTGATACTATTGATTTATTATCTCTAAAGCTAGCTACGTCAACTAGGCTAACCTTCTTTATATTGGATGTATTTGGGGCTACTGACTGATTCCTAGATGCAACTCTACCAGCAATTATCATTATTACTATTGCAATAATTCCAAGTGCACTGGAAAGCACCACGTGACTGCGTATGTAAGTTAAAAATTTCATATATTTTGATTATAGCAAAAAAGACTGAAAACTGAAACTTTACTTTGTAATGTTCTATGTAATATTCTAGAGCCCCTCCTTCTTGAGTTCCTCCACTATTTTTTGAGCAGACTTTGAAAGTTTCTTTGGCATCTCTACCTTTGTTACTATCAATATATCTCCACGACGTCCGCGCTCATCTGGAATACCCTTCTGTCTTATGCGAAGTATTTCATTGTGAGTTGTGCCTGATGGGATTTTTAGTTCTATTTTTCCATCTAGAGTTTCAAGATCAATAGTTGCTCCAAGCAGTGCTGTTGTAAGTTTTAGGTCCAACTCCATGATAAGGTTGTAACCTTCCTTTCTAAATACCTTGTGTTCTTCTACCCATACACGAACTATGAGATCACCCTTGCCTCCTGGACCATCTTCTCCCTTTCCTGAAACTCTAAGTCCTTGTCCATTATCTATACCTGCTGGAATCTTTACTGATAGTTTTTCATTATTTATATTCATTTCTTTTTCTACACCAAATACAGACTCCTTGAATGAAAGTTGTACATCTACAGTTATATTTGCACCACGTCTTGGTCTACGACCACCACCGCCTCCGAAGAATTCACCAAAGATATCTCCAAGGTCGAATTCAAATGACTGGCCATTCTGACTTTGGTACTGTCTAGCAAATCCAGAGAAATCAAATCCTGCTCCGTTGAAACCACCTCCATTGAAACCTCCCTGACCACCGCCAAAACCACCAGGACCTGCAGAGCCAAATGTATCGTATTGCTGACGCTTCTGATCGTCTGACAATGTTGTATATGCCTCGTTAATTTCCTTGAACTTTGAATCATCCCCCTTATTTTTGTCAGGGTGATATTCATGAGCAAGCTTACGGAAAGCTTTCTTTATTTCGTCTTTTGATGCGCCCTTTTCGACGCCTAGTGTTTTGTAATAGTCTTTCATATTGGCTGGTTTATGAGGTTAAATAATAGCAGAAATCAAAGGTACTTAAGTATTGACGGTAATATATAAAAGTGATATGGTTTTGTAGTCGGTTCCTTAAAACTTATGAATAATTCTCATCGGACGGAACAAGAGATCTGCAAGGCAATCCTAGACCTTGCTACGGATCTATACAGGGGTCTGGGTGGCGATAACTATCCTCGGATCCTCGTCGCCTCTGCAGTACTATTGCTGCTGAAAAGAGCGGCTGAGTACTGTAAGAAGGATTTACTATCCGCATACCACTCACTGCCGAAAAGGGACTATGACGGTACAGACGATGAATGTGTCGTGGCCCTGAAGACTTATGCTGCGGACCTCATCCGTTACTGTCAGGAGTCTGATGGTGATAAGTGGTCTGTGGCGATCACAGTCGCATCACTGGTGTGGCGTGCAAAACACAATTTCTCAGAGGAAATTACTGATTGTGCACGGAAGGACGTAGACCCCCCAAACGGGGACATCATCGAAGTCGTTGGCATCTGGCCCGCGACGTCAGCAGGTTGAGGAGACGCAGTCTCCCTCCATTCACAGAGCGCCGAGCGGCTAACCCCCGCCGGCGTTTTTTTAACTAAATTACACTTAGATTTAAAACTTATATTGACTTTACATTATTTTCATGATATTAATTTGATTAGAGGAGGAAGAGATGGAGCTGACAAATGAAGAATTGATACGGCAAGCATACGGGCTTTTCGGCGTTTCTGGTCCATTCGACTTTCAGAGAGCGTACACACTCCATGATCAGGCTTTGATGAAAAGTCGTCAGTGGAGTGCATACAACCCGGAGCTCATCATTAATCGAGCCAAGGTAATTCTTGAGCAGATGGATTTTGATGTCCTGGGTGAGGAGGAAAAACTGTGGTTCACTGAGGTGTTGTGGTTTTGGTACCACCACGCTATCAGTAACGAGGTCCTAAGATCTCGGGCACGAAAGTATGCCGATAAGGCACTTTCGCTTATGGATGATGGCCATTCAAACAGAATCACCCGTCTTCTTTGGTATCTAACCAGGGATGATGTAGGCGGTGCTAAGGATTGGTTGTGTACCGAACCAAAGCGCTGGGATGAAGTTGAAATTAAAAACGGACGCTTGCTTGTCGAAGACTACGAGCGGCGGGCGTTCTGGGTGTAGTACCCGACACACACGAATACCGGCTTCCCCACTTGGGATGCCGGTCTTTTTTACATCAGCAAATTTGAGACCAGTGCTACCATCAATTCCTTGTCTTTTGGATCACTTTCTGCGATAAGTAGAGCAAGTGCAACTAGAGTATTGTCATTTATTTTCTTTTCACCATTATGCCTAATATCCATTCTATTCAATCTCAGGAAATATATAAAGACAAAGGAACCTATTCTTTTGTTGCCATCTGAAAAAGGATGGTCCTTGATGATGAAGTACAGCAAGTGAGAAGCCTTTTCATTTAGACTTGAATATAATTCCTTACTATCGAAAGTCTGATAAATGGTTTTAAGGATACCCTGAAAGCTTCCATCCCTCTCATAACCAAATATATCAGTAGCTTCATTCTTATCAATCAGAACTTCTTTGAGAATATCAATAGATCCACGAATGAATTCGTAGTCAAAACGTCTCTTCTCGACATCCTTACCTTTCCTTAACTTCAATTCACCTTCATCATATTCCTTCAAAAACTTCCAAGAGTTGGCGTAACCATGAATGACTGAAAGTAGACTATTGGTCTCATCACGATCCAATTCTCTGCTTCTAATAGTTCTTTGAATAAATGAGATCTTCTCATCCAGATCATTTAGTATCTTATCTGGAAGTCTAGATACCTTTTCATTGTTAACTACAATACCTTTGATTAGATATTCACGAAGTGTGGTGGTGGCCCAGATACGGAATTGAGTTGCTTTCTTGGAGCTAACTCGGTAGCCAACGGACAGGACTAAGTCTAGGTTAAAGTACTCAACATTATATACCTTACCATCTGATGCAGTTGTTGCATTTTTTGCAACAGCTGACGATCTATCAAGCTCTGCCTCACTAAATATATTCTTAATATGTCTAGATATAACTGACTTATCACGATCAAATAGCTCGGCGATTTGATCTAAACTAGCCCAAATCGTCTCCTTATCTGTATCTGCTCTAAGCTCCACCGCCCCATTCGCACCTGTATATAATACAAGCTTACCATCCTCATTTTTAACGATGTTTTTATTTATCATATTTAATTGTATTAATTAGTAGTAAAACCTCTGCACTAAAATTCTATTCAAATTCCCGGGAAGATTACTGGAGTGATTGAGTTAAATCTAGTAAAACCTAGATCGGCTTCTTTATTATAGCAAAAAAGCATAAAGTAAAAAACCACAAGTAGATTGTGGTTTTTTACTAATTGAATGATATATTTATCTATTTCTTCTCCTTAAACTCCGCATCCTTTACATCCCCTTCCGGGCCCTGTGCACCTGCTCCTCCGTTTGCTCCCGCATCACCTGCTGGTGGAGTCTGTTGCTGTGCCTTTGAAAGTATCTCCCCGATCTTTGAAAGCTCACTTGATAGTGTATCTGTAACCTTCTTTAGATTTGCTAGATCGGTTCCTTCTTTTGCTGTCTTTACATCTGTAATCTTGTCTTCAATTGACTTACGTAGATCAGCTGGAACCTTGTCGCCTGCATCCTTCAATGACTTTTCTGAAGTGTGGATTAGCTGCTCTGCCATGTTCTTGGCTTCAACCATTTCCTTTTTCTTTGCATCTTCAGCGGCATTTATTTCTGCATCGTGCTTCATCTTTTCTACTTCTTCTTTTGAAAGACCTGAACTTGATGTAATTTTTATACTATTTGCTTTACCTGTAGCCTTGTCTTTTGCTGTAACTGAAAGGATACCGTTTGCATCTAGATCAAAAGTAACTTCAACTTGTGGCATACCACGTGGAGCTGGAGCGATTCCGTCTAGGATAAAGCGACCTAGTGACTTGTTATCTGCAGACATTGGGCGCTCGCCTTGTGTAATATGAATCTCTACTGATGTCTGGTTGTCTGCTGCTGTTGAGAAAACCTGAGACTTCTGAGCTGGAATCGTAGTATTTTTTTCGATAAGTTTTGTAGCAACTCCACCCATTGTTTCGATTCCTAGAGACAGAGGTGTAACGTCTAGTAGAAGTACGCCTTTTACGTCTCCCGCTAGAATTCCTCCTTGAATAGCCGATCCTACCGCAACCACTTCGTCTGGGTTTACACCAAGGTGCAACTCCTTACCGAAGAAATCCTTCACTGCCTTCTGCATAGCTGGCATACGTGTCTGTCCTCCTACGAGAACAACTTCGTTGATATCAGCTATTTTGAAAGGTGAAGCGTTCATAGCACGCTTTGTGATCTCCATTGCACGATCGATGAATTCACGTGTAAGCTCTTCAAGCTTTGCGCGTGTCATTGTAACTAGCAAGTGCTTTGGTCCATCTGCTCCTGAAGTTAGGAAAGGAATATTTACTTCGGTTTGCATTGCAGTTGAAAGCTCAATCTTAGCCTTCTCTGCTGCTTCATCTAGTCTCTGTAGAGCTAGTGCATCTTTTCTTACATCGATTCCTTCTTGCTTCTTGAATTCTTCTGCAAGCCAGTTGATGATCTTCTGATCGATATCCTTACCTCCTAGATGAGCATCTCCGTCTGTAGATTTTACTTCTACAACGTCATCTCCTACCTCTAGAACTGAGATATCGAATGTTCCTCCACCGAAGTCGAAGACTACGATCTTCTCATCCTTTTTCTTGTCGAAACCATAAGCCAAAGCTGCGGCTGTTGGTTCGTTTATAATTCTCTTTACATCAAGACCTGCGATCTTGCCGGCATCCTTTGTTGCTTGTCTCTGTGCATCATTGAAGTATGCTGGAACGGTAATAACTGCTTCTGTAACTGTCTCACCTAGACGAGCTTCTGCATCCGCTTTCATTTTTCCTAGAATCATTGCAGAAATCTCCTCTGGTCGGTACCACTTATCTCCCATCTTTACCTCAATGCCTCCGTTAGCTGACTTTTGCATTTCGAAAGGTACAGAAGCCTTGTCTTTCTGGACAGCTGCTTCATCAAATGTGTGACCGATGAATCTCTTTATTTGATAAATTGTATTCTTTGGATTTGTAACACCTTGGCGCTTCGCTAGAAGTCCTACCATTCGCTCGCCAGTCTTAGACATAGCGACGATAGAAGGAGTCGTACGAGCACCCTCTGCGTTTTCTAATATTTTAGGAGTACCAGCTTCCATCACAGCGACGGCTGAGTTGGTAGTTCCTAGATCAATTCCGATTATTTTGGACATGGTTGTTAATTTGTTTAATTATATATATTTTGATAATATCCGATTATATGAGCACATCGTTAGTTCACCAATTCAAGGTCAAGGACAGGGTCAAATTTGAATCTGTTCATGGCCAATTTACCATTAACGGTAAGACCGCGACCATTATTGAGATAATTCCTGTTCCTGAAAGTGGGTCGGTAACTACTCCACAAGGTACTTATGCGACAATTGCGTTTCCGCATGGTGTTGCATTTAGGATTAGTTTCGAAGATGATCAACGAGAAACGTGGTGTCGTGTTGATGATATCTGTCTGGTCTAAACCGAAAATGGTACAAATGGGCGGCTCCCTCATCAGGACCGCCTTTTCTTTTACATAGACGGCGCTCTAGTTGGTTGACTCATTAAAAAGTCGAGAGGTTGGTATGGTGAAATGAATGACTCAACAAAGTGTTTAACTTCCTTGTGGAAATTTACTGACTTTTTAAATATAGGAAAAAAGAAAACTTCAGACTCTGGCTTAGTAGATTGAGTATTAGAATTTGTATTTACATGACTCGCAATAGCTTCAGCAGAAACGATCTGAGCTTGGAAGCTACCATTAACCTCAACCACAATGAAGCGAACACGAACAAGTACCCCATTCTTGTCGCGAACGATTCTTTCAAAGGTGCTATTCAATTGTTTATTTGAAATAGCTAACATGTGTGTATTATAACAACAAATTCAGGGTTGTCTAGGTGGTACTTTAGATGGTTCTGAATCATTACGAAGGTATTGACAAAGTAATATAGTATGATAGAATACTAATAGAAATGAAAACTCGTGTTGCTATTATACTCGGAGTCCTTGCTACTGTCGTTGTGATTGCCATCCTCAACGTTCGCCGAGGTACAGACGGGAGGCTCCAAAGGTACACAAACAGCTACCCATTAAGGCTCGTTTGTTAAAGGCTCCGGGTGACGCCTTCAAACATCACAAGTCACCCACATAGGCGGCTCCCCCACATGGACCGCCTTTTCGTTTGGATATATTAATTACCCAGTTACATTGACTACGCAGTTAATTTGTGTTAATCTATGAAAAGTGAAAGGAGGTGAGATAAATGACGAGAAGGAAGTTACGCGAACTGTTCCGTGAGGTTCAGATCATCATGAAGAGGAAGCCTAACGATAATACCTGGAATATTCATGAATACGAGAAGGTTTATCGATGGTTCTATTCTGAGATGGAGATCCCCCGGGAAGATCAGTTACACTATATCCTAAAGCGATTCAGGGAGAGTGGCAAGGAGTGCGGTGTTTGGTGGTTTGCTAAACTGTTGTCTTTGTACCCAACAGTTGAGAATTGGAAGTTGTTTGTTGAATATTCCCATACTGAGTATCGGGAATATCATAAGTTGATCTGGAAAATGCTTAAGGAGAAAGAGTTATCGACTCCAGCTATAAGATTAGTAGTTGAACAACTATCAATTGTTAAGAGGAAAGGTACATACCGTTTGGCATGCAAAATGCTCGCTAATGCGGAATACAGATCTTGGTATTACCAAATCTGATTTAATGCCCCAATTGCAATGCATGAGGGGCATTTGTGCTATTTCTTCTCCCCAATCTTTACCTTAGGTGCCTTTAGGACCTTACCATTTAGCTCATAACCCTTCTGAACCACGGTTGTGACTATATCGCTGTCTTTGTCATCTTCTATCGCCTCGTCGCGCATAGGGTCGAATTGCTTGCCAATAGGGTCAATCTCCTTTAGTCCAAAATCCTCGAGAACTTTTTTCAATTGATTTGAAATATATTCAACACCTATTCTCCAATTCTTGTCTACCTTCTCCCAAGCCTCCTTGTTCCCCATTGCCATGTTAAAGCTATCTAGGACAGGAATAAGTTCAGAAATAATATTCTCATTTGAAAAACGTGCAAAGTCCTTCTGAGCCTCCTGGTCGCGCTTGCGGGCGTTTAGAAACTCAGCTTTGTCCCTCTGCCAGTTATTAAGATACTCCTGCTTCTCCGCAGCAGCCTCCTTTAGCTTCTCCTTTAATGATTTGATGGTATCTAGAGCATTCTCCTCTGCGATTACAGAATCATCTAGATTCTCATCGGCTTCTATTTTGATATCATTTTCTTCATTCATATGTGAAGGTAGTATACTTGAAACAAAAAATCCGGGCAAGCCGGACTTTTTGTATTTATTATCTCTTACTCCACTGAGGTGACTTGCGAGCTTTCTTTAGACCGAACTTACGTCTTTCCTTTGCTCTAGGATCACGCTTTAGCATTCCTGCCTTCTTTAGCTTACCTCTTAGTTCCTTGTCCCAATCGATAAGTGCACGAGCGATACCGTGTCTCATAGCCTCTGCCTGGCCGTTAACACCTCCACCCTTTGTAACTACAGTAACCTTAAACTTTGTTTCTGTAAGTGCCGCTTCAGTCATTGAGCCAGTAGCTACTGCTTGAAGTTCCTTTGTTGCAAAATAGTCCTCAACTGTCTTACCATTTACATCGTAAGTAGTCTTGGCTGCAGGAACGATTCTTACGCGAGCTGTAGCAGTCTTGCGACGTCCGATTGCTTCAATGTATTTATCTGTTGTTTTAATTGCTGTCATATAAATTAATCTGTGATAGTTAAATTCTTCATCTTCTGCTTTCTCAAACTGTTTGAAGGAAGCATTCTGTAAACAGCTCTTTCAAAAACCTCCTTTGCACCCTTGCGAGCGATTAGGTGTTCAAGAGATTCTGTATATAGACCTCCTCTAAAACCTGTGAAAGTGATGTATTCCTTCTGTTTTAACTTTTTGATATCAAAATCTGCCTTACTAGTATTCACGATACTAACCTTTACGTCAGAAACTACGTTTCTAGAAAAACTTACAGACATTTTACCATTCAAAAGTGCTGCAGCTTCACTAGCTACTCTTCCCAACTTCTTTCCTTGTGCATCTATAGTGTGATTCATATGTTTCAGTATTATATTATGATTATACAAATTCAATCATAGCCATAGGTGCTGCGTCAAGCACACGAGGAGCCATTTTAATAATTCTTGTATATCCTCCCTTTCTATCAGCATATTTCTTTGCTAATGTGTCGAAGAGAACCTTTGTCTCTGCTTCACCACCTAGCTGTGAAATAACTGTACGACGTGAAGCAAGAGTTCCTGACTTAGCCTTTGTAACTAGCTTTTCAACAAAAGGACGGATCTCCTTTGCCTTGGCAAGAGTAGTCTGGATTCTGTTCTCGTTTATGAGGTTTCGTGCAAGAGAACGAATCAAAGCATTTCTTTGATCTTTCTCACGTCCGAATTTTCTTGTAACTGAATGGTGTCTCATAAAATTATTTTAAATATTAATCTGTTTACTTTAATGTTATACCGTACTGTGAAAGTACCTTCTTGATCTCCTGGATACCCTTACTTCCAAGACCTTCGATATCTAGGATATCAACTTCCTTCTTGCGTGCCAAACCTCCGATTGTGCGGATGTTTGCACTTGTAAGAGCCTTTGTTGTTCTTGGAGAAAGTCCGATAGCATCGATGCGTGTCTTTAGGAACTCAACATCCATCTCTTGCTTTGGTTCTCCTCCGTCTGTTTCAGATCCAGCTTCTGCCTTTTCCTCAACAACAACTTCCTCCTCCTTGAATCCTACAATTGACTTCAATTGCATGATCATAAGAGCGATTGAATTCTCAAGGGCTTCCTTTGGAGTGAATGTTCCATCAGTCTCGATTGAGATTCTTAGACGGTTGAAATCTGTTCTGTCTCCAACACGCATATTCTCAACCTCGTAGTTCACCTTTCTTATAGGAGTAAATGTTGCATCAAGAGAGATAGTACCGATATCAACACGGTCCTTTGTAAGGATTTCCTTTGAAACATAACCAAGACCCTTTTCAACTGTAAGTTCTACATCAAAGTCAGATGACTTGTCTGTAAGAGTTGCAATGTGTAGCTCTGGGTTTAGGATTTCAACCTGTCCTGGTGTTTCGATATCCTTTGCTGTGATTGTCTTTACGCCCTTTGCCTTGATTGTAATAACTTGAGGTTCATCTGTGATCAAACGAATTCTCAGCTTCTTGAAGTTTAGAAGAAGAGCGATAACGTCTTCCTTAACACCCTCGATCGTTGAGAATTCATGTTCTACACCCTTGATCTTTACCTTTGTAACAGCTGCACCTGGTAGAGATGAAAGAATAATTCTTCTTAGAGAATTACCTAGAGTATGTCCGTATCCTGGGTATAGACCGTCAATTTCATAAATACCACTAAAACCCTCCTCGCGGATTATCTTTGGCTTTGATGGAACTATAATTGAATGATTTGACATATATTTTTATTTAAAATTATTGAAATCCCTTAATAATTAACGACTATAAAATTCCAAAACTGTTCCGACATTGAACAATAACTCCGTAGGGGCAACATGCGGTATACCAACAACCTCCACTTCCTTCTTGTCGAAATTTAGTTTTAACCATGAGGGGATTTTGATTGTCTTGAATCTATCATCTAGAGTATTGAAAAGGGCCTTCTTCTTGCTTCCTTCTCTTATTCCGATCACATCTCCAACCTTAACTTGGTATGAAGGGATAGTAACGATCTTGCCGTTAACTGTTAGGTGACCATGAGAAGATACCTGACGAGCAGCCTGACGAGTAGTTGCATATCCAGCACGTAGAGCTACGTTATCTAGACGAGCTTCAAGTAGACTGATTAGTTGTTCACCAGTATTGCCTTTCTTGTCGATAGCCTTTTCGATATAGTTAGAAAATTGCTTACTTGTTATACCGTAACCGAAACGAGCTTTCTGTCTCTCGATCATGCCAAGTCCGTATTCACTCTTTGCACGAGGCTTTGATGACTTACTATTTGCTCTCTTCTGTTCTGTACGTACAGTAAATTTCTGAGTCTGTGTTTTTTCAAAAACACCTACCCCTAGTCTTCTTGCAATTTTGTATCTTGGTCCAATTTTCATAATTTTATAAATTAAATATTATACTCGTCTTGGCTTCTTGGGCTGAGGTCCGTTATGAGGAACTGGAGTCTCGTCCTTGATAGAAGAAATATTTACCCCTCTAGAAATAAAGCCTCTGATTGCAGATTCGCGACCAGAGCCTACTCCTTTAACTACAACCTTGATGTCTTTTAGACCTAGAAGCTCAGCCTTTGCAGCTAGTGTCTCACCTACCTTTGCAGCTGCAAAAGGAGTTCCCTTCTTTGCACCCTTGAATCCTAGGTTACCACAAGATGCCCACATAACAGCATTACCTTCATTGTCTGTAAGTAATACCTTAGTGTTATTGTATGTAGACTGAACGTGTAAAATTCCAGAAGAAAGACGCTTCTTTGATGAAGCAGAAACTACCTTGGGAGCTTTCTCCTTTACTTCTGCTGTCTCTGTAGTTGTAACTATTTTCTTTGCCATATTGTTCTTGATTATTATTCAGTATTATTTCTTTTCCTCTTTCTTTCTTCCTGAACCCATGGTCTTTCTTATGTTACCTCTGACAGTTCTAGAATTTGTCTTTGTTCTCTGGCCTCTTACTGGAAGTCTTCTCATATGACGAGTACCTCGATATGTTTTGATATCTTTGTGTCTCTTTATGTTTGAAGCAACTTCACGCTTCAAGTCTCCCTCTATTTTAAATGATTCAATGATCTTACGGATTTCGTTCTCCTGTTCAACTGATAGATCCTTTGATTTAATAGTTGGATCAATCTTTGCTTGCTTTAGGATATTAGTAGCTCTTGATCTACCTACACCGTATAAAACAGTTAGTGCAACATCAAGTCTTTTTGTATCTGGAATTGTTATACCTAGTATTCTCATATGTTTGTATTATTAGCCTTGTCTCTGCTTATGTCTTGGGTTTGACTTACAAATAACATAAACGTAGCTCTTTCTTCGAACTACTTTACATTTTGGACAAATTTTCTTTACAGATGCCTTTACCTTCATTTTTATTAAAAATCTATGAGTAAGCTATTAAAATCTCTTTGTAATACGTGCCCTACCTCCGTATGAATCCAACTCCATCTCAACTTTATCTCCGATAAGGACTCGGATGCGATGCATTCGCATTTTACCTGCTAAATACGCAAGTTGGTCTTCCTCCTTACCGTCAATTTTAACTTTAAACAAAGTGTCTGGCAGAGCTTCGGTTACAACACCAAATGCTGTTGTCGTAGACTTTGTTTTTTGGGTATTATTGATCTTGGAATCCATTAATTTTTGCGTTTACATATACTACCAGAACTACCCACTAAAAGTCAATGCTTATACTCTATATTAATGCGTTCTGGAGAATTTGGGAAGGATCTTAGCCAGAAAGGTGTTATCAAAGCGTGGGCATTTGCTATAGACTGGTACTTGGCAAAAACAGCATTACTATCAGTTAGTTTGATTCCCTTTAGGTCATCCTTTAGCTTAGATTCTGAGAAAAGTCCCTTTATTGTTATTGGGCCTTTTAGGGTGAATATAAGAGGAGTACCTTTCTTTGCTGAGAAGTCTTTTGAGTTTGATATCTTGAAAGCTAGATCATCCTCGCCATCGATCTGATATGTAGATGAGGGGAATTTCTTTATCTCACTTCCTGCAATAAACTTGATCAATGGATCTATTTTAAATATTGCTCCATACACAGTAGATCTTACTACTATTTCAGCACTAGCCGCATCTTTCATAATTGGATCGAGAGTCTCAAATTCAAAGCTATAAGCACCATCGTACAATACATAGTCATCAGGTAGGTTTGCCTGAAGTTTTGATAGTAGAGTTCCTCGCAGCTCATCCTCTAGTACCTTAACAGCTTTTGCTTTTACTTGCGCATCAATCACCATCTTTTCTCCTAGGAATCCGCCGGTCATATCGGTCTTCATTCTAGCGTAGAATCCATTGTACTTGTCACTACCCTTGTAACCAGGAAGCTTGAAGTCACCCTTTAGATCAGCAACCTTTATATTGTAGTTTGCACCTGGTTGGTCTGCTATAACTGTTGTTGTAACACTGCCTGGTACAGACTTTTTGCCTGGTACCGTGATACTTGATATTGTTCTGTAAACTAGTCCATCTGGCGTAGCAACTCTAGTTCCTGCTACAAGTGACTGTGCTTTGTCGGAATAGTTATTATAAATGACTACTGTACCTTTTGCTTTGGTTTGAATCTTTGGACCCTTTGTTGCGACGACCATCTGACTTGTACTACCAGTTACTGAGATTACATCATAGTTTAGATCTATCTCAGAATTGCCCTTCTTTGCTGTAAAGGTTCCGTTGATGTCAAAATTTGTTACTTTTGGAGTAATGGTAACTACTGCTTTTGAATATGAAAGAGAAAGAGCTATACCAATAACTACTACTGATACAAAAATAACTACAAAAGTTAAAAGAAACTTCAGTGAAATCTTCTTTTTCTTTATTTTAGGCTTTCTTGAAGTTGCCCTTGTACTTTCTGCGATGGTATCCTCATCCTCACTCTCTTCTTCGTCAATTTCTACATCCTCTTCTACTACTTTTTTAACTATTTTACGCTTGCTTGCTGGTCTATTTATTTTAGGTTTGGTTACAATCTCATCATCAAGAGTAACCTCTCTTATAGAGTGTTTCTCCCCTGGAACAATATCTTGTACGATTTTTTTGGTAGCCATACTTATTGTTAAATATTATAACATACTTATATTTTATCATTCAATGCAATCGCATATATTTTCATCATATTGCTCTGAGCTACTCCTTTTGCGAATATAATATTGTTATCGCCTACATCAATAGATTCATATGAAATGACATCAAAATTAAAGCTATTATCAAAAATTAGGGCCTGTTTGAATAAATCAAAATGACTGTGTGCGGATAGATACACCGTCTTGGGTATATTTGTTATATCAAAAATATCCTTAAACGAATCACTGCCAAGTTTATTCCATTCCAATATTAATGGATTTACTATATCTTTCATTCTATTTTGTTCAACTTCACTTAGTTTTGATCCTTGGTAAAGTGAAAGCATAGAATCACTAGACTCGATAGTTTCTTTTGTACTCTTAGATACTTTTCTCAATAGCGTCTTTATCCCAAAAGGATAACTCGCTATGTGCCGACATAGACCATCCTTTATGATTATCATATCGGTCAATTCACTATGAACATGTATGTAAATGAACTCATTTTTGTCATTTAGGATATTACGCAAAGCCGTATATTGTAGTAGTAATCCCGAATGCAAAGTGTCGTTCTTGCAGTTGAAAAACTTGGTCACAGTCGCACTAACCTTTGATAGGAACTTGTCTGAGCTAAATGATGTTACGAGTGATACCTCAAGCTCATGTGCTTTTTTGTTAACGATGTTGGTAGTTGGATATCCATTTAGCCTTACATCAAAGATGTTTCTCTCTATCAGCCTTGAATCCTTGGTTGTGTTGGCATCAGCTGCATCTTCCTTGATGATTTCCATCAAGGTATTCTTGTCCACAACGGTTTCTGTGTCATATTTTACCTTCACGGTTTTGAGTTTTGAATGTACCCAAGGTGATGAGAGTATGTATTCGATTTTGTCTAACTCATATGATCCATTGTCTCGAGCCAAATGTTCTACAACCTCGGATAGAAGTTTTATAGTTCGTTTTGTAAGATGCTCGGCATTTTTTATCTCGGTAGTGCCTGATATTGCCTTTGTGACTAGTGATGTGACCAAAGAACTATTGTCATCTTTTTTTAAAACTATCGCGCCACGAACTAGACCACTTTGAATATCTAGGATTAGACTTCTTTTACCCTCTTTTTTATTAGAAAAAAGTTGGAACATGATTTGTCTATTATAGCATGTGTATGAATATAGCTGCTGTGGAAATAGAAATAGAAAAGGCCTGCCTATGCGACTGGCACGGCAGACCCTAATCAATGCTTCCGGGAAGCCATGTAAAGTTTGCACTTCCCAACATCCACATGTGGATAGAATTGGTACTCTTCAAACTTCACCTCGGCACCGGGCGGTATCGGGATCTTGCAGAATCCAAACATGGCCCTTCCCCTAGCATTCGTGGTCATCACTTGGAAGACCCCGAGTTCAGGTAAGTAGCCTGAGGTCGAGACCACCCAACGATCACCTGTCATCACTGGAATCACCTCAAAGGTCTTCCCTGTAAGGATCTGATGATTCAGCTCCTCCTGGGACTTTTCGACTTTCTTGAATCCGAAAACTGCCCCAGCGATAACCAACAACATTATGAAAATGTTTCTGTTGCTCATACGACAATGTACTTTGAATCGCCCAACTTCCCCCTTTCGGGATATAAAGGCATACGTTAAGTTATATAGTTATATATTAACATCAAATATCTATGGTGTCAATACAGCTTTTATTCTTCTAACTCCCTGTGAACTGGCCTCCTCTTTTTGTATCTTAAATGTTCCAAGTTCAGAGGTATTCTTTACGTGAGGACCACCACAGAACTCTTTTGAATATGCAGTTTCTAGATTGTTACCAATATAGTATATAGAAACATCATCACCATACTTTTCTCCAAAGAAATGTCTAGCACCAGTTTCTAATGCCTTCTCTTTTGGCATAATGACATTGTTCATCGGTAGACTTGCCTTTATTTTTTCATTTACTATATCCTCAACCCTCTTCTTCTCCTCATCTGTCATTTTCTTATCGTATGAGAAATCAAAGCGTAGTCTCTCTGGTGTAATGTTTGATCCCTTTTGACCAACACCATCTCCTAGAACATCATGTAGTGCTTGGTGAAGTAGGTGGGTTGCTGTATGGTACTTCACAACCATAGGGTTTTCAGCATCAGAGAGTCCTCCTTTGAACTTTTGCTCAGCACCGGCACGAGATAGGTCTTGATGTTTCTTAAATTCTGCTTCGAACTTTTTAATATCAATATCTATGCCTTTTTCTTTCGAAAGTTCTACGGTAAGTTCAAGTGGAAAACCATAACTTGAGAAAAGTGTAAAAGGATCTGTGCCTTTTTCGAATTCTCTCAGACCTTTTTCCAAAGTATGTCTAAATTTCTCCTCCTCTTGATTTATCTCTGCTCTAATATTCTCAGATTTCTCTGTGAGTTCTGGGTATGAATCTGAGTAAATTTCTGAATATATATTTACTAAGTCCTTTAGACTGAATTCTGGCATTCCCATTCTGTTTGCATTTACTATGGCACGACGAAGTAGGCGTCTTAGGATATATCCGCGATCTGTATTTGAAGGAATTACTCCATCACTGATCAGGAAAGTAGCAGAACGAATATGGTCAGCGATAATTCTTGCAGACTTAAGATCAAAATTCTTTGCCGAGTTGCGAACAAAATCCATTGCAGGCTTTAGTAGATCTGTATCGTAAATATTATCAACACCTTGTAGGGTGATAAGCAATCTCTCTAATCCAGCACCAGTATCAACAGACGGCTTTGGAAGCTTGCCTATGATCTTCCCATCCTTTTTCTCATACTGCATGAAAACATCATTCCAAATCTCTATTACATCACGCACATCGTCAGCTTGAACGTGTTCTTCGTGAGTTATTCCACGACCATTAAATCTATTTGTTATGTCGTAGAACATCTCGGTATCTGGTCCACATGGACCGTTGTCTCCTGCTTCCCACCAGTTATTTTTTGCTGGTAAATAGAAAATTCTATTTCCTTCAATATTGTTCTTGGCAAAAATGTCTTTCCAAATAAGTGCAGCTTCTTCGTCTCTAGGTGCATTTTCATCTCCTTCAAAAACAGTAACATACAGTCTTCTAGGATCGAGACCAAGACCCTCTTCTTTTGATGTAAGGAATTCATAACTCCATTCTATCGCCTCCTTTTTGAAATAATCTCCTAGTGACCAGTTACCCAACATTTCAAAAAAAGTAGCGTGAGTCTTGTCGCCGATATCATCTATATCAACAGTACGAAGAACTTTCTGTGCATCAGCTAGACGTGTACCTTGAGGGTGAGGTTTGCCAAGTAAATATGGCACCAAAGGTTGCATTCCTGCAGTGTTAAAAAGTGTAGAGTTGGTAATACCCTTTTCATCTGGAGTAACTAGAGAGGCAGAAGGGATTATGACATGTCCCCTTTTTTCAAAAAACTTAAGGAATCTAGATCGGATCTCTGCTCCTGTTAGCTTTGTATTAACTTTGTTCATGCCAATGAGTTTAGCATAAAATATTAGCTTTTTCTATTTTTGCTCCAAGACCCACTTCCTGTACTTTCTCTCCATATCCTCGAAACTTTTCTTGTTATCAGCAATCTTTTTGGCACCATGGATCATAGTAATTTTTGCATTTAGACGAACAGGTTTTTTGTTTACCGGAACTTTTTCTAGTCTTGAAACTCTCTGCTTTGCAGTTTTCAGAATCTCGTCGATATCTCTAGTAATCTCGTTGATATATGCATCAGCTGTTAATGTTTTGCCTGTTGCCATCTTTACCAATACCTTTGGTTTGTAAAGTGAAGCGTATCTCCAAACCTTTGTCATCTCTTTGCCGACTTTAGGATTGTCCACAATATAGCCGTACTTTTTGTAGAAATACTCCCTCCACTGACTAACTCCAAGTTCTGCTAATCCATAACCGTGGTAATACGCTGATGACTCCCATGAATATATATGAGGGACATTTAATATTGAAATACTGTCTTCTGAGCGATCAAAATACATTTTATTGACCTCATACGCAGTCTTGATTACAAAATCTTTTGTTAGATTCTTACATTCATATATTCTCCTCTCAAAATTCATAACAAACATAATAGACATCATGTCGAGTGGTATTAAAGGATGCAACTTCCTGACCCTTCGTTCGTATAGATCAAATGGATATGACTTACCCTCGTTATTCTTTGCATATCTCATTCTCCATTCAATACTACTTGATATTGAGTCCATGAACATACTCTGTGTTTCTGCCCATGACACCGCATTTGGTGGATACTCACTATTTATACAGACCTCTCTTTGAACCGAGTTCAGTCTATCTGCTGCGTGCCCAGCTTCATGAAATACAGTATGGATACCCCCTGCACCTGAGCTTATCTGTTTCGGTATGGCATTTGAGGTAAAGTTTGATGATCCTGGGACCAATCTATTCTTCTTATCGTAAGTTACTAGTTTTGGATAGTGACAAAAGCCATTGTCATATTTACCTTTTCTATCAAGTAGATCAAGTTTTAGTTCTCCACCCTTATAATCGATTCCTAGAGCAGAAAATGACCTTCCCCACACATTAATCACATTCTCAAATTGGAAATACGGATCCTCCTCTTTTGCAAAATCACCAGACATCATGTACCCGAAGTTCCAAGGCTTACGTAGGCCAGGCATACTCTCTTCTAGTTTTCTAATATTCTCAAATGCGTATTTGGTTTTATCATAGATTTTGTCAAAAATAGAGAAAAGCTCATCCTTTGTCATGCCCTCATCGAGATGAATCTTGTAGTCATAGAAATCCTCATAACCTAACGCTTGTGCATATTCGTTTCTACCATTTATGATATCGATATATGTATCAATATGCTCCATTGGAAGCTTCTCAAGTGCCTCAAAACACGCTTTACGAATTGCCTCGTCTGAATCGGTGCGCATGGTAGTTCTCATTTTGTTTCTAGACGCAATAACGAACTTTCCAGTCTTCGGATCAATGTATCCTTCCTCTCTACTTTTTACTTTTGTAGCTAGCTCCTCTTCTAGTTTTGCTACCTTCTCACGAATTGGAACTGCATTCTCTGGTATTTGAAATAGTGAAAAAAAGTCAGACCATATCTCGAGTCTTTTCTTATCTGCAGATTTTGCAGTTTTTATTCTCTCGTCAACTAGCGCTTTTAGATGTCTATTGGATCTAAAGGCATCACGTGCGGCTTCTGCCTTTATCTTCTTCTCCCCGTCCGTCTTTAAGTCCTTGGAAATACCCATGTATGTATTCCAGAAAAGATCCTCATACTTTTTATGTAGTTTGTAGTACTCAGAATTAAGATACTCAAGTAGTGATGAGTCCTTTTTATACTTTTTGTTAAATGCGGTAATTTGTTTTGTATTCATTACTACTTAATATCGCAAACTGTTTTGATTTCGTCAATCACTAGCTTGATATCATCTTGCTTCATACCAATTTCAGTTAGAACAGACTGATTTTCATAAATTTCCATACAAATGACTACACCCTTTTGTAGTAATGCTTTTTTGTGAACATTTGAAAGTGAGGTTAGACATGTGAAAGGATGTAAACGTAATTCTTCAATGATGTCTTGCAAGTTGCCTCGAACTGGATAGTTCCAACCTAGCATCTTTAGCTTGTTACATTCACCGTAGCGGATCGCTTGTTCTGTAAACTTTGTGTTTGTTATAAGCCATCCTTCATCAAGTCTTCTCTGTATTCCTCCATAGTTAAATAGATTTCCCCTTAGATCGTCAAAACGTGCTTTTATATACAATGCAACCTTCAAGTCTGACTTGAGATCGAGTTCATTGTGGAACTTGGCTTCAACCATGATTAGCTTGTCTTTGTTCCAAGCAACTACATCTACTTCGTGTGGTACGCAAATTCCCAAAACAGTTTGATCTGTTAAAGTTTCGTAACCCCAAGTTTGGAAAATCTTTGCCACGTATTTTTCAAATGGAAAACCGTCTGGACCAAGTTCAGATAGCGCTCGACGAAGAGAATATTTTACTGCCATCGGCATAGAATGGCTGCGTAAAAGATGGAATGCTTTTGAATAGATCTCGCTAGTTGGCATTCCGTCGTAAATCTCTTTGTTTAGTTGTTCTAGTATTTCCTCGATGATAACCTCATTGCCTCCGGCGTTTCGAAGTGAGTCTATGAGTTTTGTTTCTTCAAAAAGTTCCTTCTTACCGTCAGCTTTTGTTATGGTTATCAGGTGATTCATGCGGAGATTATATCATATCTATAATCCCTCCCCCTAGGCATATTTCCCCATCGTATATGACAAGTGACTGTCCGGGTGAGATAGTGTACTGAGGTTTTGCAAACTCCACCGTACTTTCATCTATAAACTTTATGTCCTGCAGTTCTGCTCTATATCGAGAGCGAGCCTTGAGATTTTTTCCTATTTGTTCCTCACCCGTATTCCAATTTACGTCTCTTAGCTTTATCCTTGTAATTCCATTTGGAAGTTCTCCGTCACTATTCTTGTTTGCGACCGTGATTGTATTGCGGACTATGTCTTTTGAGATCACATAGTATGGTTCATCATTCGGTGTTTTCTTTGTTATATTAAAACCGTGTCTCTCGCCTATGGTATAGAAAAAGCTTCCATCGTGCTCGCCGATATTCTCACCGTCTTCATTTAGAACTATGCCTGGTTTTGAGTCTATATAGTGCGTTAGAAACTCTTTTATATCTATTTTGCCTATGAAACATAGTCCCTGGCTATCTTTCTTCTCTGCATTGGGTAAATTGAACTTTTTTGCCAGCTTTCTTGCCTCTGGTTTCTCAATGTTACCTACGGGAAATATCGTTTTTGCTAAATGTTCTTTCTTTAGGGTCCATAGGAAATATGTTTGGTCTTTGTTTTTGTCGTTGCCTGCTACCAGGTTATTGTCTATAACCTGCGCGTAATGTCCTGTTGCGACATAGTCAGCTCCTTGTTTCATGGCCCAGTCGAAAAACCCTCCAAACTTTACGTAACGATTGCACATCACATCGGGGTTTGGGGTTCTGCCAGCCTTGTATTCGTTTATCATATAGTCCACCACTTCCTCCTTATACTCTTTCTCTAGATCTAGTGTGATAAATGGAATTTCTAGCTTTGCAGCAACTCGCATAGCATCGAGTCGGTCTTCTTTCCATGTACAGTTTATCCAGTCTGGTTGCCAAACCTTGATAAAGACTCCTGTGACGTCGTACCCTCGCTTTTTAAGCAATGCAGCAGAGACCGAGCTATCCACTCCTCCTGACATACCAACATAGACTTTTCTTTTACTCGAAATATTCATACCTTGACTATTATTGAAATGCAGTATATAACTAATTTTGGATCAACGCAAATCATATGAATAATATCTCTATACTGCTCGGATGTGTATCGGCCATTTCTATTCTTGTTGGCGTCTGGTTTTTAGTTAACAGCAAGCGTAAACTGGCAGTTGCAAGTATCTTGTTTTCATTTGCAGTGTGCACGGTGCTTGCCGTACTAACTCGAATGGAGGAAAAGAAGCGTCATAGGTGGGTTATAACCAGTACCACTATTACCAACGGCACCTACGAGGTGCACGGGTCGTACTACGACGGGAATGGAAATTGGTTGACAATTCTACAGCCAGCACAGGTCAGTTTTCACCAACTACCTATGGGATCGCGGATCGATAGCGTTCCAATATCCCCGCACTCTGTCATCCTAGCGACTCGAATGAAAATTCCAGGACCGCAAGACACGAACTTCACACCCATCGTCCAAATTTCTGGTAGTAAGGACGATAGACAGATAAGGCCTGTCACCCCGAGCACTTTGCGTGGCAAGTAGTCGCAAGACGAAACCAGATTGTGCTGAACGTCACCCGCTAGTCGGGTGATTTTCTATTTAATATACTTAGCCTTATTCGCTAAATGTTCCTGATACGTCACGGCGTAATGCATTAATTTATCAGTGCCGGTTAGATAATAATAATATTTCGAGTCAACAGGATTAATTGCAGCTTTTATTGAATCTAAGCTTGGACTTGTAATGGGTCCTACCGGAAGGCCTTTATTCAAATATGTATTGTATGGAGACTTTATTTTCAAGTCTACTGACGTATATGGTCCTGTCTTCCCTGTTAGATAATAGAAGGGTGCGTCTACTTGCAAAGGCATGCCCTCCTCCAATCTTTTCCAAAGTATCCCTGAAATTATTTTGCTATCAGCTAAATTGTTAGATTCCTTTTCAATTAGAGACGCCATTATTACAATATCACTTAAGCTCTTCTGTGTAGCTTTTATATCCTGGTCTATTGATGAGATTTTTTTATTAAAATTTTCTTTCATAGTTCTAACTATCTCTTCACTTTTAACATTTTCAAAGAATAAATATGTGTCAGGATATAGATACCCCTCTTCCTTATTAGCAATCTTTACGAAATATGGTGCATTAAAACCAGGTATATTCTTTAGGAGAATAAGGGCCATATCACGTACATTTGTGCCCTCAGGTATTGTTACTGAAATTTTAGTTTGCCTAAAGTCACCTTTATATAGTCTTCGTGCTATTTGTATGCTTGATTCTGGCCCTTCAAATTTGTAGTCACCAGCTTTAATTATTCTGTTAAATGAAAGTACAGCTACTGCGTACTTAAGAAATGTAGCTGACTTGATCATGCCCTTAGTTTCCATGTCTCTTGATGTGGAGTACAGTGAACCACCTTTTGGAATCGAATACTCAAACGGGGTTTTAGGAAAATTATCTGGAGCTGAAGATAGGTTCAGGATTACAGCAACGATGACGATTATCAAAGACACTATGACTCCTGTAATTTTTTTCATATGATTTTTAAGCATACTATATAGGTAGATTTGAAGGAGCCTCGAATTTCTTTGAAGGAATACGATTTAGACCTGGAGTAGCTGCAACAGCACCTGGGAAGTGATATAGAGTTGCAAGTTCCTCACTACTCATTATTACATGTTTACTTTTTATTGGATCATAGAAGAATGATCTTCTCTTGTATGCTTCGAGTGCGATCTTCATCTGCTTCGTCTCTCTCATCTTTTTGTAGTCTTGCCATGGTAATCCAGAGAATTTGGATGAATATTTGTCTCCATTTGGCTTCAGACCATTGAAGTTTTCTGTACTAAAATGTTTGAAAGACCCAACAATACCACCGATTCCGTTTGGCTTGTCGAATACATTCTTCTTTCCCATGTATATGACTCGAATACCGACATCAAACGCTGGCTTCGCCATGTTACGCTCAATTGCCTTTACTATTTCCTTTTCTCCATCAGAAAGTGTGGGTGGTGTAATTCTGCCGGATACTTTATCCTTTGTACCAGCTATCCTTGTTTTTGGATCTCTACCCATGATCTCGTTAATAACCTTCTTTGCCTGGTCCTTGTAAGGCTGTGTTTTTTTAAAATATATGTGAGAACCTTGAACTTCTTTTATGTTTGCCCTTATTACATATTGAAACCAAACTTGCTGGTTCGCGCCGACAGAACCAAGGAACTCTATCATAGGCGTTAACGGATCAACTTTAAATTCTTCCTTTGGATCTTTATCAAGTCCATAGTCAACATATGTCTTTATGGGATACACATGTGCCATGTTCTTACTTGAATCCTCTTTTGTAAAAATAAACTCAGCTGCATACATAGTCGATTCCTTGGGATCAAATTGAACTCCCCTAGTGTAGTCAGGTACCTCCATAACTTCTATTCCTGGGAACTGTGAATACAATGCAGCCATAACTCCATTCTTTCTTTGATCTTCTGTATAGATCATAAATTTCACCTTTCCTTCGACAGATATGATCTCCAGAGAATATCCAGGTCTCTTTTCCCCTTTCCAATATTGTGCAAAAAATCCACCATCTGATGTATTGTGTAGTGCATTGATAAAAAGCTCCATAGCAGCTGGTGATCTAAAAGAGTCTCTGGGTAGTTTGACCTCAAGTACGGTGAATTTCCTTCTTGCAAAGGTGTCAGATCGAATATAGTTTATCCACAGTGGCCAAAATAGCTTAAAGAGAATGTATGCCAACATCATTGGCATCACTGGAATGACTAGATCCCTCACGGTCGTTACGAGTTGCTCAGAAAGTAGATTAGATAGCACTGAAATGAAATTCATACAGGAAATATTATATCACATGTTTTAACACATGTTTAAAGTATAGAAATTTTAGATCAAACTAAGCTGAAATAGGAGTTGCAATACCTACCACTTCGTACTTACCATCCTTAGTTTTTTTGAAATGCTTCTGATTCTGAAGATTTACCATGATTGTGTTTTCCTTCACATATCTTTCCTTCATAACCTTATCCACAATCTCTTCTTTTGTTAGAGGACCGTTCTTTTCTAAGATATTTCTTATAACATCCTTCACGACTCCTGACATGTAACCCCATTCCTTTAGTGCATAAAGTCCTCTTCCTACTAGTACAAATCTCTTGTCCTTTATAAGCTCATTATGAGTTGTTGCAATGTGGGCCTTCTTGTTGAAAACTTGAGTGATCTGCTTTGCCACTTCCTTGAAGTGAATAGGAGAACCATGCTTTCTGATAACTAGGAATGCATAGTCACGCATACCCTTTGTCTTTATATTTGATGAACTGGAAACTCCCCATTCTCCCATAGCATTTTTGCCAAGAGACTTTGAAAGACCCAACCATCTCTTTATGATTTCTTGATTCTTGTATTTTTCAGAAACATTCTCTAGGTGACCTAGGAACTTGCCTACGATTTCAGATTCAGGAAGTAGATCATCATCTGAAAGACCACTGTAAAGCTTCTTTAGAGAATCCTCTACTTGTTTTGCTAGCTCTTCATTTACATGCCAACGATGCTTGAATTCGTCATCCTCTCTTCTCTTCTTGAAGATATCACCAATGACTAGGATAAAGTGAATATGGTTCTGTAGTTCTTTATCTCTTGAAGCATGACCAAGGAAATCTTCCTCAACAACTATACCTCCCAAACTGTGGATCAATGTTTCTAGTTCTGCAAAGGCTACCTTCTCTGTCTTGTATGATTCAGACTTACGAATATTTGCTAGTGCATAGTTTTCGATCTGACGTACGCGTTCACGAGTGATACCATATAGTTTTCCAATAGCATCAAGAGTCATTTTCTCTGTACTTTTGCCAAGGCCGTATCTTTTTATCAATACCTCACGTGCACGATCAGGTAGAACTGAAAGCAGTCTCTTTGTTGTTTGTTTTGGTTTGAATTGAATGTTGGCCATGCTATTTTTGTTTGTTTTGTATTCTTGATACTACATTATCATTTATAATATGTCAAATCTATGGAAAACTTACACTAGCTACGAATCCCCAATCTGTCTCTAAAACACGATATTCACCAGCCTATTTTTAATAACTATAACCTTTTTAATTTCTTTGTCAAATGTCCACTTTTTTATTTCATCCATATTTAGAGCCATTTTCTCAACCTCGGCATCTGCAGTGTCGGCTGGTATACTCATCTCCCCCCTAACCTTCCCGTTTACTTGAATCATTATCCTTACCGTACTCTCTATAAGTTTTGATGGATCATACTGAGGCCATGAGTTGGCGTGAACTGAACCTTTGTTCTTTAGTAATGACCATAATTCCTCGGTAACATGGGGTGCAAAGGGGGCCAAAATTTTGAGTAAAGTCTCATAAATTTCCTTTGGAATCTTGTCTTCCTTCTCCAAATCATTCAATAAAATCATGATTGAACTGATCGCAGTATTGAATCCCATCTTCTCAATATCTTCACCTACTTTTTTTATTGTTTTGTGTGTTGCCACCTCTATCTTTTCAATATTATTTTCACCAATCTTTTCTACAAGTTTCCAAACTCTCTCGATGAATCTTCTTGAGCCGGCAATACTATTTGTGTCCCATGCAATAGCTTGATCAAATGGACCCATAAACATTTCATGTATTCTCAACGTGTCAGCACCGACAGTTTTTACGAAATCATCTGGATTGATTACATTACCAACTGACTTAGACATCTTTGCCCCTCCTTCAGCAAGTATCAAACCGTGAGATGTACGCTTCTTGTAAGGCTCCTTCGTAGGTACTAGACCAAGATCATAAAGGAATTTGTGCCAGAATCGGGAATACAGTAAGTGAAGTGTTGTATGCTCCATACCACCGTTGTACCAGTCTACTGGAGTCCAGTATTTTAAGTTCTTTGGATCAGCAAAAACTTTTTTGTTTTTTGCATCAGTGTATCTCAAATAGTACCAACTACTTCCTGCCCAGTTTGGCATAGTGTCAGTTTCTCTTTTTGCTTTACCTTTACAATTTGGACACTTTGTATTTACCCACTTATCTATAGCTGAAAGCGGAGACTCACCGTTTTGAGTAGGTGCATAGTTTTTAACTTTAGGAAGTTTCAAAGGAAGTTCCTTGTCTGGAAGTGGAACTATTCCACATTTTTCACAGTGAACAACAGGAATAGGTTCACCCCAATATCGCTGGCGAGAGAAAACCCAATCGCGGAGTTTGAACTTTGTAACCCATTCGCCACCGGCTACTAGGGTCATCGCCTTCTTAGCTTCTTCAGAATTCTTGCCTGTAAAATCTCCTGAGTTTACAATAGTTCCTGAATCAATAAAGGTGTCGTTCCCTGTCTGAATACGTTTCCAAAGCATATTAAACTCTACGTGCTGTAGTTTTGTTTTTGAAATTTCCTCAGTGGATAGCCACTGCACATCATAATTAGCTTTTTCTACTTCACCTAAATCCACTCTTGCATCGTCTACTAATTCAAATAAAAAGTGCTCGACATGAACCCTTCTGTTCACTCCCTTGTGAGCTGCGTAGAAAAAGGATTCAGACATTCCAAGGCTTCTTACAAGTCTTATATTCTTATATCCTGTTTCTTCCAGGATTTCTCTCTTTGCCGATTCTAATGCGCTCTCATTCTTTTCAATTCCGCCGGTCACAAAAGTTGTCCAAGGCTGATTTTTCCATTTAAGCGTTAAGTACTTCTTGTTTCTCGGATCGTAAACTATAGCTAGAATTATTTCTCTAAAAGTATCCTGCTTTCCTTGCTGTGGTGGGTTTGTTGTATCAATTAGACTTGGAGCAATAACATGTCTCATACCCAACCCATATTTTTTTGCAAATTCAAAATCCCTTTCGTCATGTGCAGGTACAGCCATAACAGCCCCAGTTCCGTAGTCACCTAGTACATAATCTGCCACCCAGACAGGTATTTCTTCATTATTAATTGGGTTAATTGCTTTAATTCCCTTTAATTCAACCCCAGTCTTTTCTTTCTTTGTGTCTGTGCGCTCGATGTCGGTCTTACTCTTTACATCTTTAATATACTTTGCAATCTCTATTGTATTCTCTGCTTTGCCTGAATATTCCTGGACAAAGGGGTGTTCTGGCGCAAGTACAACATAAGTCACACCAAACAATGTATCTGGACGTGTTGTATAAACCTTAATTTTGTCACTACTACCTTTTATTGGAAAATTAATCTCTGCACCCTCACTCTTTCCAATCCAATTTCTTTGTTGGATCTTTATTTTCTCTAGGAATTCAGTCTCATCTAGATCTTTGTCCAAACGGTCAGCATACTTGGTAATGGCAAGCATCCACTGCTCTTTTTCTTTTTTCTCAACTTGTGTTCCACAGCGATCGCAACATCCGTTGACCACCTCCTCGTTTGCTAGTCCGATAAGGTCTTTTGGACACCAGTTTATAATCATCTTCTTTTTGTATGCCAATCCTTTTTTCAAAAATTGTAGGAAAATCCACTGCGTCCATTTGTAGTATTTTGGATCTGTTGTATCTATTTCTCGTGACCAGTCAAAAGAAAATCCTAGAGCTTTCAGTTGCTTACGGAAATTGTCAGTATTCTGCTTTGTAACTATTGCGGGTTGGATACCAGTCTTGATGGCGTAGTTTTCTGTTGGCAATCCAAATGCATCCCAACCGATTGGATATAGAACATTGTAACCTTCCATTCTTCGCTTACGGGAAATTATATCCATAGCGGTATTACTTCTGATATGACCTACATGAAGTCCTGCACCAGATGGAAATGGGAATTCTATGAGTGCATAGAATTTGGGTTTCTTCGGATCCTCTTTTACCTTGTTTGGTTTCTTTGATTCCCAAACTTTTTGCCACTTCTTTTCAACTTTTGTATGATCATATGGATTCATAGTATTAGACATCATATAACAAAAAGCCCCGGTCGTGAAGAGACGCGGGGCTTTCTCGAATTTGTTGACGGGCCTATTTTGGAAAGGCCCATACGATGCTTATGATGAGCACCACCATAAACATATCCTGACCGAATCGTTCCGGCTTGTCACTATAAGTGTGTCTGCCGAGATGTTGCAGGATCCGAAAAGAGCGTTTTTTCATTTGCCATACTATACCACACTTGTATATATTTGACCATATGTCTGGGATTGTAAAGTTTTGATAAGCTGGCTATGCAACCTACTGCGCTGAGTAGTGGCGAACGAAAGGCGCATCGACACCGGGACCACCTGGTTAAGAATGCCCACGGCATTGGTTGTAGGGACCCTTAGACCCCGTGTCTTCGGGTCCCTTGTTGCGCATCCAGGGGAATATATTTTAGACTCACGATGTATTTGTATGCTACTATACTTCCCATGAGCTGGTTAATTATTGCAATTCTAGGTTCCCTATTCTACGCATCAACGAATCATCTTGATAAGTACCTGATATCCAAGTACCTCAAGGGTGGTGAGGTTGGATCACTAATCATTTTCTCAGCAATTTTCAGTATCTTCGCTCTACCCATTGTTTATTTTATGTACCCTGCCGTGTTCTCTGTAACAGTATTGCAAGGTGTGGTCTTGGCTATTACCGGTATGATGACGGTTGTTGCGATTCTTTTGTATTTGTATGCGCTATCTGAGGACGAAGCAACTAACGTAGTGCCTTTCTATCAAACAGTTCCAATATTCGGATTTATTCTCGGTTATTTTATTTTAGGAGAAAGTATAACATTAACTCAAACTGTGGCTTCTCTGGTGATTATTGCAGGAGCTGTGGTGCTATCGTTTGATCTTGGTGTAAGCGAAATTCGTTTCAAAGGCAAAGTTGTACTTTATATGCTAACCGCCTCAATGTTGTATGCTATAAGCACAGTTTTGTTTAAACTAGTTGCTATAGATGAGGGATTCTGGCTATCTACGTTCTGGTCTTTGCTTGGAAAAGTGGTGCTCGGAGGCATATTCCTACTATTTGTACCTGTGTACAGGAATCAGTTTTTGAATGTTTTAAGGAGTAATAAGATTAGCGTTCTGTCGCTAAGTTCATTTAATGAGACACTCAGTATTCTCGCTGATGGATGCGTAGGTTATGCAACTTTGCTAGCCCCAGTGGCTCTTGTGCTGCTTGCTGGAGCATTTCAACCAGTATTCGTGCTTGTTATTGGAGTTATCCTAACATTATTTTTCCCCCAAATATCTATCGAATCTCTTTCTAAAAAGCATTTAGCACAAAAAATAGTTGCCATTACTCTAATAATGATTGGAACATATTTTGTTTAGATTTTAAACTCCATCACATCTCCATCCTGCACGACATACTCCTTTCCTTCTGTTCTCAAAAGTCCCTTCTCACGTGCGTTTGCAAATGATCCTGACTCTATTAGTTTGTCCCATTCTATTACTTCTGCTTTGATAAACTTCTCCTCGAAATCTCCGTGAATAGCTGTTCCTGCTTTTGGTGCCTTCCAACCTCTACCTATTGTCCAAGCACGAGTTTCCTTTTCACCCGTAGTGAAATAAGTCATAAGGTTTAGAAGTTCATAACCTTTTTTTATCAAATTATCTATGCCATCGTCATTGGCACCTAGGCCTTCGCGTAGTTCCTTTTTATCTTTGTCATCAATATCTTTTAATTCATGTTCGATTCCTGCATCAACTACTACCCATTTAGCGTTATTCTCCTTAAAGAAAGACATGAGAGCATCCCAGCGTGCATCCTTTAATTCATCTAGATTCTTGCCGCCAGATTTTTTGTTTAGAATATACATAAAAGGCTTTGAAGTTAGAAGATGAAGTGACTTCACAAAAGGAGCTTCGAATTCATCAGGAACAACACTTGATGCAAGTTTACCGGCTTCCAATGCAACCTTTATTTTTTCTAATAGACCATTTTCCAAAATAGCCTCCTTGCGGCCAGATTTAACTTCTCTTCCAAGATTTGAAAGACGCTTCGTAACGGTTTGAAGATCAGCGAGAATGAGTTCGAGGTTAATAACCTCAATGTCTTTGATTGGATTAACCTTACCATCGACGTGAATGATGTTGTCGTCTTCGAAAATACGCACCACTTCAGCGATAGCGTCAGTCTCACGAATATTTGTAAGGAATTGGTTACCGAGACCTTCGCCATCAGATGCACCTTTTACTAGACCAGCAATGTCTACGAATTCGACTACTGCAGGAACAGTTTTTTGAGTTTTAGAAAAATCAGAAAGCTTCCAAAGACGCTCGTCAGGAACTGCCACAACGCCCACAGAAGGGTCTATTGTGGCGAAAGGATAGTTAGCGACAAGAACACTCTTCTTGGTAAGGGCGTTAAAAAGTGTTGATTTACCTACGTTTGGTAGACCTACGATTCCTATTGATAGTGACATGAAGAAAACAATAGCAGATATTTGGGTATTTTGAAAGAGGACGAAAAATGGTAGTATATTGCGAGATGAACGCACTAAAAGCCTTATGGTTTGTATTTCAAATCGCAGCTGCTCTATTCGTCTGCGTATTCTTGTTCTTGCTTGGTTTCGTAGCGTTTGCTGTTTACGAGCTCGGTGTCGGAATACTGAGTATCTTCACGCATAGGCGTTACGTACCACTTTTTGAACTTCTGAGAATGTCTATCTGACACCTCTTTCACACGCAACAAGGCGCCCCTACAGGCGCCTTTTGTCTTACTATTTGATTAATTTTGACAAGTAAAGCGCCCGCCGACTCTGAGTCGGCGGGCTTGCTTACCTGTACAGGAGCCTGCTATTGGCCCCTGTTAAAACCGTGTCGGAATATCCCGCCTGCACAGACTGTATGGGGGATCCCCCTCCAACGGTGGACATCCTCGATGTAGTCCCCGTCCCTCGGGTGCGAACACCAGTTCTCCGGTGACGGATAACGCTGCTCCAGCTGAACGACGTAAAAGAATCCCATGACTAGATGATATTTTAAGCTCATGTTTTCTCCTTCCAAACAAAATCTTATCAGACCTAGGATTTTACATCAATACATTTATCCACTCCTCGCTCGCTACTTACCCATTACTTCTCTAAGTTCTGCTTCATGCGCCTTCATTACCGCAATCATAGCCTCTTGTTGTGGCATGCCACCTTTTATTTTCTCTTGCGCCTCCTGAGCTACCTTCATAAAGAAATCAGGATTCTTCTCAATCATAGCCAGGATCTGTTCTTGTTGCTCTGCAGGCACATCCTTCATCTGCTTTTTTAACATTTGCTTAAGTAGAAAGTTTTGAAACATATATTTATTTTATTTAAGTATTATATCACCTCCTGTGAACCTTTTTTGTATATTGTTAATGGCACTGAACTCCATGAGTTTATAATAGAAGTAATATATTTCCAAGCATGGAGCACTTCATCCGTACTGGTAAACAGTGTCTGATCTCCTATTATTGAATCATAGAGCACTCTCTCGTATGCATCAGGCAGAATAGCGTGTGAAGGGTGGTCACTGTATTTGAATTTTAAAACTTTTGGTTCAACATCCATTGTAAAACCTGGCGTCTTTACCCAGAAGCCAATTTTTATAAGCTCATCTGGCTGAATACGGAATGTTAGTACGTTCTGTCTGTCCTCGTATGTCTTATCGTCTTTATCATTCTTAAAATAAATATTGATCTCAGTTTTCTGCTCTGACATTTCTTTGCCACTTTCGATATAGAATGGCACATTCTTCCACCTAGGATTGTCTATGAAGGCTTCTATACGGAAAAAAGTTTCGGTCTGTGTATGCTCCTTTATTCCAGGTTCATATCTATATCCTTCATACTGTCCTCTAACAACACGTGATGAGATATTTTTTGGATTTGCTAGCTGAAGTTTAGATAGGACCTTTGCCCTCTCTTCTCGAATAGAGTGAGCATCCATCTTTGCTGGAGGTTCCATAGCAACCAAGGCTAGCATCTGGAGTATGTGGTTTTGTCCCACATCCTTCAATGCTCCGATAGCGTCATAAAAAGATCCTCGAGTCCCTACACCTATTTTCTCCATTAGCTTGATATGAATCTTGTCTATGTGGTTTCTGTTCCATAGTGATTCAAAAAGAGAATTGGCAAAACGAAATGCGAGAATATTTTGCAAAGCTTCTTTTGCAAGGTAGTGATCTATACGGAAAATCTGGTCCTCCTTGAAGAGACCACCAAGTTTTTTGTCGAGCTTCTTTGCTGTTTCAATATCATTCCCAAAAGGCTTCTCAACCAATATTCTAGTCCAACCCTCATCTCCACCACAAGGGATTGTTAGTCCTGAGTTGTATAACTGAGTAAAAATTGATTCGTATAGCGACGGTGGTGTTGAAAGGTGGAAAAGTTTGTTAGAACATTGACCAAAAATATCATCAATACTCTTTAATCTTTGAGAAAGGTGCGCGTACGAATCCGATGTGTCGAAATTACCTTGCTCATAGTACATATGATCTATGAAGTGCTTCACATCCTCTTCGTGGAACTGACCAGGCTTGATATGCATATGACTTCTAATGAAGGCTCGGAACTCTGCACGGTTCAAAGGACGTCTAGAAAAACCAACAATAGCAAACTTGCTGGGTAACTCTTTTTTAACATACAGACTAAGAAGCGCAGGAAGTAGTTTCCTGCCAGCTAGATCTCCAGTAATACCGAGAATAATAAAAATCGTTGGCGACATAAGGGTATTCTATCACTTCAAGCACTTAAACAAAATAAATTAGAAATCTTCACCCCACTTTTCCCACATTGGATAGTAGACGGTTGCAACATAGACACAAGGAAGTACTAGGACACCAACAACGATCCACATTATGAAGAATGATAGCTTTCCTAGTGCCTCTTTGATTGTTTCTAATGCTTCAGCCATGGTCTTGAATTTTACTCTAACTTAAATGATGGTGCTATTATTTGCCAAACTTCTTGTTATAGCAATCCATCGCCTTCTTGATGTGTTCGTAAGCTTCCTTTGGTCCAAGGAACTTGCCAACTTTTACTGTATCCTTGCCTGTCTGAGGTATCTTGTATGTTTCAAAGAAAGTCTGGATATCCTTTCTCTCGTATGGAGCTAGTTGATCTACATGGTCTATATGTGCGTATCTAGGATCCTTACTGTTAACTGTAATGATCTTGTAATCTTCCTCTCCGTTATCAATCATTTCCATAACACCTATAACACGACCCTTAACAAGAGTTCCAGGTAGTACTGGATATGTACTAAAGACTACAGCATCCAGCGGATCATTGTCACCCTCATTCCATGTAGAAGGTACATCACAGTAGTTTACTGGATAGAACATAGGTCCAAAAAGTACACGATCAAGCTCTAGTATTCCAAGCTCCTTGTTGTACTCATACTTGTTTGATTCGCCCTGAGTTATCTCAACAATTAGGTTAAGAATCTCGGGTGCTTTGTTTTGTGGTATTGTGTGAAAATGTGAATTATTCATACCGGCAATTCTAGCCGAAATCCACCCTTTTTACAAGTAAAAGTCAAATTAGTATTTCCTGATTACACCTTTGACTATAGCAGCGACTTTTAGGTCATTTTCTGGGTAAATAGGCTTATACTTTTTGTTGGCTGGCTCAAGATAGACTTGATTACCCTTTTTTCTATAGTACTTCATAGTCCAACCTCCATCCACATCGGCTATTACTATGTCACCCTCCTTTGCATCACTTCTTCGCTCTACTATAACCAAATCTCCTTCATGGATTCCCTCTTCAATCATGGAATCTCCTTTAACTTCGAGTAGATATGAGGCTAGTCGATTCCTAACGAGATAACTGTCGAGATTGATTGTGTCCAAAACTTCCTCATCAGCTACAGATGGTATTCCAGCTTCAACTAGACCGAGAAGCTTAACTTCTTGAAATAAGTTGGTTGGCAGTAACTTGCCAGTGCTGTCCTTCTCTAGAATGCCCGCGTCTATAAGCTTGTTTATAAGTTTGTAGACTGCATTCTTAGACTTGAATCCTAGAAGATTCATAATCTCCGCATAGCTTGGCATTCGTTTCTGTCTTTCGTAGAAAGAAAATATTTTGTCTTTGTATTCGTTCATTATTGTTATTATAGAACAAAGCTAGCAAAAACGTTAAATGTCTTCTGAAACCAGCTTCTCTTTGAACTTTCGTAAAAGCCGTAGAACTGTGATACTAGGAACTTGTGTCTTCGTGCCTCTGCTTTGTATGGTAAACCCTTTATAATCTTTAGATCTATCTCGCGGTTCAACTTCTTAATTTCCTTTCTTAAATTATGTGCTAGTGTAATTTTACTCATAAGTTTTTAAATTATTCTTGTATGAGTACATTATAAGTGAACGTACGTTCACCTGCAAATAAATCTGTGGATAACTATGATTTAAACACTAGTTTTTGGTTGGTGATTGTCTGGAAATGATATTTCCATTATCGTATCTTTTACCTGTATTGGTCTTGGTATTTGTTCAAATACAAATCTCTCCTCAGTTCCTGCAGTTTGTATCATAAGGTTTCCAAAGTTTACAATGTTTTCTAGTGGCCCACCCATTTTTACATATATATCTTGAATTCTAGATAGGTGAAGTTCAGCTACTGTTCTATTGAAGAATCCATGCTGAGTGCTGTCTATTATTCTTGTATCAGTAACTATCCACACATCCAGGGTGTACATCGTAAGAGAGTAGAAAATTATCACCCACACGAATAGAGTCCATATGCTTAGTATAAATAGGTACACGACCATAAGCTCATTGTTTACTATGAACTCTACAAAGATAAAACTGAGAAGTATCGGTATTACGTATGCTATAAGAAGCCCCACTATTCTTAGTATTATGGTAATCGGATGTCTTCTGAGGAACAGTAATACACGTTCCCCCGGCTCCTGACCCTGAAATGTGTTTAATGTATTTTTGAATACTGAGAAAAGTGTTGCCATTTTAGATTAGATTAATATTAAAAAATGATGAGTTACTATTTATAATACTTTGGAGTTGAATGTTGAGTTGTCCTGTGTTTATATTTGAAAATAAAACAATACTGATAAAGAAAAGTATAAATGATCCTAGGACGAATAACGCTGAGAGAATTTTGGGCTGACGACCAACACCAAATCGCACGAGGTGGTAGAAAATAATGAATACAGAAATCCAGTATACGATTATTAATAAAAATGCGATTGCAGCTAGCACAACATTAATATCCAACATAGATATAATTATACCACTTATTCTAATTTATTATACAAATATCTATATTTGTGTGATATGATAATTATATGAAAATTAGTGTAACTTACGGGAAAGGTTTTACATTGATAGAGCTACTCGTAGTGATATCAATAATAGGACTCCTGTCATCTGTGGTGCTTGCTAGTCTCGGCAGTTCAAGGGAAAAAGCTAGAATTGCTGCTGGGCAGCAGGCTAGTGGATCTATTTTTAGAGGATACGGAGCTGACTCAATCGCTTACTTTGATTTTGAAGATACAGATACCTCTGTAATAAAAGATAGTATAGGTAACGGATATTCAATCGCTATGCCAAGTGGTTGTAGTATCGTCAACGACTCTCCGACTACGGGTGGAAAAGGATTGTATTGCAGTGGTACTAATACAGGTGCTAGATTTATTCCAGGTAATAGTGAGGATAGATCGGCAACTAATGCAGCTAATGTTTCATTCACTTATGCATTATGGTTTAAACCAACAGAAGCTCAGCCAGGTGTAAACAGAATGCTTATGGGTAGAGAAGGTAATCATTCAGGGATTACAATGACAGGCAATAAAGTTGGAGCTTTTACATATATTGTTCCAGGAGCAGGCTTAACCGTTAATATCAGTAGTGGTCCTGTTCTAACAATTGGTAAATGGTACTTTATAGCCTATAGTGTTGATGCAGTTTCTAAAGTCACGAGACTGTATGTAGATGGGAAAGAAGTTGGAAGTAATTCGTTTGCTCTATATACTCTATGGGATAATAGCAATTATTATTTCTATTTCGGAGCCCCCGGTAATACATCAACATATTCAACAGTCGGTACTCTAGATAAAGTCGGTATTTACAAGAGAGGCTTAGGAATTGCTGAAATCCAAGCTAGATATTTAGCCGAAGCACCAGAATACAAGAATGTTCAGGTGGCAAAGACTGATTAGTATACTTTTTCATATTTATGTTTCGTAGTATGTATAAGACTATCTCTAGTGGTATAATTTCGTCAGAAACAGAAAGGAGGTAAAATGCATCTGTATCTTAGGTGTCCAGATCGCCTTATGGGTTGGCTGGAAGATCTCAGGCTGTCAGATGGTGGACAAGTAGAATTAGAGTCTGTAGAGGTCGGTGTTTACCGAGGTGAGGTCTGCAATTGGAGTATTAAAAAAACGTCCGGCAGACCAATCCTGATGGTAAGTTTCACTTGGCTTTGTCGACAAAGTTTAGCGCTCGATGACAATGGTGTACGGTATACAAGGTGGCAACACGTAGCGAAACGTCCAGCACCGCTTTCTCCAGTACCTACAATGGAGATTGGTGTGCGCTGGTACTATCACCAGACGAACAAGGGCAATCGAGTGAAGATTCGGACCTCTCTCGGTGAGTCCTGTAGGTGTCATCCACGTGACCATCCAACAAATCTGGTCTTAATGGAGGACGGTTCAATTACTACTGTGTTAGCACAGTGTATGAAAAGCAAATAGCGAAACCCGCAGTGTTGGCTGCGGGTTTGTTTTTGTGGACTCGAGGAGATTCGGTCACGGATAAGTTCTTCACCGACGTTCAGAACTTTCCGCGACCCCAGCTCGCAGTCTCGCCTGCTGGCTCGACATAGCTCCGCTTTTCTCATCTCCTTTCAAGTTTCAGACAAAAGAAAAGACTAGCAAACGCCAGTCTTTTCTTTAGTTGTGGACTCGAGGAGATTCGAACTCCTGACCTTTCGCTTGCAAAGCGATTGCTCTACCATCTGAGCTACGAGCCCTTGTAACTTATACTAACTTAATCACTGATTGTAGCTATCTGTTGTATACCTACCATAACAGCCACAAGCCCTTGTTTACTATTTGATTTCCTACTTAGCTTGAAGCTATCCGTTGTATATCTACCATGACAGCTACGAGCCCTTTACGAGGGATTTAATGATTTTACATTATTTTTTATTTAATGCAAGGTCGATTATGTGCTCAAGAAAGTGTGTAAGTGACGCCCCTACAGATCTCAGTGCTTTTGGGAAAAGTGATTCTTCAGCCAAACTTGGTTGAGAGTCAGTCTCAAGTATGAACACTCCTCTCTTGGGGTGCACGATGAAGTCTGAACTTGAGTAGTGCTTCAGTCCTAGAGCTTTGTGAGCTTTAATTGCCATACTTGAAATCTCTTCTTTCTCCTTGTCAGTGAATAAACCAGGCGAGAAATGTTCGTTGCCTCGGACTTCTATTGGAGGTGGTGTATAGAAATCCTGACCTCTATATCCATCAACAACTACACAGTTTGCTTCTTTTCCATTAATAAATTCTTCTACAAGAACAGACCCACTGTGCTCGTATACTTTACGAACAGCATCATCAAAAGCAGTAAAATCCTTTGCAATGGTTATTCCATGCGATGAACCGCCACGGTTAGGTTTAACTACCATGGGTGGAGAGAATGTCCTAAATATTTTGTGGGCCTCCTTGCTCACTTCAGCCAATGATTCTATAAGTCTTGATTCTGGAGTTTTTATACCTTCTTTCTTATAAACTTCCTTTGCGAGCTTCTTGTTCATGCCAATGGCTGATGCGAATGAGTCAGAACCTGTAAAAGGTATTCCATGTTGTTCAAAAATCTGCTGGATCTTGCCGTCCTCACCATAGTGTCCATGCAGACCATTGATGACCACATCTAGATGGTTGAGCACCTCGTGTGGAGTACTCGGAATTCCATGCATGTACCATACACCATTCTTATCTATATAAATATCTCTAACTGAGAATTTGTCAGGTGGTAGGTGCTTCAATATATTCGCACCAGTTTTAAGCGAGTTGTCATACTCACTACTTGGTCCACCTCGTATTATTCCTGCTCGTATTCTGTGCATATTTGTTTGAATATATAGATTTTTATATCCATACCATTGTATCAAGTAACTACCGTAAGTATCGCATCGTTTGTGGATAAGTTAGCTCACATAAAGAAAAACCGGCCCCCAGGAGGAGGGGCCGGAAAGCATCGAGGTACGGATATTGTTACCGTTCTCAGACATGGTCAGTGTCAGGGAGTCTCAAAGGACTCTTCGATACTTATTTACACAAAGGGCAATACATATCAATATTACCACTAATCCCTACTTTATCAACCTATTTATGAAATTCCTTGCACGAACCTTCTTGTGGTATGCAATTGCAAAACGATGAGCCTCACTATTGGCTAGTAGTATATCTTTTGAATATTGTTTGACCATAGCCTCATCACCCAGGAAATGATCAGGTTTATGTGCCTCATTTTTAACAACTGAGACTATGGGAATATTCTTTACTACTTCAATAGCAGTGTTTATTTGACCAAGTCCACCATCGATAACGATTAGGTCAGGAGATTTCCATTCCGGATGAGTAAATCTACGAGTCAGGATCTCTCGAAGTCCAGCTGTATCATTGTTTGCATCTTTAGATAATTTAAATTTCTTGTACTGACTTTTTTGTAGCTCACCATTTACAACGACCGTCATCACACCCACGGTATCCTTGCCGGACATGTGTGCTATATCATATGCTTCTATTCGAAAACCATCAGCATAATCAACTTCAGTATTACTTTTGATCAAAGATACGTCCTGAATATGGTTCAAAGCATAAATAGTGTTGCGAACCTCCTTTGCTTTCTCAAACTGCTCAAGTTTGGCATATTCATCCATCTCTTTCTCCAAAGTCTTGATCAACTTCTCTTTTTTGCCTTCAAAAAATAGGACTAGGTTACGAATAGTTAATTGATAGTCTCGCTTGGCCTCAGGACTGTCGGTTTTCGGAGAAAGGCCGAGAGATTTGTAGAAAGATTCTTGATGCTTAAGGCTTGCTTTTTCATCTCTAAAAGGGAAAATCTTGCGCACAATCTTCAGAGCATCACGAAGAAGAGAACCTTGAGGGTATGGACCGAATTGATATTTTATCTTGTAACCCAATTCATTTTCATCCAGTTTATCCAAAGTTCTTCCTCGAACGATTACGACTCTTGGAAACTCTTCGTCAGTAATAACTACAAAGTTATAACTCTTATTATCCTTTTCTTTAGTATTGTAAAAAGGTAGATTGGCTTTTATCTGGTTACTTTCGAGAATTATCGCCTCAAGCACTGAATCAGTTTGAATGAATTCAATAGTATTAGCCTTTGTAACCATATCCACTAGTAATGGACCTCGTGTAGCGATGAGGTCATTACTAAAATAGCTCTTCACACGATCATGTAGTGAAGTTGCACGACCAATATACAGGATATTATTTTCAATATCCTTGAAAAAATAGACTCCTGGTGCTTCGGGTAGATTTATTTTTTTAAAATCATCTATAGTCATAGAATCTATATCATTATATTACAATGCAGAGAAAAATACGTATACTATCTCTTCAAAACTTTCTTCAAATACTGCCCAGTATAAGACTTCTCATTTCTCGCAACATCTTCTGGAGTTCCCTTTGCAACAATTTTACCTCCACGAGCGCCGCCATCTGGACCGATGTCTATTATGTAATCTGCTGACTTGATCAAGTCTAGGTTGTGCTCGATCACCACCACAGTATTTCCCTTTTCAACAAGTCTCTGTAGAATTTCGATGAGCTTGCGCACGTCTTCATAATGTAGTCCTACGGTCGGTTCATCAAGAAGGTAAATAGTCTTCTGTAGATGTGCACGATAAAGTTCTGAAGAGATTTTGACTCTCTGCGCTTCTCCACCTGATAGTGTTGTTGCAGATTGACCGAGTTTTAGATATCCAAGACCTACTTCACCCAATGTCTGCAAACGGTCTGATACCGATGGGATATCCTCAAAGAACTTCAGCCCTTCCTCAACTGTCATTTCTAGAACTTCGAATACATTTTTACCCTTGTACTTTATCTCCAATGTTTCTTTCATGAATCTTTTACCATTACATACTTCGCAAGGTACGTATACCGTTGGAAGGAAATGCATTTCAACTGCAATCTCACCATTACCCTGACAAGCTTCACATCGTCCACCTTTTACATTGAAAGAAAAACGACTTGGGCCCCAACCATGAGCTCGTGATTCTGGAGAATTAGCAAAAAGATCACGAATATGTGTCCATGCGCCAGTATATGTAACTGGATTTGATCTTGGAGTACGACCTATTGCACTCTGATCTATTAGAATTGTTCTTCCTAGGTATTCAGTTCCAGTAAAACTAGAACAGTTAAATATTTGCGCTGTTCTATGTCTAAACTCCAGTCTAGCCTCAAGGTTCTTGTGTAGAATCTCGTACATAAATGATGATTTACCAGATCCAGACACTCCTGTGATGACATTCAGACAATTGAGTGAAATGTCTGCGTCCATGTTCTTAATGTTAAAGATATTGCCACCCTTGATCGAGATCTTGCCCTTAGGTTCGCGTCGAGTATCTGGGACCTCTATCTTACTTTCTCCGCGTAGATATGAAAGAGTCAGAGAATTTGAAGTATTTTTCTTTGCTGTAAGTAATTCATCTAGATAACCGGATACGACAACATTACCACCATGAACTCCTGCGCCAGGACCGATATCGATTATATAGTCAGAGGCAAACATTGTATCCTCATCGTGCTCAACAACTATAATTGTATTACCAAGATCTCGTAGACTTGTAAGGGTTTTGATCAATCTATCATTATCACGCTGATGCAGACCGATTGTTGGTTCATCAAGTACGTACAATGCACCTACTAGCCCTGAACCAAGCTGAGATGCTAGACGAATACGTTGCGCCTCTCCACCAGACAGTGTATGTGCGCGACGATCTAGGGTTAGGTACTCAATACCTACGTTTACCATGAACTGTAATCTAGCCTCGATTTCACGAAGGATGATCTTCGCGATCCCACGTTCTGTCTCGGTAAGCTCTATTTTCTTAAAAAATTCCATGCAGTCCTCGATAGACATCGCTGTGATAGCGATGATGTTCTTCTTATCTAGACGAACATTCAAAGCTTCCTCGCGTAGACGCGCACCTTTACAAGCAGGACATTCCTCGTTACTAAAAAACTCCTTTGTACCCAATCCATTACATGTTGCACAAGCTCCATATGGAGAATTGAAAGAGAAGAGACGAGGTTCGATCTCAGGATATGAGAATCCGTCGTATGGACACATAAACTTCACCGACATAAGCTTTTCTTCGTCTGGGAATTCTATCTTGATGAGACCCTGTGCTTCTTCTATTGCTTTTTCTAGTGCCTCTGAAAGTCTCTCACGTGCATTGTCTACCTGCTTCGCACGCTCTGTATTCTTCCCAGCCTTTTCACTAGTCTTGTCTCCAGACTTGCCAGCTATTGCTGCAACTTTTACTGCAGGCTTGAACTCGCTTAGGAACATTTCATCAACTAGAACATCGATATCGTGCTTCTTGTTTTTGTCTAGAATGATCTGTTCACGAAGACGCATAACCTTGCCATCAACCTTTACACGATCATAACCTTTGCCTAGTAGATCATAAAGTAGCTGATAGTATTCACCCTTTCTTCCGACTACAATTGGAGCGTAGATTTTTACTTTCTGTTCATTAAGTTCAACACCCATGACTTTTTTGCCAGTCTTGTTGTGATTACTTACTTGCTTTATGATTGTTTCAAGAATCTCCTCCTTTGAAATACGATGAATTTCACGATCGCAGATAAGACAATGAGGCTTTCCAACACGAGCAAAAAGAATACGAAGATAATCGTAGATCTCTGTGATTGTTGCAACAGTTGAGCGGGGGTTGTTCGATCTAGATTTTTGATCAATAGAAATGGCTGGAGAAAGACCTATAATCTCATCCACATCAGGCTTCTGCATCTGCTTTAGGAATTGGCGCGCATATGATGAAAGAGATTCAACATAACGTCTTTGTCCTTCAGCAAAAATAGTATCAAATGCAAGAGAAGACTTACCTGATCCTGATAGGCCAGTTATTGCAACCATTTTGTTACGAGGCATCTCCACACTGATATTTTTCAAATTGTGTGTTCTAGCGCCTTTAACAATGATTTTCTCATCACCTCTATGTGTAAAATTGGGGTCTTTTTTGGGCATATTTTGTATAATAGCCTACTATATCAGTCTCGTGACTATTTCGCTAGTCTATCTACTTCAGCTATGATTTCATCTAGTGATACTGCAGCCTTTACCAAAAACTTGTTAGCTCCCAACATTTTTGCATTCTCTATATAGCTTTGCTTGTTGGTATTTGAAAGCATGATAACTGGAATGTTTTTGAACTTTGTATCCATTTTGATCTTCTGTAGAACCTCAAGCCCAGTCATTCCAGGTAGCATTATGTCTAGCATTATGAGGTCAGGTGTATCTTTTTCCAATATTTTAAATGCATCGTCACCCTGATTTGCCTTTAGTAATGTATACCCTGATGCAGTTATTTTCTTTGATAGTATTGTACTCAAAAGTCTATCGTCCTCTACCCATAGAATCTTTTTTCCACCAGTGCTCTGCTTCGCTGAATCTGCAGTATTTAATGACTTACCGAATACCTTGTTTATCTTTTCTATAACTTCAGACGGCTCTATGTGCGCTTTGACGATGTAATCTCGCATCATCGGTGTAGATGGAATCTTGTTTACATGTATTGGTGCTCCGGAATTTGAAATAACTATAACTGGAATCTTTGTTACATCCTTATCCAAACTTTTCTCGTTTAAAACGTCATAACCATTCATATCTGGAAGCATCGTATCTATCAAAAGTATATCTGGCTTGACCTCTTTCATTTTCGGAATCACATCTGAACCGCTAACAACACTGTAAGCATCAAAACCTTCTTTAGAAACTTGTTCTAATAATACTTTTGCTAGATTCAAGTCACTTATAGCGACTAGTACTTTTTCTCTCATGGCAAGATTATACCATTCTTTTCTTTAGTATCGCAATCTCATCTCGGAGCATAGCTGCAGTTTCAAAGTCTAGGACCTTCACAGCCTCGCTCATTTCATCTTCTTTCATCTTGATAAGCTTCTTTGGATTCTCCGCCATCATTTTTTCGTCTATCTTCACTAGCTCATTCACGGCTTTATCGTGCTCAGTCTGAAGTTGATCAGTAATATCTTGAATTTTCTTTATTATCGTCTTTGGAGTTATACCATGCTTTGTATTGTAATCAGTTTGTATCTTGCGACGACGCTCAGTTTCGGCGATTGCATAGTTGAGAGCATCGTTCATAACATCAGCATAAAGGATAACTCGGCCATTCACATTACGCGCTGCACGACCGATGATTTGAATGAGAGAAGTTTCTGAACGCAGGAATCCAGCCTTATCAGCATCAAGAATTCCAATCAAAGAAACTTCTGGAAGATCCAAACCTTCTCGAAGTAGATTAACTCCAACTAGAACGTCGAATTTACCACGACGGAATTCAGTTAAAATCGTAATTCTATCAATAGTTTTGATATCGCTATGTAGATATTCTGCTTTAATCTTTTTTTCTTTCAAATATTCACTCAAATCCTCTGCCATTTTCTTGGTTAGAGTTGTTGCAATTACGCGATCGCCTTTCTTTATCACAGCCTCGGCTTGCTCTATAAAGTCAAAAATCTGCCCCTTATAGTTCCCTTTCTCTGCTACAGGACGAACATCTATCACAGGGTCTATCAGACCTGTTGGGCGAATGATTTGCTCAACAACTTGTTCTGAATGTTCCTTCTCGAACTTGCCGGGGGTTGCGGTAGTGTAAATTACCTGGCCAACTGCCTTCTCGAACTCTTCAAACTTCATCGGGCGATTGTCACGAGCTGATGGAAGGCGGAAACCGTACTCGATCAAGGTGTCTTTACGTGAAGCGTCCCCTGCATACATTCCACCTAGTTGTGGAACAGTTACGTGTGATTCGTCTATAACAGTTAGGAAGTCTGGAGTTCCATCAGCTTTGTGGGGGAAATATGCCAAAAGAGAATCAGGTGCTTCGCCGGCTTTTTTGCCAGAGAAATGTCTTGAGTAATTCTCTATACCATTGCAGTACCCAACTTCTTTGATAAGTGCCAGATCATATTTTACTCGCCTCTTCAATCTTTCAGCCTCGAGATTCTTTCCGGCCTTTTCCAATTCCTTTAATCTTGATTCGAGCTCAGTCTTGATGGTATTGAAAGCTCTTTTTGACTGCTCATCTGTAGATATGAAATGTTTTGCTGGGAAAAGAAAAATTATCTCGTGCTCGCCACGTATAGACATAGTTACAGGGTCAAGCTCAATGATTTTCGATATAGTACTTGCATCATATTCTATTCTATAGATTGTTCGATCACTTACAGGCATTATCTCAATCATATTTCCCAAAGCACGGAATTGTCCTGCATTGATATCGGCATTTGTTCTTTCAAAATGTATATCGATAAGCTTGCGTATCAATTCAGTTCTAGAGACCTCCATACCAACCGCAATCTTCATATTCACTTTTTCATACTCTTCTGGACTTCCCAATCCATATATACAAGAAACGGAAGCGACAATGATTACATCTTTTCTAGTAAGTAGTGCTTGTGTTGAGGCATGTCTTAAACGATCTATTTCTTCATTGATCATAGCTTCCTTCTCAATATATGTATCAGTCACTGGCATGTAAGCTTCTGGTTGATAGTAGTCGTAATATGATACGAAATAGTGTACGGCATTGTTTGGGAAAAATTCTCTATACTCTTGAGCAAGTTGAGCAGCTAATGTTTTGTTATGAGCAATGATCAATGTAGGCTTGCCGTTATTGGCTATAACGTTCGCCATAGTAAATGTTTTACCTGATCCTGTAACGCCAAATAGAGTCTGCTTGCGCAAACCTTTCTTGAGACCCTTGGTCAGTGCCTCGATCGCTTTTGGTTGATCTCCCGCAGGAGACATGTTTTTGGATAGGTCAAAAAGTGGCATTTGACATAACTATATCTTATATTCGCGTATTTGATTAGTATTGACAGTCTACATTACAATGATACTATTTTTTTGAACAATCCTTTTGCTTATCAATTTTTCTGGTGTACGTGTGTACGCTGTGACTTGGTAGCCGATTGGGTTATAGTACATTGATTATGTCGAACAGCCAACATGGGATAAATGCATCCCGAGTCCAAGCTATGTTTAGCGAAGGCTTGTGCAGTACGATCGCGCACCACATGCAGGATTATCATTGGGGTGAAATACCATCTGACCTTGCGGAAAGAGTCGCGTTTGCGATCCAACACCTCAAGGCGGTCTCGGTAGTTATTACGAGTCGTGTCGAGAATCGACATGCCTGGTATGGAGCACTGAAGGAGTTGAGGAGGACAGGTGTTTACTGCCAGTCACTGCAAGTTGTGGAAGCTGTCCAAAACATCACGGTCGGTAGTGACAGGACCTTGCTCAGGGTGATTGTCCTACATCCTTCTCAGAGGAAGGAGTTTGAGCGTTACTTCGGTGCTAGAATCAGCAACACCAGGGTCTTGCCGGAAATTCAAGCTGGTACCGAGTTCGATTCTCTGAAATACATCGTGGATCAGTGGAAAGCGAATTGGTAGAGTTAGGAGCCACTCCTGCAGCAGCGTTCGGAAACGGACGCTGCTTTCTTTTATATATAAAAAATCACCACCTCTTTCGAGGTGGTGGATTAAGAACTGGTCTTGGAGCTACCATGCGCTTCCAAAAGGACTTACTCTCCAGAATAGCCTTGCGGTACCGCAATTACCTGTACTATTCTCTTGAGGAAGTTCTCGTGGCCTGGAGTAGAGTTCGATGTTTCTAGCCTTCGCTTCCTCTTTCTCCTTGCGATGTGTCTCCATAAGTACCCAACCCCTCTTTTCTGTAATGTAGATATACTCCATCGGTATCCCATCAATAACCTTCCAGCCGATGAGGCCATGAGTTGGCCTGCCATCGACTGGAGTCGTCAATGCTTTGTTCCTAAACATTTCATCACTCATAACAAACTTGTTCTGATGTTTTTGTGCTTCTGTATTCCAATACAGAACGAGCCCTGGGTTGTTCCAGAGCTCGTTATTGAGATTTATCGATTATAGATACATCACAATACCAACTCTGGAACTTTTTGGCCAGAAGAGACTAATCACGTGATAGTTGGTTTGTGAATAAAAATTCATGTAAAAAATATACCAGATTTTATTTTTTTCGCAACATTACCTTATGCACAGCAGAAAGTATGTCTTTTTCACCCATTCCATAGTGTTCTACGAGCTCATCTGGTGTTCCAGATTGTCCGAATAGATCCTTTACCCCAACAAATTCCATTGGCGTCGGATAATGCTTTGCTAGACACTCCGCCACCGATCCCCCGAGACCTCCAGCGATCTGATGCTCCTCCACGGTAACGATAGCTCCGGCTTCATGAGCCAGTTGCCATACAGCTTGTTCATCTAGTGGCTTTATAGTACTGATGTTTAGAACCTTAACGGACTTTCCTACCTTCTCTAACTCGTTTGCAACCTTTAAAGCCCTGTATGTCAGAGCCCCAGTGACTATTATTCCCACTTCAGCCTTCTTGGTGGATGAGAACAATAACTGAGCCTTGCCGATTTCGAACGGACTCTCGTTTGTAGTTATAACTGGGGTATTGTTTCTTGCTAGACGTAGATATGTAGGAAAATTTGTACTTGCACATGCGATAGTGGCTTTGCGTGCCTCTATTGCGTCACATGGAGAGATAACTACCATATTTGGAATTACACGAGTAATAGCGATATCCTCGATAGCTTGATGAGTTCCTCCGTCAGGTCCGACCGAGATTCCAGCGTGTGAGCCTGCAATCTTCACTGGACGGTCGTTATAGCAGATCGTAGTACGAATCTGCTCCCAATTTCTACCTGGAGAAAACATTGCATATGAAGTAATGAATGGAATCTTACCCATAGCAGCCATTCCAGATGCCACACTAGCAAGATTCTGCTCAGCAATACCCATCTCAATGAACCTTTCAGGAAATTTCTCTTTAAAAAGGTGCATGTATGTCGATTCAGTCAGGTCAGCACACAACCCAACCACTCTTTTATCATTTTCCCCAGCTTTCAAAAGCCCTTCGCCAAATCCCTTGCGAATAGGAAGTTGCTCGACATCCTTGTCGAATAGTTTTGGATTAAGTTTTTGAATTGCGTTTAACATTTCTGATTAAAAGTTAAGTACTTGAACAATGAAAGCGAATATAGCAAAAACCCCTAGCAGTACTCCCTCAATCTTCCTGATCACAATCTCTCTATTTGCTAGTTCATAGCCATAACTTTGCTTTTTGTTGAAGAATAGAACAACTCCAAGTACCAAACATATGACCAAATATGCGATCAAGTATGGGGTTTGTATAGATTCGGCACGAATTGAATAAATAGACCCAGCCAGAAACAAAACTTTTAAAATGATTTCAAATATTTTCATAATTTTATATTAAATAATTCCAAATGCATGCTTTGCCACCTTTATCTCCTCTGGAGCTGTTGGTGGTTTGCCATGCCATTCGTATTTGCGCTCATAATCCCGAATTCCCTTTGATGATATTGTATTTGCTATTATCACCGAAGGCTTGTCGAACACAGCCTGAGCTTGTCCCCAAGCCTCATCGATAGCGCGGAAATTGTGCCCGTCAATTTCCTGCACATGCCAGTTGAAAGAACGCCACTTATCAGCAAGTGGATTGAGTGGCATAACATCCTCGGTAAAACCATCTATTTGAATATTGTTTCTATCTACAAAAACTGTGAGATTTTGGATTTTTTCCTTGCCAGCAAGCATTATAGCCTCCCAATTCTGACCTTCATCGAGTTCTCCATCACCCAAAAGGCAGACGAATTGTTTGCTTGATGTTTTGCCATGGTCAATTCTTTCAGCTAGTGCCATTCCTACAGCCTGAGATAGTCCAGATCCTAGTGGTCCAGATGAATTCTCGAGCATTGGTAGAAATTCGCGATGTGGATGACCTTGCAGACGAGACTTGAACTTGCGAAGAGTTTTGAGTTCCTCAACGGGGAAATATCCTGCATGGGCCATTGTTGCATACAGAACTGGACAAATATGCCCATTTGAAAGCACTAGTCTGTCTCTGTATTCCCAATCGGGCTTTTTTGGATCATGTCTTAATGCATGAAAGTACAAATATGCAAAAATATCAGCCATATCCAGAGGTCCTGCCGTGTGACCACTTTTTGCCTCTATGAGCATTTCAATAATAGACTTTCTTATGGCGTAAGCCTTATCAAAAAGAAGTTTGGCTTTCTCATCATTTAGTGGGTTCAGTGGCATTTGCTATATTATAGCACCTAAATACTTCTGAATTGTTCCAAGGTATCCACAATATCGGTTGAATCAAAAACAGCAGAGCCAGCAACAACTCGATCTACTCCAGCTTCCTTCAGCATTTCTGCAGTTTCTAGGGTTACACCTCCATCAACCTGTACCTGTAGATTTGGAAATGTGGTTTTGACTTCTTTAACTTTATCCAACGTTGCCATTTCAAATTTCTGCCTTTGGAATCCAGCTTTTCTTATACCCATTACCTGTACGTATTGAATTCTATCAGCGTATTTTTTCAAATCGTTAACATCAGTAGTCGAATTTATTGCGATTCCTATCTGTACCAGGCCGTCCAATACTCCTATAACTGGATCTAAGTCTTTTGATGAGTGTAGATGTAGTATTATTCTCTCCGCACCAGCAGAAAGCCACTTTCTAGCGTCGTCTGCAGTAGGATTCTCTATCATTAGATCGAATTCATAGTCAAAATCCTCCCACTCTGGCATACCTCTTTCTTCCCTGAGGATTGCCTCGAAGTTTTCATCTGGTCTTTCGTTAGCTTTCCAATATGGCCATGTAATACTTGGTACAAATTTTCCATCACAAATGTCTACTTGTACTTTTTTACTCAATCCAACCAAAAGTCCGATCTTTTCCTCTATTTCTCTAAAATTCTTAGGCAATATTGCAGGTATGATTTCCATTTTAATATTCAAGACTATTCTATAGCATCTAGCTTTTCTATTCTTCTGATGTGCCTTTCCTCATTACTAAATGGCGTAGATATCCAAAGTCTCACAGCCTCCTTTACTTCTTCGTCTTCCATAAAACCAGCACCGATTGATAGGATATTGGCATCATTATGCATTCTAGATAGTCTTACTATCTCGAGGTTGCCTCCGTGGTAAACAGCAGCCCTAACTCCGGGTAATCTGTTGCAGATCATAGCCTCACCATTGCCACTTTTGCCAAAAATAACTGCCTTTGTACCAACAGGGTCATTCACGATTCTCATTGCAACTGGAAGCATGATCTCAGGGTAGTCATCATTCTCCGCAAAAACATGTGCACCGAGGTCTTCAATATTAAAATTTTCAGCGTTTAGAAATGCCTTGATTTCCTCTTTCATCTTGAAACCAGCATGGTCACTAGCAAGTAATATTTTCATGTTGGTATTTTATCACAATAAATATAAAAAAGAACCCGGCGTACGCTTTTGGCGCAGCCGGGGACTTGTGGGTGGGGGGATGAGAAGGTTCAGGGTTTGAGAGCCTCGATCAACTTCTTGAAATCGGCTTCCTCGAGCTGTACCCACTCAACGCTCTCATCCTTGTTGTCCGGGAACGGGATGGGAAAGAAGACGATGGTACGACGCTTGTCCTTCCTAAGGGTGATGCAAGAACCACCACTCACGGGGTCGATCGAGTAAAGATTCACATCCGTAGCCAGCATATACTGGACGTACGTGGTCTTGCCGGACTTGATAGCCACAAACTTCGAACCCTCGATGTCGCGGTCGAACACGACCTTGCCAGGCATCGAGGCAGTAGACTTCGGGGACTCAAACACACTGCGCATGTCTGCAGCACTTGAACCGATGTTGATTCCCAAGAGCAGGCCAATGATGGCCAATAGACGAATCGCACTTTTCATAACAAATGAACTGTTGATTTTTACTGATTTTCTCTAAAACTGCAGACCACACAATACCATAGATTGTATAATAGAGCAAGATATGTTTACATTACGGATTTTCTGCTCTATTTAGTTATGGTTTTTAACTCTTCAAAAATTTTGTTTAATTCTTCATCTTTCAATGCCATGCAAACCCTTTGAGCAGACTCGATTCCAAGATCAAATACCCTATTTGAGATCAATGCAAGAGCATCTCCGAGATCAGAGTATATTTGAGCATCTTGTCCTGGTGTTTTACGTTCATCCAGTATAAGTCTTGCTCGCTTATTAAAATATTCTATTTTATTTGTTGTATTATCCATATATTTATTTATCTCCACTTACTATATACTTTCTTTTTTTCACACTATCGTAAATCCAACCAATTATTGATCCGACGATAAATCCTATTAATGCAGCTGATCCGTAAACTATCAGACCGAGTACTATTGCATCATATAATGGAAGTTCCGTAACTTCAACCGAGGTGGGAATTGCTAATTTTAAATAGCAAAACCAGACAATTGGTCCGAGTATGATTCCAAGCATCCCAATTCTTAACCAATATCTTTTCTGTTTCATTTTAATTAATTAACTTCCCCGCCTCAATCACATGTCTCACCAAGGTATTTGTATACCCCATCTCATTATCATACCAACCCAATACTTTCACTAGGTTACCTCCTACTACCCTTGTAAATGCTAGGTCTGCTATTGACGCATGTGGATTACCCTTTATATCTGAAGACACCAGGTCTTCTTCTGTAACTGTAAATATCCCCTTCCATCTTGGTAGAGCGGCTGCCTTTTTTAATATTTCATTTACTTCCTCAGCTGTTGTATCTCTCTTTGAAATAAAAGTAATGTCTACTACTGACCCTGTAACTACTGGAACACGGATAGAGATTCCATCGAAAAGTCCCTTTAATCCTGTCATGATCTTTGTTACAGCAATAGCCGCACCTGTTGATGAAGGTACGATGTTCTGAGCAGCTGCACGTCCTTCTCGCATATCCTTCTTGCTTGGACCATCTACTAGTGACTGGCTTGCTGTGTAGGCATGAACGGTATTCAAAAGTGCCTTCTCTACACCAATTGCTTCATCTAGGATGGCTAGTAGTGGACTTCCAGCATTTGTTGTACAACTAGCATTTGATGAAATCTGGCAGTTCGCAAGCTTGTCCTCATTCATTGCCATCAAAATAGTCTCGCCCTTGATAGCTGATCCTGGTTCGTCTTTTATCGGTGCTGTAACTACGACTCTCTTCGCTCCAGCTACAATGTGAGCTTGAGCCTTTTCACTTGAAGTAAAGAGTCCAGTAGACTCTACAACAACATCTATACCCAATTCCTTCCATGGAAGTTTTGTAGGATCTTTCTCGCTAATATACTTTACGCCTTCGAGGGTATACTTTGTTTGACCATATGCAGAGTCGTACTTTAAGAGATACTCCACATTCTCTATCGATGTGAGGTCATTTACTGCAACAACCTCTAACTCTGGATTCTCTTTTGATAGTTTATAAAAAGCTCTTCCGATTCTACCGAAACCATTTATTGCAACTTTTATTTTTTTCATGTTTATATTATAAGTTAAATGCTATATAATGAAAAGCAATGAAAGAAAAAACAAAAATAGTTATAGTAGGTGGAGGATTCGGTGGAGTCTATACTGCTCGCCGTCTCGAAAAACTTTTCGAAAAAAATACAATAGAAATCACTTTAATCAATCGTTCCAATTTTTTCCTTTTCACTCCACTACTTCACGAAGTCGCTACTGGTGGTCTATCTCCAACAAGTATTGTAGAGCCTATCCGCGAGGTCTTTCGTGGCACATGTGTAAACTTTGTTGAGGATGAAGTTATTGAAGTGGATCAAAATTCGAAGCGAGTCATTACAGACAAATCTCAATATTCATACGACTTTCTTGTTGTTGCGACTGGAGCTGATACGAACTATTTTGGTACCGTAGGCGCAAAGGAACATTGCTTTACTCTAAAGAGTCTTCACGATGCAATAGTTCTACGCAACCATATATTGCAGACATTTGAGCAAGCAGTCGAAACTGGCAACAAAGACATGCTGAAAGTTGCTATTGTAGGCGCTGGACCTACTGGAGTTGAATTGGCAGCAGAGTACGCTGAGTATATGCATTTATTGCTAAAAACCTACTATAGTAGATCTGGTTTTGTTGAGTCAGATATACATATCTCACTTGTCACTGCCACACCAGATATTATCTCTCAGTTCCCAGTGAAAATGCGGGCATTGGCACTTAAAAGGTTGGGCGAGCTTGGGATAAACGTAGTTGCAAACGCTATAGTTACCAAGGTTGAACCATATGCTCTAAGTTTTAAAGATGGCAGTAGCTTAAAAGCTCATACACTCGTTTGGGTTGCAGGTGTAGCACCAACTTTATCCGAGATAAAAGGCGTAGCAGTAGGAGCAAAAGGACGTATGGAGGTAGACTCTTCACTCCACAGTCAGAATGATCCACATACCTTTGCACTTGGAGATGCGTCTGGAACCTTTCCAATGTTGGCACAGGTTGCGGTACAGCAAAGCAAGGTCTTAGCGGATAATATTTTTATAATAGCCACAAAGTCTAATAAAAAACCACGATCTTTTGATTTCAAATCAAAAGGACTCCTCATATCTATTGGTCAGTGGTATGCTATCGGAAATTTCTTTGGTATAAATGTAAGTGGAAGAATAATGTGGTGGGTATGGAGAACAATTTATCTATTCAACTTCCTATCATGGCGTAAACGTTTTGAAATAGCTGGCGAGTGGACTGCAAATACGTTTTATCCAAGAGATATTACGTATTTGAAGTAGTATATAAAAAAACCGGCGACTCCGCTAGGAATCGCCAGGGTTGGTATTTTGTACCAGCACCGTTTCGTCGGTGTGAACGCTATGTAAACTGTTATACCTTCCTGAGTTGTCCAGGAAGACGTCCCCATCTACATGTAAGTCCCGGCATGGCGGTGTAGGTTTCGCCCACCGCGATGTTTTGGAAGTTACATTGAATAGAGAGAATACAAACTTCACCAGTGGAACTGTGCATCAGTGCAACCTTTCCGTCAGTCCAGCGACAGACATACGTCGTGTCTCTGCCATGAGATTCTAACGAATTGACAGCGATTACGAAGTCCTCTTCGTATGCAACCAACACTGGTACGCCAATGCTTGCGCAAGCGACCATCACAATCACAGTGACTATGCAGACAGTCTTTCTAGTTATCATAACCAGGTTTTATATGTACTTTGGACCATCACGGCTTACTTTTGCACGCCAGTCCACACACAACAAAATATCATTAAACAACACCCATGTCAAAGAGTAATGAGCATATGAAGTCATCAGATCCCTCCACTCATTTAGATTAAAAAACCGGCGAATCCGTGAGGAATCGCCAGGGTTGGTGAGTGAACACCGCACCGTTTCGTCGGTGTGTACGTAGTTGCTGCGTGACACGAGAACTAAGCAGATACACGAAGTAAGATCATATGAAGGTCATCAATATTTACTTCTTTCGCTTTAAAGACATGGCGCCTTAGGATACGCAACAAACCTTTATACAAATTAGTATACTCAAGCTCATCTTCTTTTCCACCAGGGACATCGTAGTCAACAATACACTCTCTTATTGACATTAGATTAATGAAGAGCTCCTCTTCGCTGTGATGATAACTTCTTACTGAATATTCAGGTCCAATATTATGATGACAGAATCCAGATTCCATATCATTTTGATGAACGTAAGTCCATACTTTGTCGAACCTTCTCTTTGGAAGAATCACCCAAGCACAAACACCGAGATCTATAGTCATGTTTAACCCTTCTGTACTAGTTTTGGTTACCGAGAGTAACAGCCAAATACTATAAAAAATATATATCGTTGTCAAACAAAGCAAAAAGAGCCCTTTCGGACCCTCTTTGCTTTATATATTACTTAAGTCTACAAAATATTAGTAATTCTCTTCGTCCTCCCCTTCCTTTGGTTGTACCTCTGCAATCATTCTTTGCTTTGGACTTCCAACGAATCCTGATCCTGCTGGGATTAGGCGGCCGATGATAACGTTTTCCATCAAACCTACTAGATCATCCTCACTTCCACGAACTGCACTGTTGATAAGTACGCGTGTTGTGTGCTGGAATGATGCTGCTGATAGGAAACTCTTACGTGATAGTGATACTTCGGTGATACCCATAACTACTGGCTCTGCCTTGGCTGGTGCTCCTCCATTTGCCTTTGCCATTGCATTCTCCTCTTGTAGCTGTAGATCATCAACGATAGTACCCTCTGCTAGATTTGTGTCTCCAGTCTCAGTTACCTTTCTTCTTGAGAACATCTGCTTCACGATAATCTCAATGTGCTTACGAGCAACGGTTTCTCCCTGAAGTTCGTAAATCTTTGCGATTTCTCCGATAACGTAATTCTTTGCCTTCTCTGCACCTGCATATTCGAATTTCTCATCAATATCTGCTGATCCGTCTGTAATGATGTCTCCCTTGTTCACTTGGTCACCAACCTTAACGAAAGGTACACGCTTTACATTGAATAGATATTCAACTTCACTTGCCTTCTTGCCCTTTGCGCGATCTTCCATTTCCGGCATAATCTTGATTGACTTCTCTTTTCCAAGATCCTTGATTTCTGTAACTGTTCCTGTAACTGTTGCGATAACGGCAGGATTCTTTGGTCTTCTCTTTTCAAAAATTTCTTCAACACGTGGTAGACCCTGAGTGATGTCTCCTCCAACTGACGCTGTACCTCCGGCGTGGAATGTACGCATTGTTAGCTGTGTTCCTGGTTCACCGATAGCTTGTCCTGCAACTGTTCCAACAGCTTCTCCAAGTTCAACAATCTTGTTGTTTCCTAGATCCACTCCATAACATTGTGCACAAACTCCCTTAATACTCTTACATGAAAGTGGTGAGCGAACATGAACTGATTCGATTCCTGTCTCTTCAACCTTCTGTGCTTCAAGCTTTGTAAGTAGGTGATTCTTTTTGAAAAGAACGGCTCCACTCTTGTCTACGATATCTTCAGCAAGGACTCTTCCTCTGATGTTCTTTGAAAGTGGAATGTTGATTCCTGAAGCTGTTTGTTTCTTGATGATAATTGAGTCCTTTGTACCACAATCATCTTCATTGATCATAACGTCCTGAGCAACAACGAAAAGCTTTCTTGTTAGATAACCAGCCTTAGCTGTGTTCAAAGCTGTGTCTGTTAGACCCTTTCTTGAACCGTGAGTTGTAATGAAGTATTCGATAGGTGTTAGACCTTCCTTTGAACAAGATAGAATTGGGAATTCGATTGTCTCTCCAGATGTAGATGCGATAAGACCCTTCATACCCGCCATCTGTGTAATCTGTGAGTATGATCCTCTGGCTCCAGAGTTAACCATGTCGTAAACTGATCCCATCTTATCTAGTGACGCAGGGATTAGCTTTTCAACATCGTTCTTGGCCTTGTGCCAGATCTCAATATTCTTACGTAGTCTCTCTTCATCAGTTAGAAGACCTTCACCGAATTGATTCATAACCTCTTCTGACTTTACCTTTGCTTGAGCGATAACATCCTTCTTTCCTTCTGGAATTACAACGTCATCGATACCCCAAGTTGTACCTGAATGAGTAGCATACTTGAATCCGAATGCCTTGATTCCGTCTAGGATACCAGGGATCTGAGCAATACCATGTGAAATGATAAGTTCATCGATAATTCCTGATAGCTTCTTACGATCGATTTCCTTGTTGATAAATGCGAAGTCTGCTGGAAGCATATTGTTGAAAAGAATTCTTCCAACTGTTGTCTCGAATAGCTTTCCATCAAATTGTTCGTACTTCTTACCTTCTCCTGGAAGAACCTTTACCTTTGAGCGATATGACACTGCACCGAAGTTATGAGCTGAAAGAGCTGCTTCTGGACTTTCGAAGATTTTACCTTCTCCTATTTCTCCATCAACCGCCTTTGTAACCCAGAAACATCCAAGCACGATATCAAGTAGCTTTGCTACAACAGTAGGATCTCCGTTTCCTGGCTTTAGAATATTTTTATTTGAAGCCATGATCTCCTTTGCTTCAAGTTGAGCTTCAACTCCAAGTGGAACGTGAACGGCCATCTGGTCTCCGTCGAAGTCAGCGTTGAAAGCTGTACATACTAGAGGGTGAACCTGGATAGCGTTACCTTCGATCAAGGTTGGGCGGAAAGCCTGGATACCTAGTCTGTGTAGAGTAGGAGCACGGTTTAGTAGAACGTACTTACCTTCAATAACTTCTTCTAGAATTTCCCAAACTTCCTTTGCACCTTCATCGATAAGCTTACCAGCTCCACGAATGTTGAATGCTAGTTCTCTCTTCAATAGTCCTGAGATAACGAATGGACGGAAAAGTTCAAGAGCCATGTGCTTTGGAAGTCCACACTGGTCAAGAGCTAGTTCAGGTCCAACAACGATTACAGAACGTCCTGAGTAGTCTACACGCTTTCCTAGAAGGTTTTGACGGAATAGACCTCTCTTACTCTTCAAATTGTCTGAAAGTGACTTCAGAGCGCGCTTTTGAGCCTGGATAGCTGCTGCTCCTGTAGCTGCACCATGACGGATTGAGTTGTCGATTAGGGCATCAACAGCTTCCTGAAGAATTCTTTTTTCATTTCTCAAGATAACATCTGGAGCGTCAATTTCCTTTAGCTTTAGAAGACGGTTGTTACGGTTGATAACTCTTCGGTATAGATCGTTTGCATCTGATGTTGCATAACGTCCTCCATCTAGAGCAACCATAGGGCGAAGTGCTGGTGGAATAACTGGAATTCTTGTAAGGAACATCCATTCAGGTCGTGTTTCAGACTTGATCATAGACTTGATCAAAGAAATTCTCTTTGAAAGCTTCTCCTTCTCGATTGCACTTGCCTTCTCGAATTCTGCATTTAGAGATTCTAGAAGCTTTACCATATCTGTCTTTTTTAATATTTCAAAAATGGCTTCAGCTCCGATTCCTGCCTCAAACAGTGAACCATACTTCATTGAGTACTTGTGGTACTGAACCTCATCCATAACAAATCCAGGTTCTAGACTTTCGATTTCACGACGAGCTGTAACTACAAGTTCCTTTAGAGCTTCCTTTGTCTTGTCGTCCTGAGCTGCCTTTACCTTTGTCTTGTATTCAGAATCCAATTCCTTTAGGAATGAATCTTTCTCTCCCTGGTGAATCTTTGTAACGATGTATCCAGCAAAGTAAACTACCTTTTCTAGATCAGAAGTAGTCATTCCAAGAACTAGACCAATTCTTGATGGCATAGAGCGTAGGAACCAGATATGTGATACAGGAGTAGCTAGCTCGATATGACCCATTCTCTCACGGCGAACTATTGAGCGTGTGATTTCAACTCCACACTTTTCACAGATAATTCCCTTATAACGAATACCACGGTATTTACCACAGTAACACTCATAGTCACGATCTGGACCAAAGATTTTTTCATCAAATAGACCGCTCTTCTCAGAACGCTGTGTTCTGTAGTTGATAGTCTCGGGCTTTGTGATTTCACCAAATGACCATTCAAGGATTTTCTCTGGAGAAGCAACTCCGAGCTTCACAGCATCGAAATCTTGAGGATCATTCATTTTTTTGTTTGTATATTTTTCCATATATTTTATATTATTTGATGAAATTAATTGGTAATAGTGAACTCTCCGCTTCTTCCGACTAGCTCTCTACCTCCTGCTGGATATACTTCTATTTTATAAGTATCACTTGTATCAACAGCTGGTACTGTCATTGTATAAGTACCGACGTTAGCTGCCTTTAATGTTGAAGTGATTACCGTTGAAGACTTCTTTCCAACTAGCACTATATTTAGCTTCTCTTGGCCAGAATAATTTGACCACTTTACGTCGTAAGTTTTACCAATTACCAATTTATCACCTGACTTAGGAGAAATTACCTGAATACCTATTGATTCTGATGACTGTGTTGATGAAGTATTTGTTGGAGAGGTAAGTTTGAACGTAGAAATAATTAGATCTTCTATAGTTTTATAATCATCATTTAAAGCCGTTAATTTTGCTTGCAATGACTTACTAGAATCCAAACACACATTAAGTATATTAAATGAATCGTATATTTCGTTTCCACTGATTGTCCAAGCTGTCGAATCACATGAAGGGTTGATATCTATATGTATTCTGTTTTCTAAAACATCATTGCCTCCTGTTGAACTATTTGGCTTGTAAATAGAAATAGAAGTATCCAATCCTCCAGTATTTTCATCGATCTTCCAATCATTAGGATATTTTATTTCAAATCCAAATTTAGTACTTGTATAAGTCTTCCAATCAGAAACGGAAGTGTTTACTTCTTTGCTATATTTTGGTGCCTTCGGATCGTAATATTTTATAGCATATATAGCTCCGCCAATAAGCAGGATGGCAATTGTCGCAATAATTATTTTTATAATTTTATTCATATAATTATTGTATTACTCTGTTTCTTCCTCAGTGCGACCCTTTTTAATAAGTTCTACATCAAGAGCCAAGCCACGTAGTGACTTTAGAAGCACGTTGAATGATGCTGGAAGGTTTGGCTGTTTCATTCTCTCTCCCTTAACGATTGAATCGAATGCCTGTGAACGTCCCTGGATATCATCTGACTTGATTGTTAGGATTTCTCGTAGTGTATGTGCTGCTCCGTGACCTAGAAGTGCCCAGACTTCCATTTCTCCGAATCTCTGTCCTCCACCCTGAGCTTTACCTCCAAGTGGCTGTTGAGTAATGAGAGAGTAAGGTCCGATTGAACGCATGTGGATTTTATCCTCAACCATGTGGTGAAGTTTCAAGATGTACATATAACCAACAGCGATTGGCTGATCGAAATGTACTCCTGTTCTACCATCGCGTAGTTTCATTTTACCTGAAGCATCGAATCCTGCCTTTACAAGCTCCTCCTTGATTTCAACATCAGTAGCTCCTGTAAATGGTGGAACAATAGCCTGGTATCCTAGAGTATTTGCAGCTAGACCAAGGTGAAGTTCTAGAATCTGTCCTAGGTTCATACGTGAAGGCACTCCAAGTGGTGTTAGAATAACATCTACTGGTGTTCCATCTTCCATGTATGGCATATCTTCCTCAGGTAGGATTCTTGAAATAACTCCCTTGTTTCCGTGACGACCAGCTAGCTTGTCTCCAACAGATACATTTCTTAGTTCTGCAACTTCAATGTAAATCTTCTTGATGATTCCAGATTCTAGCTTGTCTCCTCTGTCTCTAGAGAAAATCTTAACTGAGATAACACGTCCTCTCTTTCCTCCTTCCATTCTCTTTGATGTATCTTTTACATCACGAGCTTTTTCTCCGAAGATTGAGCGTAGCAGTCTCTCTTCTGGTGTAAGTTGAGTCTCACCCTTTGGTGAAATCTTACCAACCAAGATATCTCCTGGACGAACTTCTGCTCCAACACGAACTACTCCATCTTCTGCAAGATTCTTTAGCTTTGCTTCACTGACGTTTGGAATATCGCAAGTTGTAACTTCAGGTCCTAGCTTTGTATCGCGAACGTTTACTACGAATTCTTCAATGTTGATTGATGTAAACTTACTATTCTTAACAACTCTTTCTGAAAGAATAATAGCGTCTTCGTAGTTGTTTCCTGACCATGACATGAAGGCTACTAGCATGTTTTGTCCTAGAGCGATCTCTCCATTGTCTGATGTCGATGTATCAACTAGAACATCTCCCTTCTTTACTTTTTGTCCTAGATTAACGATTGGGCGCTGGTGGAAAGATGTAAATCCGTTTGTTCTTGAGAAGTGAACTAGATTGTATTCCTTCTTTCCAACTTTCTTACCTTCAAAAATAACTTTCTTTGCATCTACATATACGATCTCTCCGTCTTCTGGAGCTAGAACGATTCTTCCTGTATCTACAACGGCTTGCTTTTCGATTCCTGTAGCAACTAGAGGTGCTTCAGTTACGATACAAGGAGTAGCCTGTCTTTGCATGTTAGATCCCATGAGTGCACGGTTTGCATCGTCGTGGTTTAGGAAAGGAATCAATGATGTACCGATAGAAAAGGCTTGGTTTGTTGATACGTCGATATAGTCCACGTCATTTGCCTTTGCAAGACCTGGTTTACCATTGATACGAACCTCAACTTCATCAGCTGTGATTTTACCTGACTTATCATAAGGAATAGCTGCGTGAGCGATTCTGAAATTCTCTTCTTCAAGAGCGTTTAGATATGAGATTTCCTCTGTGACCTTTCCATTCTTTACCTTTGCATATGGAGTTTCAATCATTCCGAAATCATTGATACGTGCATATGTTGAAAGACGTAGCACAAGACCGATGTTTGGACCTTCTGGTGTGTGGATCGGACATAGTCTTCCGTAGTGAGAAGGGTGAACGTCACGAACCTCGAATCCTGCTCTCTCGCGTGTAAGACCTCCAGGACCGAGTGCTGTTAGAAGACGTAGGTTTTCGATCTCAGATAGAACGTTTTCCTGACCCATGAACTGTGATAGCTGGTTTGTTGTGAAGAATTCCTTAATACGTGCCTGTAGTGGACGTGGGAAAACGAAATTCACAGGCAAAGTAACATCAGGCTCTACTGTAGACATTCTGTCCTGAATATTTCTCTTCATCTGTGTCATACCAACACGAAGCTTTTGCTGTAGAAGCTCTCCAACATATCGAACACGTCTTGATCCTAGGTGATCAATATCATCTTCAACTGCATCTGGAGTATTGTTTAGCTCTACGATATGAGAAATAATTGTAGCAACGTCATCAGCATTAACTGTACGTCTCTCCAATTCCTTTTCATCCATAGACTTATTGAATCTCTTGTTGAAACGGAAACGTCCAACACGATTGATGTCGTATCTTTCTGGATTAAAAATATTTCCGATGAATTCACGAGCATTGTCTGCTGTAGCTAGATCACCATCTCTTAATCTCTTGTGAATCTCAACATAGGCATCATCAACTGTCTTTGCATGATCCTTTGCTAGAGTAAGTTCTATAGCTTTTACAGCCAATTCATTACCCTTAAAGTACGCTAGGATATCAGCATCTGTCTGTGCACCTAGGATTCTTAGAAGAGATGTGATTGGGAACTTTCTCTTGCGGTCGATTCTTACATATATAGTACCGTCTGAATCAGATTCGATCTCCATCCAAACTCCGCGAGCTGGGATAACCTTTGCACCGAAGAAAGTTTTACCCTTTGCTTCATTTGCTGTGAAGAAAATACCGAATGAGCGTGCTAGCTGAGCAACTATCACTCTCTCGATACCGTTAATGATGAAAGTACCGTGATCGGTCATCAATGGCAAATCAGCAAGGAACATTTCCTGCTCTTTTGTTGAATCCAGCAACTTGTTCTTCAACTTTACCTTTACCTTGATCTGACCTTCATATGAAAGCTTGTTGTTCTTAGCAAAATGCTCGTCATACTTTGGCTTAGCAAGTTCGAAACCTACAAATGATAGTTCGAATTTCTTACCAGCATAGTCTTTGATAGGAGAAAATTCCTTCAAAACTTCACTTATACCTTGTTCTATTAAAACTTCGAATGATTTAACCTGTGATTCTACCAGGTTTGGCATCTCGGTCAGAGGTGCCTTGAAACGACTGAAATACTTTTTTGTTGTATGCATAAAAAGTGTAAACAAAAATAGCAAAAAATGCTAAGGATTAATAATTAGTAATAAAACTCAATGGGTGCGCTCACTACCTAATGAATACTAACGAAATCCTTCAATTTGCAAGAGTAACACAATCTAATGAAGTTAGGGTGAGCTTAGCAGAGATATAGAGAGAAGTCAATGGGTTTATACACAGTTTTTGGGTTTTTATAAAAGATTAGACCGGCGATCCTCTGAGGACGCCGGTCATTTTATTCTTTCTTTAATACCAACTCGTTTTATTTTTTTTACTCTTTTACCAGCCCTTGCTTACGGCGACTACCTCTGGGAAGGTAGTTTTGGCTGCTGTAAACATTTGGGTGACTAGTTACTAGCGCCTTTCTTCTTACGTAGGTTTCGTTAATTCCGTAGGTTTAATACTTGTCGACTAGCCCTAGCTTGCATTGGCTGCAGACATCGGGTTCCGAGTGGTCAACTCCTTTCTCTTTTGGAGAATTTGTATTTGTGGATCCCCTAGAAGGTGCCTAGCGGCACACTTCCCTGTTGATCCTCTAATATCCTATCATATCTAGGATATTTGTCAAGGGGGGTTAAATACTACCCACTCTTACCCCTGTTAGGTCTATATATATCGGTATACAAGAAGAAACCGGCGTTTTACGGCCGGTTTTATTTCTGCATGAACTTAATTTTACTAGCCCTAGCTTGCATTGGCTGCAGACATCGGGTTCTGAGTTGCTAACTCCTTTCTCTTTTTGAGAATTTGTATTTGTGGATCCCCTTGAAAGAGCCTATTGGCTTTTATAGACTTTCCCTGTTGATCCTCTAATATCCTAGCATATCTAGGATATTTGTCAAGTGGGTTAAATACTTCCTACTCTTACCCCTGTTCGGTCTATATATACTGGTATATCTGTAAAGTCTATAGTTATTCCTTCACTTTCTTTTCCAATATCGAGAATGACAGCCAATCCCTGACTAGTTGCCTTTGAGAAATACTGATCGAAAGCAAAGTTCCCTAGTGAATAGTATATTTTCTTACCTTTATATACCTCAGTATCACCTACTATATGAGTATGAGTACCGACAACAGCATCGGCGCCACTATCGATGAATGCGTGAGCCCACTCTTTCATCTTCTTTGTTGGTTCTTTCTGATACTCAACACCCCAATGTGGAGTAACTATTAGTACATCCACCTCACTTCTTAAGCGTGATATCTCTGAAAATACATTATTAAAATTAGTGTAATAAAACTCATGAAAACCGACCACACCTATTCTTATTCCATTCTTTATTATTATCGTACTTATTTCAGTCCTATTAAACGGATCTCCGTAGTAGAGCATACCGGCAGTACCTACGTATCTACGTGTAGATTCCAGACCCTTGGCACCGTAGTTATATGTATGGTTATTCGCAAGCCCCATAATATCGAATCCGAGCACAGATAGCTTTGGTGCAAGCACAGGATCAAATGTAAAAATCAATTCCTTACTAACCAGACTAGCGGTAACTGAAGGGTTTGTAGTAAATGCACCCTCTAAGTTTGCAATCGATATGTCGGCGTTTTGAATGAGATCTCTAACACCAGCAAAAAAACTTTCGAATCCATTTTTATTTATAATATTTCGAACATTACGATCAAGCATAATGTCTCCAACTATCAAAAGTTTTACATTCTGAACATAGTGATGGTTAGCTGTGTATTGATCAAAGCTTATTTGATTTGGTTTTAGATAAAAAAGTAGAGCAATAAAAATAAATGGGACAGTAGCTGTAACTACTATGAGACTATTTCTGACCCTGTTGTTTTCTCCATTCATCTATAAGTTTGTGGTTACCCGACAGAAGTACCTTTGGTACTTTGTAGTTCTTACCCTTATATTGTACTACTTCTGGGCGAGTATATACATCTGGACTGGCTATTCTATTTTCTTCTAGTGAAGCATGGTCTCCAAGTACCCCTTCTATCTGACGAGAAATTGTGTCTATCAGGATCATAGCTGGCAATTCACCTCCTGTAAGGACAAATGGTCCTACTGATATATCTTCAACCTTAAAAGCTTTCTTAACTCTAGCGTCTATCCCTTCATATCTTCCACAGATAAATACTATGTCAGTGAGTTTATTTGAAAAAGTTTTGGCCTGCTCAGTATCGAACTGTTTACCAGATGGACTAAACCAGACTATTTTAACTTTAGACTTAGTTTTCTTATCTTTTAATTTTTTACCAACCGCTTTGTCGATAGCACGAATAACTGGAAGTGCCTCGATTATCATTCCTGGACCGCCGCCATATGGCTTGTTATCAACTCGTAGGTCTGAGTATGTTGGATTCTTCTTTGTTGTTGCGAATTCTCTAGGATTATAGAACTTAACCTCTATTTTCTTTTTCTCTATTGCGCGTTTCAAAATAGACTCACTTAGATATGAATCGAGGCTTTGCGGAAACAATGTGATTATGTGGTATTTCATAAAAAAATCCCGTGGTAGGTGTTATCACACAATACCACGGAATGTTGAATTTGTCACGAGAGATCACCTTCAAGCTGAAAGAGACTGTATCTCACCTTCATTTGAGGCGCGCGCGATGTTGGTTCGAATTGTACAATCCGTACTATCACGATACGCCTCAATGATAGCAATCCGTCCTATCACCTTTTGCCAGTCATTGGGTGTTTCAGGATAAGTGGTGAGTAGTTGCTCAACCTCATCAATCATAGCCATGACTTGATCGAATCTGACGGTCCAGTTATGAGACTCAGTAACATCATCCTTGAGTAGTTGCATCATCGACGCCCCGAGTCCTATAAAGGTACTGCGATAATTGGAAACCATCTTTCTTAGATCACTAAGATCTCTACCCACTAGCGATTGCAGAGCAACCATGCATCGTGATGTGAATCCTTGGATGTAAGCTACTTCATACTCTGGAACCCTGATGAATGTTTTGCTCATTTATTTCTATGTTTTGTTGTGTAGTGCAGTTTTCCTAAGCATAATACGTTTTTTTAATAATAATTCAACTTATAAAATGCTGAAAGAAAATCGCGCGCCACACAAAGGTGGCTGCGCGAAGTTGTGAAAGGGGTGTCCTAGAGGACACCGTTGATGGCTAGGGTTGAGCTGGCACCAGCTCGATATGCTTCAATCAATGCCAACTGTGCAATTACCTCTTGGCGAGGCGGTTTATCTTGAGACGCTAGGCGCTCAAGACTGTGGATGTGTCGCAGAATCAAGTCGGCCCTACTTGCCCAGCGCCTGAGCGAAGCCTTATTCCCATTGCACAGACCGAGCATCTTGGTATCAGTCTGATGCAACCAGCAGTTGATGGTTGTGAGCAGATGCGGCAGCAGACCGACGAGGCGTTTGAATGGCATTCTCTCGTACGCCTCGATATTGTGCTGTGCTACGGCATGTATATGCACAACTTCGTCAAGTGGCGATTCTTTTAACTTAGCATGTTTCATCTATTACCCTTTCTCTTACCAGCCAACAATATACCACATCATGAGTATATGGTCTATATAGGAGCAAAACAAAAACCACCCTTTCGAGTGGCTTCTGTTTTGAGATTATTTTTTATTATAGATTCAAATCCGCCATTGCTTCATCAACTGTTTTCATTGTTGATCCGGGAACCTTGATCCCCCCTTCCGGTTCATTAATCTTTAAGTTCACTCTTGAATTATTCTTCATGCCCACTACGCGAAGTAGAGTTCTGATAGCTTTTGCTGTGTTACCTGAACGACCGATAACTTTTCCCATATCAGCCGCACTTACTTCTAGTGTCAAAAGTACTCCCATTTCATCTACTGTTCTTGTAATCTTTACATCATTTGGATTATCTACTAGTCCTTTAACTACGTAGTCTAAAAATTGCTGGTCAATATTGTTCATTTCTGTTTTTCTTATTTTATAATCGTCTCTGGATAATTGTACCGTACTATGGATATATTAAAAGCGAGTTTTACACAGTGTCAAATATATAGAAATATATTAAAAACACCGGCATTCAAACAAACTAAGCAGCAGGTGCAGCTGCTGGAGCAGGAGCTGGCTTTGCCTCACCTTCAGGGGCATCCTTCTTTATAGGAGTCTTCTTTGGAAGAACATTCTTCTTCTTTCCATCTATTGCCTTCTTACTAACTAGGAAGTTATGAACTGTGTCTGAAAGCTTAGCACCCTTTGACATATGTTCCTTGATCTTTGCAAGATTGAACTGCTCAATCTTGTTTTCTTGTCTTGGATCATATGAACCAAGTACCTCGATGTACTTGCCACTCTTTGTACTATTTTTTGAATCAGTAAGAACAAGACGAAAAACTGGTTCGTGCTTTCTTCCTACTCGTTGTAGACGTATCATTAACATGTGGAGATATACTAGCAGAATGCATAAAAAACGTCAACACTTACCACACATACATTGATACAAGCTCATATTTAAGCTATAGTATTCACATGAAAAAAGACGTAATAATGCAAGGTACAATAATCACTACTCGTAAAGGAATCGGATACATAAGAAACCCAGAGGATGCAGAGAAAGATATAATAGTTGAAATAGGTAATCTAAATACAGCTCTAAACGGAGATATTGTAGAGGTTAAGCTAGGTAAGACCAATTCATTCAAGCAGCAAACAGCTGAAGTAACAAAGGTTATAAAACGAGCTCGTGACTCTTTTGTTTGTATAGTTGATTCTCGCGAAGGAGTTCTAACAGCATATCCTGATGATAAAAAGGCCTATGCTTCTATTCGCCTATCAAAAGAAGATCAGACCAAGGTATCTATAGGTGACAAAGTTTACGTCAAAATGCGTGAATGGACAGATCCAAAGGTAAACCCTGAGGGTGACATCATCCGCATACTTGGACGCAAAGGTAATAACAATGTAGAGATGGAATCTATTGTTCTCGAGAAAGGATTCGAGATCAACTTCCCTCCTGCAGTCGAAGCCGAAGCTGACACAATCGAGAAGAACAAAAACACCGACATAGCAAATGAGATTCCAAAACGTGTCGATTTCCGAAAGACACTTACTTTTACTATCGATCCATTTGATGCAAAAGACTTCGATGACGCTATTTCATTCAAGGAAGTCGGTAACGGCAAATACGAAATCGGAGTACACATTGCCGACGTATCTCATTATGTAGCAGTAGGTTCAGAACTTGATAAAGAGGCTTTGAAGCGCGGTTGTTCCATATATCTAGTAGATCGTACAATACCAATGCTTCCTGAGGTCCTATCAAACGACGTTTGTAGTCTTAATCCACATGAAGACAAGCTTACTTTCTCTGCATGGTTTGTTCTAAATGAAAAAGGTGACGTACTTGAAAGACATTTTGGCAAAACGATCATAAACTCTGATCACAGATTCACATATGAAGATGCTCAGGAAGTTTTGAATGTAAAGTCTGGAATGTATTTTAAGGAATTAAATAAATTAAATGAGATTGCAAAAATACTCCAGAAACAAAAGTATGACAATGGCGCTATAGAGTTCGAACAGGAAGAAATAAAGTTTAAGCTAGATGAAAATGGCAAGCCAATCGGAGTTTACAAGAAAGAACGTCTTGATACTCACAAGCTAGTTGAGGAATATATGCTATTGGCAAACCGTGAAGTTGCTAGGTTCATTTTTGACGCAATTAAAAGTAAAGGAAAAAGAGATACAGGCTCACTTTACCGAATCCACGACCTACCAGACCAGGAACGTATGGCTGACCTTGCAGTATTTGTAAAGGCTCTAGGTTATGATCTAAAGACTAAGGATGGCAAAGTCACAGCACGCGACATAAAGTCTCTATTGAACCAAATACAAGGCACACAGCATGAGGCACTCATCAGTACAGCTTTGATTCGTTCAATGCAAAAGGCTGTGTATTCAACAAAGAACATTGGCCACTTCGGACTAGCATTTGAGTACTACACTCACTTCACTTCACCTATTCGTCGTTACCCCGATCTTTTGATCCAAAGAATTCTACAGAGACATTTGATGCACGATACATTTGGTGACAAAGAGATAATCGCCTTCCAAGACATTGCCGAAAAATCTACAGCTCGCGAGATCGATGCTGCTAGTGCAGAGCGAGAATCAAAGAAACTAAAGCAAGTCGAGTACATGTCAGATAAAGTTGGAAGTGTATTTGATGGCACTATTTCCGGAGTTACAGAGTACGGAATCTATGTAGAAGAAAAGGAAACTAAGTCAGAAGGAATGATAAATATCAGAAACATTGGTACAGATTTCTATCAATTCGACAAGAAAACATATTCAATTATCGGACAAAAGACAGGTAAGAGATTTACTCTTGGGGACCCTATCAAGTTCAAAGTAGTGGCGGCAGATCTAGATAAAAAGACTTTGGATTTTGTACCGGCTTAATATAACGCTTTGTTTAATACATAGACTATATAATAAAAACTGGCCAACCACAGGGGCTGACCAGCTTAAGCATTCGTTGCTGTGCACGGTAACTCGAAAGTTACTTCATCCGACTGAGGACATCCTTCTTGAAGAAGGCCTTCCAGTCATCGAGCTCGATCTTGATCCTGTTAGGCTCGGACTGGCCCGGCTTCGACGACCACTCGTACACCGTTTGGTCGTTGACCACGATCCTGAGTGAGGTGAGAGTGCCATCGTCGGACTGCATGAAGTTGACGAACCCACCAGGGGTGTTTGGGGTATAAACCCCGTACCAGACCTCCCCCTCGTAGTCATCACGATTGACCTCTAACTCGGTGATCTCCGCCGGCACCTGGAACAACTCCCCCTTGAAGGCCTTGGTCGGCTCGGCAATACCGAGCGTCTGGTCAATTGCATGAACAGACGCGAAGGCCGCAATGAGGGCCAGTACCTGAAACATCTTCTTCATAACGGTAGTAAAAGTTAACCTATTCAGCATTACTCAACAGGAGCCTGCTGGATTCGGTTGTCAATGATCACTTACTTTGATATTATATCATGACTAGACGCTATGTGTCAATAAACACATATTTTTCTAAGTTTTCCCTACTTCGCCACCTTCACCGCCTCTTCAAATTGAATTGAGAGTAACTTTGACGATCCATCTCCACCCATTGTGACTCCATAGAGTACTCCTGCTCGTGACATTGTCTCGCGGTTGTGTGTGATTAGGATAAGTTGTGAGTACTGTGAAAGACTTGAGATCATATCTCCATACTTACGTGAATTCGCCTCATCAAGTGCTGCATCTGTTTCATCGAGAATGATAAATGGAGGTGGGTTCACCGATGATATAGCAAAAAGTAATGCGATTGAGGTCAGTGCTCTTTCGCCACCAGATAGCATCATTAGACTTTTTACTTTTTTGCGTGGTAGGTTAACAGAAATATCGATTCCCTCTTCACCTTCTTCCATTTCTTCAACACCAGCGTCAGCATCATCTGCTAGTACAGCACTGATATCTGTATCAGACTTCTTCTTTCTTTTCTTTTCTCGTATAACACTTAGACTTGCACTTCCACCACCAAACATTAGAGAAAAATAGTTCTGGAACTGTGCATTTATTTTTAGTATTCCATCCTTGAATTCAAGATTCAAACGTGCATCAAGATCAGCAATCAAATTATGAAGATTAGCTTTTGAAGCTTCTAGATCCACCAATTCTTTTGCTAAGAAATTGTCTCTGTCCTCAACCTCCTTATATTCACGTAGAATATCTATACTATTACCAGCACCAGAATCCTCGATGCGCACCTTTATTTTTTCTATTTGCTTCATGCGATCGTACTGTGATGATCTTGGTTCATCAGAGACTATCAAATCTGCATTATCCAATGCTTCACGACCAACTATTGAGTAAGCTTGCTGCATTTCACTCTTATAGTTCGAATCTTCTATGATTAACTTATCCTCACGAACCTTAATACCGTTCAGAAAGCCACGTACTTCGTTCTGACGCGCGATAATACGGAAAACGTCCTTCTCAGCATCTCGGTTAGAATCCTTCTCACGCTCGATTTTCTCGCGTAAGGTATTGTATTCAAGAACTAGAGTTCTTTCCTTTTCATCAATCAGCTTCAAACTTTTATCTAGATCTGATTTCTTATTATTCAAATCACTTATATCACGCTCAATCTCGGCAAGAAGACTTGAATCAACCTTATCCTTATGTGATGAGATAAAACCGAAAAGCAGAGACTTGATCTCCTCAATTGTTTGCAGTAGGTCTATTTTCTTCACCACTTCTTCAACATCACGAAGATAAACAGTTTTGAATTCATCACGAGCCTGCTTTTCCTTTTCTTTTGCAATAGTTCTTTGTCCAGCAGAAATCTCTCCTTCAATTTTACCTAGTTCACGAACGATACTATCTTTCTCAAGACGGATTCTATGTAAATTACCTTCGAGGTTTATTAGCTCATCACTTTTGGCATCGCGATTCTTTGAGTCTTCCAAAGTTTTGCGAGCTAAAGCAATCTCTTTGTCCAATTCAAAAAGTTCCTTGTTTAGTGGATTCTTCTCAGTATCAATTTGAGTGCGCTCATTTTTTAGATAAATCTCCTCGCGCTTGAAATACTCTTTGTATAGCCTTCGAAGTTCCTCGCGAAGCTCGGCAACTTTCTCTACCTTCTCTACCTGCTTCTTTAGGAACTTGAGATGCGGAGCTATCTCACGACGAAGAGACTCGACAGACTTCATGTTCTCTTCAGTCTTTTCGAGCTTTCTTTGGCTTTCTATTTTCTTGTATTGATATGTCTTAAGTCCCAAAGCATCCTCGACCATCTCGCGACGCTCTTTGATATTGGCATTAAGTATACGATCTGCCTCACCTTGAGAGATGATATGGTGTCCTGATGCGCCGATATGAGCATTTGAAAGCAGTTCGACGATATCCTTCAAACGCACGGGTGAACCGTTGATAAAATATTCATTCGAATTATCACGGTGAACAACACGTTCGATAGCAACTTCGGCGAAGTCGACATTGAAAGTTTTTTTACTATTATCAAAAACAACCTTAACACTAGCTCGGTTCACACGACTTCCCTCACCACCACCATTAAAGATTAGATCCTCGCCTCGCTTACCGCGCATAGCCTTTATAGATTGCTCTCCAAGCACGAAGCGAAAACCTTCTGATACGTTTGATTTACCAGAACCATTCGGTCCGACTATTGCGGATATAGGTGAATTAAAATTCAGCGTAGCCTTTTTTGCAAAAGATTTAAAACCTGAAATCTCTAAAGACTTTAAGTACATGCCTATATTTTAGCATAGAAAATAAATATAGGACTATGTTTATTACCAACCCTTCACTTCTAGAGCTTTCTCAGCAGCTTTTTGCTCTGCTTCTTGCTTTGACATACCTGAACCTAATGCAATCTGAACATCTCCGATAAATACACCTAATGTAAATGTCTTGTTATGATCTGGTCCGGCCTCTTTGACTGTTTTGTATGATGGAGTCTGTCCTGTAAGCTCTTGAGCTTTTTCCTGGAAACGACTCTTGGCGTCCAACCATGTCTTGTTCTTGATGATTTCCTCGATATCCAAAATATCTAGCAGTTGTGACGATATAAAATTCGCAGCAGCATCATATCCCTTATCCATATAGATTGCTCCGATGATAGCTTCTATGGTATCAGCATGGATTATTGATCTAGCTCGACCAGTGTCCTTGGATTCGCCTTTTGAGAGTAGTAGATACTTATCCACACCTATATGAAGTGCGACTTTAGATAAACTTGTGGTGTTCACAAGTGCTGAGCGGTATGAAGTTAAATCTCCTTCATCTCTATCTGGAAATTTGCGGAAAAGGAAACTAGTCACAACCAACTCCAATACAGCATCTCCCAAGAATTCCAATCTCTCATTGTGCTCTAGTCCAGCTTTTTTATTTTCATTCAAATACGAACGATGAGTACAAGCTTTCTTGAGTAAGTTTATGTCATTAAATTCCACATTTATTTCCTGTGAAAATTTTATGTAGTCTGGCATTTTGGTTGTCATGTTATTTTGCTTGGCTTAGTAGAGTAACAGCTTTTGTTACGATCGGAACAATGTCGTTATAGAAATTGAGTTCGAGGATATCAGCAAGCTTGAACCATTTACCATCATCAAGGCCGGGCTTCTCTGCAAGCTTTATATCAGTAAATTTTGATTCTGCAAGAAAATAGTGCACTTGTTTACGAATCTTACCTAGCTCTGGATCTGAGGCGATGTATTCATTGTTGCCTAGGTCTTCTATTATCTTTACATCTAGTCCCATTTCTTCCTTTACCTTTGCAACGGTTCCTTCACGGATGTCGCCTTGAGGAATTTTGCCTTTTGATAGGGTCCAGTGACCGAAAATATCGTGCACGAATGCCATATAGATCTCATCACCATCTTTAGCATAAACCACAGCTCCTCCGAGGTTCTGTATTGGCATTTCTTCGTATGGAATATCCTCTATTTTCTTCTTTTTCTTTGGAGATGAATCTTTACCTGGCTCACCAAGTTCCTTGTAGACTGAACCTAGTACACCGTTTACGAACTTACCACTATTCTCGCCACCAAAACCTTTTGCTAGTTCAATAGCTTCGTTTATAGCTACCTTTGCTGGAACTTCTTTTCTATCTGCAAAAATCAACTCAAAAAGACCCATTCTTAGAATATTTCTATCAATGAAAGAAATTTTATCTAGGGGCCAATCTGGAGCAGCTTTTTCTATAATCTTGTCCAAATCTGACTGCTTTGAGAGCACGTTTTGAACTAGTTCTTCAATAAATTGTGAATCACCCATTCCAGGAGCAAACTCCTCGGCAATACGGGCGATAACGAGCTTTATATCATCGTCGCGATGACCTCTGAAATCCCACTCAAAGAGTGTTTGTAGTGCTACGGATCTTGATAAGTGTCTGTTCGCCATATTTATTTTTTGAAAGAACCCTTTTTAAAATTTATTTTGTTGCTGTTGCCTTTTTCTTGTCTTTCGCTACCTTTGTTGCAACTACTGCTGTCATATCTACAATCTTTTTTCCTCTGTAAGTTCCACATTTCTCACACAAAGTGTGTCTCAGGTGCATAGCTCCACAGTTTGAACATTTTGAAAGTCTCACATCATCCAATGCGTGATGTGAACGTCTGTTGCCGCGATGCGACCTGTTTGCTCTCATTCGATTTACCATAGTGCAAATACTATAGCATATCTGGTTTAAAATGCAAAAGAAAAAGGCGTCCATGGTGACATGGCGCCCTTTTCCTCAGAGTTATACTCTAGTTACATTCACAGCTGCTGGACCCTTTTCAGCGTCTACAACTTCGAATGAAAGAGTATCTCCTTCTCTCAATTCCTCGTAAGTTACACCCTTTAGCTCCTTTGAGTGGAAGAATAGGTCCTTTGTCTCACCCTCGCGAGCGATGAATCCAAATCCCTTTGGTGTAAGTGTCTTGATTTTTCCTGTTGCCATTTGATTTTTATTTTAAAAAATAATTAGAAATTTTATTCTCATAAAATAGCTGTATCGCGAAGGTCGACTATGCTTTTGTAATACTTACCTAGTATAGCCTAAATACCCTATAAAGCAATGACTTGGTATGTATTTGAACTATTCTATATTGTAAAAGTCATCAAATGAAGAGGAGTTGTTTATATAGTCATCGTAAGCATTTGTAGTAGTAGCCTCGACATCAGTAACAACCTCCGGTTCCTTTGGAGGTCGGTTATTTTTAACGAATGTCTGTATACCATCAGCGATAACCAGAGAAACTATTAAGAATATAGTTGTGAATAGTGACTTTGCCATATTCGAGATAATTTACAAATCGTTCAAGTAGGACAAACAAAGAAAACTATCTTTTCTTTGAATTCTTTGCTGCTAGTCTAGCTCTTTTTGCAGCTAGACGCTTCTTTGTCTTCTTTGAACGAGAAGTTTTGTTTGGATGATTTGTTCTAATATTTGACATGAAAATAGTATAGCACAGGATTAAATGAATTGTAAAATTTATTTATCAGATTAAGTCTTTCAAAACCTCATAGACTTTGTCAGCTATTATTTTGTAGCCTAGATCATTGGGATGTATAGCATCTGACATTAATTTATCATTCCCAATCAAACCATCTAGTACATTTGGAACAAAAACAGTATTGTTTTTATCACTAAGATCAGCAAAATCCCCTTTGAAATTATCAACCAAAAGTCCGCCTCTCACCCCAAGCAGTACAACTATTGATCCGCGTTTATGTACATGATCAATGATGGTCTGTAGATTGTTAAATGTATCAACCTTTGGAACCTTCTTTAGATAGTCATTACCACCGAGTAGCAGTATAACAACCTTTGGATTGTATTTATCGATTTCAGACAGTCTTTTAACTCCGTCTGCCGTAGTGTTACCTGATATTCCGAGATTAATTATTGGCCTCCCTATTTTGCGAGCAAGTACTGATACAAAATCATTCCCTTTTGATGATCCGACACCCTGTACCAAACTGTCACCGAATGCGATTATATCGGTACCTTTTGATGGGTAATTTGTGACCTTACTACTACCAGAGAATATTAGATAACCTACGATGACTATTACTATCACTGAAACCATAGCAATAATTTTTGTGTTCATGTATATAATATTTTATCACTGTATATAAAAAAGCGCACGGTATGGTTAACCGTGCGTTGCGCTACTCTTGGGAGCCATCACGACGTGTAAGTCGCAACAGTTCATCGGTAGCATGTGCCCTGCTCACCACGCACATTTCAAGTGCATGGTTACCGAGGTGTCTCCACTGATGGTAAAAGCGTTGGGCGCTAACACCGTGGAAAGAGTGGGGTCGGATTTGGGTCTGTGACCCATTGGTAGAGGGAATAATCCTCCTGATCAGCATTGTCCTACCCTCAATGTTACGAGCAATGGCTGACAACTTTAGAGGCCTTTGCTCAGCATTTACACAGCCAGTATCAAAACAGTTTACCGACCATACTACTGCTTGTCTGGAGTACGAGATTACGTCTGGATTGATGAAGGTTAGTGGAGAAAAGACACCCGACGCATCCACCTCAACATCCACAACCATGATCTGTAGGTCCACTCCGATCTGAGTGGCAGAAATACCATGAAATCTCTTGCCACTCTTACGGGCAAGTATCTCCTGTAACAGCGTTGCGACATTCCTTACTGTACCATCGGTAAAATCCTGTTTCCTAACCTTCCGAGCAAGCTCAGTCGGGTAGGCGTTTGGAATAATCACCCTCTCGGTAACTGAAGTCTGCACACTTGGCGACTTGATATCGCCAACTGGGTCATCTCGAGGAAACGCTTCCTCCAGATTTATTTCATCTGAATTCATGTTTCCTTTCTTGGTGTACCATCCGGTTAGATACTAACAGAACATGAAGTTTTTGGAAAGTCCATGATCCATAGTTCATTGCGGATAACATATTTTATATATAAAATTATCTTAATAACATTTTATAAACTTTATCTTCTACTCAGATGTATAAAACTAAAATACTAGTCTTCTCATCGGGTACTACTACAGGTGGTGGATCTGGTTTTGAGAATTTAGTAAAGGCCTCACGTGGCGACATACTTCATGCAGAAATAATCGGTATAGTTTCAAATCACGCAAATGGAGGAGTGTACGAGAAAGCAAATATGCTGGGTATACCTTTTATACATTTCGCTGGACCATGGACAAGCGAGGCGTATCAAAAGATAGCTATAGAATCTGGTGTCGATTTTTTTGCATTATCTGGATGGCTCAAACTTGTTAAGGGACTCGATCCGATCACGAAGTTCAATTCTCGAACAGTCTTTAATATTCACCCTGGTCCATTGCCTCGTTTTGGTGGTGCTGGTATGTATGGACACCATATACATGAAGCAGTTATGTCTGCGTACAATAAAGGCGAGATTACCCATACAGCAATCTGCATGCATTTCGTCAGTGACAAGTATGATCGTGGTCCGATCTTTTTTAATCTCAATATAAAAATAAATGACGATGACACTCCGAAGAGCCTTGCAACTAGAGTGAATATGTATGAACACCGATATCAGCCAGAGATCACAAACATGGTGGTCAATGGATTGATAAAATGGGATGGTGTGAATCCAAAATCTCTTGAGGTTCCTAGAGAATACTCGGTGGTGAGGTATGAGTAGTGTTCTGGTCCGCAGCAATGATTGCTTTTAAATTTTGCTGCGAGGCTTGGAATCGAACCAAGATTAGAAGCTTCAAAGGCTCCTGTCCTACCATTAGACGATCTCGCAATGTATAAAATAGGATACATTAAAAAACGTAAATTTTCAAGGTAATGAGAAACCCCGCCTATGCGCACTGGACGCATAATGGCGGGGTTTGTTGACACGGATCACTCCGGTGTGATTCACACCACCGAGATTACTTGGATCTTACCGGAGCAAATCAGCGCTTCAACTTCTGCAGCTGATGCTGTCAGTACATCAGTGATCATCCGACCACTGACGTATCGAACATACTTAATGCTTTTCATTTTAATCTCACCTCCTTTCTAGATGTACAGGTTTAATAAAGTCTATCACACCTAGCCTAGTATGTCAATAACTGCTAATTCTAGTGGTAAACTCTCAATATAGGCGCTTGAGGTTGCATCATATGCCTTTAATATTTCACGCAATAGTCCTGAATTTATCTTACTCTTCTCATCCTTTGAAATATCTAACAGTATCTTAAAATCATCTTCGGAAATATCTTTATCTAGACCTCCCTTTTCACTAGTATTTTTGAGTATTAGAATAATTCTTAGCTTTTCAAGAACCAAAGTTATAAAAGTCTTTACTGAAATATTTGCTGCAACGACTTTCGATATAACATTTAATGCCTCACTTTTATTACCATGAGCCATAGCTGTTATGAAATCATTGACCAGACTTCCCTTCGGCGCTCCTGTGATATCTTCTACTTCTTTTATTGAAATCTTTTTGTTACCTGTTGAACCTATAACTTTCTGCAGTATTCCTAGAGTATCTCGGAAAGATCCATCGCCGAGCAGTGCTAATAGATCAGCAACACCATTCTCTAGAGTGAATCCTTCTTTCTTAGCAACTTTATTTATTAGAGTTTTTAGTATTTCTCTATTTGGAGTCTTAAAATTAAAAATCTGACAACGAGACAAAACAGTCTCAGGAATCTTGTCAGTCTCCGTTGTAGCAAGAATAAAAATAACATGCTGAGGTGGCTCCTCTAGTGTCTTGAGGAGTGCATTAAAAGCCTCCTTGGTAAGCATGTGGACCTCGTCGATGATATACACCTTGTACTTTGACTCAAAAGGTAGGACACTCACTCCGTCACGAATCTCTCTAATATCATCGATACCACGGTTTGAAGCAGCGTCTATTTCATATACATCGTTATCACTAACTTCAAGTGATCTAGCAAAAATTCTAGCTATAGTAGTCTTCCCAGTTCCACGTGTTCCAGAAAAAAGATATGCATGAGCAATCTTGTTCATCTTTATAGAAGACTCAAGAACACTAACGATACTTTCCTGACCGATAACATCAGACCAGTCGAACGGACGGTACTTACGGTACAAAACTGAAGAATGAGTATTGGTGTTTTTGTCTGACATAGAGAGATTATATCATATTGAAAAAAATAAAAAGAAACCCCCTTGCTCTGATCCTGAGCAAGGGGTAAGGTGACGAACGTGAATTTGGACAACCAACGACTAACGAGGAGGCAACGCGATTACAGGACAATTTCATCACCTTCTACGGTTGAGGTTTTCTCTCAGTGGATCATACTGAGAGCCGAGGAGGCCATCAGCTGATGACAACAGTGGAAACGGTGTTTTGTCGACTCATAGTGTGGAAGCACATGAAGTTCGATGTTGAGACACGCAGTTTCGTTGAGCGACACTAACTTCCGAGTTAGTGCTGGGTCTAAAATAATACTACTCCTCTCATTTTAAAATGCAAGTATCTTTTCCACTTTTATCCACACTAGTTATTTTTCAGATATTCTTCTACAACTTTCTCTACCGCTGCTAAATCATCGCAGTCCATAAGCTTCACCCTTAACTCCTTTGACCCTTCCCAACCCGAAACGTATGCTTTGAAATGTTTTTTCATTATCGCAAAATTCTTTATATCTCCCAGCATTTCATCGAAAGCTTTTGCATGTTCCACCATCACAGTTAGTCTTTCTTTTGGAGCTATATCGTTTAAATTTTTACCAGAGAAAAACCATGGATTTCCAAATATTCCTCTTCCAACCATTACCCCATCACAACCTGTCTCTTTAATTTTCTTTTTACCATCTGCAATACTTTCAACATCACCATTTCCGATGATAATTGTATTCGGAGAAATTTCATTCCTTAATTCAACAATTCTTGGCATCAGCTCCCAATGTGCTGGTACATCAGACATTTCCTTGCGAGTTCTAAGGTGAACGGTAAGAGTCGGTAGATTTAGTTTCAATAGAAAAGTAATCCAAGTTTCAATCTCTACCTTGTTATATCCGATGCGAGTCTTAACTGATATTGGAATATTGGGAGCACCGCGACGAGCAGCTTCTATAACGGCTTTAGCATTCTCTGGATCCTTGATATGCCCAGCGCCTGATCCTTGCTTTTCTACAGCACGATCTGGACAACCCATATTCAAATCGATACCATCAAAACCAAGCTTCTCTACAATTTTTGCAGCTTCTTCCATTTTATCTGGATGACCAGTGAAAAGCTGAGCTACCATAGGTCTCTCAGCTTCACTGAATTTCAAATCATTCAAAAGTATCTTACGACCAGGTGAACATAGGCCATCGGCAGATACGAATTCAGTCCACATAACGTCAGGCTTGCCGTATTTAGCAAACATAGAACGGAAAGCCACGTCAGTAACATTTGCCATTGGAGCTATGACAAATATGGGTTTCTTGAGCTTTGGCCAGAAACCTTGCTGAATATTCACAGTATTTACCTGTTCATTTCCCTTTTTCATATTTTTACATACTACTACCTCACCGCCTCTTCTAGCAAATCCAGTAGATCACTATCACGATTTGAGCTATCAAGAAGCATGATACCGTAGAGTCTCTGTTGTTTACCTATTTTAAACAAAGCTACACTGGTTCTATTGGCCTCAGGAGTATATCCGTTCTTTCCACCTGCATATGAGGCGAGATTTAGGAAATGGGTTGGATTCACCCATGTATGTGATCTAATGGTTTTTGACTTTTGTAATGTAATATCAAAAAGTTCTGGATCATTATCGAGTATCCACTTTGTGATTATAGACAAATCCTTTGCAGATGAAACATTGAATGGTGAAAGCCCTGAAGGATCATCAAAATATGTTCGGTACGCACCAATTTCATTTACAAACATATTCATCTCCTTCATAAAAGCTTTTCTGCCACCTACATATGAGTTCGCAAGCGCCTCTGCAGCATCGTTACTAGAAACCATTAGTAGTGGGTAGACTAACTCGCTTGTTTTTATTTTTTCTCCCTCACGGAACTTGGCTTCATTGCCATATGTAGACAAAACACTCTTGTTCAAGGTTACATAGTTGTCTGGATTCAAAAGTTTCTTTGCGACTATGGCAGTCACAAGCTTGGTTACTGACGCTATAGGCATAGCTCGCTCAGCATCTTTTTCTAGAACAATAACATTCCTATCGTAATCTACTACGACATATGCAGGTGAGGTCACTTTTTTCTTTGATGAATGTGGTAATGAACTTTTTGCGCTTTCTATAATAGCCCTGCCATCATCAGCAGAATATATAAAAACTCTGGAGAATCTAGAAACAAAAGATGGATCCTGATCTGCTTCTTCAATACTAGATAGATCAATATTTACCGTGGTTGTAGCGTTCTGTGCCATTACTACTGAATCTTGGCTGTAATTACGAGCGAGGTTTACGAGAAACTGTCCAGCGAGAATAAAGAGAAAAGCTATAGTAGCCCCGCTAGCTATAGCGGTCAGCATAGAAAAAAGTAAAATTCCGAATCTATTCTTGTTTTGCATTATCTGTTTTAACTAAATAAAATATATTTCTACCGAATCGAAGGTTGATGTATTCAAAGCTAGGCATATATGACAATCCAATTTTCTTGTTCAGTGCATTTTGCCAAAATACTACTAGATTTGTCTTTGTAGTCTCAAGCGGTATTCTATCATCAAAATATACTACCCCAGCACTGCCGTCTTTGTTCTCAATATACAACTCATAGCTACCATCATCACCTATCAAAAGTCCATTAGATTTAACTATAGTATTATTTAAATCACTTATAAACGACTGGAGTTTCGAGAAGCGAGATGGATCGATAAATGGTGAACCGAGTGATACCGTAGTCGAACTAGTATTTAGATAATATCTGAAATATACATCATCATAAAACCCTTCTATTTTCTCATATACATATCCAGAAGAGTCAGCGAAATAACATAGATTCTCTGCCTCATCATCTCTATAACCCTCACATACGGTGACGGCAGGTATACGCTCAGCGACACTTACAGTTAGTCGATCAATACCGTCGAGTTCCAGTGAGGAATCTGACAACTTGTTGTACGAGCTTAGTATATCTTTGGTTATACGATTCTTTGGATAGAAAAGGAAATTACTTTTTGGGATAAAAAACAGATAGTTCCCTTGTAGATTTTTCATCACAGTATCCTGTATGCCCGTCGCAGAAACTGTTGTACTTCCATTTACTATTACAGACTTCACCTGCAAAAATGGTAATCGCAGAAATAGTACAAGCAAAAGTACACAAATGAGAAAAATAAAAGAAATGAGACTAATAGTGACTACAAGTCTCTTTCTTTTTTTCTCCAAATACTTTGCGGATTGTAATGTGCGAGTTCGACCAATTTTCATGAATTTCTCAATAACTTACCCCAAACCAATTATAATTATTTTATACAATCCTTGCCCAAATACTTTTGTAATACTTCGGGAATCTTGATTGATCCATCGGCTTGCTGATAGTTTTCAACTAGCGATACGAGGATTCTAGGAGTTGGAATAGCCGTACAGTTGAGTGAGTGAGCGTAACGCATTTTTCCATCTACATCTTTGTACTTTATGTTCGCTCGTCGTGTCTGAAAATCATGGAAATATGAAGCTGATGAAATCTCGCGATATTTGCCTTCTTTTGGAACCCAAAGTTCTATATCGTACTTCTTCACCTGACCTGCACCCAAGTCACCACCACAGTTTAGAACGGTGTGATATGGGATACCTAGAGACTCGATAAACTCCTCTGTATTTCTATTTAACTCTTCATGAAAAGCTACACTTTTCTCATGACTTGCTTCGCAAATAACTAGCTGCTCGAACTTGTAGAATTCGTGTACGCGGATAAGACCCTTGATGTCTTTGCTATGTGCACCAGCTTCGCGACGATAACAAGGTGAGAATCCTAAATAACGAATAGGTAGTGACTTTTGATCCAAAACCTCTTCACTATGCATACCCATAAGTGCAACTTCTGCAGTACCAGATAGAGCATCACCATCTTGTGTCATATAAAAGTCTTCGATGTCTCCAGGCAAATGTCCTGTTCCATAAAGGTTTACCTTGCGAACAACAGATGGAGCGATAACCGGGATAAAATTCTTCTTTGAAAAGAAATCTAGAGCATAATTCCAGATAGCAAAAGTAAGTCTAGCTCCATCACCAGTCAGGAAATATCCTCTAAATCCATGAACCTTTGTACCACGCTCAATATCTAGCATCTTGAGTGTAGTCATGATCTCAACATGATCCTTTGGTTCAAAGTTAAATACAGTTTTTTCTCCCCAAGTCTTTACCTCCTTGTTATCCGCATCACTATCCCCATCTGGGACTGACATATCAGGGACATTGGGAACTTTTAGCATCAGTTCATGCCAGTTCTTCATTACTTCCTTTAGAGATTCTTCATTCTTTTGCAGACTTTCCTTTACTACCTTCATATCGTCGATCATCTTTTGGCGATCTTCAGGAGTTGCTGTAGGAATCTTTTCACTAATAGCATTCTGTTCAGCACGTTGCTTCTCTATCTGAGTCAAAATGTCTCGTCTTTTATCATCCAAAACAATGAGCTCGTCAATATTAATATCGACATGCTTTTTCTTGGCACCGGCTTGCACAATGTCTTTGTTCTCTCGAATGAATTTGATGTCTAACATGAAATATATAGTATCAGAAAATGACTTCTTTTTCAAAGTCAATACACAAACTATCCAGAAGTCTCATTTTTACATCATTTTTTAATAAAGATTTTAATATCTCTTAATAACTATTTGTTAGAGTTGTTGGGTGAACAAAGAGAAATTCGAAAAATATTATAAAAGTATAGGAAAAATATTTTGTCCGTATTTTAAAGAATATGTGCATTTTACTGACAAAGGGCTTGAGCATTTGAAATTTAAGAGTCATTTTCTACCTAGGACAGTTAAGGATAGCAGGGTTAGAATGAGTCTAATACCAAATGCAGTTAGAGTCCTTACAATAACTAGAACCATTCAAGGAGTAAATTCTGTAATGAGATTCGAGAATCGTTTTGTTCATAATCGAAAAGAAAAGGCTTTACAATTAGTTAAGTATTTTGAATTTATTGCGGTTATAGATAACAAGAAGATTAAGGTAATTATCAAGCAAATTACAGGTGACCATATGACATTTTTAAGCGTTATTCCACTTTTCAAAGAAAAAACACCACCCACTGAAGGTGATGGTTTTTCGTAGCATCTGGTTACAGCTGAATGCCGTGCTGGCTAACGCCCCCAAATGCCTGATAGAAGTATAGCAATACATTATTAAAAGTAAAGATTTATAAATAAAATGGAAAGGAATATATACACAATAAGAAACGACGAAATCCCAGAGAAACTAAATGAGATTCCTCAACCGCCCAAACTACTGAATGTGGTCGGCAATCTACCCAAACCAGACAGTAAGATTCTCTGTGTCGTTGGCTCTAGGGACTATTCGAGTTATGGTGAGGAGGTATGTAAGAAAATAGTATCTGGACTTCGTGGATACAATATATGTATTGTGTCCGGTCTGGCTCGAGGTATTGATGGTATAGCACATAGAGCAGCGCTTGATGCTGGTCTTCAGACGGTTGCATTTCCAGGCTCTGGTTTGAATGAAGACATTTTATATCCAAAACAACACAAGCGGCTCGCTGATGAGATCGTATACCGTGGAGGTGGCCTGGTGTCGGAATACGATAATAACCAAAGAGCTCAAGACTGGATGTTCCCGCAACGCAATAGACTAATGGCGGGCATATCGGATGCAACTCTTATAATAGAGGCTGGTATGAAGTCTGGGACCTTGATCACAGCTAGACTTGCTTTGGATTACAATCGCAATGTCGGCATAGTTCCTGGATCTATTTTCTCGAAACTTTCTGAGGGGCCACATAGTCTTGTTCGTGATGGTGCTATGCCGATCACAAGCTCTGAGGATGTGCTTGAACTCCTTGGTTTCAATCGTCCAGAAGGTTATGCGATGCAGGGTAATCTTCTATTAGATTTAAATGAAATAGAAAAGAGGATCGTCGATCAATTGCAGATTGAAGCACGTAACATCGAAGAGATCGTACTTCGCCTCGAACTGAGTCCGCGTGATATCAATGAAACCATCTCTATGCTCGAGATACGCGGAATCGTCGAAGAAAAAGACGGTAAGTTCAAGCTGAGGTAGCACAAGTATCAATCAAGAGCTGATTCTGAATAATTTTTGAAATACTCACTATTTATTTTCATAAGCTCTTCTCTTCTAGTCTTGTAGTCCGGAATAGTTTTTTCTACCAGATCCCAAAAATTCTTTGAGTGATTGAATTCACCTAGATGGCATATCTCATGGACTATTACGTAGTCAACCAGCTTCTCCGGTATCAAGGCTAACTTGTAGTTAAAATTCAAATTTCCATGTTTTGAACAACTACCCCAACGAGTGCGTTGATTGCGAATTGCAATTCTATTTATCTTGTAATTATAGAATTTATTAAATTCACTGATACGATTCTCAACAAGGATTCTTGCTTTCTCTTTATACTTTAAATATTGGGCATTTGACCCGCGTCTATTCGCTCTTCTAGTCCTACGAACTCTGCGTATTACAAACCTTCTACCTATTAGATTATTAAGGCTGATTTTGAACATCCTTTTCGCCAGTCATTTTGTTTTTATGGAGCATAGCAATAGTAAAGTAAATAACTACTGCAATAACTGCACCACTTACATCCATCAACATATCCTTTTGTGCATCCCAAATATCTCCTTGTGAGCCGAGAAAAGCTGCGCCTGCACTACCACCATATGTTGCTGCATACCACCACTCGATCCATTCATATGAAACAGCTACAAATGATATAGCAAATGCAGAATACGTAGCACCAATCCATTTCTTTGCTACCAATCCTCTACTAAACAAATATTCCATGATAGGTAAAGCATAGAATCCAACTGCAAAGTGACCGAATCTATCGAACATGTTTCTCTCAAAACCGAACGTATTTCCAAACCACTTAAATGGAACTCTTTCAAAAGTATAGTGTCCACCTATAGTATGCAAAAATGGGAGAATGAACATCAAGGCGTAAGCGAGATTTGAGAATCTTATTTTTCTTATGTATAGAATTACTATAAATATCACTAGAGCAACTATTGGACCGTTTTCAGCATACCAGACTGCTCGAGAGTATGGGTTGATTCCTGCCCAAATGAATTCGACTACGTATACTGCCAATAAAAAGTGTGGAAAATATTTTTTAATCATAAATTTGTTAGTTGTATTATATCAGAAATGTAAACAATATATGCAAAAACCCGCCCCAACTAGCAGACGAGTTCTGCGATGTGTGGCGAGTGTTTTACTGAAATAGTCATGAACGATTCAGCTCCCACTTGTAGGCAGGGAGATTCCATGTACCTCGAAGAAAGGTGTAGAATGGCTTCCCACGATTGACAAGGTCACGTGCTGCTGCCAGAAAACTGGACTCAGCATCGCCTGCAACAAACTGACGCTGAGGTGTGCTATCTGACCGGAGAAGCTCTACTGAAGTTATACTGATGTCAACCACTCCGGTCGACATTCCAACAAGAGAGTACTGTCGACCATCCAATTCTACCATGGTATCAATATGTCGTGGTCTCATCCTGTGACTCGTACAAATCACATTGATGTCTGTAACTATTCTGTCCATATCTGCTGATTTAGGCGTTTGGGTTATGGAACACCAAGGCTTCCTTTCAGAGCCAATCCATTTACAAAACTTCTATGAAAATATCACCATACAAGTTAAGTGTCAATTTAAATCTACACTAGATTACGCTGGTTTGAGTCACAAAAACAACAAATCCCTATCCAAATCATCCGCCTCCGTTCCCTTCACATCTTGTGTGCGAGCATTGTGGGTGGAAGCGAGATAGACCACCCTCTTTCCATATTTATCTTCTAGTGAATCTATTTGCTTGTGGATCGTCTCGAATTTATTGGCTTTTACTGTTCCACCAAACAGATCAAGCTGCGCTACCGAACCCGAAACAAGTTCATGGAGAGTTACACCGGTTGTTCTATATAGAATTCCCTTTTTATGTATTTTATTAAAATTATCCTCTATCAGACTGATGATTATTTCCGGTGCATTTGTCGGAGCATTCAAGGTCACAGCGTAGGTTACATATTTGAAATCTCTAGTCTTAAGGAAAAAAGAAACTTTCTTTGGCATGAGTTCAAAATGCCGAGCCTTGGCACAAGCCTCTTCAATATTCTTGGAAAATTGGGACAAAAGGAAAATTTTGTCATTCGTCGCTGGATGAAATGATCTTGTGCGCTGAATAGATGAATATTCTGTCTTTGGTTTAGAGTCTATTTGCATCATGTAGCTACCTTTCAATTCACGCCAGATGACCTCATATGGCTTAGAGAAATTATCCTTGATCCAATTCACGTCTTTTTTTATAAAATCATAAGCCATACTCACGCCTTTCCTTTTCAATGATTCAGAAGTACGCGGACCAATGCCCCATATTTTCTCTATTGGAGTCATTTTCAGGAAATCACTAATAGAATCACGATCAATAACGGTAAGACCATTTGGCTTCATCCATTTGGAAGCGACTTTGGCTAGGACTTTTGTTGGAGCTAGACCGATAGACACAGACAAACCCAATTCATCAGTAATCTCTTTTTTGATTCGCTCAGCAATCTGTTTGTAAGTCATCTTAAGCGGTGGCTCGAGACCTGTGAGATCAGCGAAGCATTCATCGATACTATATTCCTCAACATCATCAGCATAGCGACGAACAATATCGAACATGCTCTGTGAATATTTGGCATAGGAACTGTAGTCGCCGGGCATGATGATCACTTGTGGGAATTGCTTCTGTAATTGGAAAATGGGCATACCACGCACAACACCCAAAGCTTTCGCTTCATAAGACAAAGCCGAAACAATACCGCGCTCCTCACCAGTCACAACAGGCAGACCCTTGAGCTTCGGATTCTTAGCAACCTCAACACCAACGAAGAAAGCGTCCCCGTCCATGTGGAGGATTATTTTGTCTTTAACATTATTAAAAAAAGTTTCCGCCATCACTACATTATAGGTGAACAAGCGTTCACTGGGAAGGGGAAAAGTCTATTTGTTCTTGAATTGAGAGATCTTTAAATCAAAGTCTTCATTATTTATAACTTTTGCCTCCTTAAGGACAGGCGCGAATTCCTTTTTGATACTATTCAATTCATCGGCAGAGACATTTATAAAAAATTTAGTCTCAGTAGGAACGTCGAGTCTCCAGACGACAATATAACCATCAAGAGAACTTGAACCTACAAATATATCTAACTCAGCGCCATCTTCCCCAGTGTAGCCTTCGATATAACCATAATCAACAGGATATGTAACTCCCTTTAGCGGATATGAACTCCAAACAGGGTCACCTTCAGTTTCAAAAGACTTGTACGAACCTTTAGGATTCTCAATTATAATTTTAAATTTAGTTGGGTCGATCATGGAAATATTATAGCAAAGTAAAACTAACCTTCACAATATCCCCCTCCATGAGTTCTTCTTTTTTTCTTACACTTTTCTTTATGGCGAGTAGATACACTCCAGTTTCAGTGTGAGGAAAAAGAGAAGTGTTCCAGTCTGTATTACCTAAGCGAGCTTTGATCTTCACAAAACCTTTAGGAAAAATTTTACGTATCTTAGAAGAAGTAGGTTTATCAAGATTAATAAAATGCCAGCCCATATCCCCTGGCCAGCGCCAGAGCTTTGCGGAGAGGGAGAGGTGGAGGGGTTGGGTGGACATAGTAGATCTAATTAACCATTTTAATTTTTTTTGCAATATCAAATTCCTTTCTCGTAAGCTCTAAATTACAACTTCTGCATTTATATAGATCCAGAAACTTATTCTTCATATCCCATATCGGTTGATAATCAATTGCGAATTTAAAATCATGGCTATCATTCAACTCAAAACCATTGGATCCACACCTCGGGCAAACATTAGTACCAAGTTGTAGTAGCTCAAAATGATTATAATTATCATCACGATTGTATCTAAGCAAAACACCGATTTCAGATTCAGTATTGTTTATTTTAGTTCTAACCTCGTCTTCAAGTACCTTATTCAATTGCTCATCAGTATATTTCAATTTCGGTTGATGCTTTACAATTAAATCATTTCCAAAGAAAGTTACAGCGTACGCCGAAACCTTATCCCAAATAGAACCCATCTTATTAATTACATCCAACTTATCATACTCATTACAATCATCTGATTTATAGCTATGTATAAACTGATTTCTGATGTGATAAATCTCCCTAAGTGCCGACAACTCATTCTCAGTGAGAAACTTAGGAAAGAATGATTTACATCTTTCCAAAAGTAAATCAATTTCTATTGTTTTTATTTTTTTATCTTGTCCATTAATTATTGCGATAAGAAGATTGATATCTTTAAAGCTTGCTAAAGCGAATATTAAAACAGGATTCTTTTTATATAATCTTATCTTAATCAGTTTCTCAATAACAACACAGAAACTTACTAACTTCTCTGGGAAACATTCATCTATTTCTACATTTTTAGATGATAAAAATTTATTAACTTTATTATATAGATATAATAAATATTTGTGTTCATTTTTTTTCATGTCTCAAATTATCTATTCCCTTTAGCTCTATTGTGTGTCTTACATAACATCTGACAATTTTCTATTGATGTTTTCCCTCCCTTACTCCATGCAGAAACATGATCTGCATCCATTTCGTTAACATTCCATATTTTATTCTTATTTGCCTCATGACCAATTGCACATAAAGTACAATTTGATTCCTCCTTTTTCTTAGCTATATTAGTTTGCTTATCATAGACCAGTTTTTTTATCTCATCATCAAAAACTCTAACTTCAAGTAATTTAGAATCCTGCAAACCACCTAAAATATATTCGAAAATGCCTTTTCTATTTTTTACATAAGAGTCCCCGTATAATCTCTGTACACTTTCTGAGATTTTTTCAGGGTTATATTTCACAGAATGATATTGTTCATATAATCTACCCCATTCTAATCCTCTCATCTCTTTTTCAACATCAACAAAAACACTTGAAATCCAATCGATTACCTTATTAAAATAAGTTTTTAACTCATCTATATTTTTATCATTACGGTGTTTACTCATATATCCATCAATATCACCTCTACTTACCCAATTCAGAGCGCACTCCAGATACTCCTGGCGATTCACAGCGCCAGATATATATGAACTCCACTTTTGAATATTAGCATTTTGACTATTACTAAATTCTTCTTTACATAAAGTTACAAAAGGTCCTGAATAGATTGCATTTAGGAGTTCCTGATCAGATAACGGAACCCCAGCAATGTTAATAGTTTTGAACCATTCTTTTATCTGACTCTCCTCACCTTCGCATTCATAAATCAAAAGATTGGTTTCTAAAATCATTTTCTGCTTATTACTAGCCATACCATCAAAATACTGTTCATTGCCATTATCATCCTTAATAGACAACTTTCCTGTAACAAATCTTCCGATACTAGTAATACGCTGCTGACCATCCAATACTTCCAAAATATCATCACTAATTTTATTAAAATAAATTAGACCGATTGGATAACCCTTCAAAATAGATTGGATAACAGCAACGTCTCTCTTGCCATCAGCATAAATATAGTTACGTTGATATTCAGGCTGAATAGTTAGTTTTCCAGATAAACCAAACAGACCCTTACCTTCAAGTTCGTTATAGACGAATCCATCACATATATCTTTGATACTAATTTTTGTTTTTAAAGTTGTTTTCATATTTTATTTACTAAGTTCACTAATAATCTCGTTTAGTAACATGTCTAAATTTGCCTTGAAATCTACTTGGGTCTTAGTAATAACTAACACTTTTTTATTTACTTGAGAATGTAAATAGTTGTCTCCTATTTTTTTTGCTGTGTCATTAAGTGGCCTCATTATATCCTTAAAACTTTTACCACCATATTGTGCACTAACATCATCGAAAGATGTCTTTCCAAAAATCGGTGGTATGTGATCGAGTATTGCTCTTAAAAGCATTGCACAAGAATAATAGTTTCCAAGACTATAGTTATCATCCAATTCATTACATAGAGATACCAACCTACTTAAATCAAAATCATTATTCTTAATCTTGCTAAGATTTAATAGTGTATGTTTATCTAAATAGGTAGTTGTTCCTTTTTCTGTGTAGTTATCAGTTTGTTGATAACTCTTACTTTCAGCAATTGATTTGTCAATTAAATACATGAAATCATTTAATTGTCTACTAATTCCTAGAGCAAACTGTGCGGTGGCATTATAGTATTTATGCACGGGGACTTGCCTGCCTGCAAGTAGTGCCCCACTGTCTCTTGTATGTATCTGTCTTTTCCAGTAATCGTTAAAAATATCAGTCTTTGTTCGTAAGTGAAACTTTTCAATTTCTCCTGTAGTTTCCTTTGAGATACTTGAGAATGCAATCACTGTCAGTTTTATTAACTCTTCAAATTTATTAGAAATACGATCTACCTCCTTGTCTAAAGTTGTAAGTATTACACCAGATTCCGCCTCTATTTTATAACGTACTTCATCACTATTTTTTTCCTTCCAGCCATTTGGTACTCCGTTTATTAAACCCCACTCAATACTAAACCTTTTATCATATGGTGGTGTCTCAAAGTTTGCATAAAAGAAATTTGCATGCCCAACTAAATCTGAACCACTCCAAGAGTTATTAACTGCGTTGCAAGCTAACGAAACTTTTTCTGCTGATTCAGTGATTATACTAGAGTCAGCTTGTAATTGTTTAATTTCGCTTTTTATATTATCAATTTGTTTTTCCATAAAATTTATTCTTATGCTTAATAAAAATTCTTTGATAGGTGGATTGAATTATGCGACCTTCTTTGTTTATAAAATAATTCTTTTTTCCATCATTGCCAAGCAAATTAGCATTTTCATTTGTCTTTCCACCAGACGATCCTGTTTTCTTGCCATCTTGTCTTACTTCCCAGTATTCATCATACTTTCTAATATCTGGAACGTCCTTATGACAACCTCTTTGAGTTGCTCCCAAAATTTCAAACTGATCTGGATTATATTTATCTAAAAAACTAATCGGAACACCCATTACACCATCATAATCACTTGGAATATTTTTAACAAAAGAAACCTCTATTGCATCATAGTTATCATATTTTTCAAATGGCTTTTTTGAGCTAAACTTTATCACATCCGCCTCTGTCATGAGTGGCAATGGTTTGTGACGCCTACCATGATCAATATTAGTAAACCAGCAAGAGTTTCCGAGTCTAGTGTAATCACCAATATAACCTAGTCTGGCTGCCTTTTGTCTGTCACCAGCCGCTATATGTACACCATTAGGTACGGCGAAAACCATATCACTTCCATTTCCAGTCGCTCCAAGCCATAACTTATTTATTTTTATCAGCGGAAAAATTTCTTTATATGTAATGGCATTCATATTTCCGATAATTACAAATTTTTTATTGTAATCAAAAAGCTGCTTCACATATTCCCTAAACAAACTGAAGGGTGGATTTGTAACAACAATATCAGATTGTTTAAGTAAATCTACACACTCTTCACTTCTAAAATCTCCATCCCCCTCCAGAGGCGACCATTCATTATCCTTGTTGGCTCTTAACTGTACCGCAACATCAGTTAAGTTAAACTCTCCATTACCATCAATGTCGTGAACTTTATTAATTATAAATTTATTTGCAGTTAATTTTTGACGTCCTTTTGATTTTGTTAAAGTTTTATCATCACCAAATAAACCCAACTGTGTATTTGCTACAGGTGAAGGCTTATAACTAGTAGTAATTAAACGCTTAAGTCCAAGTCTTTTAAAATTTAGAACGAAATAGCGAAAAAAATTACTTTCATACGGATCGTCACAGTTACAATAGACCACCTTTCCTCGAAATACATTAGCATCGTACTCCAAATAAGCCTCCATTTCTTTTTGAATATCAGCATATTGGGTATAGAATTCATCGTTCTTCGCCTTTTTTGCTTTGGTAAGATTACTATTAGCCATGAATATAGTATTTCATATTCATCATTAGTTTACAATCACGGTAAATTACCATTTCAGTAGTTATAATTTACGTCCTCATTCTCCAGTAAAACCCTATAAATATTCAACACTAGTACATTTAAACCTCTAAGCGTAAACTACTAAAAAGTAGTAGAATTATCTTAAAACTAAAATGAACACAAGTATCACCAGAACTGATTCGATAATAATGACCCTAACGGTAGATCCAGATCACTTATCGGGTTGGAAAACTATTTTATTTAATTGTAATTGCCATACCTTTGATGCTGTTACTCAACAGATTATCAGGGCAATTCATTGCACGAGAGAAAAAGCTGACAATCTAGCTGTGCTTGCAGATAGTACTGGTAGTGCAATAATATGCGAAGGATCTAGAGAGAAATGTGAAAAGGTTGCCAAAATCTTAGGAAGTATTGGATTGGATGTGACTGTAACAAACTAGGCGCTACTGTAAGTCAGCAATCTCCTTAATAATCAACTGCTCCTCTGGTATTCCTATACTTCTTCCATATTCTACTGCTTTTTCATGCTCTACTTTATCTGTCATTTTATATTCAAACATTTTGTCTTTATAGACTACTATTATTTCATCTCCTGCAATGAAATGTGTATACCACTTTCCCTCTGCCATGTTTTGTTGAATCTTTTTTATTTCGTCTCTTGTTACGGACACAGTATAGATATGCCAACGATCACTTGGATTTTCATCATCAGTTACTTTTAAATTTGTAACTGTTAAGTCTTTTATAATTTCCTTATTATTCAAACTCTCTTCGATCAGGATTCCGGTGTAATTTTTATTAAAATCTTTCAGGAATTCATCCAAATTTATTATTTTTGGACTAACAATAAATTTAGCATTAACTATTATCTGGTATTCATCTTCATAAAGAATTTTATTTGGTTTTTCTATTATCATAACCTCGACTCTGTCTTTTAAGATACTTATATGCCAGTCTAATAACCCTGACTCAATATATTTATCTAAACCGAAATCTTTCCAGAAAGAAATAGCTCCTGGGTATTCCAAACCTTTTTTAGGTAACCATGATCCGTCTGGTTTATTAATCCTACGAGGGTCATCCTTTGGAGATTCTTTTGCGACTGCCTCATAAATACCAGTTCCATTTTTTATAAAACGATAGTAATTCATTTTACTTTCTTTACCCACAATTTCTTAATTGATCCGACTGACAAAGTAGATAGTAAGAAACCAATAGTAGGCACGATTGCATTGGTAAAAGGCTTTTGAAAATCAGCGGTTAGGAAAAATATAACTATTACTATATATGTAAGTAATGCTACTGATATTTTTCTAGTCCAACTAGTTTCCCAAGCTTTATCTTTATCAACCCTCTGATTTCTTTGTTTAAGCGCCTCTATTTCATTTTTAACTTGTTGTATGTCATACATATAGTCATTCTACCAAACTACTTCCCCTCATTCCACCCATAGACCAGTTTCTTTATTTCTTCTAACGAAACAATTTATATTCCACTATTTAACCATAATCAAATTAACTACATCCCTAGCCACCTCCTCTGGTGTCTTGTTATCAGTAAGAACTATAGGATACTTGTACTCTTCAAAAATTGATCGTAACTTTGGTGCAAATGAGGCGCACTGTTCAACAAAATTCTCGAGAGAAACTCCGGCAGCTCTTTCGATTTCCTTTCTGCTTTCAGGAGTAGCGTGTCTACCGTATAAGCGTTTACGTAAAGTATCAGCAGACACATCGAGTAATATTAGCTGCGCTGGAATATCCATACCTGGATTATGAATTTTTATAAATCGTTCTGGGTTTGTAAATCCGGAAATAACAGTGCTTTTATTACTCGCCACATTTACGAGAGCAACGTCTAACCAGTGACGAGTCTCCTCATTATGCCACTTGGGGCCCCCGCCATCTGGTACACCTCGCTCATCAAAATCACGCACATCAAATGTACTTTGGGGTAGTACCTTTTTAAGCTGCTCAAGTGTCGATGTTTTACCAACACCAGAAACACCAGAGATGAAATATATTTTATGTTGGTTCATATGTGCACTTTCCTGAATATTCAATTAAATATCCTAAAACCCCCTCTTATCCCCCTCCACCATCGCCACGAACTCGATTCCATTTTCTGATAGAATCTTACCTGTTATTGTATGCGCACTACCGAATCGTATTGCATCGTGTACTGGAAAAGCTTTCTTTGGCTTTATTGTTAAAGCGCAATCTATTGCATCTGACAGCTTCATCCATGGTCCTGAAACTGGTAATGCTAATATTTCTACTGGTCGCATTGGATTGGTGAATGAATCTCCTGGATACCAAAGTCTTTCGTCTATCATATAACCCATATTTGCTGATTGTGGTATTGAGCTATGCATTTGTGCATGCTTTTCTCCTATACCAGTTACATCTACTTCTCCGAGTTTGATATTTTGACCGTTGTCAATTTTTGTGTGAGACAGTCCCTGTTCATCGAGTAATTTACTAACTGAGCTATTTGAAAAGATTTGCGCCTGAGGATTTTTCTCGAGTATTTTTGCTAAAGATTCAATATGAAAATGATCTGGATGTTCATGGGTATACAGAATATAGTCTATATCAGTAAGATTAGTTTGAGCATCAATAGTAAAATTTCCAGGATCAGTTAATATTCTTTTTCCTTTTGTTTCGATTAGAAGACAACAATGTCCAAGTTTTGTGATTTGCATATTTTCATATTAACATAATATTGCATTTTGGCTTAAATTTTGATATCTTATATCTGATCGCAAGATCGCTAAATCTAAAGCTAAGGGGCCCCGCAAGGGGTCCTTTGTGCATCTATGAATTAGATTTATTTAGCTCTCTAAGCCAGCAAATAAACCTTTCCAGGTCTCTAATATCAAATATAACCAACCCTACTGACCTGAGACTATTCAATTCCTTTGCAATACGACCGGCAGTAGCAAATAATATAACCTTCTTCTTTGCTTCTAATAATTGGCGGATTGGATCCGCAAAGTCACTATCACCACTCCACAATACAAAAGTATCGGAGGCATTATGTTCAAGATCCAAGAGCATATCTACACCAATTTCAACATCAAAGTTACATTTTCTATCTTGCAGTTTCCGAATGCCTTGTTGATTTAAATTCTGTAAATGTTGATTTAGATTTTCTATTTGATTAAGAGCTAGGGTCTTGAGTAAAGGAGTTCGAATAAAATCACTTAGAAGATCTGGTGATTGCAGCGATTGTAAACTTGAAACATCAATCGATAGTTCCATAAGTTTTACTGGCTTTGTATGAAGTTCATAACCTCTATCTTCCAGGTCCTTAATATCACTTTCTGATTGTCTATCTCCGACCAGAGTACCTTGATAAAAATGAATCTTTTCTATCTGAGAAAAAGAATCTAGGAATTGTTTAAGTCTTTTTGTATCAATATGAAAGCGAAGCTTATTAGACCACGGTCGAATATTTGCATAGTCAATATACATTATTGTCCTTCCAGACAGCATTAAATCTAGCTTCTCAATAAGGCTAATTTGTTCGACTGATAGTATTTTAATTCTTTCTGTTTTTGCTTGAAACATTTAAAGATTCTATCATCTTCAATGTGACTATAGTAGGTACTGATCTAACAAACAGTGCATAAGGTGTGAACAGTAAAATAGCTACTCCCCATCCATCAAATCAGCAACTAAAGCTGTTAGCTTATCTAGCTTTGCATTGATTATTTCTATCTGCTTTTTTAGATATTCGTTATCTTTGTTTGTTGCAAATGAATTGCCAACTGGAGTATTTGTTGAACTTGAGAAAGCTCTAGGTGCGAAAGTTTTTTCTTCATTTCTGAAATCTTTTCTCTTTGATCTATCTCCACCCATAGCTGCACGACCTGCGTAACAGTCTCTACAATATACGGCTTTGTCGCCATTTGGTCTGAAAGGTACTTCGCAAGGCTTTTTGCAACTTGCGCATGTGGCTGGATGTAGAACTACAGGACGTGAGTCCTTGTCGCCAAAAGTACTTGAACGATCGTCACTGCGACCCTTCCATCCTCCTTTGAATCCACCCTTAAAACCTCCCTTTCCACCTCCATTACGGAAACTTCCTCTTGATCCTCTATTGTCGTCTCTGCCGGCACTGCCACGTCTGTCGTCTCGTCTGAAATTTTCCATATATATTGTATTAATTTTTAAGAATTAGCTTGGGTGAAACAATAACACATTCTGTATTATTTGTCTAGGGAAAATGGTAATTGACCTAAAAATACATTGGAAATATTTTTGTCAAAAATTTGCCAGTTTTCACCATCTCATGTAATACTTGATAGTAAATATGAAATTACTTATCGTCGAGTCACCAGCAAAAGCGAAAACTATTTCCAAATATTTGGATGGTGCATACACAGTGAAAGCTTCTGTTGGACACATTCGTGATTTGCCAAAAAACAATAAAAAGGCGATCGATATTGAGGGTGGTTTCATCCCCCACTATGAGATTTCTCCTGGTAAAGAAAAAGTTGTAGCTGAGATAAGAGACTTGGCAAACAAGGCCGACGAGGTAATCCTTGCAACCGACCCTGACCGCGAAGGAGAAGCTATTGCTTGGCACATTGCTGAAGCAACCAAACTCAAGAATCCAAAGCGCGTAGTGTTCCACGAAATTACAAAAGATGCAGTTATAGAAGCTATGAAGCATCCGAGAAAAATCGATGAGAATCTCCGTATGGCTCAGGAGGCTCGTAGAGTTTTGGATCGTCTAGTTGGTTATGATTTGTCTGGACTCATATGGAAAAAAGTTAGATACGGTCTATCTGCTGGGCGAGTGCAGTCACCAGCTCTACGTATAATAATGGAACGTGAAAGAGAGATCCGCGCTTTCATTTCTCATGCCTTTTGGGTTATCACTGCAGATACAGAGACAAAGGATTCACCAAAGCTTCCTTTGGCTTTAACTTGTTCAGAGGAGCCTACAGATTTTAAATTAGTAGAGAAAATAATTAAACTCGGTAAAGAGAATGCTTGGGAAGTTACTGATGTCGACGAGAGTACAGTAAAGCGTTCTCCTCGCGCTCCATTTATCACTTCGACTCTACAGCAAGCGGCTAGTTCACGTTTGGGTTTTGCTCCTTCAAGAACAATGTCAGTGGCGCAGAGGCTTTATGAAGCTGGACACATTACATATATGAGAACTGACAGTACAAATCTAAGTCAGTTAGCTTTAAATGACATTGCAAAAGTCGTAGAGAAAAAGTACGGCAAAGGATATTTTGAACTTCGATCATATACAAAGAAAAGCAAAAATGCTCAGGAAGCTCACGAAGCTATTCGTCCATCACATATAGATGTAGAAAGTGCAGGTCTAAATGACGAACAGAAAATCCTCTACAAACTTATCTGGGAACGCACCGTTGCATCTCAGATGACTGATGCTGAACTAAAGCGTACCAAGATCTCAGCAAGTATAATGAACGCGCCTGCTGACTTCCCTATTTTCAATGCAAATGGCTCAAGACTTATTTTCCCTGGATGGCTCATTGCAGATCCAGAAGCTCGCGGTGAAGATGTAGAGTTACCTAAACTTTCAAAAGGCAGTGAATTGAATCTAAAAGATATCAGAAGTGAGGAGAAAGCTACTCAGCCACCTGGAAGATACAGTGAAGCTGGTTTGATCAAAGAATTGGAAAAAAGAGGTATCGGCCGTCCATCTACTTACGCTTCAATCATCCGAACTATCGAGGAGCGTGGCTATGTTGAAAAGGAGAACAAAGCTCTGAAGCCAACTGATACTGGTGATGTTGTTTCATCTTTCCTTGAGGCAAACTTTATGCACTACATCAATGACTCTTTCACAGCGGAGATGGAGGATTCTCTAGACGATATTGCAAATGGTGACAAAGAATATGTTACTACACTTCGCAAGTTCTACATTCCTTTTCAAAAAGAAATTAAGGTAATGGAAAAAGAAGCCAAGATCACAAACCTTGGTGAAGCAGATTCTAAATATAAATGTCCAAAGTGCGGTGCTGATATGATTATCAAACTTGGACGCAATGGTAAATTCCTTTCATGCTCTACATATCCAGATTGTGAAGGTGCTTTGATGATGGATGGAACGGAGATAAAGAAAGACGAGCCGATTGGAACTGACCCAGTAACTGGAATGCCAATTTTCGTACTTGTTGGTAAATATGGTCCATATGTTCAACTAGGTCAGAGAATGGCAAAACCAAAGAAGTCACTAGAACCAAAGGTAAAGAAACCTCGTCGCAAGAAGGGTGATCCAGTTCCACCTAAACCGACTCCCGCTCCAAAGCCACGTATGGCAAGTATTCCAAAAGGAATGGATTTGGCGAATGTCACAGTTGCAGATGCTGTGAAATACCTAAGTCTTCCAAAAGTACTAGGAGTTCACCCAACAACCGGTAAGAACATCACAGCAAACATTGGTCGCTTCGGTCCTTATGTTGTACATGATGGAGATTTTAGATCTATAAAGGCAAAAGATGGTGATGATCCATATACAATCACACTTGAACGAGCATTGGCTATAATTAGTACACCGAAGGTGGCAAGAAAAGGACGATTTGCGAAGAAAGCCAAGCAGGAGTAGAATATTGAGCGGACAACATAAAAGATATGAACACTGAACAAGGCGCTCGCACGTATTTTGATTTGCTCTGGTCAGGGCATCGCCCCAACACCGAGCACTGGACGCGAGAGATGATCGAACGTCTCGAGTCAATGCTCGAGATCATCGCTTCTACGGCTTCATAACTGGCCCATTTTCTACTTCAAACGAAACCGGCACCTCCAATGGACGTGCCGGTATTGTCTTTTCTATGTAATTTCCTAAACCCCGAAATTTTTCATTGAATACAAATCCTCATTGTTCTGCAAATCTGCAACATCTGCTGGAGCACGGTCATCTGCTAGTGGTTCTACTTCTGACTTCTCGATTTCAAGTGGAGTTGCATTGGATATTGCTTCTGAGGCCGTCGTATTTGGCGCCATATTGGCATTACCAGCGAATCTCTCGAGCAATGCTTGAATATCATCATTGTTAAAGAAATCAATCATTATACGGCCCCCGTTTTCCTTTTTTTCTATATAAACTTTTGTACCTAGAGTTTCCTTAAACTTTCTCTCAAGTTCCGCCAGAGCCGGATCAATCAAAGACTTCTTGCGTACACGATCCTTTGCTGCGTTACGTGCAAAAGCCTCTGCTTCGCGAACTGTGATTCTTTTTATAACTATTTCTTTAAACAAAACAGTTTGCTCCTCTGGACGATCTGTAAGCATTAGAAGTGGACGAGTATGACCCTCTGAAAGTTTACCTTCAGAAAGTGCTGTAAGTATTTCTTCAGGCAAATCAAGAATTCTTAAAGTGTTTGAAACATATTCACGACTTTTGCCAACCTTTTCAGCAATCTGAGCATGCTTCATTCCGAATTCATCAGCCAATCTCTTGAATGCTCTAGCGCGATCAACGGAGTTAATATCCTCACGCTGTAGATTCTCGATGATTGCGAGTTCAAGCTTTACCTTATCATCCTGATCACCGGAACGGATCAAAGCTGGTACTTGTTGAAGACCTGCAATCTTTGAAGCACGCAAACGACGCTCCCCAGCGATTAGTTCGTATTCAACAGCAAGTCCTCCTTCAGGCTTTTCAAATTCTTTTCTTGTAACCGTAAGTGGCTGTAGAATTCCGTACATGCGAATAGACTCAGCAAGATCTTTTAGCCTTGCTTCATCAAAGTCTCTTCTAGGTTGAAATGGATTTGGTTTAATCTTTTCAACATCTATCCAAAAAACTGAATCTCCGAAAAATTGTGATGATGACATGCAAGTATTTTATCTCACAATTGATTTTCCCGCTAGATTTAGTAGACTGTAGTGGTTGGTAAATTAGAGATAGATGCCGGAGTGGCGAAATGGTCATACGCGCACGACTCAAAATCGTGTGGAGCAATCCGTGGAGGTTCGACTCCTCTCTCCGGCACAATATACATTCTAGCTTCAAGCCATATCAAATGGTTTTTTACTAGTATAAAAACATCCCCACCGGTCCTGAGAGCGGTGGGGTAATGCTTACAGCTTCAGCTGAGAATACTCCTAGTATTCTCTTGCCTGGCTCGTTCTTCTGCTTCGGCAAGAAATCTTGCCAGATCATTGAAATTCGTAGGGGCATCTTCGCCTTGTAGAGTAGCAATGATTACACTCAGGTGTTCTCGAAATTTTCTCTGCTGATTCAATATTTTTGGATCAAACGGAGGACCTATGAAAACTGCAGTATGTCCTGACATAGTTTACTTGGTTAAGTTTCGGTTTACCGACACTATCGCAATGGGTTACATTGCAAAAGTCCTTACATATTGTACATTAATACTAATGAAAACTAAAATAGTTGTAATCGTCGGTCCAACTGCTGTTGGTAAAAGTGACTATGCCGTACAATACGCCCTTGAGCACAACGGTGAGGTTATTTCTGCCGACTCTAGGCAGGTGTATAAAGGATTGGATATTGGAACCGGCAAAATAACAGCGGGAGAAATGAGAGGAATTCCCCACCATCTTCTAGATGTCGCTAATCCAGATGACAAGTTTAATGTTGAAAAGTTTAAGGTTCTAGCTCAACAAGCAATTGAAGATATTGTTAGTCGTGGCAAACTTCCAATAATCTGTGGCGGTACTGGTTTCTACATCGATGCTCTAGTTAACAATATCTCATATCCACATGTTCCCCATGATGAAATTTTGAGAAGCGAATTGGAAAACAAACCAGCAGAAGAACTTTTCAGTATACTTTTTTCTCTAGATCTAAAGTACGCTTCAAGTTTAAATAATTCAGAAAAAAACAATGGACATCGTCTAGTTCGTTCAATAGAGATAGCAAAAGCTTTAGGTAAAGTTCCAAAGATAGAGAAAGTCGATTCGCCTTACGATGTGACTTGGATTAACTTAAACTTACCCACAGAACAGTTACGAGAGAGAATTAACAAACGCCTAATCAAAAGAATTGAAAATGGAATGATTGAGGAGGTAGAAAATCTACATAAAAATGGCCTGTCTTGGCAAAGGGTGGACGAGCTTGGTCTTGAGTATCGCTACATTGCCCAATATCTGCAGAATTTGATATCAAAAGATGAAATGATAGCAAAGTTACAGTTCGAGATATGGCACTATGCTAGACGCCAAATTCTTTGGTTTAAAAGGTATAAGAGTAACTAAAACTTGAATGTGCGGGCGATCGAGGAATCGAACCTCGGACAGCGGATTTGGAGGCCGCAGTTATGCCACTTAACTAATCGCCCAATATGAATATTATAAGAACTACAATACTATAGCATAATAAAAGGCCCTTGTAAGGGTCTTTTATTTTTATTATTTCTTTGCTTCCTTGAAAGTAACGTGCTTTCTTAGTACCTTACTAAACTTCTTAAGCTCGATCTTTCTCTCAACTTTCTTCTTGTTCTTGCGAGTCATATAAATCTCGCCTGTTTCCTTGTTCTTTAATTGTATAAGTTTATCCTGTGACATAGTGGAACTACTATAACCTAAATGTTAAAAAAGTGCAATCGGTGATATTTGTATATAGATATTAAAAATTTGGCAGAATAAAAGCGCCGAATCCGAAGACCGGCGCCTTTTCCGTTTTTAGGATGTTACCACCCTGGGACTTTTCAGCCCTTACCCCCATCGTCTTCCGACGTGGGAATGTAGATGTTTTGTGGCTGACCAAAGTCAGTCCACGTGAAGATGAACCGATACTTCCCATCTTCGGGGAGTCGAATGGTAGTTGCGGAGTTGGGATTGAGGGTAATATACCCACCTTGGCCACCAACCTTCTCGTAGTAGAGCCCACTAGGCCGTTCTACGAAAGTGCCTCCGTTCCTGTTCAGTAGACCCTGAACATCGACGACCACACTCTGTTCCTTGCGGAACTCAAGGTAGACTGTCGGAAGACGGTAGACCTCGACGAAGTCGATGTGAATCGTCTCGTCACGAGTCTCCCTGTAGACATGGTGCCCCTCGATCTGATAGTCAGCACCGTGGTCGATTGCGAAGGCAGGGTTCGCTGCCTTCGGATCCTTGAGTCTGTACGTCAGAACGTTGCCGTCCATCATACGAACCACAAGGATGCCGTTCGGGGCGCCCGCTAGGTACGGTGGGAACATCACTTTGCCATTTTCCACATCCATCCAAATGGTATGCTTCGTACGGCCCTCATCGTCAAAAACGAGGATCTTGGCAAATGAAACATTTTCGCCAAGCGGGATGTTCTGCATCCAGAGGACATAGGACGGTCCACCGCCCTTTCCACTGGCCTCACCGATACCGTAGTTAGCTGACCCGTAGAAGAGTGAGTTACCCCTCTCGTCGTACAGATGAATGTGACTTGTGATCACATCATTTGTGTTATGGAGGGTGTACATGATCTCCGCACCCAACAGTTTGTTGAGTACATCTTCGGCACCGACTCCCTCAACAGCGGCATACAAAGGGCTTCCGCCCACGGTCGCTATCGAGGGCGACTGAACCCACCGGTACCCTCTGGTAACCTTTCCCAACGCATAGTTGCGAAGGGAGTCTTCACTACCGATCGGGAGCGACTGCGCACTCGCGCAGAAGCTAAGAGCCATCGCAAACGCGAAGGCCAGGACGAACTTGATAGTTTTCATTTTACTAATCCTTCTGAACTGACGTTTTGATTTTCTGCTGTGTTTACTGGATGTACGGATTCCTCGGCGCGACGGGCGCCTTGGAAGTCAGGGACTGGTACCTCACGGTACCGCCCCTATCGTGGACCACGATGGGTCCACGATTGTTTGTCTCGGAAACGGTGACACTAGCCACCGGTACCTCAACAGACTCCACCACCCCCGCACTCGCGGGAGAGGTGTTCTTCTTGTTCATCATCCACCCACGAAGGGCGAGTGCGACCAAGAGGAAACATACGATTCCGGACATGATCCGGTAAAAGTTCTTCGTCATAGTCGGAAATTCCTAGTATAAACATAGACAATCGGGACACTCGCACCAACTGTCGTTTGTCAAAGTACTAGTGCAAACCAGACTATATACTAGCATAAAAACACCCCACTTGTCAAGGGGTGTTTTAAACTGACTTTTATTAGCTTTTACTATACTCTCTTGATAACCAAACTCTTATGCAGGCTACTTAAACACGTTAACTGTATATGTTCCTGCTGGAATCGTACACTGTGTACCTTCATACGAATTCCAGAAATGGACTTTAACGGTGTTAGCGGCAGAAACTGTAGCTGTTGTTGCGCCACAAACATTTGTAGTTGATGTATCGTTATATGCTGCTGGAAGCGCGACTACTGCGAGATCACCAACAGCTGCACCAGTTACAGTAACTGTATATGGTGTAGTGTGTGTTCCAGATGTACCAACAGTTGTTGGAGTAGCTATGGTTAATGTGCCCTTGAGTGTGTTTGTATTTGAGGTTGCTGGTAATGTACCACAACCAGACTTTGTACCAGTTATATATACGAATCCATTCTCACTAGCTTGTCCAACTATTGCATAGAGATATTTTGATTCAGTTATTGTAACAGTTGTATTTGTGGGTATAGACCAGTTTGTTGGAGTGTTCTGACCGTATCTTTTTACAGCATACACTATTGAGTTACCAGCTGATGAATAGTACACCTCATCAGGTTTTGATGTATCTGTTAGTCCATAGTATGTCCTAATCTCTGATGGTAGATTTGTCAAAGTGGTTGGGTTCGCTATATCACCACTTGGGTAGAGCGTAGAGGAATAAAAATATGAACTAATACCTCCTCCTCCCTGATTTTGACTCTGTCCTGAACCGGTAAAAGTATAAGTACCAGGCTCAAGTATGTTTACCAACTTTATTGATGTTCTGTTATTTCCAGTATTTGCTGTCAACAAACCAAGATTACTAGTAATATTTACAGAACAGTTTTGTGTAATTGAACCAAGATTTTTCCAAGTTGCATTACCAATTGCGTCTGATACTAGTACGCGTCCATCAGCCTGCGAACCATCTCTTAGAATTAGACCACCATTTATCTGAGCACCGTCAGTATTGATAATTCCATCAACAACAAGTGTAGCTAGATTCAAATTTAGAATGTTCAGAGCATCAGTTACTCCTGAAGGTGTTGAACTTAGACCAAGACCAGCTTGTTTAGCTTGATTTACATTACCTACATTCACTGGTGCGTCGGTGTTACAATTTGGAGGAGCACATGTAGGACCTGTAAACACTCCAGCTGCTGCTGCATAACTAATTCCAGAGGCCAGTATTAAACCTAGTATTATTGCTTTAAGATTTTCTTGTAAATATTTCATGTTATTTATTAATTCTTTTATTCTTTTCTAGTAAAACTTTTAAACCCGCTAACTCTTCTTCCTTTGTTACATTATTATTTATCTGTTCATTTAGTCTCTTTAGTCCTTCAACCTGAATAGTATTTTCGTCAGGTGGAGATGAGTATTCTACAATACTGACTTTATTAATCTGGTACATAACCAAAGCTCCAGCGACGAGAACAAAAATTAGTGTGAATAATAAAATATAAAGTACTCTATGCGGATGCTTTGGCAAAATCTGTGGCAATGGTTGATTTTGAACTTTTTTATTGTCTATTGGCATTTGTTAATAATTATACATCAGTAACCACAAGCTACGTATGTTTTTAAATGTGGATAACCGAAGAACCACACCCGGATAGTGATAACAAAAAGACCCTCGCGGGGTCATTTTATTTTTCTACTTATCTACTAATACGTATCTCTAGTGCCGGTATCGTTACCTGAATACGGAATATTTTCTTGTGCACCAGTTAAAAATGACTTGCCTCTTACAACTCCACTCATTGTAAAACAAGTCACAGTATCAATATCTACAGAGTCATTCCAACCTGATGAGTTCCATCTCCACTTATTCTGCGCAGTATCCCAATACAACCAATGATTATTATTTTCACTACCGGTGTTAGTTTGAGTGAATGAAATTACTCCACCATCTGTAAAGAACTGACATAGTTTACTTGCTGTTGCTTGTGTATTTCCCCAATTACGTTCATCAGCATTACCTGTACCAGTTGGCATAATAGTTGCCGGACCATTAGGTTGAGTGAGGAACCAATTACGGAATTCAGCATTACTCATCATGTTCCAATAGCGAGAATTGAACTGGAATACTCCAGGTACTACATTTGGTGAAGAGGAAGTAGGATTCTCCCATGTTGCATTTCCCGCTGCATCAGATTTCAAAACTTTACCAGCTGCAGGATTTCCTCCAGCAATTTTTATTGTTCCAGTCAACTCAACGTTTCCTTTGTTAAGGGTAAGAACATTCTTGGCCAACATACTATCCCAAAAAGCAAGATATCCCTTACTCCAACTGTATATTTTCATTGTATTTGTTGATAGTAATGAATTTTCATCTCTTGGATAAAAATCAATACCTCCATTATTACTACCAGTCGAAAGAATACTTAGGTTATATGAACCGACATCTTTAAATAGCGAAACTCCATTAGGAACAGAGAATGCTGGAGCGGCAGAAGAGTTCACTCCTAGTGACCCCATCTTTGTTTGAGGTGAAGTTCCTACGTTTATTGGAGCGTCAGCATTACAGTTTGGAGGCGGACATGTTGGCCCTGTAAATACCCCAGCTTCAGCAACATAACTTATACCTAAAGCTATAATTACAGCCATTATCACCGACTTTATATTTTGTTGCGTATAGTTCATATTATTTATTTAATATTTGTGCTTGTAATTCTAGATCGCTACTTGATAGTACATTACCTGATACATTCATCTTACTCATTTTTGCCGCCATCATCTCTATTTCATCCTGAGTAGGAGGATCCTCAGACGGGGCACTACTTATTTTTTTAGCTATTAATCTCAATTCTTCATCTGTTGAAGGATAACTAGCTGGTGTCACAATCACCTCTTTGTAGTTAGTATTTGTATTCATCTTATGTGTCCAAACAGATCCTAGAACAATAGTGACAGCGAGAATTGATAACAAGATATGTAACCTCAAATGTGGGTATACGGTTTCTGTATTAGAAAAAGAATCAGTTGGTTTTTTTACTAAAGACATTTGTACTAATTATAGCACTGTTAGCATGGTAATAATACAAAATCCCTGTGGATAACCCGCGTAGCGGAGCCATACCCTTTATGGGTGCAACAAAAAAGACTCGTTTGTGAGTCTTTTTTGTTTAAATTATTTCTGTGCGCCGAACTGGACTCGAACCAGTGATGCCCAAAGGGCCGGAGATTTACAGTCTCCTGGAATAGCCGCTATCCGACCGGCGCATATTCCCTATTTATCAAAATTAATTGATACAATAGAGTCTACCAGATTTACTTCTGTATTTCCACTCCTGTAGTAATTATTGGAGTTTCTATCTTCTTTTTCTTCTTTACGTCGAAAACAAAATCGTTGTTCTTTATATCCACGTTTATAGTTCCTCCTTTTACCACTCCTTGAGAAATCATTAGATTTGCAACAGGAGTTAGTATCTTGTTTTGGATCAAACGCTTGAGTGGTCGCGCTCCGTACTGTGGGTTATAGCCTTCCTTTGATAGGTATGAAAGAACTGCTGGAGTAACTACGAGGTTTACATCTTTCTCCTTCAATCGAGCGATAACAATATCAACCTGGATCTTCACAATCTTCTCGATTGATTCCTTACTTAGAATGTCGAATAGGATTATGTCATCAACACGGTTTAGGAATTCTGGGCGGAAATATTCCTTTAGTGTAGACATAACCTTGTCCTTCACTTGATCGTAGTTAGCTTTCTCACTAACCTCACTTTGCATTGTGAAGCCAATCTTTTCCATTTTCTCAATATACTGAGCTCCAATATTTGAGGTCATTATAATAACAGTGTTCTTGAAGTTCACCGTTCTTCCCTTTGAATCAGTCAAACGGCCATTATCAAGTACTTGAAGTAGTATATTAAAAACTTCTGGGTGAGCTTTTTCAATCTCATCAAAAAGAATTACAGAATATGGACGGCGACGAACAAGTTCGGTCAAACCTCCACCCTCATCATGACCGACGTATCCTGGAGGTGAGCCTATAAGCTTTGAAACTGAGTGCTTCTCCATGAACTCTGACATATCAACTCGGATCAGAGCTTTGTCATCGTTGAAAAGGAATTCAGCTAGAGATTTTGTAAGCTCAGTTTTACCAACTCCTGTAGGTCCTAGGAAAATAAATGAACCGATAGGACGATTTGGATCTGCAATTCCTGCACGTGAACGCTTTATAGTATCTGAAATCTTCTTCACCGCTTCATCTTGGCCAACAAGTCTAGACTTTAGCTTGTCCTCCATTTGCGCTAGTTTCTCCGCTTCCTCCTGCATCATTCTTGTAACAGGGATATTTGTCCAACGAGCTACAACCTCAGCGATATCTTGCTCAGTAATCTCTTCCTTTAGGATTCTTCTTGAAGACTGTAATTTCTTTAGTCTCTTACCCTTTGTTTCTAGATCTTTCTCAAGTCCTGGAATTGTACCGTAGCGAATCTCCGCAGCTTTTGAAAGATCTGCACGAGCTTCAGCCGCCTCTGCCTCGATACGTAGAGTCTCTAATTCTTTCTTGATAGCCTTTATGTCCGTAATAGTATCCTTTTCGTTTTTCCACTTTAATTCAAGTTCAGAAGTACTTTCCTTTAGATCAGCGATATCCTGCTCTATCTTTAGCATACGAGCTTTGGCGTCCTTGTTTGTTTCTTTCTTCAAGGCTTCACGTTCAATCTCTAGGCGCATTATCTTGCGACGAGTTTCTTCTAGTTGAGGTGGCATATTCTCTAGTGAGATTTTCAATGCTGAAGCAGCTTCGTCTATCAAATCCACCGTCTTGTCTGGAAGGAATCGATCTGAAATATATCTTGAAGACAGACGAACTGCGGCAACGATGGCATCATCAGTAATACGAACTCCGTGGAACAACTCGTACTTTTCCTTCAGTCCACGCAAGATTGCAATGGCATCTTCTTCAGATGGCTCATTTACCATAACTGGCTGGAAGCGACGTGTGAGAGCTGGATCCTTCTCAATATGCTTTTGATATTCACGAAGAGTTGTAGCACCGATAGCGCGAAGTTCTCCACGAGAAAGTGCTGGCTTCAACATATTTGATGCATCCATTGATCCTTCTGATGCTCCTGCGCCTACTATTGTATGGATCTCGTCGATGAAAAGAATAATTTTACCTTCTGCTCTTTCAACTTCCTTTAAAATATTCTTCAAACGCTCTTCGAATTCTCCACGATACTTTGTTCCCGCTATTAGTGAGCCTAGATCAAGAGAAACCAACTCCTTGTCTTTCAAAGATTCTGGAATATCACCTTGGGCCATACGAATTGCTAGACCTTCGACAATAGCTGTCTTTCCGACTCCGGCTTCACCTATTAGTATTGGGTTATTCTTTGTGCGTCTTGAAAGGATTTGGATAACACGAAGAATCTCAGTATCGCGACCGATTACTGGATCGAGTTTGTTCTCGCGTGCAAGTTTTGTAAGACTGCGGGTATATTTTGCTAGTGTACGGAATTGCTTTGGCTTTGATTCACCAACAAAATCTGAAGACTTTAATTCTTCAATCACCTGCAAAACCCCAGCACGTTCAATCTTGAATCTATGTAGAATATCTTTTGCTGGTCCTGGTACATCAAAAAGTGCAACAAAAAGATGTTCAGTAGAGGTGAACTCTTCCTTCATTGTCTTTGCAACCTTACCCGCACTTTCAAGAACTGATGCAAGTTCAGGAGTTATATATATCTGATATGATGGTGACAAAGTTTTGCCAGCCTCAGGAGCCTCTATTTGCTCTAAGATAAGGTCGGTCAAAAGCATGGTGTCGACTTCCATTTTTTCCAAAATAGAAGTAACCATACTCTCTTCTTGGAGTATCAATGCGCACATCAAATGGATCGGATTCACATGGTTCATACCACGTTCAATAGCCAATTCATGTGAACGGCGAAGTGCTTCTTTAGCTTTAGTTGTAAAACTTGTTAATGGTGGCATATGTAAAGGATAATACCAAAAAAATGAGGTGGGGTCAAAGTAAAACTGCAAACTACTCACTACTTATTTCTATTATTTAGAATAACACTTATTACCTTTAGAACTTTCTTCAAATCCCCCTTACTCGTCTCCCTTCCAAAAGAAAATCTTACTGAGTTATGTGAATTGCCACCTATTGCTTTTAGCACGTACGATTCATCTTCATCTTTTAGACAAGCGCTCTTGGTCGAACATTCTATTCCTTTTGCATCTAGTTGGAGTATGAAAAATTCACTATCAATATTTGGAATACTTACATTTAGTATATTTGGCACCGAATTTTCTAGATTTCCATTAACCTTTATCTCATGATTGATTGCTTTTAATTCTTTTATGAAAAAATCTCTTAGCTCGGCTATACGAGCTGTTTCTTTTTCTCTTTTCTTTTCTATTAATTCGATAGCATAAGCCAATCCCATGATCCCAGGCACATTCTCTGTTCCGGCACGCTCTATCTTTAGACTTCCACGCTTTACATATAGCATTCCAACTCCTCGTGGGCCGTACATTTTGTGACCATCAAGGGACATTAGGTCTACCCCGAGCTTCTCAACATAAAGATCTAAATGCGCTGGTGCTTGGCAAGCATCTGTGTGAACTAGAATATTTGTACCGAACTTTTTGTTGGCATCGCGAACTATTTTAACAATATCGTGAATTGGTTGAATAGATCCTATCTCATTATTCACCATCATTATAGAAACGATCGCCGTGTCGGAGCTGATATTTTCCTTTAGGAATTCCAAATCAACGATTCCATCTGCATTCACAGGGACCTTTATAACACTCTCACTGATAGCTTCATCACGAATAATTGATGAATGCTCTATTGCGCTGATTATTATTTTCTTATCCAAAAATTTCCTTAATACCAAACTGTTGGACTCAGTTCCACCTGATGTGAAGAGTATTTCATCGGGATGTGCATGTAGTACCTTTGCAATGCGAATTTTGGCATCTTCTACGGCTTTTTTTGCCTTGATTCCTGAAGCATAAAGTGAAGAAGGGTTGCTAAATTCCCCACTTGAATATTTTTTCATTTCTTTCATTACGCCCTTATCTATAGGCGTTAATGAAGCATAGTCCAAATATATTCGTGACATAAATATATACTAGCACAAAGGTATATAAATAGTATATAATTTGTTTATGATTTTACCCGCATGGATTACAACCCTGATTTTCCTTTTACTTTTGATTGCAATTGTATTGCTTGTTGGTCTTGTATATTTTCTGAATAAAAAGTTGGATCGATTCCTCATCGGCTCATCTTCTGGGAATTTGGATGAGTCAATAAAGGCTATCAATGACTCACTATCTGAAAACAAAAAGTTTCAGGATGATATGCAGGAATATTTACTTACTGTTGAAAAGCGTCTAAAGAAAAGCGTGCAAGCGGTGAACACGGTTCGTTTTAATCCATTCAAAGGTACAGGATCTGGTAGCAATCAGAGTTTCTCTACAACTTTTTTAAATGAGGAGAGAAATGGTGTAGTTATATCAAGTCTATATTCACGAGAACACATAAGTGTATATTCAAAACCAGTTTCTTCTGGTAAGTCTGAATATGAATTGTCTGATGAAGAAAAGGAGTCTCTGGATAATGCGATGGAAATGTTGAAGAAGTAGGTCGATCATTCGATATTGTGACATTGACATTTAGTGCATTATGTGTAATTATATTGACGTATAGCACGCGATCTGAGGATAGATCGCACAACAGGTAAAATTCTACAAAAGGATAGAGATGGCAAGAAATGCAGTGAAGAAGCGGGTGGAGTGGTGGATCATCATCATACCGACCGCTGGTGGAGCCAATGTTCACGTTGGTCCACTCAAACATGAGAACGTCAGTCCCTGGCTAGAGGAGAATGGCTTCTCTAAGAAAAAAGGATACTGGTGTATGAGAAACCCGGAACGACTGGTCCTCGATTACCACGGACGTCAGTCATTGATCGTCTTCGAGGAACCGGTAGAGTTGAGTCGGTTGTACGTTGCCAAACTCACTGAATCCTGCCCCACCCATACAAGGCGTGGTAGGAAAATCAGTAAATGGTGACACCTACAGTCAGAAGGGCCGGAGACGATCCGGCCCTTTTTAGTACTTGAATATTGTAATTCTCCTAGTCAATTCACATTTTTTCTGATATAGTAAAAATCTAATTTACTCAAATGGCAAAAAAGGCAATAGCAAAAACACCAGCTAATTCTGGTCAGAATGGAATTGTTCGCCCACCTGTGGTTGTTATCATGGGTCACATTGACCATGGTAAGTCTACCCTTCTCGACTATATTCGTAAGGCAAACATTGTAAGTGGTGAAGCTGGAGGTATTACTCAGCACCTTGGAGCATACGAAGTGAATCACACAAAAGGAAGGATTACTTTCCTTGATACTCCTGGTCACGAAGCTTTTACAAGTATTCGTCAAAGAGGTGCTCGCGTTGCCGATATCGCTATTCTCGTAGTTTCAGCTGAAGACGGAGTAAAGCCACAGACTCTTGAAGCACTGAAGTGTATACAGGCCGAGAAGATCCCATTTATCGTAGCAATCAACAAGATCGACAAGCCAGGTGCAAATATTGAACTAACAAAACAAGCTCTAGCAGAGAACGAGGTGTACGTTGAGGGTTACGGAGGTGACGTACCAGTAGTTCCAATCTCAGCACTTAAGGGAGATGGAATCCCTGAACTTTTGGATATGATTATTCTTGTTGCAGACCTAGCAGGACTAGTAGCAGATCAGAACGTACCAGCTGAAGGAGCAGTTATCGAGTCATTCCGTGATAGCAAAAAAGGAATCTCAGCTACACTTTTGATTAAGAACGGTACATTGGAGCAAGGAGACTATGTAGTTGCAGAGGATGCAATGTCACCTGTTAGAATTTTCGAGGACTATGCTGGAAAAGCTATTCGTAGTGCGAGTTTCTCAAGTCCAGTAAAGGTAATTGGTTTTAACAAGATACCAGTAGTTGGTGCACAGTTTGTTACAGTAAAAGATAAAAAGGTAGCAGAAAAAATGGTGGCTGAGAACATCGAACGTTCAAAGTTGCCTGCTGCACCAGTGGTTCGTCGTATGGAATCCGACACTACAGTTGTAATTCCTTTGATTATCAAGGCTGACGTAATCGGAAGTCTAGATGGAATTAAACACGAACTAGCAAAGATCAAGCACGACAAAGTAAAGCTAAAGATTGTTTCAGAAAGTATTGGTGATATAAATGAGAATGATATAAAAACTACTCAAGGTGATCCAAATATAATAATCGTTGGTTTCAACACAAAGCCAGACGCAAAAACTCAGGCATTGATAGAGCGTTCAGTCGTGAATGTTCAAACTTTTGATATCATCTATAACCTAATAGCATATGTTAAAGATATAGTAACTTCAAAAATACCAAAGGAATACATTGATGAGGTATCTGGTATTGCAAAGGTTCTAGCTATTTTTAGTAAAAACAAAGACAAGCAAATTCTAGGAGGCAAGGTTCAGCAAGGAGTCATCAAGGTTGGATCAGAAATAAAAATACTAAGACGTGATGCAGAAATCGGTCGTGGAAAAATAAAGGAGCTTCAGCAAACAAAGAAAAGGACTGACGAAGTTAACGAAGGATTTGAATTCGGATGTATGATAGAATCAAAAACCGAGATTGCTGTAGGAGACAAGATCCAAGGCTTCATTACTATCGAAAAGGTTTAGTATTCTTCTCAATAACAAATACTAGGATAATATTTTTATACTTAAACCACTATATCTGAGTTTATGATGCCCTTTTTAGCATGTATAACCCCAGATGAATACACTTCAGTATATGACTCGTCATTATTTTTTCTTTCAATAGTCATTTCATAGTCTCCCGGAGATACGAGTGCTGAATACCTTCCATACTGATCAATTACTTTTTTTAGTAGAACATCACGTGTGCCAGCAAAATACACTTTTACAACACCGTATGACATTGGCTTGCCATCTGTATCGGTAACTCTACCGAACGTCTTTGGTTTAACTCCAAAAATTCTAAGCAGAGATATTGATATGTATAGAGCGATCGTAAAATAGTTATATGGACTTGGGAAATACAGTATAGATAAAATAGTTATGAGGAATCCACCTACGAATGATGCGATGAAGAATCTCTGTATCCACAAATCCCATCTTGAGAAAAATAGAGTAAGTTTTTCTTTTCCCTTTTCGAACTCATTCCAATCAAAGCCTTGCTGATCCAGAGGAATATTCTTTGATATTGCATCTTCAGAAGATACAACCGTTATCAATTCTCCAAAATACAAATTGTCATAAAGTTCATCTGACAATTTGCCCGCAAGCTTCATTGATGGGAATGTGAAATTCGTTTTTTGAGCTTCAATTCTATATGTTCCAGGTGGTACCAAGAAACCATATCGACCATCCTGATCTGTTATTGAGCTTGAAATCTCAGCACCACTAAGATCGTAGATAGTTACTATAGCAGGATCGATAGGTTGCTTTGTAACACTATCATAAACTATTCCCCATGGCTTATACCTTCGTCTTAGACCCAATACACTAGATAGAAGTCCGGAGAATCTGAGAGTCATAGATCCTAGATCAGAACCAGTGAATACACCGACAACATTACCAACAACGAGTAGCGCAACTCCAGACGCAGCACCTATAGCTTTTAGAGTATTTGGAATAGTTGTATTGGTAAATCTCTCAACAGTCTCTTCATTAACAAAAGCTCGGATAGACGAACCACCGGAAGAACCCGCAGACGGACCAGCTGATGTGTCGGTTTGGTCACCCTGAACACTATCATCTGAATTACGATTCTCATTTACCACTTCATCTGTTTGTGGGAGTACTCGATCGTCGCTTACATCCACTGACTTCACGATCTCTACGTCTGTACTTACATCTTCTCGATTTGTATTCTGAACCACCTCTCTACTTGTTAAGTTATTTCTATTTAAAACAGAAACACTGAATCCTGAACCGCCACTAGTATTGGAACCGCTCGATACCACCTGTTGGTTGTTATTATTACTATCACCCCCGCCTGATTCTACAGGCGTACCTGGACCAACGACTATTGAATAAGATGAAGTATCACTAAATGAAGGTAGTGACCCGACAACATCATTCACGGTTAGATAAAAATTGTATGTTCCAGCAGTAGTAGGTGTTCCAGATATGATGCCGGTGGAAGCATTCAAATTAAGACCGGCAGGTAGTGAGCCGGAGCTTACCGACCAAGACTTCACTCCCTGTGAGTTCAAGACTGCTACTGAGTCCGAGTATGATTCACCTACCGTACCTGCAGAAAAGGTATCTGAACTTAGTTTTACAAAGTCATATATCAACACACGATTGTCAGCAACATCACTCAGATACATTCTTCTCTCACTATGGTCGTACTCTGCCTTCATGGGTGTTATGCCTGCGTATGTACCCTGACTGACTATAGAATGACTTGAGACAAAACCTGGTTGACCTAGAACGTAAGTTGCATTCATACCGTCAGTGACACCGCTTGCAAGATCATATATCAAAACTCTTCTATTCAATTGATCAGTTACGAATAGCCACTTCGTGCTTTCATCATACGCTACAGAACCAGGTTGGTTTAGACCATTTACTGTCGTCGCTGGATCCAACGTAGTAAAATCTGACTGTCCAATCACTTTACTAGCGGACATACCATTTGTAATTCCAGCAGATATGTCAAATACCATTACGCGATGCTGATATTGATCTACTAGAAATAATAAATCTCTTGTACTATCAATAGCCATAGCTGGATTTACACCAAATTTATCAGCACCAGCTCCACCAACAGCACTTACGAAATCAGTCTGACCCAATACATAAGCCGCATCCATACCATTTGTGATTCCTGCAGATAGATCGAACACCATCAATCTATAGTTGTTGTAGTCATTAACAAATAGTCTATCTGTATCAGAATCGAAATACACATTTACTGGGAAAGAAAAGCCGCTTTGAGTAGTGTTAACGCCTACTGATGTAAAATCTGGCTGACCTATAACAAAACTAGCGTCCATACCATTTGTGATTCCTGACGATAGATCGTATACGAGCACACGATTATTAGAACCATCCACAACAAATAATCTATTATTATCTTCATCATAATCAAGTCCGAATGGCTCATATAGACCACTAGCAGTGGCACCCGCACCGCCGAGTGTAGCATTGGATACTAGATCGATCTGTCCCAACACATTCACCGCTGCCATATTGTCTGATATTCCAGCGGAAATATCATATATCATTATTCTATGATCACCCGTTGAGACGAACAGTCTGTTATGTATTTTATCCAGTGCAGTACCTCGTGGTGAATACAGACTGCGTGAAGTAAGACTCTGAGATGATGTAGAGAAATTAGACTGACCTAGTACGTGTGATGCATTGTATACTTTATTTATAGTTGTTGCTGTTGTATTAGCACCATAACTTACACCTGCGGAATTTATCGCATAAGCACGGATGTTGTATGTTGCTCCAGCGACCAGGCCAGTCAGACTTCTTTGAAATGATCCTGTATAAATATTTCCAGACTCTGTAGTTGTAGCGCCGTAGTCAGTAGTAGTACCATATTGGAATCCCCACTGAGTAGAGTATGAACCTCCCGATACATCTATACTACCATCTGCATTTATACCCTCTACTACACCGACAGCACTTGTTGTAACAACGGTTGGTAACTCACAAGTGCCAGTTGTAAATGTTGCATCAGAACCTCTGCCGGAATCATACCCATGAGCAACATACGCTCGGTAATGATATGTAGTCTCACACAACAATCCTGTCACAGATAAACTGTATGGTCCTACATTATAACTACCAGACTCAGTTGTTGTAGCGCCGTAGTTAGTTGTTGTTCCATACTCAAAACCACGAGTTGAGAGTAGGGTAACTTGTACATTATCAATTGTTCCATTTAAATTAGCTGACTCAGCAGTAACAGTATCGGCTGGATCTGTAGTGACCTGTGGATCACCTACAGCAACAAATGCTTGTACTCTATTGTAAAAACTGTCAGGAACAAATATATTACCAGTTGTTGTGGACACGGTTAGACCCCATATTTGTGAGAATTGACCATTACCACCACCTAGTGTTCCAAAATATGTTACAAAATTTCCGTATACATCGTACTTTTCAACTCTATTGTTACCAAAATTAGTTGCATATATATTACCAGACTGATCCAAATATACATCCTGTGGTCCAGCTAACTGACCCGGACCACTTCCAGCAGAACCTATTGTTGATATGTACGCACCGCTTGAGTCCCATTTCTGTATTCTATTATTACCTTCTTCGGAAATGAACATATTACCTGAAGAGTCAATGGCGATTCCAGTTGGTACATTCAACTGGCCATTACCAGTACCATATGTACCGTATGTAGCCAAATGAACTCCACTAGAATCGAACTTCTGTATTCTATGATTTCCAGTGTCTGCTACATATACGTTATCCGAACTATCCAAAGCGATTCCCTGACCATGGTCAAACTGCCCTGTAGCAGTTCCAGAGCTTCCCCACATTGTCACATGCACGCCCGTTGATGTGAATACATGAACTCGATCATTAATAAACTCAAGAACAAATACATTACCTGTAGTAGAGGATACAGCGATTCCGTGCGGATTCCTCATATTGGTAGTCCCGAAGCCCGAAGTACCCCATCTAGTAACAGCAGCACCAGCTTGAGTAAAGACTTGTATTCTGTGATTTAAATGATCCGCAATATATATATTTCCATTTGGACCTATAGCTGCTTTTCTTGGACTATTAAATTGTGTCGCACCAGATCCGGTCGTTCCCCACTTGTATGAATACACATAACTTTGAGCAAATACGTATTTTATAGAAAAAAATACTACAAATATAACAAATGAGGTTAAAAGCACATTTAAAAAGGGTTGTAAACGCTTTCTGTTCATACAATAATCTGTTACATAATAACACGATGAGCACTCGCATATAAACACATTTTGTGTATAATGTAGCAACATGTCAAATGATCGCGATCAAAAGCTAAAAGACGTAATACGTGAGGCAGCTGCCCAGTTTCTTCAGCGTGAAGGTAACTATACTTCAATATTAACTGTAACTGACGTGTCCCTATCAGACCGAGGTAGTAATGCCACAATCTTCTTTACCGTACTACCAGAGAACAAGGAGAAGGGTGCCCTTGATTTTGCAAAGCGTAAAAGAGCTGAGTTTAGAGACTTTTTCAAAGCCAAAGCACGTATGCGCGCTTTACCATTCTTTGATTTTGAAATAGACAAGGGAGAAAAGAACAGACAAAAAATAGACGAGATAGCTCGTAATGTTGTACAATAGGCACGTTGAGTTTTATGGCGTAGTGGCGAAGTTGGTTAACGCTGCAGTTTGCAAAACTGCCATGCACCGGTTCGATCCCGGTCTACGCCTCAATTAGAATCTAGGTTTATCGGTACCACCACCTTTCTTTTGCATCTCCGATAATTCCCTTTGCATTTGGGCTAGATTTCTTTCCAAATCCAAACGTTTTTTTGCTATAGTGTCTTTCTTTATATGTAGTTCCTTTATTTCCCTATCGATCTTATCAACCTCAGCCTTGGCCTTGTCGAATACTTGTTGAGCGCGCTTTAGATCCACATCCTTTCGGCTTATCTCATGGGTGATATCTTGTATCTCCCTTGCATCTATTTCTAGTTCATGACGAACCTTTGCTAAATCGAATGATGAATTTGTTTGTACCATAACAACATGATAACATAGCATAAGTTGAACATAAACATGCCCGGGTGGTGGAACTGGTATACACGCACGACTTAAAATCGTGTCTCTTTACGGGATGCGGGTTCGATTCCCGCCCCGGGCACAATCTAGTTTGCTAATTCTTCATATTTCTGTTATATTTTTCTTTGTACTGAATGCGTCCATAGCTGTTTTGGTAGGTATACAGATCAGTACCAATAAGCTATAGTTTGAAAGTTAAACAATATATGCGTCCATAGCTCAGCTGGTAGAGCAGATCCCTCTTAAGGATAAGGTCGTAGGTTCGATCCCTACTGGACGCACAAGCTAGTGAAGATATGGTGGTATACCCTTTCTTCACTGCGAGTCGTTTGATACATAGTATTGAATGCAAACGTTTTAGGTTATAATACACATATGCCGAGGTGGCGAAATTGGCAGACGCACTTGCCTTAGGAGCAAGCGGGGTAACCCATGGAGGTTCAAGTCCTCTCCTCGGCACACTGGATTGAGTAAAGATACATACTATAGAAAATGGCCCATTTTATGGGTCTTTTTCTTGCCTATTTATAATAATTAAACTAACTTGACCATATCTATATATTGTGATTAAATACATGCAGAACCCAATACAATCACGTCTTGGGTACAAAAGGAGGATAGATGCCTGTAATTTCGATACATGACAATATCTACTTGCCGGGAGAGGAGTCCAACACCTCATTTGAAGGTTTAGAAATAACTGAGGTGGTAAGGGGGCAGACCAATCCAGAGATAATCGTGATGCATGTTCCACACCACATGATCTCTCAAGTAAAAGAAGAAGCCTTCCTCGACTTCAAGACAACTGGTAGGAGGATAACAGTTACAACTGGTGGTCACACCGATAGAATCAGGATTATCGGGTCGATAGTACACTGGGTAGATTACTCCAAGTGGAAGTTGTACCTTAAAGCACTTCATGAAGGTGACCCGAGACGATAGAAAGATTACTGCGCGCACTTACAATGCCGCAGTTTTTGTTTATTCTAAATAAAAAAAGTGGCTCCCGAAAAGGAGCTCACCTTGAAGTGTCGTTGAGGGTGGCATGATCAAGCAGCCAACCCACGTTCTACCGACTCGGACGTATCCCAGTCGCCTCGACAAACCTCAAAGATTGCAACCAGATCGCCGTGTAAGCTATCCAGGTGTTCTCTGTCGAGATGTCTTGTCTCGGGTTTCCACGAAGTTGGATCAGGAGGATGGCTATTACTCATTGCCCTCCAATACAGGAGCTCAGCCAAACTTCCGATACCAGTTTCTGATGTTTTCATAACTTATCGAAGGTTGATGTGCTGCTACCACACACATAATACTACCCTTCCACAATTTAGTGAACAGTAAATATGTGGAATACTACTTGATCCTATATTTTGAAGTTTTCTTAGCTATTTGTCTTGGTTGTGCAACCCACTGTTTGCCCTGCTTTGTACCTAGATTCTTTGCGCGATCGGTTGCTATCTTTTCACCAACCGTCATGTGCTCTATTGCTTTCTTTGGAAGATACCTACTTTGTCCGGGCTCAGCTACATAGCCCCAATCCTCTTTTGTCCATTTAACTAAACTATTCTCTTTAGACTTTGCACCTATATACCCACCCCCACGCTCCTTATATAGCTTTACAGCATACTGCATTGCCCTTGCTGAGAACTTACCCATTTTCTCCAATGCTTCATTTTTACACTGATTCCACAGAGGTTCGTTATTTCTCTTCGCTACTTTATTATTTACCTTTACCATATTAAATTAAAAAACTTTTAATATTTTCAATCTGCGAACCTATTTGAAGTATCAGAGTTATTACCGTTAGTAACAACATGGCAATAGCAGGTATGGTTTTTATTAGACTATCCCTAATCTTAAAGTGCATTGATATTGCCCCTAGCATCAATACAGAAAGCACACACAATGCTGGTATACCAATATAGAGTGCATATGATGGAACGATAACTACAGTAACGAGAGATATTGCAATAACAATCTTTAAAGTACCGACGAGGTACATAAACCATACAGGTAGACCGTATGCAGCGAATTCTTCTTTCATATTCTGAGCATTCGCTCCGCGGTACTTTGTCTTTTTGTTAAATCTAACTAACCAAACATTAAGAAGACCGAAAGCTATGGTTAGTTGCAGAGTGATTAATATAAGATTTGTTATTTGTGCCATATATCTATTTAATTCTAAAATGTTCAACCGACTTTTTATATTCTCTATCAAAAATCTCATCCAACATTGGACTAATTCCTCTACACTTATCGACAATCTTCTTTGCGCCGATTATATAGTCCTTATTCCCTTCCTCACTCCAACTTGGCTCTGGGTCTGTTGTAAGAAAGCGAATATTAACAATCTGATCTGCTAGTTTGATTTTTCTTACACTTTCATTCTTACTACCTATTCTATCAGCTTGCTTTTGTTTACGTTCTGCATTTTTATAATTCTTAAAATCAATTGGATCTGTTAGACCATCGACGATCTCAGCTACGTCCTTTCCAAATTTATTCTCTATATCATTTAAAGTAATTGGAGTGTCTTCAACCATGTCATGAAGCCAGGCAGCAACAATCTCAGTATCACTTCCTCCACTTGCCCAGACCAAATCAGCGACTTCATTTAGATGCTCAAATTGATGACGCTTGTCACCTGAGATAGTTGTTAGAAATAGGTCCTTATGAATCTCACGTGCGAAACGTCTAGCCGTGATGAAGAGGTTTGGAGTCATGGGTAAAATATAGCATGAAGTGTTGAAATATTGAATCAACACCAATACAAATACTACCTATGCGGACATCCTGCCCAGCAACATGGACGATGCTTTCCTTTTCTTAGATCAATACACAGTCGCTCTATATGTTTGATGCGAGTCTCCCCCCTTTTAACATTAGTTACCCAACAGATCCATTCGTTACGAGCTAGTGGAGTTAGACCTTCCCAGAGTTTTAGAATATCATTGTGCTTTTTAAAAATAGCGTTTAGGTCAGGTGGAGTTTTGTGCATGGGGTTAGAATAATTATTTCGTGAGAGTGTTTTCCCATTCTTTAACTACACTCAAAGATTCTTCTTCAAGCTCGATCAAATGTACAATTTCAAGCGGACGGACAAAGTCATGATTAATTATTTGGAAATTATAGTGACCACCATAGTAATCTTCCGATACTTTATTCCTTGCACAAGCAAATACAATCTTTGATACAGATGACCACATTGAAGCACCGAAACACATCATGCAAGGCTCCATTGAAGCATATAGTATAGCTCCAGAGAGGTCGGCGGTCTTTAGGTTCTTACAAGCATCCCTTATAGAAGCAATTTCACCTTGAGAAGTTGGATCGTTAAGTATATTACCTATACTTATTCCTGATCCAATAATCACTCCATTTTTAACCACCACTGCACCAGCAGGAAAACCTCCACTAGCTACAGATTCATTAGCTTTTTCAATTGCTTTGGTTAAAAATTCTTTGTCTGACATGGTATTTATGTTTATGAAAAAAGTATAGCAGGTTTGGATAAATAAAAAAGGCGAACAAAGTTGCCACTTTATTTTTGTGTGACATAAATGTTTGGATTTAAGAGTATTTAGAACCTAGGATTTATACCGAATTAGTTACTCATGATTTAAAATATATTCTATAAATTGGAAACCGCCCGAGATACCGGGCGGTTTAATTGTTTGTTTTAAAGGTCGCATCTAACCTTTTGCCAGCTTGAGGCTGTAGTCGTTGTAATAACGGTACAGATTATCAATCTGGCTTACGTTGAATCCCTGGAACGGAACGCCATGTTCATCCGGTGTGCGCTGGATGATTTCGATGAACGGGCCGAAGGGCACTTTGCAAGCGACGAACATTTGTCGCAGCGCTGCGCCGTTCGGGTCCTTGTACTCGAGGATCGGTGTCATGAAGATGACGCCTGTTTCTTCGAGCTGACGGCGAACTTCACTGAAGTCTGCCGTCGGGTTCACCGCATAGGCGATGTGCTGAAGGATACCCTTCGCGCGGCGACCTTTTCCGAGATCGCAGAGTTTGTTGACCGGAGAGTTGGGGTCAGAGCTTACGCTCAATCCCACCATCCGCTCACAGGTACGAGTTGCGCCTGGCTTTTCAACCATCGCAATATGTTCAGCCGGAAATTCATCAGTGACAATCGCGGGCATGGCGGTGAGGCCTTGCGCTACACGTCTGGCAATGAAGGTTACCTTGTCCCCGTAGGGAACCACGAATGTGGCATGGTCCTCGCAGTGCATTGTCCAGAGGACCGGAATCCTGGGTAGATGTAATTTTGACATCCGACTCTCCTATCTGTTTGGGTTCAAGGAACTTAAGTACAAGTGTATTTTATAATAGATATAATACTTAGTCAAGTAATGGTTTCAGATCCCAATTAAACCTTTATTCTAATTATCCTAAGGGTAAATTCGAGTAATTTATGATGATTATGATGTTAGATCATCAGAACTTTTACTCTTCTATAGTAGGTTGACAAACAAAGATAATATCCTTTCGTGAACCTACATCCCAGTAGGTCAATGTGCTCATTGAGGAATCGACTCACAACTTCTCGCTACGCTCGAGTCGCGAGCCCACCTCATTCGCTTCGCTCATTCCGGTCGTTCGACTTGCCTCCCAGGTATCACGGTGAATAAAAAAAGACAGCAAAAGCTGTCCTTTTTTATTAATGTGAACCCATTGCGTGGCTTTCAGAACTTACTAAACAGAGAGATTATATTGTTTCTGCCATTCAGAACCTTGGCTCGCTTATGGTTTAGTAAATCTCTATTTTGTTAATGTCACTTCTATAAAATCATTTTTTTGTTCAGGGTGTTTTATATAGTACCTAAAAGACTTATAGGGCGACTTACCTTTACCTTTGAAATAAGTATAAAATTGCGGTCGGTATGATGTGTCATCTCCTCTTTGGTCGATTGACTCAATCCACTCAAAAGGTATCACACCTGCCATTAAGATATTTGTTGATGGTGCGTTATTACCTTGAGGTTTCTTACTGAAAGAAGTGTCATCTATACGATATGCGGATATAACTTCACAGAAAAACTCTACACCAGTAAAATGATAACCTTTAATTTCTGCCCCTAGATAGGTATATCCGTGTCTATTTTCTGTATTACTTGTTGGATAGTGAGTATCGTATTTCTTTATGTTGATTAGTTCTACCTTACTACTTATTCCATTTCGGACCTTATATACAAGCTCATCAACAATCTTTTGGATTGCCTCACGCCTAGTAAAACGTTCCCTGAATGACTGTTGCTTGGAGAGACTATAAACGTGATAGGCAACGAAAGTACCTATGACAATTCCTACGACACTGATAATTGTATTTATATTTTCAATACTCATATAGGTTCACAATGTTCACTCATACACCAACTTCTATTTCTGGTTAATCAAGATTGCAAAGTTAACAGTCCAACCGAAATCATTGTCTCTACTCCACACACTAGCAATATCTTGTGTTCGGTATGCGGAAATAAGTTTAGTAATCTCTGTATCAATACTATCTCCCTCTGAAATACCATATCTTTTATTGAAATTTGTTTTTTCTGTCTTAAGTGGAATTGATGGTTGTTTTTTGGCAATAAGCACGGTACTGAAAATCTCTTTATGAAGTGACACTAATTCATCATATGTCTTCAAATTCATATTCTTTGAAACAAGTGAGTGTATTTTTTTCAATAACTCGACATCGTTCTTATTTGAAAAGAATGGTGCTTCGGTTATAAAAATACCATTCGGTTTCAAAACCCTTTTTATTTCAGTGAGAACAGAGTTTTCATCCTCTTTTGTTTTTTCGTAATGGGTAACACTTCTTGCGATAACCAAATCAAAACTTTCATCGGTAAACGGCAAACTCTTATTTTCTACATCAAGAACCCTAACACCCTCTCTTTTAACTGTGTCGGCAGTATACCTATCAGTAATAGTCATACGAACCACCTTGTTGTATTTTTCTTCAAGATGCTGTTTAACAGCGTAATCAAGATTTCCAACACTCGAACCAAGACCAAGAAGAGTAATATCTTCTGGTAAATTAAGAGCTATTTCGTCAATAGAATATAAAAACTCTTCAATTACCGCTGTATCATTGAACCAACTATAAGTTGTTATTAGATTTTTCCCCTCTGATTTAATCATCTTTTCCATATCTTTTATAGAGGTTGAGTGATGGTGTATCCATCATTTGATTATCTTTGACAATTACCGCAGTACCATCTTTTACATCATTAAATCTATCAACTACATCAGTAGCAAAATCAGTTATTCTTTTTTTATCGAAATACGAGTTGATTAAACTAATTTGATTTGGATGAATAGAAAACTTACCTGAAAATCGAAGTGCTGAAGTATACTCGCACTCATTTTCCAAGATTTTCAAGTCTTCTTCTTTGTAGTAACGGCATACAGCATCAAAAATCTTAATTTTATGTTTTCTTGCTGTATTAAAAACCTCGAAAAGTAGTGACGTTAGTGGGTTTACAGATGACAGCTCTTTTGGTCTCTCAATCATCAATTCTGCTGACAAATCCTCATACCCTACAACCACAGCATCATCTTTCTGTAGGCATCCAATAATTTGCTCTCTATTCTCAACGCCTTTAATTGTTTCAATGGCAACAATAATTGGTATGTCCTTAAAAACCTTCCTAGCGTGCTTGATTTCCTTTTTATCTTCGACTTTAGCCAAAAGTATAGCGTTTGGTTTT
>JACCDG011164484.1_pt1 | contig 194449 bp, 339 predicted proteins | sample 7442471 | NCBI WGS metagenome assembly JACCDG01 (sample SAMN15323444, study PRJNA562643) | freshwater metagenome | isolation source: river surface water | place: USA:Blue River Watershed | collected 2017-08-17 | reverse complement strand
TCGAAGAGACCTTCGCCTCCAAGCTCGGCATCGAGATGACGTCCCCGCGCGTCTTCGCCGAGCTGATCGACGCCTTCGCCGGGACCCGGGAGGTCATCACCGCCGTCGGCCCGTCGGGCGTCGGCAAGACCGCCATCCCCAAGCAGGTCGCCGCGCGCCGCAACGGCGGCAAGGGCGTGCCCTACGTCGGCCTGCACGTCCCGACGATGACCCTCGAGGACTGCCACATCCCGACGATGGCCGCCGACACCAAGGCGTACTACGACCGCCGCATCTCGCGCCGGTTCCAGCCGCTGCTCGAGTGGGTCGAGCAGGTCAAGAAGGCCAACAAGGGCAAGGTGCCGATCGACATGGTGCCGATCCTCTCGGTCGAGGAGCTGAACCGCGCCGTCGACAAGAGCGTGACGCGCGCGATCTTCACGCTGCTCGACGACCGCATGATTGGCGACGTGCAGCTCGACGAGAGCATCCAGATCGTCGTCACCATGAACCCGACCGGCGGCGGCATGGCGGTCAACGAGTTCGAGCGCGACCCGGCGATGCGTCGCCGCCTGCGCCCGATCGGCGTGCCGTACAGCTACGGCGACTTCATGACGTACGCGCAGACCGCGAAGTTCCACGACCACGTCCTCGGCCACCTCGGCGCGCAGCCGAGCTGGGGCTACGACGAGCCGGGCGCGCTCGCGGGCAAGGCGTTCGCGTGCCCCGCGACGTGGGAGAGCGTGTCGCGCGCGTGCTACCGGTTCGACGAGCTGGGCCGCAAGCTCGACACGATGGCGGGCCGCGCGGCGATCGCCGGCGCCGTGGGCAGCGCGGCCGCGTCGGCGTTCCTCGACTACGTGCGGGACAACACCGCGGTGGTCACGCCGGAGGACGTGCTGACGGGGTACACCGAGAACAGCGAGGCGCGGAAGCGGTTCAAGTCGTTCCTCAAGGACGACGGCGGCCGCCTCGACAAGGTCACCGAGCTGGCGCAGGGCCTCGTCACCAAGATCCTGTCGGACAACAGCCGCGACGTCGCGACCATCGCGCCGCAGATCTCGGCCTTCATGGCCGACCTGCCCGTCGAGATCCTGATGTCGTTCATCCAGCGGATGACCGACGAGTCGTCGCGCATGGGCCAGGAGTCGAAGAACTACACCAACAACCTCAACCGCGAGATGGTGAAGCACCCCGGCTTCAACCAGGCGATGAAGAACCTGCACGACGCCAAGCAGGCCGCCGACAAGGAAGTCGCGAAGAAGAAGTAGCGGTGTCAAGCAAGAGACCTCAGCTCTCGCTCGGCGGCCGCGCGGCGCTCGCGGACATGCAGCTCGACGGCGGCCAGCCGCGCGATCTGCACGTCCTCGCGCGTCTCCTGCAGCGAGAGGGTCTCGAGCCGGCTCTTGTCGACGCGCGCCCAACGCTCCGCGACCAGGTCGCGCAGATCGTCGGAGTGGCGCGCGGCATCGAGCGCGCGCTGCGCGAAGCCGAGCTGCTCGGGCGCCAGCGCGAAGCCGGCGCGCGCGAGGACGACGCCGACGTACGCGCGGGGCTCGTGCTCGAACTCGGGCGGGTGCTCGACGATCATGCCGGCCTCGACGACGGCCCACGCCAGCCACGCCGGCGGCGGCTCCTCGAGAATGTCCGGGTTGGCCGGGTGTCCCTCGAGCGCCACCGCGGTCTTCTCGAAGACGACGGCGTCCCAGTAGAAGCCTGGCAGGAGGCGCAGCGTCACGCCGGCCATGATCTTGGCGCGGCACTCCGTGGACAGATCGATCCCGCGGTGGAGCAGCTCGGTCCAGATGGACTCGGGCTCCCACGTCAGGTGGTCGCCGATCACGCGCTCGAGCGCCTTGAGCAAGGCGACGGCGGACGTTCGAGGGTCGCGCAGCAGTTGTTCGGCGGTGCCCGACACGGGTCACCGCATCTGCGCGGCGAGCACGCGTTGCATGTCCGCGGGCAGGGTCTCGAGGACCGCCGCGAGCCGCACCGGGTCCATGTGCCCCGTGGCGTCGGATGCCTCGCGAACGAAGTCGGGGCCGAGCGCGTCGGAGAAGAACGAGGAGTCGTACGCAGCGAGGCGCTCGAGCGGCATGAACTGCCCCGCGAGCGTCACGCCGGCGCCGGCGGTCTTCGTCGTGTTGAAGACCGTCAGCGTCGGGTCCGGCAGGCGCTTGCCGTAGTGCACGTCGAGGCCGGCCTGGTCGTCGAGATCGTGGATGGCCTGCGCGAGCTTGACCTGTTGGTCGCGATCGCGAAACTCGGCGGGCAGGCGGCGAGCCGCGGCGGCCAGCTTCTGGTAGCTGTCCTTGTACTCGACGGGCGCGGCCTCGCGACGGGCCTCGAGCCAGTCTGCCATCACGCGGGTGTCGGTCACGACGTTGCCCGCCATCTGCTGGGTCTCCGGCCGGAGCGGGACGCCGTAGAACGCTGCCTTCTCGACCAGGCGACTGGCGGCGAGCGAGCGGCTGACGACGCCGAGGCGCGAGCCTTCGGCGCGCAGCTTCTCCTCGGCGACCTTGACGTGCGACGCGTCGGTCACGCGCAGCCGACGGTGCTGCGGGAGGAGGAACGCGTCGTCGGGCTCGACGGCGGCGGCGACCTTGGGGCGCGCGAGCAGCGACGTGTCGAGGCCGTACATCTCGCAGGCCTCCTTCAGCGAGCGATCGACGTAGGCGGGAACCGCCTCGACGTCTTCGCGATAAACCATCGACAGCAACGTGTGATCGGCGCTGTGGATCGGGTACGCCCGCTTCTCGGGCCACGCGAAGGCGTGGTCGGGGAGATCGGCAAGCTCCTCGCGGCGCACGTCGACGTCCGCGATCGCGGCGGCGAGCTTGGGCCGATCGGCCACCCGGCGCATCAGGTGCGCCATCACAGGGTCTCGAGACTGATCCACCACTGACATGCGGTAATTATAGGGGAAACGCCATGCAGCTGACGTTGTCACAGTTCCTAGCCTACTTGGTCACCAAGAAGGCCTTCTATGGGCGGCTGGTGTCCAGCCTGGAGCGTATCAGGCGCCCGGGCCTGGGCACGATGGCCGTCGGCCTCCGGGACGGCCGCGCCGTCCTGCTCTACGACCCGGCGTTCCTCGTCGACCTGCCGTTGTCGGCGGGCATGTTCGCCGTCGAGCACGAGATGCTCCACCTCGTGCTCGATCACATCCCGCGCTACCTCGAGCTTCTGTCGGTGCAGCCGACCGAGGAGGACCGCAAGAAGGCGGCCGCGGTCTACAACATCGCGATGGACTGCTCCATCAACACGATGCTCCGCAACCACGAGGGTTTCGAGGGGATCGAGCGGCACCTCAAGGACAAGGTGATCGCCGACCTCAAGACGGAGATCGACGAGCTTCGCGCGCGCGTCAAGGCCGAGCACGCGGAGGCGTGCGCGAAGGCCAAGGCCGACGGGACGCCGGAGCCCGACGCGCCGGAGGAGCCGGAGATGCCGCCGGTCGACGAGTCCAAGCTCGGGATGGTGCTGCCCGAGAAGTACGACCTTCCGCTGGAGGGCTCGTTCGAGCACTACCAGTACCTGCTGATGAAGAAGGTCAAGCTGCTGCAGATCAGCCTGTCGTTCGGCGGCAACACGCACGACTTCTGGCAGGGTGCCGACAGCGCCGATGGCGACGGCGACGGCAAGCCTGGCGAGGGCAAGCCGAAGCCGGGCGACGGCAAGCCCAGCCCTGGCGAAGGCAAAGGCGAGGGCAAGGTCGACGTCGTGTTCAACGGCCACGTCTTCGGCGACATGTCCTCCGAGGAGCTGCTGTCGGCGGCGCATCGCGTGCGCGAGCAGCTCAAGGAGACGATGCGTCAGGTCATCCGCTCGATGGGCGGGAGCATCGACCGCGGCACGCTGCCCGGCGCGCTCGAGGAGTGGCTGAAGGACTATCTCGCCGACCCGATCATCCCGTGGTGGGAGATCTTCGCGACGCGCGCGAAGATGTCGAGGATGTCGAAGTACAAGCGCAGCGCGCAGCAGCCGAACCGGGCGTTGCTCGCGTTGTCCGAGGAGGACAACACGATCATCCCGGCGCCGGGCCGCATCCGCGACGTCGCGTGGCGGATCTTCTTCATGGTCGACACGTCGGGCTCGATGTCGACCGAGTCGCTCGAGATCGCCAAGAGCGAGCTGTTCCACATGCTCGCCGTCGACGACGGGATGGAGATCCGGTACATGCAGGGCGACTGCGTCGTGCACTTCGACCAGGTCCTCAAGTCCGGCGACGAGGTCCCGGCGGAGACGCCCGGGCGCGGCGGCACGGACTTCGACGCGTACTTCGCCCACATGGGGCAGTACGTCAACGACGACCAGAAGGCGCCGGACCTGGTGGTCGTCTACACCGACGGCTACGCGCCGCCGGTGCAGGAGAAGCATCGGCTTCCCGTCGACGTCCCGGTGCTGTGGCTGGTGACGCCGCAGCACAGCGACCACTTCACCGACGGCTACGGCGAGGTGATCGTATGCGACCCGATGCACAACGCCCGTCGGGCGAAGGCGTAGTCTTCATCCGAACGAAGGAGGACGGCGTCGTTCACGCCGCGTATCGTCCACACCTGCCGTGGACGCTGTGCGAGATGTTCGACAACGCGATCGGCGACAGCGAGGTGCTGCGCGACTCCGATCGCGTGACGTGCCTGTGGTGCCTGCGATGTCCGTGAGCGACGACGAGGACGGCGTCGCCCACCACCAGGTCCCGTGGGCTCCGCGACACCCTATCTGCGACCATCATCACGAGCAATCCCCGCGGCTGCGCCACAAGCGCGACTGGCAGCGGGCCTACCCGACGTGCCTTTGGTGCGTCACCCAGAAAGCAGCGACAGAATGATCCACCACGACAATCGAGACTACGACGTCGCCGTCGGCGAGACGGCCAAGCGCTTCCAGACCCAGCTCGAGGAGACCATCCACAAGAGCCAGTCCTCCGCGCTGAGCGTCATCGAGAAGGTGCAGAGCGAGACGCCGCACGACCGCATCGCGCACACCAACTCGATCCAGTTCACCGTCGACGACGGCGACGAGCCGTCCATCCTGATGGGGCTGCGCAACAAGAAGGCGAAGGGCGCGTTCCAGGAGCCGCTCCACAAGCACGCGCTCAACCAGGTGACCGAGCGCGCGGGCATCCCCGGCACGTACGTCACGCGGCTGCTCGATCGGCCCTACGGGCGCGAGCTGCTGGTCGACAACCTCACGACGATCTACGCCAAGGAGCCGGACAAGAAGTTCCTCGTCCGCTCGGTCAAGGGCGAGGTCCGCGGCGTGCTGTCGGACTCGTTTCGCCGGATGGACTCGGCGCCGATCATCGAGTCGTTCGCGGAGGCCTGCAAGGAGATCGGCGCGGTGCCCATCGAGGGCGTCGGTGGCGACCTGCGCTGGGCCGTGAAGGCCATCCTGCCGATGGTGTTCCAGCCCGCGGCGAAGAAGGGCCAGGAGGAGCTGATCGCGTTCGGCGTGCAGCTGTCGAACAGCGACTTCGGCTGCGGCGTGCTCGGCCTGAACGCGTTCCTGACGCGCATCATCTGCACCAACTACGCGACGATGGAGCAGGTGATGCGGCAGGTCCATCTCGGCAAGCGGCTCTCCGAGGACCTCGAGTTCTCCAAGGAGACGTACGAGGCCGACACCAAGACGCAGGTGCTCGCGGTCAAGGACATGGTCAGGGGCGTGCTGGCCCCCGACAAGGTCAACCTCCTCGTCGGCAAGATCGGCGAGGCGCTCGACGCGCGCATCGACCCCAAGGCCGCGTGGTCGGAGCTGCCCAAGCTCGGCCTGCTCAAGGGCGAGGTCGACCAGGTGAAGGAGCTGTTCAACAACGCCGGCGTCGAGGAGCTGCCGATCGGCACGTCCCCGGCGCGCCTGTCGAACGCAATCTCGTGGTTCGCCAAGACGGCCGAGCCCGAGCGGCGCCTCGAGCTGGAGGCGCTTGCCGGCCAGCTGCTCATCAATCCGATCGCGCTCAAGGAAGCGGCGTAGCCGTGGCCTTCGTCTGCAAGGCGTGTAGGGGCGAGAAGCTCGAGCGCGAGCGACGCTACGTCGGCAACGACTGGTGCGTCGACTGCGTCGAGGCAGAGGAACGCGGCGAGTCCGCGACGACGTCCTCGAAGGTCCGACGCGACTTGCCGGCGTACATGCGACGCACGCGATGAAGCGTCGCTATCACGTCCGCTGGACCGGCGCCGACGGTCTGGCGCATTGGGTCGGTCCGTGGGCGCACAAGGTCGCGTGCACGGGCAAGCCCGTCATGGGGCTCAACCAGGAACGCGACTACGTCACGTGCTTTCGATGCGCGCGGCTCGCCCGAAAGAAGGGCAAGACGCTGCTGCTCGACGGCGCGCCGTAGGCAAGGCGCGCCCGCGGCGCCTTTTTTTGGCCCTACGGAACGGCGTGCTCGATGATCAGCAGCATCCCGGCGAGCACGACGATGATGAACAGCACCACGAAGACATCAAGTGCCCACGCAGGCCAGGGGTCACGGCTCCGTGTCATCGACGAACGGGATGGAGTGCTTGTCGAAGTCGGGACACACGGCGAGCACCGCCTGAAGCGCCGCGGACTCCGTGGCCAGCGCGGACGTGAGCTGCTGGGTCTTGGTCGTCGCGTCCGACTGCGCGGCGATGAGGTCGTCGTTGGCGGCGGACGCGTCGGTCACCCGGCTCGATCGATACGTGTCGATCAACGCTTCCAGCGCGGCCGCGTCCGCCATGTAGCTCACCCCCGAGGCTTGCAGCACCGTCGCGGTCGTGATGGCGGCGAGGAACGCGGACTTCTCCGCGCCGCTCGGCGGCGTTCCCGACGCCGCGGCGTAGAACGTGTTGCTGGCGGAGAGCAGCGTGTCGACCCCGGCCTTGAGGGTCGACATCTCCGTGGTGTTCGTCGCGGCCTTCGTGTCGATCGCCTCGATGGCCGACACCAGGCCCTGCCGGTACGCGTACTCGTCCTGCGCGCGCGTCAGCTCGACGTCGGCCTCGTCCTTGTCGAGCTGCTTCTGGTAGCGATCCTGCTTCGCGGCCTTGTAGGCGGCAATCAAGACCTCCTTCTGCGTCGAGTCACCGCGCGGGAACGTGTACACCGCGGGTGTTGGGTCCGGCGCGCTGAACTCGTCGCGGAAGAGGATCCAGCCCTCGACCAGGGCATTGACTCGATCCTGGAACGCGACGGCGGCGTCGTTCGCCACCTCGAGAGTCTCGTAGGAGACCGTCGCCGACGCGGACAGGTACTGGATCCCGTCGGCGGTCGGCGCGGCGACGCCGGCGTCGCGCCCGACCGGGATCGTCGTGAGGTCGGCGATGTTCGCGACGCGCGCGAGCGTGTCCTGCTTCGGATCGGAGACGTCGTTGACCGTCAGCACGAACACGCTGATGTGCGGCAACTCGTCGGGCACGAGCGCCGACACCATGAGGTTGGTGATGACGAACGCCTCGTTGGCCCCGGGGACCAGCTCGACGTGCCGCTCCTGCTCGAAGGTCGCCATGCTACGCGACCTCGATCAGGGTCTCGCGCACCGTCTCGACGACCCCGCGTTGCGCCGACAGCTCGTTGGCGAGCGATCGCACGCGGCGAAGCGTCGTGTCCAAGTCCTCGTACATGTCCTCCAGAGAGGCCCACGTGCGAGATACGTTGTCAAGGCGATAGAACCCAAGTCCGCGGACCAGCGCCTCCTCGCGGCTGTCGGGCCAGCGCTCCATGTCGGCGGCGTTCGCGTAGTGCTCGAAGGCCGAAGTCGCGACCTTGTACACGAAGACCGCGGGACTGGCGCCGATGGCACCGACTATCTGGTTGATGACGCGGTACAGCGGAGCGTCGTTTGCCTGGTCGACCAGCGATGTTGTTTGTCGAAGCGTGAAGCTGACCACCGGGATCTCCTGACGGGCGATGCCACTTGCTCGCGACCGTCCCCTAATTGTAGTGTGCGAGCTTCGTATGCTCGATACCGGGGTGAGCAAGACGGTCGTTTGCTATCGGTGCAGACGCCGGAAGCCCCGAGCGGCGTTTCACAAGAATCTGCATCGTCGACGCGGCGTTTCCTCGTATTGCAAACCGTGCCAACGCGAATACGAACGTGGACATGTCCACGCGCGTATTCGCAGCCAGCATGCGTGGCTCGATGTGATCAAGGCCGAGCCGTGCACGGACTGCCGCAACGTGTATCCACCGTACGTCATGCATTTCGACCATCGGCCCGGCGAGAAGAAACTTTTCTCGATCGGAAAGGCAATTCTTCGCCCCAAAGAGATGCTTCTGGCCGAGATCGCCAAGTGCGACTTGGTCTGCGCGAACTGTCACGCGATTCGAACGCACCATCAACGTCCGCCCGCTACAGGTCATCGTGTGGTTAGGAGTTGATCAATCACTGAATGCGACTGGCGTGTGCGTTCTCGACGATACGCGAGTCGTCGAGCTTCGGACGTTGGCGTTTAAGGTGGGCGGAGCGAGTGACGTCAAGTTGCTTGGCATTCGTAACGCGCTGTTGCCTTTGTTGCTGGGGGTAAAATTTGGCGCGCTTGAGGGGTACGCCTATGATTCGATCCACCGTGCGTTTGATCTAGGGGAAGTTGCCGGCACCGTGAAACTAACCCTCGTCGAACATAGCGTTGGATATGTCGTTGTTCCGCCCGCGACGCTGAAGCTGTTCGCGACTGGCGCGTCGTCTGCAGAGAAAGACGACATGATCGCCGCCGCGAAGGCGCTGGGCGCGGACCCGGCCGACGACAACCAGGCGGACGCGTTCCACTTGGCCCATCTGGCCCGTGCGCACGCGCTCGGGACCGCGAAAAAGCGGCACGAAATGGAGGCGCTCCATAGCCTCCGCAAGTCGATTTCAGGTAAGCAGCATAAACCCGCTCGGCGGATTCGACGCCTCGTCAAGAACGCCATCTGACCAAAGGAGCCACCTCGTGCACCCTTCCGACGCCTTCGATCTTCCCGTTGTCCAGCCAGCCCAAGTTCGAAAGCGCGACGGCACGACGACGCAGCCCTTCGACAAGGCCAAGGTGAAGAACGCGATCCGGAAGGCGTGGGCGGAGGCCGAGGGCGCGGCGGACGAGGACGAGCTGGAGCGCGTGTCGGCGTTCGTGGTCGCGACGCTGCCGACGGACGTCGCGGACGTCGAGCAGATCCAGGACGCGGTCGAGATCGCGCTGATGCGCGCGCGCAAGTACGGCGTCGCGAAGTCGTACATCCTGTACCGCGAGAAGCGCGCGGAGGCGCGCCGTGAGCGGCTGCGCCCCGACGCGACCGCCGTGGCGAACTACATCCACGCCAGCAAGTACGCGCGCCACATCCCCGAGCTGCTCCGCCGCGAGGTGTACGAGGAGACCGTCGGGCGCGGCGAGGCGATGCACCTGCGCAAGTTCGCCCACCTGGCGGAGCTGCTTCCGAAGATCAGGAAGGCCTACGACGCCGTGCGCCGCAAGGAGGTCCTACCGTCGATGCGATCGATGCAATTCGGCGGCGCAGCGATCGAGGTCAACAACAACCGCATCTACAACTGCTCGGCGTCGCTCGTCGACCGCCCGCGCGTGTTCGCGGAGGCGATGTTCTTGCTCCTGTCGGGTTGCGGCGTCGGCTACTCCGTGCAGTTCGACCACGTCGAGAAGCTGCCCCCAATCGCGTTCGTGGATCCAAAGCGCGTGATCCACCACGTCGTGAAGGACACCATCGAGGGCTGGGCCGACGCGCTCGACGCGCTCGTCAACGCGTTCATCGACGGCGTTCACATCGAGTTCGCCTACCACCTGATTCGGCCGGCGGGCACGCCGCTCAAGACCAGCGGCGGCCGCGCGCCGGGGCACCTGAAGCTGAAGGACTCGCTGGAGCAGGTCCGCAAGGTGCTGGCGAACGCGCAGGGTCGCCAGCTACGGCCGGTCGACTGCCACCGCATCATGTGCCACGCGGCCGAGGCGGTGCTCTCCGGCGGCATCCGCCGCAGCGCGATGATCTGCCTGTTCTCGATCGACGACAGCGAGATGATGAACCTCAAGGTCGAGCGCGACTGGTACCCGCGGGAGCCGTGGCTGGCCAACGCCAACAACTCGGCGGTGCTCAAGCGCGACGACGTCAAGGAGAAGCAGTTCAAGCGCATCTTCAAGAGCACGCGCGCGTACGGCGAGCCCGGCGTGCTGTTCGTCGACGACTACGATCACGTCACCAACCCCTGCGCCGAGATCGGGCTCGACCCGGTGCTGGTCCTGCCCGACGGCACGCGCCAGACCGGGTGGGCGATGTGCAACCTGTGCGAGATCAACGCGGCGAAGCTGACGTCGTTCGAGGATTTCCTCGCCGCCGCGTGGGCCGCGACGCTGATCGGCACGCTGCAGGCAACGTACACGGACATGCCGTACCTGGGCCCGGTCACCGAGGCGATCGTCCGGCGCGACGCGCTGCTCGGCATCGGCATGACCGGCATGCAGGACGCGCCGGAGATCGCGTGCAACCCGGAGTACCAGCGCGTGGTCGCGGCGCAGGTCGTGACCTGGAACGCCGAGTGGGCCGAGCTGCTCGGGATCAACCCCGCGGCGCGCACGACGTGCGTGAAACCGAGCGGCACGACGACGCTCGAGCTGGGCAGCTGCGGCTCGGGCATCCACCCGCACCACGCCCGTCGCTACATTCGGCGCGTCACCGCCGACCAGTACGAGGTCGTGTTCCAGGCGTTCAAGGCCGCGAACCCGCACATGTGCCTGCAGAAGCCGGACGGCAAGTGGGTGGTGGAGTTCCCTGTCGAGGCGCCGGAGGGCGCGCGCCTCAAGGAGGACTTCTCCGCGCTCGAGTTCATGGACATGGTCCGCTCGACGCAGCAGAACTGGGTGCTGCCGGGCACGACGCGCGAGAGCGGCGCGCCAGGCCTGCGCCACAACGTCTCGAACACGATCACCGTGCGCGCCGACGAATGGGACCAGGTCGCCGACTACCTGTGGGAGCATCGCGACGACTTCACCGGCATCTCCCTGCTGGGAGACGACGGCGACACCGTGTACCCGTTCGCGCCGTTCGAGGCCGTTCGCTCCGAGGCGCAGGAGCGTCGTTGGAACGAGTTGATCGCCGACTACCAACCCGTCGACTACCTCTCGGTGCTCGAGGCCGAGGACGGGACCAACCTCACGGGTGAGGCGGCGTGCGCCGGCGGCGCCTGCGAGGTTCGGTTCTAGTGAGCGACGCGCAACGCGTATTCGACGCGATCTACGTGAACCCCGGCCACCGTACGAGCTTCTACGAGGCTCAGTTGGGGATGCCGTATCGCGTACTCGAAGATATCGTCTGGGAGCTGTGGCGCGACGGCAAGATCCAAATGGAGCCCGACTCCACGTTGCGCGTCACGCGCGACGGCGAGAAGGTGTTCCGGTACGACTACTGACGCACGCCTAAAATAATGCGTGCGGCATCTCACCTGGCGTGACCGAAACGGCGTCGTTCACGCGGTCGTGGACGACACCATGTTCGGCATGGGCCCGCCGTACGCGCTGATCAAGCTGTGCTTCGTCGACAAGACGTGGCACTCCGGGCGGAACGACGGCGGGTTCGGGCACATCCAGTCGCAGGAGATCCGCGAGGCCGACGAGCACGAGACGGTGACCTGCATGGCCTGCGCGACCTATTGCGGCTGACCATGTCGGCGCGGTAAACAAGGCTATGCAGCAGAACACGTGCGACAACTGCCGGGCCACGTTCGACTCCTCGAAGGAGGGCATCGTTGCCTCCCACGCCAACCGGCACGCCGCCGCGATTTGCGGCAGCTGCCTCGACGGCTCGCGCAAGGTCAAGCTGGTGCTCCGGCGCCACGATCTCGGCGGGTTCACGTACGACCAGTACCAGGCTATCGAGATGATCAAGGCCGCGGGGTGACCCAGCGAACCGACCACAAGCTGGGGCTCACGCCGATGCTGAAGCGCACCGCGTTCCACTACCTGCAGAAGGGCCTCGGCGAGCACCCGTCGATCGACCCGTCGTACGACAAGGTCGTGGTGAAACCGTTGTACGACTGGCAGACGCCGCTCGACGAGGACATCCCGAGCCAGGGCGGCGTCGTCGTCGAGTTCTGGAAGGACGGCCGACGCCTGCGGTGGATCGACTTCGTGTGTCGCGTCGCGGGCGGCGGCGGCGCGCCGATCATGCGCGAGGTCTAGAGCCGGTTATCCGACTGCGCGCGCAGCATCGTGATGTCCACCGGGGAGATGTACACGCTCTGGTTGGTCGCGCCGGTCGACGTGAGCCACGAGCCAAAGTTCATCGCCTGGCCGTTCGGCCATCCGGTCGTGTTCTGCGCCACGCAGACGCCATCGATATAGAGCAAAGCGCGTTGCCCGCCCGGGAATCCCGAGCCGAACGCCTCGAGACGGAAATGCTGGATGCCGCTCACGGCGATGCCGGTGTCAGTGATGATCTGTGCGTCGGGCGCGCTGCTTTGGTCGGTGACCAGCTTCCAGTTCGCGCTCGCGGCCTGCTTGTGCAGACAGATCGAGTCCTCGGACGTCAGCGCAGCGACCGCGTCGTGCTTGAGGCCCATGCTGAACACGAGCGACGGCGTTCCTTGCAGCGCCGTCGCGTCGATCGAACACTCCCAGATGATGGCGTAGTTCGCCGGCCACGCCGGGCTGCCGGTGCCCAGCGTAGGCGCCGTCATGCGCGCCTGGTCGGTGTTGGCCACCACGGTCTGCTTCAGCCACGCGCCCGGACGGTTCGCGGAACCGTTGAAATCGCCTGTGACCGTGCCGGTTCCGGTGACCGCACCCGCGAAGCCGAAATCGAAAGACGCCGGCGAGGTGAATGTGCCTACCCAGCAGCAGTGGATGCGCGAGGCGTTTTGAGTTCGGAGCAAGCCCAGGTGGTCTCGCGCGACGCGCCGATTACCCGCGCTGTCGTACCACTCCTGCATCGGCAGATACGTGGCCGGCGTCGCCTGCACGACCTGACGCGCGCCCATCGTCTGGTTGACCTGAGTCCACGTCGTCCACGCGGTGTCCTGGTCCGCCGCCCGGTGCCACAGCGAGATGTCGTCAGCGTCCATCTGCGTCATGAACGCCGAGGTGCCGTTGACGTCCTTGGTCCACGTCGTGCCGCCGAACACGGCGTTGGTGGTTCGAACCATCGAACCCGCCGACGACATGTAGATGCGCGTCGCGATGCCGCTGCCGAGATCGTTCGTGTATTCCTGCAGCAGCGTGAACGCGTGCGTGCCGGAGAACGGCGCCGCGTAGCGCGGGAAACGCGCGTTCGACGCGGACGACAACATCCGCGAGCCGACGTTGATGAACCGACCGAGGTGCTCGATCACGGGCGCGGTGGTCGCGGTCTGTGACTTGTGCTCGACGGTGATCTTGCCTTCGCCTGCGGGCGTCGTGCTCGTGAAGCGGATGAGCGCGGCTTCCTCCGCCACGTCGTACGTCAGCGGATCGCCGAGCACGAGGGCGGACAGCAGCCGAACTTGCATCGCCGCCGCGTCGGCGGCGGGCGTGGCGTCCGTCGCCGTCTCGACGAAGATCTGCAGGTCGTCGACGAGCAACGCGACGCCGGTGGAACCCGACGTGACGCCGGCGACCTCGATCGAGATCGACTTGAGGAACCGCTTGCCCGAGGGCACGAGCACCGTCGACTCGACCTTGCGATACGCGCCGTCCGTGGTCGACAGGACCTGCAGCGCGACCGTCGAGTTGCTGGACGGGTCGCTGTTCGCGTCGCCCCAGTTCAGCGAGATCGTGTACGTGCCGGCGGTCGGCGCGATCAGCTGCCGGACGTAGCAGACGACGCGGATCGACTGGTTCTGCGTGACCGGGATCTCCTGGCCCTGCTCGATGCGCGCGGTCGTCGCCGTGGTGCTGGTCTTGTTCAGCTCGAGGTGCTTGCCACCCGAGCGCGGGGTCGTGGTGTTGACGCGCCACGCGCCGTTGACCGCCAGGTCGTCACGGTTGATCCAGTCGACAATCTGGAAGCGTCCCGAGCTGGTCGTGTTGCCCAGCTCGAACCCGCCGTTGCGCACGATGCGAGAGGCCGTGTCGGGCGTCGCCAGGCCAGCGTTGGCCGAGCCCGCGGTGATCTCGGCGCCGGTCGAGAACACCAGCGAGCCGTTGACCACCTTGCAGATCGGCAAGGCGTTGACCAGCTTCTCGGGCGCGACGCGGCTGTTGAAGAACATGCCGGCCGTGATCGTGGTGTTCGAGTTCTCCGGGATGGCCTGGCGCCGACCGCCCGTCGAGGCGGTGTCGTTGAGCATCGCGAACTGCGCGCACAGCGTGTCGCCCTCGGCGAGCACCGAGCCCGGGTTGCTCGAGAAGAAGCTCGCGAGGTTCGCCGGCGTGATGGTGTGGCCCTCGCCGTCGTAGTTGCCGACCATGAACTGCCGAGCCTGCGACGACAGGAAGATGTCGCCGTTGGCTGCTCCGTTCTCGAGCGCGGCCGTCACCAGCTGCGTGTTGTCGGGCGCCGGCGGGATGAGGCCGTTCAGCGCGGTGATCACCGTCGACAAGGTCGTGACGCCCGCGACCGCCACGATCTTGATCGTGCGCCGGTACGCGCCGGTGTCCTCGGTGTCCAGGACGCAGGAGAAAACCCCGCCGGCGGTGACCGTGATGTTGATCTGGTCGCCCGCCGCGTAGCTGCGCCGCGCGCTGGTGACCAGGATCGAGTCGAGGCTGCCGGTCACTCGCTTGAGGTGAATGACGCCGAACTTCGACGCCACCGGCGGGATCGGCGCGGTCTGCGCGAAGCCCGGGGTGAGCATCGGCAGGATCCACAGGTTGTCGCTGAGGACCGGGATGCCGTTCTGGCCCGCCGTCGTGCTGCCAGGCCACGTCACCTTGCCCGGGCCTGCGATGACGAGCTTGCGGTCGGCGTTCTGCAGGAACAGCGAGTCGACGCCGATGGAGCGCAGGACCTCGAGGCGCTTGCGGATGTTCTCATCCGGTCGCTGGAGGACCGTCTGGTTCATCTGCTCGCCGTTGGTGATCGGCTGAATCGACGCGGCGTTGTTCTCGCCGCTGTCGACGGAGGTCAGAAAGTCGACGTATGGGGTGACGTTGCCCGACATGAGTGCCTCGCTTTACGGCGCCGTGAAGGCGATGGTCCAGGAATAGTCGACCACGATGGAGATGGTCTTCGGGATGTCGGGATAGACCTGCCGCGCGAACATGCGCGTGGCGCCCGGCGCGGTGCCCGGCGCGTCGTTGGTCGCCGGTGACGCCCCGGCGGTGAACAGGCCCGCCTCGCGCAGCGTGTTGCCGTTGGCGTCGCCGGACTCGAGCGTGGTCACGAACTGCAGCTCGCCCGGCGCGCCGGTGATCTTGTTGACGTCGGCGAGCGCCTTGCCGATCACGAAGGCACCGAGGTTGGTGTCGGTGCGCGCCGCGGCGGTGTTCGACGTCCCCATGCGCATCGAGTAGATGAGCTGGCGACCAGGCACGGGATCCGTGGTCCGCTGGGCGATCAGCTCGACCAGCACGTCGGCGGCGAGGAACATGATCTTGTTCTTGATCGTGATCTGCCGCTTCACCCGGCGCGTCTTCGCGCTGCGGACCTTGATGTCGAGCGTCCCGATCAGCGGGATGGCCATCGCAGGCACTTCGAGACGTCGATTCACGTGGTTTCTCCTCGCATATGATAGTGAGTTTGCTTGCAAATCCCTACGGGTGCGCGTTGACCATGATGGCGCGCTCCACCATGCCGATGTCGCGCGGGGCGGTGGCCGGGGTAGCGGTGCCGTCCCACTGCGCCGCCGCGGGGTCGAACGTCGCCGTGATGATGGCCGGATCGACGCAGCTGACCGTCAGCGGCATGTCGCTGGTGCCGGCCGGCGCGTCGACGATGTTGCCGATGTTGAGCTGCAGGTAGTAGACGGGGACCGTGTTCGAGTCCCACGCGGTCAAGCGGGTCACCGTCCGCAGCGCGTAGTCGACGGAGTAGTCGACGTTCTCGATCAGCCGCTTGCCGCCAATCGTGCCGTTGACGTAGATACGTACGAAGCGACCGTGACGCGGCGCCGTGGGCGCTCCGGTCAACGTCACCGGGACGCCGATGGACGCGAACGCGGTCGACGGCGAGGCGCTCTCGTACCGGGCGTAGTCCCCCACCGTCCACACGCCCCCGCCTACGATGGGCGCGTCGTCCGCGAACACCACCTGGTCGGGTCCGAACACGCGCGAGCCGACCTGACGGTCGAACGACAGGGCGTCGGTGACCGCGATCTCGTCGCGGAAGAAGGTGTCCGGGCTGGTGAACGCGTAGGTATGCGACGGCTTCGATCCGACCACCAGCTCGTTGAGGTCGCGCAGGCCCTGCTCGAACGCGGCGCCCGCCGCGAGCGACACGACGCTGGTGTCGAACGAGACGGTGAACGTGTGGTGCTTGAGGTATCGATCCATCAGCACGAAGGCCATGCGACGACGGAACAGCGTGCGATCCTCGCCTTCGGCGAACGTGAAGACGGTCATCGACGGAGGGCCGACCAGGACGATGAAGTCGGTCGGAAGAAGGACGTCCGGGTCCTCCACCCAGATGCGCGTCGACGCTCCCACCGCCGCCTCCACCGCGGCGACGGTGACGCCGAGCGACGCGACCAGGATCCCGGTCACGTTGTCGTCGTCGATCCACGCGTTGGAGACGACGTCGAACCACGCGCCGTCGCGCAACTCGACGAACCCCGAGGGCAGCGTGCTCAGGATCGAGAACCGAAACTCGTAGCCATTCGACCACCCGGTCAAGGTCTCGAGCACCGCGCCCCACTCCCCGGTCGGCGCGCCGCCGTTCACGGGCGACGTCTGGATCAGGCTCGAGGCCCCGATATCCGCGAGCGCGGGGGTCAACGGGATCACGAAGCCCGTCTCGTCGCCGCCGACGTAGAGGCCCGGGTCGCCGCACTCGGCGAGGTCCGCGGCGCCGACGACGTGGGCGACGTACGACGGGCTGGCGGTGCGTCGCGCGACGTTCGGGACGGCGCCGTTCACCTCGTTGAACAGCTCCGAGGGGATCACCGCGCTGTGCCACCACGCCGGCGACTCCACGTAGTCGGTGACCGTGATGGCCTCGCTGAGCGGCTCGAACGACAGGAGCGAGAGCCCCGCGACCAGGTCCTCGCGGAGCGGCACGCCCTTGGGGAACGTGTAGGTCGCGGTCTGGCCGGTCGACGGGCGCGTGGTCAGCACGCGATTGACCAGCAGGTCGCTGGTGTCGACGGACTGCACAATCTCGTCGTCCTCGCCGACCACCGGCAGGCCGAGCACCACGTTGAGCGCGCTCTCCACGCGCTCGAGCACGGGGCCGAGCAGGTAGAGCTGGAAGATGCCCTGGAGGAACGCGCGGTAGGCCTCCGAGCTGGGCTGCTCTCGCCCGATGAGCGCGCCGAAGTTGTTCGCCAACGTCCGACGATCGATCAGCGTGTCCGGGGCCCACGTCGCGATCTGCACGACGCGGGCGGTGGACGTGCTGGCGGCGATGACGCCGACCTGGGCGAAGCGCAGCTCGGTTCGCCAGGCGTACGTCACGACGTACGGGCCCGGCTCGCTCTGCCACGGCAGCACGCTGATGCGCGTGAACGTGCCGGCCTCGTAGTTGACGAGGTAGTCGACGCCCTCGACGACGTCCGCGCCGGCGTCGTTGCGGGCGTAGACTCGGAGCGACCCCTGGTCGACGCGCGAGTGCAGAAGCGTGCCGACGACGCCGACCAGCGTCACCGACTCCTCGATCGCGTTCTCCGACGGGACGCGCAGCACCGCGTACTTCACGCCGGTGGTCGGCGCCGGCAGATCGTCGTCGGCCGAGACGTACACCGCGGCGGCGCGCACCAGGGTGATCTCGTGGTCCGATCGCTTCCGCTGCGCGCCGTCGGTGCCGACGTCCAGGATGCGCAGGGTGTCGCCTTTCTTGATGCCGGCGGAGAGCCAGCTGGCGACCGTGGCGTCGGTGAACTTGCCGCCAACGTCGACGTCGAGCGCCCGGCGCGCGAATCCGTCGAGCGGGACGCCCGTTCCCGCGGGGTCGGTGGGGTCGACCTTGAACAGGAGGACGCCGTCCTCGATCTCGAAGTCGCGTTGCGTCTCCAACGACGCGGTCGGCTCGAAGACGCGGTTGTCGAGCATCGAGAACTGGACCACAGGCTCCGGCAAGTCGAACGCCCAGCGGTTGGCGTCCACGCTGTCGCCCTCGACGAAGCGCAGCTCGTCCTCGCGCATCACGATCAGCTTGTAGGCCTCGCGATCGAGCGCGAGCGCGTCGCGCAGCGACACGCTGAGCACCGAAGACATGAGGTCGAGGTACGCCTGGCCGATGAGGATCGCCGAGCCCTTGTACAGCGACGAGAGCTGCGCCGAGTCGGCGAAGAAGCGCTGCCAGAAGTCGGACAGGCCCTGGAGGAAGCTGTAGGGATACCCAATCGCCGGCATCAGGCCCCCTGGATGCGCGCGACGACGGTCGCCTGGTTGGCCACGTAGCGGAGCGTCCGCCCGGTGACGCCGTAGTCCGACAGCGTCAGCGTCGGGCCCGACGTCTGCTTGGCGTCGGTGACCTCGACAACGTCGGTCGTGGTGTAGCCGAGCACGTCGCCGGTCGGGGCGCGCAGCTCGTAGGTGATCGTGAGCAGCGGGCCGTTGACCGCCGTCGGCACGATGTTGGCGATGGTCGGGAACTGCGTCTTCACCATCGTGATGATGCTGGACGCGTCGATGGCCTCCGCGGTGGCGTCGAACGCGTTGATGTAGTCGATGATCACCTGCGCGATCGCCGCGTCGTCGAGCAGCTCGGTCGCGGTGGCCTTCAGCGTGTACGTCAGGTTCATCCCGACGACGACCGGGTGATGCCCGCGCGGGAGCTGGTAGGCGGCTAGCACGCGCTCGCGACGCCCGCGAACGAACGCGTCGATGACCTCGAAGCTCTCGAGCGTCCGGTAGCGAACGCGGAGCTGCAGGCCGTCGAAGCGCGCCGGGTTGGCGTCGGTGCCGACGACGATCTCGATCCACTGCCCGGCGCTCTGCGCGTACAGCGGGTTGTGCGTCACGACGCGGAACTGCAGGCCTTCGGTCGGCGTCGCGATGTCGGACGGCGTGTCATTGACCTGGTTGGGGAAGTGCTCGAAGCCGTCGAGCGTCGACTTGAACGCGGCCTCGGTGCCGGGCGGGTTGATAATCGCCACGTCGAGGATGTCCATGACCGGGCCGCCGGGCAGGGTGATTCGCCCCACGGTCGCGGTCTGGCGCGACGTGACGCCGGTCGTGAGCGGCTGACCTCCGACGTCCGAGAGGATGTCCGTGTAGTACGGGCCGACGCGGCCGATCGTGTAGCTGATGGTGGTCGACGGAATCGCCTCGTCGGTCGCGATCGGGAACGGAGTGCGCTCGCCGATCACCAGGTAGTCGCCGGCGTTCTCGATCACCAGGAACTCGGCCGGGACCGACGGCAGCCCCGCGACGACGCGGATGATGTCGCCGACCAGCACGTCGACGAACGACTGAGACCCGTCGCGGAAGATGGTGACGATGCCGTCCGGGCGGGCGAACAAATCGCCGACCGCGCCCGTGAACGTGGTCTCGACCAGCGCCGTGCGCAGGTAGATGTCCACCATGCCGCCGACGTGGAAGCGGAGGTGCTCGGCGACCGCGGGGATGATGTCGCGCTGCATCTCCGGGTCACCCATGCCGACGACGAGCACCGACTCGATGCCGTCGAAGTTCTCGTCGAGCGTCGCTGGGATCGACCGATCGTTGATGAGGTTGCGAACCGAGACCGCGTTCGGCGCGCGGGCGAGGATCTCGTCGACCGTCTCCGGCCCGCGCCCGCCCGAGAACTTCACGGTGCTCTCGACGCGGGTCACGAACGGGTTGAACCGATCGAACGACGCGAACATCGCCGGCTCGACGTTGTAGGACTCGCCGGTGGCGACCGCGACCAGCGGCACGCGGAACTCGTAGTCCAGCACGGTGCCGCCGGCGTCGACGACCGGGGTCAGCTCGGCGGCGGCGATGAGGTAGTCCGTCGACGAGTCGACGACGAACGACACGCCGTCGGTGTGCGTGAACCGGATGGTGGTCGGGATGAAGATGTCGACCTGCTGCGTGGCGTGGCCGATGACGAACCCGCGCGCCTTCACGCCGTCCTTCGGCGCGACCAGCAGGTTCGAGAGGATCGCGATCACGCCGTCGCGCAGCGCCTCGGGGTCGCCGCCCGTGGCCTCCTGGATGGTCTTGAGCGAGCGCATCTGCAGGCCCTGCGCGGCCTCGGCGCGGATGAACGCGGTGACCGCCGCGATCGCCTGGACCGTCAGATCCCGGAGCGCCGTGCCCTTGGTGAAGTCGCCGTCGGGCACCTCGTCGGTGAGGAACTGCTGCAGGAAGTCCGCCGCGATGGCGACATCCTCGGCGTCGATCTCGATGGTCGTGCTCATGGCGTGCTCCTCACCTCGAGGGTGGGCAGGACCAGCTGCAGTTGCTGGTTGGCGACGTTGGTGATCAGGATCTGCGCCGCGAAGCCCGGTCCCTCGGGAATCTCGATGTAGTCGGTCACCGCCATCGTGGCCAGACGCTCGTCGTCCGGCACCGACGCCTGACCCGCCTGCCAGCCTTGGACCGCGGTGACGGTCTTGTCGACGGCGATGTCGAGGATCTCCTGCGCGTCGGACAGGATGACGTTGGAGCCGATGAGGCTCGTCAGGTTGGTGCCGTACGTCAGGTCGAGCGGATCCGAGCCGATTGGGGTGAGCAGGTACTTCGCGCACATGTTCAGCAGCTTCTGGATGCCTCGCACGCCGAGCGAGCGCTTCTGGCCGAACGAGTAGAAGCCCATCCCCGTGTAGCGATCGGCGGGCACGATCTGAATGTTGACGTCGTACGCGGGCATCAGGTCACCTTCCCGTCGTTCCAGGTGCCGGCCGTGAAGTCGAACGTCATGGGCGTCGACACCACCGGCGACTTGCCCTGGAAACCCGCAGCGGCCGCGTACAGCGCGGCCTGCTGGACGTCGACGGTCTGGGCGATGCGCTGCGCGTGCGTGGCCTGGTTCGCGCGCATCGTCGCGAGGTCCTGGTTCTGCATCGAGGTCGCGCGATCCAGGCCGTTCACCGTGTTCGCGGCCTGGCTGTTGGCCACCTGCATGCCGGCGGTGGCGAGCGGGGGCAGCAGCACGCCGCGGGCGCCCGCGGAGTTCGTCGAGTCGACGTGATCCGGCCAGTAGTTGGGGACGAGCGCGGTCGGGTTGATGAGCGCCGCGCTCTTGCCCGAGACGAACGAGACCTGGTAGTGCAGGTGCGGGCCCGCCGACGTGCCGGTGTTGCCGACGTAGCCGATGACCTGGCCTTCGGTGACCTTCTGGCCGTTGATCACCGCGACCTCGTCCATGTGCATGTACTCGGTGCGGTAGCCCTGAAAGTCGCCGTTGTGGACGACGTACACGATGATGCCGCCATGGCCGACCTCGGCGCGCGTCGCCACCAGGCTCCCGTTCCGATCGAGGATATTCTGGCCCTTGTCAGCCTTCGCGCCGTCGAGCGTCGCCGACCCCGAGCGCTTCTGGTAGCCCGCGAACGTGACGACGCCGTCAGCGCCGGCCAGGATCGGCTCGCGCATCGGCGCGAAAAAGTCGAGGCCCGTGTGGCGAGACTGGGTGTTGACGCGCGGGTCGTAGGAGAAGTTGCGCGGGTCGCCCCAGCCGCCACCGATCAGACGCTCGCGGTTGGGGCCGCGCGCGTACTTGCCGACCTGCGCGAGCGGAGACCCGAGCAGGCGGCGCAACGGGCGCGGCGCGGAGTCGTAGTACCGCTTGCCCTCCTTCGTGTACTGGACCGTCGGGACCTGCGTGTTCAGGTCCGCCTGGCCCTGACGCACCTGGCTCGCGCTCACGCGCTGCAGCCGCGTGGCGATCTCGTCGTGCGGCTGCGCCTTCGGCTGCCGCGGGTCGACGTCGCCGTCAGCCATTGACCTTCTCCAGGTGGTTGATGAGGTTCTTCTTCGCGTACGAGTACTGGCCCTGCGTCATCCCCAGGCGCTTCTGGATCTGCTGGTTCGAGAGCACCTCGGCGCCGCCGTAGCCGGTGAGGTGCTCGAAGATCGCCTTGTGCTGCGCCGGGAGATCGTGGTGCACGAAGTCGACGACGTGGCTCTGCTTGTCGTCGTCGTAGAGCCCCGCGGTGCTGCTCTCGAACAGGCCGCCGCTCTCGAGCAGCTCGCGCCGCCCGATCGACTTGCGGTACTCCTCGACGCGCTTGATCGGCCAGCCCAGGCGATCCGACATCTCGTCCGTCGTCGGCGCGCGACCGTGCTCGTCCGACAGCTCGGTGTGGGCGAGGTTGTACGTGTGGTACAGCAGCATCTTGTTCTCGGGCAGCCGAGCGACGTTCTGGTTCGCGTACGACAGCCGACTCATGCGCTGCAGCTGGTTGACGACGTGCGTGCCGAGCGCCGCGCCCTTGCTCGGGTCGTAGCTGTGGAACGCCTGCATCGCGAGGCGCTTGCCCTCGGTCTCGAGCAGCGGCTTGGCCAGCGTGCCCGCCCACTTGTTGGCTTCCTTGTGGATCAGGGGCTCGACCTGCTTGAGCAGGGCGCTCGCGTTGGCGTCGGTCGGGGTCTTCTTCCACGCCTGCCACGCGGCGTGATCCTGCTCCTGCCGGCCGGACGTGGCCTGCTTCACGAGGTTGCCGAGCGAAGACAGCATGACCCTCATGCTAGGTCCTCGGGGCCTTCACGGATAGGACGTTCTGGCGATAGGCGAGCAACGCGCGATCCCAGTCGTCGCGAATCTGGGGGAAGTTGGCGTTGGTCAACCCGGTGACCGCCGCCGAGTCGCCGACGTTGGTCGACGGCGCGACGAAGTTGTCGGCGGGCGGGGTCATGCGGCGAATGCGATCGAAGTAGCGCGCGCCGGTGCTCTGCGGATGCCCGAACGCGGGGATCGCGCCCTCGCCCGCCGCCTCGTAGAAGATGACGTACTCGTCGAGGGTGCAGATCGGGCGCCAGTTGAAGCGCATCGCGGCGTCGTAGCTGTCGAACAGGTCGCGCGCGGACGGCAACGGCACCAGCTCGCGCGACCCGTCGAGGTTGTGCCGGACCTTGCGCAGGCCCGTCGTGTTCTGCGAGCCCTGGATCACGGCAACCGCCGAGTTGATCCGCTGGTCGAGCGACGTGATCTGCGCCTGCAGCGCGTCGCGCTGCTTGACCAAGGTCGTGACCTCGGACTGGCGCTGCGCGATGCTGATGGCCGGGACGAACGGCGGCTCGTACAGGCCCTTGCTCTCGTTGACGCCGTCGATCTGGTCCTGCGTGACGTCCATCAGGTTCGAGATCTCGTTGTACAGGGTGGCGATGCGCGCGGTGAGCTGCTGCATCTGCTGGTTCGCGGTCTCGCGAGCCTGCACCAGGCCCTGGGCAGTCGACGTGGCCGAGACCAGCGTGTCCTGCGTCGCCTCGTCGGGCCCGTCGATGAAGATCGGCTCCGGCGAGCCGCTGTCGGTGGTCGACGCGTAGCCGATGACCTTGCGGAAGTCGAACGCCGCGTCCTTGTCGTACAGGCGCTGCGCGCCGTAGAACATCCGCTGGTAGTAGGTCTCCGCCTGGCCGAACGACTGGACGATCTTGCGCACGTCGCGCACGGGCTCCGCTGGCGAGCAACCCGCCGCGGTCTCGCCGCCGTCGAACTCCTGCCGGAGCAGGTCGAACATCTCCTGGAACTGGCGGCCGTAGAGGAAGCTCAGCGTGGTCGCGCGCGAGCCCTCGTGCGACATGTTGTGCTGGACGGTCGTGATGTAGCAGACGAGGTCGACGCGCGTCGCGCGCTGGTCGAAGATCGCGGCCGGGAACCCGGGCACGACGTACGGGTTCCACGCGATCTGCGCCGACCCCGATCGCTTCGCGTAGCGCTCGCGGAAGTACTCGTACTTCGCGTAGAGCTGGTAGACGGACAGATTGGTCCGCTGGATGTCGTCGAGCGTGGCCGGCGAGATAGGGGACGGGCCCGTCACCGCCGGCGGCGGCAGCACGGTGGTCGCGGCGTCGCCGACGACGGGGGCCGGGCGCTGCGCCGGCGACGCGGTCGGACGCGGGTCGCTCTGCGTGGTCATCTGGCCGCTGGCGCCGGCCACCGCGCCGCCGACCGCGGTCGCGTTCTGCAGGGTATTCGCTTCGAAGCTCGAGAGACCGTTCTTGACGGTGTTGTACATCTCTTCCCAAGAGACGGGCGCGCGCCCAAGCGTCGCCTTCGCGCGTTCGATGATCTGCGACGGAATACCGAAGGCGTTGTGATAGAGCTTGGTGAGGCGCCACATGTCGCCTTCGGTCCATTTGTCAGGACCGCGAGGCAGGCCGTATTGGCTAGCCGCGAGATCCGCGAACTTGCGGTAGGCCTGCACCAGACGCACGCCCTGGAGGAACGAGAAGTCGGCGTCGCGGGAGAGGCGGGCGGCGGCGTCGGTGTGGTCCTTGCCGGTGTCCGCGGTGGTGAGGCCGAGGACCATGCCGGCCTCGACGTCCTTGAGCGTCTTCGCGACGCCGTTCTCGACGTGCGGCCCCATGATCTGGAAGTAGCCGCGCTCGTTCAACGCGGTGACGATCGTCAGCTCGCCGTCCGACTCCTGCGAGACCCACGCGAGCAGCAGGTCGACGGGAACGCCGGTGTTCGCCTGCGCCTTCACCGCGCGCGGGCGCAGCGTCTCTACTCGCGCGGAGTACACGCGCTGTCCGCTCGGCGTCATCTGGCCGACGCGCCCGGCGGTCTTCATCACCGACCCCGCCACCGCGGGCGGCGCGGCGGGGGCCGGGGTCGTCGACGTCTGCGCGGGGGCGGTCGGAAGCGGCGTGGACCCGTCGGCGGTCTTGGCCGTGGGGTTGCCCTTCGCGAACTGGCTCTGCCCGAGGAAGTACAGCCACGGCGGCACGTCGCGGCGGTCCATCACGGGGCCCTTGAAGAACTCCTCGGGGTAGAGGAGGAAGTTCTTGCCGTTGAAGCGCGGGAACTTGTCGTGCAGCTTGTTGCCGAGGTCGGCCTCGAACGGGAAGCCGGTCGACAGCGCGTTGTGGATCGTGTCGGCGAGGCCTGACGCCGGGATCTTTAGGATCCGCGTCATCGTCTCGTCGTTGAAGTAGAGCCGCGTCGGCTGCGTCGCGTAGTTCTCCTGGTACGCCAGCGTCTTCACCTGCGAGGGGAAGATCGCGTTGCACGCCGGGGGCACGCTGAACAGCATCTGCGGCTTCGCGAAGTAGCTCGGGATGCGCTTGGGCTGCGTCTTGCGGCTGTCCGACCGGATGCTCGACACCCAGGCGCCGCCGGAGTCGACCAGCTTGTGCTCCGCGAAGTTGGTCGGCTGGATAAGGCTCGACGCCAGGTCGACCGTGACCAGCGGCATCGACGGCAGCATCACGACCTCCATCAACATCGTCTGGAAGACGAGCTGGATCATGTCCCACAGCGATCCAGCGTTCTGGATGTTGGGCAGGAGGTTCTTCGCGATGACGTCTACCGCGCTTACATTCTGCACGGCACGTAGTACCGGAAAAACGTTGGCGTTGTCGATGATCTCGTCGAAGAACGGGGAGGCCGCGAACCGATTGTGGAAGTTGGTCATTCGCGACCAGCGCGCGAAGAAGTTAGCGGCCGGGATCGTCCGCTGCGCCTCCGGGATCTGCGCGCCGATCATGTTGCGCACGACGTTGTAGAGGAAGTCGAACGGGCGCGTGATCGTGGAGGCGTCCTGCCCCTTGCCCGGCACGACGCCCTGGAGGAACAGCGAGAACGGGTAGACCAGCTGATCGGTCGGGTTCGCGAAGCCGGTCACGTCCGCCGGACCCGTGGCGTGGCCGACCATGTCGTCCAGCGTCGTCAGGAACTGCACGAACAACTGCGTGAGCACGGCGATCTGGCCGACGACGGTGAACGAGATCATTCGCCCGCCCGACGTGTTGCGGTAGCCCCACCCGGTGATCTCGCCCTCGCCGAACAGGCGATACTCCGGCTTGACCTCGGCGCTCACCTCGATGTCGTCGAGGTAGAACACCGCGACCTGCACGCGGTCCTCGGCGCCGAGCCGCGAGATCACGGGGTCGGCGACCATGTCGATCTGCATCTCCGGGATCTGCCAGACGCCGAAGCGCAGCGAGACGTTCTTGGCCGGCACCTCGACGCCGTTGACGTACACGATGAACGCGGCCTGCCGCGGGCGGCTCGCCGCGTACGTGGTCTTCGCCATGTCGCTCACGGGACCAGCACCGCCGTCGCGAGGCAGAGCGTCGCAGCGATCGCGCTCATCCGGTACCGCGGGTAGTCCGCCGTCGAGTAGCGTCGGATGAGATCGACGTACTGCGTCGGCACGCCAGGGACCTCGGCCAACGCGTCGAGCGCGGGCCCGACGAGGAAGCGCATCAGCCGCATGTCGTGATCGACGTCGAGGTACCGGCGACGCTGGCAGACGTTGGAGTCGACGACGTCCACCGCGAGATCGAGCATCTTCAGCAGCGCGACGCGCAGCTCGGTGTCGACCGCCATCTGCAGCGTCGCGCGCACCCCGTACTTCGGGGCGTGGTCGCTGACGACGACGAACAGGAATCGCTGGCGCAGCGCCTCGAGCGGGTACGACGGGATCGGCTGGATCATGCGCAGCTCGAACGCCGACGGCGTGCCGGACCAGCACGTCGACACGACGTCGTCGACGTCGACGACGCAGGTCGCGGCGAGCGCGGGGCTCGCGTTCGTGGCGGTGATGATCGCGGAGCCCGCGGCGACGCCGGTGACGAGGCCCGCCGCGACGCCGGCGACACTGCCCTCGCTCGAGGACCACGTCACGCTGCCGGTGAGGTCGACGGTGGTGCCGTTGTCGTGCCAGCCCGTCGCGACGAGCTGGGTCGTGACGCCGGGCGTGATCTGCGCGGCGTTCGGGGCGATGGTGAGCAGGACGAGAGTCATGGCGGGGTCACCAGGAAGCCGAGCGGGTCGGCGGGACCGACGGTCTTCGGATCGATCACGCCGCGGATGTTCGGCGCGTTGCTCGTGCTCGTTGAGCCGAGGCGCTGGGCCGTGTCGACCAAGCCGATCAAGGGCTGCGTGGGCGCGATGAACTCCGTCTGCAGGAATTGCGGGTTGACCTGCCCGACAAAGCTCTGATCGGGTCCGACGCTCGACACGGCGGCCTGCGTCGGCGGCGGCACCGCCGTCGTGCGCACGCGCGTGTCGGACGCGGTGCCGACAGGCCCGAGCGCCGCCACCGCGGCGTCCGCGGCGAGCTTCACGTAGTCCGCGGGCGACGTGCGCGTGAACTTCGGGTTGTTGAGGATCACGTACTCCTTCACGAGGAAGGAGAACGAGAACGGCACGGCCAGCTCGTTCTCGGCGTTGATCGCCTGCGTGTGCGCGGTGAACACGCCGGACACGATCACCGAGTCGTAGCGCAGGCGCGCCAGCGCGCCGCGACGCGCGAGCTGGGTGCCGCGCAGCATCTGCAGGTACGCCTTCGCGAAGCCGGACCGCTGATCGTCCTGCATCGAGTTGAGCAGCATCCCGCTGTACTGGAAGATGGGCGGGTTCTGGCCGTAGAAGAACGCGACGTAGTCGTCGGCCAGGACCTTGTCGACCTGCATGATCTCCTGGAACTGCTCCTGCGCGGAGGTCAGGAAGAAGTCGACGAAGCCGGTGCCGCCCTGCGAGTTCGCGCCGAGCAGGACCTTCGCCAGCGACTGCGTCGGTTGGTCGCCCGGCAGGCTCGCCAGGTACGCCGAGCGCACCGTGTCGCTCGCGTCGGCGAGCGAGATGTAGATGCGCGCGAGCGTGTCGCGAAACTCGGCGTCGCGCAGGCCGCGGTTGCGCGCGTACTTCGGGGTCGCCAGCGGGTGCAGCGCGAACACGCCCTGCTGACGCGGGTTGTACTGCGACGACGGACCGTTCGCGGTCAGCAGGTCTCCGTAGGGCCCAGCCATCAGCTGCCTCCTTGCTTGGACTGCTGCCACGGAGCCGCGTTGTAGAGCGCGCGCTCCTCGGAGTTGCCGGTCAGGTCGGTGACGAACTTGCCGAAGCGCTCGACCGACGAGCTGAACAGCTGCGACGACGCGGCCTGCAGCTGCGCGGGGTCTGCGTCGTCCTTCGACACCTGGTCGCGCAGCTCCTTGATGTCGGCGATCTGCTTCTCGATGGCCGCGATGCCGCCGCCCTCGCCGCCGCCGTGGCGCGACTCCATCGCGGTGGGGCTCGAGTACATGATCGCCTCCTCCATCGCGGTCTTGTCGCCTTTCTTGGCGCGCGTCAGCATGTCGGCGAACCGCTTGTCGGTCTTGCCGATGTTCTCGATGGTGTCGTAGCCGAGCTTCTCGATCGCCTCCTCGGCGCTCTGCGCGCCGCCGAGCCCCTTCTGCTTATCGTCGAGCTTCTGCAGGAACTCGTTCGTCGCGGCCAGCGCCATGCTCTTGCCGAAGGTCTCCTTCGCCTTGCCGACGAACTTGGTCAGGGCCTCGCCGCCGCCGGTGCCTCGCGCCATGTTGCCGAGCGTGTCCTGGGTCTTCTCGTCCATCGACTTGAGCAGCTTGTCCGCCTGCGCCTTCTTCTGGGCGAACTTCTCCGTGCCCATCGACTTCTCCATCTCCCGGAGCGCGCTCTCGGCGTGCGTGTCGCCCTGGATGGCGGCGTTCTGCGCCGCGGCGATCGCGATGACGTCGTCGTCGTGCGCGGCCATCGTGGACTTCAGCTTGCCCAGCGTCTCCTCGCTGGCGTCGTCGAAGCCCAGCATCTTGTAGTCGCGCTCGATGTCCTCCTTCACGGCGTCGCGCGAGCGCCCGAGGTTGACGGCGCCGGCCTCCGTCGACGCCTCCTGCGCCTTGGCGAACGTCTCGATGAAGCTCTTGTCGCTGGTGGCGTAGATGTCGTTGGCCATCGACGCGTTGATCTTTGTCTTGTTCTTCTCGTAGGAGGCGTTGGCCTCGCGCAAGTCCATGCCCGAGTCCATCGCGGCCTTGACGTACGCGGCCTTGAGGTCGTTGGCGCTGACGGCGGACGCCGACTTGATGACGCCCGCCTTGAGGTCCTTGATCCGCGACACCAGGTTTCGCGAGGCTTGGCGGAGCACCGCGCTGCCGCTGAAGTTCTTGGAGCGCGCGCCCTGGCTCGCCATCCCCGCGGTGTTCAGGCTGGTCGCGACGCTCTCGATGTCCTTGGCGCCGAAGTTGACGGCGTCGTCGGCCGCGCGGCCCGCGCCGATCAGCGACTGCACGCGCTCCATCGCCGAGTTGGCGTCGCCGAAGGACGCGAGCGGGTGCCAACCGAACGCCGAGCCCTCGGAGCGGCTCGCGATCGACACCAGGCGATTCTCGTCGCTCTGGTTGGTCAAGCCCAGGAACGAGCCCATGCGGTTGAACTGGCGACCAGCGCTGTGAAGGAACGCGGCGCCGAGGCCATCTCGCTCGTCGAGGAAGTTGCTGCCGCCCTGGCGATACGCGCGCCGGAACTCCGAGCTGCGCAGGCCGCGGCGCATCATCTGCCGCTCGGCGTCGTTGTGCGCGATCTCGAAGTCGTCGTAGCGGCTGATGCGCTCGCCGCGGCCCGCGGCCGCGTCGTCCTCGGCCAGGCGCTCGAAGTGGCGGTTGACCGCGCGGAACGGCGACGACATCGCGTCGCTCACGTCGCCGAAGAACCCGCGAATGCCGCGACCCATGCGCGTCATCAGGCCGGGCGTGCGGTACTGCTCGCGCTGCGCCGCCAGCTGGTCCGCGGCCTCGCGCTTCTGCGCCTCGAGCTGCTGGATCTGCGCGTCGTACCAGCCGCGGCTCTGCGACTGCAGCTCGAGCGCGCGGGCGGAGTTCGCGTCCATGCCCGTGGTCGACTGCAGCGCGGTGCCGAGCGTCATGCCGGGCACCGCGGACTGAAACGCGCGCGCCTGGCGGATCATGTTCATGTTCATCTCGAACGGCGAGAGCTTCTGCGCGACCTGGTCCTTGAACTCCTGCTTGCGCGTGTTCCACTCGAAGATGCCTTCCTTGCCCATCGTGCGAAGCGCCTCAGCCGCGCGCTCCGACACCTCCTGGAAGGACATCCCCTGCGTCCGTCGGTACGCGTCCATGTCGACCGTCATGCGGCCCTTCGCGTCGCGGCCCATCGCGGCGAGCAGGTAGCGCTCGTCCTGCATCGCGGCGAGCTGGCCGCGCGCGTTGATCGCCGCCAGCCCGCTCTTGCCGCCGGCGCGCGCCATCTGCAGGTCGTTGAGCGCGCCCGACGACGCCGCCATGTTCGCGAGCCCCGCGCCCGCCATGCCGGCGTTGTAGCCCGTCGCGCCGCCGAGCCCGTACTGCGCGGCGAGATCGGCGCCCATCATGCCGTACTGGTTCATCGCCGACTGCGAGACGCCCGCCATGCGCGCGAACGCCGCGCGGTTCGCGACGGCGCCCGCCTGCGAGGCGAGGCCCTGGAAGCCCAGCTCGCGCATCTGCCCGAGCGACTGGATCGCGTCGCGCACGTCGGGGTCGCCGGTGATGCGCATCAGCACCTTCACCGTCTTCGAGATGTCCTTGACCTTCTGGACAAGCGCGTCGGGCGACATCGCGCCCTTGATGAGGCCCTGGTCGGCGCCCATCTGCATGATGCGCATCGTGTCCTGCGTGTTGAACCCGGTGCGCTCGAAGTCGTAGTCGCGCTGCAGGTGGCGGAGCCCCGCGGCGACGTCGCGGCCGGCCTGCGCGTTCATGCCCTGGCCGGTCGCCGTGTTGAGGTACGAGCCCGACACCATGAACGGCGACGTCATGGCCTGGACCTGTCGTCCGCGCGCCATGTCGGCGATGGCGGGGCCGAACATCATGTTCGAGAGCCCGCCGCCGATCTTGTTGCCGAGGTACGCGCCCGCCATCGTGCCCAGCGGGCCGAACGCAGAGCCGAGCACGCCGCCGACGACCGAGCCGCCGATGCCCATCACACCCTCGCCGATGCCGGCCATCGTGCCCATCATCTGCGAGTGCCCGGTCTGCATCATCTGCAGGTTGCGCATCGCGGGCGACGAGAAGTGCGCCGACGGCAGGGTCGGCGCGAACGGGTTGAACACCCCGCCGACCTGCGGCCGCGTGCTCGGCATCGCGAAGCTCCCGCCGCCGGTCGGCGCGAAGCTCGAGCCCGACATCGGCGAGGCGGCGAACGGGTTGCCCATCGCGGAGAACCCGCCAATCGCGCTGACCGCCGGCGTCGGCGCGCTCGGCGGCGGCTGGTAGCGCGTGACCTGCGCGGCCTGCAACGTCTGCTGGATCATCGCCTGCTGCTGCGCCATCGCCTGCGCCGCGGCTTGCCCGGGATGCGCGATCATCGGCGGCGGCATGGTCACCGCGGGCGGCGCGCCGCCCATCGCCTGCGACGTCTGCATCGGCAGCAGGCCCAGATTGAACTGCATGGCGCTGAAGCCCTGCAGCATCTGCTTGATGGTCTGATCCGACCCCTGGTCTGCCACGGCGTTATTGTAGTGGATTCACGGAGTTCTGCGCTTTTTCTCGTTTTTCTGGCGCTCCCAAACCTGATCCGCGTAGTCCCCCATTTTGTCGAGCCGCTCCAGCATGCGCTCCTCGTGCTCCCGCTTCGCGCGAACGCGCGCCGACATGACCCTGCGAAGCGCGACGCGCCGACGCAGAAGATCCGGATCGTAGGTCTCCTGGAACACCTCGGACGCGTACTCGGCCACGATGCCCGCGAACGCCTTGTCCGCGTCGACGGAGAAGACGCGCGCGATCATCTTGCCGACGGCGTCGAGGTGAGCCACGCGCTCCTGGCGCTCCCGAAGGACCATCTCGCGCATCACGCGGTCCTCAATCGACCCGTACGGCGCGAGCTGCACGCCGCGCGAGAACAACGTCGCGCGCGCGTTACCCCCCGGGTGACCTAGAAATTTTCGATCGAGCCCTCCTCGAGCACGACCGCGATCATCTGGTCGAACTTGATCGTCTTGGCGATCAGGATGCGCAGCGCGGGATCCGCGAGATCCTCGACGTACTGCAGGCGCGTCTTGTACGCCTCCTCGATCTCCTCCGGCTTCGAGCCTTTGGGCGGGTGCGAGAAGACGTCCTTGCCGAACTTCTCGAGCGACGCCGCGAGGAGGTAGCGCGACATCAGCTCGCCGTAGTGCGCGTCGTACGACAGGCGCTGGTTCTCGATCATGTCCTGCGCCCGCTTGGTGTCCCGCGCGCCTCGCGTGCGCAGGCGAACGGACATCGTCTTGGTGACCGGGACGTCCTCGGCGTAGTAGCCCTTGAGCAGGACGGCGTCGATGATCTCGGCGGCCTTCGCCCGCGAGATCTTGAGCGCCTCGAGCTTCTTCTCGTACGAGAGCATCGGCGCCAGGGCCGCCTCGTCCTTCTGGGCGGCCTCGTCGAAGGTCTTCTCCGCGGCTTTGAGCTGCTCCTCGGCGGGGGAACGCGTCTGCGTCGGCGGGGTCACGACAGGTCGAGAAAAATCACCGATGCGCGGTTCGTCGATGGCCATGAATCCTCCGCGTTCGTTGGTACAAGGAAGCAACGGAAAACGCAAGGTTTATGGCGTTGACACTGTCGGCGCCCCAACGCTACAACGGAGAAGTCGATGCGAACGTCCCGGGACTTTCTGTCCGATCCGGCCCACGGCCTCGTGCGCGAGGCCCGCCCGCCGCAGCAGCAGATGGCCGCCTCCGTCGAGGAGGCGCTCAAGAACGGCGGCGCGTACTACTGCGAGGCGCCGGTCGCGACCGGCAAGACCTTCGCCTATCTCCTGCCGGCCCTGCTCGCGCAGGGACGTCGCGTCGTCGTCGCGACGGCGAAGAAGCAGCTGCAGGACCAGATCGTGAACAAGGACCTGCCGGCGCTCAAGCGCGTGCTCGGCGCGGACGCCGCGCGGGCGCTCGGATCGCAGCTGCTGGCCACGCCGCTCAAGGGCAAGGGCAACTACACGTGTCGCTCGCTGGCCGAGAGCATCATCGCCAAGAACTCCCCCGAGCACGCCGGCGCCTACGGCGCGTTCGTGCGCCGAAGCGCGTACGGCGATCGGGCCGACTACGACGGCATGCCGCCGCGGTGGTGGGGCGCGGCGAGCGCGGAGGACTGCGTCGGCAAGCGCTGCGAGATGTTCGACGACTGCGGGTACATCCGTCTCAAGCGAGACGCGACCCAGAGCAAGATCATCGTGGTCAACCACCACGTGCTCGGCGCCGAGATGTTCTTCGGCCTGGGCAAGATGGTCGGCGGCCCCTACGACACGCTGATCGTCGACGAGGCGCACACGCTCGCCGCGGGCATCCGCGCGGCGTTCACGTTCCGCGTCGCCGAGGACTCGATCCAGTCGCTGAACGACCTGCTTCGCCGCACCAGCCACCAGTTCCCGTCGGTGCGCCGGCTGCTCGAGCCATGGGAGCGCATGTTCGCCTCGGTGCCGAACCGGCACTACCAGGAGGCCAACGCCTGCGACGTGCCGGTGTTCGAGGTCGGCGCGGCCAAGATCGCCCTCGAGGGGCTCCGCGCGATCTCCGCCGAGCTGGCGAAGGTCGAGAAGCTCTACGCCGAGCCCGACGAACCCGACGAGGGCGACGAGGAGCCGGACGAGGTGTTCGGCGAGCGCGTGATGCCGATCTCCGCCATCGAAATGGAGGTGGACGCGCAGGAGGACTCGCTGCGCGAGTCGAAGGGGCGCGAGCTGGGCCTCATCGGCCAAGCCAAGCGTCGGCTGGACGGGCTCTTGCGCGGGCTATCGTCGGCGCAGGGCGTCGTCGAGCCCGACGGCGACCCCGACCCCGAGAACGCCGAGATGCGGCGGCAGCGTATCCTCGCCAACACGGTCGTGTACGCGACGCAGGACGAGCGCGGCCGCTTCGGCGTCAACTGCGCGCCCGTCGGCGTCGGCGGCATCGCGAGCAAGTACCTGTCCCAGCTCAAGACGGTCGTGCTGTGCAGCGCGACGCTCGCGGTGGACGGCGGCTTCGACCACGTCTCGAGCATCACCGGCATCGTGCCGGCGAAGACGGAGATCCTGCCGACGTCGTTCAAGTACGACTCGATGGGGTTCGTGTACATCCCGCGCGACCTCCCCGTGATCGGGCGCAAGCACCCGGACTACGCGGACGTCATGCGCCGGCGCGTCGAGCGCGTCGTGCAGCTGTGCACGCTGTCCGACGGTGGCGCGTTCATCCTGACCACCGCGAACGACGAGCTGGACGCGTTCGCCGAGGCGCTCAAGGCGCGGTTCCCCCGGCGCACGTTCGCGCAGGGCCACCGCAAGAACCCGTGGGACGGCGACGCGCCGACGGCGCTCGCGCGGTTCCGCGAGACGAAGGACTCCATCCTCGTCGGCTCGAAGTCGTTCTGGGAGGGCGTGGACGTCCCGGGCGGCGCGCTCCGCCTCGTCATCATGGCGAAGCTGCCGTTCCCGCAGTACAACGATCCCATCGTGAAGGCGCGCGAGCGTCTCGCGGGCGAGTCGGCGTTCCGGGACGTCCAGCTCGTCGACATGCTCATCGATCTCCGCCAGGGCGTCGGGCGGCTGATCCGGACGAAGGATGATCGCGGCTGCGTCGCCATTCTCGACAGTCGCGTGTGGGACAAGACGTACGGAGGCGCGGTAAGGCGCGCTCTCCCGTGGTCCAACAGCCTGGTCACCTCGGACATGTCCGTGCCCGAGAAGTACCTGCCCAGGTTCGCGGCCCACTTCAAGAGGACAGCCGCATGACGAAGCTCGATCCCTACGCACAGTTCCTCGACGAGCTGAAGCGCAAGCGAAAGGCCAAAAAGCTGACGCAAGCGCAGGTCGCCGAGGGCATCAAGCTCTCTCGAGCGCAATACACCGCGATCGAGAAGGGCAGAAGCTTGGTCAACTGGCGGCATCTGCACGCCTTGTCCAAGGTGCTGGGGACGAGCTTCACGATCAGGGCGTCATGAAGACCGGGCGCCCCAAGGGTCTCAAGGTCGCCGTCTGCGTCTGCGGATGGCGCGTCACCGGAAAAGGCAAGTCGGCCACCTGCCCGTGCGGCAAGCGCGTCGTCTTCGAGCGAAGGCGGCCGCGCCCGTCGCACGTCTTCAAGGCCGCGTAGGAGCCCGATGGACGTTGGCCTCAAACAAGCGACCGCGCACTACGAGTACATCCGCGAGAAGCACCCGCGCGTCCGCTACGTCGTCGGCGTCGACGAGTCAGGCTGCGGCACGCTCGCCGGCCCGCTGGTGGTCGCCGCCGTCGCGTTCCCGATCGACATGCAGCGGATCGAGGTCGCGTGGAAGGGCGTGCGCGGCGATCGCATGCTGGTCGCCGGCGACTCGAAGACCATCAAGGATCAGGCGCAGCGCGCGGCGCTCGCGGCCGTCATCGCCAACACGGCGACGTCGATGTCCGTCATCGAGCGCACCGCCGGCGAGATCGACGCGCGGCTGTTCGGCACCGTGTTCCCCGAGGCCGTGCGCCTCGCCGCATCGCGCAGCGTCGAGCAGCTGACCGTCCGCGACCCGTCGATCCGACCAAGCGACGTGCTCGTGCTCATCGACGGCGACCTCGATCGCCCAAGCATGCCGTGCCCGGTCGAGTGCATCGCGGGCGCGGACGCGGTGGACTGGCGCGTCGGCGCGGCGTCGATCGTCGCGCGGGCCCGCCACGACGTGCGCATGGACGAGCTGCACGCCAGCTATCCGACGTGGGGGTTCGACGCGCATCGCGGGTACCCGACCAAGGGCCACAAGGAACTGCTGGCCAAGCGTGGGCCGTCGCCGGTGCACCGCCGATCGTTTCGCCCGGTGGCGGCGACGATGCCGCGCGCGAAAGGCATCGAGGAATGACGCCGACGTGCCTGTCGTGCGCGGCGCTCGGCGTCGGCGAGTGGGTCGACCAGTTCTACCGGATGCTGAAGCTCGTCCCGTGGTGGCAATGGATGCCGACCTACCGCCGGGACGGGCGACAGACCGGGCGCTCGACGCACGGGATGATCGAGGCCATCGCGCTCGCGCACGAGAACCGCATCCCGCGCATCTCGGTCTGCTCGCCGTACGGCAGGTTCGCCAACGATCTGCTGCGCGAGCAAGTCGTCCGCTACGCCAAGCAGCTCGGCGTCATCGTCGAAGTCACGGCGTATCGACGAGGAGAGCTGACGTGCGTGAACTACACAGACCACGGTATCCCCACGATCACTGGAGGCCTCAATGGCTGACCTCGACGTCATGCGACAGCGAGTGCCGCTGGACACCTGCGCGCGCTGTCGCAAGAAGATCAAGCCCGGCGAGCGCGTGATGCCGGCGTACATCGTCGAGGCGTCGAACGTTCGGCACCCCGAGACGAAGGAGCTGGTCTCCAAGATGTCCGGCGAGTTCGAGTTCATCCATGGCTCGTGCATCGATCCGTACCTCGACGGCAAGGCCATCCTGATCACATGAGCGACAAGCCCAAGGGAATCGTCGATCCATGGAAGCGCGTCGATCCGCTTCGCGCGCCGCCGCGCGCGCCACGGACGGAGCGCAAGGACCTCCAGGACATCGACTTCGACGCGGACCTCGTAGTTCCCGGGCAATATCTGATCAAATCCGAGCACGCCAGCGTCAACGTCGTGCACGTGCGCGTCGAGGAGCCCGCGGACGCGCTGGACATCCTCGCGGACTGCGTCGTCGACCTGTGGTCGCTCAAGCCGATTGCCGACGCGCTCTTGAAGGCTGGCGTCGGCGTGCGAGGGCGCGCGGGGATGCGCAACGTCCCCGACGAGGAGACCCCCGCCTCGCTGCTCAAGGGACGCGACTGCGCGATATGGTTTATCGGGGAAACCGCCGATCGTGGCATGCTTGCGCTCGTTCGAGTGCTCCGGCTTCCCGCCGCGGCGAACGCGATCAAAAAATGGGGCATCACCCCGATGACGAAGTGAGGAGCAGATGGCCGATCAGCCGTGCAACAAGTGCCGAAACTACGACCCCATCAAGAAGGGCCTCGCCGACACGCGTCGAGGGTGGTGCGCGGCGCAGTCGCTGTACCCCGCGGTCGAGCAGAAGGGCCAGTCGTTCCCGCCCGGCGTCCAGCGCGTCAAGCCGGGCGAGCTGGCCAAGCCGCTCATCGTGCTCGGCTCCGAGGTCGTCCCCCACTGCGTGCTGTTCAGGAGCAAGAAATGAGCGGCGACGGCGAAAAATTTTCTGGGCAAAAACGTTCACCCGAGAACCTCGAGGCGGCGAAGAAGGTCATCGAGAAGCAGTCGACCGACCGGGTGATGGAGGCCGCCGGCAACGCGGAGGACATCGTCCGCTACTGCCGCGAGACGTGGGACGCCGAGGGCTTCACGCCCGAGCAGTGCGTGTTCGCGCTCGCCCTGGCGACCATCAACTTCCGTGAGACGATGCCCGAGAAGCTCGGCGGCAAGGAGATGTTCGACCGCGTCGCCGCGGAGGCGCGTCGCTATTACGACGCCAACAAGGACAAGTAACGGCTGGACGATCGTCGTCATCGCCGGCGTCGCGCACGCCGCGCGCGTGACGCAGTGGCCGAATCGCCCGAAATGGGCCGTCTACCTGCGCTGCCGCCAAGACCAGCACCACGCCGGGCTCAATGTCGTCGACGAGCCGGCCTTGGCCGACGTCATCACCTGCATGTTCTGCACAGGAGCCCAATGAACAACGCCAATTCCGCCGACCAGTATCTGTCGTACCAAAAGGGGTGGGCCGCCGGCGCCGCGCTGCGTGCCAAGGACCCCAAGTTCCTGGAGGTCGACGACGAGATCAAGGCGGCCTACGAATCGGGCTACTCCGACGGTTACGTCGCGCGCCAAACGGCGATGCAGAAGGCGGCCGACAAGTACGGCCACCGTCCGAGCATCCTACGACTGGCGGCCGAGGAAAGCGTCGAGCGCGACCTTCACGCGTGACTCGAACGTCTCGAGCGTGTGGTCGTTGACGATCACCTGCTGGAACATCGAGTCCGGGATCATGTCCATCTCCGTCTCCGACGCGTGCTTGGCGAGGCCGGCCTGCACGCGATCGGTCTCCGGCCGCCGGATGCGCCACACCTCGCCGCCCGCCGCCCACACCGAGTCCGCCTCGGACTTGAACCGACAGTCGGTGACGACGGTGATCCTGGGGGACGCCGCCTCCGCCGCGCGGAGCACGAAATTCACCCAGACCTTGTCGTCGACCCGCCGGCAGCCCTCGGTGCCGACGTGCTGGAGAATCTCGCGGTTCTTCCACCGCGACTTGAACGCCTCCTCGGAGCCGACCGCGCTGCAGCCCTTGCACACGATCCGGTACTCGCGCCCCGCCAGCTCGCGAAAGCAGTCGAGCTTCTGACACGCCGGGCATTTCCAGGCGACGAAGCGCGAAACGCGCTCCTTGCCCTCCTCGGTGAAGACGTCCTCCTCGGTGAGGCCGTACAGCTCCATGCACATCCGCTTCAGCTTCTCGGCGAAGGCCGTGGTGACGGCTCCGTCGGGGATCAGCGACGTGATCAGCTTGCCGGCGGTGTCCTTGCCGGACTTCGACTTTCCCATCAACGCGATCATCTTCATCGGAACTCCTTGATCTGAACCCTGGCCTGAACGCTCGGGCATTTTTCGTGTTTGAAGACGCGCCCGCACCCGCACTTGATCAGCGCGGAGCAGGAGCAGAACAAGCGAATCGACTGGCAAGTCGTGCAGCCGCCCGTCGAGTCGATGCGGCGACCGCAGCACGTGCAGCTCATTCGAGATACCTCACGCGGGTCGGCCAGAACGGCTGCATCGTGTCCTTGGTTTGGAACTCGTCGTCGTACAGATTCACGAACTGTCGCACGAGCTGGATGTGCTCGTTATCGATCTTCCACGCCGGGATTTCCTCGCCGTAGAAGAAGGTGTCCCACTCGTCACGCCCGAGGACCTCACCGGAGAAGACGATCGCGCGGATCTGTGGATTGGCGAGCAGGTCGCGCACGACGTCGCGCACGATGCCGGGGCGCCCCTCGAGCGCGGCGCACGCGGTAGGACTCCAGTGAAACTCGATATCCCTCGCCGAGAGGGCTCGTATCGGCGGATCGCCGAGCACGACGATCGCCTGGGCATCGGGCCTCAGGCGGAGGTAGCTCAAGCGGCTCACGGGCTCGAACATTTCAACGTTTATCTCACCAACACTAAACTATGGTCAAGCCATTTTGGGTTATATGGGAACATGCCTTCTCGAGGGTTCCGAAAGTTGACGGAGCAACAACGCGAAGAATTTCGTGCACGTTATCTTGCGGGAGAAGACAGTTCGACATTGGTGTCAGATTTCCCGTTCAGTGAGAGCCTGTTCTGGTCCGTCGTTAGAGACTTACGTGAAGCGCGAATTGAACGTCAACACTCGGGCATGTTCGAGCGTCTTCAAGCGCTTCCTCCAGAAGCCAAAGGTTGGGCGGCTGGAATCATCGACGGCGAAGGTTGGATTGGAATTAGTCGACTGCGCCCGAAATATTTTCAACCACGCATTGATGTGGTGAGCACGACGAGAGTCATGCAAATGCGCCTGCAGTTTTTGCTCGCAGGACATGTCTCTAAAAAGAAAAACGCGGCGCCGTGCCGTGACACTTGGCGGTGGTCGATGTGGTCGATTACTGGCGTACGCGCAGTGCTTGAAACTTTGTTGCCGTATTTTGTAGTGAAACAAAAAGTGGCCGCGGAAGTTCACACGTTCTGTATTCGACATGCACGTGTTGCTCGCTGTGCGCCGACAACGATCGACGAAAAAATATACGCGCGCGTACGTGCGCTAAACAAACGAGGTCGAGATGACAAAGATCCCCCTGACGATTGACAAGAACTACTGCTCTTCATGGTCGGTATGGAGCGGTTTGCGTGAATTGCTGCAAAACGCTAAAGACGCCGAGGAGCACGAGGGCAAGCCGATGGAGGTGACCCACTACCCCAAGACCAACCGCCTCGAGATCATCACGCGCGACGCCTACGTCATGCCGGCCAACCTGCTGGTGCTCGGCAAAACCAGCAAGGGCGCGGGCAACCAGCGCGGCAAGTTCGGCGAGGGATTCGTGCTCGGCGTGCTCGCGCTCATGCGCAACGGCTGCGACGTCAAGTTCCGCAACGGCGACCTGTCGTGGACGGCGGTGTTCGAGCACCCCGACGTCGGGCACCCGCTCGAGGGCAACGAGCTGCTGACGTTCAAGTCGCGCGCGCTCGCCATTCGCGAGCCCGACTTCAAGATCGAGATCGAGGGGATCAACGCGCAGGCGTGGGAGATCGTCAGCAACAAGGTCCTGTTCCTGACGCCGCCCAAGGCCGAGGACAAGCTCGAGACCTCCGACGGCACGCTGCTGCTGCACCCCGACAAGAAGGGCGAGGTCTACGTCCGCGGGCTCTACGTCCGCAAGTTCGACGACCTGTCGTGCGGCTACGACCTCAACTCGATCGAGCTGGACCGCGATCGGCAGATGATCGACGAGTGGAAGCTCCACTACGCGCTCGGCGCGCTGTGGAACACGGCGACCAAGCTGTCGCCGGCGCTCGCCGCGCCGCGCGTGTACGAGATGGCCAAGGCCAACGACGCGGAGGCGCGCGGGCTGAAGTGGCACGCCGACGACCGCCTGCTCGCGGACGTGCGCGAGCGCTTCGAGAAGGAGCACGGCGACGCCGTCCCGGTGTCCACCAACGCCGAGGCGCGCGAGGTCCAGGCGTCGGGCGGCAAGCCGACCATGGTGAGCGGCGCGCTCAAGGAGCTGCTCGAGAAAGGCGGGCTCTCCGTCGAGGCCTCGAAGAAGCGGCTCGAGAGCGTGGTCGAGACGCGCTGGCTGTACACGGACATGGAAGGCGACGAGAAGGCCGCGATGAGCTGGCTCGAGAACATCATCCCCGACATGTCCATCGTGACGTTCAAGGGCGACAAGCCGGGGTGCCACCTGCTCGACGAGGGCAAGGTGGTCGGAGTCGACCGCCGGCTGCTCGCCAAGACACGTCGGGAGCTGCTGGCGGCCGCGCTGCCCGTCGAGGCTCAGCGCCTGGGGGCGACACCATTGGAGGTGCTGATGGCCCACGCGCTCGGCGAGCGCCTAGAATCTACGGGTGTCACAGAGGAACCGGTTCCGTTCTGAGCCGAGCTGCTCGCAGTGCGGCAATGAGGAGGACCTCGACACGTGGCCGACCGGCGAGGTCATCTGCCGGCACTGCCTGAAATGCCCGCACGTCGGCGACAACGTGACCGCCGAGTTCACGAACGGCGTCTGCACGCTCTGCCTGCGCCTGCTCCACACGCTGTGGACGTTCCGAGGTCCGGTGATTCGGGATCTCGACGAGTACGTCGCCTGCGCCGCGAAGGAGTACGTGATTCGCTCGTTCGAGCTTTTGTACTGGACCTTCGACGAGCAGGAGGCGGCGGTCAAGGGTGCCGAGACCGAGCCGCTGATGCGGCACCACGGACGAGTTACGCAGTTACCGCCGCACCTGCGGCGCTACGGCATCGAGCCGCCGTAATGCTCGGTCTCGAATTCCTTTCGATACTGACGAAATCCGATGAAGTTCCCGGAGCGCTCGGGCGTCGCAAGCGCCTGAGCGACGTGCTCGAACGGCGACCAATGCCCAGGCTCGCCGGTCGCCGGGCCCGAGCACAGCCTGTCGTGCAGCTCGACGTCCTTCGACATGTCGCGCACGCCCTCGTGTGTGAGGTACGAGACGCGCGCGCAGCGGCCGGTCGATACCTTCTTGAGGTGGGCGTCGTCGTAATGCGCGCGCTCGTCGGCGGAGATGAGCGGCAGATGCCACTCGCCCTCGCGCAGCTGGTGCGGGGGCAGCTCGTTGTACTGGTCCCACATCACCTTCGCGACCCACGCGATCTCGGGCTGGGCCGCCTTGTGGTTGCGCAGGTGGAACCAGTTCGAGTACTCGGTCGCGCTGACGATGACGGTGATGAACATCCAGGGCTCGATGAGCCGGTTGGCGAGCTGCTTGTGCAGGCCGATGGCGCCGAGCGCCTCGACGGCCTCCAGCATCTTGTCGCGAGCCGCCAGCCACAGCTCGCGCGCGATGGCCTGGGTCTGGAGATCCAGCTCCTCGTTGGCCTGCATACCCGACTGGTTCTTGCCCCACCACTTCGGGAGCGCAGGGTCCTCGCGGATGCGAGCCATCAGCTTGTCCGTCGGGATGGCGCGCGACGAGGCGCTGTTCCGCGAGAACAGACGGTGCGTCATCAGCTCGGCATGCACGAACCGCGGGTAGGTCAGCTCCCACGTCGTCAGCCGCTTGGCGCACGGCGCCAGCGAGTCTCTGAGAATTCTTACCGAATACATTGGTCATCCCTTCGGGGGTAGATGTTTATGTTATAAGCTTTGAGAGGAGCCACGATATGACTTTGGAAGGCCTCGATCAAGCGGTCTTCGAATCCAAGTGGCAAGGCGCCGAGGAGACCGCGGTGGACATCATCGCAACTGCGCTCGAGCTGCCGCCGGCTGCGGTCGAGCGTGTGCTGTACGCCGCGAAGCTGCTGCGCGCCGCGAAGAGCCACGGCCAGATCAACGACGGGATGGATGACGGGCCGTCGCTTCCCGACGACCTGCGCGAAGCCATCAAGCTGGCGGTGGAGCACGGTCGGCGACGCGCCGTCGTACGCTGGACCATCCAGAACGACGCCATGCTGGCGGTCAAGCCGCGCGCCTTGATCGGCGCCGACGACGCGCGCATCTGCGACGGGTGCCTGTTGTCGATGCGCTGCGTGCTGGAGAGCCTGAGCACGCCGAAGGCGTGCGCGAAGAAGGGCCCGCCCGTACGCCTGCACGAGTATGGCGACAACACCAAACAGCTGATGCGGTATGACCGCGGGCAAGCGATGACGAAGCCCTTGCGCATCCGCGGCGACAAGGTGGTAGTGACGTGCGAGCACCCGCGCGGAACGTTCGAGGTCGACATCAAGGACGTCGTGCCGTGAGGTCGCTGCTCGACGTGCTGCGCAAACCGCCCAGGGTCGTCGACTGTGGAACGTGCCCGGTCAGCATCGCGTGCGCTCTCGAGCGCGGCGGCACCGGGTGGACGTACAACTGCTGCCGATCGACGGCGGTCGAGGTGGACGGGACCATCCTCATCATCGACTGCCAGCGTCACCGGTTCGAGCAGACGGCGACGGCCACCGCCTGCAAGGTCTGCCCGCTCTGCTCAGGCGACCTCATGACCATCGCGCTTCGGGACCCCGAGGACGCGAACCAATACGTGCCGACGGTGCACGCCAAGATCCCGCTCGCCGAGAGGCTGCGGCTGTGGCGAAAGGTGCTGCCGGAGCACCGGAGGCGCCGAGAGGCTAAAATTAAGGCGACCACATGAGCACCTACCTCGAGATGTACAACGACGCGCTCAGGAAGATCATCGACGACGGCGGCAGCGAAGCCGAGGTCAATGCGGCGGTCGACCAGTACAACGCGTTCGACCAGGACGCGTTCGCTCGGTGGCTGACCACGGTCGACAAGGCGACGTGCGCGTCGTGCGGCGTGGCCTTCAAGCCCCCCGAGAAGATCGTCAGCGCGGAGGTGCTGTGCGAGAAGCACGCGCCGAAATGACCCCGCCCATCTGCATCCTGTGCGGTCGATACCGCAGGATGACGAAGCCGGGGACCTGGGACTGCGACTGCCCGCCGGTCGAGGCGGCAAGGCGCGCGACGCTCACCTGGCGCGAGCGCGCGGTGGTCGCCGCGATCGGCCTCGGCATGGGCACGCTGCTGCTCGGGTTCCTCCTGTTGTTCTACTGGGCGATGTCCCCGAGGTAACCATGGCCAACGAGAGCATGCTCAAGCTGAAAGTTCGCATCTCCACGCGCGCCGCGATCGTCGCCGGCAAGACCACCACGGGCGTCGTCGCCTTGTCGATCACCGACAACGACCTCGCCGGGATGACGCCGGACCTGCGCGAGGAGATCGCCATCGCGTACGAGTCCGAGGAGACCATCGAGTCCAGCGACCCGCCCATTGTGGAGGCGACCATCGGAGCACTGATCCCGGTGCTGGCCGCGCGGGCCAAGGCGCGTACCGCCGAGACGGAGAAGCGGAAGAAGGCCGAGGCGCGTGCCGCTGAGGAGGCCAAGGAACGCGACCGCATACTCGCCACCACCAACAACGCGCGATCCAAGGCGCTGCGCTCGTGGATCGAGGAGAACGGCGACGACAGCCAAAAGGCGCGGATGGCCGAGGGCTTCCTGCCAGAGCAGGAGATCCTCGAGGCCGTCGCCGACGAGCTGCTCACCATCACCGGCTACGCGCCGTACACGCCGCTGCACAAAGGCGACGTGTGCGACTGTCCGTGCGCCGGCCACGTTCAGTTCACCACTCGACAACCCCCGCAATACGTCGACACGTACATGTTCGCGACGTTGGCCGGACTGCGCGAGGCCGCGCCGATGGGGGCAAGTGTCGAGCCTGTAGAGCACAGAGGCGCATGCCCGCGCTGCAAGTGCGTCCCACTCGCGCGAATCACCGCGAAGGTCAGCCTGCCCTGGGAGGGCTGGTTGCTCGTTCGCGAGTTCGATCTGAAGAGGTAATGGCAGCATCAAATCCGTGGTGGACGGTCTACGCCGTCTACGACGACACCAGAGAATCGTTCGTACACTTCACGCAGGCCACCGATCGCGACGCGGCTTGGAAGAAAGCGCTCCGAGCCGCCGAGGGGCCCATCCACGAGGGTGGGATTGTCCCGGGCAAGGTGCCGCCGGTTCCCGCGGTCGACGACGGCATCGTCCCTATCCGAGGGCGCGGCCACGCGATCAAGGTGACCCACATCCTCGTGACGTCGCGACACGTCATCATCCCAGGGCGCTGCCCCGGCTGCCGCGGCGACACGCGAAGAACCGCGGCGTTGCTCGAGACCAGCCACGTCCCGCGGCGATGGCACGGGCACCTGTCGCACAACGGCAAGGACATCTCCGCCGAGCGCGACGGGCGCGTCGTCGACGGCACCAAGATCATCGAGACCACGCAGATCACGTGCGCGAAGTGCTCGCACGTGATCTGGGACGGAGTCAGCCATGGCTAGCAGCCGGTTCAAGATCATCGTTGAGGCGACGCCCGACGTCGCGAAGGAGCTGGAGCACCTGTTCCTGTCGAAGAACGACAAGACAGGATGGTCGATCAACACGTCCATCGCGATGACGTGCCAGCCGACGCGCGCGTGCCAGCAGTACTGCTACGGGCTGACGGGCCGCATCGCGATGCCGGGCGCGCTCAACCGTCAGGCGGAGAACGCGACGTTCTTCTCCGTCGAGAACTGGGAGCAGCTCGCCGACGAGGCGGTCGACCTGACGCACGTCGTGTCGAGGCAGCAGAGCTTCCTGCGGGTGTTCGGCGTCGGCGACCTGCAGCCCGGGTCGGTCTACTTCATCAACCAGATGGCGACGTACGCGTCGGGCGCCAAGCCGGCGTTTCAGATCTGGCTGTCGACGCGGAAGTTCGACTTGGCCAGTCGGCTGGTCGTCTCGCCGAACCTGCACGTCATGATGAGCTTCGACCACACGACGCCACCGAAGGCCAAGGCTCGCGGGCTCGCGCTGCTCATGGAGCGACGCCCGCAGTGGTTCGCGGCGTGGGTGCGGCTGTCCGAGGACGAGGTCATCCCCGACTGGGTGTCCGTCGTGTTCGAGGAGCACCGCCTCGGGCGCGGCCGCGCCAACCGCGTGCCCGAGCGACGCGCGTGCCCCGCGACCATCCACGAGGATCACGGAGGCGTGTCGCACGACGGCGCGTGCGCGAAGTGTCGATACTGCTTCGACGTCGACAAGCGCGCGCTCGGCTCGCCGCTGGTGCAGCTGCGGCGCAAGCGATGAGATCGCGGTTTCGCTCGCCCGACGGCTTGGTGCACGCCAGCATCGGGAACACCAACAACAAGAGCGCGATGGAATGCGAGGTCGACGGCAATCGTCACGAGTTCAAGTGGGACCCCTCGGATCTCACGTACACGGACGAGCCGCCAACCTGCTTCGACTGCGCGAGGAAGGCACGATGAGCGACTTCAAAGACGACCCGTTCGTCCAGCTGCAGCAGGCGCGCAAGGCGCACCGCCACGCGGCGCACGTCTACGCCCGAACGAAGAAGGGCAGCGACAACTACGACGCGGCGGTCGAGAAACTCGAGCACGCGGCGATGATGCTCGCGATGGCGGCGATGGTGTTCGGCGCCAAGGCCGACACCGCGGCGCCGGCGAACGGCCCGGCTCGCGTCGCATGGGAGAAGGCCATCGACCCGGAGCCCGACCGATGATGATCCGCAAGGGCCTCATCAAGCGCATCCACGTCTCGCAGGTCAACCTGCGGGCGAACCGCAAGAACGGCAACGACGCGCTGCCGGTGTTCACGATCCAGACGTCGAAGGGGCCGCGCTACGCGAGCCACGTCGACATCGACGGACCGTCGAAGCTCGTCAACAGCCCGAACAAGCCGCTCTCGTGCGGGGCTCGCATCTGGATCGAGACCCACGCGGAGGTGCGGTATGTCCCGGTTTAGAAGGACGCGTAACAGCGACATCGTCGGCGAGCTGAAGGCCCCGTACGCGGTGGAGTTGATCGTCGCTCGGTTCGCCGAGTACGACGGCGCGCCGCCGGGGCTCGCGCACGCCGCAGGCAAGGTCGAGGGCGGCCGATGCTTCAACACGTGCTGCCGCCTGCGCACCGACGGAGCCAAGCGATACAACGCGCCGGAGGGCGTGCCGACGTGCCTCGACTGCGCGAAGTGCCGGGGCTGCTACTGCTGCCGGCCGGGGCACATCCGCGAGGAGACCGTTCGCATGGGGAAGTGGGAGTCCAAGGACGGACGCCGCCTCTACCCGTTCGAGATGGACTCGACGCACCTGATGAACTCGATCGCGAAGCTCAAGCGCGACGAGGACCACTTCAAGGACAACTGGGAAGACTGGGTGGCGACGCTCGAGGTCGAGGCCCGGCTGCGAGGACTGCTATGACCGCCAAGAAGAAAAAGAAGGACGAACAGGAGATCACCGGGCTGTTTGCCTTCTGGCGATACGACCTGTACCCGTACGTGCTCGGGGGCGTCGCCGAGCGGATGGACGACGACGGTCGCGTCTACGTCCGGGCGTACCAGGGGTGGGTCAAGCCCATCAAGCTGATGCCCATCAAGAAGGGCAAGGCGCTGCTCGACGCGCTCAAGGGACACCCGCACGGGCTGGAGGCCCAGCGCCGCGCGGACCTCGAGAAGTTCGAGGAGAAGTGGGACGACACGCTGTTCGCGTTGTTCCCCGAGGCCCGGCACCCGAACATCTCGCGACACAACAAGGACGACAAGAGCTGACGTTTATGCGATAAACGTCGGCATGGAAGCAACCGAGTACCAAGCCCTCGCCCTCATCACCGAGCACACCCCGGACTTCGTCGTCCTGGAGGGCATGACGCCTGAGCACAACCGGATGGTCGCCCGCGCGATCCACGGCGTGCTGGGCCTGATGTCCGAGGTCGGCGAGGTCGCCGACGCGCTGAAGAAGCACATCATCTACAAGCGCGCGCTCGACGAGATCAACGTGCTCGAGGAGTCGGGCGACATCTTCTGGTACCAGGCGCTCCTGCTCTCGGCCGTCAAGAAGACGATGACCGAGGCGTTCGAGAAGAACATCGCCAAGCTCAAGCTCCGCTACCCGGACAACACGTTCACCCTCGAGGCCGCGACGAAGCGGGACCTCGCGGCGGAGAGAAAAGTCCTGGAGGAATGACGAATCACGCCGAAGTCGATTTCGTATCGGATCACAAGACCATCCTCGAGGCGAAGGAGGCCTTCGACAACGGCCGGTGGCCGGACGGCCTCGAGCTGATCGAGAAGTTCCTTCGCTGGAAGTTCAAGGCCGACGCCGCGCAGCAGCACGAGTGGGCGATGTCGTTCATCCGCCGGCGTTGCCGGTGGTTCCGCGATCGCCTCACCGAGGAGGCGCTCGGACGCTGGAAAGGCGGCGAGTTCAAGAGCGTCGACGACTACGACGAGTTCCTCCGCGACCGCGCCTCGGAGCTGATGGGGCACATCACGGACGCGAAGCTCTACCTCGCGGTGTCGGACAACTGCGACGCCGCCGCCGAGGAGGACATCCACTTCGTCGGCTCGATGGGGGTCAACTGGGGCGCCGCCGCGGCGTACGCGCTGATGGCGGACTCCAAGGCGGACCTCGCGTCGGAGAACGTGTCCGGCGACCCGCCCGATGAGCCGTCGACGTACTGCGTCCAGTGCGAGAAGTGGCGACCCGACATCCAGTGGGTGGAGGGCGACGACATCTGCAGCCAGTGCGCCGAGGACTCGATGTGATGTGGCCTGGGCGTCACAAGACGAACGACGGCGTCATGCACATCGTCATCACGCCATCGCCGTACTCGACAGACGCGAGTACCGAATGCGGCGTCAACTACCGATGGAAAAACGCGTGGCCAGTTTTCGACGGCCCGCCGACCTGCCTTGAATGTTGGCAACGCACGCTCAAAAGGAAGACATGAAGCACCTTGCACGTGAAGTCCGTCGCGGCAGCGACGACGAGGCGCTCTGCGGCGCGAAGGCGCCCGAGGGTAGCCTCGCATGGTCGCGCGACGAGATCGACTGCTGGAAGTGCATCCACCTCACGCTCGGACGCGCGATCCCGCCGGAGCCCGAGACGCCGGAGCACGACCGCATGAAGGCGGCACGCCACGGACGCGACGCGCTGCAGCTCATCGGCGAGTTCATCGATTGGCTGCGCGACGAGAAGGGCTACCGCATCTGCGAGCACGACCGCGGCGAGTACTACGAGGTCAACGCTGGACCGCAGAAGTTCATCGCCCAGTTCTTCGAGATCAACGAGGCGGCCTTGTCCGCCGAGAAGGACGCGCTTCTCGACTACCAGCGCGCGTACACGAAGGCACTCGAATGGGTCGAGAAGGAAGCGAAGCCCCACCTGGCAAAGCACCCGAAGTCTCCTGGCGGCTGACCCGCTGGGACGGGCTCACCCACGTGGTGGTCGACATCCTGGACGTGGATTCGAACAGGTACGTGGAGCCGTTGATCGCCGCGGCCGCCGTGAAGTGCACGAATCGCGCGTTCACCGTGCGCGCGTCCTGTGGCAGCCGACACAAGCTGCCCGGCAGCTCCGGGAACAAGCTCACCAACAACCCGACGACGTGCCTCCAGTGCGCCGTCATCGTGAGGTATGACCGATGAGGAAGAAAGACGTGAACGCCATCCGCGACGCGACCGCCCGCGCCTTTGCCGCACAGGTCCGGCGCGAACTGGACATCGCCCAAGCAAAGGGTTGGAAATTTCCCGGTGCCTGCGCCGTAGCGGTGAAGGTCCTCGAGGCCAACGCGCTCGAGGCGCGCATCCACGCGCGCATCGACGACGTCGGCGGGCTGTACACCCTCGCCGTCGACTCCACCGCCGGCGACGTCGTCGCCGTCGTCTCGCAGCTGGTGAAGTCGTGGCTCGAGAAGAAGGGCACCCCGCCGTGAACCTGCGCGAGGCCAGCGGCTCCGTCGACAGCGACGACCCGGTGCTGTCGATGCTGTACTCGCTGCTGCGCGACCACGTGCACCCCGGGGACCTCGAGACCATCGTGGCGGAGATCGAGCGTGCGGTGAACCGCGGCGACAAAGTCACGAGGTACACGAACGGCTGGCTCGCGCTCTACGCCAAGAACCTCTCGGAGAGGCTACGCAAGGCGTCGCCGGCGATGAACGAGGTCGCGTGGCGCGCGCTCACCGACGAGCAGCGGCTCGAGCTAATCGGCGTCGCCTGTGTCGGGTGCGGGACGCTCAAGCGCCCGTGCTACTGCATGCGTGACGAATGAAGTGCCGACGCGCCCGCGACCATGTCTGGGTGAGGACGAAGAGCGCGCGCTACGATCGCTGCGCGAAGTGCCGCGAGTTCTTTCCATGCAAGTTCGAGTGCAAGCATCTCGACTGCATCACGACCCGCGCGGGCCGCGGCGCTGAGCTTGACCCCGATATCCAGCTGCCTGGGTGGCCGCTGAAGGAGGACCCATTTGCCGAGAAAGAACGGACCGCAGATCAGCCGCACGCCCCGGAAGGAGCTGCAGCTCCTGTACGACCTGGCGGACCAGATGTCGTACGCGAGCCACCTGATGGAACATGACGACGAGGGAAACCGCCTCGGGCGCGACCCGAAGATCGTGAAGGCGCTCGAGAAGGTCCGCGAGGCCTTCCAGCTGGAGAAACGCGAGTGACCCGGCGCAGGAAGCTGCGCGCCCTGCCGACGCTGGCCCAGTGCGAGAAGGCCGTCGGCGAGCCCGCGTCCGCGTGGGTCGCGCGCTGCTACGAGATCTCGTTCAAGATCGTCGCGAAGGGCCTGGTCGACGGCGAGGCCGTGTACGGGCACTGGCTCGGCGACATCGCGCCGGGCAGCCACTTCGCCGACCGAAAGCGCCTGGGCTTCGTGTCGCACGGGTGGATCCTGCTCAAGGACGGCCGCGTGCTCGACCCGACGCGCTGGGTGTTCGAGAACGTCGCGCCGTACCTCTACGTCGGCGAGCCACCGGACCACTGGTCCGTCACGCCGTGCGTGAACTGCGGCCTTCTTCGCGAAGAACACAAGGACGACGGACCCGAGGACCGGTGTGACTGCTACGAGCAGGAACGCTGGCCCTACGACGAGGGCGGCAACACGTGGCGGGAGGCGATGACGCACGGGCGCCCGCCGCCGGAACCCGTCGGGCGGAGGCGCGAGCTGAAGCTCGACAACCCCACGGCGTGGTGGATCGGCGCGCTGCTCGGCGAGCCCGACGGCGCGCGGCTGACCAACAACCAGCTTTTCTACCTGGCGAACTACTCGTACACGGCCATGCGCCAGGCCATCGGGCCCGACGGCGTCAAGGCGGTGTACGAGGCCATCTGCGGCATCGACGACACGTCGATCTCGTGGATCCCGATCGACAACGCGAACCGGGCGAGGCGCGAATGCGGATTCAAGATTCGGTGACCGACGCGGCCGTCATCGACGCGCTTCGCAAGCGCATCACGAAAAGCAAAGACCCGACGATGGCCGCGTTCGCGACGCAGCAGGCGTTGCTCAAGGACCTCGAAGAGGCGGCGCTCGCATGGACCGACGATCCCAAGCCCGACATCCGCACGGTAATCGCGGCGCTCTACCGCCTGCGCGACTTTCGATGGATGCTCCGCCTGCTGGGCGATGCCCAGAAACGAAAGAAGAAGACCAATGCTGCTCGTAATCTGGCTCGGCGTCGCGCTCGCGATCGCCGTCGCCGTTCGCAAGGCCGGCCCGTGGTGGCGCGTCGGACTCGGTAGCGCCCTCTGGCCGCTGCTGCCCGCGATCGCCGGCGTGTCGAAGCTTCGCCACACGTACCGAAGAAGGAGGCTGACGTGATCGAGGCGCTCATCGTCAAGGCGCTGAAGAAGCTGGTGGTCAGGCTGCCGTTCCGCACCATCGAGACGGACGGGCGCCCGTACCTGACGCGCTGGTACCTGTGGCCAGGCAAGCCGCGCAGCGGGCCCGACGACAACGGCATCGACCTTCCGTTCGCGGTGTTCATCCACTACTTCCATCGGGGCGACGAGGACCGTGACCAGCACAACCACCCGTGGGACGCGTCGGTCGCGCTCGTGCTTGCCGGCGGCTACCGCGAGGAGCGCGGCAACGAGACGCACGTCTACAAGCCGGGCTCGGTCAACGTCATCAAGGGCGACGACTTCCACCGCGTGGACCTGCTCGACCCCAAGAAGGGCAGTTGGTCGCTCTTCATCGCCGGACGCAACGTGCAGAGCTGGGGCTTCAAGCTGCGCGACACCGGGGAGTTCGTCCCGTGGCAGCGCTATCTCGACGTCGTGCGCCGGATGCGCGCGAAGGAGAACTGATGATCGACGTCCTGCGAATGCTGCTGAACCTGTCGGATCAGCAGTTCGATCCCGTGGCCAAGAACGAGCTGCGCTCACTGCTCGACGCCGCGCCGCCCGCCGAGGCGATGCGCGACGGCCTACGCGAGATCCTCGACAAGTGCGTGCACGGCTCGCTGTGCTCGGCGTTCGAGATCCGAGTCCTCGACATGGCGTGGCAGCACTACGGCGGCAAGCCGAGCGACCCCGCGCCGTGGAGAGCGGCGTGAGCGCGCGGCACGGCCACCGAAAGCAAATCGAGGAGCTGGCCAGGGACGCCTTCAAGGACCACGTGCTCGAGGAGAAGGCGTGGGACAAGGAGGGCGCGCCATACGTCTGGTGGTGCGCGAGGCCGGGCTCGCACTTCTACTCGTTCCTGGTGATGGTCGGCCCGGGCTGCATCGTTCAGTGGGGCGACGTCGGCGGCCTGGTGATCGCGCAGGGTCGCGGGTACGGCCTGTCGTGGCTCGAGGACTCGATCGGCTCGATGAGCTACGTGCTCGAGAAGTCGAAGGCCAAGCGCGACGAGTTCGTGCCCGAGCTGTTCCAGGAGTACGTGCGCGAGCACAAGCCGGGCTTCCAGTTCCAGTACGACGGCAGCGAGCCCGACCTCCAGCACTACTGGGAGGAGACCGGCGACTCCGAGGTCGGCGACTGCAGCCGCGACTATCCCAGCGACGCTCTGTGGGCGTACTGGGCCCTTCACACGTTCGTTCGACTGCGAGGAGGAAGCGATGTTCAGGTGGTTGCAAGCGGCAATGGGCGTTGACCACGGCCTGGCCAAGGTCGTCAAGGTCGGCGATCGCGTCAGGCACTCCAACACGGGCCAGTGGGGCAAGGTCCTCGAGGTCCAGCAACAATCCGACGGCACCGCCGAGCTGCGCGTGCAACGAGAGGTTCGAGATGAGCACGACTTCAAGGGCGAAGGCTGGTGGGCGACGTACCACATCGGCCAGCACGAAGCGCAAGCCGCCGAAGAAGCCGCCCCCGCCGTCGGCTGAGCCCGACGACCCGCCGAGGAAGTGGCGCGTCACGTTCGAGGTCACGCGAATCAAGGTCTTCGAGCCCGACGAGAAGATCAAGACCGCGAAGGAGGCCGAGGAGAAGGCGCGCGAGCAGGTCTTGTTCGACGACGAGATCCCGCTCGACCGCGAGGAGATCGAGGAGATCACCGCGCTCTGGGTCGACGACATGGACGTCGGCCACGTCGAGACTTGCCAAGGCGATCACTGTCGCCACTACGGCTGCAGCGAGTCCGACGGCGTCCGCTGGTTCTGCTCGCAGTGCGACCCGGAGGCGTATGCCTAAGGCCGGCCAGACCGCCGTAGCTATCTATGCCGCGGCGTCGCGCGACGTCACCGACGCCATCGACATGATCGCCGAATGCGCCGACGAGAAAGCGATGGACCTCCTGGTCAAGATGCTCGAGACCAAGGGGCGGCCGAACACCGACGAGGAGTTGAACGACTTGCTCGTCGGCCCCGCGCGACGAAGGTTGGCGGCTCTCCGTGCGCGATAAAATCGAGTACGTCCACGTTATCGATCGCGAGACCGGGGAGTCCATCCACGCGGTGGAATGCAAGAGCCAGCGCGCCGAACGCGTCGCGCGCGGCATGGACATCAACCTCAACCACGACAGATACGAGCTGAGCATTACCCACTGCGGACATCCCGTGGCGAACGCTCATCTGTGCATGTCGTGCGCCGTGGAGGAACTCCGTGACCATCGGTGAACTGATTCAAAAGGCAGGCAAACGCTTGTCCGTCGGCGACTTCGAGTTCGTCGAGGGTAAGGACGGGCTCGCGCACCGCCTCATCCTCGCGCGCATCGGCGAGGAGAGGGGGAGGCGGACGTTCGAGTGGCTCTGCCCGTGCGGCGCGCTGCACGACCTCCGCACGCAGGAGCAGATGCACGCGCTCGTGATCATGAAGGGCGTCACCTGCATGCGCTGCAACGCCGCGAGCATCTGACGCGCTACTCGACGACGATCGTGATCTTGCGCTTCTCTCGCACGAGCTTGCTGATGGTCAACAGGAAGTCGCTGAGCGAGTCGGCGTCGTCGATGTCGATCTCGATGCGATGTCCGGGCCTCGGACGAGGCGCCGTCTTCGTGCGCGCGCACGCGGGATCGTCCTCGACGATGGGCTCGAGCGGCTCCGTCACAATCTTGTCTGGGTCATCGAGCCCGCGAACCACAGGGAGATTATAGCGATGAAGGTCGACAGAGCCGGGTTGCGCCGGGTAGCGCGCGTCACGCTCACCCACGAGGAAGAAGACTCGTCGTACGAGCACGTGTTCGATCACGGCAGATCGCCCGATGACAGACGCAACATCGAGTGGATTCGCGGGCAGCTCATGCAGGGCAACACCTGGGCGTGGGCCTCTGTGTGCGTCAAGGCGACCCTGCACGACCTGACGGGCGAGGCCTACATCGGGCAGTGCTCGTACGAGTCGGAGGCCGCGTTCAAAGCCGACGGCGGCTACTACGAGCAGCTCGTAGAGGAAGCCGTCGAGGAGCTGGCCGTCGCCATCGAGCGCCTCACGAACGAACACGACGTCTGGGAGCACGACCGCGTGCTCTGCATCGAGTGCGCGGCGAAGCCGCTATCGGAGACGACATGACTCGAAACGACGGACGCATCTCGATCAAAGACCTGCCCGAGGAGGTCCGCGCCGCGCTGTTCAAGCAAAAGGGCGTCGGCTGGCACCCCGCGGGCTACGCGCGCGGCGGGCACCTCGCGGACATTCCCGAGCCGCGCATCGCGCTGTCGTCGATTCGCGGCGCGCGTCGCCAGGTGAAGGTGACGGTGACGCGCTGGTCCCGGCATTACTTCGTCAGCATCGACGAGGAGGACGAGTTCTACTGGCACGCCGCGGAGAAGGGCTGGTACTCGCCGTGGGACCTCGACGAGAAGACCGGCAAGGGCAAGAGCTTCTCCGCGCGCTACACGTTCGAGCGGCACGTCGCGCCGTACATCGAGCGGACGTTCGAGGAGCACTTCTCTCGACGCACGCACTACATGGACCTCGACCGCCCCTCGAAGCGGATGTGGGTCTACAGCAGAACGGGAGACTAGCGATGAAGCAGACCAAGGTGAAGGCGGAAAGTGGACAGCGGTCCGTCACGATCAAGGACGTGCTCGCGAAGCCGACGACTCCGGTCACGGTGCCGATTCGCGACGTCGACACGATGGAGTCCATCGTATGCGGCTTTCGCATGGGCATCGTCGACGCCACCGACGGCGACGGCAAGGACATCGGAGGCGTCGACTCCGGCGGCGGGCTCGGCAGCCCATGGATCACGCTGCGCTGGAAGGGCAAGTACGCCGTCATCGACGCGCGCGACTTGCTCCGCGTCCACGTCGAGCGCGTCGCGCCCGAGGACCTCAAGTACTTCGACAAGAAATGATCGGCCCGCAGCGACGTCAGCCGACGAACACGAACTCGTCAAAGCCCGAGGCGTACCGCCCCGACTACACGGGGCAGCACCGCGGGACCAACGCCCGCGACGCGCGAGACTACCCGCCCGTGATGTGGATCGACATGGGTTGGGTCGTTCACGCCGCGCACCCGGAGTGCAACTACACGTGGTGTGAAACAGCGTGGAGCCACCTCTACATCCACGTCGCGGACACCGTCCCCCTCGGGTCCGTGATCACGTGCATGCTGTGCGAAGGCAACCGATATAGGTTCGAGCGATGAGCAACGTGTTCACCGAGGACTCGGGGCTCGTTCACTACGTGAATCGCGAGCACCCGCTTCGCCCGTTGAAGTTGTTCTGCTCCAACGTCATCGTGCCCGAGGCCGACAACGGACCGAACTTCGTTCGGTGGGACCCGCAATCGCGGGTGACGTGCTTGTTCTGCCTGATGCAGATCAGCAGCGCAGCTCGTTGAGCTGGGACTGCGACGCCGCAGCGCGGCGTCCCACGTCGTCGAACGCCATCCAGGCCAGCAGCTCCAGGAGCCACTGGCGCGCTCCCGTCCGGTCACCTGCGCGCGCGCAGAGACCCGCCATCAGCGCGGCGACGCGCGGGCAGGTCGGGATGTCGAATTCGTGCAGCTGAGCAGACATGGCGGAGGTCGGGGCAGGCAGGTTCTGTGCCGTATGTGGTGGCACGGGTTTGCGCGATAAACAATGTGCGCCCTGCTCGCGACGTGCAAAGGGGCACGTGACCATCCTGCCTAGATAAAATCCTGACGTCAATCAGATCGTGGCGTGCGAGCACGCTTACGGGTTGGAGGCATAAACATGATGTGGCTTCGTAAGGGGCGTGATGCCCACGGAGTCATCCATTATGACTCCCTGATCAAGCGGAAGTACATCTACCCGGTGTGCCGAACCCCCTACCTGGACCTCCAGGACATCGGGCCCAACGCGGTCGTCACGTGCATGGGATGCATCGGCGACCTCCGCGAGTTCGAGGGATACTGGGACGAGGACGCGTGCTGAAAACCGACCCCCAGTACCAGCCCCATTGGCTCGATGGCCGAGGAATCGTGCACGTCGGGAACTTCACCGGGCCGTTCACGGCCTGCGGCAGGAGCCACGTGGGCATGGCGTGGCGAGACCCGAACCTGACCCCGCCGACGTGCGTCGAGTGCGTCGACTACATCTCGAGGAAGATGTGAAGCGCAGCTACTGGCTCCAGACGATAGCCGCGAGCGACGGGCTCGTGCACCTCGCCTGGTCGTACCCCAAGGACATCGGGCAGCAGCTCGGCGAGACCGCGTGCGAGGAGCCGTGGGTCCACGTCGGGACGTCGAAGTACAACGTCGCCGAGGACATCATCCGCGCGGTCGACACCGACAAGGAGCCGTCGTGCCTGACGTGCATCGCGGTCGAGCTGTTTTGACGAAGCCGCCGTGGTGGCGCGGGGTTCGATGGGCGGACGAGAACGGCGTCGTTCATCAGACGTTCACGTTCGATCGTCGCTTCCACCACCAGTTCCGCGCGCTGGTCTGGTGCGGCATCGAGACGTCGGCGCCTTGGTCGCCGACGGAGGGCGCGGTCACGTGCCTGGCGTGCGCGCGAGAAAAGTGACGGCAACCGAGTGGCAGGGGCGCGAGCCGGATTTGAACCGGTTTGGTCCTTTACAAGAGGACTGCTTTACCAAAAAGCAGCGTTGCGTGTTGGCCCCTGCCGAGGGGTTGCCTTCGTTGCGGGAGACGGATTTGAACCGCCGACCTTCGGGTTATGAGCCCAACGAGCTACCAGGCTGCTCCATCCCGCAGGCCCTTGGATACGATGGAGGCGAATGGACGTCAAGATGAACTTCCAAGATCACGCCGGGGTCGTCCACATCGTGATAGAGGAGCCCGTGCGCCCCGCGCGATACACGCACTCGCTCGCGGGCACGGCGGGGTTCACCCAATGCGAGCAGTGGTTCCGGTGGCTGGGCCAGTCCGAGTGGGTCCGCGGCGAGCTGTCGGGCACGCGGACCGAGGCCACCCCGACCTGCATGCTCTGCGTCGGAGACCCGGATCTTGATTGAGACCCGGCTGTACGTCGACGAGGACGGCGTGGTGCACCTGCGCTACGCGCTGTCCGGCAACCTGTCCGCGTGCGGCCAGCTCACGCCGCGATTCGCGCGCCGCGCCGACGACCCGCCGCCGACCTCGTGGCCCACGTGCATGGGCTGCTGGGTGGTCGCCGCGCGCGGGCACGCACTATAATTCTCGCGCTGCCCCTCCTCCCAGCGCCTTCGCAGGGCACTCACCCCGAGGTTCCACCCACCCCGGGGACACGCCGAGTGCTCGCAGGAAGTCGTCTCGTCCCCCAACGAGGCGTCTGGAGGAGGTCCTTCGGGATTACGAGGTAAACATGAACACGACGTGGAAGTCCTGGACGTTGGACCCGATACGGCACGACGCCGATCTCGATCTCCGCGTCACCGCCTGCTTCATGCTGTTCGACTTCGTCGACCCGGACGACTCGCGCATCGAGCGCGGCAAGCCGGTGACGTGCCTGTGGTGCCTCAACGGCAAGGAGACCGCGTGCTGCATCTGATCACGCCCGACGCGAAGACGTGGCACGAGGGGGACCTCATCCACGTCGCCGAGATCATCAATGGGCGCAGCGCGCGATGGGGCGCGATCTGCGGCGCGTCCCACGGCGTCCATCGCAAGGACGTCCACGGCGGACGCAAGCGCAAGCCCGTCAACTGCCTCATGTGCCTGGGCACGCTGCGTAGGAGAGAACGTGAAGACCTGGCGAGACGAAACCAGCGGCGTCGTCCATAGCGCGTTCTACAACGAGTACCTGTACACCGGCGGCCCCTTCAACGAGCGCTGGACGACGGGCTGCTGGATCATCATCGAGGTCGTCGCCGAGATCTACCACGTGCATCGCCGGCCGATCACGTGCATGACGTGCATGCGATGGGCTTCCTGACCTGGACCGACGCGCACGGCGTCACGCACCTCTACCGGACGCTCCCCAAGGAGCTGATGGACAAGATCGCCGAGGAGGCTCGGACGACGTTCAAGGACGTGCTGCCGGCGATGCCCGAGGGCAACTACATCTTCATCGACGTCCACGGCGCCGAGGTGAAGGTGCCCCCGGCGTCGCCGAACTACGCGCTGTGCGGCATCGTCTGCCCGGCGGACATGCCGTTCCCGAGCGGCGCGCCGACGTGCCTGCCGTGCGTCGCGATGAACCAATTCCTCGAGGGTAACCCATGGGCGAAGAGCAACTTCGTGTGAGGACACTCGACGACAACCTGGTCCACGTCGTGGCGATCCAGGCCAACGTGGGCGTCAACTCGATCGGCGAGGCGACCACGGGGCGCGTCGGCCAGCTGCTTTGCGGCCGGGCGTATTTCCCGGCGGGCTACTCGAACCTGCACACGAAAGGCCTGCCGGCGACGGTCGCGTCGTGGGCCGAGGTGTCGTGCCTGCGCTGCGCGGGGCGACAATGAAGACGTGGAAGGACCTCCACGGCGTGTCGCACGTCGTGCAGGAGGAGGACGTCGGGTACACCGACCCGCTCTACGAGTGGGTGCCACTTTGCCACCAGGCGCGGGCCGTCAGGCCCTACGTGCGCGACATGGAGCTTCTCCAGGAGAAGCCGACGTGCCTGCGCTGCATTCGAAAAAGCGAGGAGTGACATGGGCGGACAAATCTTCGTCGGCATCCGAACCGCGAGCGGCGCCGAGCACCTCGGCCTCACGTGGACCAACTGGCTCGGCGGGTTCTTCCTGCGCCACGAGCTGTACGAGGGCGAGGGCGGCGAGCCGCTCGCGCAGCTATGCGAGTACTGGGACGCGCGCAAAGAGAACGATTTCGACGAGCGACTCACGCGCGTCAGGAACTCCGACTACGGAGTCATCCTGCTCGACATCCCCGCCAAGGAGATCTGGTCGCACAACGCGTACGCGACGCCGGCGCGCTACCTGATGTCCCCGTCGAGCAACGACTACGACACCATCCTTCTCGCATGCGACTACATCGAGAAGGGCCGGTACGAGAAGCTGGTCCTGTGGCCGATGCTCGGCTCCGACGGCGGCGCGCCTCGCCCACCGACCGCCGAGGAGACCGCCGTGCTGATCAAGATGAACCGCGAGCACGCCAACACGCGCGGTCGACGCAACGTCATCTACGAGTCGACGCTCAAGGGCCCGCGCTTCCCCGGCATGGTCGAGGTCTTCCACGGACACGCCAAGCTCGCGCACACCAGCAACGAGTACCTGCGTTCCCAGGAGGACTGGGACGACATGCGCAGGTGGCTCAAGAAGCGCAAGTGGAAGTCCCCGGTCAACGCGACGCCGAGGGTACGGTGAGCCGTGCGCAACTTCGTACGCCGGATGGTCTCGTTCATCAAGTCCGCGCTCAGGAGTACGACATCCAGCTCGGAGTCCTATCTTGCCTCCATTGGTTCAGCCGTGACGCTGATCGAGCAAAGCGGCATCGAGCCGTCGCCGAGAGTCAAGGCGGCGGTCGAACGGCTGTTCACGGGGACCCTGTCGATGAAGCCGTCACCTGCCTTGGATGCTGGGCTGTTCTGTCCCGCGCGGACGACTAGGCCATACAACCAGCAATGCGCGCTCGGCAACGGGCACGCCGGTGCGCACTGCACGCAAAGGCCGGAGGAACGGCCCTGTGGCGTGTCGCAGCGCATCCGCGATCACGGCGTCGTGCATCGAGTCGTGTGGTCCGAGTGGAACGAGCGCGCGAAGTGCCGCGAGCTGACGACCGCGTGCCAGCGGTTCTTCGCGACCAGGAACCGCGTCAACAACAGTAAGATGGTCACGTGCATGCGATGCCTCTGACCTGGACCGACGCCGGCGGGATCGCCCACGAGCTGTACGAGAGTCCGCTCGACAACGGGCAGTTCGTCGTCAACGTCGCCGCCTGCCACGACGGCCAGTTCAAGGACCCCGCGCACGGGATGATCCACAAGGACCGCCCGGTGACGTGCCTGCGGTGCCTGCGGGTGACGCTGTGCCGGTGAGGATGGTCCGCGACGGCATCACGCACGCCATCGAGGGCAAGAAGGTCCCGCACGGGGCGTTCAAGCACACGCTGTGCGGGAAGATGTACACGGGCGACGAGAAGAAGGCGAAGAGGTACGGCTACGGCACGCGCTACGAGGGCTCGCCGTTTCTCGTCGAGGTCGTCAACGCCGTGCCCACGTGCCTGTGGTGCGCCGCGAAGCTGAGGTGACCGATGGCTGTCAAAGACGAACACGGCGTTCATCATCGTGTTCGATTCTGGCCTGCGTGGGACCCCCGCAACGGCGGAACCTACGGCCACACGACGTGCGGCACGTTGTTCGTCGTCTACGACGAACGGCCGCCGGGCGTCGAGAAGATGAAATCCGCCGACGGCGCGTTCACGTGCCTGGCGTGCGTCAGAAAGGATGTCCCATTCCTACCCTACGAGTGAACGGTGGCTACGTGGAGCACGTCGTCCACGAGACCGAGACCAGATTCGCCAAAAAATCAGGCTACGTCATCTGCCGGCCCGACAAGGTCCACGGCGAGGTCAGCGCGTCGGGCCCCATCACGTGCAAGAAGTGCCTGGCGCTCGACGTGCCGGTGGACCTGATGCCGTCGGAGCAGGGCGCGCTCAAGCTCGCCGCGGAGGGCCGGCTCTCCGGCGCGGGCGCGGGCGTCGCCAAGCTCCTGCGGCTCGACTACGTCACCGAGACGTACGAGCTGACGCGCCGCGGCCTGCTCGTCGCCAAGGACTTCACCGAGGGCGCCGCGCCGTGGCGCGACGACGTCACCGGCATCGTGCACGCGCGGGACCCGCTCGCCGTGCACGCCCGCTGCGACGCCGCCAAGATCTTCATGGACCTCGGCAAGCTGACCACGGAGCGCTACGGCAAGCTCCGGCTGGTGGCCGAGGCCGTGACGTGCATGGCTTGTGCTAGGATTGCGAGATAAACATGAACCTCGTGGCCGTCGCCGCGCGCGAGATCAACATGGACGGCGAGCTACACGTCACCGGCGCGTGCTGCGTCGACACCGTCATGGGCCACGACTGCCCGAAGTGCGGCGGCACGGTGCACCAGCAGCCGGTCTATCACGGCATCGCGGACTACTGCGAGAACTGCGACGTCGACGCGTGGTCCCCGTTCGGCACCTACGACGTCGACAAGGACGGGTTCGTGACCCCAGGAACGCTCGAGGAAATCATCTGGCGGTGCGACGAGGGGCTCATGCACCTGGCGTGGATAAGCCGTTGGCGAAGCGCCTACGGTTGCGGCGTGGCCGCTTATCCCAAGCCGGTCGCGGTCGCGGACCAACGCTGGCCGACGTGCCTCGAGTGCATTCGCAACGAGCGCTGGCGCGAAAGGTTCCGACAGCCATGAAGGTCATCCTCTGGAGAAACCACGAGCCCGATTGCCTCGTGCACATCGCGTGGGACGGCACCTGGCGCTACCACTTCGGCTGCGACGCGGGGATGCTAGACCCCCAGGACACGGAGGACTATGCAACGTGCCTTGACTGCATCGCCGAGGCTTCCCGTCGCGTCGGTGGCCATGCCACTGATCGTCCACTACGTGGACCCTGACGACGACGAGCACTATTGGACGATCTGTCGCCGCGGCGTCTTCGACGCGATGATCACGCCGGTCGTGCCCGCGACGTGCCTGTGGTGCGCGGCGGGACGCATCTACAGCACCGACGTGGGGTTCTGATGTTCATCTGCCGCGACAAGGAAGGAATCATCCATGCGCTATCCGGCGAGAGCGACACCTGGTGCGGCTGGTCTCGCGTATGGGTAGACGGCGAGTGGGACATCGTCGACGACGCGGTGGTGACGTGCCTCGAGTGCGTCGTTCATCGCGCCCAGCACGCCGTGCAGAAGTTCGTCGCGATACCCACGAAGGCTGGGATGCGCGCGAGCCGTACGACAAGGCTCCCCGCAAGCCTGAAGTCGAGTACGTTGGGCTCCGCATCGAGCGCTCGTGGCACGACCAAGGCGGCGTCGCGCACGCGGCGTTCCTGATGGGCGAGGCGTGGCACGTCGTCTGCGACCTGCGCGAGTTCTTCGACACGGTTCGCCGAATGGGGTCCAACAAGCTGAGGATCTCGACCGACATGGTCAACTGCATGTGGTGCATCCAGGGGAGGCGACAATGATCCTGACCTACGAGGACTCCGACGGTATCCGTCACCAGGTGCACGGCGTCGGCGCGTGGGCGCGCCTGCGGTGCAACGGCGAGGGCGTGCCCCCCGTCCACATCCGCGACAAGCGCACGGTGACGTGCCTGGCCTGCGCGGCGAAGCGGTCGTGAGCGCGCAGTCGCAATGGCTCGACTGGAACGGCATCCGACACATCGTGTACTACCGACGGCAGCACACGGTATGCTGGATAAGCACGACCAGGAACATCGACCTTGACGCCGAACGACCCCCGACGTGTCTTGCATGTGTTGCTTGGGAAGAGCGGTCTGGACAACGTGCTTGGGACCTGGAAAAGCAGGGACGGTCTGATCCATGAGGTCCGAGGATACGGAACCAGCTGCGGGCACCTCGAGTTCCGAAGGCGCGTCCACAACTCGGACCGAGACGAGCGAGTCGTCACCTGCCTCGAGTGCGCGTCCTCCGTCTGACTGGGACACCGAGACCGACGAGCACGGCGTGACGCACGGCCTGTCGTCGTGGGCGACAGGCCGCTACATCCGACTCTGCGCCGGATCGGGCACGCGGCCCGACCCCGGCGAACCGAGGCCGATCACGTGCATCACGTGCGCGCGGAAGTGGAGGAGCATGCGCGAGTACCTCCAGCGCGTGTCGAAGCGGATCAAGAACCTCGAGTTCGTGCCCACGGAAGGAAGGAGGCGTCGCCTTGAAGATCGGTGAGGACATCAACGGCGTCGTTCACCTCGAGGACGTTACCGGCGCGGCTTGCTGCAACGCCGACGTGACGTACCCTGTCGCGCCCGACACGCCGCTCTCGTGTCTCGACTGCCTGCGGCTCGACGACGTGTGGCGCGGGCGCGTGGAAAGAAGTCGACGCCATGTGGCTGCTGCCAAGCGATAACGCGATGACGGTTCGTCGAATCGAGAAGCCGCTGCGCGACTTCGTCGTGGCGGTGACGGGCGCGCCATGGGACGGCGATCGGCTGGCCATCGTGCTCAAGGGCGACGTGCGCGTCGAATGCGCGCGGCGCGACTCGCGCAAGCAACGTCGATACGACCTCTACACCGGCTACCCCAACGACCTCGAGCACGTGCTGGTGCGCGACCACGGCAAGCACGAGTCGTATTGGGTGGCCGACTTGTACGACGGCGAGGCGGCGGTGATCCGCCGGTACAACCGCGGCGAGTGGAACGGCCCCTCGCACGAGGACACCGTGACCATCTACCTGACGTGCCTGTGGAAGGACGAGGCGACGAAAGGCCTGCTCGACGTCGCGCGCGACGCCGCGCAGCAAGCTCGGGCCATCACGCCGGAGGTCTACCGCATCGCCAAGGAGGCGCTGCCGAGGGCCCACGGGCTCGTGGTGGCGCTGCTGCGCAAGGAGCTGTCGCTCGAATGACGCTGCTGCTCGTCACCGACGGCGTCGTCGTCCACCTGGCGATTGAGGACATGCAGAAGCGGATGTGCGGAAGCCTCACGACGCACAGCAAACACCACAAGGCCGACTACCCGACGTGCATGGATTGCACGCGCAAGCTGTGGACGCTCGAGCGCAGGTTCCCCGTCAGATACGATCACTGGTACGCGATATGAGCGACCTCCGATACGGCCGCGACAAGCACGGCGTCGTCCACGTCCTGAGCCAGCTGACGCGCACGGCCTTGTGCGTGCACCACCACGAGGAGGCGCACGAGGGTCCGCCCACTTGCGTCGAGTGCGTCGGTTTGCTGCAACAACTGGCCTTCTTCGCGCACAAGAAGAGGCGCTGACGTTGGCATAAGTACAGGACGGGTTTATCCAATAAACAGAGGTTGGCCATGGCAAGGAAAGACACGGAGCGCGAGCTGCGCTTCAAGATTTTCGACATGCTCGACGAGGGCTGGACGTCAGAGGACGTCGCCGAGCTGCTCGACCTCAAGCACATGCAGGTGTGCGGCTACATGTCGTGGCGAACCAAGGGCCACTACGAGGCCGAGGAAAGGGAACGTCGTGAAGGCAAACCCCATCTCCGAGTCGTCAAGTGACGAGGCACGCACGTTCTTCGTCGCGAAGGAGCAGCGCGACGCGCGCTGTGTCGAGAAGGACGCGCTGACGCGCCGGCTGTTCGACGCGCTGGCGATCGCGCGGCCGCGGGCCTTCAAGGCCATCCTGATGCCCTCGTTGTGCGGCCCCGAGGTCGACTGGCTGCGAGCGCGCGGCGTGCCGGCGAGGAACCTGTTCGCGGTCGAGCGGCACCAGGCCACGTGGTCGGTGCTCTCCGCGCGCGGGCTGCCCACGACGCCCAAGCCGATGCTCGTGCAGGACGCCCTGGACCACGTGCCGTTCGAGCGCGTGGACCTCGCGTACCTCGACTTCTTCGGCCAGCCCAACGGCGACCACATCCACGCGCTGCGCAAGCTGTTCAGGCTGTACCTGCGCGAGGGCTCTCGGCTGTGGGTCACGTTCGGCGTGAACCGCGGCAAGACGTTCTCCTGCAACCTCAACCGTCGCCTGCGTCGCGTCGAGTGCGCGGGCGAGGCCTACGTGCGGGCCGCGCACGCGCTGGTGGACGGCGCGCCGCGAATCCGGTTGCTCGAGAACCACCGGTACAAGACGTCGACGCTCTACCACCCCGCCAACTTCATCCTCACGGAGATCCGCCTATGAACATCGTCGAGACCGAGCAGGTCCTGGCGCTCCAGCGCTACCTCGACAAGCACGACGAGCTGCTGCGTGCCAGCCTCGCCGAGTACCAGCACTACTGCGGCGACGGCATCGATGACCTGCCGTTCCAGCGAGCGCTGGTCGACAAGGCGCTCGCCTCTGGCCGGCAGTGGACCGCCGAGATCGCCACCGGCATCGGCAAGACCATCATCTCGGCGCGCGTCGCGCTCGAGCGCGCCGTCGACGGGCCCGTCGTCTACGTGTGCCCGAACCGGACCGCGGTGGGCGACACCTCCGCGGGCATCATCAACAAGTTCGTCCGCACGTTCTCGACCTTCGGCGACGGGCGCAGCTTTGCGCTGGGTCGCGTCAACGAGCTGTCGCGCGCGAACGACGTGTCGTTCGTGACCCCGTACGCGCTCGCGCACATGCTGGCCAACGACACGCGTCGGACCCGCGAGATGCTCAAGCGGGCGTCGTGCATGGTCATCGACGAGGCGCACCACTTCCCCGAGGACGAGGACGACGACCTCAAGGTCTACGGCACCATCTACGACGCCGCGGACACGCTGGTCCGCGATGGCCTCACGGTCGCGATGACCGGCACGTGGGAGCGGCTCGACGGCATGCGGGTGATGGGTCGCGAGCGCCCCGACGACGTGGTGACCGTGCAGGACGCCGTGAACCTGGGACGCTGCCCGGAGGTCTACGGCGTCCAGGTGCTCACCGAGGTGACGGCCACCAAGGCGGTGGCCCGCGGGGACCTCTACGACCTGCATCTGCGGCCGCGCGAGCGCGCCCGGTACCTCGAGGGCGTCGCCGACTGCATGCTGGCCACGCGCCGGCGCTACCCGGTGCCGTTCGCCGGCTTCGTCCGCACGATCGCCGACGCGCAAGCGATCGCGAACTCGTACAACTCGAAGCTGCGCCGGGGCGAGCGGCCGCTGGCGCTGCTGGTGTCGTCGACGTCCGTCGTCGATCGCCTGGCCACGGTGCGGGCCATCGAGGAGGGGCGACTCGCGGGCTACGTGACGTGCGCCGTCGGCGAGGAGGCGCTCGACCTGCCGAAGCTGGAGGTCGTCCACCTGGTTCGCCGCACGCGCTCGCTCGCGCGCAACATGCAGGCGGTCGGGCGCGCGCTCCGGGTGTGCCCGGGCAAGCGACGCGCGCTGGTGATCGACTACCAGACCATGCTCGAGGGCGTCACGCAGCGCTTCATCGGCCTCGGGCTCGACGACCTCGCGCGGCGCCAGGGCACCGAGCAGTCCCATGTGGTCAACGGCGGCCCGATGGTGGCGCAGCGGACGTACCAGGGCGCGACGCTCGCCGGCATGACGGTGGGCGAGGAGCGCGCGCTGGTCCTGCGCGCGACGCCCACCGACGAGACCAAGCAGGAGCTGCTGGCGCTGGCGACGTCGGGCGCCCGGCGGCCGCGCTCGGCGAACCGCCGCAACAACACCACGGTCCCACGCCACGAGGCGTTGCTCGCGCGCAAGCTGTACAACTACACGGTCGAAGGTCGGGGGACCTGCTACGACGCGGCCTTCCACGCGAAGCTTCGCGAGACACGCCCGGACTGGTTCGACCGCAACGACGCCGACGACAAGAAGGCGCTGCTGCTCCGCATGGCTGCCGAGGGCAAGCCCAAGCCCACGCGCAGCAGCAAGGACGTCGAGGAGAAGCGCATGGCGATGGCGCTGTACAACTACTGCTACGAGGCGAGCAACGTCTACGACGCTGCGTTCGTGGCGCGCCTCGAGGCGCTGCGGCCCGAGTGGCTGCGCCGCGTGCGCAACTGGGACGACGCCAACAAGGAGCAGCTTCGCCAGCTCGCGAAGTCCGGCGCGCCGAAGCCCGGGTGGAACACCACCATGGGCCGTGCGCTCCGACGTGTCGTCAAGCCGACGAGCCGGCGGTACTCGCCGGAGTTCGCCGCCGAGATCCAGAAGCTGCGCCCCGACTGGCTCGAGAGTTCGTCGGCGCTCAAGAAGAGCGTGCTGATGAAGCGCGCCAAGCGGGGCGGCACCAAGCCGCAGTTCACCAGCAAGGATCCGAACGAGCGGTCGTTGGCCGGGATGCTCTGGAAGTACACCAACCCCAGCAAGAGCTACGACGCGGACTTCGTGGAGAAGCTGCGCGAGATTCGCCCGCAGTGGCTGCCGGAGGACAACTAGCGAATCCGGCGCGGAACCGCGTCGGATTTTTTGGAGACGTCATGCCGACGAAGATGTTGGAGGAGCAGGTGCTCTGGCACCTGTACCGCTGGTACTCCGGCGGCGAGTTCATCTGCGGGAAGACGTGGCGCTACGCAACACGCGACTACGGCACCTACGGCCGCATGGACGACACCGTCGTCACGTGCCTCGAGTGCTCGCTCGGACGGTGCACATGAGCGATCACTCACAAGGCTGGGCGATCGGAGACGACGGGCTGTTCCACTACGTGAAGTGGATCCCCAGCAGCCACGCGAAGGCGGGCGGACACTGGAACGGCATCACGTGGTGCTCGTACGCGCTGGAGCCAGACACGCCGTCGGGTATCTTCATCCGATGCCACGGGCAGACGGTGAGGACCAGCATGCCCGTCAACTGCCTGCGCTGCGCCTCGAGGACCCCCGGTGACCCGCGCCCTTGGGGATAGGTTCGTCGGGCACGACGGCCTCGTGCACCAGATCGACGATCGGGTGCTGTTCGCGATCAACGCGGGCAGCTGCGGCGCGAGCGGGTCGACGTTCAACGGCACCAGCGGGCACCGGTATCTCGAGGACATCCCCCGCACGAAGGAGCCCATCACGTGTTTTCGGTGCCTGACGTACAAGTCCGGTTCTTGAACGGCTCGTTCGTCCACGTCGAGCGGCAGAACGGCAACCGCACCCTGTGCGGGATGATGCTGTTCGACGACGTGGCGCTGAGCTACGCCGAGAAGGTCGACGACGCGCCGACGTGCATCTGGTGCGTCGCCCGAAAGGAGAAGTGATGGTGATGATCAGGGTGCGTCTGATGCTCGACGCGTTCGGGATCGTCCACGTGGCCAACGAAGTTGGCGACGCACTCCGCGCTCGTTGCTTGAGCCGAATCAACACCACCTTCACCGGCATCGCCACGCCGGCACGCCAGGTGACGTGCCTGTGGTGCGTGTCTGGCAACGGGACGTGGCGATGAGATCCCTGGACCACTACAACCAGGAAGCCGACGACACGTTGCGCCGCGGGATGCTCGGCGACGACGGACTCGTACATGCCGCGCACAAGATGACGGCGGAACATGTGCACGCGGGCTGGTGGATGTCGGCGTGCCAGACGAGCTACACGAAAGAGCACAATCGGAATCGATGGACCGAGGACCCCACGACGTGTCTCGAGTGCGTGAGGTCGCCCAAGAACGCGAGGCTGCATCGATGAGAGCGACGCGACCTGGATACGACCAGATGCACCCCGACGACGTGCCGCCCTACCAGCCCGTGGGGCAGGAGCCGCGGCTGGTCCACATCTTCTCGGACATCGACTACTCGAAGATGCGATGCGGCCTGTTGCGCCGAGCCATCCACTGCGGCGCGCGCGACATCATGGACCGGCGGCTGCCGACGTGCCTGTGGTGCGTCGTTGGGAGGTATTGATGCACATGCTCGTCGACTACCACGACGTCACGCACGTGATGTTGTTCGCCACGTCGAACCGCGCGACGATGTGCGACGGCGTCAAGAACTGGCAGCAGATGGAGATCATCGGGAAGTTCCCCACGTGCCTGTGGTGCGCGGTCTCGACGGTCAAACAACGAGTCTCGTACCCGTGAGCAGCCTGCCCCGGCGCACCGACTACACCGGCGTCATCCACGTCGTCATGTACCAGGGTTCGAAGTACGGCTGGTGCTACGACATGTTCGGCGTTGGCCACTATCTGACGACCATACTGAAGAAAGAAGAGCCGCAATGGGACGTTCCGATAACGTGCATGTGGTGCGCCCTTCTGGACTACGGTATCGGGACACCGACGGAGTGACGCACGCGCCGACCCGCGAGGTCGACAACCGCTTCTACGACACGGGCTGCGGGCTCATCCTGAGCTTCGGCGACTACTGGGAGCGCCAGCCCGCGTGGCCGATCACGTGCGTCATGTGCGCCGCGAGACACGCGCAATGAGAAAGCGTTTCTACCACTGGCGCGACAAGCACCACGTGGTCCACATCCTCGACGGAGCGGATCTCCTATGGTGCGACATCGAAGGTCGAAGAAACCCCAAGGAGAGCAACGCGAAGGGGGCTCCGACGTGTTTGTTGTGCGTCGCGGTGTTCGAGGCGTTCCTGCGCGAGTGCGCGTCGACCCTGTTACGTGGAAATGGAACGGCGTGACGCACCGGCTGGTGCCGCGTTCGTTCCTCGGCGGCGGGATGAACACGCTGTGCGGCAACGAGAGCCTCGACATGAACATCGACAACTTTCGCGCGATGCAGGCGTCGTACGACGACGCCATCAAGACCCCGGTCTCGCGCGTGGTCACGTGCCTGCGGTGCGCGGCTGGCCAGGACTACGTGGCCCGTGGGAATTGAACGACGCATCGAGGTCATGGCCGGCGTCAAGTGCCGCATCGTCAAGTGGGAGACCCTCGGCCGAGGAAACTTCTACCGATGTCGCGTGTGGACCGAGTGCGGTTGGCAGGGCACGGTCGCGGAAATCTCGGACACGCGAGGAGAGGAGCCACCGACATGCCTATGGTGCTGGCGCGCGATCGCAGCGGAGTCACCCACCTGACGCGCAACTTCGACATCTGGCCCCTCTGCACACTCGACAAGGAGCGGCGACGGCTGGGCTGGGAGCCCGGCGACGTGCTGCTCACGTTGTCCGTGTGGGACCGCGCGCTCGAGGAAAACGAGCCGCTGACGTGCCTGTTCTGCCTGGGAGGACATCATGCTAAGTAACCCGCTGGCGCTACGGCGCGACGAGCACGATATCGTGCACCGACTCGACATCTACGCGGCGTCGTCGAACACGCGGATGGTGATGGTGTGCGGGGTGATTATCCGGTCGTCCTACGCGGCGATGAACACGCACGGGAGGATCACGTGCCTGCGTTGCGCGAGCCAGGAATGATGTCCGTGGAACAGGGCCAGGACTTCTGGCGGCTGCGATGCGCCGACGGCCTCGTGCACCTCAACGACCGTTGGTCGCGGCACCAGAGCCCGCGCTGCAACGTGTACGAGCAGATCACCAGCGAGCCAGGCACCATCGGCCCCGAGGCCGTGGTGACGTGCATGCGATGCTTAGGCTCTCGATGAACGTCGCGCAGGGCTGCGTCGCGCACGCGCGGAGCGCGGACGGGCTAACGCACCTGGCGCTCATCCTCACCGACAGCCTCGAGGAGTTCGTGGTCGGCTCCAACAAGACCAACCCGATGCCCATCATCACCGAGTGCATCGACGACGGCGGGCACTACGACCAGTACCTGACGCTCGACGTCTACTGGGTGGACGCCGACGTCGTTCCGACGTGCATGCGCTGCGTGGGCGTCGACGCGAGGCACCGATGAACTACCTGACGCTCGTCGACGAGGAGGGCATCGTGCACGTGATGTGGTGCGGCCTGATCAGCGACGAGAACATGGCGATCTGGATGGCCACGGCGACGTTCCGCTGGTGCGCCTGCGAGGAGCACGTCATGGGCACCATCCTGCGAAGCGAGCGTTACCCGACGTGCCTCCTGTGCATCGGGCACTTCCACGAGCACGCGACGAGTCGATATGGCCGTTCATAAGATGCGAGCCCCGGACAACGTCGTGCACGCCATCCCGTTGCTGGGCGACACGCGCCTCTGGACCCCGCCGCACGGCGACTACGAGCCGCACGAGTACGTCCGCGTCGACGACGACACGCCGACGACGTGCCTGACGTGCATCCGGCACCGGCAGGGCCGCGATGCCTCGTGACCTCATCGGCCACGGGCCGCGCGTCCTCGGGAACGACGACCTCATCCACGAGTGGATGAACGAGGCGGAGCACCTGCTCGAGTGCCACTGGCACTGGACCGTGGTCTGCTCGCCCAACATGGTGGCGCGAACCGTCGACCCGACGACGTGCATGGCCTGCGTCGCGCGGAGGAAGCATGCCCGTTGAGACAGGCGACTACGACTGGAAGATCGGCGTCGACGCCGACGGCATGGGGCACTTCCGCGTCGGGCGCAAGGGCCACGGCGGCGGCATCGCCATGTGCTCGGGCTGCATGGGCGGCCCGAGCCCTGTTTACCTGGTAGACATCGTCGAGCTGTCCGACGACGACATCGTGGAGTGCCTATGGTGCCATTCGCTCGCTCGATAAAGGCGCCTGGCGGGGTATTCGTTCATCGCGTGCGCGAGAACACGGGTATCGGAGGCGGAGGCTACGCCTCGTGGTGCGACCAGGCCTATTACGATCCCGCGTACATCGTCGACGAGCCGGTGACGTGCCTGTGGTGCGCGGCCCGCCGGCCGTACGTGAGGTACTCGAGCACGAACCCATGCGCGGAGGTGCCGCTTGATCGTTAGCCGATTCACCTTGTTCAAGGCCTTCGACGGCGTCGTGCATCTCGTGTACTGGAAGGACGATCCCGGCGCGAACCGCTTCGTGTGGTGTCGACCGGACCTCAAGACCGACGAGTACATGCACTTCGCGCGTAGTCCGATCCGATACCCGACGTGCCTCGCCTGCGTGGCGAAGAAGGTGGATGTCGAATGGGGACCGTAGATGGGTTCGCGATCTACCGCGACGGCCAGGGCATCACGCACGTCGCGTGCTGCTACCGGGACGCCGGCGGGCCTTGGACGTTCCTTCGTTGCGACGCGACGCGGGACGCGGGCGTGCTTGTCCCTGGCGACGTCGACGCGCTGCAGCCGTGGCCGACGTGCCTGGCGTGCGCGGGGCACGAGCTGCCATGACCTACCGCTCCCACCGCGCCATCGGCGACAACTTCGTGCACGTCGTCGTGCTTCGCCACCCCAAGGGCAAGTGGGACATGCTCTGCAAGGGCTGGCTCGCGAGCCGCGTCAAGTCCGACGACGTCCACGACGAGGTGCCAACATGCCTGTTCTGTATCGGTCGCATCGGGACCTCGACGACGTCGTCCACCTCGCGCGCGAGCGAACGTCGCAGTACAACATCTGGGACCCGCTCTGCATGATCGGCTGGGACGCTTGCTTCCTGCTCGAGCAGGACCTGGGCGACGAGGTTCCGACGTGCCTGTTCTGCGCCGTAACGAGGTACCTTCGATGAGGTCGTACAAGGACAGCTGGGGCGTGACGCACAACGTGCAGACCACGTTCAACGGCGCGACCCACTACATCGAGTGCCAATCCAACATCGTCGGCGTCGAGGCTGCCGTGGGCGAGCACCTGACGACGCGACGAAGATTTCCAACGTGCTGGTGGTGCACGACGGGGCGCCGCGTTGTCTAAGCCGCTGCGCCTGCACAAGTGCGTCGACCTCGCCGAGCCGGCGCTCACGCACGTCGCGTTCCGCAACCAGTACCAGCACGCGTGGGCGTACACGCCGGCGTGCCAGGGCGCGCGCATCCTGACAATATTCACGCTGCCGGACACGCGGCGCGCGGACCACAAGGCCGTGATCACCTGCGTCCGGTGCTTCCAGATCAAGCGCGAGTACGACGCCGCGCAGCGATCATACGAGAAGAAAGTCCTTCGAAGATGAGCAGCCACAAGCGCGTCGTCGACGACGTCGGTCTCGTCCACTACGCCGACAAGTGGTGGCAGCGAGCCCCCGAGTTCATGGGCACGTGGTGCGGCATCGACAGCCGCAACCTCAAGCGCAAGGGCACGAACCGCGAGCGCATCACGTGCCTGCTATGCCTAGGGGAGCGGTCCAGGCGAGGCGGAGAGCCCGGCTCGATCCTGCCGTACAGGAGGTAGAGATGCACGTCAGGCTTCCAGTGGTGAACGTCGCGGGGTGCGTCGACTGCCCGTTCCACCGCGAGACGCTCGTGGGGCACGACACCTGCCACGGCACGATGCCGCCGCGGGACATCAACCTCGGAAAGCGTCAGAAGGTCCCGCTGTGGTGCCCGCTCAAGATCGGGCCGACGGTCGTGGGGCTGCGGTGAGCCGCGACTTCGTCGACAGCGGGCCGCTGCGCATCCCCGACGACGTACTGGTCCACCGCGGCTATCGGTTCCAGGACGTCGACGTGCCGCGAGCGCGTCCCTGGCGATGGCTGCAGTGCTGCCCCGACACGCAGAGCGCGGCGGGACGCGAGGACACCGACGAGACGCCGACGTGCCTCTGGTGCGTCGCGGAAAGGCACCAGCGATGAGAATGGTCGAGACACCGACGGTGGTTCGCTGGAAAGGTGACCTCGTGCACCGAGCCCGGTGCCATCCCGGCTACGTCGACTCGCTCGAGCGATCCATCGTCTGCGAGGGGCGCCGCGAGACGCGCCACGTGATCGAGGACGGGTCGCCCGCGACGTGCCTGTGGTGCGCGGGGGCGCCGTGAAGGTTCACATCCTGGACATGCGTCGCCGCGTCGTTCACAGCGCGACGTCCACGGTCGGAGAGACCATTCGAAGCTCGGACATCGACTGTGGCCAGCGCTTCAACAACCCAGGCGAGCTTCGACTCGTGAAGGATGTGCCCACATGCCTGTGGTGCGCCGCGGGAACGTTCAGACGATGAGGCCGTACCGCCAGCGTATCGAGGGCTACGACGGCGTCATCCACATCCGGGCGACGTCGCAGCTGACGTCCCCGAACCAGAACGGGCGCTGGCAGGCTCGGTGCGGGTGGATCGGCGGCAAGACGCGCGGCAAGCACGTGGTGTCGACGTGCATGGAGTGCGCGACCACGTCGTCGAGGATGCCGCCGTGATGGACGACGCGATCATTGGAATCGAGCTGCGCGGGGACGACGGGCTCGTCCACATCCACTGGCGGATGCGCAACTTCGCCGTCACGTACACCTACGACAACACGGCCTGCAGGCACGAGAAGATGTTTCGTCCGAACCTGCTTGGCCGCGTCGCCGCCGTGGAGCTGCCGTGGCCGATGCCGACGTGCCTGGCGTGCGTCGATCTATTGCTTACGAGGTAAACATGGCCTCCGTGTTCGACTCGTACAAAGGGACGATGATCCTGGAGATCGACGGCGTCAAACACGTCGCGTTGTGGGGCATGCTCGGCGACAAGTACATCGAGACCACGTTCACCGCGTGCAACGACGGCAAGGCGATGCACAACGACCACATGCGGACCATCCTGCGCCGCGTCGAGCACACTCGCGACGTCGCGACGTGCCTGCGATGCGCGGCCATGTTGATTACGAGGTAAACATGCAAATCGAGAAGATGATCGTCATCTCCACCGGGCACCTCACCGAGAAGGTCGCCGAGATCCTGGACGAGGCCGCGATGGATGCGCCGCCCTACTGCGAGCTGGAGTGGGCCCCGGCGTTCACGCGCGACCACGGCTGGCTGTTCCACGTGCCCAAGCTCGAGGACATGCTCGAGACCGACCCGCCGGAGTGCCTGCGCAACATCTTCGCCTTCGCCCGCGCCGCGGGCTGCGACTGGGTGATGCTGGACAGCGACGGCGAGCGGGTCGAAGGCATGCCGTGGCACGAGTGGTGAACCTCACCATCTACGCCAACGAGTTCGTCCACACGTCGGGGCGCCCACGCGCGGCGTGGAGCAAGCACGACCAGGGCACGACCCTCTGCGGGATAGCCGTCCGCATCGGGACGTGGCCGCTCGCACGCGAGGGCACGGCCGCGGAGTTCACCGACGCCACGCCGACGTGCCTGTGGTGCGTCGCGGGTAGGCTGTACTGATGGCCAAGGCCACCTGGACCGACTATCGAGGCGTCACCCATCAGATCGAGGCCAACTCGGACGAGAAGGACGCGGATTGGAGCCCAATATGCAACCAGAACGCGACCCACTACGGGGCGGTGTACTCGAGCGTCGTGAAGTCGATCCGCAAGACCGTGCGAGCGAGGAAGAAGCGTCGACCGGTGACCTGCTTCCTGTGCGCGGCGGACGCATCGTCGACCCGCTCGGAATCGTCCACCTGATCATCTCGGTGGTTCATAACCAAGACGGCGATCCGATGTTTATCGGGACAACATGTGCGCCACGTCTTGAATACATCGGCAAACATAGCCGAGCCACATTAGACCCTCCAACATGCTTGGCCTGCGCGACAGGCAAACAAGACCTGGCGTACACGCGCTGGCTAGCAGAAATGGTCGAAGGCCCAGCTATCGCCGCGCGCCGTGGTGTTTCAGCAGGCGTTCGATCCAAGCGATAAAGTCAGAATGCGCCATCGTCGCCTTGGCGTGGTTGCACGTCTTGCAACAAGGCACGCAGTTCTTGATCGAATAGCCAAGCGAGTTATCGACGCGGTCGATACCGTTGAGTCCTTTCGTAGCCTGGCTCGCGGGCAATCCGCAATAACTGCAATCACCCAGCACGAGCGTCTTGAAGGCGCGAAAGCTCAAGGTAAATGATCGGCCCTTCGCTCGCGCGCACCAAAGTTTGTACTGCTTGAACTTCGTACTCAGGCCTGCGATTCGTCCAAGACGTTTGTTGAACCGTCGGCGCAATTCGCCATTTAAGCAACCACATGAGTTGATGCGACGATTGCCCACCAATGCGCGCGTGCGTGTGTCCCACGTGACGCCGCAATCGCAGCGGACCTTGAACCATCGTTCGATTCGCCCATGTCCGTCGCGACGCCTGCGCGACAACTCTCGTAACACGGTTACCTGGCCCGTACGGTGCCCAGGTTCAATGTTCAACGGAGGCATCGACACATGATACACGTGACCATGTTTATGGCTCAAGCATGTCCATGATGCGCGGGGTTCACGTGCGCACCGCGGCGACGTCGAACGGCCTCATCCACCGATGGGGCGTCGAGATCGAGGCATGGTACGCGCACTGCGAGCTGCGTCTGCCACACTCCGACCTGCCGAGCGAGACCTTGGACAAGGAGACGACGCCCATCACGTGCCTCAGGTGCTGGGGCACGACGGGCTTTCGGTGCTTGTCGACGCCGACGGTGAAGCGATGATCCCTCGCTTCAAAGAAGGCACGCACGTGACGCCGGTGTACAACGATTACGACGTAATCGCCGAAGTCGTTCATTTGATCATAAATCACACGGACACGGCGTACATGCTGGGATGTGAAAGGCTCTGGCGCGTGGCGTCGGGTCCGTTCATGGTGGTTGACGGCCCAGCCACGTGCCTCGGATGCGCAGGAGCAAGACCCCGATGAAAACCTTCAGTCGTGACTTTCGTAGCGGGCTTGCCAACGCGGCTTCGATTCCGTTGAAGAAGCTGTGCATGCCCTGCAGGAACGTGCCCGGTGACGCCGACATGACGCCGATGTACGCGCTCGCACTCGCTGCGCGCGTGAGCTACGCGAGCGATGTGGCCACGCAAGACCTCGGATGGGCACTGCCGTGGAATCACGCGTACGTGGTGCACACCGTGCCGGTGCCGACCGAGGCCGACACGGTGCGCGTGATGGCTGGGGTCGACGCGCATCGATTCGGGCAGAACTTTCTGACGGTGTGGCCAAACCCGTTGTTCGAGCGTTGGTGCCAGGACATCGCGCTGCGGTTGCTCGAACAGCACGTGCCCGAAGGGCTGACGTACGACGAGGCCAAGGCCGCGTTCGACACGCAGCTAAGGCTGCGGTGGCCCGAGGCCGACTTCCACACCTGCGGGCGCAGCGTGACGCCGGCGGTCAAGCGCATCGTCGACGGGTACGAGAAGGCGTGGCGGTAACGGCGCTGCGTTCGTTCTACGATCGCGAGGATCGCCTCATCCACTATGCCGTGCGGCTGCAGACCTACGAGGAGAACCCGAGCGCGTCACCGCGGTACGCGTGCGACTATTCAACGACGGTGAGCGTACGGGCCCTCAACGACAAGCGCTCGACCAACCTCGCACCGACGTGCGTGTGGTGCGCTGCGGGGCGGCAATGGTGGCGCTAGGCGTCCCATGGCTTCGGCGGTGGGACGTCTATGGCGTCTACCACGCAGTCGCGGACCTCGAGGGCTATCCACGTCGGTGCGACTTGCGTCGCGACGACGAGATGCCGTGGGCCTGGGGCTACCTTGTCGCGTGGCCCGTCGTCACGTGCCTGGCGTGCCCCCGTATTAGCGGCAAACGCGAGGCCGTGTGGAACGGCTTCGAGTACGAGTGGGTCGACTACTGATGCGTCCCTTGTACACGATGATCTTCGCCGGTACGCGCCACATGGTGGTCGCCGGAGACAACGGGCCATCCACCTACGCGTGCGCGCGCTGGGCGCGGGCGTATAGGCACGATGGCAAGCGGCACGCAGGTATCGGCAAGCCCTTGACGTGCCTACGTTGCGTGGCCGCGATGCTTACGGAGTAAACATGGCCCCCGATAGAACACTTGTCCGAATCGACGATCTTGTCCATCGGGTCGTCGGGTACAACGACGCGTATCGCGTCGGTGGCACCCGGTGCGCGCTGCACTTCGTCGAGGTGAACGACCAATACCCGAGGCCCAACTGGGTGACGAACCAGCTGATTGGCCGTTTCGCGTGGAAGATGTTCGACGTCGCCACGTGCCTGTGGTGTGCGTGACGCGGACACTACAGGTCGACACGCGACGAGGCCAACATGATGACCTCATCCACCTGGCGCATTCGGTGATGAGCCCCTCGTACGATGCTCCGGCGCTCTGCCAGGCACGCTGCATCGGATGGACGGTGCTATCGCACGAGCTTCCGACGTGCCTGCGCTGCATCATGTGGTGGCTGCAGCCATGATGCGAACGAAGGATGGCGTCGTTCACCTGGTCCAAGAACGGCAGACCAGCGACTACAAGGGCGTGCTGCGCTGCGGGCTGTTGTTCCGCAAGGAATCGAAGTACCGCACCAAGTGGATACCGAAAGGACATCCGCTGTCTGGTGGTCGCGAGGTCGTGGCGATCCGGACCAGCAAGAAGCCCACGTGCGTATGGTGCGTGATAGGTACGCGGCAATGCCTGTGAAAGGTGAGTTGCCCGATCCGTGGGTGCCCGGCCTCGTACATGCCACGGACTCCGAGGGTCTCGTGTGTCGCTTCGAGTACGACTCGCTAGCGTGGCCTTCGGGATGGTGGACTCACGAGTCACGCGCCGACACGGTCGTGACGTGCCTGCGCTGTGTCGGCAGGCGCAAATGACCATCGAGGACTTCTACAACGCGCGCCTGGTGCACGCGGTGTACTCGGAGAGCATGCACACCACTGGGTGCGGCGAGGGCTTCCGATGGCCGATGGAGTGGTGGGTGAACAAGCTCAACCACGACCCCAACGTCCGCTATGTGACGTGCCTCGAGTGCGCGGACTTCCTCAGGCGAAGCGCGCTCGAACAGATTCGCGTTCGCGGTCGTTCAATCCCGAAAACTCGAGGGCGAAGTTGACCAGCTTCTCGTCGGTGCCGTGGTGGCAGACCGTTCCTCGAACGGCCTCGAGGCTGTCACGCGCGAGCAGCTCCTTGCCTTCGTCCGAGGCGTACCAGGCCATCACGCCGTCGATCAGCGCGTTCATCGCGTCGAGTGGCGAGGCGCCGCCGAACAGGTCGAGCGTTCCGTAGTGCCAGAAGCTCGCGACGAATCGCGAGTGCTCGGTGACGAGACCGTCGATGTTCAAGTCGTAGGTGTCCTCGTCGAGCCTGAACTGCAACGACTCGTTGCCGCACGACGGCGCGTGCATGGCGAGCAGGCGTTTGAGGAACGCGACGGTGCCCTCGACGTCGAGGCCGAGCGTGTGGATCCTCATCACGTCCGAGTACGCGTAGCACTGGCCCGAGCACTTCTCGTACTTCATCCGAAAGAGTTTTCTCATCGAAAGGGTCCTTTCTCGTGAAAGAAGAAACGCAAACGTCCGACGCTAACACGGAAATCAACTGGCTGGTGATGATCAGCGTGCGAGGGCACAACTACCCGACGTTCGTCAGGGCAGTAGACACGAGCAGCGCGCACGCCAAGGCCGTGGCGAAGTGGGACTTCCTCAAGCTCGCGCCGGCGTACTCCATCGAGGCGTATGTGGTCGATCCGGATTCGCTGCAGGACGTCATGCCTGACATGAAGCAGCTCGCGAGGTTCTACTGGCACGCGGCGCTCGAGAATGCAGGACTCGCACGCGGCGCTGAAACCGATGAAGAATACTTCGAAGCCACGTGGGAAGACCACGGGGTGCAGCTCGACGATGGCAAATGACGAACATCCGCGACGGGCACGGCGTCGTTCACCTCGAGCACCTCGCGTGGCACACCCGGTGCGGGCTCGACCTGCAGTGGCAGCAGCCGAAGGAGATGTTCGACCTGACGGAGCTGGTCGAGGACCACGTGACGTGCCTTTGGTGCGCTGGAAAACGTCGCAAGGCGTAGGCGTTCTGAAAGACGACGACGGCGTCGCGCATCGCATGCATGAAGACAACGGCTGGTACAGGTTCTGCTGCACCGGCGAGGCCGTCATCCAGCTCGACGCGCTTCGCATTCGCGTCGGCACGCCGACGTGCCTCGAGTGCGCGCAGTGCTCGGCATGAAGGTCAACGACCTCACGCATTACGAAGCCGAGTTCGACAACGGTACACGCACATGGTTGTGCCTTGCCAAGGCGCACCCGCATCCAACAAGCAAGTACACCTGCAACGGGCTCGTTTTTCGTAACGGGCCAAGGGAATCAGGCCCGCCTACGTGTCTGGAGTGTATGGCGGCGAAGAACCGATGAAGCAGTTCGACCGTGTGTATCTCGACGACGACCGTCTCATCCACATCGTAGGAAGCCACATCGAACCATTCTTCACGTTGTTCTGTGTGCCGGGGGCGCTAGAGAGCGTCAAGTATCAGGTTTACGTAGTAAACATGCCGACAACGTGCCTTCGGTGCGTCGCGGCCTTGTGGTCGATACCGACCAAGAGAAAGAAGAAACGTCATGGGTAGCTTCTCGATGATCTGCAGCGCGTCGGGCCTCGGCATCGACCACGGCACGCCGGTGCGATGCCTGTTGTTGACGCAGTCGCCGTACGTGAAAGACGACCCGCGGAAGGCGTGGATCATTCGCACACCACCCTTGCGGGCGAAGTACAACGACTACGGCTCGATCGAAGATGTCCACAAGGACGATCTGACCATCGCCCAACTCTGGTTGCGTGGGTTGCGCGAGGACGTCGTGGTCAAGGGCATGGGCGACAACTGCTATCACGACCTCGCGGTGGCCAAGGACATGGACTTCAAGGAGCTGCTCTACGCGCTGCGCGCGGAGCGCGTCGAGGTCATCCAGGACAAGAACTTCTGGCATCGGCCAATCCGGGGCGAAGCGGTGAAGGACTGGGTCTCGCCGCTGATGGAGCGCATCGAGAAGGCGCTCACCGACACGATGGCCGACAGCGTCTCGCGGCACGGCGGCGAGAAGAAGTACGTGGTCGACGAGCCCGTGCCCGGCATGGGGCGCGTGCGGTGGGGTCGCTACCAGCACGGCGAGGAGCACATGGCCGCACTCAAGAACGCGCAGGTGACGCTCGGGCTCGCGGGCTTCGCCACGGTGATCACCGCAGGCACGGGACGCTACGCCGACGACGCCGACGTGCTGGTGTTCCCGCGGCCGAAGGACCCGGGCGCCGAGGGGCACGTGAGCGGACCCTTGTGGGACATGCGGAAGGGCGCGGACGCCGATGACGAGAAGCACCTGCGCGTGGGGATGGCGATGATCCGCGAGGATGTGTGGCAGGCGATGATCGCGTTCCCGCACACGCGCTACGTGTCGGACCGCCAAGTCGAGCCGCTGGCCTACCCGCACGTGCGCAAGGGCAGCTACGCGTGGCACGACCTCTTCGCATTCAAGCCCGGCGTCAAGAAGACGTGGGAGGCGATTCGCCGCAAGTTCGCGGGCGAGCCCGTGCCCGAGGGCGAGCTGGACGTGCGCAGCGACAGCGACAAGCGATTCGAGGAGTTCATCGAGAAGCATCGCAAGGCGGAGGAGGAGCGCAGGGCCAAGCTCACCGACACGCAGCGTGCCGCCGAGGACGAGGAGAACAAGGAGCGACTGGCGAAGTGGAAGGCGGAGGAGCAACGCAAGAAGGACCATCCGTTCTTCGGCGACTTCCGCATCAGCCACATCGATGCGCCGAACGCCGTGCACGAGCTGCCGGGCGCGTGGATCTTCTTCGACTCGACGCCGGGCGTGATCGGCGTCAGCGAGCACTTCTCGATGCTCTACTGTGACAAGGAGCCTGTCTCGGAAAACCTGCTGAGCCAGGTGGCCGAGCTGTCGGCCGTGCGGCATGTGCTCGGCATGCTGGGTGTGGTGCTCAGGCCCGCGGAGTCGTCGGGCCCGCAGTTCCCCGAGTGGGGCGACAACGTGCGGATGCTCGAAGCACTTATGCGCATCGCGCGCGCCGAGCTGAAGGAGAGCGAGGGCGTCGTGCCGCCGTCGTCGATGGCGGAGATCGCGCCCGATGTCGCTAAAGCCGAACCGAAGCCAAAAAAGAAAGCGAAGGTGAAGCGTGCTGCCCCACGTAAGGCTGGACGGCGACGAGCTGGTGCACGTCGCTGATTCGAAGCGGCGCACGTCGAAGCGCGGGCTGACGGGCTGCTTTCGCTATTACCGAACACGTGAGCGAACGGTGGATGCGAATCCAATCGCGACGTTCGTCGATGAGCCGACGACGTGCCTGTGGTGCCTACGGAGGCGCACGTGAGAATCGGAACGCGCGTGCACGGCAACGGGCTCATCCACGTCGTGGCGCACGTGGCGGGCGCGGACAACGAGTACTACCTGATCACGTGCTGGCGCGGCGACCTGTGGGGTCGAACGGACGGGACGAGGACCACGAAGAAGGCGCCGACGTGTCTGTGGTGCGCCGCCGGAAAGGAGCGCTGAGTGGCAACGAGAACGCGCGTGATCGCGATGGACGACGGGCTCGCCCACAAGGTCGAGGTGCGAACGATCAAGCGGCTCGACGATGCGCCGGTGTTCTGGACACACACGTGGTGCGAGCCCGGGTCGTTCGAATGGACCGAACCTGCATTCGTGCGATCGCCGGCGACGTGCCTACGGTGCAACATCGCGAGCAAGCCTCGGCTCGAGCCGTACCGGCACGACGATGAAACGAAATGACCACGTGCGACTATCGACGGACCCACTGGTCCACTGGGTCACCGGCGTGGGCAACGAGGAGAACTTCCTCATCGCATGCGATCGAGACCTGATCTACGAGCCACGGCCCGAGGTGACGAGGGAGCTGCTCACATGCCTGTGGTGCGTGCGAAGGAGGCTGCGTTGAGGATAAACGACCACGTCAGGCTCAGCTCGAAGTTCCAGACCAGCATTCACCAGTCGCTGCGCGGGGCGCTGGTCCACGAAGTGTGGGACGTGAGCAACCGAGGGAGCTTCTACGTCACGTGCGACAACGCGATGCCGGTGTTCGACGATAGGGCGACGGTGACGACGGAGCCGCTCACGTGCCTGCGGTGCGTCGTCGCGAAACGCTATGTTTACTAGGTAAGCTTGCCCTCGCGCTTGCCCCGGACGTACTCGACGACGTTCTCGGGGTTTTCTTTTGCCCACTCGGCCTTGCGGGCCTCGTAGGCGGCGACGGCCTCGGCGGAGCTGTACTCGAGCGAGAGCGTCGACACGCCGGTGAACACGCACTCGTGATGGCCCTCGGGGCCGCGCGGGCCCACGGGCAGCTTGTCGATGGCGCGCGTCTGCCGGAGGTCGCCGACGGTCACCTCGCCGAGGCGGACGCGATGCGCGAGGCGCTCGAGGATGGCGGCGAACGTCGCCTCGCGCGTGTCCTTCGCGTCGAAGGGCTTGCCCATGTCGGCGCGGATGGCCTCGACGCGCTGCTGGATCATCGCGGCGTCGTCGCCGACGTGGCCGAGGAAGTCGACGCGGCCCTGGACGATGCGGCCGTCGTTGAAGTAGACGGTGCCCGCGGAGTGCTTGCCGTACACGTACGCGCTCTTGACGTTGCCGGCGAGGTCGCCGTCGAGCGCGAGGAGGACATCAGGAGCATGCAGCGTGTCGAGAAACATGAGGCCAACGTATCATGATGGTTCTGCGGGATCCGAGCGGAATGCTGCACCTGCGGTCGCAGCGTGAGAAGTACGCGACGGCGGCGTACCGGGAGACGCTCTGCGAGCGCGTCGGCGGCGTGACGATCTGGTCGGGCTCGGAGCTGGAGCCCGTCGCTAGCGCGGTGCCGACGTGTCTTCGGTGCGTGGCCGCGATGCGCGTCGAGCAACCGCAACAGTGATGCGCGGGTACCGAGGCTGCTCGCCGAGCGCCTCCTGCATGTACGCGCGCACCCGATCGCGCGGCACGTAGCCGTTGACACAGTAGCGGGCAAGCGTGGCCTGGTTGAGCGTCGAGATCCGCTGGCGAATCGAGCCGCGGGTGCGTCGGTTGCCCAGGCGCTCGAGGACGATGGCCCACTCGGTCTCGGTGAGCTTGGCGTGGTGGCCGGCGTCGGCGCCGACGGTGCGGATGCCGAACCACTGGCGAAGGATCTGGTCCTCCTCGGGCGTCCACGCCGGGCCGCGCGCGTTGTGACCGAACACGGCGACGCGTTGATCCGGAGGGACGAAGGGGCGACGGTTCGTCTCGCCGATGATGGCCTTGGGGTTCTGTCCAACGGCCTGCAGGAACGTGTGGATTGCGTCGAGGAAAGCCGGCTGTTCGGCGTGGCGACGTACCAGGTCGATCATTTTCTGGTGGTAGAAGCGCTGTCCTTCGCGTTCGATAATCGAACGATTCATGCGCCACGGTCGGTAGCCAAACGAGGCCCGAATCTTGGCCAAGATTTCCTCGAATTTGGCGTTGTCCTGTTCGAAGGAGACGATGCCAGGACGGAAGTCGTTAACGAAGGCCCCGATAGGAAGGGTAATGGCCCAATGTTCGCGCTGTCGAAGAAGCTCCAACGAGATCGCGGAATCCAAGTGCCCATTATCAATCAGTTCCGATAGCACCTCGAACCCAGGTCCCATGGTGTGCTCGAGCGGACGGAAGGTGGTGGTGAAACGCTGTCGCGGCTTCATCGGTTACATCGTACGAAAATAAGAGAATTGGCGCAATCTATTCGGCTCAAATTGAAACGACAGGGGGTTGGAATTTCATACTGGAATTCCGTGAGGTTGATCGGCGTTGAAGGCACTTGAAAAAAGTGACGGTCTGGGACACTGGTTTTAATCAGGGGAATGATCACTGGATGACGCCTCACGGACGGGTACATACGTGATACGAATTCAGCCCCAGCGGTCCAACCTTTCCCTGTCACACGTCATACACACACTCTGCGACATGTAGGTATGGGATGTTCCTCGCACGCGAGGCGTCATCCAGTGATCATTGGTCCGATTAAGAGTACGGACCTCAGACGTCAATCGTAATGCGCCCCGTTTTCGGCCCCGCCCCCACACCCCCTTTCTTTAATACCATAGGTTATGTGTATATGTATGAGGCGGCAGCCACGATGGAACGCCAATTCGACCCCCCTAGTTTCTTTACTTGCGTCGCCGCCGAGTGTACTTTTCACTTAACATCGTCGAACTGTCATTCAGTCGGAGGCACAACGCATAGCGTCATGGGACTTTCATCACACGTGAATCCGATTCCGGGCGTCAAACCCCCCATTGAGTACCTCGAAAAATGGGTGCTCAAAGACCTCGAGTTCGGCCATTGGTTTTGGCGCGATACCAAGCGCAACCATGGCCACGATTCCAAGGGTCAACCTTTCGTGGTTTGGCGCGTGCGCCCGACATCGAAGACGCTCTTCGAATCCAAGGGCCAATACTGTGTCGCGCGGCTGCTAATCGAGGCCACCAAAGGCCCCATTGCCCCGAGGGCGCGGTTGCGTCCTACGTGCGGCCTTCCGCAGTGTGTTAATCCACAGCATTGGGGGCCTTGATGCCTCGTTTGATGCCGGCCCATGTCGGCGTGACCGGCGGTCGCATTCCACCGCTCGAGCTGCTCGAGCCGTTGATCGAGAAGGCCGAACCCCACTGGTATTGGGGCGGCGATTTCCGTGACGACGGCGATCTCCGGTGGGCGATGCTCCGCTGGGAGACCGCCGTCTACGTCGTCGCGCGGGTGCTGTGGCAGCACGCGAACAACGTCTCGCTGTTCCGACAGAGGCTGCGCAACACCTGCGGCCTCTCGACCTGCGTTCGCCCCGATCACTTCGAACGCGTGGTGTCCTCGAGCAACCCACGCTTTGGTCTGCCGGACCCGTGCGTGCTGCCGGGCGGCGAGAAGGCCCACGTCGTTCGCGTCGACTTCACCACGACACACGTCCTGCTCGAGGGTGCGGAGCGTTACATCTGCGGACGCAAGCGCTCACCGTCGACGAACTTCCTGCCCAACGAGACCGAGATTTCGTGCAAACGCTGCGTGGCTACGTGGCGTCAGCTCGGCAGGCCGTCGGTGCCATGCGCGTAGCCGAGCAGGATGGGTTGATACACATCGTCGACACCACCTGGGCGCCTGGAACGCCGGAACGCGAGCGTGCAGGGATTCGCTCTGCACGTGCCCGGTGCAAGGGTCTCCTCTATGACAAGCGACCGGGTGAATTCTTCGATGGGATGGCGACGTGCCTTCGGTGCATCGTTTACGAGCTGCAATGGGGACCGTGGCTGACATGATGCAACGTGTTTTTGCTCTCGATGGCTGCGGTGTAATCCACGCGCTGGTGGAGCCGATGTTGCCACCGCTCTCGGCGTGGTGTGGTGCTTCGCCTCTCCACGTTGTCGAAGGTCCGCTGACGTGCATGGCGTGCGTGGGTATCGAGATGCACGTCGAGACGACCGCGGCGTACATCAACGAGCAGCTTCGCGGCCTCGTGGGACAACCGGTTAACGGCGACTCGTTGGGCGAGATCGCCGCTCGGTTGCTGAGGCCAACGAAGTGACTCTCGTCGTCGAAGCGCAGGGCATCACCCATGACGTTCAAGAGCACCATTTGACCGACGGCGGCGACGCGATGTACGTGCGCACGCACTGCGGGCACTACATCAAGGAGAGCGTGTTCACCCTCGAGCCAAAGCCCGGCGTTCCGACGTGCATGAGCTGCGTCGTCGGACGGCTCCAGTGGGAGCGCGCCGTCAGGACGTTCCTCGACGCCGCGGGCGGCACCCGCGAGGACGCGGAGAAGATGCTCGATTCCTTCAATCGTGGTTTCGACGAGGTGTCCTCCATCTTGAACGGGCCCCTCGTGCGATGAAGGACTGGGCCGTCGTCATCACGTACGACGGGCTAACGCACGTCATGGAGCGCGTGGCCGAGAACAAACTGGTGTCGTATTGCTCACAGACGCTGCTTTCCGAGGTGGAGATTCTTGTGAATCCTGCGCCGCTGACGTGCATGACGTGTGCGGCGTGGTGGACAACCGAGTTCGGGGAGCAATGACGCACATCTTCACCGACGTTGCCGACGTCGCGCACTACCTCTCGCCTGTGGGCTCTCGCAGGGATAAGGCTGTGGCCTGGTGCGGCGAGGCGAAAGGCGATCTCGCGCGGCGAGGCGACTTCGTGACCTGCATGCGCTGCGCGATGGTCGCGTACGTCTGGATTCCGAATCCCCTGCACTTCGTGATTACGGTGTAAACATGAACACTCGCTTGCCCCTGCGCGGCGACCCAACCTACTATGCCGTGCTGCGCGCGGGCCTGTGGCACGTGCAGCGAGAGCACGCGAGTCACCATGGCAAGTTTCGCAACTGTCTCTGCGTCGTCGACGACAACGAACCAGAGACCGAGGAGAAGTACCTTGAGGACCAGATCATCACGTGCCTCGACTGCCAAGTCGGCCTCGCGAACCAGCCCTGACGGCTACGTGTGGAACGTGCGCGGGGCGGACCAGCTGATCCACATCCCGCAGGTCGTCACCGGCGGCAGCATGAAGCCGTGGGTGTACGCTTGGTGCAACTACATGGAGTCGATGGGTCGATCCGTTGGGCCGACGAATCTCGGCGAGGACAACACGAAGTCCAACACGAACCTGACGACCGAGGCCCTGACCTGTTTGGAGTGCGCGCGATGGTGATTCCGCACGACGAGGTTCGCGTCATCGCGCACGATGGTGTGTTGTGCCGCGCTATCGGCGTGTTTCCATCGCCCACGGAACCGATTCCGAATGGGTATCGGCTGTGCTCGTGGTGGAACTCCCTCCACGGGGGAGGACCGCATGCCGTTCCTCTGGGGAGCTACGTCACGGAGAACCCTATTTTCGTCGTCGGTATCCCGACCTGTTTGGAGTGCGCGCGATGGTGATCATTGAGTGGAACGGTCGCTACGTCTTCGGTGCCTCGCTGCTCGGCGAGGCGCCCAAGCTGACGGACAATCGTGACGACGCCTGGGTGTTCCCATCGGAGCCACTGGCTCGGCGCTGGATCGCCGACTTCTACGGTCCGTTGGACGACCGCCTCGCCGAGCACGTCAGGTTCGTGCCTGCATGATGTACACGGTGCGAGATAGCTACGGCGTGTGGCATCTCGTCGGGTTCCTCGGAGCTGAGGCGACGCGCCCGTGTGTGGTGTGCAATCGCTTCCGTGGTCAGGAAGCGGACGACGCGCTCAACACACGGTTGAAACTACGCTCGGCGTTCCCTCCAACGTGCCTCGAGTGCCTGCGAGGTTTCCGATGACCGACGACTACCCGGTTCCGCAGTACTCGGTAATCGACAAGGCCGGCGTCTCCCACGCTGCGTTCTTCGCTGGGCCGGAGCACCAGCGCTACATCCGTACGTACTGCGAATGGTGGAAGACGCCTGACCTCGGCGTCGATCCGGTGCACCGCACGTTGCCGTTGCATCGACGCGACCTCTTCCCACCGACGTGCATGGCCTGCGCAGGGAAGAACAGCGGCCTGTGAGCGAGGTGACACACAAGCGCAGCTTCGCGATACGTGATTGGGCTGCGTGCGGTTTCGACACGACCGATTTCGTCGACGATCCAACGTGTCTATGGTGCGCTGTCGGCAAGTGGATCGCTGACGAGAGCGAGATCGTCCGCGTGTTGACACGAAACTCGGTGAAGGATCTCCAAGAGGCGGAGGACAAGAAGGTATGGGAGCACCTCGAACCTTTGATGAAAAAATGAGTATGGGGCTCGTTGTCGCCGGGCTCGTACACGTGCCGTACGTCGAGGGCAACGCCGACGGCGTCGACCGTGCCTACGCGTCCTGCATGTACACCGCATTCCTTCGTCACCATGAGCGACGGCCGGTCGTCAGCCACGAGTTCGTGGACTCGCCGGTCACGTGCCTGCGCTGCGCGCTGCAGGACTTCTTGCTCTTCACGCCACGTGAGATAGAGCTGGTACGAACGAATCGACGCGTCATGGCAGCGCAGGAGATGTGCGCGCGCGGTGTGCGTCTGCCCGAGGCCAAGGAGGCCATCGGGAACTGGGAAGCCGAGGAGTACGCGGATGCCGACGTGGACTGACGACGACGGCGTCACACACGGCGCCAAGCAGTCCGTAGTCACCACCTGCTATCGCATGGTGGCTAGCCAGTACGGCCCGTGCGATTTCGATGACCCGCCGAAAATGCTGACGTGCATGGCCTGCGCTGCTGGCGGTGGCTCGATGGGTCAGCTGCTCGAGTACCTCGATGAGATCGAGAAGACGAACGACCTGATGAAGGCCTTCAACGACGGCTACCTCGACGGGATTGCCAAGATACCGATGGGGCCCGTATAGCGAGGTCCTTTTTTGGCAAAAGAACGTGGAGGTGCACATGACTGATTTGCAGACCCTGCAGACCCTGGTCGCGAAGTGCCAGGGCGCCACCGCGGAGCTGCTGACCCGGGGCACGATGCGCTATCGCGAGCACTTCGACGACTCCGAGTGGACGCCGTCGCTGCGCACGATGCACGTGCTGCGCGTGAACCCAGGCTACCGCGCTCACTTCGAGGCGGAGTTCGACGACAACGGCTCCATCCTGTCCATCGGACAGTGGGAATCGTTGTGAGTGGCAAGCCTTCGGAGAAGGGCGTCGAGGAGCTACGCGGGCTGCTCAAGAACCTGCGCGAGCTGGGCGCCGAGATCACCGACCTGCGTGCGAAGACGGTGCGGCTCAAGCACGCGGAGGAAGCGTACGGTCGCAACTACCAGGCGGTCATCACACTGCTCAAGGAGATGGACACCGAGAGCAAGCATAACGCCGGATGGGAAGGTCGGCTCATCTGGCTGCTTGGCGAGCTGGATCGACAAGCCCTCACCGAGAGCGTGAAGCTGACGGAGCCGACGCCGGCGTGATCGACATCGGTCCGTACAGCGATGGCGTCTTGGTGCACGTCATCGTGAAGCTCGTCGACCCCGTTCGACAGACCCACGTGCGCACGTGCGTCGGCCGATACGCGCCACCGACGTGGCACGTCGTCGACGCGATTCCGACGTGCTTGTTTTGCGCAACGCGGTCGTATTGGGTGCGTGATGCGCACTGAGCGCGCGCCCATCACCCTCCACCCGAAGTACAATGACCCGCTGGTCCATCGCAGCTGGGACGATTTCGGGCAGGAGTACCCAGACGACGTGCCCGCGGTTCGCGTGCCGCTCTGCTACGAGTACTTCGTCGGGGACGAGGACTACACGCGCGAGTTCTGGGGGACGGTGGTGACGTGCATGCGGTGCATGACGATCAAGCTCAGCACCGCATGGGTGGGTCCGCCGCCGTCTCGACGAAGGAGGTGAGCGTGCCCCGCAAGGAGTTCCTCGAGGTCTACAAGGCCATCGCCGCCGACATGCAGGGCATCCTGCACCTAGCTTTGCTTCACGTCGTGAAGCACCACGAGGATGGACGCTATCTGTCCGTCATCGTGTCCACGGCGTGTATCCCATCGACTACGAAGGCGGAAGGGCTGGCGCTCGTCGCGCGGCCCTTCGACATGCCGATGATCCAACACCGAGGACTGACGCTGATGTCGTATCAGCGCGTGTCCTTGTCCTCGCTGCCGGCGACATGCATGATCTGCGTGTCGCATGCGGCTTCAATCCCGTGAACAGGAGGCAACATGCTGCGAATCGCGATTCTCTCTATCGTTCTCTCGACCGGCTGTACCGAGATCGGCTTGTTCGACCTCCCCGAGGCGCCGCTGCGCCCGGTGATCACGCAGCCGTTCATCGACAACGTCGGTGCCGACGTGCAGGGCAAGTGGAACGCCCAGGTCATCGAGGCCGCGGATGCGTGGAACAACGCGCTCGTCGAGCGCGGCTGTGAGCCCATGCTGCGCGTCACTCTCGACGAGTCCGAGCCCGCGTATCCCGTGACCCTGTGGTCGCGCGAGGAGTGGCCGGACGACCCCGAGAAGATCGGCACGCTGCACAGCGGCGGCCTCGGCGAGGGCAAGGTCAACGTGATGACGCGCGCGCCGTTCGTGCGCAACGTCGCCACGCTGGTCCACGAGTTCGGGCACGCGCTCGGGCTCGGACATGACGAGGCCGCGGACTCGGTCATGAACTCCGACGTCAACGACGAGCTGATGGCGCCCACCGCGCGCGACATCGAAAGGATCTGCCCGTGACCCACGACTTATCTGGACTCGATCCCATCATCGCCTTGATCAAGGGCGACGACGAGATCACCGAGGAACACGCGAAGCAGGCGACGGCAGTTTTCAGCGCGCTCCCCGTCGAAGCGTTCAAGGACGGTGCGCAGGCGCTGACCGCTGCGGCGGACCTCTCGCGTGGGAGCATCAACCGCGAGCGCCTCAACAAGCTCAACGTGTTGATGTCGCGCTTGCCCGAGTGGGGCGTCGCATGTCGACGGTACGCCGAATGGAAGTACCCCGACGAGTACGCGGCTCTGCAGGCCAAGCAGAAGAAGTGACCGTTGTCTTCCGTTGGGAGGGCGTCGATCATATTCCGCTGTTCGAGGGCAACATCTTCGTCGACAACGACGACCACTGGTGGGGCTCTCGCTGCGGAAACACGGATCGCCTCGAGCGGCGCACCGAGGAGCTGTCAGACGGCGTTCCGACGTGTCTCGAGTGCTTGTGGGTGGTCCACCAGTACGTCGTCAAGTACGGGCGCGCGCCTGACGATGGGGCGAGGCGACTTGCGCGACGCCTAGAATTACGACATGGCCAAGAAGAAAGCGCCGATGCCGCCCCCGCGGCCCAAGACCAAGAAGGCGCCACAGACCAAGAGCACGCTCAGTGCCCAAGCACGTGCCGCCATCGCGCGTACTAGGAAGGGGCGCGCGGAGTTGGATGCTCTGGCCGCAGGCGCGGACCTGAGCGACCTTGCGCATCTGCCGGCGATGGTGGCGTTGGAAACACCCAAACCTGTTTCCCACAAGAAGAAGGTGGAGGACGATGAGCAATCGGAAGAACCCGAGGAGATGGCCATCGAAGCGCCGGTTCGAAAGGCGCGTCGTGCCGCACCGAAGAAGGCCAAACAAAAACCTGAGCCACTGGCGCAGGCTGTGGGAGCGAGCCCATAGGCGCGCTGTGAATGCGCTGGCTCGCGTTTATCTTTTCGACGACGAGCCCGAAAAACATCAACTTCTAGTTGATGTTTTCCATACCCGGTGTCGGTAGGATAAACCCGTGCCGGACGACGCGAAATTCAATCGCATCTGCTGGGACGGCGACTGGCGCGAGCTGCCGCAGAGCTGCGGCGGCAACGTCGAGGTCTGGGACCAGACGGTGGGTTGTCCCGAGTGCGGGATGAACATCTGGTACTTGCCTGAGCCCAACCAGTGGCCCGCGTGGGCTGGTCCCGGCCCCACGGAAGACCACTGGTCGCGTGATCGCGCCGACCACAACCCGTACGACATCTTCGTGAACCTGTTCTTCAGGATTCACCCGTTTCAGTTCGACGACTGCCACGACCCGGGCGACGCTCAGGTCGAGTAAGGAGGCGCGATGCGCCCAGGTTGGACCGTGGACACCGAGCTGGTTTCGTACGTGACCATCGAGGGCGTGGTGCACGGCGTCGTCTGGCAAGACCGAAACGATGGTCGCGCCGCGCGCGTGGTGCTCATCTGCACCGAGCAGCCGTTTGGCACCGGCGAGCGCACCGCGGCCAACCCCGAGCCCATCACCTGCACCGCGTGCCACGCGAAAGGATGGAGCCATGGCAACTGAGAGTCCATACGACGCGACGTGCCCGTCGTGCCACGACAGCATCAAGCCGGGGGAGAAGTGCTCGCGCTGCGAGCCCGACTTCACGGTCTACGACCTCGCCGAGCGACAGGCCGCTGGCCTCGAGCAGAGTAACGCGGCCGCGCTCGAGGTCTATCAGGAGCTGTGCCGCGTCAAGCAGGAGCTGGCAGGGCTCGACACGGTCATCTACCCGATGGGCAAGCAGCGCGAGAACGCGCGCTCGCTCCTCGACATTCGCGATCGCCTCGAGGCAATCGCCAAGGGAATGCGTCCATGAGAATCGTCAAGCTGACCTACGCCATGCTGCGCGTGACCAACCAGTACGAGAACGACCGCGTGACCTTCGAGGTTGAGCTGGACCCCGAGGATGTGCTCGAGACTGCCATCTTCACGGCGAAGGCCCTGTGCGCCGCGGCCATCAACGATCGCCGCGTGCTGCAGGCCGACCAGCGCCTCACGATTACGGAGGTGCAGACGCAGGGCGTTGGCAACTCGTCGGGACGAGGACGTAGCGGAGACCGCTGGTGATTCGCTGGAAGCGGTCCGAGGATGGCTTCGTCGAGTCGCACGACGGCGAGTGGCAGATCACGCCCGAGTACTGGAGCTGTGTGAAGCCCCAAGCGTTCTCGCTGTGGCGTCGCCTGCCTGACGGCTCGCGCAAGAAGGTCTCGTTCGGCTGCTCAACACAGAAGGACGCGAAGCAGACTGCCGAGAACATGCTCGCGAACGACATCATCCGCGAGCGGAAGGCACGCAAGGGGAAGAACTGATGGAGTACGTCATCAGCGGCGTCATCATCGCTTTCATCTCGATGCAGCTCTCGTATCGCGCGTTCGCGGCGCGTGTGCGGCAGCTCGAGGAGAGCCGCGACTCGTGGCGGAAGACCGCCGAGACATGGGAGCGCTCGGCCGACGCGTCGCACGCGGCGAACCTGCGCATCCAGCAAACCAACGCCGACTTGCTCGAGCTGGTCGAGCGGCAGAAGCAGCTCATCGCGAAGCTGGCCTACGGGAACAAAGACGTTCCAGCGAGGGACAACTGATGGATTGGCTCAACGAGCACTTGAACTGGTGGACTGCGATGCTCGCGGCCGCCGCGATCCTGGCCATCGGCTACGTGGTCAGCATGGCTATCGTCGACGACATCGAGCGTCGCCGATGATGTCGATGCAGTTCTACGAGGTCGGCGGCGCCTTGCGCGACGCCTTCATGGGCCGGCAATCGAAGGACCTCGACTACGCTGTCGAGGCGCCGTCGCTCGAGGTCCTGCAGCTCGAGCTGGTACGACGAGGCCTGGAGATCTTCCTGGTCAAGCCCGAGTACCTCACCATCCGCGCCAAGACGCGCGGCGGGCTCGTCGCCGACTACGTGCTGTGCCGCAAGGACAGCGCCGAGGGCGATGGGCGCCGGCCGGCCTCGGTCGACCCCGCGACGATCTACGAGGACCTGGCGCGTCGCGACTTCACGGTGAACGCGATGGCGCGCACCGAGGCGGGGCAGCTGCTCGATCCGTACGGCGGGCGTGAGCACTGCGCGAGCAAGACGCTCGAGTTCGTCGGCGACCCGCGCCAGCGCATCCGCGAGGACGGCCTGCGCGTGCTGCGCGGGTACCGGTTCATGGTCACCCACGATCTCCTGCCGACCACGGACACCGAGGACGCGCTGAACAGCTCGCTCGCTGCCTCGATGCTGCATCGCGTGTCGCCCGACCGCATGCGCGAGGAGCTGGCCAAGATGTTCGCGCACGACACGCTGAAGTCCATGCGCTTGTTCCGCGACCTCAGCACGATGATCCACAGGGCCATCTTCCGTGACGGGCTGCGGATGATGCCGACGATGAGGTCTTGATGGCTATGCCAGCACCGCAAGCGTGGCTGTGTCCGCGCTGCAGACGCGTCATTCCTTTCTTGCATTACACGCAGATCGGCTCTGCCGATGATTGGCGGGTTTGGTGCTACGTCTGCGACGTTTGCGACGAGCGCTATCACGGACAGACGGAGCACCTCGACAATGACGCTCGATGAATTCATGCTCATCGAGCCGCAGCTCGCGTACTGGCTACGCCTGTCGTTCGGGCACTGCGCCATCGACGGCGTGTACGAGAACGAGGGTCGCTGGGAGGCACACCTCGCCGTGCCGCCGAATGGCGAGCACGAGGTCGTCTACGAGGCACGCTGCAGGCCGAACTGCCAGCGCGGCCCTGGAGGCCCGTGGCGATGGGTGACCGCGAGCCACGTGTGCTGCGCCGCGTGCGAGGTCGATGCGTCGCACCACTACCAGACGGTACACGAGTGAGCGCTACAGATGCAGCGTGCGCGACGCGCACTGCCACAGCGTCACGAGGATTCCGCCGAAGTAGGCGAGTCGACCGATCTCCGCGACCTTGGCGTTCGCCGAGAGCGCGTAAACCAGCACGCCGACGATGGCGACGAGCAAAGGCAGGATGACGACCAGCATGGCGGCTTCCGAGAGCACGCGCGGTGCCATCGAGCGCGACATGAGCGGGTGGCCCGTCGGTGACTTCAGCTACACGCGACCTCGGGACGGCCTCACGCACGACGTGACGCAGTGGTACGACGACGACCAGGAAGAGGTTCGTCTGCGCTGCGGGTTGTCGCCGAACGACGAGCCTGACGACATACGGCGTCCGACGACGTGCTTCTTTTGTCTGGCGGCGCGTACATGACGCCCGAGCAGCGCACGCTGAAGAAGTGCATCGAAGAGGCGTCGTGGGACACGATCGAGTTCAACGGGAAGAGCATCTACGAGAACGTGCGGTGGCGTGTCGTCGAAGGTCCCGACCTATTGTTCCACTGGGTGTGGACCCAGCAATACCTCGCGAACGTCCTCGCGCCCAACGGCACGCGTGCGTATACGACGCAGCCGTGCGACGGCGCGGCGCCGGTGATGATCGCAGCGCAGACGTTCTGCGGCGAGGGCTTCACCGCCCACGACTGGCGCATCGCGCTGCCCAACTGCCTCAAGTGCATGACGAGGTCCTATGGGTGAAGACCTAGGCACGATTCACGTGATGACCGGCAACGTCGTTGCGCTCGACGAGCCCATGATGCTCGTTGTCGAGAAGAAGACGAAGATCGTCCACGCGGTGATGTACGCGTACCGCGGGCGCGTCGACGAGACGGACCCGTGGGAAGTTCGCCCCCACATGACCGGCTGCTACGGACTCTACCGTGGCGAGCACATGCTCTCAACGTTGAGCATCTATGCGCCCACCGACGCAACCGAGATCACCTGCGTCTTCTGCGTCGGCTGGCGCGGCGAGAAGTTCTGGCCGCAGGGCGTGAACTGCAAATCCCAGAAGGAGTATCCCGAATGGCCGAAGTAGACCTGCGTGCGCTGCTCAAGAAGTACATCGGCCTCGTCGCCGGCATGGAAGGCGTGTCCTTCATCCCGCGCGAGCCCGCTGGCAACGGTCCGTTCTCCGACGAGGAGGCCGCGCTGCTGCGCCAGCTCGAGTGCGAGGTCGAGGAGGACATCAAGAAGGCGATGACCCCGATCGAGACCTTGAAGTGAAGAAGGCGCCGGGCCCTCCGTGTGCTTACTGCAGCAAGCGCCTCAAGCTCGCTCCGAAGTACGTGCGCGAACGCGGTCGCGCCATTACCGCCAACGGTGCCAAGCCGATGTGGGGCTACGAGGGCAACAACCTCGTGTGCTCGGCGCGCTGCGGAATGCTGGTCGCCATCGGGATCGTGCGTGCGGAACCCAACATCTTGTCGTTGCTTCCGGTAGGTTGGAACGATAAACATCGGAGATCTGTATGAGCAGCCCCGACAAGGATGGGAAGATTCAAGCGCCTGAGAACGGTGGCACGTGCTGTCGGCGCTGCGAGGACGCCAACTTCACCGCGCATGGCTACGGTCCGTTTGAACGCATGACGAAGCGCGCGTTCATCGTCTGCGGGGCGTGCAGCAACAAGCGCTGCCCCAAGGCGACCAACCACGAGCTGGACTGCACCGGATCCAACGCGACTGGACAACCGGGGAGCGACTACGAATGAAACGCTATTTCGCGTTGCCGCTGATCTTGTGGGTACAGCAGATTGGCTGCGTCATCGGAGGCACGCTGCCTTGGTATGGCGTGTTCATGGTGCCAGCGATGTTCGCTGTCGGAGCAGGCGCCTGCTGGGCCTACTGGCGTCGTCGTGACCGACGAGATTTCCCGCGCGCCAAGATTCACTCAACCCACGTCCGAAATCGAATTCTGCGCGAGGTGGCCATGTCCGCCTTCGCCGCGGTGTTCGTTGTGCTGTTGGCGGCATCGCTTGCCGTCATCGCGATTTGCTTTGGAGAAGCACTTCAATGAACCGTTCGAACCGCAAGACCAAGCTCTCGACCTACGAGGTCGTCATCAAGCGCGAGATCGAGCACACGGCTGTTGTCACCGTCGAGGCGCGCAGCCTCGAGGAGGCGCAGGACATCGCGAAGGTCAACGCCGACGCCGCCGATTCGCGCTACTGGCGCGAGGGTGACGTTCTTAGCGAGACCGTGAAAGGGAAGCTCGTCCGATGAACATGCAAGAGCGAATCGCCGCATCGCGTGCACGAATGGTCGAGTTGGCCAAGGTCACGCAGTTGGAGCATTTCAAGAACTGGGTCCTGGTGCGCCATCAGGACGGCAGCGAGTTCTTGTTCAACTACGCGTTCAAGTACGCCGATCCGGAGGACACGGGATTCTTCTGGGTGTTCACCGAGCACGTCGGCAACCACCTGTTCGTTGTCGAAGACGTCGAGATGCATCGCGTCTTCAAGGTGCACGCTACGTCATGAAGTCCTCCGACGAGGCCACGCGCCTCAAGCACCAGCTCGACATCGCTCGAGCACTCATCGACTCCGTGCAGAGCTGCCTCGAAAGCGGGCTGCCGACCGCGCAGAACGCGCACGCGGTGCTCGGCGCCGCTGGCAACATCGTCGGCTATGCGGAGCGCCACGACATCCTGCTGAGGCTGGAGCAATGAGCTGCGAACGTCACGTCAAAGGCGACGGCTCGTGGTGGGCGAGGGACGCACGCGGCATCGAGCTGTGTCGCGTCTGCTCGAATTGCGAGAAGGAGAAGCTCTCGCACTATCGCCCCGAGGTCCTGACTAACCCCAGCTACGAGGCCGACGAGCCGATCGAGCCCGACGAATGAAGACCTGGAAGAAGCTCGCCCTCGCATTCCTGCTCGGCGGTGTTGTCACCGGCGTCGCCGGCCTCGCCTACCACGGCCTGGGCTGGTGGATGGCGGACAGCACCGATCATGACCGCGGGATGTGGCAGGGCGGGATCACCGTCGCCATCGTCCTCGAGGGCCAGAACCTGGTCCGCAAAATCGTCAACGCGTTCGACAAGAAGGAAGCCTGACATGCACCTCTGTCCCGACGAGATCAACGTTCTCGGTCACATCGTCAACTTCGCCTCGCACTGCTGGTGCGCGATCTGCGTGTTCGCAGGAAAGGTCTTCCGCCGATGACCAAGACCAAAAAGAAGACGGACGCCGAGAAGAAGTCCGACTCCGAGTGGCGCGCCATCCGCACGCTCCAGGAGAAGCACGGCTTCTGGCTCGCGCGCATGCCGGCGAAGTCGCAGCGTACGACGTCGACGTTCTCTCGTAATCGCGCGACCGGCAAGATGACGTTCTCGACGCGCTACGTGCTGCAGCTCGTGGTTCCAATGGACTCCGAGCTGGCCAAGGCGATGCTCGAGAGCGACAAGAAGCTGGACGCCAAGAAGGCGCGGAAGGTGCGCAGCAAGAAGAAGAAGTCGTGAGTGACGAACCCGAGACCGTCAAGCAATGTAAAACATGCCCGTGGCGCGTCGCCGTGAAGCCGTCGCGCGACGTGCCCGACTTCGACCCCGGCATCTACGAACGGATGCAAGGCACGCTGCGCGAAGGGCTTTCGACGTTGTCGTCGAAGACTCGCACCATCATGGAGTGCCACAACGGCAAACGCGGCGCGAACCGTCCGTGCGCAGGTTGGCTGCACCATCAGATCGGCGTCGGTAACAACATCGGCGTTCGCATGTCGGTGATGGTCGGCAAGCTGCCGGTGCCCGAGGTCATCGGCGAGCAGCACGAGTCTCTCGAGGATCTCGTCGAATGAAGGCGTTCGACGTTGTCGTGGCGATTCGCAAGCACGCGCTTCCCGCGCTCCGTGGCCTTGCTCGTCAGCGGTGCAAGCGCAGCAACTGCGGGACCGTGTGCCTGTGCGATGCGTGCCATGCTCGCAAGGCGCTCGAGACGTTGGATCCGACATGGCGACCTTGAAGATCAAGGCAGTCGCGAAAGCCAAGGGCGGTGTGCTGCACGCGCTTCTCTGGACTGGTGCTCGCGAAGCTCTGTGTGGCTGGGAGTTGCACAACTTCAACAAGGTGACGGACCTCGAGGACGCCGTATACGAGAACGGCTACGTGTACGAGGCGCCGAAGAACATGTACGCCACGTGCTTGGCGTGCTTGGCGGTAGCATGGAGGTTTTGATGCAGCCCGGCACTAAGGTCCGCATGAACGCGGCCTGCAAGAAGGCGCTGTTCGCGACGAACTCGCACGAGCACGTAACGGAGTTCGCGCGCTGCGTCGGCGAGGTCATCGGTCTCGTCGACTACGGCAATGGCGTCGTCGGCCCTGAGCTGGACGTGCGCTGGCTGCCGAGTAAGCTCAAGTACAGCTATCCGCCCGAGCATCTGCAGGTGATGCAGCTCAAGGCGTGGATCGTGTCGTGCGCGGTCAAGGACTGGAACGATGGTGCCGTCATGGTGTACGCGTACACGTCCGCGCAGGCGCGCTCGATCGGCCGCAACGAGCTGGACCTCGACTACATCGACGCGCACGTGCGGCGCGCGCCTGAGTATGACGAGCGCGCGAAGACGCGCGAGAAGGCCGGCATCGAGTGCGACGATGCCTTCCTCCGCGCGGAGGGCTGGCACACCGAGGGTGAGCCGACATGCGACTCGTGCGGCTTGTGCTCGATGGGCAACGACAAGTTCGCGGTCTGCCACGACTGCGGCAACTGCGTCGAGTGCGGGTGCATGGAGAAGTGCCCAGACCACGAGGAGTAGTCCTATGGCTCCCGTGATCCCGTTCAAGGCGGCTGACGATGGGATGATCCACCGCCTGTCCGCCGACACCAACCCTGAGTGGATAGCGCAATTCCACGCAGCGGAGCTACTGCATTGCATCATGCAGTGTGGGGCGTTCGTCGATGGGGCGCTCGTCGCGCGAGGCACCCTTGTCACCTGTATTGCGTGCATCGTGCGGCACGTGGAGGAGAACCCGAAGTGGGAATCGACCGATTCGTGAGATTCAAGCGCGGCAAGCGCCCCAGCAAGCGACATCTCGCCCTCGTGCTCGAGGATTACCTCGGCGACGCCTGCAACAAGATCGATACCGACGACCGTTATCGATTTCTCGTGTGGCTCGAGGGCAGGCCGAGCTTCCCATTCCGTCGGTTGCCGAAGATGCGGGAGTACGCCTGCGCCTCGGAGCAGCACACGGAGCGCTGGTTCGAGGTGTACATCGCTGCGAACCACATCGACATCATCACGCGCCAGACCGACGAGTACACGAACGTCGTAGCCGAGGGCTTCGCGGATCTGTGTGCGCGGTTCTGGCAGGGAAAGCGAGACCTCGAATGACGCCTTGGGACGCCGAGTTTCCGTCGGATCCTCGACTGCTCGAGCTGGGTGCCTACGAGGAGGCCGACGCACGTCGATTGCTCAAGGCCACCGCGAAGTACCCCGACGACGTCATGCGGATGAGCTGCGTGTCGCGGCGCGAGGCCGACACGATTCGCGCGAAGTTCATCGGGCTCGGCGGCGACGCCAAGCGGGTCTTCTTCACGTGGGCGCACGCGTGAGCGCGCCGAGGCCGCCTCGTCGGCAGTTCAACTGCGCGGGATGCGGGCAACGCGTGCAAGCTCCGCGGCGCTGGCCCGACCCTGACCCGAACGACGTCTGCATCGCCTGTGGCGGCGTCACGCCAGCCGAGGCCGTCAAGGACCAACGCGAGTACGGAGGCGCATGATGCAAGCACCAATCGCCCTCGACGACGAGGGCCACGCGGTCCGGCGCTTCATCGAGCGCTACTTCGACGCCAGCTCGACGATCTCCTTCGAGGAGGCGGAGCGGCGCCTGCACGGCATTCGTTGCCGTGCGACGTTCGTCGAGGACATCGACAACGGTCAGGAGCTGTGGGAGGGGCGCGAGGAAGGCTCGGTGTCCGGCGTGCTGATGGTCGTCAAGGACGGCGTCGTGCGGACGGTCCTCGCGTCCTGGGATTCCAACAAGAGGAGACGGACGTGAAGATTTCGAAACGAGACATGGACATGCGGGTCGCCGAGAGCGAGTTGACGAAGTTCCTGCTCGACTGGGAGAAAAAGCACCGGCCGACGTACGGCGAGCTGGTCGGCTTCCACGCGCGCGAGCTGTCCATGCTCGCAAAGTACATGGTGCGCGAGGAGCGCCATCCCGAGGACCCCGACATGCCGGGTGGCATCGAGAACGAGAAGCGCCCGACGTACGTGCCGCTGCGCTTCTACGGCGACGTCCCCGAGTTCGTCGAATCGTTGCGCGAACACCTTTCCGCGGAGGACCGTGCCGCGATTAAGATGCTGCTCTGATGGCCAAGCTGACGTCTGGTGAAGGTGAGTGGTTTCGTCGCCAGCATCAGTTGGCGCTCAAGGAGAATCGCCAGCTACGCGCGGTCATCGAGCAGTACTGCCTTGCACTCGAGCAGGGCGGGCTCTCGGGATCGTTGTTGGCCAAGGAGCTGCGCAACCGCGTGGCAAAGGTCCCGTCAGGACAGGAAGGGTAGCGATGTCGAACAAACCGAAAGCAGGAGACCCCTTGACGCCGCGCGAGGTGGAAGTCGCGGCACTCATCGCCGAGGGTTTGTCGAACAAGTTGATCGCCGTGCGCCTCAACATGAGCGAACACACGGCGAAGTTTCACGTCGCCAACGTCTGCGTGAAGTACGGCACGACGTCGCGCACGGTCGTCGGCGTGAAGCACGCCGTCGCGCAGGTGCTGGCGAATCCGCCGGTGCATCAGTGCGCGAGCTGCAAGGCGACGCAGGCCCAGATGAACGCCAACGAGGACCCTCGCGTCTTGGAAGCGTTGGTGTCCGCGTGATGGGGCGCGTCGTGTCAGGCGTGCTCGTTCGCGGCGATGGTCACATCCTCATGGGCAAGCGCAAGAGCGGCAAGTTCCGCGGGGATCTGTGGGAGTTGCCGGGCGGCAAGCTCGACGAGGGCGAGGACCCGATGGACGCGCTGCAGCGCGAGTGGCTCGAGGAGCTGGGTTGCCACGTGCTGGTCCGTGACTTCGTCGCTTCGGCGACGCTCGACCTCGAGGTCACGTTCGTCATCGACCTCTACAACGTGGTGCTCGCGAGCGACAGCGGGCCGCTGCAGGCACTCGACCACGCGGAGCTGGTGTTCGTCGATCCGTGGCAAGCCGTCAAGAAGATGCCGTGCTCGCCGGCGTTCTACATGCACTGGCCCTGGCTGGCGAGGTTCCTCGGCATCTCGCATCTGCGATGAGCGGTTGGACCGGGCCCAAGCTTGTCGGTGTCGCTACCGACGTTCACGGCCTGCATCACGAGGGTGCGGTGTGGTCCAAAGACGAACGCGACTACCTCGGCCCGCTCTGCCGACAAGAGGGGGCGAAACTCGCGTCCCTCGGCTTCGCCAAGGTCGTTACCTGCATCTTGTGCGCAGGCCGCCGTGTGGAATAGCTACCTCGAGATGGTTCGCCTCGAGTTCACCGGGCGCTGGACCAGCGGGGTCGACGGCCTCACGCACCAGGCGAAGCTTGGGAATCTCGAGGACTTCGTGCGCCAGCAGTACGTCTACTCGTCATGCCGCAAGGTCCTGGTGCACGTGCGAAACTACAACCACCTTGCGCCGACGACGTGCATGCAGTGCGTCGGGATGGCGCACATCGCGTGGGCGTGCACGACAGAGGAGGCCATGTGACCGACGACAAACCGTCGCTGCCCGCGTGGACGGCGTTCCGTCGCTACACCAGCGCGAATGATCGACTCACCCACAAGGTCATCGACATGCGCAAGCTCGGCGCGTCGTTGCACGACGAGATCATGGTGATCCCAGTGCCGCACACGAAGTGCGGGCTCTCCCTCGAGGCGTTCGAGAACGAACCCGTCCCTGAATCCGTTGGCTTCTGCACCGAGGAAGTCGCGCTCACGTGCGTGCTCTGCGCTTCGGAGCGAATCCTCGACGGCGATCGCCAGCGGCAAGCTCAGAAGTCCGACATGTTCGGCGCGCTGTACGGCAAGACCGGCGACGTCTTCAAGCACCTGAAGCCGGCGAAGGCGGGAACGTACGCGCCGGGCAGAAGCACACACCACTTCACGATGAAGCGCCTCGTGCGTCGGTTCGGCACGCTGCGGCAGGCGCTGGCCAAGGCGCTGCTATGAGCCACGACCCGATGGCTCCGCCGCTCCAACATGTGCTCTATCACCACTCGCAGGACTTTCGATACGACCATCACGTGGTGACGTGTTGTGGTCTCGCCTGGACAGACTGGGATCCGCCTGTGATCGACGAATCGATCCCAACCTGCATCCAGTGCGTCGCTTGGCTTCCTGACATCACCGGTCTCGGCGAGCATCGCGTCGTCCGCGGCCAGCTGGTGGAGATGCACCATGACCATCGAACGCCTTGAACGGCAGGTTTGGGTCTGGAAGGACCCCACTGGGATGCTGCACGTGCTGTTCGAGCGCCACTACAAGCCGTACGCGGTCACGAAACGCGATTACGTCACGGGCTGCGGGCTCGACGTCGGCATCGACGACGTTCCCAAGCGCAACCGGGTCTACGGCCCGGCGTCGTGCATGAAGTGCGTTGCGACACGGATGGTAGACGTGATAAACGGGGGCTGATGTCATGGGTGAACGGAAGCGCGCTCGTCTTCGGGTCTCCAAAGGCGCACGCCAAGAACAAGCGTCTGGGGCTCATCAAGCGGCGTCACCTCGTCTTGCTCCGCCGGCAGCTCGAGGAGATGCGCCTGATGGACGACGATGCGGCTGGCCCGATCGACGCGAACTGAAGCCGGACGCACCGGGAATCGAGGACCAGGATCCGCCGCTCGAGTGGTGGGAGTCCTACGACTGGGACTACCACTCGTTCTGCGACTGCGGGCGCGGCGACTGCGAGTCGTGCAACACGCAGGCGACGTGGTGGGCACAGCTGAACCCGCGCTTGCCGTTTGAGGAGGATGGCATCGTGCACGTGACGTGCGCCGACGACTACGCCGCGATGTGCGGCAATACGTTCCTCAAGCAGCGCTTCGACTCGACCGACCAGGCGGAGATCTTCGCCGTGGTCGCGCGCAACCTGCACAAGGCCATCACGTGCCTCGAGTGCGCCGTGGCCTACGCCCGTGCCGAAGCCGTCGAGAGCTGAGCGCAAGGCGCGGAACAGGTGGCGGCAATTGGTGACCGTCGACACGCACCGTCGGGAAGCCAAAGAGTGGTTTCTGCGGTATCGCGACGACGACGCCATCGTGCACGTCGTGCTGCACGCGCGCCAGCCCGTGTGGTTTCTTGATCAACCCGTCAGGGACGGGAAGACGGTGGTCGCGTGGTTCACCGCGTGCCGTATCCCGCTCGGATACGACAAGCCTCGGTTCGTCACCGTGTCGAAGTCACCCACGTGCCTGACGTGCGCGAGATGGGGGCAATGATGCGAACGCTGGACCCAGAAACACGGATCGTGCATGTTTACGGGATATACCCATCACCGATGGATGGTGGGCATGGCAACATCCTCGAGGGGGATGTCGCCATCACGAACTGCGCGCAGGAGGTCGGAACACGATGGCGAACGCTCAAGTACGACGCGGTGGTGACGTGCCTCGCGTGTATCGATCACCGAAGATGGCGGTCGCCGACGCGGTGACCAAGAAGCAGCGCGCGCCTGTCGCGTGGGAGGGCACGGTGCACGTGTTGTGGGGATTTGATCGTGCCGCGGCGAAATGGGCTTTCTTCTGCGGGCAGCACTACGCGGGTGATGCCCACAACCAGCTGGTCAGCGAGGAGCCCATCACGTGCTTGCTCTGTAAGGGCGGGTCGTCGCGTGACACGGGCAAGTTGGAGACGCCATGGTGACGCTCGGCCGAGTCATCGACGCCGTGGTGAATCACCTGTACGACTCGCGTGGCGTGCGCGTGCATGGGCGCGACGGACTCGTGCATCGGCTGCTCGAATACCGGGACTCGATGACGCGGAAGACAGGGTGGGTCGCGCGCTGCGGCTACGTGTACGGGGACGCGGGCGACAACATGGAGACGCGGGACCCGCTGACCTGCGTCATGTGCGCGAGCGGCCGATGATCGACTGGCTCGCTGTCATCAGCCTCGTCGCGTTCGCCGTCGTCGTGATCGTTCGGCACGAGCGACGGTCTCGCCGCCGTATGAAGGCCGACCACCAGCAGAACTGGTGGGCCCGGCGCGTTCAGGAGCGCGACTACTTCGTCGATAAGGGCACCCAGTTGTGGCTGGGCGGCGTCGTCGAGTTGGCGCCGCAGAACTTCGATTCGAAGTGGGAGCACGCACGCGCGACGCACCGTTTCCTGCTCGGGGGCGCCGAGATCTCGTACGGCGTCGACATCGGGGCCAAGCGCTCGCGTCCGACGACGACGCACGACGACGTCGTTCACTACGTGGCACTGCTCCACCATGACGGGTGCGTCGTGCCGGTGTTGATGTGCAACCTCGACTACTGGGCCGACCCCGAGGCCATCCTCGACGAGGGCCAACACGCCACATGCCTGAAGTGCGCGGTCAACAACGAGGAGCGCTACGAGCGATGAAGGGGTACTTCGTTCGATGGCGCGACGTCCACGCGGTCGTTCACTGGGTGACAAGCGAGCGCAACGGCCGCGTGTACACCGACTGCGGCATCCTCATCGGCCACCGACCGCGACCGACCGTGCATGGCGCAGATGGCTACAAGGCGACGCGCGCGCCTCCGTCGTGCCTCGAGTGCATCGTCGGCGCTGAGCCCGAGCTGGAGGGGTATCGCGAGCCCTAGACCGTCCGCAGCGCCGAGTTCACGATTTTTTGGATCATCATGCGCGCGTCGTCCGAGAACGGGTCCGAGCTGAGGATTTGCTCGGCGGCGCGAAGCGCGGCGATATCCTCGGGGGCGAGCGGCGGGAGCCACACGCGTCTGCGCATCATCCCTCGGGCCCGATCGATCTGCTGGCGCAGGTCCTTGGCGATCTGCTGCCGAACCGCGTCGCGCGTGCCGGGGAAGAACCCGAATCGCGTGAGGTCGATGACGGGCAGCTCGTTGCGCACGGCGTGGTTGCGCTCGATGGTCATGTGCGGGGAGACGTGCCCGCCGACCTGGACGAGCACGTCGCACCGCTCGAGCAACGTGATTTGGTCCATGAGCGCGCGCGGCCCATAGACCGTCTGGCTGAGTGTCGTGGTGTACGCGAGCCATGGGCACAGAATTGCCCAGCGCGTGTTGTCGACGAGGAAGTTGAGCCACTTGCCGGCGTTGGCGATGTTGTCGCCCCGCAACCCAGGGTCGTCATCGTCCCCGATGGGGTGTGATAGGTACGCGACGAACGTCATGGCTGGTCGATCACCAGCGCGCCGGGCTGGTCGCTGTTGGGCCCTCCGAGCCAGCCATGCATGCCAGGCATCGCGATCGACGGGGTCACGACCAGCAGCGGCGGCTCGCCGCGCCGGGTCCAGCCTTGGCCGTTGTTGTTGCTGGAAGGACCGTCGATCAACCAGTCGCCGGCCGGGCACCGAACCGCGAGGAACCGCCCGTCCGGCAACGGCTTCGGGTTGTGTCCGGTGCCGATGTACCAGTCGGCATTCCAGATTGCGCCGACCGGTGCGTTGTGGAGCGTGACCAGCTCGCCGTTGTCCGATCGGCGATAGAGCGTCTCGGCGTGGAACCGCCATTCGTCGTCAGGTAGAAACGCGTAGCCGCAGTCGCAATTTTTTGGCCACCGTTGGTCATCGCGTTCGATGCTTGTCGGCGATCGTCCGATGTCGCGTTCGCCCCGCGTACGCTGGTCGATGGCCACGCTCTTGTTGTGGTAGTCCCAGGTACGGACAAAGCCGCCCGGACACCAGGGGCGCTGGATGCCGCACGTGCCGGAAGCATCGGAGCGAACGTATCGCCGGTATGAGGTCTCGCATAGCTCGGTGGGCTCGAGCCAGAAGCAGACGTGCGAGGAAGGCATCCCTTATGATAGGGCAGTCAAGTTTTTGGTTTGACGGAGCCCTTGGCGACCTTTCCGGTTTTCGGGCGCGGCACTCCTTTGACCGATGCCGTTGTCGTTTTGGCATGGACGGTGGCCGTTTGTGGCGCTTGTATTTGACCTGTCAGTTTTTGTCCGCCAACTTGCCCTGTGATCGTCGTCGTCGGGGTCGGCATCGCGAGGGTCGGGTTTACATGCCTGTTGATTTGCTTGGGTTCGATTCGTGGTGGTTCACGCTTTGTTAGTCCGCCAAATACACCACTCCCTTGAACATGCCCAAAAACATACGTAGGGGACGTGTTCGCAGGAGGTAAGGGGGTAGGTGCTGGTGCCGCGGCCTCCGCGTAAAGCAAAAGTTGCTGATGTAGTAGCAGCAGCATGGCTAATCCTTTAACGCGAGGAATCTGGCGACCGTGAGCGCCTTGATGTGCGCCCAGACGTCCTCCGCGGACGCCCCGCCTCCGCCTCCGCTCGCGCCGGCCGAGAATGTGGTCGCGAGCGTAGCGATTACCGTCCGACCCGCGCGCGTCTTGACGATGCTCGCGCCGTCCTCGCGGTACACGTTGCCGACGATGATCAGCTCGTGGTCGGCATCAAACGGCAGGAGCTTCCACGGCGCCGCGACGAAGAACGTTGGGTCGAGCGTCAGCGCGCCGGGGAGCGGATCGCCGCCGACCGCGCGGATCGGGAACGCGTGCTTTGCCAGCGCGTCGGTCGAGCGCCAGTCCTCCTTGCCGTCGGAGTAGACGTCGCGCCGGAAGTCGAGCGTGACGATGCCGTTCGACGGCGCCAGGGTCACCTGGATCTCGTAGGTCGTCGGATCGAATGTGACCTTTGCGCCCATGGTGCTTCACGTAGCGTAGTTGCGATCGAAGCGCTGGGACACCGGGATCGACGAGTCGGCCGTCACCGTGAGCGCCAGGATGTCCAGGTGCTCGTACGTCACCTTGTGGATCCGGATGTCGATACTCGCGCCATTCGCAACCGAGAACGTGAAGCTCCGGTTGCCGGACGTGCCGTCGGTCGCGTCCTCGGTCCCGGCTAGCTCGGTCGTCGTGCCCGCGGTGTACACACGCACCTCCGTGTTGTCCTGCAGGCCCGTCAGCGTCACCGAGCGGTTGTTGTTGACCACCGTGGTTGATGACGAGGTCGCGTTCCAGTAGCTGGGCACGTCTCCGCCGCCCGTGATGTTCAGGGTGACGGTGCCACCGCTATCGTTGAGGATGGCAGCGCGCGTGGAGTAGATGTGGTGGGTCTCAGAGCCGGTGGACGTGAGCGCGATGCGGCTGGTGTCGGCAATGGCGTTTGCCGCACTCGTGTAGAAGGCAAGCGTGGTCGTGGAGACCGCGCGCACGAAGTATTGCGTGCCGTTGGTGAGACCGACCGCCGCAGAACCGCCTCGCTTGTCGTACTGGATCTTGTCACCTGTCACGTAGCCGTGCACCGTGTCGGTCGTGATGACGTCGGTGCCAGCATCGACATCCGTTGTCGTGTGGAATGTCTGCAACGCGGGACCAAACCCCGCGAACGTGTTGGCGTCGAACGTGTACGTTCCAGCGACGTCGATGAAGATACCGACGCTCGCGTACGCAGGGCTGCTGGACCAAGCACAGCCGCTGAAATCTGCGAGGTTGTCCGTGTCGACATACGTGTCGTTGAAGTTGCAGCCCGACAACGCCGCGTTGTTCTGGGTGACCGAGCAGTTGATGAAGCTCACGTTGTTGAGCGCGACCGTGGACCGCAACGTGACCGTCGCTGTGACGACCGTGGATCCAGAGAAGTCGATGCTCGCCCCAGCGTCGTGAGTCGAGGCGAACCGCCAGTAGTATGAGCTTGGCGACGTGAAGAGGCAGTTGGTGAAGGTCAGCGTGTCAACATCACCGGATCCTCGGTCCTGTCCATCGAACTCGATTCCGATCTTGTCGTTCGAGACGTGGAAGTCCACGTAGTCGATCTCGTCGGCCTTGCGCGGGAACTGGAACGTATTGAGGTTGCAGAGCACGTGGCACGGATCGGTGCCACCAAACTTGAGCGGGATCCAACATGTCGCAAGCGCACCGGCCTGCTGGAGCAGGGGCATGATCCCGCAGCCGTTGTTGACGACGAACACGATGTCGTCGAAGTCGAACGGGATGGTTGACGAACCTCCTGCCAGCTGACAGACGCCGAGCAGGTACAGCTCGTTCCACCCCACCGACGGAGCACCGTAATAGCCGGCCGATCCAAACATCAGGATGTCGAGGGCGGTGTAATCCGCCGTGCCTGCCGTGTCATAGAGCGTGTCGGTTGTCGCCACTTCGATCAGGTAGTTGTTGCGCGCGTCAGCCTTCTCCGTCTTCGTGAACTGCCCACCGACAACCCATGCCTTCCAGTTCGCTGCGGTCGACCCAAGCAGGATGAACTTTCCGCCTTGAACCGCTTTGCCCGTATCGATGTAGTCTCGGGGGCCAGTGTTGCGGAACGTGCCGAACACGAGCCCTTGAAGTGCGGTCGCGTCGACCGTTGCCGTCAGATTAAGGCTCACGGCGTTCAGCTGCGTGGTACTGCTTGCACCAGCGTTGTTCGCCGAGCCGCGAAAGGGGTTGATGCCCGAGTCCGCGGTCGAAGCGATCGCGATACCGTTGACAGTCTTCGTGGCGATCGTGGCGACTGCAGGCGTGGAGACTGCGGCCCATGCTCCCTTGTCGACTACACCTGTCGAGCCATTCATAGGGCTGATCTGAGTGGCAGGCGTCGTCGTGACTGGGATGTAGCAGTCGAAGTTCGTCGCGTTGCCGTCATCACGGATCGCGATGATGAAGCCGCGAGAGTCGTCGGCTAGGCCAGCCCAATGGTTGGGTGCCGTGATCGCCGCCGCGGTTTTCTGCTGCGTGTAGGAGACGCAGAGGCTGTTCGCGCCGGTGTCGCCGGCAAACAGGTTGACCCACGGAGGTAGTGCGTTGGCACCCATCCCACTATCCGTCGACAGTCCGTGCAGGATGAGGCAGTTGTTATGCCCCGGAGTGATGCCGACACCCGTGAGCGGCAGCACGGAGTCATCGGCGCCGCTCTTGGCCGAGCCACTGACAGCGTCGGCTTCCGTCGTGCCGTTGACATTTTGTACGGCGATCACGACAGCGCAACACGTCTCGGACGTGAGGGCGAAGGTGACAGTTTCAGACGCACTTGCAGCGCGCTTGACGTAGACGCCGCCAGCTGCACCAGCACTTGTCTGGGTCTGGCTTGCAGTCCAACCGCCTGGTGTTGTGAACGCTGAGGCGGTGTCCTTGTTCACGAACGCGACAAGCAGATCACCAGTCAAGTGCTCCGGCATCTCGCACACCATCGATGCGGTAGCCGCAGAGTAGATCGTGATCGCGTAGTCGCGAATCTTGGCCATGCGTCACTCCACCAACGTGACGACCGCAACTTGGTCGGTGTCCTCGACACGTACGGTCCGGACCTCGACCTGGTTGCCGCTGACCTCCATGCGAACGGGCCGATCGGCGCCTTCGTTGGCGCGAATCTGCTGGAGCTTTGCGATCAAGGCGTCGAGCGTGAAGGCCACGAGAACTCCTGCTACGCGTTCGCGTAGTTACGTTCCAGAGACGAGACCAGCGAGAACGAGAGCCCGGTCGCGCGCGTGATTGTGCCGGTGGTCTCGACGAACTGCGCGGTGTCGAGGCCGATACCTCGGATCACGACGACGGCGTTGGTCGCCGCAGTTCGGCCTCCCTGGACGTTGTTGTCGTAGTCGAAGTCGAACGATACCGAGGGTCCGCTGATGGTGCCCTGGATCGGTGAGCCCACGTTGTTGTTCACCACGATGGCTTGCGGCGAATTGATCGGGTTCTTGTCGACGGTGCCGGCGAAGGCGGTTTGGTTCGCGACGGTGAGCCCGTCGACCTTGATCGCATCGAACTGTGAGGCAGTGGGAGCCGCGTCGGTCACACGCCAGATCCCGTTGTTGTTCGGGTTCGTCGCGCCTTGGATGTTCACGTAGTCGTTCTGTACAACCGTCGGCAAGTTCGCACCTGCACTGTCGATGCTTGCGGTGGAGCCTGCGCTTGCGCTGATCGCAAGGTCTGCGACGCTCTTGCGCTGCGTGTACTCGAAGTACATCCAGTACTTCCCGTCGCCATCGCTGACCAAGTTGGCGTTGAAGTTGAGCGAGCCAGCCGCGACGAAGGGGAAGTTTCGCGCGACCGCCGAGTTGTCGTAGAACGTTAGCCGGTTGGTGTCGTTCGCCGAGAAGCCCATGATGATGACGCCCGAGCCGCCACCGTTCGGGTTCGTCGGCACCGCCTGTCCCGCTTCGAGGGTGTCACCGACGAAGCGCAGAAGCGCACCAGCCGTCTTGCCGGTGACCGTCTGATCCGTGGAGTCGATGTCGGCGGCCTGCCGAAGCAGGTACTGGATCTTCTCGTAGATCTGCTCAGCTGTAGCCGAGATCGGCGTTGCGCGCTGGAGCGTGAAGCTGAGGTTCGATTCGGTCGCGGGGAACGTGCCGCCGGTGATCGTGACTGAGCCGGCTGCGGGGGTGCCGCTGATCGTGTACGTGGTGCCGTCGGGCGTTCCGTCGTGGACGGTCAGTGTGCCGCCGGTAAAGTTCGCTCCCGTGATGCCCGCCTCGGCCGTGGTCAGGACGGTGCCGCCACTGGTGACCGATCCGTCGACACCAGAGTGCGTGCCAACGTCAACGACGATTCCAAAGCTGCGGTTCGTTGCCGAGTCGACCTCGATCGAGAACGCCTGGTCGAAGTAGCGAGGAACGATCTGCGTGTACGGGCTGTTCGCGACGATGTTCGCGTCGGTCTCGTTGATCTTGAGGTCCGTCGCGTTCGACAGCGGGAAGCGGAACACCTTGTTGTCGACGTCACCGGTGACGCCGATGTCGACGAGCCGCGACTGCGCGTAGGTCTTGCCGTTCGGGTCGCCGTCGCGGACGCGGAGGAACAGGTTGAGGATGTTGCGGTTGTTGGCGGCAGCAACCATCGCAGTGTCAGCGGCGTTGTTGGTGAGCCCGCCGCCCGTGATCGTCAGCACCGTCGCAGTGATGGTCGCGATCGTCCACGTGCCGTTGTTGCCGGCGTCCTCGGCGCCTGCGATCGTGATCTTGCCGTTTTTCTTGTAGCCCTCGGTGATCCACGAGCCGGCCGTGCGCGTGATCGTGTTGGCGCCGGTGATCGCGATCGAGGTGTATGTCGCCGGCGAGGTGATCAGGTCGTAGACCTTGACCGCCTCGTTCACCGGCCCGTTGAAGTCGAAGTTGACGCCGGCGCCGGTGTCCGTCGGATCGTTGCCCTGCTGGTAGTAGGCGCGATCGTTGACCGAGTCCTCGAACGAGCCGAGGGTCACGACGCCCGTCCACTCCTGCTGCAGCACGCTCGCCGACGACAGCTCGCGCCAGCCGCCGGTACGGAGCAGCTTGCGGACGGTGTTGTTCTTCGGGTTCCAGTCGAACTTCCATTCGAACTGCTCTGGTGTGATCGCCTCGAAGGGGAACGGGTGCGCGATCAGTGTCGCGTCGTCTTTCCACTCCTCCTTCGCGAACGAGTAGAGCGCCTGGTGCGTGACGCCGGCGTTGTCGAGGTTGCCCTTCGTGAGCAGCCACACTTCGCGCGCATCGACGTCAAAGTGCACCATCTTCTGCGTGCTCGCCGTGGTGTTGGCGCCGAGCATCGTGGCCGCCTCGCTTCCGGCATTTGCTGGGTTTGAACCAGTCTGCTTGGTCGCAGCGATCGAACTTGTGCTCGGTGCGCCGGTGCTGAGGTAGAGCCCGTTGTTGACCGGGTTCGAATGATCGCGGATCTCGAAGTAGTCGCCGCTCGTCAGCGAGGATAGGTTTCCGCCCGCGCTCGTGATGGTCGTGTTGGCGCCCGCGCTCGAGCCAAACACCATGTCGGAGACGGCCTTGGAGAAGCCCTGGTTGAGGCTGTCGGGATCGGTAATCAGGGCCATAAAAGCAACTCCTCATCGATCAGGTGTAGGTCTCGCCAATTCGGTTATCCCATACGGCGGTAGCTGCGCTCCAGCGCGTTTCAGTAGGGTTGCCGCTGCCGTCGAAGAACACGCGCTTTATTCGCCATGCCGCGGCATCTGCCGCCGTGCCCAATTCCGCAGTGCCTATGTAGATCGTCGCGGCGTTCGACAGGTCGTAGAGGCGTGCCTTGACCCCCGCGATTACTGCTTGCAGCGCGGCAATATCGTTCGTTGTCGCGACGTTGACAGGCACCCCGCTGGTATCCACCGTTGCCGTCGCTTGGACATGCACCGTGTTACCGCCACCATCCACCGACGTGAAGGTTTTCACCTTCGCGCCAGGGGCGACGTTAGGGTTGAGCTGTACTTGAGCTTCCGCCATGGAATGCGCGTACCTATTGTAGTCGTTTCACCAGTTTCGTTACGTCCAGGCCAAAACTTCGCCAACCCTGATTTACAAGGGCTAGGCTCGAACTCTCTATAATTCCCGTGTGAAAACCGTCTCGTTGGCCGAGGCCTTGGCCGTGGTTCTGGACGCGCGCGAGAAGCACGCCCAGATCATCACGGACCCGAAGGCTTTCTTCGTCCACGTGCGGGTTCCGGGTCACATCTCCGCGCGCCTCGGCGAGATTCAACGACGTGTGTTGCCCGACGTGGCCGCGCACGAGGAAATCGACCACGTCACGTTGGTCTACACGCGAAAACCCGAGAGCGACCATGCGCCGGAGAAGGTGCATGCCGCGCTCGAGTCGTTGCGTCGGCTCGGCGAGCGTACCGCGCCGATCGACGCGCGTATTCAGGGCTGGGCCTACTTCGACGGTGCCTCGAAGGGCGGCAAGCCCCACACCGCGTTGGTGGCGCTGCTCGACGCACCAGGCCTCGAGCACCTGCATGTCGACGCCTCGCGCGCGCTCGCCGACCACGGCATCGCCGCGAGCAAGACGCACGTGTTCACGCCGCACATCACGCTCGGCTACCTGCCGCAGCACGGGCGCGCTGACGCGAAGCTCGAGCCTGTCGACGCGTCGTTCACGATCGACTCGGTGCACGTCGCCTCGCGCGACAACCACGAGGTGCCGCTCACCGGCGCCGTGCCGAGCCTTGGACAGAAGGCCGCCGCGGCCGCGTGGCGCGATCGCCTGCCTGGCGGCAAGGCCGATGATCGCAAGCCGTCGGAGTTTTCGCCGCGGCAGCTCGCCAAGGGCGAGAAGCACGAGACCGAGCACACGCAGGAGCGCCCGCTCGCGCGCGAGATCGCGATGGACCATCTCGCGGAGGACCCTCGCTACTACGACAAGCTGGAGAAGGTCGAGAAGGGCGCGGCGATCAATCCGGCGCTGCGCACGGCGCTCATCGGCGGCGGCATCGGCGCCGGCGCGGGCCTGCTCGGTAGCGCGGTCGACTACGCGAACGACACGTCTCTCGAGCGCGCGCACGCGCCGTTGTGGAAGCGCATGCTGATCAACGGAGGCATCGGCGCGGTCGGCGGCGGCATCGTCGGCGCCACGCACGGCATGTCGCGGCCGTCGTCGGGAGCGACCGCGGACCTCGTCGACTCGCTCGACCAACAGCGGTTCGCCTCGCTCGGCGAGGAGGCTGCAGCCCGCGTGTGCGCGGCAAAACTAACCTGAAACGGAGCCGTGATGAGTCAGAAAGCACGTTTTGGTGCGCGCCCTGTGTTGGTGACCGCGATTGCGATCGCGACTGCAGGTGGGTGGTTGGTCACACGCCCGAACAGCACCACCGTATTCGTACCAAGTCCGCCGGACTCCGGTCCTGTGGACTCCGCCCCTGCAGGAGAACTGCCCTCTCCTGTTACGATGGCGGATCCGTGGCCGCGTCACGTGATCTACAACGTGGAAGTCGGCGCCGACGGCGTCGATATCGCGGACATCAACGGAGACGGGCGTCTCGATGTTGTGACGCCTTGGGAAGATACGGGAAAGGTTACGGTAAGCCTCCATCCTGGATATGGCGCTCCACTCGCCTCTCCATGGCCCACGGTGGTGTTGGATAGCGCGGCAGGCGCTGTAGAAGGTGCGAGCTTTTGCGACGTCGATCAAGACGGGCACCTGGATGTCGTTGCCGCGTCCGAGTCCGAGCGCGTCCTGATTTTCTTCAGCCCCACCAACCCAGCAGACTTACTAACGGTTGGCGCGTGGACTGCGGTACGCCTAACGGCGGCTGAAGCCATTACAAACTGGATGCAGTCGGCATGTGCGGATTTCGACGGCGACGGATTTATTGATTTGGTGGTAGGTGGAAAGCTGTATCCGGGACAACAGGTCGCTATTTTCAAATCGACTACGCCACGTGTAGCCGCAAGCTGGACTCGGTCTCAGATTGGCGACAATGGATGGACCATGTACATGGTTGCCAAAGACGTCGACGTCGACGGTGACATGGATGTAGTTCTTTCCGACCGCACGTACTACGGTCCGGCTACGCCTGCGACGGAAAAACGCGGCGAGCTAACCGGATCTCGATGGCTCGAGCGTCGGACCGTTACAGGTGTCGGCGCCACCGACGTATTTACGGTGGCCAATCACGGTTACGTCAACGCCGTTCTAGGGACTACAAATCGCGTTTATTTGGAGACGGCAAGCGGAGGATTGTCGACCAATACGACGTACTGGGCAATCCGCATTGACGCTAACACATTCAAATTGGCGGCTACCGAAGCCGACGCTGTCGCGGGTGTCGCCATTGATGTTACAGACGTCACCAGTACGTTGTGGATCAACCACACGATCAACAAGCCCGTTGCCAAAGGCGACCCGAAGTGGGCGGACGCCACAGGCGCGACGACTGTCTATGACTGCTCGAGCGACGCGACACGTAACTTTGTCCAAAAGTGGACTACCACGAATTGGCTGACGTGGACGGGGACACAGATCTATGGAACGTCGGGTTCGCCCGGCGTTCCGGCAAGCATCGGTCTGTGTCAAGACATCGAACCTGGCGACGTGGATAGTGACGGCGACGACGACTTGGTGATTACGTTCGCACAGGCATTGGACAGCTTGTCCGTAGTTATTTGGTTGCGTAATGACGGCGCCAATGTATGGACACGCGGTGAGATTGGCGGGTCAGGCGTATTTGATGGAACCAAAGCGGACAATGTTCGTTTGTACGATATCGACAACGACGGCGATTTAGACGCCGTTGTAACGCTTGCCGAGCCCGAACAGCTTGGGTTGGTTTGGTATGAAAATCCGTGGGGGGTTCCATGACCGCGACGTTCCTCGCGGGTTTGTCCGATGAATCGTTAGTGGCGTGGCCAGCACACCAAGTCGACGACCGCGGGTTGCTATTGGTTGAGCACGGGGGCGGCACCATCACAACGCCGCCTGGCTGTTCGATCGTGCCGGGGTTTCCCCTCAACCAAGGCGGCGGTTCTTTGTTGTCCGCGTTCGACATCGTCGCGACCAACAACGCGATGCCGGCTCTTTCCCTTGCCGGCGGGTCGAACCATATGTTCGGTGTGCTTGTCCGCATTCGCGACGCACACCCAACTAACCCGTATGCGTGCTTCGCTGCGATGAAGCAAAGCGGTGCCAACGTCAACGGTGCCGCACCGGGTGTGTTGGTCGATGAAGACGATCTGGCGCTCTTGGCTGTGATCGGTATCGGAGGGGACTTGTTGGGCCCCAACTCGACCGCTGAAGCCAACGCCTCCTTGACATCGGTCGTCGAAGTTTTTGATGGGTCAACGCAAACAGGTGATGGCGGCGGTATCGTCGTCGCAAGCGGCATCAAAGCCACTCCTGGAATCGTTGTCCCATGGACATTCACGTTTGTTTCAACTGTATTCGTGTCCGCAGTCCTAGGGATACGGCCCAAACCTATCTATACCGTCGCAGGCAATTGGCAAATTGCAGGGTCGCCTGCGCCTGACGGAACCCCGATCGACGTTGTCGATACGGTCACGAAGAAAATCGTCGCATCAACCACCGTCACGGGCGGTGCCGGCGCGTATTCCGCGCTGGTTCCGTATAGCACCCCTAACAGGTATCGCGTCATCGGAGACACGGGCACTAGCTTTTGTGCGTCCGCGAAAGGCACTGCGGTTTAGTCATGCCCTTCGATATGACCACTGGTACGGCTGCACAGCCGACCAATTTCAACATGGTCACCGGAAACACCGGTGAGGCTCTGCTCGATTTCGTTGTCCCGAGCGCCGAAGCTGGCAGTGTTCTGTTGATTTCGGTGGTCCGAAATTCGCCCGTGTTTTGTTCAGACAACAGCTGGACCAAACTGCGCGAAGGTATCGGAGCCAACGGACTATTTCTCGATGTATTCGTCCGGCTTGTCGATGGAACGAACGGCTCGAATCCTGGCGATGTCGTTTCGTTCCTCTCGCTGACGATGCAGGAGCTTCAGGGCAACCTTGCCGTACTAACGGACGTTAAGCTTTCGTCACTGATCGTGAACGTTGCCCACCAAAGCTTTACCGACGACACGACGCCGGATGCGCCTTCCCTGTTCGTCGAAAACGTCACTGACACTGTGTTGTGTATCTGGTCGGTCGCTGGTACAGCAGCACTAACGCCTCCAGTCGGTTTCGTTGAAATCGACAACTACGGCTCTACGGTTTTCACCGTACGTACCCTGTTGGTCGCCGCACGTCCCGCCAACGACGTCGGGGAATACATCCCCGGAGAAGCAACCACCGCCACCGCTGTTACCGGGCGCGCGTTTTCGATCGCAATCCGCCATTTCGTTACAGAACCCGTCGTCGACGTTCCGCCTGTCAAGTTCAACGCGTCACCGGACTACGTGGTCGTCATCGCACCTACGGCCGCCAACGTCGTTCTCATGGCTGCGGAGAACATTGTCGACAACCTGCGTGTGCGTCAGCCGGCGAGCCTGACGCTCCCCAGCCTGTACAAGCGCGCCTTCATGATCACACGCGAGGTCGACGAGTTCGCGTTGGTCAAGGTGCGCTGATGTCTGATCAAGCTTCGCGCGACATCGCGAACTTGAAGCTTCAACTGGACGCGTTGCAGAAAGCAGCGCAGGCCGCCTCGTTGCCGGAGGCGTTGGCAGGCATGCGTGCAACCTTGAAGTGGTCAGCCATCGTCATCGCCGTCGCACTGGTCGTCTCGTCGGTGATTCGCCTGTTTGCCGACACGGATACCCGAGATCTTCGACGCCGGGTCGAGGCGCTGGAGAAGCATCACGCCGAGAAGCCGTTGCCGGGCCCATAATCCATGTAGTATGGGATAAACATGCAGATCGCGTTCGAGACGCATCCCCGTGACGACTACAAGCCCTTCGAACTCGAGGTCACTCTGCCGGGGAAGCTCCGGCGCATCGTCACCACGTTCGCCGAGCCCGATTTGATCGTGCAGGCATCCCAGGCGGGTCAGCCCCAGGAGCTGAAGCCCATGCCCGCGCTGATGTTCCAGATCGATCCGAGCAAGCCCAAGGCGAAGCGCGCGTTCGTCTGGGTTCCGCTCGGCGTGAAGTGCGAGTGGCCTGGGCAGCTCGTCTATCTCGACAGCTACGTCGACGAGAAGACGGGTCAGCCGTACTTCCTGTTCGAAGCCCTCAAGAAGAAATGACCGTCCTCGCCGCTATTTTAGGCGGGGTGGCTGTTCTTTTCGCGCTCGCCGATCTGCAGGACTGGCGAAGGCGCAAGAACGGCTTGTCCGACGACCCGCCCGCGTGATAGCAACGTCTGATGCGACGACCTATCATTTCGCTGTCAAGGCGGCACGGATGACGAAGGACCAAGCGCTCGCGGAAATCGACAGGTCGCCCGTACGCGTGGGCCAGCGCTGGCGCCACTACAAAGGCGGCGAGTACGACGTCGTTGCGGTCGCGCTGCTCGAGGCCACGCTCGATCCCGTGGTGGTCTACGCGGGGCACGACGGCGTCGTGTGGGTTCGCACGTTGTACGTGTTCCTCGAGGAGGTGTCCTCCGGCGTCGCGCGCTTCTCGCGCGTCGACGAAGAGGGACGCAGCACCATCCCTGCCCCGCGCGGATGCCTGATGTCCGAGGGCAACTGCAAGGCGGCGGACTGCGTGACGCACGGGCCGCTGTTCCCGCCGCGCGCCGACGAGTACCACCGCACGCGCGGGCGCGGCGGCGTGCTGTGAAGTTTCGAAGGACGACGAGCAAGACGGTGGCGCGCGATCTACGCGCGTTCGCTGACTGGCTCGAGAAGGACGGCAAGGCCGTCGACAAGAAGGAAGTCGCGGGGTCCCTCAACGAGGTCCTGGACGGCTTGCTTGGAGACGACGCCTTCGGCACCGAGGGTCAGAACGACCCCAGAGGAGACCATCGTGGCTAGACCGAAGTGGGACGTGTACTTCATGCGTGTGGCGTATCTGGCAGCGACGCGAGCCTCGTGCGATCGCAAGCACGTCGGTGCGGTCATCGTCTCACCCGATCATCGGGTCGTAGCCACGGGCTACAACGGCGCAGCCGCCGGCATGCCGAGCTGCGACGAAGTCGGCCATCAGATGGCTGACAATCACTGCGTACGCACGCTGCACGCCGAGTCGAACGCCATCGACTACGCGGGGCGCGCGGCGCAAGGCTGCACCCTCTACGTGACCGTCACGCCGTGCTGGGATTGCGCGAAGCGCATCGTCAACGCCGGGATTCACCGGGTGCTCTACGACGAGCACTACGAGAGTCGCTACGGCAAGAGCCAGGACGTTCCCGAGTACCTGCGACAAGCAGGCGTCGAGGTTCTGCAGATGCCTCCCGACATGATGAAGCAGTTCGTCGCGATGTTGAAGGTCGTCGACGAGCAGCTCAAGGACGACACGTGTTGCCTCGCCTCGCGCTGGCCCGGCAGCATGCACTCGGTCGACTGCATCGGCCGCACGGCAACGGGGACCGAGCACTGATGCAGCGCTGGGAGTGGCTCGTCCTCGTCGGGGGCCTCGCCGCAGCGTTCTGGCGACAGGCGCGTGGCTTTGTCGCGTGGGCGCAGAGCTGGGTGATCGTCACCCGCAAGGCGGACTGGTCGACGGGGCTCCTCATGCTCTCGTTCATGGAAGCGACGATGCGTCGCGCGCCGGCACGCGAAGCGGGTTACGGGTCCACCGTCACGTTCGTGCGGCCGCTCGATCGGCTCTACCGCGTCATCTACCAGTCGCTGTCGGCCAGCTCTCAGCGGTTTTGGCACAGGCGTCGGCCGATCTGGTACACGTGCGAGTCGACCAGCACGAACGAGAACACGCCGGGACGTCGCGACTACTTCATGCGCTTCTCGTACGTTCGCGGCTCTCTGGACTGGGAGAAGTTGCTGCTCGCCGCCACTGCGTGGGAAGACGAAGCCAAGCAGGGGCAGGGAAAGTCCGTCTCGCGCTTCCGCGTCACGCACCACTACGGCACGAACTGGGGTGCCGAGCTGATGAACGGTCGCGACGGCACCATCGGCAAGGCGTTGTCCACTTCGAACGACGCACCGCCCGGACGCGAGATCGGCGCGTTCGGAGGCCTTCGCCTTCTGCAGTGGTCGATGGATGACGTGCAAGGTGAGACGGTGATCTCGACGATCGAGCACCTCTCGCTTCGTCCCGAGTTGACCGCGCTCGTCGAGGAGTTGAAGTTCTGGCACCGCTCTCAGCCGTGGTACCAACAGCACGGCATTCCGTGGCGCCGCGGTTGCTTGCTCCACGGCAAGCCCGGCACTGGGAAGACCAGCTTCACGCGCGCGATCGCGGAGATGCTCGACGTGCCTGTGCACGTGTTCGACCTCTCCTCGATGTCCAACCAGGACCTGCGCCGTGCATGGCGCGAGATGCTGACGTCTTCGCCGTGCATCGCGCTGCTCGAGGACCTCGACGCCGTGTTCGAGGGACGCGAGAACGTGTCGAAGGCGGGCTCGATGGGTGGGGGTGGGCTGACGTTCGACTGCCTGCTCAACTGCATCGACGGCATCGAGCGCGTCGACGGCATGCTGCTGGTCGTCTCGACCAACAACCTCGACAAGCTCGATCCCGCGCTGGTCGAACGCCCCGGACGTATCGACAGCGTCGTCGAGTTTCACCCTCTCGACTACGAGGGACGCGTCAAGCTCGCCACGCGCATCCTCGACAGCGTCGAGGCAGCGATCGCGGTCGCGCAAGAAGGCGAGAACGACTCGGCCGCGGCGTTCCAGGAGCGCTGTTTCCGACTCGCGCTCCGCCAGAGGTTCACCGCGATGGCGCCTCCGTCGTCGACCACGAACGGCCACCACAAGGAGAAGCGATGAACAGGACCTACGAGGAAGTCAGGCTTGCGTGCGCTGTCGCCGCGCACGAGATGAATCGCATCTACTGCAACGCGATCGGCGACACGTCTCAAGTTCCGTGGGACCTCGCTCCCGAGTGGCAGCGCACCAGCGCGCTCAACGGCGTCGACGGCGTTTTCGCCGGCAACGGCCCCGGGGCCTCGCACGAGGGCTGGCTCGCCGAGAAGGTCGCGACGGGTTGGAAGTTCGGGCCCGTCAAGGACCCCGAGAAGAAGGAGCACCCCTGCATGGTGCCTTTCCACGAGCTGCCGTTCGACCAGCAGCAGAAGGATCACATCTTCGTTCAGACGGTTCACACCATGGCGGCCGCGCTCGGACGCCCCGTGCCGAACGCGGTTCCGGTCCATGATTTTCTGCGCGTAGGCACGAGGCCTGCGTGATCTCTGCCGATCAGCTGGTGTTGCACGCGCTCGGCGACTACGTGTTGCAGTCGGATTGGATGGCGTCCCAGAAGACGAAGCGCTGGGTTCCGACTCTCGCGCACGTCGGCGTCTACGCGCTGCCGTTCCTCCTGCTCACGCAGTCGCCCGCGGCGTTGTTGTTCATCGCCGGCACGCACGCGGTGATCGACCACTGGCGCTTGGCGCGGTTCGTCTGCTACGTGAAGAACTACCTGGCGCCCCCCGAGACGTGGACACAGGAACGGAACGTCGCCGCAGGCGGGATGGTGTTCTACGTCCCGAAGCGCGAGGCCCGTTGGTGGCTGCCGTGGTCGGAATGCAAGGCGACGGGTTATCACGCCGATCGTCCGGTGTGGTTGGCCACGTGGTTGATGATCATCACCGACAACCTGATGCACGTCGTGCTCAACGGCGTCGCAATTCGCTGGCTTTGATGTCGAAGGTCTTCGTCTTCGGCTCCAATCTCGCGGGACGGCACGGCGCCGGTGCCGCGCGCGACGCGTACGCGAAGTACGGCGCGAAGTGGGGCGTGGGCGAAGGCCTGTCCGGCAAGTCGTACGCGATCCCGACGAAGGACGAGCAGCTGCGGCCTCGGCGTCTGCGGGATATCCGCACCTCGGTCGAGCAGTTCTTGATCTTCGCGCGCGCGCATCCCGACCTTGAATTCCTCGTCACGCGCGTCGGCTGCGGCTATGCCGGGTACAGCGCCGTCGACATTGCCCCTATGTTCGCGGATGCACCGCCGAACTGCGAGCTGCCGGAGGGCTGGAGATGACCACGTTGGAGACGATGACGCCGAAGCAACGTTCGGTGCACATGGCGAAGATTCGCGGACGCGACACCAAGCCCGAGATGGTGGTCCGCGAGTTCCTTGCGTCGGCAAGGATCAAGTTCGAGACGTACGCCGAGGATTTGCCGGGAACGCCCGACATCGTGGCGCGCGACGCGCGCGTCGTGGTGTTCGTGCACGGCTGTTTCTGGCATCAGCACGGCTGTCGCCGGCGCAAGCCCAAGGTCAACCGCGTCTTCTGGGAAAAGAAGTTCGCTGCGAACATCGCACGCGATCGCGCGGCAGAGCGGAGCTTGCGCGCCGACGGATGGCGCGTCCTTACCGTCTGGGAGTGTCAGGTCAAAAAACGACCCGTGCGTCAGCGCCTCCTCGACGCCTTGGCGAAGGGGCGGCGGGTCTGTCACGACTGCTCCAACGTCGCCGTCGTCGACTACGTCCACTGTCGTCGGTGTCGTCACAACTACGCAGGCAGCTCGAGCAACGCGAACAGCTTGCCGCGCGTCAAGGACGACACGAGCGACGCTACGACGCGTCGGCGGCGACGCGGCCTCGACCTTTGCCCGCGATGCGGCATGCCCGCGAGCGACACGCACGCGATGTGCCCGGCGCACGCGGCCAAGGCTCGCGCGGTCAAGGGCAACTTCAAGAGCACGTACCAGCGGCTGGCGGCCAAGGGGGAGTGCCGTTGCCACGCGCCGGTTCGCCCGGGGTCCACGCGGTGCGAGAAGTGCCTGCGCCGCATGCGCCGCGATGCGAAGAAGCGAAACCAGCGGTACAAGAACCAGGGGCGCTGTCGTCGGTGCCCCAGCCCGGCGGAGACCGGGAAGGTCTACTGCGGAGAGCACTACAAGAAGGCGCGCGCCACCAACGCGAAGGCGCTCAAGGCGTTTATCAAGCGCCGGCGCGACGCCGAGGCGTGCGTACGCTGCGGGAAGCCGTCGAAGACGTACCACTGCGCGGGATGCCGGAAGAAGATCGCCCGCAAGGCGCGGCGACGAAAGGAAGCGCAGGCATGATCGTGGCGTTCACGGGGCACCGTCCCGACAAGCTCGGCGGGTGGGACCCGCTGCACCCGATCGTCGGGCGGGTGAAATACGTCATCCGACACGCCCTCATCGAGCTGTGGCCGAAGCGCGTCATCTCGGGGATGGCCCTCGGCGTCGACCAATGGGCGGCGCAGGAGGCGGTGGACCTCGGCATCCCGTTCGTCGCCGCGCTGCCGTGCGACAACCCGGAGACGCCGTGGCCGTTGCCGTCGCAGGAGCGCTATCGCACGCTGCTGGCGAAGGCGGCGGAGACCGTCGTCGTGCGCCCGGGCCCGTACCACTCGTGGAAGATGGACCGACGCAACGAGTGGATGGTCGACAACTGTGACCTGTTGCTCGCGGTGTGGGACGGCAGCCGTGGCGGAACCGCCAACTGTGTCGCGTACGCACGTCAGGTCTCGCGTGAGATCCGAGAACTTGATTTCGCGCTCCCGCGCGACGCAGGCATCATCGCCTGATGCGCCATGACGACGACGAGCGCGAGCAACGTCGGCAGGAAAAACGTCGACGCGGCGACGCGCTGCTACGCGACTACCTCCGGCACCGACGAGAAAATCGAGACCCGCGTCGGGATCGAACCGACGACCCGAGGTTTCATCACTCCTCCGCTCTGCCACTGAGCTAGCGGGCCATGCGCGGATCCCGTCGGTGTCGAACCGACCGTGGCGAGTCCATCATCCTCGCTGCTTCGCCCCGAAGCGTGGGATCCATTCACGAGACGAATGATAGTGGGGACGGATGGATTCGAACCACCGACGCAGGCCCTTTCGAGCCACCGCTCTGACCGCTGAGCTACGTCCCCTGGAGCCTTCGGACCGAGTTTCACGGCCGTCCTCGGGTTAGAAACCCGCCGCTCTGATCTTGAGCTACGAAGGCATGGCGGAGCTGCCTGGGCGCGAGCCAGGATCACGCCGGCGTCCGAAGACGCAGACGCGGCGCGCTTTACGCCACAGCTCCAGAAAGTCATTTCACGAGAGGCAGACGCGAGGTTGCCTTCCTGACCGCTCGGCGGTCGCTCGTCGGCTTGACGCCGATGGCCATGGCCTGGTTCGCCCACTCGCCCTCGTTCTCGACGACGAGCTTGTAGGTCAGGCTGTGCTCCCCGAGGGCCTTGGCGACGTCGAGGAGCGTGCGCTCCGTCGGAACGGCCAGGGCCACGACGATGGTGCCGTCGGGCAAGGGTCCGCCTGCCGATTCACCTGCGGCGTGGGCGGTTTGTGCGACCTGAACGCCGTGAGGCAGATCGGATCGCACGACGATGTAGTGCACTAACGGAGGAGGTCGCGGCTCGACGAATTGGCTCGGAACTGCGCTCTCTTGTACCGGGCTATCCGGTCCCCGTTCGGGCTGTCGGTCAATGCATTGACATTACGCTAAGGCGAAGGAGCCTTCGTGTCAAGCGGACGTGAGTGTGGACAGTATCCGTATTGTCCGAACGCGTGGTTGCAGTTCATACACAGCACTTGATACCCCGACGGGTATTTGTGTCGCTCTAGCCAGTAGGTGATGTATCGGTGGTTGCTGTCCGCGCGGCGCATTTCGCAACCGCTGTCGTCGATATGATCAATCGATAAAAATTCGATTCGACGTTCATCGCAACAACGGCATCGTGGTTCTCCGTTCGAGTAGTGGCGCAATACACGTAAACGCCGGTCTTCGTTTCGCTTGCGGGCGGTTTCTTTACGACACGCCTGACAACGACCACCTCTTGGACGGAGACACCCAAAATCTTTAGCCGGTTTATCCCGATGACATATGGGGCAGAGGAACAGTCTAAATTCCTCCTCGAATAACGGCATAAGACTATGTACCGGATAAACATGCCCAAACACAAGAAAGGTTCTTTATGTCGAAGTTCTGGCAGTTCAAGGAACTTGCTCCGCTTCCACCCGTCGTTTCCACCATCCTGCCGTGGGACCGGTCCGAGGCCCTGAGGGTCCTGCCGCCGCGCAACAAGGTGCGATACGCAGCGCGCGGACAGTACCAAGCGCCCACGGTCGAAGACCGCAAAGCGTTGCCGCGCAAGCTGGTCGATGCCGTCGCCGATGGCAGGGGGCTCTCGAAGGGCGCCGCGCGCAAGGCCATCGCGGCCGGGCGCGCCTACGTCCACGGCCCACGAGGTGACGGTCCGGTGTACGACCCGGATTACGTGTTGGCTTCGGACGAGTGGTGCGAAGTTGCGGCGGAGCCGTCTGCTACTGCGGTACTGGACGCGCTTTCCGATGCGGAGTTGCTCCAGGTTGCTCCGATCGTCGATCTCTTGAAGACACACGACTGGACGTACGACTTCTCGGACGACGGTTCGGTGTGGCGTCGCGGCCAAGCGCAGCGCGAGGCCATCATCGAGGCGCTGAAGGCGCTGCGCTCCGAGGTCGCGCGCGCGCTCTGGGCGATGTACGCGCCGAGCGGCCAGGTTCTTTACCTCTAAGGTTTGATGAATCGACGCGAGAGGGGGTGAATCCAACTGGATATTCATCCCATCAAGTAAGCGTCATAAACATGGCCTGAGATCCTGGCATAAGAATGTGTAGATGACCATGCTCACATCTGCTGCTTGCGGTAACGGCCAGTGCGACGGTGCTTGCTCGAAATGCGATCCACCCACGACGATGTGGTGTTCGTGTTGCGAGAAGCGCACGCTGCATTCGGACATTGGCCCCGGACAGACCCGAGGCCGATGGAAAATGATGTGTCTGCGCTGCGACGGGGTCGACGAACACCCGATGCAGTGATTCTCCTGTTCGTCCTGAGCGCTTCGGCGCTCTGCGATGGCCGCGCTGATACCGCAGCTATGACGGCGAGCCCGCCTACGCGGAGCACTCGCGACCGGAGCAGGCTCGGGTACCCGTACTACCGGACGACCCGGGTTACTACGGCTAAACCGCGCGCCCATCGCAGAGTGACGAAGTTTCGAAGCTTGAGTCATCGCGCGCGGGTTCGATTCCCGTCGTGCGTGCTTGGCCCCGTTGCGCTGTATGGACGGACGCGAGCAATCGCGTGCGGGTTCGATTCCCGTCGTGACGAAGTACAGCGCGCGCCGTATGGACGGGCGCGATGACTGAGGTTTCAACAAACCAACAACGCCCTGAACGGGCAGAAAGGCACTAGACCATGATCAAGCACACTGAATCACACATGGACCATGGCTTCACGCAGGCGCAGTGGGACCACATCTTCAAGCTCTTCGCCGACCGCAAGGGCTTCTTCAACGAGATCATCGGGCTGCCAGGCAACCTCGGCACGGTGACGAACGAGCTGTACGGCCCAAGCTGCGGCGACCCGCCGGTGCCCGAGGTCGAGGTGTTCTACGCGGCGCGCGGCGACCGCGCGTGGAACTCGCGCATGACGCGGATGCCGAAGCGTCCGACGTGCTTCGTGCGCGTCATCGCGGGTCCGCACGATGGGCACCCGTGCGTGCTGTACACCGCGTACGGCGTGCACGCGCCCGACGCGGCTGCTTCGCCGAGGGAGCCTGGCGACCTCCGCATGGAGTTGAACACCACGGACGGTCTTTCGAAGGACCCCGAGGAGATCGACAAACGCATGCGTCTGCACGGTGAACTCGAGAAGGCGGAAGCCTTTTGGGACCAGCACGCGCTGGCCTCGCTGTAACGACCAACGCGAGCCACACGGCTCGCCAGTCCGCCAAGGCGCCTCGGATTAGCCGAGACGTCTCGTCGAGCTGTCTCAACCCAACAAACGCCCTGACCGGGCAAGGAACCAATCCCATGAACATGAACAGCAAGAAGACCGAGATTCCGACGATCGTCGTCGAGGAAGCGCGCACCTCCCTGCGCGCGCGCATCAAGAGCGCCGCGAAGCGCGCCATGACCGCCGTCAAGAGCGCGGTCACCACCGCCACGGTCGCGACCAAGAACGCGGTCACCGTCGTCGCGCGCAAGGTCCGCGCGCTCGCGTCCACGTCGTGGACCAAGGCGTCGATCGCGTGGCGCAAGGCGCTCCGCCCCGTGCTCAAGACGTGGTCCGCGTGGACCGCGGCCTGCACGTGGGTCGTCGCGCTGCTCGTTGCTCCGGCCGTCGTCGTCACCACCACGCTCCTCGTCGGCGCTGCCATCGTCGGCCTCGCGTACGCGCTCGAGCGCTACGAGTCGCGCGTTGGTCGTCTCGCGCGCGTCATCGTGACGGGCATCAAGCTCGCCGTGCACGTCGCACGCATCGCGTACTACGTGGCCACGGGCGTGATGCTCGCGCTGAGCATGCTCGTGTCTCCGCTGCTCGCGCTGCTCTTCGTCTGCGACCTCGCGCTCACCGCGGTCACGGGCTCGTCGTTCATGTCGACGCGCCGTCAGCGCGAGACGACCAGCCGCGAGGCTTCTGTCGACCTCGACGTCCCGACCGTGACGCGCAACAAGGCGAAGCAGTCGATCCCGGTCATCCCGGCCGCGGTCGCTCCGAAGTCCAAGGCTATTCGCGCGCTCGGCGCCGAGGAGATGTTCGACATGAACGCGTGCGAGGCTTGCGGCACGATCGAAGGCACCCTGCGCGTGCGGTCGGCGCACGTTCCGTTCGCGACCGCCGGCAACATCGGCGCGGTCGAGGAGTCGGAGCGCCCGATGCTCTGCAGCGAGTGCTTCGACGCGGAGTGCGAGGACATCGCGCTCTCGCTGACGGGCGTCTCGCTCAAGGCGCGCAACGTCGAGCTGCGCCTCACTGAGCGCGGCCTGACGACGCTCCCGCAGTTCGCGTCGAGCATCGAGAACACGGACACGTTGTTCTGGACCACCACGGCGACTGCGTGGTGGCGTGACCGCAAGGGCGACAATCACGAGCGCGCGTGGTCGTGCTTCCACGGCGGCAAGGTCGTGGCCACGGTGACGTTCGCGCACCGCAACCGCACGTTCGTCGCGACCGTGCGCGGCAAGGTCATCGGCTCGCAGCGCTCGCTCGTCGGTGCGAAGGCGCTCGCGAACGACATCCTGATGGACGAGCGCAACGCGAGCGCGGTGTTCGTCGAGGCGCTCGGCGGCATCGCCGAGGCGAGCGCGTAACGTGCCCTCCCTCGAGGAGACGTTCGCGTCGATTCGCGCACGGCGCGACAAGCTGGATCAGCTCGACGGCGAGCTGGCCGCCGTCATCCAGCAGGTCGAGGAGGTGCTGCGAGGCCTCAAGCCCGGCGTGCGGATCGAGATGGACTACGAGACGTCGAACGGCACTCGCTGGATCATCTTCCAGAAGCACAACGGGGACTGGCGCATCATGTGGTCGAACACCGAGGAGGAGGACAAGCACACGCCGCTGTTGTCCGCCTCGCGCCTCGAGCGTGCGCACGTCTTCGAGACAGGCTCCGACGGCGTCATGCCGATCGAGGCGCTGATCCACGAGGTGCCGCTCGTTCTCGATGAGGCCATCGCGGACCGCGACGCGTTGGTCGAGCGCGCTCGCGCCTTGTCGAGCGCGATTCTCGACGCGGGCATGCGGCCGCTGACGTGACGCTCGAGCGGCTGCACGCGGCGATCATGAAGCGGCGCGAGGACGACATCTTCACGCCGGACTGGCTCGTCACCACCGACGGGATTTCCGACTTCATGATCGCGGCAAACTTCCGGTACAAGGTCGCTATCTAACCACCCCTGACGGGGAGAAAGGACATGGGAACATGGCCACGAAATTGATGCTCACGCTTCCGAACGATCTCACCGAGCAGGAGCAGCACACGCTGCGCCTGCTGCTTCTCGACGCGCTCGGCGAATTCGCCGCGCATCGCTTCCCGGCGGACACCTACGTTGCCGAGCGCTACCCCGAGTCGAAGGGCTACGACTGGCTGGTCCGTCCCGACAAGATCAAGGAGGTCCAGGGTCGGATTTCGCTCGCGCAGCAGGTGCACGCCTCGGTGTTCGACATGACCGTCGAGGTGATCAAGTGAACCGCGCCGCGAAGCAGATCACCGACGGTTCCTGGACCGCGCGCTGGGGCGATCACGTCGTGCATCTGCGCCTGCAGACGAACGGCTGGCGCGCCATCGTGTGGCGCTGGACCGTCGGCGGCAAGCTCGTCGAGCGCACCGAGCTGGACATGGTCGAGGGTCTGCCGACGGCGCTCGTCGCCACCCAGTGGGCCTGCGGCGTGCTGGTGACCCACGGCGCGAAGGTCCTCGTCGATGGGCAGAAGATGTCCCTCGAGTCGTTTCTGTCGTTCGCGCCCGCGCCGGAGGCGGCGCCATGATGCGATCAGGGCAGTTCTGCGCGCTCGCCATGCTGAGCGCGTTCAAGCAGCCGCTTCCCGCGGGCTGGGTGTTCCACTGGGTGTCCTGGCTGCGAGAGCTGCCGATCCCCCAGCTCGAGATCGCGATCGCCGTGCTCGCGACTGCTCCGCACGACCCCCTCGTGCACGAGCGGCTGCGCGTCGTCGATTACGTCCTCGACATTGACCCCACGTTTCACGCGCGTCGATGCGCGATGCGGGCACGCGCAGCGGATAGCGTTTACGCTATAAACCCGCTTGCCTAAACTTGCGGTGCCCGTGTAGGGTTGCTCGATGTCCGCGGCGCCTATCATCAAGTGGGTCGGTGGCAAGACCAAGCTGCTGCCGGAATTGAAGGCTCGAGTGCCGACCAAGTATGGTCGGTACTTTGAGCCGTTCGCTGGCGGTGCCGCGCTGTTTTTTTGCCTCGACCCCGAGCACGCGACCATCGGCGACATGAACGCCGCGCTGATTGAGATGTACATCGCGGTCGCGTGCCACGTCGAGGACGTCATCGAGAAGCTCGAGGTCCTCAAGGTTAGCCACGCCTCGCTCGGCGACGCGCTGTACTACGAGATCCGGAAGAAGTGGAACGACAACGCGTGGTCGCATTGCGTGCGGTCGCGCGCGGCCGCGTTCATCTACCTCAACAAGACCTGCTTCAACGGCCTGTGGCGCGTCAATCGCCAGGGCAAGCTGAACACGCCCGTTGGTGCGTACAAGAACCCGGGGATCTACGACGCCGACGACATGCGCGCCGCGGCGCTCGCGCTCAAGCGCGCGGAGCTGAAGATCGGCGACTACAAGGCGACGACGTGCGAGGCGACGAAGGGCGACTTCGTCTACTTCGATCCACCGTACGACCCGATCGACAAGACGTCGAACTTCACGTCCTACACCAAGGACAAGTTCGGCGACGAGGCGCAGGCGGAGTTGGCCGCGCACGCGGCGAAGCTTCGCGACGGCGGCACGCACGTCATGCTGTCGAACAACGACACGCCGATGATCCGCAAGCTGTACCGTGACTTCACGATCGACACGGTTCGCTGCGCCCGCCCCATCAACAGCAAGGCGGACAAGCGCGGCGAGATCAACGAAGTTCTCATCACCGGAGCACCATGAAACGACCCCGCATTCTTCTCGACGTCGACGGCATCTTCGCCGACTTCATCACGCCGTGCCTCGACGCCGTCCACGCGCACACGGGCAAGCGCTTCGCGCACGACGACGTCACCGACTGGGACATCATGAAGTCGCTCGGCATCGGCGACGAGGACGCTCGCGCGATCTACAAGTCGATGCAGCGGCCCGGCATGTGCCTCGGCATCCCGGCCTATGAGGGCGCGCGCGAGGGCGTCGATCGCCTCCGCGAGTGGGCGGACGTCTGGGCGGTGACGTCGCCGTTCGGTGGCTCGCACTGGATGCACGAGCGCGATGCGTGGCTTATCGAGAAGATGGGCTTCGACAAGTACGACGTGCTCCACGTGCGTGGCGAGCGCAAGCACGGCGTCGTCGGCGATGCGTTCGTCGAGGACAAGACGAGCACGCTCCGCGCCTGGCAGGAGGCGCACCCGACCGGGCTCGGCATCCTGTTCGTGCGCAAGTACAACCAGAACGACGGGTGGGGTGGGACGTCGGCGTCGGGCTGGCCCGCGCTGGTCGAGACGCTCGAGATCGCGCTGCGTCGATGAACCAGAAGATGGTCGTCCACTGTCAGCGCGCGCACTACGACGTGCTGATCGATCGCACCACGAAGTGGGGCAATCCCTACACGACCATCTCCGATCGCCGCACGCGCGCGCAGTTCGTCGTGAAGACGCGCGCGGAGGCCCTCGAGAAGTACGAGGCGTGGATACGATCGCAGCCGTTGCTCGTCGCGCAGCTCCATGAGCTGGTCGACAAGGTGCTCGGCTGCTGGTGCGATCCGTTCGAGTGTCACGGCACGGTGCTCGTCAAGCTCGTCGCGGAGCTGTGCGTCGACTGCCGCACGGAGTTCCGCGCCCCCGACGGGAACGGGTGCCAGTCCCCGCGTTGCGCGCCTTGTTATCGCGACGCCACGATTCCCGACAACGAGGATGGGTGACATGAAGAAAGCTGCGCTCGGCCCCGGCATCGACATCGACGTTCAGCGCCTGATCGAGACGCGCATGCTCATGCAGGCCAACAGCGGGGGCGGCAAGAGCTACGCGATTCGAAAGTTGTGCGAGGTGACGTACGGCGGCGCGCAGCAGCTCATCATCGACGTCGATGGCGAGTACCACACGCTGCGCGAGAAGTTCGACTACGTGCTTGCGGGTCAACGCGGCAGCGACTGCCCTGCGGACGTCAAGAGCGCGGCGATGCTGGCTCGGCGGCTGCTGGAGCTGAATGTCTCGGCCATCATCGACATCTACGAGCTGGGCGCGCAGCGCGGCCGCTTCGTGAAGGCGTTCCTCGAGGCGATGATGCAGGCCCCAAGGAACTGTGGCATCCGGTCCTCGTGGTCCTCGACGAGGCGCACATGTTCTGTCCCGAGAAGGACAAGTCCGAGAGCACCGGCGCGGTCATCGACCTGATGACGCGCGGCCGCAAGCGTGGGTTCTGTGGCGTGCTCGCGACGCAACGAATCGCGAAGCTGCACAAGGACGCGGCGGCGGAGTGCAACAACAAGCTGATCGGGCGCTGCGGCCTCGACGTCGACATGAAGCGCGCGGGCGCCGAGCTGGGCTTCACCACGCGCGACGACCTGCTGTCCCTGCGCACGCTCGCGCCGGGCGAGTTCTACGCGTTCGGGCCTGCGTTGTCGGACGAGGTCAAGACGGTCAAGGTCGGAACGGTGGTCACGCCGCACCTTCGCGCAGGCCAGCGCGCCGCGCCGCCCGCTCCGCCGCGCGAGCGCGTGCGAAAGATCCTCGCGCAGCTCGCCGACTTGCCTCACGAGGCGGAAGAAGAGGCGAAGACCGTCGAGCAGCTGCGGGCGAAGAATCGCCAACTCGAGATCGAGCTGCGAAAGGCGCGCACGTCGACGAAAGTCGAGACGGAGACCGTCGAGGTTCAGGTGATCGACGCGAAGACGCTCGGGCGCGTTGAGAAGCTGCTGGCGCGCGTCGAGGCCGCGAGCGTGAAGGTCGACGACGCGCTCGGCGAGGTCACCGCGCCGCTGCGCGACCTCTTGGACACCGCGAAGCGCGCGACCGCGAAGCCGTTGCCGTCTCGGATGAAGGTCATCGGCTTGCCGCCAGAGCTTGTCCCGGACGCGCTTGCCGTCGCGCGGCAGCGCGCTCCGCGCATTGGAGCGCAGCAGCACCCTCCTACGGGGTCCGTGCGGCGCATGAAGGCTGCGATGCCCTCCGTCGAGGGCATCAACGAGCCGCGTCAGCGTATCCTAGACACGCTCGCGCTGCTCGAGCAGCTCGAGATCGCGCCGGAGAAGGCGACCTTGGCCGCGTGGTACGGCTGCCATCTCAACAACAAGGGGTTCGTGAACAACCTCGGTGCGCTTCGCTCGATGGGGCTCATCGACGGGTTCGCGCTCACGGAGGAGGGCCGCGGGATCGCGAAGTCGATCAAGATCCCCTCACAGGAGGAGCTACGCGAGCGCCTGCTCGAGCCGCTCAACAAGCCGCAGCGCGAGATCGTCGAGACGATCTTGCCGCACAAGGACGGCTTGTCGAAGGAGGACCTCGCCGCGGCGCTCGGCCTGCACCACAACAACAAGGGCATGGTGAACAACATCGGCAAGCTGCGGTCACGCAAGGTCCTGACGGAGAAGTGGCCGATCAAGGCCAGCGACGTGTTCTACCTAAGGTCCTGACGTTTCTTGGTACAAGGACGCGAAAGGAACACTCGATGCCTCGATTCGACGACGAAGACAAGACCCACTCGATGGGCGAGGGGCGCTGCATCCGCGAGTCGGAGAAGGCGCTCCTCGTGCGTATCGGCGAGAAGGAGACCTGGATCCCGAAGAGCGTCGTTCACGACGACTCGGAGGTCTGGAAGACGGACGACGACGGCAAGATCGTCGTGAAGCTCTGGTGGGCCGAGAAGAATGGCCATGCCTGACGAGCGCGCGTTCGAGCGCTATTTCGAGCGCGCCATGGAAGGGCTCACGGCGCTCACGCGCCAGGTCGCGCGTTGCGCGGTCGCGCTCGAGGTGCAGGTCTTGATGACCGGCGCGGCTATCAACGTCCAGACGACGTTTCGCGCGCCGTGCGAGACCTGCGGGTGCCGCCTCGGCACCAACGACACCAACGACTGTCCGGCGTGCCGGACGCATGTGAGGGCAGATGGCTGACATCGAAGACAAGCTCGGCGAGCTGCAGCTGCAGGTCTACAACCTGATCCGCTCGGCGGGTTGGGACGGCAAGACCGTCGACGAACTGGAGGTCGCGACCGGCAAGTCGCACCAGAGCGTGTCGGCGCGCGTGAACGAGTTGGAGAACTTCAAGCCGAAGCCGCTCATCGAGCGCCGCGCGGCGAAGCGCAAGACGCGCGCGGGTCGCGGCGCGTTTATCTTCGTCGCCTACGGGCTCAAGCGCGCGAACAAGGAGGACGACGCAACGTGAACTTCAAGGGCTCCGCTGAGTTCTCGCTGTGCCAGACGTGGCGCTACCGGCTCGACCGCGAGTTCCCCGACGTCGAGGGCACGCGACGCATCGCCTGGCTGATGCTCAACCCGTCGACGGCGGACGCGTTCAAGAACGACCCGACTGTGAACCGAACGTGCATCTGGTCGATCGCGTGGGGCTTCCGCTTCTCGACGGTCATCAACATGTACGCGTTCCGCTCCCCGAAGCCCGCGGACCTCTGGAAGGCCAAGGACCCGATCGGCCCGCTCAACGACGACATCATCAAGATGGTGGTCGCCGAGGCCGAGCTGGTGATATGCGCGTGGGGCGTTCACGCGAAACGCGGTGGTCGCGCCAAGGCGGTGATGGACATGCTGCTCGCGGCGGGCGAGCCGAAGTCGAAGTTCAAGGCCTTGGTTTTGACCAAGGACAAGATCCCGGGGCACCCGCTGTACCTCGAGAAGAACCCCACGCCGTTCGCGTGGTTGTAAGGAGAGACCATGGACCGTAGAGAAGCTGTGAAAGTTGCCCAGGCGCTTCAGTCGCGGGAGACGCAACGCGCGGCGCTGATCAAGAGGCTGCGCGACGAGGACATGATGGGCCTCGAGTGCGCGGAGACCGTCCAACTCGAGAAGTTGGACGCGGAGGACGTCGGCGTCGCTACGACGCTCGCCGCGTACCTCTTGATGGAGGACGCGGCAATCCGCGCGGAGCCGATGGAGCCCGCGTTGGTCTGGCTGCGGCGACGTATCAAGACGCTCGAGTCGCTCGGGGCGCCTCCGACGCACGAGCAGCTGGCGCAGGCCGGCGTGACCTACGCCGATCGCAGCAAGATTCTCGCGAATTCCGAGAAAGCCGCCAGCGACTCGAAAGGTGAGCTGGAGGCGTTGCGGCGGGTCCTCAAGTTCATCGAGGACCGCCTCTGATGGCGCACTCGGTTTTGTCCGGCGTGGACAAGTACGAGAACGACGAGGCGCCAGAAGGCACGGTCTGGGTGTGCCCGCTCTGCAGCAAGACCAACGCGCGCCGATACCACAACTGGGACACCTCGTGCATGACGCATGCGGTTCTGTGTCGGAAGGACACCTTGAAGTTCGAGGACGGGGTTTTGGTGTCCGCCGAGGCCGTCAACGACGAGAAGTCGGAGATCCCCTGGTAGCTAGGGCCCTTCGGGGCCCATCCCCTTTTTTTGGCTCGTGTTTCCTATAATAACGGCACCACCGAAGAGGGACCACCATGCCGCTGCTGACCGTGACCAACCTGCGTACCAGTGCCATCTCGATCCAGGACCCCTCGGGACTGGCGTTCGTTACGATGACCGTGCCCGGCAGTGGCTCGGTCACGAACAAGGTGCTCACCGAGGAGCAGTTCGCGTCGATCGAGCCCCAGCTCAAGGCGCTCGAGGCCGGGTCGCACATCACGTACTCGACCAAGGACAACCTCGCCAGCGCGGCAGACGGGTCGGACTCGGGCCCGGGCACGGTGGTTCACGAGGACGAGTTCGATCGTGCGGCCGCGGCGGCGCTGCCGTTGCCGCTCACCAAGGCGGTGCAGGGCTCGGCCACCGGCGACTACCTGGCGAACGCGGCAGGCGGCATCTACTCGCTGGCGACGGCCGCGGTGTCCGAGGCCGAGGCCGCCCAGCTCACCTGGGCGGATCAGCTGATGATCGACCCGACGAAGGGCCCGATCTTCGAGGCCCGTGTCCGCGTCAACATCCCCGGCGCGACCATCTCCGCCGACGAGCGCTGGGTGGTCGGCCTGGTCAGCGCGCACGCGACCGCGCAGACCGCGCTCGACCCCACGACGTTCAACGTGTGGTTCCGCGGCGAGGGTGCGAACCTCGACATCTTCATCGAGGGTGACGACAACGTCACCAACACCGACGACATCGACAGCACGTACAACTACGCCGACAACGCGTTCATGATGCTCAAGATCGACATGACGGACCTCACGAAGGTGAAGTTCTACGTCGACGGCAAGCTCGTCCCGACGACGATCAGCGTGGCCGCGTTGGTCGCGGCGAACGTGCTGCAGCCGATCTTCTGCTACCAGCGCGACGCGGGCACGGAGATCAACCTGCTCGAGATCGACTGGTACCGCGTCTCGTACTCGCGCACCTAGTTCCGGCTCCCGGATTACGAGAGAGGAGGCCCCGCGAGGGGCCTTTTCTTTTTGGCGCTACGGGATGGGCGGCCGCTTGGCGAGCGCCTTGGCGGCCATCACGCCGAGCGGGATGCTGGCGCCGAGCGCGAGCGTCTCCCCCGTCGAGAACGGGTTCTTCACGTACGGGGTCCATCCGGCGCCGCTGGTGCGCTTTCCGCCGTGCAACGAGAGCAGCTTCTCGTGCCGAGAGAGGCCGTTGGGGTCGATGCCCTTGGCCATCAGCTGCTGGTCGAGGCCGTTGCCCCAGCCCTCGCGCGGGCGAAGCTTGAGCTGGATGCCGTCGCCGATGTCCACCAGCTCGCCGCCGAGCGTGTCGAACCCGAGGTCGGCGACCCCGAGCGACTTGTCGAGGTCCATCATGTCCCCGATGTACGCGGCGTTGCCGCGCCGGTTGAGCTGCTCGCGGATGACCTTCGGGTCGCGTCGGATGTGGATCTGCGCGTCGAAGAGATCGGGGTCGTGCGTGCGGTTGAGCAGGTAGTGCTCGAGGATCTCGCCCGCGCGCGGCGCGTGCGGCATCTTCTCGACGTTGCGGCCCAGCCCGATGGTGGACTTCCAGGCGTTGCCCGGCTCCCAGTCGAGGCCGTAGTGCTTCATCCCGGCGCGCTGCGCGAGCGCGCGTGCGAGCGTGGTCTTGCCTGAGCCCGGCGGCGCGTCGACGCCGATGCGCATCGTCGCCGGGTCGAGCCCGCGCGAGATCAACGCCTGGTGAATGGCCTCGGCGTGACCCATCGCCTGCGGGGGCAGCGCGTTGGTCTTGTCCTGCTCCTCGGTCGAGCCCTTGCTCGGGTCGAGCACGTTCTTCAGGTTGGACTGGATGCCCGGCTTACGGAGCAGCATCCCGCCGCCGACGGCAAGCGGGATCCCAACTCCTGCGGCGATAGGGAGCGCGCCGGCGACCTTCTCGAGGCCGGTCTCGAAGCCGACCTTGCCCATCTGGAAACGGGCTCGAGGGAATCGATTCGGCGAAGCCGCGGGCGCCGGCGTGACGCGCGAGGCGTCTGACAGCGACGGCGCGTTCTTGGGCGCTCCGGTCACGTTGCCTTGCAACGCCACGCCGCCCTTGGGGAGCACCGCGGTGGCGGCGCCGGGCGCCGGAGCGGCTGTTTGCGTCTGGTCCTTGCGATAGAGCGAGCGACGAAACTCGGCGGGGTCGCCGAACGCCTGCGTGATCTGCGCCTGCGTGTCGCCGTGCGGCGTCTGCTGGCTCAGCCCACGGCGATCGAGCAGCCGATTGAAGCGGTCCTCCGCCTTCGCGCCCATCGCCGGCGTGGTGTGCTCGTCGCCCGCCCATGGCATGCGATGCGCGAGGTCCTGCATCTGCGCGCGCTGCGGCGTCTGAGGCAGCACGCCGGGCTCGCGCACGAACGAGGACAACCCCGGACGGAGCTTGGCCTGCGGCTGCGCGGCGATGCTAGACAGGGCCGGCTGCAGGGCCCCGACGTCGCGTCCCGCGCGCCCGGCTGCGTTGGCCAACGCGCGCGCGTAGGTGTCGCCACGGATGGCGAACTTCTCCCAGCCCACGTCACGCCTCCTGCGGGGGCGTGCCGACCGTCGAGCCGAGCGACACCGGCGGCGGAGGCGACGGCATCTGGAGCGGCGTGGTCCCGTCGAGCGCCGGCGGCGGCTGGGGCAAGCTCATCGGAGGCAGCCCCGGGGGCGGCGCGTCCTTGGCCTGCTCGACGTCGGCGACGAACTGATCGACTTGCGACGGCGGGGCGAGCGCGAACTTCGCGAGCGCGTCGCGACGCCCTCGCAGGTAGGCCAGTCGGATCATTGCATCATGCTCCCCTGCATCGGCGCGTAGACGAGCGAGTGACGCTCGCGATCGTTCGCGTTCGAGCGATGCATGCCGTACGCGAGCGCCCCGGCGGCGCCGAGGCCCATCAGGCCAAGCGTACGTCCGGGGCGGAACTTGCTGAGCAGGCCGCCCGCACGTCCAGCGCCGCCTCCGCCGCGCGCCGGCGGCAAGGGAGGCAGGCCGCCAGGCCCGCCGGCACCCGACGTGCCGTGAAGGTCGTCGCGGATGGAGCGCGCGGGCGGCAGCTGTGTAGGCCGCGCGTTGACGGCCGCCGCCTGCTGCTGCGCGACACCGTGGTTGACCTGATCCCACGAGGCTTGCGGACGCGCTGCGGCCTCCATCGAGGCGGAGGGCGACGGGATGCGCGCGAGCGCGGCGTGCGGGTCGAATCCGGTCGCGCGCGGCGCGATCGCGGGTGTCGCCGGCGCGCCGGCGCGCGCGAGCTTCACCAGCTCCTCGAGCCCGGTCCGATACATCAGCCCACCGCGAGGAAGATGACGCGCGCCGCTCCGGTCGTGGTGATCGCGGCCGCCGTCGGGAACGGCGTCGCCGGGTTCGCCCACAGCATGTAGCCGCCGGGGGCGAGTGGCCACGCCTGCGTGCCTCCGTTGAACTTGATGGTGCAGCTGCCGAGCGTGCACTTGATGAGGATGGCCTTGGCGCCCGCGCCGGTCAGCGTGCCGAGGTTGACCGCGTCGTCTGCCACTGCGCCCGCGTAGTCGCGCGTGAAAGATGCGTCGGAGATGTACGTCAGGTCGAGGGCGAGGTCGATCGGCGCGACCGTGCCGCCGTCCTCGAGGGGGAGCGAGGCCTTGCCGGCCACGGTCAGTTTCGTCGCCATGGCGTAATTATAGGGAAATCGTCGCTAGTACGGGTATCCGGCGCAGCGCTCGTCCCACTGCGCGGGAATGGCGTAGCCGCCGATCTTGAATCCGACGCCGCCGTCGGACATCCCCAGCTCGGTGTGGAGCGGGACCGCGGCCTGCTGCCAGATGGTCTCGCCGGGGTCGTTCTGGCGATCGAGCGACGACTGGCGGTGCGCGACCAGGAACTTCACGTTCGCGCCGTTCTGCGCGGCGTACCACTTCAGCCAGCGCGTCAGGTTGCGCAGCGCGACCAGCGACTCCGCCGTCACCACCATCGGCATCTCGCGGATCTTGGTGGTCGGGTCGTCCCAGGTGGTGAGCACCGACTCGTCCTTCGCGGTCGTCGGATCGTCCTCGAGCCCGGAGTAGAGCCCGTTGACCTCGATGCCGACGCAGCGCGCGTTCCAGCCGTTGCCGTGATAGACGACCCGATTCAGGTCGCACATCCACAGCACCTTGCCGTTGCGGAGCACCGCGAAGTGCGCGCCGATGGTGTAGTAGCGGGCCTCGCGCTCGCCCATGTCGCACGCGGTCTGGTGGTACGTGATGCCGGTGACCTCGGACCACGGGCGGGACGGAGGCGAGTAGTTCTTCGTGATCGTCTCGCCGTTCTCCTTGTAGCGGAGGAACGGCAGGTGCTGCTTGCGCAGGTCGATCATCGACGCCTGGAACGCGACTGGGTCGAACGCCGCGGCCTCGGCGACGAGATCGGGCGACGTCGGTGGGATGACGATCGGCGCCGGCTGCTCGATGAGCTGGCGCAGCGACCGGATGTACGACTGCTCGTCGTCGTCGATCGTCGACGGGTCGGCGTCGTGGTACTGCGGGAGACGCAGCGCGAGGTTGGCCGCGTTGAGCGTCTCGGTGCCCAGGTCGCCGTCCAGCGAGCCGTCGGGCTTCGTCGACCTCGGCAGCTTGTAGCCGAGGGCGACTAGGTCCTCCTGCAGGGCTTTGACCGCGGGGCCGTTGTCCTTGAGCTTGAGCAGCATGACTACCCCTTGAACTTGTCGGCGAGGTCCTTGTCGGCCTTGGCGTCGTTGGCCGCGATGCCGACCGCGAGCTTGTCCAGCTCCTTGACGATCTCGGCGGGCTCGAGACCGATCTGGACGCCGTCCTCGAGGGTGTTGGTGATCGCCTCGACGGCCTTGAGCGCGGTCGCCGCGTCGGTGCCGCCGAGCCGCGTGATGCCCTGGATGAGCTGCAGCGCGTGGATGATGGGCTCGGCGTACTTCAGCCCTTGCTTGATGGTCTCGAGGGCGCTCACAGCACGCCCCCGATTAGCGGCATCACCGCGTCGAGGAGGGCCTTGAGCGACTTCTTCATCTTGACGAACGAGGCGTCGTCGTTCGCCTGGGCCGCCGCGGCGATGCTGTAGTAGACGACCGGGAACAGCGCGAGCACTTTGGCGCGGCGCTCGCGGTACTCCTTGAGCTTGGCCTTGCCGTCGTCGAGCGACGTCGCCTCCGCGACGATCTTGTCCTGCATGCCGGCGTCGTACTGGACGAAGCCATCGCGCGCGGCGTTGGTCGCCAGCAGCGCGGCGTTGATGGTGTCCCTGCGCGCGTGCTTCGAGCACGCCGTCGCGAGCGCGATGATCGCGAGGATCGTGAGAACGCGGGTGATGACGGGCTTCATTCGGGCTTCGGCTCCTGTTGCTTGAGCATCAGCACCGCAGACTCGATGAACGACGTGATCAGCTTCTCGACCGCGGTGTCGTCGGTCAGCTGCATCGCCTGCTTGATCTCGAGCAGGCCCTTGGCGCCCAGGTGAGACTTCAGCGTCGCGATCGCTTGGTCGCGAGCGGCGGCCAGCTGCTCGGGCGCGGCGGCGTCGCCGCTCGCTTTGAGCTTGGAGACCACCGTCTGCTGGACCTCCTGCACGACGGTGAACGCGAGCTGCGCCAGGCGGTCGATGACGCCGGCGATGCGCTTGTTGCTGACGTGCGTCGCGATCCACCCGGGGACGCGAGCGGCAGCCCAGAGCGCGACGACGCCGAGCGCCGGGATGACGACGCCCTTGAGGAAAAGAAGCCCGATCGTGTCGATGTCCTGCATCAGAAGCTCACCTTGCTGGGCACGGAGACGGAGCCCTTCTCGGCCGGCTTGTTCCCGTGCGTGTGGACGTAGCCGGCCTTCTGCTTGAGCGACCCCTTGTACATCGGGACGATGACGTTGAACGACTTGCCGCCGAGCAGCTCGTCCTTGTCGGTGGCGACGCGCGCGCACGCCGGGCAGCGGGCGACGTCGTCATCGGGGCGGTGGGTGTGCTCGAAACGTTCCCCGCAGTCGCAGAAGTACCCTCGAAGAATGGCCATCGCCTAATTATAGGCTGATCAACACAATTCCGACGTCGGGGTGACGTTGGTGTCGCCTGCGTCGGGGTTGCGAGGATCATCGCCGGCCACCGCGGTGCCGTCGTCGGCGATCGCCGGCGTGGACGCGACCGGCGGACGTCCTGTCAGCGGGTCGATGCCCTCGGGGGACGTCGGCTGCATGCCGGGGTCGAACACCGTGGTCTCCTCCTGGGTGACGAGCGTGTCGACGGCGTCGAGGATGCCCATCAACGGGTTCGAGGCGTCGGCCGGCCCGAACAGGCTCTCGAAGAACGCGATGATGGCCGCGAGGTCGGCCAGTCGCGGCGCGCCCGCGACCAGGCAGATGCCGCACACGTAGCCTCCGTGGTCGAACGGGGGGCGCGTGGGATCGGAGGTGTCGTTCAGCCGCTTGGCCAGCTCGGCGAGGAGATACGCGTTGCCGCCGGTGGCGCTGCTCATCATCGTGACGTGCAGGCTGGGCATCGGACGCGAGAGCGCGGCGGACAGCCGGGCGACGTCCTCCATGAGCGTGGTCGCGCGCGACGACAGGCGATCCGCGGACGCGGTGACCAGCTTGGCGGCGTCGGCGATGCGGTCCTTCGGGGACGACTTCGGCGCGAGCAAGACGCGTGACTCCTCGATCAGCCGTCGCGCCGCGTTGGCCACGGTGGGGAACACCTCGATCGGCGCCTCGGTCGCGTACCAGTTCGGCGACTTGCCTGTCTGCGGCGGCGTAGGCGCGCGTGGCGCGATCTTCACCACGTTGGACAGCTTGTCGAACGCCAGCGTGTCGACCTTGCCCTCCTCGAGGGTCGCGCACTCCCACGCGATCGCGTAGTACGTCGGCACCTTGGGGTCGCTGATGCTCTCGTCGAGGTAGGCCGAGTTGGCGCCTGAGCCGACGGCGATCACCTTGGCGTCGCCGCTGGTCAACCCTTCCGTCAACGCCTGCGTGGAGAACAAGTCCAGCACGCCGCGTGCGGACTGCGCTTTGGGATCTGTTGTGCGGATGACCGCGTAGCGCTTGACGGTGATCGTCACGCCCGGGAAGTACCGCGCCTGAAAGGCGTCCTTCGGCGGGTCCCAGTCCAGACGCACGCCCACGCCCTTCCCGCTCGAGGCGCCGACGACGCGCGCCACCAGGTTCTGCGGCACCGGCACCGTGCGCGCGACCATGCTGTTCGCGCTGCCTCGCGGCTTGATCAGCGTCTCGAGCGTGGACGCGGCGGACACGATCGACGCGAACGACGGCGCGCCGACGAGCAACGTCGCCATCACCACGGCGTCGCTTTGTCCCTCGTACTGCGGGCGGTTGGGGTCCGACAAGTCCATCAGCGACTCGGCGAACGCGGAGTAGAAGCCGGCATTGCCGCCGGTGCGTGCGACGATGTCCGCGTAGGCCGCGGCGCTCGCGGGGGTGACGGTGCCGAGATCGACGTCGAGCGCGGCCTGTAGATCCTGGATCGTCGGAGGCAGCGGGGCCTGCGTCGGCGTCGGCGGGGTCTTCGCGATCGGAATCGCGAGCACGTGGACGCGACCCGCCTTGAGCAGACCTTCGAGCGTGTCGAGCACCGCGTTGACGACCGCCGCGATCGGATCGGGGGTCGACGGCAGCGATGGGATACCGGAGGCGAGGCTCGCGCCCGCCTTGAGCGCCTCGAGGCCGCTGGTTAGCAGCTCCGCCATCGCCTGCACCGCTGACGTCAGCTCGGACGGCAGGATCTGGTTCGCGTCGATGGTCGCCCACGCCGTCATCGCTTGGCCTTTCGCTCCGCCAGGGCGATGACGCGCTCGACGCGCTGGCGCTGCTTCTCGACGCGAATACGCTCGACGCGCGCGGCCAGGTTGACCATCCGAGCGAGGATGGTGCCGATGGCCGGAGGACCGCTCCAGCTAGTCATTCTTCACCTTGTTGGAGGTGTACGGCACCTTCACGCCGACCTTCGCGGCGAACGCCGAGATCTTGCCGACCGCGGCCGCGAGCGCGAACGGGCTCGACGGGGTCAGGGCGCTGATCGCCGACAGCAGGTCGGTGAGGAACACCTGGAGGTCGGTGAGGAACACGTCGAACTTGGGCAGCGGATGCGCCCCATGCTCGCCGAGCACGATGGACGCCCCGTCGAGGCGCGCTCGCTGCTGCGACGTGATCGCGACTGGCCCGCGCGACTCGATGGCTCCCTTCACGCACGCCACGCTCCATGCTCCCTCGACCTTGAGGGTGTCGTTCGCGCCGATGGTCGTGTCCCGTTTCTCGCCGACGACGACGGTGTCGCCGCCGCCGACGCCGGCGGTGCGATCGCCCACCACAAGCTCGGTCGACGCGCCGTTGATCGATCGCGTCGCGTCGCCGGAGATCGTCGTCGACGACGACTGGTCGATCGTCGTGGTCGACGATCCGCCGATCTCCTGGACGTAGTCGCCGCCGATCTTGGTGGTCTTGCTGCCGGCGACGTCGCCGCGATGCTCCGCGGCGCCCTGTCCGCCCGACGAGATGTCGACGCCGCCGTCTCCGTAGAGCTGCACGCGTCCGTCGGACCCGGCGTGCAGCCGAAACAACGTCTTGCCCTCGGGATCGGAGATCCGGAAATCCATGACGTCGCCGGCGGCGCCGAGGTCGAAGCGGATCGTCCAGTGCTGCTCGTCCATTCCGGTCTCGGTGGACTGGTTGGACCCAGCCCGCATGATCAGGGACGTCTTGCCCTCGCGGTTCTCGACGGAGACGCGGCCGAAGTCGGTGAACTGCTGCACCTGGCGCGCGACCGTCTGCAGCGTGCCGGACGGCCCGATTGACCGGACCTGCGCGGTCGGGCTGCCCATCAACGCGACGCCTCCCTCGAGCAGCGCGAAGTGCTCGCCCAGCTTGCCCACGCGACTCCAGTCTCCGGGACCCATGTCGACCGGCGCGTTGGGCGGGGCGTACGTGTTGGTGCCGCGCGTCGTCTGCGTCGGATCCGCGCTGCCGACGCCGTCGACCCCCGTCAGCGACATCGACGGGATCGCGGCTTGCGGCATGCCGACGTCGTCGATGACGCCCAGGATCGCGGCGAACCCGAGGCCCCACGTGATCACGACCGTGGTGCCGGTCGGCAGGTGATCGAAGTCGCCGGGCCCTTGCTTGATGCGTGGCACGTTCTGCAGCGGGCGTCCGCTGTGCGTCCGCACGGTCGCGGTGTGCGTGCCCGACGCGTACGACACGACGACCCCCAGCTCGAGGTCCTTGCCCATCGGCGTAGCCAACGCGGCCCCGCCGAGATTGGCCGCACCTACGGGAGGTTTAAGCGGCTTGCCCACCGGCCCACGGTATCACGGCTGGCGTGGCGTGCTTGTCGTGTTCGACGGGGGCGTGCTGTCCGAGCGCCGGTCGCCGGGGAACTTCCGGTTCGCCCACTGGAACGACACGTAGAAGTTGACCACGATGATCAGCTCGAACACGTGCGTGGCGATGGCGTAGAAGCGCCACGTCGCCTCGCCCATGATCGCGAACCCGAAGATGATGTTCGAGTAGGCGAGCAGCAGGGCTGTCGCGCAGATTGCGAGGCTGACGGGGTTCTTGCGCGCGCGCCACGACACCTGGAACTTGTAGGCGATCGGGAGCCACGCGAGGGAGAGGGTGCAGGCCAGCGCGACGAGGAATGGCTGCATGGCTACTTCCTAAACCAGTGCCGGCGATGCGGCTTGGAGGGGGGCTCGTTGACGAGGACGAAGGGGCCGGTCGGGTCGCGGCCGAATTTCGCCTTGTACTTCTCGATCTGGCGGTCCTTGAGTTGGTTGATCTCGGGCGTGATCGTTTCGAGGAAGTCCTTCGTCTTTCGGCCGTCCTTGAACGACCGGTAGACGATCAACAGGACGAGAAGGCCGAGAATGGCGGTGATTCCCCAGACGGTCATGGCACGACTGCCTTGGGGCCCTTGGGGGCCGTTTGTTCGTTGTTGGTGGCCGCACGCCCGTTCGGCAACCCGTCGAGCGTCTTGGCCATCACCGTGACCACCGTGAGCAGGTTCTGGATGGCCTCGGTGAAGCGATCCATCCGCTTCTCGACGCGCCACATGAACCACAGCGACACGAAGATCGGGAATCCGAACTCGCGCAGCAGCCCGACGACGTCGGTGCCGCTCGACGGAGCATCCGCGCCCATGAGCATGAGCGTGAGGACGACCAGCGCCGCGTTGCGTACGGCCTGCACCTACGCCGCCGTGACGCCCGGGGAGGTGAGGCTCTCGTTGACGTCGCCGTTCGCGGCGAACGTGCCGTCGATGAAGTTGAGCACCGCGTCGATGCTCGTCTTCGTGATGCCGCCGCCCGGCGCGTGCGGCCGGATGCCCGGCGGCGAGTCCGCGCCGAAGGGCAGCAGGCGATCGCTCATGCCCGAGACGTTCTCGAGCACGAGGTTCTGGCCGGCGTTCCAGCCGATGGCGTAGCTGGTGATCATCGACAGCTCCGCGTAGAAGCCGCCGCAGAAGCCGTGCGTCTTGTCGCGGAACACCGAGCCGATCCCGAAGGGGATCAGGAACAGCTCGGAGTCGAGGTTGATGTAGTACTTCTTGCCCACCGGGTTGGAGTCGGTGGCCGGGTCGTCGAACTGCGACGGGTCGATGCCGCCGGCGACCGCGTTGTGGTAGAGGACGCGGAGCAGGTTGCGGCCGTTGACGTAGAGCCGGCCCATCGTCCACTGCGTCTGCGCCTTGCCGCTGACGTAGAACGAGCGGCCCGAGCCGATCGCCATCATCGGCTGCGTCGACTTCGTCTGCGTGAAGTTGACCGCCTGCAGCATGCCGATGGCGAGCAGCGACGCTGCGCCGCCCTCCTTGATGCCGTGCTTTCGCGCGGGTCCCGCCATCACGAGGGTGTCGTCGGGATGGGCGGCGGTGTACGCCGCGTTGTCCATCACGCGCTCGACGTAGCTTTCCTGGAAAGACCAGGTGTCGAAATTTTTGACGACTCCGAGCGCCATGTTCAGGCTCCTTGACCAGGTACGGGTGCGCGAGCGTGCGCGAGGCCCTTCACGCCACCAATTGTAGCGCCGACCCCGCTGAGCAGCGTGGAGAGAGGGATGTTGGCCAGGGGCACGTTGATCGGGCCGCCCGCCAGGTGGTCGATGATCTTGCCGGCGCCGTAGCCGAGCAGGCCACCGCCGGCGACGCCGGCGCCTTGGTGCGCGATGCCGCGTACCGCGCCCTTCATGTCGCGGTTCTTGATACCCTCGGCGAGGGGGTAGAGGGGTCCGAGGGTGTCGCCGAGGATGATGTCCTTGACGCCCTCGCTGCTCTGCTTGAGCAGCTTGGCACCCTGCAACGCCCACGACGGGATGTCCTGCGCGCTTGCGTCGAGCGCGTACGGCGCGCCGGGCGGCACGCCCTGCGCCGGGTCCGGCTTGTTCTCGAGGTTCTCCTTGAGGAGCTGGCCGGTCACGCCGCCGGTGATGCCGCCGAGCATGGCGCCGAGGTTCTCCGCGTTGTAGCGCGCGCCGATAGCGCGACCGGCGAAGCCGCCGATCGCCGGGCCGGCGACTGCCGGCAGGATCGTCGACAGGTCCGCTTGCTTGCGAAGAAAACGCTCGACGCTCACGACGTCACTGACCCCCCGCCCTGAAGCATGCTGCCCGCGGCGCCGCCGGCCATACTGCCGGCCATGTCCAGCGCCGCGCCGCGCATCGGGCCCTTGCCGGCCCAGTTCAGCGCGCCCTGCGCGCCGCGGCCGATCATGCCGCCGACGCCGGCGCGCCCTGCCAGGCCCTTCGCGGCCATGCCGAGGCCGCCGCGGAGGAGCGTGCCGCCGGCGAGCGCACCGAGCAGCGGGAGGAAGGCCTCCTTGACACCGAAGCGCTCGAGCGCCGCGTGGGCACCCTCGACGTAGCGCGACGCGAGCAGGCCGTCCGCGGACGCCAGCTTCTCTTCGCGGCCCTGGTTCCCGCGCGAGACCTCGACGCCGACGTGGCCGCCGCGCACGAAGCCCTCGGTGCTCTGCGCACCCTTGATGAGGTCTTCCATGAACTTGTCGAGAAACGGGTCCGACATGAGGCTCCTTGATCAGCCGACGAGGTGCAGCTCGATCACGTTGAGCGGCTTCGGCAAGCCGACCGCGAGGTAGATCAGGACGCGATCGCCGCTCGTCGGCGAGACGCCGATGTCGGTGATCGCGAACGACGTCAACGGCGCGCCGATCTTGGCGATCGTGCGCAGCTTGAGGAGATCACCGCCGGTGGACAGCGCGCCCTGGATCAGGGTCAGCGTGTCCTCGTTGACGTTGTACTGGCCGAGGAAGTCCTCGAGGATGTCGACGAAGAACATCGACACGAAGTCGAAGTTCTTGACGACCGAGAACTCGCCGGACTCGAGCGTCGCCGGGTCGGTGGTGAGCTGGTGGATGGTGTACGGCAGCGACGTCGGCGTCTGCTGCGCGAACACGTACCAGCCGCCGTTCGACAGGTCGGTGAGCTGCCCGTCGGTGAAGTACGTGTTCGAGTCGTAGATCTGGGCGATGCCGGCGATGCCGAGGTTGGTGAACCCCTGCTGCGACGGCAGCCCCGCGGTCATGCCGCCGACCGCGCACGAGAGGTAGTAGCCGGGCTGCGCGGTGCCGCCGATCACGCCGGCGACGTCGCACTTGTCCGGCCACACCAGGATCGTGCGCTTGGACTTGAACGACTGCGCGACCGCCACCAGCTCGGTGACCTGCTGGTCCTTCGAGAGCGTGCGGACGATGCGGTAGTTGACCGTCGTCGTCGTGACGAGCGCGCTGCCGGTGCGCTTCACGCCGTGCGGCAACTCGTTCATCACGGTCGGCTGGTCCTGGCCGTTGTTGACGATGCGCACGCGCTGGTCGCTGAGCACCGACTCGACGACGAGGGACGACATCACGCTTGCCGACGTGATGGTCGAGTTCGGGTCCGCGGGGATCTGGATCAGGTCGCCCGCCGCGACGCCGGACGAGATGAACGTCCCGCTGTCATCCTTGAGGATGAGGAACAGGTCGTCGCTGGCGGCCGTGATCACGCCGGTGAGCGGCGCCGAGGCGATGCGAGGCGTGGTGCCGTCGGCCTGGACGATCGTGCACGTGATGTTGAGCGTCGCCGCGCCGGCGAACGGCGTGGCGGTGCTGACCTCGAGGATCGCCGCGGTCGCGACCGACGCGATCGGGTAGTCGCCGAGCGCGATGCCGGTGGGCGCGTTGCTGGTGACCGTGACGCGCAGGATGTCGCCGGGGATGACGCCGTTGGTGATCAGCGACGCGATGCCGGTCAGCGTGATGCGCGTGATGAACGCGGGCGCGGTGCCGGTGACGACGGTCGACTGGCCCGTCGCCGACGGCTGGATCAGCGTCTTGGTCACGGGCAAGGTGCCCGAGCCGATGACGACGCGGAACCGCTGGGGGCGGCCCTCACCCTCGTCGGGGAGCGAGAGGCCGACGCAATCCGAGTTCCACATTGCGAAGATCGTGGTGTCGGTGGTCAGCGGGACGATCGCGTAGATGTCCGCGCGCGAGGACAGCTTGTCGCGAACCGTGGTGTGGCCGATCAGGCTGTCCTCGGTGACCGCGCCGAACTGGACGACGGACGTGGTGTTCTGCAGCGCGACGAAGGTGCCGACGGCGAGCGGGTTGCGCGCGTCGATGCGGCCGATCTTGGACTCGATGTCCGCGGTCTTCTCGACCGTGTCGATGTCCGAGAGGTCCTGGCGGAGGCTGCGGTAGGCCATGTAGACTTTCGCGTAGACCACCGTCTTGTTGCCTTGGCCGGTCACCGGCAGCGTGACGCTGCCCGTGATCTTGACGATGTTGCCGGTCGTCGTGTGGAACGACGCCGCGATCAGCTGGTCGTTCAGCAGGCGCGTGATTCGATACGCCTGGCTACCCGCGGGGGTGAAGCCGACCGACGGGATGTCGGCGGTGAACGTCAGCGTGGTGTCGTTGACGACGGCGAGCACGGTGCGCGTGAAGCGGTTGCCGCCGGCGTCCTTCACCGTGACGCGGTCACCCGGCAGCACGCGGCCCGCGCCGACGGTGTTCCACGTCGTGCCGCTCGAGGTGAACGTGTTCGGGGTCGCCGCCGACGTGGTGCCGGTCGCCGCCTCGTTGATCGAGACACGCGCCTCGTCGAAGTAGATGGCGACGCTGGCTGCGTCGAGCAGCGCGCCGACCTCGTTGTTCGGCGGCTCGGCGACGGTGATCACCGCGGAGCCGACCGGGGCCGCGACCGAGGGATCGCCCTCGAGCACGCCGTAGTCGGACGCGAGCTGGATGTCGTCCTTGTCGGCGTACGCCGTCGAGTCGGGCTCGAAGTAGTCCTGGATGTGGAAGGCGGGTCCCACGACCAAGCAATTGAGATCCGGCGCCGTCGGAGTGACGGTCGGAGTCGCGAGGTCCTGATAGACCAGAACTACCGGGCGAATGGCCATGATATCTCTCCGCGGGGTTCCACGAAATCCCCAAGATTATAGGCGGCGCGAGGGGATAGCCCCATCACGGCGTCGTTATGCCCAGCGCGATCCGCTCGAAGTACTCGGTGGCGCTCTCAACGTCGGAGCGCGCGACCTGCGCCTCGATCTCCTGCAGCAGCGGCGAGGTGCGCTCGTTCGTCCAGCGCATGGGGTACTGCGCCACCAAGGTGACCGGGGTGACCCACTCGTTCTTGTCGCGGGTGATCGGCTGCGTGCGGCCGACCGTCACCGGGGTGAGATCGTGGAACCCGAACTTCGCCTGAATCAGGTCACTCGAGGCCTGGATGAACGTGCCCACCTGATCGCCGATGATCGCGCTCTCCGCGCGCTTCGCCGCGATGCACTCGATCAGAATCGGGACGCTCTGCAGGTTCCAGAACCCGTCGAGCGATCGCTTCGTGTTCCTGCCCGCGCGATCGCCGAGCACCACGCGGCCCATCGTCTGGTCGTCGCAGTCGACGTAGATCGCCGGACGAACGTTGCGGTGCTCCTTGTCCTCGTTGAACGCGCTCTCGATCGCGAGCTTGGTGGTCTTGATGTCGGGCGTCCACCGGTAGGGGAACGACGGCTCGAGCTGCGCGGCGTCGAAGCGCTGCCGGATCACGACCACGAACACGCCAAGCACGGCCATCTTCGAGCCCGGTCGCACGTTGACGGGCTGGCCGTCGACCTGCGGCTGGTTCTTCGGATCGGGGACGTATGTGGGGCGCTTGAGGTCGGCCATGGTCAGTACAGCGACGGGGTGGTCAGCGGGTCGACGAGCAGGGAGTACTCGACGGAGCTTCGCGAGAGCAGCGAGGCGGTCACCTTCTGGTGGACGGGCACGCTCTTCAGCTCGGTTTCGTGGACGCGCTGGACCTCGTAGCGGTCGTTGCGCACGAGGTCGACGATCACGTCCTTGTACTCGATGAGCGGGTAGTCGAGCACGTTGAAGTCGGCGATCTTCATCTCGCTGTCGCCGTGCCCGGTCATCTGCGCCTGCACCGCCGCCGCCTCGCGGCGTCCTCGAATCGCGACAGGCGCCCAGTAGCCGCCGACGAACGACGTGCCGTAGCACGTGGGGCAGTGCTCGTGGGTCGCCTGCTTGGTGATCGGGTCGTAGCAGACGGGGCAGCGATCGCCCCACCGCCTGCGCTTGAGCACGATCAGAGGCACGCCGTTGAGGCGCTTGTAGCCGACCGCCTGGTCGCGCTGGATCTTGCGCTTGAGCAGGCGCGTGCGCCGATCGAGGTGCGGCTCGACGGGCGTGGGCTCGCTCTCGAACGTCGAGTCGACGCCGGACGGCGGCACGACGGTGACCCGGTAGTAGATCATCCGCGACAACGAGAGCTGGTTCACGCCCTCGCGCGCGGTGCCCGGCGGGAGGTTGAATCGATCGTCGAGGTAGCTGTACGCGTCGCGCATCGCGGTCGCGACGATCTCCCACGGGCCCTCGGGGCCGCCGGAGCGCGCGACGTCGACGAGGAACGGCCCCGCCTCGTCGGACTCGATGTCCCACTGCACGAACACCCCGTTGGGGTACAGCGCGGTGGTCTTGGTGACGTGCACCTCGCTCATGCGGCGGGCCCGCCCGTCGGCGTGCCCGAGCCGCCGTCGATGCTCGTCGAGTCGACGACGTTGTCGAACGAGCGCCACGCGCGATCGGTGTCCTCGCCGACGCCGCCGGCGGGTGGAACGCCGCGCGTCGGGCGCTCCGCGTACGGGTCAACGGAGGGCCCTCGGATCTCCCGTGAGACCTTCGCGAGAGCGCCCGTCATACGACCAGGCTCGTTGGACATCAGGTCCCCGAGGCCGGAGCGGAACAGCGACGCGAACCCGGTCCGCGCCTGCTCGTCCGCCGGGCGACCCTCCTGCGCGCGCGCGAGCGCGCTGGTCGACGCCGTCGCGGAGGTGTAGTGGGGGCTCGTCGCTGGCCCGTCGACGGTCGACGAGTCGTCGCCGGTCATGCCCATGTTGAAGTTCGCGCGCTTCAGCGGGATGGCGATCGGGCGCTTGCACGAGCCGTAGTGCTTCTCCTTGCGGCACGTGGTGCAGAGACTGTGGCCGGAGAGCTTGCGCAGCGGCTCGATTCGCGTCTCGCCCTGCTCGACGTCGTCGAACTGCCGGGCGAGCGTCTGCGGCGTCATGCGCGGCTTCGAGGCGTCTCCGCCGACCGGCCCCGGCGTCGATGGCGCGGCGCGCAGCAGCGGGCTCTCGCGAACCACCGGGTGCGTGGCGGCGGGCCACGCGACCTTGTAGCGCGCGAGTGCGGCGAGCTGGCCGGCGGCGTAGGAGGACTCGAAGCTCATGGCGAGACGTCTCCTGGCTCCGGCATCGACGAGGTCGCGTAGTCGTCCTCGTTGCGCTGGAACGCGCGATCGATCGTGCTTCGCTGGCGCTGCCCGCCATCCGCGGGTTGGCCGGGAACCGCGCCCGTCGCCTCGGTCGCGTTCGACGCGCCCATGCCGACGGCGAACGCCATCTTCGCGGCGGACACGCCGGGGGACTCGCCTGTCGGCGCGGAGGGTGCCTTCGGAACAGACGGAGGTTTGATCGACGGCAAGCCAGGCGCGTTGGGCGCCTTGATGCCTACGGATCCGAGGGACGGCTGCGACAGGCCGAACGCGGCGAGCGCGGCGCGACCGCCCTCCTGCGCGGCCCGTCGAAGCATGGGCTCACTTCTTGAGGCTGCGGAACAGCGCGTTGAGGTCGACGCCGTTGTCCGAGGCGACCTTCGGTTGCTCGATCAAGCCGAGCGCCGCGGCCTCCTTGTGGACCTCGTCGACGGACTTGTAGCCCGCCTGCTGCAGTGCCTGCTGGACGCCCCACTCGTGGGCGGTCTTGAGGTGCGAGTTCGCCATGGTTCCCTAAGTATAGGGCATCAGCCAATGGTCTCGGTGCCGTACTGCCCGCCGGCGCCGCCGGGCGCCTCCTTGCCCTCCCCGAAGATGTCCCACAGCCATTGGGACATGTCCGGATCGGTCGCGTCGCGGCGTCCATTGGGGTAGGGGATCTCGGCCGTGCCGTGGCTCTGTTCCTCGCGGCCGCTCGGCGCCACGCCGTAGTCCGCACCCATCGTGTCGGCCAGCTTGAAGTGCGCGAGCGCTGCCTTCTTGCCCTTGGCGTAGGAGGCCTCGAGCGCCAGGCGCTCGCGCTTCTTGCGCTGCCGGAACTCGTGGATGTTGAACACGCTCACTTGTTGAACCGCGTGACGTTGCGATACCCGGAGCCGAGCGTGGTGTACGCGCTCTCCATGTTGTTCTGCGTCTTCACGCCGCGCACCAGCTCGTCCCACTCGGCCTTGAGCTGCCGCGCCATCTCGGAGTACAGCGCGGCCTTGTCGTCGATGCCGATCGGTGAGATGTCGCCGTCCTGCACGGTGGCCTGGTTTCGGACCTGCAGGAACGACTCGCTCATCAGCAGGAATCGCGCGGTGCCGATGAGCAGCAGGTAGCGCAGGTGCGGCGGGAACGTCGGCGGCGTCAGGTTGGTCTGCGGGGTAACCGTGTTGTACGCGCTCACCGCCATCTCGGTCGCCAGATTCAGCTCGTCGTCGGTGAACTGGACGTCGTCGAGCAGGATGTTCTTGTCCGCGCGATCGCGCAGGAACATCCGGATCTGGTCCTTCGAGACGACGTTCGGCGTCGTCGGCGTCCCTACGATCGGCATGTCACCACTGCCGCGGCCGCGCCAGGTACGCGGTGCATTGCGCGATCTGCGCGGCCGTGCTGTTGGTCGTCACCAGCTGGATGCCCTGGAACGGCAGCAGCGTGACGCGGAAGTTGGTCTCGTTGAGCGAGAGCAGCGGCACCGCCGTCGCGCTCGCGACGGTGACCGCCTCGCCCGACAGGATGGCCGGCGCGCTGTCGAACGTCGCGGGGTTGAGGTTGACGACCTTGACCGTGACGTTGCCGTTGGCGCCGAGGTCGATCAGCAGCTGCGTGACGACGATCGGCTCCCGTGTGTTCCAGAGGAACAGGCCGGCCACGCTGTCGGCCGGCGCGGCGTACTTGTAGAGCGCGTTGCTGGCGTCGATCGTCGGATCGGCGACCGGCAACGAACCGTTGAACAGCTGGCCCGCCGCGATCCGCTGTTGGATCACCGTCGGTGTTGCCTGGGGAGTCGCGCGGAGCGCCATGCCTATATTGTAGCGGACCTAGACGCCGACCACCGTCGTGGTGTCGGGCCCGAACTCGTTGGGCTTGAAGAACTGGACGACGTACGAGTAGCCGGGCGCCACCAGGATCGTGTTCACCCATTTTCCGTACGCGTTGGTGGACGTCCGTCCGATGGGCGACTCGAGCAGGCCGGCGTCGAAGTCGGCCTTCAGGTACACGCGAATCTGCGCGTTCACGATCGGTGACCCGCCGGGCGTCATGTACGTCATGTCGCCGGGCAGCGGGAAATCGTGGTTGAGCTTGATGACGTTGTCGAACGTCGGCTGCGCCTCGTCGGCAGATCCGCCCAGTCCGACGTCGAGAGGCGCCCACTCGACGGGCAGCACGACCTCGCCGTCGGAGAGCTGCAGGCGCAGCTCGTAGAAGTACGCGCCGAGCGGAATCGCCGTGGTGTCTGCGGCGGAGAACGTCACGGTGACGTCGGACGCGAGCGAGTCGATCACGATGTGCGCGTCGTCGGGGGTGACGTACTGGACGACGTCAGGGCCCGTGATCACCGCGCGAATGGTGAACGTCGCCACCGCGCCCTCGAGGCGCTCGGTCGCGATGGGCTCGCCGAACTGGTCGACGAGATCGACGTCGAACGAGGCCGACGCGCCTTGGATCAGCTTGAGCCGATTCGCCGACATCCGACGAGATTATAGCCTCAGCGGCGGCGGTTCGACGGGCGACCGCCGAGCGTCGGCGCGTCGACGGACGCCGGCTTCTCCTCGACCACAGACGCCTCGGTGGCCGCCTCTGCCGGCGTCTCCGCCGCGGGCTCCGCCGCGGGCTCCGCGACCGGCTCGGACGACGTCTCCGCCACGGGCTCCGCGACCGGCTCGGACGGCGTCTCCGCCACGGGCTCGGGCGTCACCGCGGCCATGCCGGACGCCGCGCGGTTGGTCTCCTCGGTCGACGCCACGACGTCGGGCACGGGCTCGGGCGGCGCCGGGGGAGGAACGAAGGGAGCCGACACCTCGGGCGAGATCGCGGACAGGCTGGCCCACTTCGCGTCGACGACGCGCGTGACCGCGTCGTGCTGCGAGGCTTGCTCGGTGATCTCGCGACTCGCGCCGGGCCCGCCGCTCGGGCGAAGCGACACCGGGTTGCCGTGGATGTCCTTGATCGCGGACAGGTCGAGCATGCTCGACATCTCGTTCTTGATGATGAAGTTCGCCATGGGTCTCCTCGCGCGAGTGTAGATCGAAAAAGGCCTTCTTCCTGAGTCCCCAAACCAGGGGAGGAAGAAGGCCTTTGGCTACCGCCAGCCTTGCTCAGGCGAACGGGAAGTCGACGCGCTGCATCGACAGCGTGTTGCCGAACCCGATGCCCGGAGCCGCGTAGCTCCAGAACTCGATGATGTCGGCTTCCTGCTTGATGTACAGGGTCGCGTCCTGCAGCAGGTAGAACACGCCGAGGTAGTTCTGCGGCGAGAAGATGTACGCCGAGCGCCGGGTGCCGCCCGCGACGTCGTCGACGATCTCGCGCTTGATGGTGGAGACCACCGGGATGCCCCAGAGCTTCTCCTCCGCCTCGATGCCGGTGTCGTAGTGGCGCGACGCGACGTCGTTGCCGACCGACGTGGCCGGCAGGTCGAGCGCCTCGTAGTACGTGCCCTTCGACATGAGCATCTTGCCGATCGGCTGGCGCCGATTGACGAGGCCCTGGAAGCCGAGCTTGAACGCGCTCGAGTTGAACGCGCCGGCGAGCGTGCGCTGGGTGGCGAGCGCGAGCGCGATGATCGCGTTGGCCGTGTCCAGGAACTTGGTGTCTTCCTGGTCCGCCATGTCCTTCACCGAGTTGTCGGAGAGGATCTTGCGGATGTCGTTCTGGTACGTCATCAGCTCGAACTTGTTCTTCGTGAAGCGCTGCGACTCGGTCTTACCGAAGTAGACCGCGAAGCGCTTGCCACGGAACCACGTCCGCTGCGCCGTGCCGTTGAACGGGACGAACGTCGCGACGGAGTCGGGCTCCTTCTCGACGATCTTCTTCGGTTGGTCGGTGTTCTCGTCGCGATCGATGTCGGTGTCGTCGAGCAACACCGGCTCGATGATCTCGCGGGCGAACGACTCCTGGCGGAGCTTCTGCCGGATGAAGGCGGTGCCTTCGGCCTCGGCTTCCTTGGTACGCCCGTCCTCGACCTTTCGGACGAAGTTCGAGTTGATGTACTGGGCCGACACCTGCTGGGTCTGGGTCTTGTACGCTGCGGTGGACATTGGTGCTTCTCCTTGAGGTGCGCTGGCCTTAGAGCTTCGCGGTGTCGCCACCGGTGAAGAACACGTCGATCGTTCCGCTGGTGGCGGAGTTGTCGGCGATGACGTGGCCGATGACCTGGTTGGTGGCGGCGGCGACCTTCCACTTGCCGGCGTTGAAGCTGACCTTCACGCCGGGGGTGTAGACGCCCGCCTCGCAGTTGTCGGCGACGCTCAGGCGGAGCATCGCGTTCCCGCGGAGGCCGACCACCTTGTTGGTGAACTGGCTCGAGAAGTCGTCGTTGCCGGCGACGCAGACCCAGACGTCGACGCCATCGGCGGACGTGCGGTTGGGGGTCGTCGCGGCAACGGCCTTGCCCGTCGAGTTCACGGTGAACACCGTGCCGAGCGGGATCGAGTCGTAGGCCGGCGGGGAGGTCTGGTTGATCGGGAAGGTCTCGTCGATCGCGCCCTCCCGGGGCCAGCCACGCAGAACGTCGAACAGCTTGTTGAGCAGCATCTCAATTGCCTCCGTAGGGAACTACGACACGATCCAGGAAAGGAACCGGCCATCCGCGGCGTCTGCCGCTTCTTTGACCGAAGTGGGGGTGGGGTTGTCGGGGCCGGCGGGACCGCCGAGCGCCTCGGGCGCGCCGGACGCGTTGGCCTGCTTGGCCATCAGCTCCTCGACGACGTCGAGGGTGGCGGCGTCGGTGCGGGCGAGCTTGGCGCGTGCCTCGGTGGACAGCTCTTCGCCGTGGACTTGGAGGTGCGCCGCCGCGATCTTGTCGATGCGCGCCGTGCGGACGGACGTCGCCGCCGCTTCCTTCTCGCGCTCGTTCTGCTCGACGTACTCGGCCATCAGGTCGAGCACGCTCGCGATCTTCTCGAGGCTAGCCATGGGTGCCTCCCAGCTTGGCGCGCAGCAGGCCGAGTCCGGTCGCTGCGATGAGGACGTTCGCCGCCTTCGCGCGACGCGCCTCAGCGCGCTTGGTCGCCTCGGCACGAACCTCGGACGCGAGCGAGCGCAGCATCTCGGACGTCTTCACGACAGCCCTCCGAGGTCCGCGTAGGTGACGTCGTCGGGCGACGAGCGGAGCGCGTCGGCGAGCGAGCGGAGCCCACGACCGAGCTGGGTCCGGGGCTGCGCCTCGGCCACCTTGATCGCGGTCGTCTCCGCGTCGCGGCGGGCGCGCGCGGCGTTCGCCTCGGCGAGCACGTCGTCGACCACGCTTCCGATGTTGACGGGGCCCTTCATTGCGGGGCTTCCATCGCCATCGCCGGCGGTTGCGGGTTGATGCGTTCGTTGAGCGTGCCGACGAGGCGAGGGCCGGCAAGGCCGGTCGCGACGCCCGCGCCGAACGCGGTGTTCTTGGCGCGCTCGCGCGCCTGCTCGTCGTGCGAGTGCGCGAGGCTTGCCCCGATGCCGCCGCCGAGCGCGACGCCGCCCGCGCCCGCGAGGAGCATGCGGACGAGCGCCGGGTCGAGGGCGACCTTCTCTTCCGCGGCTCGCTTGAGACGCGTCAGAGCGGGGATGTCACGCGAGGAGCGCATGGCTCAGCGCGCGGCCTCGATCATGTCCTGGACCGCCTTGAAGCCGGCGACGAAGCAGTCGCTGGCGGTCTTGTGGATCTGCTGGACGGTGTCGTTCCAGCCCTTGTCGTAGGCTGCGTTGTGCAGCTGGCCGAGCTGGCCGAGCGTCGTGTCGTAGCCGAGCTGGGCGGCGTCCTTGACGAGCTGGGGGTTCTCGGCGGCGAACTTCTCGAAGTCCTGCTCCGAGGCCGTCTTCGCGACCGTCTCGGTCGACGCGACCTTGTCCGCGGCGGCCTGATACTGCGCCGCGCGGGCCATGAAGCCGTCGCACAGCGCGGCGCCGTAGATCATCGCTTCCTTCTTCATCGCCTCGTGCTCCGAGGCGCTGAGGTCAGCGGCGATCTTGGTGAGGTCGGCGACGGGAGACGCGGCCTGCGTGCTCGCGGTCTTCTCCTCGGGCTTCATCGCGTCGGCGAGCGCCGTCTTGAGGCGCTCCTCGAGGCCCGACGGAGCCGAGGCGCTGGACGGAGCCGGCGCGCTGGCGGTTTTCTCCGCCGATGCGCCGCTGATCTTCGAGAGTGCGTCCGAGAGCTTCATGGATTGGCGTCTCCGTTACGTGGGAATGATAGGGAACTGTTCTTGAAAAAACAAAAACCTGGAGGTCACCGCGCGCCGAGGATCTCGCCCAGCGCGGCAGCAACCTCGTCGAGGGTCGTCGTCGAGGCGATTTTCAGCGACGCGAACGCGCGCGAGTCGCTCGAGAACACCGCGTTCTCGGCGAGGTGCGCGAGCGCGTTCGACGAGGCGCTCTTCATCGTCATCTCGGTGATGCTGGGGATCTCGTATCCCTCGTCGGTGCGCATCGTCTGACCCGGGCGCTTGCGCAGCGCGTGCACGCCGAGCGCCCCGGCACCGAGCGCAAGCGGCAGCTTCAGGCGGCGCATCCATGGGAACGCGGTCAGCGCCTTGTAGCCGCCGTACAGCAGCGCGCTGCCGCCGAGCACCTTGCCCGCGTGCGCGCGGGTCGTCGCGTCCTGCGCGTCGATCGCGGCGCCGCGCGTGGTCTCGTACGGCCCCATGCGCAGCACGTCCGTCGTCGGCGCGGCGTCGTCGCGGATGCCGACGCCCTCGGGGACCAGGCGTCGATAGAGATAGTCGCCGGCGTAGCCGCGCTTCTCGCGCACGCTCGCGAAGAAGTCCATCAGCTCGCTCGACACCTTCTCCGACTCGAGCACGCCGGACTCGAGCACCTCGTCGAGGAGGTCCGGTCGATCGGCGAACAAGTCGAGCGACCAGCGCGCGGCCGCGGCGAACTTCTCGTGGTTCACCCAGTGGAACGCGCCGCCGAGCTTGCGCGTCGCCAGCCACCCGAACTCGTGGTCGCGCAGCACGACGTCGTTCGCAGCCGCGGCCGAGAGCACCTCGCCGAGCGGCCATCGCGCCAGCTCGTCGACGCCGATGCGCGGCGCGCTCGCGAGCTTCTTCGCCGCGTGGTCGCGGAACTTCACGATGAACGACTTCTCGTCGGGCGTCAGCGTGCTGGTCGCCACGGGGATGCTGTGGATCACTTTGTCGATGTCCGACAGCTTCTGCGACGCCGCGCCCTTGAGCGCGAGCATGTCCGCGCGCTCGCCCAGCTCGGCGCTGTGCTGGACCTCGTAGACCTCGGCGACCTTCTTCAACGTGTAGCCGATGCGATCGGCCGGGCGGAACACGCGTGAGATGTCGAAGAAGTCGGGCGACGGGTTGTGGACGAACACCTTCTGCCCGTCGGGAAGGATGGTGTTCATCGCGAACTTGGCGTGCTCGCAGTAGTCGGCGCGCGTCGGCGCCTCGTTGCCGCAGATCGAGCAGACGTCCTTCTTGATGCGGCAGCCCATCGACACCGGCACGAACTCGCCGTCGTTGGTGCGCTGCACCCACTCGGGATCGAGGTCGTTGGCGATCTTCACCAGCAGCTCCACGCGGTGCATGCGTGGGTTCCAGAACGCCTTCTTCACCACGCCGGACGCCTTCGACGGATCACGGTTCGCGTGGTGCTTGAACGTGTGCGCCGGGTTCCTCTCGAACGACTGGTAGTGCTTTGTCAGCTCCTCGCCGGGCTCGACGAACCACTTGCGCCCGGCGGACGCGAACTTGCCGCGCGCGGGCACGGGGTGCTCGGAGAAGCCGTCGCCGTTGCGGTTCGGACCGTACGTCTCCGTCGCGCCCATCGCGAGCAGGAGCAGCAGCGTGTTGCCGGGCTCGGGCGAGACGTTCTTGATGTAGTCGAGAGCCTCGGACGCGTGCTTCGTCACCGACGAGGCGTCGAGTCGATGGCCGCCGATGCCCCAGGTGGGGACGCGTTGGACGGTGGACTCGCCGGTCGCGAAGAACGAGTCGCCAAGCTCGATGATCTTCCTCACGGCATCATGCTCCGCAGCAGCTCCGTGGACTCGTGGCGATGGACGACGAGCGCCGCGAGCGCCGCGCGCTTGGACTGGTCGTCGCCGTGCTCGCACGCCTGCTCGAGGATGTCGTCGACGAGGATCGCCGCGGCGAGCTTCTGCTCGTCGGACAGCGTCGGTTGCGGGGCCGGCATGGGTGCTTGGGGCGCGGCGCCTCGCTGCTTGAGCAGCTCGCCGAGCGCCTGCATGCCGCCGACGCCCGCCGCGGTGAGCAGCGCCTGGTTGCGCGCGTTTTCGATGAGGTGGTCGCCCTGGTGACGCGCGTCGCGCATCAGCATGTGCCCGACGCCGAGCGCGGGTACGCCGAGCCCGACGCCCCACCCGAGCCCGCGCGCGAGCGACTGCGGGTCGATTCCGGCCTGCTTGAACAGGCCGAACGTGGCGAAGTCGGCGATCGCCTGCTTCTCGCGCAGCGCGTCCGCCGCCGGCGCGCGCGCCGACGCGACCTTCTCGGCGAGAAGGCACGAGGCCTCGAGTGCGTCGGCGAAGCGCATGTCAGGGCAGCGCCTGCAGTGCCTGGGCGAGGTGCGGGTTGAGCGGGCCCTTGGTCGCCGCGTTGAGCGCGTGGATGCCGCCGCCGACGCCGCCGAGCAGCGCGCCGACGCCCATCTGCGGCAGCATGCTGCCCTGGTTGGGGTCGTTCGACATCAGGCTCGGCACCGCGGCGATGCCGGCGCCCATCAGCGCGGGCGCGACGGTGCGCTTGAGCAGCGCCATCATCGCGGGGTTCTCGGCGATCTTCTCGCCAGTGACGGCGGCGTACGCGGCGATGCCGTCGGCGATCGCGCGCGCCTCCTTGCGACGAAGGTACGCGCGCTCGCCGATCGAGCGAACCGCGACGCCGACGTCCAGCTCGGGCACGCCGTGCATGGCGCCGGCGATCTTGTGGAGGCCGTGATCGGCGATCGCCTTGAGCGTCGAGGGAGAGACGAGGTCAGCGAGTTCCATGACTACCTCCAGTCAGCGAGTTCCGAACGCGCGCGTCGATATCGGCGATCTCTCCGAGATCGGAGATGCCGTGGTTTTGAAGGTCGAGATGAGTTTGTCGGAGACCATCCGGCAGCCATCGGCTGCTCTGTCCATCGAGCGGGTCATGGAAGAGGGCCGTGCCCGGCAGTCCCATGTTCGACGTTCCGACGTCGACGGCGCCGGGTGTGCGATACCCACCAGCGTGCGGACCTTCACCGCCGAGCAGCGGGCCTTGTTGCGCCGTCGCACGTGGCGCGTTCATGTGTCTGTGAACCGCGCCGCTGAGCCCGCCGAGCGCGCCGCCCGTAAGCGCGCCGCGCAGCGCACCACCACCGCGATCGTCGCTGTCGGAGATCGCGCCGGTGATCGCACCCGCGCCCGCACCAATCGCCGCCGGCTTCGCCGCCGCGGACAGTAGCGCGCGTAGGTCGAGTCCCGCGCGCTTCTCGCCGGTGACGGCGCGCTCGGAGTCGGCGAGGTGCTTGATCGACATGAAGTCGGGGCCGGTGCCCGACATCACGGCCTGGCGGAGGAACGAGCGCACCGCGTTCTTGTCGGTGGAGAGCACCGGCGCGAACCGGGTCATCGTGTGATAGCTCTCCATCAGCACCTTGTCGTCGGCGCCGGCGAGCACGGGGTCGGTGCGCTTCAGCTCGCCGAGGATTGCCTCGCGCGCCGCCTGGTCGCCGGCGTGGCCTACCGCCTCCATCGCCTTGTTCGCGATGTCGCGCAGCAGGTTCGCGCCGGAGGAGCCCATCTCCTTGCCGAACGTCTTCACCGCCTCGGTGCCGGCCATGCCCAGCATGTCCTTGCGCTCGCCCATCTCCTGCCCGAACAGGCGCTTCTGCACCATGTCGGAGAGGCCCTGCGCGATGCCCTTGCCGGGCGCGCCGCCGATGCTGCCGAGGCTGCCCATCGCGCCGCCGCCGACCGCGCCGCCGACCGCCTTCGCGCCGCCGGCGATGCCCTGCCCCGCGCCGCGCATCATCGGCCCCAGCCTCTGGCCGAGCTGCGCCATCGGCAGCGCGAGCTGGAGTGGCAGCGCCGCGGTCTTGAACGGCTTGCCGACGGCGTCCTCCATCTTCCGCTCCGTCGAACGCGAGCGCTCGACGGCCTTCTCGACGACGCCGGGGATCGCGGCGCCGACGGCGAGCGGCAGCATGATGCCGGCGCGCTTCTCCATGCGATGGTGAACCGCGAGCGTGAGGAAGTCGGTCAGGCGCATTGCGACCTCAGGAATTCTGCGCCCTGCTTGAGGCGCGCGGCCTCGGACGCGATCTTGACGAGGCGCTCGTAGGAGCGCGTCGTCTCGTTGTCGTCGACGACGTGTCGATCGACCAGCGCGGCGTGCTTGGCGCGGGCATCGTCCATCGACACGCTTGGCCACCCGCGTGCCTCGCGGACCATGTTCAGGACCACCACCCCGATCTCGGAGCCGTCGATGGCGAGCGCGTTCTTCTCGAACTCGAGCATGGACGGCGCGCCGTGGGCGCGCCGGAGCAGCTGGCCCAGCTTGACCATCTCGTCCTCGAAGGCCCACTCGGCCTGCTGGTATTGGTCGTCGAAGACGTCGGCGAGCTTGCGGCGCCGACGATCGCGGAACGCGGCCTCCTTGGCCGTGTCCTTCTCGGGCGCCTTGGGCGGGGACTTCTTGTCCTTCGCCTTCTCCTTGTCCTTCGCCTTCTGCTTCTCCCCCTTGGGGAACGGGCCGTCGTCATCGTCGTCGTCGTGGTCGCCGTCGAAGTCGATCTTGCCGTCGCCGTCGCCGTCGCGCTTCGGCGGCTGGGCGCCCATCTCGTCGGGCAGCGGCATCGCGTGATCCATCGACTGGTCGTGCATCGCCGACTCGTCCACGCCCGCGTGCGGCATCGGCACCTGGCCCATGATCTGCTGGACGATCTGGCGCGTGTCGATCGGGTCGAACTCGTGCGTCATGTCCGGGGCAGCGCCGGCGGCCTGCGCCTTCTGCTGCTCCATCAGACGGAGGAACGCCATCGTGTTCGCGGCCTGCACCATGCGCTCGATCTGATCGGGCGCAAGCTCGCCGCCCATCGCCTCCTGGGTCGCGGCGTCGGCGAGCTTGGAGCCGCTCATGAAGCGGTCGACCACGCGCGTGGCCATCTGCTCGAAGTCGTGATCTTGGAGGGCGCGCATCAGTGAAGGATCTCCCCGGCCATCTCGATGACCTCGATGGGTTGCGTCATGTCGCGGTGCTTGATTCGAAGCAGGATGTCGCCGACGCCAGGCGGGCGAACCTTCGCCTGCTCGTGCGCGAGGGCGGTGGCCGTCTTGAGCAGGCCGTGCGCCGCCGTGACCTCGGCGCTGGTCAGCTTGCCGTCGCGAATCGCCAGCCCACGGAAGAACGTGTCGCGCATAGTCTGGTCGAGGACGTGACCCGGCTCCAGCTCGACCGGCGCGCCCATCACGTGCGCGATCGCCTCGACGCCGTGGAGCAGCGCCTTCTTGAGGAACAACGATCCCTCGCGCGTCGTCCCCGGGCGCGTCTCGTAGAAGTTCACCCAGCGCTGCTTGTCGAGCAGGTCGCGGAACATCTCGAGGTTGAAGCACAGGTGACGGAACATCTTGACGGTGTCGACGTGCAGGCCGGTGCGTCCCGCGATCGTCTCGTCCGTAGCGCCCGCCATGATCCACGGCTGGAGGCGTTCGCGCTCGAACATGTCGCCGTAGATCTCGAGAGCGCGAGCGAGCGGCTCCGACGTCTCCTGCTGGCGGACGCATCGCCACAGCGTTGCCTCGATCGGGTGATCGGGCTGCGCGTCGGCGCGCATCGTCGCGTGCAGCCGCTCGTCGGGCTCACGCCGCATGGTCGTCGGGCTCCTTGAGCGCCTGGACGCCGCGGCTGAGGCGGAGCACGAGGTCGCCGAGCGTCTCCAGCGTCCCCTGCAGGTTCTCCTCGAGGCCGGTGAACGTGGTCTCGCCGATCTGCGCCTTGAGGTCGTACTCCTGCATCCACAGCGTGAGCAGCACGCGCGACAGGTTGTCGACCGCCTTCTCGAGGTTGGGCAGGTACTGCGCGACGATGCCGTGTAGCGCGGGGGACTGCGCGAGCGACGCCACCGCGGCCGCGTCGAACATGTCGGCCGAGTGCAGCTGTGCGGCCTGGTCGAGGAACTGGGGGTTGACCTCCATGTCCAGCGACTGCGCGTTGGGGCCGTCGGGCGGCATCATTGCGCCCGGCATCTGCTGCATGCCGCCGCCCATCGCCATCGACGGGTCACCGCCCATGCCTGCGCCGGGCGGCATGCCGCCGCCCATCGACGGGTCACCGCCCATGCCCGGACCGGGCGGCATGCCGCCGCCCATCGCCATCGACGGATCACCGCTCATCGCGGGGTCCATCGGAGGGTTCATCGTGTCGGGCGGGACCGGCGAGCCCATCGCCGGGTCCATGCCGCCGCCCATCCCGGACGTTACGCCGGGCGGCATGCCTGGCCCGCCGGTCGCGAGGTTCATCGACGACGGCGGCGCGCCCATCGCCTGGGTCTGCACCGTCGGGGCCGGCGGCGCGCCGCCCGCGATCTCGCTCGAGCGCTGCAGCAGCATCTGGATGGTCTGCTGCTTCTCGAGCAGCTTCTGCATCTCGTGCTGGATGTGCTGGTCCATCTCCATCGCCGCGAGATCGAGCGGCTGCGGGGGCGGAGGCGCCGGCGGGGCCATCGCGGCCATCGCGGCCTCTTCGCCGAGCGCGGGGTCCATGCCCGGGTCGCCGCCGGCTCCGCCAGCGTCGCCCGACGGCGGGGACTTCTTCTTCGGCTTGTCGCCGGAGTCGGACTTCTTCTTGTCGCCGCCCTTGTCGTCGTCGGCCGCGAGCTTCATCGCGGCGTGGGCGAGCTGCGACCCCGACACCACCCACGCGTCCACGCGGTGATCCGAGGCGGCCTTCGTCAGGAGCGTGTCGGCGTCGTCGACCGAGACGCACAGCTCGTAGGCGATCTTCTTGAGCGCGTCGATGCGGGAGAGCGCGCGCGATCCGTCGACCGAGAACTGGCGAGCGCCAGCGTCCTTGATCGCGACCTTCTTCGCGCCGACCGCGCCGAGCGCGGACGAGATGCACGCCTGCAGGTCGAGCGCGGAGTGGTAGAACCCCTTGCTGACCTTGCGCTCCTTGAGCGGCACCCAGAGGAAGTCGGCCGGCATGTACACGATGTCGGCGCCCTTGGGCATCCAGATCGAGCCGTAGGCGCTGCGCGGGTCCGTCGAGACGACGCGCTCGTCCCAGCCGGACGCGTTGGTGACCTTGATCCGGCGAACGCCGTCGCCGTCGGTCGAGATCGACTTGATCTCGAGCGGCACGGTGGCCTCGAACGTCGTGCCCTTCTGGCGGACGAAGAAGCCCTTGCCGACGCGCGGCGAGCCGTCGACGTCCTGGAACATCCGCTTGTGCAGCGGGCCCGAGACCTCGTCGGCGACCGACGGCCGGCCGACGAGCTTGTCGAAGGTCGCGTAGCTGCCGTCGCCGAACACGGCGAGGTAGGGCGACGCGCCGAAGCCGCGACGCAGCCGGTAGTCGTCTTCGCTCGGGCGGCCTTGCGGGTACACGCGATCCGCGCGGGGCGTGCTCGCGGGGATCGCCGGCTTGCGCCCGTACACCGGACCCTCGTCGAAGATGTCGACGGGGTTCGCCATCACGAACGCCGGCTGCTCCTTGCCGGTGGTCTCGTAGAGGATGTACACGCCGGGGTCGTTCGGCTCGGTCCAGCTCGCGTACGGTTGTTCCTGCACGACGGCGTTGCGCTCGCGGCGCGTGTCCTTCGCGGCGTAGCCCTTGAGCTTGACGCCCGCGTAGGCCTCGCCGGCCTTGTCGCCGAAGACGCGCCGGAACGCGGCGGGCGTGGTGTCCTTGTCGGCGATCCACAGCGCACCGCCGGTCAGCTGCTTCGCGGCGACCTTCTCGAGGCGCGGGCGCAGCGCGGCGGTCAGCCGCGACACGCCGTAGGTGGCGGCCGCGTGCTTCATGACGCGCGGGTGCTTCTTGAGCACCTCGGCGAGCGCGATCTTCGCGCGGTTGGGGATCTGCTCGACGAACGACGGCAGGACCAGCGCGTCGTCGCCGGCGATCTTCTCGATCGCCTCGAGGTTCTCGCGCGAGCAGACGCGCGCGATGTCGACCAGCGCGGCGGGGAGCCACGCGGCGTACGAGAACCGACCCGTGATCGGCGGGACCACGACGTTGCGGATGTCGACGTCGGTGTAGAGCGTCTCCGGCGTCTTGACGCCGCCGCCGAGCGCGGTGATCGAGTTCTTGTCGATCTCGTCGAGCCAGCCCTTGGTGAGCGGCAGGAAGACGTTGAGCGCCTTGTGATAGAAGATCTTGAGCGGCTTGATCGCGTTGTCGCACATTACGACCGGCACGTAGATCGGCGAGCCGGCGCGGAGCACGACGAAGGCGCCGATGCCGGTGCCCTTGTCGAGGTCGACGTCGAGGATCTTGAACGTGACGACGTCCTGCATGACGTCGGGCATGCGCGACGACAGCAGGTTGTACGCCATCTCGGAGAAGCCCTGCTCGAAGAGTTGAGCTTCCTGGTCAGGCCCGGCGGTCATCCCGGCCTGTAGCTGCTGCGTGCGGGGGGACATCGCCGGCATGTTGTGACCTACCTATCCAGTCGTGGGGAACGAGACGACCTTGGGGATGTTCGCGTCGGGGAGCCCGCCCAGCTCCTTCGTCTTCTTCGCCTTCTGAGTCCCGAGCGTCGGGTTCAGGATCTCGGCGAGCTTGTCCTCGACGTGGCGGATGCCGGCGAGGCGGATGTAGCGCGGAACGGTCATGCCGCGCCGCGAAGGGCGGCCGAGATGCGAGCGACGTGGTCGCGCAGCGCGGCTTCCTTCTTCTCCTCTTCGTCCTTCTTGTCGTCGTCCTTCTTGTCGGACATGAAGGCCGGCTTGTCGTCCTTGTCCTTGTCGCCGTCCTTCTTGTCGTCGTCCTTCTTGCCCATCAGGAAGGGCGGCAATCCGCCTTCCTCGGCGGCCTTCGGACGCTGGTTCGCGTTGCGACCGTCGTAGACGCGGCCGCTGGTCTGCGGCGCCGCGGACGCGGCCGCGGCCTTCTCGGCCGCCTCCTTGACGTCGCGCTGGAGCGCGCCGAGGTAGCGGGCCTTCTCGTCGAGCGTCATGCCCATGCACGCGCGGACGTGGGCGATCTTGTCGCTCTCGGACAGCTCGTGCGGGATGTACTGCACGATCTCGTTCGCGGTCTTCTTGAAGAGCGCGACGTACGGGTCCTCGCCCGCCGCCTTGGAGTGCTGGATGACCGAGTTCGTGCCGCTCGGCGACTCGCTCGGGCCGTTCGGGTGCGGGGTCTCCTTGCCGACCACCGCGCCCGTCATCGGCATCAGCGCGCCGGGCGCGCCCTGGTGCGGCAGCGACGCGTAGCCGGCGGGGCGCTGGCTCATGTCCATCTTGCCTTCGCCGGTCGAGGGCTCCTTGTTGCCCTTGTCGCCGCCCATGATGGTCGAGCCCTCCGCGGCCTTGCGGAAGATGTCGGCGATCGAGGCGGTGCGCGACTGCTCGGTGACCGAGTTCGAACCCGACGGCGTCTCCGCCGGCTTGTTCGGCTGGTCCTCTTCCTTGCCGACGGCGCCGGGGCGGACGTCGACGTCGGTCTTGCCGAGGCTGTTCGTCGCGTAGCCCTCGGGGCGCTGCGAGGCGTCCATCTTGGCCTCGGCCGACGACATCTCCTTGTTGCCCTTGTCCCCGCCCTCGATGGTGGAGCCCTCGGCGGCCTTCGTCATCACCTGCTCGGCGTGGTGATCGCCGGCGGCGCGGACGTCGTTCCACGAGGCGAGCTTGGCGAACGACGCGGCCTTGACGTTGGGCTGGTTCTTCTTGATCCAGTCCGACGCCGCGACGATCTCCTCGGCGATCTTGCGGTTCATCTCGTGGGGAACCGGCTTCGACACGTCGACGTCGAGCTTGTCGGCGATGTGGTCCGCGATCTTGGTGGCGGTGGCTTCATCGGGGAACGCGACCGCGTCGCTGTTGATCAGCGCGCTCTGGATACCGCGGACGTACGCATGCTTGAACATGTAGGGTCTCCTCGAGGGGAACGGGGAAATGATAGGGCGACGACCTCAAATATCCAACGGTTGCGCTAACCGAGGACTTGAGACTTCTGCGCGCCCGCCGCGATCGGCGGGGCTGCGGAGGTGGGTGGCTTGAGCGCGGCGTTCTGCGCGCCGCCGGCTTGGCCGTTGAGCGCGGGGTTGTAGGCCTGCGCGCCTTGCGTGAGGTTGGCGAGCTTGAAGCGGGCGAGCGCGTCGCGACGGCCCTTCTCGTACTGGTCCTTCAACATGGTGTCTCCTATGGGCTGCCGCCCAGCAGATGTCCGATTCCTCGCCCGACGCGAGCGCCGACCGCGCCGGCGATCGGCGCGCCGAGCATGCCCAGCGCGGGGTATCCGTAGGCCATGCCCGCGACGCCGCCGGCGGCGCCGAGCACGCGCGCCATGGTGCCGTCGCCGGACCCGTCGTCGTGCAGCGCGCGAGCGACGTTGAGGCCGCCCATCGCGGTGCTGGCTCGGTTGAGCCAGTTCCACTTCGAGCCGCCCGGCCCGCTGACCGCGGGCCAGAACACGTTCTTGGGTGACAGGAACCCGCTGCTGCCGAACGCGGCCGGGCCTTCCTTGAACACCCGACCTGGTTGACCCAGCAGGCTGCGCCCGATGCCGGACAACAGGCCGTCGGCGACCTTGAAGCGCGCGAGCGCGTCAGCGGCTCCTTGTCGCATCGCGTCCGTCAGCATCAGTACGTGCCTCCTGGTCCTTGCCCGAATTCGGTGCCCGCGACGTACGCGGGAACCGGCGAGTGCCCGTGCAGGTCGGAGACGTCGCCGCGGTGGATGCCGGTCAACAGCGTCTCCTTGAGGTAGCGGTGCGCGAGCCGCGCCATCCAGTCGGGGTTGAGCAGCGGCGTTCGCGACGCGGGTCGCATCAGCGGCACCGCCCGCGGGCCCTGGTCGGCGACCATCACCGACGTCATCCCACGCTTGCCGAGCTGCTCGGCCAGCGACGACGTCACGATCGTGCCCGCCATGTGGTGGAGCACGGGCTCGGCGAGTGGCTCGCCGATCGCGTCCTCGAGCGACGCGCGTCGCTTGGACGCGGTGAGCGCCGAGCGGAACTTGTTGTAGTGGACGACGTCGCCCTTCACGAAGGCGTCGTCCGGCCCGGGATCGACGATCTGCACGTGGTTGAGGACGCTCTTCGCCAGCGTCTCGAGATGTCGCTTGTCGACGTCCGACCCCGCGCGCCGGTACACGTCGGAGAGCGCGTCGACGAGGTATCGACGGCCCTCGCCGAGCCCCTTGTGGCGGACAATCTCGTCGGGCTTGGGCACGCCGTTCGACAGCGCGTCGCCGGCGTACACCGACTGACCCTGCGTGACGATCACGCGGTGCTCGGGAGCCACGTAGTGCTGGGTGTCGCCTACGTGGACGTAGGTGCCGCCCTGCGGCGCCGCGGTGATGCGGGTGATCGTTCCGTCGTGCTCGGCGAGTGCCGCCTTGTGCGTGAACGACGTCGGGATCTCGAGCAACGAGCGCACGCCCTTGATGCCCTCGAGCTTGGGCTCCTTGTCGCCGCGGTCGATTCGGCCGCCGTGCTTGGCGTTGAGCGAGAACTGGGTCAGCGGCTCGGACAAGGCCTGCGCCGCGCGCACGCCGACGTTGGTCCCGATCGTGTGCAGGTGACCCGACGGCGAGAGACCCTGGCAGTGCTGGCAGACGCCGTGCGCGGCCTCGCACGTCATCGGCGATCGAACCACCACCGACTTGCCCTCGCGGGCGTACTGCGCCGCCATTTTCGGCGTGATGAGCTGGTTGGTCGCGGCGACGTAGCGATCGACGACGTGAGGGTCGCTGCCGAGCATCGACACGCCGTTGTGCGTCCCGCAGTCGACCGTCGTCACGAGCTGGTCACCCATGTTGTTGACGAGGATCTTGGCGAGGTCGCCGGGCTCGACGACGGAGATGTTGGAGAGCACCGCGTTGACGCGCGCCTCGCCGCCGGCGACCCACGCGTCGGCGGGCTTGAGGCCCTCGGAGAAGCTGCGCCCGATTAGCCACGGCACCGCCTTGCCCTTGGAGTCGCGCACCATCACCGGCGCGCCGACCGCGCGCATCAGCTGCGCCGCGTTGCCGCGGCCGCCGGAGCGCACCATCTCGCCCATCGTGCCGGGATGGTTCTTGGCCAGCGACAGCATCGCGTCCTGCGCGCCGGCAAGCGCCTTCTCCTTGGCGTCGACGGTGGTCGCCTTGTGGAACGCGTCCACGTGCGGCTTGAGCGCGGCGTCGCGCGCCTCGCGAAGCGGCGCGATGTCGTCGAGGCCGACCGAGATGCCGTCCAGCGTCGCGACCTCGTCGCCCAGGCGCTTCAGCTTGGTGACGATGTCGGGGTACTCGTTCGGGCGCTCCTTGGCGATCTCGACCAGGACCTCGTTGAGCCGGGTCTTGGTGAGCGGACCACGACCGCGCCACTTCGCGGGCAGGATCGAGTCGACGAGGTGCTGGCCGAGGGTGGTCGCCATGTCACATCGGCGGGTAGCCGCCCTGCTGCTGCATCATCGCCTGCTGCGCCGCCTGCTCCTGCTGTTGCTTCTTCCGGCGGTGCAGCATGTACAGCGCGCCGCCGGCGAGCAGCGACGGTGCCAGCGTCTTCAGGTTGCCGACCGCCATGCCGCGATGCGTGGCGGCGTCGGGCACCGGACCCTCCATGCCGGCGGGTAGCGCGTGCGGCGACGCGCCGCCGAGCCCGCCTCGCAGGTTGCCCATCAGCGCCTTGCCGGCGTCGAGCTGGCCGCGACCGAATGACTTGAGCTTGTCGAAGATGCCGCCTGCCGCCGCCGGAGCCACCTCCGCGCCGGGCATGTCGGCCACCTTGATGCCGAAGCGTGCGAGCGCGTCGGTTGCGCCGGTGAGCATGTGTTCGTCGAGCATCAGATCGCCGTCCCGACAGCCGAGTTTTGTCCCATGTCGCTCAGTCGGCTGGCTGCGTCGCCGGCGGAGAGACTCGAGGGCGCGCCCCACGCGGTCGTTCGATCGAGTGGGTCACGCGAGGATACTTGGTCGAGCGGGGAGCGCGGCGTCGGCAACGCGCTGAGCAGATCCGCGATCGTGTTGGCGTGCCCGTCGGGGCTGTTCGCCTTCTTCTCGGGCTCGGGCTTGCTCTTGTCCTTGGTCGCCGCGTCGAAGCCGTGGAACGAGCGGCTCGGGATCTTCAGCCGCAGCTCCTCGCCGACGGTGCTGAGCCCGAACTTGGCCAGCGCGTCGGCGCGCCCGCGCGCGTACGCCTTCTTCACGTGCTCGGGCAACTTCGCGCCCTTGGGCGTGGCGGCCGCGAACTCGCGAGCGACGTCGGGGTGCTTGGCGAAGAGGAATCGCCGCTGCGCTTCGGACTTGAAGGGCACGCCTAAGTATAGGCTACCGCTCGATCTCGACGGGGTCCTGCAGCGAGATCTCCCCGCGGTGGTAGGCGGCCATCGCCTCCTCCCGGGTCGCGAACCGGCGGACTTTCTTCCCGCTGCTCGTCTGCGTCGCGCGGTGAAGGCCGATGAGGCTCTCCATCTCGGGCGCGATGTTCAGCGTGCCGGGCCGCTTGTCGCTGAAGATCAGGTTCGACAACGTCATCTTCTTGACGTCCTCGATTCCCGCGTGCGTCACTGGCGCGTGTACCTGCATCGCGTCGCCGTCGTAGTCGCTGTTGGTGCCCTTCTCTGCGAACGGGTTCAGCTTCAACGTCTTCCCCTCGACGATCTTCGGGTATGCCCCGATGATGTTGAAGCGGTGGAGCGACGGAGCCCGGTTGACCATGACCGGGCGCTCCTTCGACTCGTTGACCAGCTCATCGCGCGCAATCGGCGACCGATCGTCGACCATCTTCTGCGCGTCGGTCGCCGTGTACCCGCGGCGCACCAGCCGACCGACGACGAACTTGCCGTACATGTCCCAGAGCATCCCCTCGGGGACGCCGATCTCGTCCATCGAGAGGGTCGGGTCGGGGGCGATGGTCGCGCGGCCGGAGACATCCTGCTGCCGCTTCATCAGCCGGCTCTGGAAGAACCCTGACCCCGGGCGCGTGCCGGTGATGGCCGCGAGGTAGCCCTTCGCCCCGCGTTTCTCCGCGCCGGGGCTAACCGGCTCGCCGACGCCGAACAACGCGCTGACCGCGTCGTAGAGGTGGCGACGCGGGGCTTGCAGCTCGTCGGACGGCAACACGCCGTGCGCCTGCTTGAGCTGGTCGTTGGCGAGAAACGCGTCCTTGTACAGCAGGTTCGCGTCGCCGACCTGGAGGCGCCCGTCCTTGAGCGGGAGAATTGGCCGGATGACCGGCGGCGTCACCGGGACCTTCGAGAGCACGTACGCGTTCTCCGGCTTGAGGTCGCGCTCCTTGAGGGCCTCGAGGTACTTGATCTGCTTCACCACGCCGTCGAGCGCGGGACCGCGAGCCTTGCGCGACTGCTCGCGCAGGGAGCGCAGCTTGTCGTCGACGTCGATCTGCGAGAGCGCGCTCTTGAACCAGCCACCGCCCTTCCCGACACGCTCGGCGAACTCCTTCTGCGTCAGTCCGAGTAGGCGGCGCACGGGCTCCTCGAACACGGGGTTCACGATCGGCTCGTGCAGGTCGACGTGCGACCACTTCGTGCCCTGCATGCCGCCGGTGACCGCCGGGTCGAACAGGCCGCCGGTCTCGGGGCGCAGGTCCTTGGCGCGGATCAGCCGGTGCGGGTCCTGGAGGACGCCGGACGACATCGACGTGATGTCCTTGTCGGTCAAGGGGCCGAGCGCGAGACGCGACCCGCTCTTGTCGACCTTGACGCCCGCGCCGGTCAGCATGTTGAGCAGTTTGCCGTACGCGAACGGCGTCTTGGGCGCGGGCGTCGGCAGCCCGAGCTGCACCGAGCGCCAGAACTCGTCGTTGCGCTGGCTCTTGATCGCCGCGGCCTCGCGCAGGACGTTGCGCGCGTTGTGCGCGACGAGCCCGTCGAACTCCATCTTGCCGATGCCCTTGGCGCCGTCGTCGCCGCCGCGCGCGGGCTGCTGGTTGTAGTCGTATCGCTCGGCGCCGTGCGCTGCCCAGTTCGAGTCGGTGGTCTTGAAGAGCTTGAGGATGTAGCTCTTGCCGACGGCGACGCCCGGGATCTTCTTGCCGGTGATCGGGTCGAGCACGGTCTCCTTGTCCTTGAGCCCGTGCTCGGCGAGCAGCTTGCGCGCGTACGCGTGATCGTCGCGGCCCTCCTCGTAGGGTGCCACCATGATCGGCTTGCCGGTGTGCTCCGCGACCTTGCCCAGCATTGTCTCGTTGAGCTGCGCCGGGTTGATGCGCGACACGATGCCGGCGCTGGTGAACAACAGCTCGAGTGGGCGGTCCTTCTCGTCGCGGATCATCTGGTGATCGGGGATGATCTTCGCGATCACGCCCTTGCCGCCGTAGCGATTCGACAGCTTGTCGCCGATCTGCAGCGCCTCCTGCGTGCGCACCGAGGCCGCGACGCGGCTCGGGGTCTTCGCGACGTCGACCACGGTGCCCGGGCGATCGTGCGTCCACGTCTCGACGACCTCCTCGAACGGCTTGACCAGCGACTTGGACAGCTTGCCGAGCAGCGCGGCGTCGCCGGTGGCCTGCGTCGGCCGCACGCCGACGAAGATCGGATCGCCGGTCTTGAGCGTGGTGCCGGGCTTGACCACGCCGTCGTCGTCGAGGTGGTCGTACTGCTCGCGCGAGTAGCGGCTGCCGTAGTACGCGCGATGCTTCTCACGCCCGAGCTGGACGTTGCCGTCGCGCGAGAGCGCGTGCTGGTACATGTGCTCGGAGACCAGCTTGTCCGCCGCGCCCTGCGACACGACGATGCCGTCGTTGGTGTTGAGGCCGCGGTACGGCATGTAGCCGACGCGCAGGTTCGCGCCGAGCGCGAGCGTGCCGTCCCTGGTGAAGTTGGACTCCGCGAGCGGCTGCCCCGCCTTCACGTGGTCGCCGGCCTTGACCAGAAGCGTGTTGTGGAGCGCGGTCTTCGCGGCGAGCGGGAAGTCCTGGTCGTAGTGCAGCTTGATCGTGTCGGCCGCCTCCTTGACCACGAAGTTGCCGAGCCCGGCGTGCTTCTGCCCCGCGGGCGTGATGTGGATGTGGTCGGCGTCGATCGAGTGCACGACGCCGGCGGTCGGCGCGGTCGGCACGATCAAGCGGACCATCTCCTGCTCGACCGAGCGTCCCGGGATCCACGACGCGACCTGCACGAGCGGCGCCTCGCGGTGCACGAGCGGCAGCGCCTGTCCCTGGTGCTTGGACGCCATCAGCACGCGGTTGCCCTGCACGCCGTAGATGAACGGCAGGAGGTTCGACGTCGGCCCGTACTTGTCGTGGACGTTCTCGATCTGGTGCGTGACGTCGCTCGCGGCGACGCGCTGCACGGCGCCGTCCTTCATCGCGTCGACGAGCTTGCCCGGCGTGACGCGCTCGCCGGGGAACGCGACCACCGCCTTGGCCATCTCCTTCGCGCTCAGGTACGTCTGCTTGCCGGACTTCACGTCGCGGACCGGCGCGTACATGTTGCCCTGGAGGTCTCGTCGCGCGCCGATCGTCGCGCGAAGGTCGACGCCGATCTTGAACGACTCCGGCGAGCGCGCGGGGTCGAGGATGCCGAGGTGCGTCGGGTGGACGTCGCGGGCCTCCATCGGGATCGCGCGCTCCGACGGGATCGCGCCCTCGCCGAGCATGGTGACGCGCGAGGCCTCGTCGATCAGTTCCATCGGGTTGATCTGCATCGGCACCGCCGACAGCGAGCTGCCGACCAGCAGGCCGTGCATCGAGCGCGTGAACGGGCCCGACGGCACCGCCTTGCGGAGATCGCCGCGGTGCGCGTCGAGTTTGATGCCGATCTTGCCGCGCATCGCGCGGGCGTCGAGCATGATGCGCTCCTTGACGAAGTCGTCCACCGAGTGGAACGTCTTGAACGCGAGCGAGTCACGGTCATCGACGTCCGCGGCCGCCTTGTGGACGCTGAGCAGCTTCTTCGAGGCGGCGAGGATCGCCGACGGCGACGCCTTCTCGTGCGGGTACCCGAGCGTCGCCAGCGTGACCTCGGGATCCATCGCCGTCGCGTCGAAGTAGTCGCGCAGCGCGCGCGCCCGCTCCTCCGGGGTCGCGTGCGTCTGCTTCGCCGGGTGGATCAGCGTCTCGTACAGCTTGTCGACGTGCTTGTCGGGGGCCTTGAACGCCTCGCGGTTCATCTGCGCGACCTCGCTGCCCCACGCGTTCGCGATGTCCTGATGCGGCACGCCGAGCGCGCGCAGCACCGGGTGCAGCGGGATCTTCGACGTCGTGTGCGACGGCTGCATGTACAGCAGGCCCTTGTCAGCCTCCATCGAGACGCGGAAGTTGGCGCCCTTCGACAGGTTGAACGACGCCTCGAGATCCTCGTTGCCGCGGCGGCGCACGTACGCGCCGGGCTTGGTGCGGATCTGGTTGGACACCGAGTACTCGGTGCCGTCGACGATGAACGTGTGCCGCGGCGTGAAGTACGGCAGCTGCAGCAGTGTGAAGTCCTTGGCGTGGCTGGTCACCTCGCCGCCGGCGTTCTTGACGACGACGTCGCCGCGCACGCGCTCCGACAACGTTCGGCCTTCGAGGATCGCGCGCTTCTGCTCGCGCGACGAGTACTCCTTCGGCTCGACGCGAACGTTCGTGACCTCGAGCGTGTGCTTGCCCGCCTTGAGCGGGAACGCCTGGGCGATCCCCTCGATGGCCTTGGCGCGGATCATCGCGCGGCGGGTCGCGGAGTCCTCGAGGATGGGCCGAAGATTCGTCGTCATTTTGGTACAAGACCTCGCTACGCCAGTCTTTCGTGCTGAGCGACGGGCTCTCGATCGCCGGCGTCGCCGACCGGAGCGTCCTCCCGGCGCGGCGCGCGCGGGACCAGGTAGCAGATCGCCACCATGAAGTCGCCGTCCTTGGTGAAGGTCTTCTCCTCGTAGCGGGGGATCGCCTCACCCTGCAGCTGCATGTTGAGGATCTCCTCGTACTCGGCGCTGTCGGCGGGGAGCGCGAGGACGGCGACCTTCGCCTCGTAGGCGAACGCCGGGACGCCGGGCGCGCGCCCGGGCTGGAATCCGACGCGCGCAGCGTTGTTCCCATCGAACGGGCCGGCGACGTCCGTGCTCACGCTCTGCGCCTTCTCGATCAGCTCCGCGAAGTTCGGTTGGTCCTGCATGGTGCTCCTATGCTGCCGCGACTGGCGGCGCGCCGCCGGTTGGATCACCGCCACCCTTCGCGGCGGTGATGGCCTCGTGGTTCATCGCGGTGGTCTGGGCCGCCAGGCGCTCCTTCACCACCGCGTACATGACGAGATCCTCGGTCTGCAGCGCGTGCATCTGCGAGCGTCGCGAGCCTTCGTCGAGCGACGCCATCTGCTGGACGATCTGGTCCGCCTGCGCGATGACCGCCTGCTGGTCGTACGCCAGCGGCTGCTGCCCGAGCTGCGCCTGCGACCGCGCGCGCTGGCCGAGCGTGTTCTGCTGCTTGGTCATCTCGTTCTGCAGCTCCATCATGGCGCGAGCGTCGTCGAGCGCCTCCTGCTTGCGCCACTTGCGCTCGTCGGCGGGATCGATGTCGAATGCCTCGCCCATCGTGCGCTTGGAGATCCACGGCCCGCCTTGCGGGTCCGCGAGGTTGAGCTGAAGCAGCAGGGCCTTCTGCTGGACGTCGTCGATGAAGCGGAACGGCGCGAGCGAGACCTGCACGGTGCCGCGGCCGAGCTTCTTCGCCGAGTTGTCGGTGATCCACTGCAGGAAGTCGTTGAGGTCGCCGGTCTGGTGGACGAGCTGGTTCTCGAGCACGCGCAGCTGGATGCCTGAGCCCATCGCCGAGAAGCCGCCGTAGATGAACTCCTTGGGCAGGCCCATCGCGGCGATGATGTTGTCCTCCGCGGCCTGCACCTCGCCGAGCGTCATCAGCGCGCGCGCCTGCCCGCCGAGGTGCGTGACCTCCGCGGGGATCGGCGACCACATGATGTGGAGCGGGTCGCGGCGCCACTTCTTGACGCTGGTCTTCATCTCGTCGCTCCACTTCGAGAGCGAGATGGTGAGCAGCGGGTCAGCGTTGCCGCTGGCGACCTTCGGCGAGACGATGCGAAGCGGGACGACGTAGTCGAGGGCGATGGCCTCGTTCGCCTTGCGCAGCACCGCGGCGTAGAAGAACAGCTTGATCGTCGACGCGAGCGGCGGGAAGCCCCACTGCGCCTCGATGCCCGCCGGGGCGTCCATGCGCATGTGGAAGATTTGCCCCTCGGCGAACTTGAAGATCTTGTCCTCCTTGATCGCGTGGAGGAACTCCATCGGCATGGTGTCGATGAGGTGCTTGTTGCCCTTGGCGCAGCGCTCCTTAATCTCCTTGGGGATCGTGTAGTAGTACTCGCTGTGCCCGGTCATCGGGTTGTAGTCGATGTCCATCAGCTTCGGGTCCCAGCGGATCACCGAGAGCTTGTCCTTGCGGGTGATCTTGCGATCGACGACGTCCTTCGCCCCCGCCCGGACCTCGACATTGCAGCCCGCGCACGTGTACGTGAACTCGAGCTTCTTGAGCCGGAACTTGTAGTTGATCTGGTTGATGTTCGTCAGTCGCGCGCACCTCGGGCACTTGAGGAAGCGGACGAACGGCGTGTACATCGAGAAGAACGCGTTGCCGTAGACGAACTTGTCGACGGCGGCGCGGATGAGGATGCGCTTGGTCTTGAGGACCTTGTCGTGCAGGTCCTCGTAGTAGGACTTCAGAGCCTCGTTCTGCGTCTCGTAGACGATGTCCGTGACGGGGTACGTGCAGAACTTCTGCAGCGCCGCGTAGATCTGCGAGCTGTTGAAGTACAGGTACTCGCAGAGCCGGAACAGGTCCTTGAGCTTCCGGGGCGCGAACGCCGTGAGGAAGTCGAACAACGGGCTGCCATGGGACGAGACGTTGTGCTGCGCCAGGTCAGCAATGCCAGGATCGAAATCACCCATGGATGTTCTCGTTTCGCAGGTTTATCGGGTAGACGTCAACTGCCATCGCGTGGCAGAAAGGTAGGCAGCGATGCCGCTGCAGATGGACTTGCGCGTCGGCCGCGCGGGCAATGGGACGCCCGTGTTCCTGGCCAGCGGTAACCACCAGTCGTTCGGGCGCGTGTTCGGCGCGGCGTGGGACGGGGACCGGGCGCTGTGGATGTACCCGGCGTTCTATCCCGCGTCGACCAAGGTGCTGGCCGACCTGCGCGCGATGTCGAACGACATTCGCGTCACGTTCTCCGACCAGGCGCTGCAACACGTCAACGCCCTCGAGCGCGTGCTCGCCGACCTGACCGAGAAGAAGCTCCCCCCGGAGTTCCCGTTCGTCACGCAACCCTACCAGCACCAGATCGAGGGGCTCTGCCACGTCTACTACAACCTGCGCGCGGCGTTGTTCTTCGACCCGGGGCTGGGCAAGTCGAAGATCGCGGTCGATCTGCTGCGCCTGCTCCGGCACCTCGGCGTGCGAGCCCAGGCGCTGGTGCTGGGGCCGAAGGTCACGATCCAGAACTGGGGTCGCGAGATCGATCGTCATTCGGGCCGCCAGCTGCGGTGGGCCGCGATCGGGGGCAAGCGAAAGGAGCGCGAGGACGCCATCCGTCGTGTCGCGGATGAGGACATCGACGTCGTTTTGGCCACGTACGACACTGCTAGAAGTTTAGGGGATTTGATGGTTTCCACGCTCCCCTATCGGATCCTCATCTGCGACGAGGCCCACCTGGTCAAGTCCTGGGATTCCGATCGCACGAAGGCGACGTGGGAGATCGCGCAGAAGGCCTCGCGCCGCGTCAACATGACCGGCTCCCCGACCCAGGGGAACCCGCTGGACCTCTACGGCCAGTATCGCATCCTGGGCGACTGCTTCATGCCCGAGGAGTACTTCGCGTTCCGCAAGAAGTTCTGCGAGTCCCCCGGCGAGAACAGCCGCATCGTCGTCGGCTACAAGAACCTCGACGTGCTCAACGCGCGGACCACGTTCCTGTCGTCGCGCCGGACCAAGGACGAGTGCCTCGACCTGCCGCCGCGCACGATCGTCGACATCGAGTACGTGCTCTCGCCGGTGCAGGTCGGCATCCACAACCAGCTGGTCAACGAGATGAAGCTCGACCCGGACCTCCTGGCCGACCAGCTCGGCCTCGACGCGAACCGACGCGCCCGGATGCCGCCGCGTGCCCGGATGCCGCACCGGGCGGCGACCTTGACCAAGCTGCTGCAGGTCGCGTCCGGCTTCCTCATCAAGAACGAGAGCGACCCGAGCTTCTGCGACAACGTCGAGCCCGGCGGGTGCCGGCACCTCGAGACTTGCGTCGAGAACCGCATCCGCCCGCGCACCGCCGCGTGCCAGGTCGACCCGACGCCGTTGCCCGACACCATCACCACGCTGGACGAGAACCCCAAGCTCGACGCGCTCGCCGAGCTGCTCGACACGCTGATGCACGACAACGACGAGAAGGTGATCATCTGGTGCGTGTTCAAGCGCGAGATCGCGCTGGTCGAGCAGCTCCTGGTCGATCGCGGCGACAAGCACGTGCGCGTCGACGGCGACACGGAGGACGTGCAGGCGCAGATCGACGCGTTCAACGACGACCCGACGGTGCGCGTCTACCTCGCGCAGGCGACGACCGGCGTCGGCATCACGCTCAACGTCGCGGCGAACACCGTCTGCTTCTCGCTGCCCTACACGCTGACCACGTACACGCAGATGCTCGATCGCAACCATCGCATCGGCCAGACACGGCCGGTGACGGTGTGGCGGCTGATCGGGCGCGGCACGCCGGAGCCCGCGATCGCCAAGCTCCTCGACAACAAGGTCGACGTCGACAACGTGCTCACCAAGAAGATCGACTGCCTGGTGTGCCCCGAGGCGCTGCGCTGCCAGCTCGAGGGCGTCGAGCCATTCGACGCCACGTGCATCTACCCGCGAAAGGTCGCGCGCCCGACGATCAAGGCGCACGCTCTGAACGTTCTGCCGGAGGACTCATGAAGATCAACGTCACGTACGAGGCAGGGGACATCGAGCGGCTGGTGCGCCAGGATCTGACGCGCCAGGGCCTCGACGCCTCCTCGGCCAGCATCACGTTCGAGAACAACGAGGCGCACGTCGTCATCTCGGGCGTCGTGCCCGAGGAGCCGGAGCCGGCGTCGGAACCCGCGCCGACGCCACCGCCGACGCTGCCGGCTCTGGCCACGCCGACGACGTTGGCCGTCGTCGACGGCGGCAACAACCCCGTCGACATGACCGACGTGCTCGGCGCGTCGGCGAAGGTCGCCGCGAACAAGCCACCTCTCTACCCCAAGGGCGAGCGCCAACTGATGGAAGGCGAGTCGACCGAGTTCCCCGGCGTTCCGCGCCGCTGAAAGGACCCATCAATGACCACAGGACTAGAAGAAATCGACGAGATCCTCGACCCCGCGGTCGACGTGCCGGCCGAGATGGAGCCGGAGCTGATCGACTTCCTGCCGCGCGGCTACCTGTCGCCGTCGCAGGCGACGACATTCCTGAAGTGCCCGCACCTCTGGGAGCTGCAGTACATCCAGCGCAAGCCGCGCAAGACGAGCGCCCGGATGTTCCAGGGCATCTTCGTCCACAGCGGCGTCGAGGCGGTGCTCAAGGAGCGCCTGGCCACCGGCACGCTGCCCCCGCTCGAGATGGCGACCGACACGTTCTCCGACGCGTTCGAGAACGGCAAGAAGCACATCGAGGACTGGGAGGGCGACGACGAGGGCGCGGTGAAGGACACCGGCATCAAGTGCACGAAGGCCTACTACGACGAGGCTGCGCCCGACGCGACGCCGGTGATGGTCGAGAAGACCGTGACCACCGTGATCAAGTCGGGCGACGGCAAGGTTCGCCTGCCGATCCTCGGGCGCCTCGACAGCGAGCAGGTGCAGGTCCACACCGAGCAGGAGTACCAGGACATCCGCGCCAAGATCGCGAGCGGCGGCAAGCTCGAGGACGTCAAGAAGCCGCTGCGCATCAACGACCTCAAGGTCGTCACCGACAAGTGGTCGGAGAGCGATCTCGCGAACGACCTGCAGTTCACGATCTACGCCGGCATCGAGCACATCCCCGACGTGCAGGTCGATCAGGTGGTGAAGGGCCGCGCGAAAGTCCCGCGCCCGCGCTACGAGGTGCTGACCGGCGTCGTGGCGCCCAAGCAAGTCGAGCACGTGCGCGACGTCCTCGAGGGCGTTGGTCGATCGATCGCGCTCGGGCATTTTCCCAAGACCGATCCTGGCAACTGGTGGTGCTCGGAGAAGTGGTGCTCGATGTGGGTCCACTGCCGGGGCAAATGATTCGCCTGTTGATTCGCCTGTTGACGGCGCTGTTCCGGCAGCGCGTGCGATCCCACCTCCGCGGCGGGTTCCGCGTCGTCGCGTACACGCGTCGCCGGCCTTGATCCAACGCGGTCCGCGGTGGTACGAAGGGTTTATGACGCAAACCTCGACCAACAAGCCCGCGGGCGCGACCGGAGCGATCGGCGCGCAGGCCGCAGCCGCCGCGACCACCAACACCAACGGCAAGCCCGCCGACGCCAAGCCGGCGGACGCCGCGAAGCCCGCCGATGCCAAGCCGACGGACGGCGCCAAGCCGGACGACAAGGCCGCCGGACCCGGGCCAGGCGCCGAGGGCGACACCGACAAGAAGAACAAGAACCCCAACAAGATCTTCATCGTCGTGGGCCAGGTCCACGAGTTCGAGACCCCGGCGAAGGCCGAGAAGTTCCTCAACGGCGACGAGGCTCCGACCGAGTATGCTGTCCTCCGGGGCAAGCGCGTCGGGTCGAAGAAGCGCGTCTCGCTCCGCTAGGAGGAACCGATGGACAAGTACGGAGTCGACGTCGAGACCGAGGAGGCGAAGATCGCCTCCGAGAAAGCGAAGCCCGCGTGCCCGCGCTGCGGGACGCAGCTGGCGCCGAGCGCCGCCTCCAACGTGCCCATCTGCCCGCGCTGCGGAACGGAGCCCTTCGAGCCGAAGGGTCAGCCGTGAGCAAGCGCCGGCGAGGCGGCCGCAGCGGCGTCGCCACCCGCGTCGTCGGCGACGTCGCCATCCGGCTTCGCGACATCCGCGCGCTGTGGTGCGCGGTGCACAACGATCCCAACCACTCGATCACGGACCTGGCGGCGGAGTTCTACTACGCCGTCGGCGAGGTACTCGAGGGCCGGGGCGCAACCGCCCTCGAGCTGCGCAAGATCGATCGCGACCGCGTCGCTCAGCACGCGGAGGAGTAACATGACAATCACGCCGGCGCGCCTGCGCGCCATCGGCATGCTGCTGGTCGAGGCCGGCCTGCTCGGCCTCGTCGTCTGGCATCGCGTGGGCAAGGACCCCGCGCTGTCTTCTCGCGTCGCCGCGCTCGCGGCGCGCTTCAAGGCACTGTGAAGGAGCGCATGACCCCGCTCAACATCGAGCAGGTCGCGTCGCGCGACGCGCCGCCGGCGTTCCCGGTGCTGCTCGAGATGCGGGTGGACGAGGAGCCGCCGCCGCAGGCGATGGAGAACCTACGCAAGCTGGGCAAGCTCGGCATCCTCAACGCGGGGGCGTTGTTCGCGATCGTGGGTCAGGCCCCGATCGACCCCGTCAACCTCGTCGGCACGCTGATGCGCCTGTTGCCCGACGGCTGGGTGTTCTCCCAGTACGACTTCGCGATGATGCGCGTGCTGGCGCGGTCGCCGTCGAACGCCAACGTCATCATCGCCGCGATGCACGTCGACCTCATGGGCGACGTCATCAAGTTCCTCGCGCTGAGCAAGGGCGGCAAGCTGACGGTCTACAAGGAGCTGAAGGTCGAGCCGAGCCCCACGACGTGGGACACGGTGCAGGCGCTGATGCTCGAGACCGTCGAGGCGGCCAAGCGCGAGATAAATGTTTGAAACGTTCGATTGCTATCTTCGTAGAAGAAGACGGTCTGTACCACCTGCGTCTTGATAACGACGCGTGGAATCCTGGCGTGATGGTTATGACCGCGTGTTACGTCAACCTGCATTCGCCGCGGCTGCGTGCGCAGCACCTTGAAGCATACCCGCCGTCTTTGGATGACCGTAGACGGCTCACGTGCATGACGTGCGCGGTGCTTTGCTAGAACACGGCGTCGTCGGGCTCGAGCCCGAGCTTGTCCCGCAGGTCCTCCTGCAGGAGCTTCATCCCGTTGATCTTGATCTGGCGGATGCGCTCGGGGCAGATGCCCATGATGAGCGAGATCTGCACCAGGTTGCGGGGCTCGTCCTTCACGCCGTAGTAGAGGTTGAGCACCGTCTGCTCGCGCGGCGGCAGGCGAGCGATGGCGGTCCGCAGCAGCGCTCGCAGGCGCTCGCCGCCGTACATGGTGGTGGGCTCGTAGTCGCTCTCGTCGGGCGTGTTGCGCGCCGCCTCGATGGTCACGACCACGCCCTCGGGCAATCCCTGGTTCATCGACTGCACCGCCTCGCTCTCGGGACCATGCTCCTGGATGGCGGCGCGGTACGCCCGGGCGTTGCGCCGCTGCTCCTTTTGTCGGTGCGCCGGCACGTGGACCAGCGTCGACGACGTGTAGTCCTGCTCGGCCATCTCCTTCATCACCCACCAGCCCGCGTACGTCAGGAAGCGGATGTACGGCTTGCGCTTCCAGTTGAACTTGTCGGCGGCGCGCAGGAGACCGAGGTTGCCCGCCGCGATGTAGTCCTTCACGGCCTCGGGGTCCTTCGTTCGCTTGTGCGCCTGTCGCACCACGAAGCGAAGATGGGATTGCACGATGCTGTCCCTGGCCTTGACGTCCTGTCGTGTCTGCCACGCCTTGATGAGTCGCTTTTCCTCGTCTGGGTCGAGGACGAGAGACATCCTCGAGATCTCGGAGTAGTAGGCGGTGGATACACGCTCGGCGCTGGTCCCCATGATCAGCGTCAAACTAGCGTAGGTCGATTCGACGATCAATCCCCTCGAGAAGCGCGCCGCTACCGGCGGGGTGCGTACCCGAGATCGCACCCCACGACTGGCGTCTATATTTTCGTCACTACATGCTTGCAAACCCAAAAACTAGATCGCTAGAGTCACTGTTCGCATCTTCACATTCCAAAGGATAGGTACATGTCAAATTCCGACGAAACGACCGCGATTGCCACCACCGCCAAGCCTGCGAAGGAGAAGCTGTCTTTGGGACAGCGACTGGTCCAGACCGACCCCGAGGAGCTGAACGGGATCGTCGTCCAGAAGATGGACGCGCTGCTCGCGCTCGGCGAGGACCCCAAGCTCTCCGCCGCGCTGCAGCAATGCGTCAAGGACCTCGCGGCCCTCGCGTCGGCCTCGAAGCCGGGCATGGAGGAGGTCACGACCGCCTGGCGCGTGCCGCGCGTCAACATCGTGCAGCCCACGTCGCAGTCGGAGGCCAAGCCGGAGGCCGCCAAGAACGGCGACTTCTACACCACCGCCGGCCAGATCCTGCCTCGGCCGTTCGGGATCATCCCGATCTACTTCCACGAGGAGAACATCAACTTCCCCAAGAACGAGAAGAACCCGGCGTGCTTCTCGCCCGACGCCAAACTCGGGTCGCCGTTCGGGGAGTGCCTGAAGTGCCCGCACCTGCCGTTCGGCAAGCAGAACGGCGGTCGCGGCGACCAGCAGAAGACGGACTGCCAGAACAACATCGTCTGCGTCGCGCTGACGATGGATCTCAAGTCGGTGGTGATGATCCAGTTCGGCAAGACCAGCCGCAAGACGGGCAGCGCGCTGCTGTCGCTCGCGGGCCAGCAGTCGTTCGTGTGGAAGCAGAGCTACCTGCTCGACACCGAGAAGAAGACGGCCGACGTCGGCGTGTACTACGTGTACAAGGTCTCGCCGACGGGCAAGGACAACGACGCCGGCGTGCAGACGATGGCGTTCGCGCTGTACGAGCTGTTCGTCGCGGAGCGCAACCGCGCGCTGCGCGATCACTACGTCCGCCCGGCGCGCGCGCCGCAGGCGGCGGTCGAGGCCGAGGGCTCGTTCGCCGGCGGCGCGCTCGACGCGGGCCTGGGCGACGGCGTCGAGCCCGACCTGTCGGCGCCGGCGGAGGCGCCGAGCGCGAAGACGTCCTCGAAGCCGATGTAACGCACGGCGCCCGGGTGGGGCGCCTTTCTCATTTCCTCTTGGGGGTGGCCATGGCCCAGTACGAGATCTCGGAGCTGGCTCAAAAGTACGCGCCTTGGTCAATCTCCAAGGCCGAGCTGGCGGTGGTGTGCCCCGCGCAGTTCCGGCACAAGTACCTGCTCAAGAGCGCGAGCGGGCCGACGGCGGCGAACTCCGACAACAAGGTCGGCATCGTCGCGCACTCGATCCTCGAGCACCGCGTCAAGGGCACGAGCAACGCCGACGCGCGCAAGATCGCCAAGGTCGAGGAGCTGACGTCCACCGAGTTGGAGACCCTGCGCACGCTGCAGGACAACATGGACGCCTTCGTCCAGCGATTCGACGCGTTCTGCAAGGCGCAGCGCGTGTCGAGGATCCTCACCGAGATCAAGTGGGGCTTCACCGTCGACTACAAGCCGACCGACTTCTGGGCGAAGGACGTCTACTTCCGAGGGCAGCTCGATCTCGGCGCGCTGACCGGCGACGGCGCGCTGTTCGTGCTCGACCACAAGTCCGGCGAGGCGAAGGCGATCGAGAACGATGCGCCCAAGAAGCAGCAGCTCCAGTCGTACGCCGTGCTGGCGCTGCCCAACATGCCGGAGATCTCCGGCGTCCGCAGCGGCGTGCACTTCCTCAAGGGCGACAACCCCGACCTGCGGCTGCAGTGGATGGACTACATCCCGGCGAACAGCGTGCGTCAGGCGTACGCCCCGTGGTTGTTCGAGCGCATCAACGAGTGCGCGCGCGCCTTGATCGGCGAGCGCTTCGACGCGAAGGTCGCGAAGAAGAAGGAACGCGGGTGGCCCTGCCACTGGTGCAACTACCAGGCGCTCTGCCCCGACTACCAGAGGAAGCACGGCAATGGGTGATCGCTACTGCTCCGTCGTCGACAGCATCAACTGCGAGAGGCCGCCGGGCTACGGGGCCAACCCGTCCGGCGGCGTCGTCGAGTGCTACAGCTGCGGCGACGACGTCTGTCGCTCGTGCTCGTCGGTGATCTCGTACAAGGTCGGGAATCGCGCGGCGCGCATGGTTCGCATGTGCTTCAACTGCCAGGACATGCGAAAGGTCGGCCGTGCCGCGTAAGAAGGACAAGGACGATCAGCGGGTCCTGTTCTCGCGGCTGCAGCGCGTGTGGACCGACATCCAGCACGGCGAGTGGCTGGCCCTGCTCGCCGAGGTCGCGCCCGAGTCGATGTTCGTCCGGCACAAGGCGCACATCAAAGGGAAGTGCCCGTTCCACGACGACTCGACGGCCTCGTTCATCGTGACGCCCGAGAAGGGCATCGTGAAGTGCTTCGGGTGCCACAAGATGTTCTGGAACCCGATCTACTTCGTCGCGGCGCTCAAGAAGTGCTCGTTCGGCGACGCCATCCTGTTCGTCAGGAAGCGCTTCGGGCTCAAGGCGTCGATCCCGGAGGCGCTCTACGAGAAGGTTCGCGACCACGAGATCTACCAGCAACGCAAGGCGTCGCTGATGCAGCTGTTCAGCATGACGCTGTTCCACGCGATGAGCGCGTACGCGTCCGGCACGATCGACCAGGAGAACCTGTCGTGGGCGCAGCCCACCGTCGAATACCTGCTGTCGCGCAAGCTCGGCGAGAGCGCGCGGGACGAGCTGGTGGCCGCCGCGGACCAGCCCGACGGCACGTTCGACCAGTACGGCATCTGGAACGCGATCACCGGGCAGCAGCTGCTCGGCATCTTCCCGCCGATGGCGATGGTGTCGAACCACTTCGGCGAGACCAGCGAGGAGTTCAAGTTCTACCGCTCGTACTTCGGCCAGTACACCGAGGGGTTCAAGCACACCGGCTGGCTGGTGTTCCCGCTCAACGACGAGCCTGGGTCGATCTGCCGGTTCAAGATGCGCGCGCCCGCCGGCGCGGCCAACGGCGCGGCGCCCGACATGGCGTTCGTGCCGGACGCCTACGAGGCGGAGATGGGCGGCTTCCGCGGGTTCTACGGGCTGTCGTACTACAAGACGTACCTCAGCTCGGCGGAGAACGGCGACGACGCCTCGTACACCGCGCACCTGCACGAGGGCGAGTTCGACGCGCTGGCCGCGATCGCGCAGCAGATCCGGCGCACGCAGGACGATTTCATCGCGCTGTCGCTGGGCGGCGCGTCGGCGCAGCCGATCGATCGGCTGCTGACGCTCGGCGTGAAGAACGCGTGGGTGGTCGGCGATCGGGACCGCGGTGGCGACAGCTTCGCGCACCGCGTGCTCGAGAACGTGAAGTCGCGCGAGCTGGGCGTCCGCATCTTCCGCTGGCCGGATCAGTACGTCGAGTGGCGCGACCCGACGCGCCCCGAGAAGCGCATCAAGGACCCCGACGACGCGATCAAGGAGATCGGCTACCCGATGTGGCGCCGGTACGTCGTCGACCCGGACGGCTACTGGCAGCCGCACGAGTGGTGCTACGACCAGGCCGTCGAGGAGATCCGCGCGGCGAACACGACCGACATCCAGCAGATCAACCGCATCGCGAAGTCGTGGGGCGGCCTGCTCCGCGACGAGCAGATCTGCAGCCTGTTCTGCGAGGCGATCGCCCGCAACTACGGGCTCGACGCGACGGTGCTCAAGCGCGACATCCGCGCGAAGGACGAGAACGAGGAGGGCTTCATCGAGCGCGTCGTGTCGACGCTGCGCGAGAAGTTTCACCCCGTCGGCATCCAGAACGCGGAGGGTCGCAAGCGCGTGCTGTCGCTGTGGAGCAAGGACAGTCGCACCATCGACACCGTGGTGCTCAACGACGCCAAGAGCGCCGAGACCTTGATCGCCCGCTACTACGGGCCGATCTACGAGTTCGTCGCCGACCACATCGGCGACCCCGCGTTCATCGTCGGCGACGGCGACCAGGAGTCGATGTTCAACGTGACGCTGAAGTCTAAGCGATACTGCGAGTACCTCAACTACGCGTTGCTCAAGACCGCGCAGGGCCTGCCCGTGATGGACCACGCGCCGACGAAGGCGCAGGGCGTCCACATGGCGGACGCGTCGCACGCGCACATGCGCTCGTACATGGTCAACGGTCGCGACGTGTGGCGGCTGACGCACGAGGAGAACAAGTTCTCGGCGCAGCTGCTCGACGGCCCGAGCGACGAGGGCACCGTGTTCGACAACTCGGGTCCCGCGTGGATCGAGAGCGTCAAGAAGCCCGAGGACTTCGAGACCAAGGTGGACATCGTCGACCTGTTCCTGCGCGTGAAGGGCATGGTCGAGACCGGCTGGGGCTTCCGCTACCAGGCGCTCGACACGACGTTCCTCGCGGCCCACATCATGTGCATCGCCGCGATGACCGTGTTCACGCGGCAGACGGCGGTGATCCTCAACGCCGAGGCTGAGGCGGGCAAGAGCAAGTTCACCGCTGGCCTGGTTGGCCGCTCCGGCTTCCCCCGCATCAACATCGTCGCGCACGCGACGTCGATGCAGGGCTACACCGCGGCGTCCATCCGCCAGAAGCACAACAACTCCAGCCTGTGCCTGTGCCTCGAGGAATTCGAGGACTACGGCGGCAACGACGCGAAGTCGATCGCGGTGCGCAAGGTGCTGGAGCTTTGCCGCGACCTGATCTCGGAGTCCGCGGTGAACTGGTCGATCGGCACGACGACCGGCGAGAGCCGCACGTACCACCTGCGATTCCCGCTGGTGGCCAGCGCCATTCGTCCGTTGCGCGACGCAGCGTCGTTGTCGCGCTTCGTGCAGTTCGAGCTGGTCCAGGACTCGACGCGCTCCGACCCGGTGATCGTGCTCATCGACAAGTACGGCGACGAGCTGATCCAGAAGACCCGTCACGAGCTGGTGGTGGGGATCCTGCCGCACATGCTCGCGCTCAGGAACAACCAAACGGCGATCGAGAAAGAGTACGTGTCGGGCGCCAAGCTTCCGGCCCACGCGTCCTCGCGCTTTCGCGAGGCGTTGTACCCGGTGCTGGCGATGCTCAAGCTGATCGGCGACCGCGCCGCGCAGCAAGGCCGAGCGTCGCAGGTGCCGGGCTACCAGCAGTTCGCCTACGACTTCGCGGAGACGCGCAAGGAGCAGCTGGCGCGCCTGAAGACGACGTCCGAGAACGAGCAGGTGTTCGAGACGATCCTGGGCTCCGCCATCCAGGTGGCCGGCGTCGGCTCGAGCGAGCAGATGTCCGGCGTGACGACGCTGCGCGTGATGTTGTCGGACCTGAACAAGCTCGACGACGTCAACAAGACGAAGAAGGGCGTGTATCTCGACACCAAGATGGAGTGGCTGGTGGTCAACTGGGTCGAGGCCGCGCAGGGCGTGCTGGCGCAGAGCAAGTACCGAGCCGAGACTCCGACGTTCCTCAAGAGCGTGTCGGAACGATCGCCGCACCACATCGAGACCGCCGAGGTGGTCAAGGCGCGCGTGCTCGAGCGCCTGGTCGACGTCATGGGCCCGTGCCAGCCGCTGGGGCTCATCTCCGTGTTCTCCGTCAAGCACCTGCTCGACGCGACACGGAAGCGCCGCGACGAGGCAATGGCGGTCGCGACGTCGCCGGTGACGACCACGTCCGAGGTCGACACCAGCAAGGCCCAGGGCGACGACGAGATCGTCGTATGATCTCGAAGAGATTTCGTCGCAAGCACGACGGCCTTGTGCACGACATCGTCGGCGAGACGACCGCCGATTGGGTGTCGCGGTGCATCGTGTTCTTCGACAAGAAGACGGACCGACAGGCCGAATCCGCGCCGGTGTCATGTTTACGCTGCGTCACTCACGCGCTTCAGGAGGCTTCCCATGGCTGAGAAGAAGACGAAGCTTCCGGTTATCGAATACGACGACGCCGTCGTCGGGCCCGACGTGCAGGACACCCGCAAGGGCATCGCCTGCCAGGGATGCGACCTGTTCCAGAAGCGCCGCGTGTGCGGCGAGGGCGCGAGCGGCACCGTCGACATCATGTTCGTCGGCGAGAGCCCGTCGTCGTGGTCGGCCAACAACAACGCCGTGTTCTACGGCCGCGGTGGTCGCGTGATTCGCTCGACGTGGAAGGAGCTGCGCGAACTCGACGACAAGAGCGGCGGCACCCTGCGCATGCGGCACCTGCGCAAGTGGGACACCTACGCGGTGCAGTGCCAGGTCGAGGAAGGCCGCGACCAGAACGAGATCGCGAACGCGCAGACCGTCAAGCGCTGCTCGGCGTACCTGCACTCGGCGATCAAGAACAAGCGCCCGAAGATCATCGTGGCGTTCGGCGCCACCGCGCTGCGGTCCCTCGGCTACAGGGGCGAGGGCTTCATGGAGACCCGCGGCCGCGTGATCGACGTCGACATCAAAGGCGAGGTCTTCAAGGTCCTGCCGACGTTCTCGACGAAGCACCTGCAGGCCAAGACCGGCCTCTACAACCTGTTCTACGGGGACTTCATCCGCGCCGTGCGTATCGCCGCGGGCGTCGACAAGCTCGAGGACAACGTCTCCATCGAGGAGATCTCGAAGGACTACCGAATCCCGCGCACCGTCGAGGAGGTCGGCGCGGTCTGCGACGAGATCATCAACCACGTCGTCGAGGGCGCGAAGACGGCGGCGCAGTGCGCGATCGCCGTCGACGTCGAGACCAACACGCTGAACCCGCACCGCAAGGACGCCAAGATCCTGTGCTTCTCGTTCGCGTGGGACACCGGGCGGTCGGCGGCGATCAAGCTGCACCACCGCGAGGCGGAGTGGTCGCCCGAGGAAGAGGCGCAGGTCGCGGCGCACATCCGGCGCGTGCTGGAGTGCGCGAAGCCCAAGGTCTTCCACAACGCGAAGTTCGACCTCAAGTTCATCGAGCTGCGCTACGGGTGGCGCGTCAACAACGTCGCGTGGGACTCGCTGCTCGGCGAGCACCTCCTGCGCGAGGACATGGGCGGCAACTACGGCCTGAAGATCCTGGGCCGGAGCTACTTCCCGCAGTTCGGCGGGTACGCCGACAAGATCCACGAGCTGGCGGAGCAGCTCACGCCCGAGGAGGAGGGCGTCGCGGCGACGTACGCGAACGCCAAGAAGGGCAAGGTCAAGAAGGGCACCCTCGGCATCGAGGAGGGGATGACCTACGACATCTCGAAGAAGGAGCTGGAGCAGTACATCTTCGGGAAGAAGGCCGACCACAAGAAGCGCGTGATGGACGCCGGCTACGAGCGCGTACCCATCGACACGCTGATGCTCTACGCCGCGGTCGACACCGACCTGACGCGACGGCTGCTGCGCCACCAGTTCGCGCGCGCCCAGAAGGAGTCGTTCGACCGCCAGGCGCGCAGCTTGATGGCGTCGCACTGCATCCCAGGCTCACGGCGGCTCGGCCAGATGGAGTTCGACGGCTTCCGCGTCAACCGCGGGTACCTCGAGGAGAGCAAGATCAAGCTCGCGACCATCGTCGAGGCGAAGGAGAAGATCCTCAAGGAGTTCTGGGCCGACGCTCCGGGTGGCCGACGCACCGACGAGTTCAACCCCAACTCGACGGCGCAGATCGGCGAGATCCTGTTCAACCGCGGCCTGCGCGACCCCGAGACCCGCGAGTTCGTGTTCCGCCAGGGCCCGTGGGTCGAGCGCAACAAGAAGTCCCAGCAGTACAAGACGGACAAGAAGACGCTCAAGGCGATCGCCGAGCGCATGAACTGCCCGTTCGCGCGTGCCCTGCTCGAGTACCGCGGCGCGCACAAGGGCCTCACGGGGTTCCTGCACGAGATCGACCTGCTGTCGGCGTACGACGACTACCTGCACACCAGCTTCCACCTGCACGGCACGTCGACGGGGCGCACCAGCTCGTCGAAGATCAACATGCAGAACCTCACCGGCTACATCGCCGGGGTGAACATCAAGAAGATCTTCATCCCCGACGACCCCGAGGAGGAGCTGGTCTTCAACGTCGACTGGAAGGGCGCCGAGATCCGCGTGTTCACGGCGTACGCGCCGGACCAGCCGCTGATCGCCGCGCTCAACGCGGGCCTCGACGTGCACTCCTGGTTCACGCAGGAGATCTTCGGCATCCCGTACGAGGAGGTCGAGGCCAAGAAGGACATCGACAAGGAGATGAAGAACACGCGCACGACGGTCAAGCGCGTCGTGTTCGGCATCCTCTACGGCGCGATGGCGAAGAAGATCGCCGAGACTGCCGGCATCTCCGTCGAGGCGGCGCAGAACGTCATCGACAAGCTGTTCGACCGGTTCCCGTCGCTCAAGAACTACATGGACGAGGTCGTGGCCCAGATCCACGCCAAGGGCTTCGTCGAGACCCTGTTCGGCCGCCGCCGCCGGTTCCCGCTGCAGAACGTCAATGGGTTCTTCCGTGGCCAGGCCGAGCGCCGCGGCAAGAACATGAAGATCCAGTCGACGTCGTCGGACATCGTCATCAGCCAGCTGGTGGAGATCGGCGAGCACATCGGCGAGCTGGGCGGTCGCCTGTGCATCACCGTCCACGACTCGATCGTCGGGACGATCAAGAAGAAGTACATCCACCAGGCGCAGGCGTTCTTCGACCACTACTGCGTGACGCGCGTGCGGGAGAAGTTCCCGTGGTTGCCCGTCGACTTCGCCCACGACATCAGCGTCGGCGATAACTACGGCGAGACCATCGCGTTGGCGGACTATCTCAAGAAGATCGCCCCGCCGGCGCCGGACGCCGACCAGATGTTCTACGCCGAGATGGACGAGGACGCCCTCAACGACCTCCGCATGACCGAGGAAGAGGAGGAGCGCCAGCAGCTCGAGGAAATGCGCGCGCGGGAGAAGGTGCCGGCTTGAGGCTTGCGCCATAAACGTGTTAGCGTGCGCAAAACAACCAGCTGCGTTGGTATAAGACCACGCTGAAGGAACGTTCAATGGGTCGCCCAGCACTGAAGGATCACAAGCTGCTCTTCCTCGACTTCGAGACCGGCGGGCTCTACCCGCACACGCACGACCCAGTCGAGGTCGCGTGCGTGCTCACCGATCCGTCGGGCAAGACGGTCATCGAGGAGTACTGCGCGAAGCTGATCCCGGTCCGCCCGGTGGATCCGCAGGCCGCGGCGGTCAACGGCTACTCCGCCGAGAAGTGGGCCGCCGAGGGCGCGATTCCCTGGGAGACCGCGCTCGTCAAGGTGCTGGGCATGATGCGCGACGCGATGGTGACCTGCCACAACACGCCCTTCGACAAGGCGTTTCTCGAGTACGGCATCTCCAAGCACAAGATGCGCTGGCCGACGACGTACCACACCAACGACACGATGGCGCTCGCGGCCCCGTTCCGCAACATGGGCCTCGTCGAGAGCGTCAAGCTGACGGTGCTCACGGCGTACTTCGGCATCCCGCACGACGACGCGCACTCGGCGCTGTCGGACGCGCGCGCGTGTCGCGAGGTCTACCTCAAGCTGATGGAGATCTACCACCCGGCCGTGAGCGCCTTCGCGGCGTCGCGCGGCTAGGTGAACGTCAGATCGCGCGACAACAGGCGGAACGCGAACCACCCGAACAGCTGCGCGTGCAGGCAGTCGTCGGGCGCCGTCGGCGCGTGCCGCCACACCTTGCGGCCGGCGAGCGTGACCTCCTCGTAGACGTTGAGGATGTCGTTGAACGCGGGCTGCGACTGCGGCAGGCGCGGGTAGACGACCTGCTTGTGCATGATGAACCGCGCGAAGTTGTCGATCAGCGTCGTGCGGTCCACGTGATACGCCATCGCGTTCGGGTTCCAGTCGACGGGCTTCGACAGCGCCATGTAGCGAACGGCCACCACGCGGTGGTCGCCGAGCTTCTGGCGCAGCAGCGCGTTGGCGAGCGCGCCCTCGCCGGCGTCACCGCAGATCATGCTGACGCCCCACGCGTTGCACAGCTCGACGATCTCGTCGATCCAGCCGACGGCGTGGCCGTTGGGGAAGATCTTGTAGAAGAGCGTCTTGAGGCGCCCGTCGGGCAGCTGCCCCCAGATGTGGAGCACGGTGCGCGACTTGAAGAGGCCGCCCTCGGACCCGGCGACCTCGCCGCCGCCGCCGGACCAGTCGACGCCCGCGACGACCTTGACGAGGCCCTCCTTCGACGTGGGTGCGGGCAGGCGCAGCATCTCGTAGTCGTCGACGAGCGACTGCAGGATCTCCTGCGTGAGCAGACGAACGCCGGTCGACGTGCTGACGCCGATGCACTCGTTGAGGAAGCGCGACTCGCCGTACAGCGGCGACTCCATCTTGAAGAGCAGCTTCTGCCAGCGCTCGACCGCCGCGTGCCACTCCGGGCTGCCCATCGGCCACGCCGCGGGCACGTTCTCCGGCATGATCGGCTGCGCGATGTGGAAGCCCTTGATGCCGCCCTTGCCGGTGTCGACCCACTGCGCGACGCGCGGGTTGAGGTACTTGCCGCACGTCGGATGAAGGCAGACCGGGCCCATCTTCCCGATGGCCTTGATGCTGTCGATGAAGGTGTACTTCCCGCAGCCGTCGCACTTCATGCACCACTCGGTCTTCGACGACAAAGACCAGAGGAACTCGATGGTGTTCTCCGTCGTCTTCGGCGTGCCGGCGTAGACCGAGTACGCGTACTTCGAGTTCGACATGCACTCCTCGATGACCGGGATCACCGACTCGTAGAGGATGTCCTGCACCTCGTCGAAGCTGCACCTATCCGCAGAGAAACCGCGCGCGCGATCCGGATCATCGAGGGCGTAGGTGAACGCCAGCTCCGATCCGTTCCGCAGCATGCGAAGGAGGACGTTGTCGATCGACTCCGGCCCGACGAAGCTCTTTCGAAGGTCCGGGCTGTACGACAAAATCTTGGCGATACGTGTGTGAGAGAACTTCCGCGTCTGCTCCTGGGTCGGGGAGATGTAGAAGGTCTTGAACTGGGAGTTGCCGATGCACTCGGCGATCATGAAACATGCGATGGTCGTGCTCTTGGCGACCTGGCGACCCGTCTTGAGCAGCAGACGCGAGTACTTACCGTCGTAGATGGCGGGGTACATCGGGTAGTGCTCAAGGGACAAAGGCTTCCCGTCGACGTAGAACAACGCCTGCGCGACGCTTGAGCGATAAACCTCCGAAGACATTCCAACGTCACCCACATTCCAACGGAAAAATCACAACATGTCCACC